>ERZ827168.1-NODE-1-length-632322-cov-21.413210_pt1 | contig 632322 bp, 568 predicted proteins | sample MGYA00519868_ERZ827168 | MGnify/ENA primary metagenome ERZ827168 (study PRJEB31778, sample SAMEA3449271) | human gut metagenome | biome: human gut; feature: human-associated habitat; material: faeces | place: United Kingdom | collected 2010/2012 ... | reverse complement strand
TCACATGCCTTTCACGCATGCATTCACGGGTTCGAATCCCGTACGAATCACCATTTTTTGAAATCTATAAGTCTTCTAGTAAGGCTTATTTTTTTTGTATTTATATGGTATTTTAGCCAATAATGGTTAGAATACCTTATTTTTTTATGCTTTTATGTAACATTTAGATCTAATGACTATAGGAGACTGACCACGGACTCGAACCATTAACTTACGGGTGTCGAACCTTTAGTTCTTACGGGACTCGAACCTATAAGAGATAATTGTTGAAAAATATTATAAATTGTGGTATAATTTTAGGTGCGAAAGGAGACTTTATGGGAAACTTATTATTTGAACTACGAGGAAATATGAACAATTTATTTGTTTACGAAGATAAAATAATATTTAAGTTTTTGACTGACGAGAAGGTTATAGATAAGGTTGATATTGAAAGCGTAGAATTTTCAAAGGCATCTATTTGGAAAAATGGTTATTTATCTTTGGGAGTTAAAGGCGAAATTAAGAATAGTAATGGTATAAGGGGTGCGGCTAATGATTTAAGATCTATTGTATTTTTCCCAAAACAAAATGAATTAGCAGAAAATGTATATAATCATATACGTACGCTTATTGAAGAAAATAAAAAAAATATGTCGACAATTATAAACCAATTTCAGTCGTTTTCTAGTGCTGATGAATTAAGAAAATTCAAGCAACTACTAGACGATGGTATAATTACTCAGGAAGAGTTTGATGAAAAAAAGAAACAATTATTAGAATCGTAAAAAATCCTTATTCAAAAAAATTATTTTTATATTACTACTAAAAGTTGCATCGTGAAACATTTCGTAGTAATGACACATTAAAATATGTCTATAAGTCATCAGATTTATAGTTCAAATATAGAGGTTTTTGGACCTGTTTATAAGATTTTGTTCCATATTTGGAGCAATTTTTTTACTTTATAAAGAAATTATTAGTTTTATTCAGCTAAAGGAATTTGAATATATGGTATTTTTAGGCTGTCGGAAATTTAGTCGGTGAATGGGATTTGAACCTATAAGAGATAATGGTTGAAATGTACTTGATTTTGGTGTATAATATTATTGTAAAAAAATTTGAATTCATAAAAGATGGTGATTTAAAATGAATTTAAAACTCGTTAAAGCTAGTGATGGATATAAAAAGCAAATATGTGATATGTTAGACGAATGGTATAGTACAGGAGAAAAGATAATACCTTATGCTATTCGAAAAATAGATTATCATGATTTTGAACAATATTGTGCAAATATTGAAGTAACTGATGAAAGTAATGGTTTAGTACCAGACTCCACTTTTTTTGTTTAGACGTAGACAGAAATGTTATGGTAGGAGCAGTTAATATTAGACATTATCTAAATGAATCTTTGCTTTTAAATGGTGGGCATATTGGAAATGGTGTAGTTCCTTCAGAAAGAAGAAAAGGTATAGCGACAAAAATGATTTCTTTAGCTTTAGAAGAATGTAGAGCGTTAGGATTAAAAAATGTTCTAATGGTTTGTGACAAAGAAAATATTGGTTCTGCAAAAAGTATACAAAATAATGGAGGTATTCTTGAAAATGAAGTGGAAGTTGAAGGTGTTGTAGAACAAAGATATTGGATAAAATTAGACTGATAAATTCCTATTTATAGAACGCAATAGGTTTTAATTATAAAAAGATTTATAGTCCCTCACACCCATATAAAGAATAGATATCGTAGCAGTTAGGCATTTTCTGAAATCTATAGGTCTTCTAAAAAGAGGATCTATTTTTTATTTTTATAGACTATTTTGCTTAAGTATAGTAAAATACTCTCTTTTTTTATGTAGACACGACACTTTTTGTTGTAATAACTATAGTAGACTGACCACGGATTCGAACAATTAACTTACGGGATTCGAATATTTAGTTTTGATGGAACTCGAACCTATAAGAGGTAATGGTGGAAATAAACTTGAATTTGGTGTATAATATTGATGAAAGGTAAATTAGAATTAATCGAGTAGATGGAGGAGTTAAAGTGAAATTAGTATTAATTGTAGGCTCAGGAGCTGTAGGTAAAATGACAGTTGGACAAGAATTGATGAAGATAACAGATTTAAGGTTATTTCATAATCATATGATGATAGAACCAGTTATTGATATTTTTGGATATTTTAAAGGTGATACAATTCTTAAATTGCGTGAAATTATATTTGATGACTTCACTAAAAGTGATTGCTACGGAATGATTCACACTTTAATGTGGGCATTTGATATGGAGTCAGATTGGGAATATGTTGAAAATCTTGTCAGTAAATTTGATGAAGTGTACTGTATAGAATTAATAGCTTCACAAGAAGTTCGTCTTGAACGAAATAAAACAGAAAATAGATTAATTAATAAAGCTTCAAAACGTGATATAGAAGCATCTAATAAACGTATATTGAAAGAAGATTTACATCGCCTTGTTAGTAATGAAGGTGAAATTCCTTTTAAAAATTATTTAAGAATAAATAATGAAAATATAGAAGCTAAAGACGTGGCTAAAATGATAAAAGAAACATTTAATCTTTAATAGATAAATTAGAAGGGTACCTTTTATGAAGAAAGTTTTAAATAATTATTCAAGTAAAAATGATGTTAATATTAGGCAAATAGTTGCATATAGAGATAATGTACTAGAAATTGAAGAATATAGAGAAGGATTTACTAGAGAAGACACAATGAATGTAATGAGTGTTACTAAATCTGTAACTTCTTTATTAATCGGTATTGCTATTGATAAAGGATTTATTAAAAGTGTTGATGATTTTGTAATGAACTATTATAAAGATATTTATACTCCAAAAAGAGGAGAAAAAACTATTTATGAAGTAACAATTAAACACTTATTAACAATGACAGCTCCTTATAAAGGAAAAAGCGAACCTTGGAAAAAAGTATGTACATCAGATGATTGGTCTTTAACTATTCTTGATTCATTAGGTGGACGATATGGTATAACAAATGAATTTAGATATCATACACTTGGAACTCAAATATTATTAGGAATAATTAGAATTGCAAGTGGTATGAATGTATTAGAATTTGCAAATGAATATTTATTTAAACCATTAGGAATTGAACAAAGAGTAAATGCTAACTGTACGTCTAAAGAAGATCAATTTAATTATTTAATGAATAGAAATCCTCATGGAAAAGTTTGGTTTATGGACCCGACCGATATGCCTACAGCTGGATGGGGATTATCAATGTCAGCTTATGAAATGGCTCAAGTGGGTTTGATGGTTTTAAATAATGGAGTTTATAATAACGTAAGAGTGATTAGTGAACAATATTTAAATGAAATGACGAAATCATATGTATCCTTAGATTATGAATTCGGTAATCAAAATTATGGATATTTATGGTGGTTACCACATAGAAGCAGTGATGTAATTGCTGCAATTGGTGATGGAGGGAATGTTATTTATATTAATAAAAATCATAATATAGTTGTTTCAGTAACAGGATATTTTAAACCCATGATTTTCGATAGAGTAGAATTCATTGAAAAGAATGTTGTTGAATCATTGATTAAATAGATAAATTCCTATTTATTGATAAACAAATATACAAAAGAGATATAATGATACAGTAAGCATGACCAGATTATATTCTGGTCTTTTATTATAAAACATATAATTCGTACATATAATATCAATATACTAACAACTTGACAAATTTAAAAACATATGATATCATATGTATAGAAGGAGTGATATTATGCCATTTAATCAAACTGAATACATTTCAAACTTTAACAAGAATAATTATAAGATGTATCAATTTAGAGTTAAAAAATCAGACGTAAATATTATTAATCACTTAGATAATATCGAAAATAGAAATGGTTATATTGTATCTTTAATTAATACCGATATAAATAATTCTATTTATACAATTAAAGAAATAAAGAACATCATTAAACCAATTCTTAATAAATATGGAATAAATGATATTTATCTTTTTGGTTCATACGCAAGAGGTGAAGCAAAGGAGACAAGTGATATTGATATATATTGTAATAGAGGTAATATTAAAACATTTATAGATCAAGGACTACTTGAAGATGAATTAGAAGAAGCTTTAAACAAAAAAGTTGATATTATATTTGATTCATCTAATATTGACGAATATTTTAAAAAGCAAATAATGGAGGATATGATTAAGTTATGTTAGGGGTTAAAGATAAAGGTATATTATTACAAATTGTTAAACGATGTAATCGTGTTGTTGAAAAGGTATCAAATATTAGTGAAACTGATTTTTCTTTAAATGATGATATTAAAGAAGTTGTATGTTTTAATTTATTTCAAATAGGCGAACTAGCTAATGGATTATCAGTAGGGTTTTTAAAAGAGTATAATAAGATACCATGGAAACAAATAGTAGGGATGAGAAATAGAATAGTACATGGATATGATACCATTAATTTAGAAATTGTTTGGAATACCGCAAATGAAAGTATTCCTGAATTAAAAGAATATTGTAAAGAGATTCTAAACTAAGAAACTTTTTGTTCAATAAATAAAATTAGGCATTACTACAAAAAGATTCATTTAATACTTTTTGTTTTCTTAATTAAGGAAAAATCACTTTTTGTCGTAATGACACATTAAAGTAAATCTGTAAGTCTTCTATATAAGGCTTACTTTTTTCAATTTTATTGGGTATTTTAGCCAAATATGGTTAGAATATCCTATTTTTTATGCAAAAACGAGACTTTTTGTTCGAAGACTAGGGGAGACTGACCACGAACTCGAACCTTTGTTTGACCGGACTCGAATGTTAGTGTTCGTGGGGACTCGAACCTATAAGAGATAATGGTGGAAATATATAAGAAAATGTGATAGAATAATGTTAATATTAGTAAAATTGTTCTGTGTTTATGTCACCCCTAAAGTCTCTTTTTTCTCTTGACAAAATTGAGAGAAAAAGAGCAAAAATTTATTAAATAGATAAATAATTAAGATTATTATAATTAGCACAATATATAAGAATTAAAGGAGAATGTAAACATGGGAAGAAATAAAGCGCCATCTGAAGCAACTATAAGAATGTTATGTAGTAAAGTTGGTGGTATGTGTGAATTTGAAGGATGTGATAAAAGACTTTTCTATGATAACGTAACATATGGAGAATTTAATAATTCTTATGCAGCGCATATTATAGCATCAAGTCAAGTAGGACCTCGTGGAGATAAAGTTTTATCATCACAATTGTCGGATAAATTAGAAAATTTAATGTTAATGTGCGCAGAACATCATAAATTAATTGATGATTGTCCCGAAATATATACAGTAGAAATGTTAAAAAAGATGAAAGAAAAACATGAGAAAAAAGTTGAAGAAATTTGTAATTTATTTTATATACCAGAAACTGAACTTGTATTTTTCTCATCACCAATAAAAGGAAAAGATGAAGTTTCTATAAATAAATCACTTGCAGTAAAAGCAGTTTTGCCATATAAAAAACCATATTCGCGATATGGTACAGAAATAAGTGTATCAGATTATAATGATTATAATTCAAAAGAATACTGGAATAGTTGTTGTAAACAATTAGAAGGTAAATATGATAGATTTTTGTATAATCAATTTATTAAGGATAATATTTGCTTTTCATTGTTTCCAATAGCACCAATGCCTTTAATTATAAAATTAGGTGAGTTGATAGGTGATAAAGTATCTTGTGATATATATCAAAAAACACGTGTTCCAAATTCATGAAAATGGCAAGTGGATACAAAAACTAATGAATTCAGTATTGAAACCGAAAAACAAGACTTATCTGATAATAATGTGGTATTAGTAATTTCTTTAACTAATGATATACAATATGATCGAATTAACTCGATCTGTGATTATAAAAATATTTATAAGATGAGAGCAGAGAGAAATGGTATTGATTGTATTAGAAGTATTAAAGATTTAAGTGCATTTTGGCATACTTATCAAGCGGTTATGGAAGAAATATTAAATACACATGGCAAGGAGTGTGTTATTCATTTATTTCCATCAATGCCAGTGTCCGCATCATTTGAGGTAGGAAGAAGATATATGAAGGGAGTTTATCCTAAAATTATAATATATGATGATAATGAAGGTTTTTTTGAAACAATCAAGATAGGAGAAAATTAATAGTATGAATGAAAAACAAAAAATGCTAGAAACATATTTAGTAAAAATTGCTGAAAATTTAGATATATCACCAACGATGAGAGAAAAAGCTGAGAGTAGTTATTTAGCTGTTGGAAAGTGGTTATGTGAAAGTGAAGAATGTAACAAAGTTAAAATAATTCCTCAAGGCTCATTTTATTTAGGAATTGTAATTCGATCAGTTACAGATGAAGATGAATACGATATTGATTTAATATGTCTTTTGGAAAACTTGAAATTCAATAGTGAATATGAAATTAAAAATATAGTTGGAAAGCGACTTAAGGAACATAGCAAATATAAGTCTATGCTTCAACTTGAGGGGAAAAGATGCTGGACTTTGGAATATGATGAATTTCATATGGATATATTACCTTGTGTTCCTAAATATAATTATTATATAGAACCATTATTAACTGAGGTTAAATTGACACATAAACTTGAAGATGGAAATTATTTTCCTAAATATAGTAATCCTTATAAATATCATGAGTGGTTTGAAGGCAGAATGAAATTGCAATTAAATGAAGCAAAAAATGAATATTCAATTAGAAATAAAGTTGAAATAAGTGAAATTCCATTATATAAAGTTAAAACACCATTGCAAAGGGCAATACAATTATTAAAAAGACATAGAGATATTATTTATGATCGATTACCTCAAAGTAGAAAAGACAATGCACCAATTTCTATTATCATAACTACTTTAGCAGCTTACTCTTATAACAATGAATTGAGTGTATATGAAACTTTAAATAATATATTAATTAATATGGAAAAATATATTGAAATTAGAAATGGAAAATATTATATCATCAACCCAGTTTTAAGTGATGAAAACTTTGCTGATAAATGGAATGAAACTCCTAAAAAAGCCGAAGAATTTTATTATTGGATTCAAACTGCTAAGTATGATATCATAGATGAACCAATTAGTGTTTTAGGGTTACATAATGTGTCTGAAAAGTTGGAGTATTGTTTTGGTAAAAACCTTGTAAAAAGATCTTTTTCTAAAGTAGCAGATACAATGAAAGAGGCAAGAGAGAATAAGACATTATATGTAAATAGTTTAACTGAAGGATTAGCTACAATATCAAATAATAATTCTAAGAAAGTTGAAGGTCATACATTTTTTGGGAAATAAAAAAATTATACTAAGAATACTTCAATACCTTTAGTAAAGCAAAGAGTTTCATTAAAAAGTTGTCATAAAGATTCAGAATGTGAAATAAAAAATAATCAATTATATTGGGCTGGAAAAGTTAAGCCTACAGCTCTTTCAAAAGAATATACTTTATTTGTATCATATACATTTAAGAAGAGTCCAGAAGTATGGGGTTTAGGGGAAGAAATAGAAAAAATAGAAGATAAAGATTTTCCTCATATTTATGATAAGAATGTAGAAATGAAAAAAGTTCAAATTTATCTTTATATGAATTCTGTGTTTAATTCTTCAAAATATTTGTCTAACACAATTATTCCTTGGGCAATAGAATGGTTGTATTATTATGAATTATGGCTTACAACGGGAAAATGGCTTGGTGGTGGGAGACATCCAGAAAATTGCTCTAAGAAAAAACAGAGATAAGGTGAAATTTAAATATAGGATAATATATGAGTAAAAAAATGATTTATATAATAGGTAATGGGTTCGATATGCATCATTCATTAAAAACTGCTTATTTTAAATATAAAACGTATTTAAAGTCAATTAATAAAAGATTAGTAGAAAAATTAGATCAATTAATGGAAGAGTATGGAGTAGAACCTGACGATATTAAATATTGGTCAAAATTAGAAGACTATTTATATGAAATTTCTCAATTTGATATTGATGAAGTATATGATGCTTCGATAGCTAGTTCAGAAACTGATATCGATAGGGCTTCATACTGGAGTGATCCAGGATACAATGACAAAACATATAGTAAGGGAATAACAGATATCGTGAAAGGTGTTAAGAATCATTTTAATGGATGGATACAAGAAATTGAAAAAAGTATAAATATAGAAAATACATCAATAAACATTGATTTGGATTTACCTATTGATGCATATTATTTAAATTTTAATTATACTTCAACATTGGAAAAACTATATTCTATACCATCGCAAAATATTCTTCATATACATGGTAGTATTAAAGATGACTATATATTAGGACATAACCAAAAATTAATAATTCCATTTGAATATCCGGAAATGATGCAAATGGATTGGAGAGGTGATCCTATATATGGTGATGATTTCAGATGTGTAGAAATTAAAGAAAGTATAAATAATGCATATAGAGATATTTATGATGTATATTACAAGAACTCAAAATCTATAATACAGAAAAATAAAATTTTTTTTGATAAATTTAAAAATGCTGATGAAATTATATTTATGGGGCTTTCTATGGGAGAACAGGATTGGCCATACATAGAAGAAATTTCGAAATTAATCCAACGTGATTGCGTTGTTAGAGTTTATTATCATAATGAAGAAGAGGATATAGTTCTAGAAGATATAGAAAATAGTTGTAAATATTTTTTTAATAAAAATTTATTAAAATATGAAAATTGGTAAAATTATGATATAATATTTATAATGAATAAAAAGTAGAAGGGAGTAAATATGTCGCTGTATAAAGAAGCTAATAAATTATATAAAGAAGAAAAATATGCAGAGGCATATGATATTCTTATTGAAGAAATAAAAGCAAAACAAGAATTTAATATTTATGCCTACTCATCATATGGTAGGATATGCAGAAAATTAAACAAACAAAAAGAGTTTTTGCAAGTTATAAAACCATTGTTACTTAGTGAAGAAATGGTCGATTTTACCGTTGAATTCTTTGCTGATAATATTGGATGGTGTTTATATGATTTATATATACCAAAATATGATGAAAATTGTGATTATGATATTATTGAAAAATCTCAATTTATACTAAAACATTGTAAACAAAAGGAATTAAATGAATACAAATATAATCCTCTAATATTTACAGTATTTAAAATAGTAAAAGTGTTAAAAGACAGATCAAGCGTTAACTATAAAAAGATAATTGAATTATTAGAATTACTAGATCCATTGAAGTTACCCTTGGATAATGTTCAAACTATAAAAGGACCAAATGATAGAGAAATGGAATTGGCCTCTAGTAGAGAAGTATATTATCAAGATTTAACTAAAGCATATGAAAAAACCAGACAATTTGAAAAAGCCTATACTTTGTGTGATAAGGCTTTAAATGAAAATTCAAAATGGCACTATAGAAATGATTTGTGGATAAAAGCTAGAAAGTATTATTGCTTGTGTTTAGCAAATGTTGATTTTGATATTAATATTGAAGAGTATAAAAAAATTGTAGAAGAAAAGAAGTTTTGGTTTATGTACCATAATCTAGGAAATTTAATGATTGCTCATTCTCAAATAGATGAAGGTTTTTATTATTTATGTTTGGCTCTTGAAATTTCTCAAGACCCTGAAAATAAGTATGGAGTTATGATGGATATTGCCAATATTCTTTTAAATGTATATAAAAAAGAAAATGGAGCTAAAAAGTTCTATCAAGCTGCATTATATTTTAAAAAGTTAAATGGGTGGACTATAGGTAATTCTTTAGATTTTAGACAAAAACAGTTTAATCTATCTGATACAGTAAAACCTAATTTATTCGAATTAAAGAAACTTACATTAGAATATGCTGTTAATATAAAATCATTTAATGTGGGCATTATTAAAAAAATTGATATAAATAAAGGTTTTGGATTCATAAAATTATTAGATGGAACGAGAGACATTTATTTTAAAATTAAGAATATTAAAAACAAGAAGAATTATTTAGATATAAATACATTTGTTACATTTGAAGTACAACAATATAATAATAAAAAAGAAGCAATAAAAATAGAAAAAGTTTAAGGAGAATTATATGGCAGAATTATTAATGAATGAAAATGATATAGAAAAGTTAGTAAGATCATATAGCGTTGTTGATAGAACTTTTATATTTACAAATGGATATAAAGAAAATCCAACAAAATATGTTTTTAGATTTTATATTAATAACAAAGAATGTACTTTAAATGTATTTATTAAAAAAGGAAGTTGTAATGTTCTTCCTTGTGGGAATAATAAAGAAGAGTGTAATAAATTAATTGATTATTTAAGAACAAAATGTATAGATGCTAAAGTTAAATCAGAAACATATTCAATCGAATGCAAAAGAGAATATTCAAACAATTTATTGATATATTTGAAAGAAGAGCAACTTGCTACTGTAAATGAAAAGAAGAATAAAGATCAATATGAATTAACAGGTTATGCAGGCGATATTGTTCATTATAATATTTTTGATAACAAACTAGTTATTCAAGGAAGAGCTTTATGCGTTTTTGGTATAATTATAAATTATTTAAGTAACTATATAGATGTATCTAAATTATTAAATAAAAACGTAGACGCTAATCAACCCTATTCAATTCATAAAAAATTAATGGAAGATGAAGTGAAAGCTAGAATTAATGACGCATATGATTATGTTGATGGCAAGTTAAGAAGTTCACTAATTTCTAGCTATAAAATGATTGATTTATGTAACAATTCAACATTACATTTTGAAGATTATACAGGTCTATTAACTGGTGCCTTTAAAATGCTTGAAGGGTATTTAAAAAAAGTATTACTAGAAAAATTTGGCTATATTATTGACCCCAAAGCTCAATTTAAAATGTTTTATATAGATAGAACTACTAAAAAATGCGATATAGATAATGATATAAATTTATCTAATGATGAAAAGAATCATTTAAAAAAACTATACAGATTGTTTTCGCTAAAGAGAAATTATTTTTCTCATGGTTCTGGGGTTGTAGGGGATACGCAAATTATCAATAATTTTAGTGATGCAAAAGATATTTTAAATGATATTCTTGATGAAATTAATGAATCATATAAAATTTTTAAGTAGGTGAAATAATGTTTGAAATAGTTAATTTGAGAGATAGTCATATAAATGAATATGTATTTTTGACAGATGTAGAAAGTATTGAAAATCAATTACTTGAAATTTATGAGGAATTAAAAGATAATTTAGGTGATTCGTTTAGCATAATTATTGATACATTTTTAAGAACAGGTTATGACTATAATCGTTTTATTGAAATTAAATATAATCAAGGTAAGTACGTTGGAAGTTTAATAGTAAATTATAGAGACATTCCATTTGAATTAAAAAAGAAAAGTGAAGAGTTATTACGTAATGATATTAGTTTATTAGATGATAGTTTATTATCTAAAAGAAATATTGAAATAGTTAAGTCTCAATTAAGTGTATGATAGATAAATTGCTGGAGAAATCCAGTTTTCTACATATAGGATCAAACTCTTGTAAATAATGGTTATTTATGGTAAAATATTATTATATTAGAATAAACGGAGCACTATATGGATCAAAAAAAATTTTTAATAACACAAGTTACTGAATTTAAAAATAAATATAAGGAATTTAAAGATTTACAAGACTATGTTGTGTTTACAGCAATGTGTATAAAGTATTTTTATTATTCTACTGGTACAGTAAATTTTGATGCTGAAAAAGTGATTTCATATTTAACTGATGGTGCTAATGATGGTGGAATAGATGCTGTTTTTAATAACGAAGAAAGTGAAAATAATAATTTAGTACTGGTTCAAAGTAAATATTATAATGTTGCTTCTGTACCATTTGAAAAAGTTGTTGGTGAATTAGCTAAAATAAATGAAACTGTAAAGTCATTAGATAAATTTAAAAGAAAAGGCTTTTCTGGAAAAATGGTTTCAGCATATACTAATTCTGTAAGTGAAATGGGTAATAATGCTCATAAAGAATTGGCATTCTTTACTTCGGATGAACTTACAAATAAGAAAGAAAAAAATAAGATGCTAAAAAAGGTACAAGATTATTTTCCTGGATATGATGTTGAACTATATTTTAGAGATGATATTATTGCTCAAATCGATAGTGTTGAGAATTGCAATGAATATGTAGAAAAAGATAGTCTTGTATTAGATAAACCTGATAATTATTTAGAATATGAAGATTCAATTATTGTAAATATATCTGCAAGATCTTTACAAAATTTATATAATAGAAAAAGAAATGGATTACTAGGATTAAATTTACGTTACCATATTAAAGATAATAAAGTTGATAATGCAATAGAATTAACAATAAAAAATGAACCTAATAATTTTTGGTATAAAAACAATGGTATTTTAATAATTTGCGAAGATTATGAAATTGATGGCAAAGTATTAAAATTAGAAAACTTTTCGATCGTTAATGGAGGACAAACTACTTATAAAATAGGTAATATTGATCTCCCAGATGCAGATTTCTATTTACAATGTAAAATTGTAAAATCAAAAGGTATATCAGATTATGAAAAAGATATATTTATAACTAATATTGCAGAAGCAACCAATTCTCAAAAACCTATTAAAACAAAAGATTTAAAAGCTAATACACCTGAACAAAGAAAATTAAAAAGAGAATTAGAAAGAATAGGTATATATTATATTATTAAAAATGGAGATAAAGCAACACCTGCGAATAAGTATCCGTTCCCTTATTTAGTAACTAGTTTAGAAAAAGTTGGAAAAGTTTCACTAGCAGGCGTTTTACAAATGCCAGGCTCTTCAAGAAGTAGCTCCGCAAAAATGTATGATGATGCATATTATTATAATATTTTTGGTCCTTCTGCATGCCCTCAATTTATAGCTGATTTAATTAAAATTGATTATTACTACGAAAAATTTATTAAAACAGATTTATCTGTTTATGATGATGAAACAATATCTGTAATAAAGAATGGAAGAACATTTGCTATAGCCTGTATTTCATTTGCAGCAAAATTAAATAAGAAAGTAATTAGTTGGGAAGATATTAAAGATAATATTAACGATGTTGATGAATTGAAAAAAGTACTTCGTAAAATGGATGGCGTTGAATGTTTAATTGAAAATAAAATTGACAATGAACAAGATGTATTTAATGAAATCTTTGGTTTAATTGGAGAAGAAGTATTAAAATATTGTTTTGAATTGGCTAAAGCTAAAGCTAGCAGCGATGGAAAAGTTCTTGCACCTTCAGATTATTTAAAGAGTGATTCAAATTATTATAAAGATGTTCTTCAAAGGTTTTATACCAAATATCAAAAAAATAAATATTTAAGAAATAACATCGACAGTATATTAATAGAAAAATAGATGAGAATGTCTCTTAGGCATTCTTTTTTTATTTGATGGACAAATAAGGTGGAATATGCTATACTAATTGAAGAGTGTGATTTTTTAAACTATATTCAAAATGATTCTATTATAAATAAACAATTTGAATTTATTGAAGAAGAAAATAAAATTTATATTTTGTGTTGTGGTGTATTTGTTTATATATCTTTTTTTGGAAAAGATTATTATACACATATTGTTAATAGATGATGCTCAAACCCTATATAAGATTTAAGCATTTTTGATTATTGGAATTGAATATTATTGACCTCAAGAATTATACAAAATTGACTCTTGTGTTCATAAGTTCACCAAAACCTTCTAGAATAGTCTGGAAGGTATTTTTTATTATAAATTGTTAAATAATCATGTCATGATGCTGAAATATAGATATAAATATAGTAATTAAATAATTTATATTAATAATAGCATACGGGAAGGGGTATATCAAATCTCAAGAATTTTTGAACACGTGATCGGGGCGGCAATCTCATTCACATAATAATCAAACAATCAGTCTTTTTTTTATAGGTCTTCAAACCTCACCGTTAGGCGATTTATTAGCTTATTTTAGCATTATTAGTGAAAGCGTGAATACTAAAAATAAATAAAATTTAAGCCAAGAATTAATAAGTTTACGAGTTTTGAATTAATTTTTGCTATAATTTCTCCAATATTTCTATTAATTGTAATTGGTGTATTATTTAATAAAAATCCTAATTTTTATTTTAATATGAATTTACATATTAATATGGTATAATTACATTAATGATTAACAAAGTAAAAAAATTAAAGAGGTATATTATGTTAGTGTATTATAGAGGAAATAATAATGATTCATATTATACAATTGCTTTAGCTTTTAAATATAATGGACTGAATTCAAAAATAGTTTTATTCAATCCTTTTACTCAAAATATACAAATTAAAAAACTTTGGGTTAAGAATAATAATAGAAGGATAAGATGTGCTTATATTATAGAAGAGATAATTGAAGAAACTTATAATAATTGAAATGGTTATAAAGCAATTATTAATGATATTAAATCAAAATCATTATTTGGCAAAATTAAATTTTCAGATTCATCATTAGAATTAGCAAATGAACTTTATTCAAAAATTGAAATAACAGATTGGTTTGAGTGTAAAAACGATAATCAATTAAATTCCTTAAAAAATGTTGCGTTAGATTTTCACGATTCATATATCAAGAAAACCAAAGATTTAAATAATGGTAAACGTATTTTAATTGATACAACTTGGGATTGCTTTATTGAACTTAAATGTATAGATATATTTAAATATGATGTTCTTTTTGATTTGAGTTTTGAATATTATAGTGATTCAAATTTATATATCAAAGATGATGTGATAAATATAGAATTTGAATTAGGGTGTTCTAATGATGATAGATATTTTGATATTATCCAATGTAAAAAATTGTATTGGAGAATAAAATTATAAACTAATTTTTTACATATGTTAAAAAGAAAGATGGAAAAGTTTAAATGTTTTATTATAAAGCTATACATAAATATCAACTTGATAAAAATTTTGAAATAAAAGAAATAGGAGTGTTTGATTCTCAAAAAAAAGCTGCCGAATCAATTGAAAACGTAAAAAATAAACCAGGTTTTGCTGAATATCGAGGTTACTTTTTTATAACAAAATTTTTCAAATTATTTAAGCCAGCGCTACTTAATAATATTTATTGGATAGATGGTTTTGATACGTATTATTTTAATCGAAAGTCAAACCAAATATGTAGTGATAAAGAACAAGAAATTATGAAATATTTTAGCTTTCTATTAATAAAAATATATGTTTAAGTTTGATAAGTTAGAATTAGGAAATATGGTTGATGAAAACGGAAAACTATGGTTTTATGAGTGTACAATTTAATGAAGATACTAGAGTTAAGTTTTCAACCACAATCTATTTTTTAAGATTGGGACATAAAATTTTAGAAAACGACCCAGTACATTATACGGAAGATATGAATAGAACCTTTGAGTGGTTTGAAAATGTCTTAGGATAGTATGGATCTATAGATGCTAGAGGTGAAAATGGTAAAGGAATATTTGGTGGTATTTCTCTAATTCCAAATGAGATAACTGAAAAGAGAAATTAACTTATCTTTGTTTTAGTTTGTTATGTGGTAACCAACTGATAGAGTAGTTATATATTTTGTAGTAAATGACGCTAAAAAATATTATGAATTTGTATTAAAAAGTGAATGAAATAAATATACAGAATTTGTTTATCAACTATGGGGTGGCATAGAATTTACCATAACGTCAGTTGATGGTTGCTTGATAAGAATTGCAAGTCATTAATATGTTATAAAAATGTAACTAAAATTTATTTAAAATAAATAGTCTAGAAATAATTATCAAAATATTTTAGATAAAACTAATTTTGAAAAGTGGTGAAATGCTATGAATAAAGAATGGTCAGATTTAAACAAAAAGTTTCAAAATGAAATCTCAAAAAAAGCAACTTTCAATGATGGAATTAATACTTTATTAGAATTGCGAAGTTTATTATTTAAACAAGTGAAAAGATATGGACATTTAGATGAGGAAAAATTAGCTACAATTGCCTATCCTTTTAGAACTGGGTATGATAGTAAGAGTATAGCTTATTCGATTTACCATATTGCTAGAATTGAAGATCTAGTTTTAAATACTTTAATTTTAAAAGTAGAACCGATATTTAAATGGTATAAAGATTTATTAAATCTAACAATTACTACTACAGGAAATGAATTAAGTGGTGAGAAATTAGAAGAATTCTCTCATAAAATAAATAAGAGAAACTTATTTGATTATATTGACGAAGTTTATCATACTACCAATAAATATTTGCTTTCATTAACATACGAAGATTTAAAAATAAAGTTTATTTTAGAAGATAAAGAAAGATTATTAAATAGTGGTACAGTTCATTGTGATTATATTGAATTAATAGATTACTGGTCTTCTAGAAATATTAAAGGATTACTACAAATGCCTTTTTCCAGACATTGGATAATGCATATAGAAGCATGTGAAAGGATAAAAGTGAAAATGGGAGAGTAAAACTTTAGTATAAATAGAAAATACAATACTAAAGTGAAATACGTAAAATAAATCGGTCTGAGAAATTAAAAACTTGTGATAAAAATATTCAATTAATGGGCAAAATAATATAAGCTAAAATTAGCAAAATTATTAAAGTGACACAGAAGAACATGTATTTAGACTTGTTATTATGGTTGTATTATTTAACACCTAAATATAAGCGTTTTTAAACTGCATTCATTAGGTTTTGCTACATATAAGATATTAAATGGTTTGATATAAAAGTATTAGACCTTTTTTCTTTACAATATAAACCATTTTAAAACGTCTTAATAAAATTAACTCATATACAGATGTTTCTTGAAAACTTGAAAAATATAGGAAAAAATGAGAAAATGGTTAAACGATATTTGCGAACATTAACACTTGTAAAATAAAAAGCTATGTAGTATAATATAAACAATAGATTGATTTTTAAAAAAACTGACTATTTCATTGTTATATTAATGTATAAAAAGTCACCTTTTAGGCATTTAAATTGTTTTATATGTGAAGGAAAATTATTACATTGTTATTAGTAGTATTGTTTGGTGCTAGTTTGGTTGGGGGTAATAATACAATAGGTGAAACGAATAATCAGAAGTGGTACATGAATAAAGTATTTTAGTAAATGAAGAAGGTTTTATAGAAGGATATTATATTGTAAAAAATAAAGTATATATTGGTTTACTTATTTTAAGAGCCTTATTCTATAAAGAAGGAAGACTAGTTAGAGCCTACTATATAAATATCAATGAAGAAACTTATGATTTTTATAAATACGACTTTAATATAACAACAAAGTCATGTGTGAGTTAATATATAGTAGTAGTGATTCATATAATAATAGTGAAAACGTATACCATTTCTAAGACAATATTATTGTTATACATATCATTAAACCTCTCTTAGAAAAGGAGAGCTTTTTGTACTAAAAACATATAATAGGGGGTGTTATATATGCTTAAAATTTATTTAGTAAATAAGGTGATTATCTTGGAAAGAATTCTTAATAAAAATAATAATCTTGAAAGGGGCGATATAAAATGAAGAGATTATTTATATTTTTTATGAGTTTAATGTTTGTAATGTGCTTAGCAGGGTGTGATAATGTAAACAAAGATGATTTTGAGAGCTTTATTAATGTGAATAAAACAAATGTTAAAGTTGGAGAGACTATTAAAATTACTGCTTCTATAAAAAACAATAGTAATAAAAGTATCAAAATAAAAGCAAATCATACCGATGTTCAAAAAATTGAAGATATTATAATGATAGGGGTATTTACTGAATTTGATAACCATGATTTTATAGTAAATTCTAAGGGGGGAACATTAAAAAGTTTTAAATTTAAAAAAAATACTTTACTTGAAAAAGAACTAGAATATAAAGTCACATCTTTAAATAATCTTGAAATAGAAGCACAATTCTGTTTTTATATTAAAAATGAATTGATAATTATTAAAAGTGATATTATAAATATAATTGTGGAGAAGTGATATGAAAAAGATATTTAAAATAATATTATTTTGTTTAATTTTTTTCGTGGTTATTATATGTTCAAATATAAATAGTGCCTTTGCGTTTGATGATGATGGTTTATATTATGAAAATTGTAATAAAAGTATTTTGATTCTTAATGACGCTATACAACCATTTAAAATTGAAAATAGATTTAGAAGCGGACTTTTAAGTAACGCTTATTCTGATAATTATGCAGGCTCCTATCTAGATGATAGTGGATTATTAAATATTGGCTATGTAGATGAAGTAGAATTACCAACATATGATAATCAAGTAATTTATGTTAAAAAGGATTATTCGTATAATCTGTTATTAGAAATTCAAAATGCAATTACTTGTAAAATGATTGAATATAATGTAAGTTCTGTAGCATTAGATGAACATTCTAATGAAGTTGATGTTTGTATAAATGATCAAGAAAGTCGCAATTTGTTGATTTCATATTTAAAGGAAATTAATTTATTTTTTTCTGATGCGATAAACATTATAATTGAAAGTGAAAATGAAATAATTCCTCATAAAAAAACTGCATATGGAGGTGACACAATTAATGATTCTGTAATGTTTTTTCTTTATAGCTATGGAACTATTTGTGTAAATGCATATGACAATGATACTGGAAAATATGGAGTTTTAACAAATGCTCATGTTGCTGATGCTAATACAACGATGTACCATAATGGTAATTTTTTACAAGGTAGTAAACTTGGAACTGCCACAAAAAGACAACATAGTGGGACAATAGATGCAGCTTTTGTTCCATTTGAAGATCAAGATAATTGGGAAGTTACAACTCATGCTAGAATGGGTGATGATGTATATAATAATATAAAATTAGGTAGTCGAGAATTAATTATCCAAGGTGCTCCAGTAAGAAGACTTGGACAAACAACAGGAAATACAACAGGTCATATCTTAAGTACTAATTATAATTGTAATATAAGTTATGATGGCGTTCCAACAATAATTACTAATACCATAAAGTATTCAACAGATTCAGAAGGTGGCGATAGTGGCGGTCCTGTATATTTCAATGGTGGTGGACAAAATTTATTTTTAATTGGAATGCACTTTGCAGGGCCTACTGATCCTACAATTGAATATGGTGTTGGTTGCAATATTTTTAATGTAATAGATGAATTTAATATTACTCCTATGTTAAATGGTACAATTTACGAAACAACAGATTTAAATGAAAATGAGATTAGAATAGATAAATTGAATCCTATTATTCCAATTTCTACTGATTCAGTTAGTACTAAATTTGTAATTCCAACGTATCTGAATGGGAAAATAGTTACTGAAATAGGTGAAGCTGCATTTGAAAATCAAGTTAATGTAACTGAATTTGTTTTACCGGATTACTTAAAAATGATACGAAATTCAGCATTTAAGAATTGTTCTAATTTAACTAGTATAACTATACCAGATACAGTAACGCATCTAGATTCAAATGCTTTTGAAAATTGTTCATATTTGCAAAACGTGACTTTATCAAATAATCTAACTTCAATAGGAAATTCAGCATTTAAAGGTTGTAGTAGTCTTTCCAATATAACTATACCGAATAGCGTTACATATCTAGATTCAAATGCTTTTGAAAACTGCTCTTATTTACAGTCAGTGATATTATCAAATAATCTAACTTCAATAGGAAGTTCAGCATTTAAAGGTTGTAGTAGTCTTTCCAATATAACTATACCGAATAGTGTTATACATCTAGATTCAAATGCTTTTGAAAACTGTTCTTATTTACAGTCAGTGATATTATCAAATAATTTATTTGCTATTGGAAATTCAGTATTTAAAGGTTGTGCAAGTTTAGGAAACATTATTTTACCATCAAGTGTTCAACATATAGATTCAAGTGCTTTCGAAAATTGTACTTATTTAACTGAAGTTAAAGTATTAAGAGAAATAGCAGATATAACACATTTGGGTGAAAAAGTGTTTGATGGATGCTCAAGTTCTCTTCAGATTATTGTACCCCAGAATAGATTGGCCGAATATAAAAATAAAGTATATTGGTCTAGTTATAAAAATAAAATTATTCCTGACAACAATCATTTTGATGATATTAATTTACATTGCTTAGTTGAAAATTCGGAAAACGTTTCATTAAATGTAGGATGTAATAAATTATATTTGCTAAATGTTGAGTGTAATAAATCATATAAATTTTTTACAAATTCTAATACTGAAATTATTATTTACGATGAAAATTTTGAAAAGCTTTACACTGGAGAAAACATATTATATTCATATTTAAGTGTTGGTACTTATTATTTAGATATTAGATATAAGACGAGTATTATTAGTGGTAATATTACTATTAATTATGAATTGCGATGGAAACATAATGGTGAGCAAGTTTATTATAATGATGAACATAATTTATTGACACATTTACATAAAACAGCAGAAGGAACATATCTGAATAAATTATATTACATAAATAATAAAGGAGCAGGGTTTTATAAATTTTACTTAAATGGTGCTGGCGTTGATGGTGCATCAATTATGTATGAAGCTGGTTCAATTACTATTTACAATGAAAGTGATAGGTTAGAGACACAAGTTTTAAATAAATATCCAAATTCAAATACATTAGCTTCCTCAGATGATGGACAAAATATAATGTATGTGTATTTGCCTAGAAATGGGTATTTTTATATTAATATTTTAATGCCTTCAAATAATTATGAATTTTTAAAATGTACTATTTCTTCAGTTGAAAGTGAAGTGATAGACCTATTTAATCTATCAGAATCGACTAATGATGAAGTGCCAATTTTAGATTCTGAAACAACAAAAGGCGACTATATTAAAAAAATATATTTAGAACAAGCAGGTAAGTTTACAGTAGATTATTCATATAGTGGTTTACAAAGTAATGAGATTTTATTCGTTCTAAGTAAATTAAATTATAATAGTTCTTCAAATACCTATTCAATTGAAACCCTAATTTCACAATTGATGGATGGTACAAATGATACATTTACTTCTACATTAAATTTAACTGATGGTATATACTTTGTTGGATACTTCAATAAAGATGATGATGCTGCGTTTGATGTGAGATTTAATAGACTTGTTACTCAATATGATTCTACATTATTATATACAGACCCAGATGCTTATACTGATTGTGGTAGTATGATAAATGTTTATGAGCAAGATATTGTTTCATACAATAGAAGTTATAGAAGTACAACAATTGTAAAAGGATTTACAAGAGTAATATATTTTAAAGCAAATCAAGTTACTCAAGCATCAAGACAAGATTATTACTGGTATTCAAATGATGAATCAGTTGCAACGATATCTATTCATGGAACAGTGCTTGGTGTAGGTATTGGAACTGTTAAGATAATGGCAGTAAATATTGATAACCCATCAATTGTATTTGTTAAGGAGTTTACAGTAATAAACGATTCAAATGTAAATGACGATGAAATTGTTTATGAAATTAGTGATACACATAATATAAATGATGGAACTTATAAACTAGGACTTAATGTTCAAAATTCACCATTCCCAATGACACAATATTATACTTGGGAAGTTGTATCAAAATCAAGTTCAATTACAAGTGTAACCATTGATGCATGGGGTAATGTAACAATTGATGGAACTGGTTGGATTATAATAAAAGGTAGTGATTATGTGTATAATCCAAAATATAGTGTTGTTTTAAACTTGATTGTTGAGAATGAATAAATTTTTATAATATATTAGGAGTTAGTAGAAATGCTAACTCTTTTCTATATGAAATATTTAGCACTGAAACTATCTAAAATAAAACATTACCACTATATGCAAAAGCATATAGTGGTACACACACAAAAGTTTGTCAAAAAGTTTTCTAATGTTTAAAAGTTCAATAAAATAAACTAAGATGTTAAATTAAATCCCACATTGTTGCTTTTTAAGGATGTGTTAAAACCTGTATCTATATTTAGACAAATCTAAATCAAAACTTCCTTTTTCAGACTTTTTATTCATAAAAGAAACTTTGGTGTTCAATTTGTCTATGCTAAGAAGAATTTAAAATTGCGAAAGTTGATTACTTCATTATAATAAAATAAAGCGTTAAAAATTAAATTTTTAATTAATTAAGATATTGAATTTGATGGATAAGATATAGTAAGAAAGCAGGATTTTATTTTTATAACATGTCTTTCAAATATATAATTTTTAAAAATTATTAAAACAAAAAAATTTCCAAAATTAGAAAAAATATTCTTGAATATTCTAATTTCAAGTGTAAAAAATAATGTTGAAATAAAATGTTTTATAACAATATAGAACTTTTATAATTTTTACAAGAAGGAGGAAATTTATGAAAAAATTTTTATTATGTGCAGTATGCTTATTTACTTTAATTGGTATTGGAACAGGATGTAAAAAACACAAAATAACTGGTATTGAAGTTACAAATCATCAGTTAGTTGTATTAAAAGGAACAGAGTTAAGCGGATTAAAAGTAAATACTATTTTTGATGATGAATCAAAAGGAGATCTTGTTGATGTTACTTCTAGTATGATTTCAGGTTATGATAAAAATAAAACAGGTAATCAAGAAGTAAAAATAACTCATGAAGGTCAAGAATTTACTTATACTATCTTTGTGGCAGATAAAATCATTAACAATGCAACTGAGTTGAGAACAGCTTTACAAAATCAAAAAGATGGTGAGGCATTAGCACTTAAGAGTGGAACGTATAGTATTGATCGTGATGAAACAACTCAATATGAAAATCAAACAGGTTTTTATTTTTTGGTTACCGCAAATAATTTAACATTAAAAGGAATCGGGGATGTTACCATTAAAAGCACAGTTGAAACACCAAATACGGCATGGGCTAATCAAAATTTTGTCACAATAGTTGGCAATAACACGACAATTGATGGTATCAACTTTCAATGTAAAAAAGAACCAAACAAGGTTATTGAAATACTAGGAAAAAATACAACTCTAAAAAACATTAAAATTGAGCCTATGGATACAACAAAATATGCAGGTAGTATTTATTTAAGTACAAAAGAAGGAAATACAACACTTGAAAATGTTAGTTTAAAATATGGTCGTATTACGACAACAGGGGCTACAGGTTCTACTTTAACACTAAAAAATGTTACTATTGATTTTGCAGGAGCATATTTAGACGACACAACAAAAGAATCAACATATTGGGGATTTGATAATTCACGTTCTAAAATTACTGTTAATGCAACAAATAGTAAGATTATTGTTTCAAAAGAATTTAAAGCAGCAGAAAACTATCAAGAATTTAAAGATCAATTACCTACTGGTTTAACAGTAGAAGAAAATAAATAATTATTTATTTAGAATATACCTTATGATAAATTCATAAGGTATATTTTTCATTGAAAAAGTATAGAAATGATATATTATTTGAAATAGAATACTTGCATAAAAGAAAAAAATAAATAAAATATATGATATAATTAATCTTATAGAGAGGAAGGAATGTTTATGCAAAATAATGACAGAAATAATTATAAAAAAATTAATGGAAGATACGATATAAAATTAAATAATATTATTAAAACTTTATTGATAGTATGTCTTATTTTTACATTGCTTTATCTTTTCATCTATATTTTTGCTGTTTTAATGCAAAATCTATTATTAGAAATATATTTTTCTTCTAGAAGTAATGATAATAAAGTTTTTATTATTCCACTTATTCAAACAGAAAATTTTATAGTTATTTTTATCTCTATTCTTTTTTCTATTATATTTTTAAATGATAATATTAGCAATAGTCAAATAACTGTGTTTGAAACCATATCTATAATCATTGTATCGCTTTTTTTAATAAATATAACTTCGGTTACTAGTTATATTGAAACTTGGCTTCATTCAAAGTTAAAAGACCAATATTATTATAATTATATAGCAATTAAAAGGCTTATAGACAATTTTGATTGGATGGTAAGAGCAGGAGCAATTTCTCTTATTTTTGCTCAAGTTATTATTTTTATTAAAAAAATAATTTTAAAATATGAGTTATAAAAAATATTTTAATATATCAAAAGGAATATAACGAGATAAAAAAATTATCTATCAAAATGACTTCCATTTTTTAATATAATAATGTATAATAATGGTGATTAAGGAAAAAATAACCTTAAGCAAAGAGAATTATATAAATTAGGAGGAAAAAATGAGAAAAGTTAAAGTTGTTCAATATGGATGTGGAAAAATGGCAAAGTATATTTTGCGTTATCTACATGAAAAAGGAGCCGAAATTGTAGGTGCAATTGATGTTAATCCTGCAATTATTGGAATGGATGTTGGTGATTTTGCAGAAATTGGAATGAAACTTGGTGTCACTATCCAAAATGATGCAGAAAAAGTTTTAGATGAATGTGATGCTGATGTTGCAATCGTAACTTTATTTAGTTTTATTCCAGATATTTATAAACATGTAGAACAATGTGTAGAAAGAGGAATAAATGTTATTACTACTTGCGAAGAAGCCATTTATCCATGGACAACATCAGCTGCTTTGACTAATAAAATTGATTTACTGGCAAAAGAAACAGGATGTACTGTAACAGGTTCTGGAATGCAAGATATTTTTTGGATTAATATGGTTGCTCTTGCTTGTGCTGGTTGTCATAATATTACTAAAATTAAAGGTGCTTATAGTTACAATGTTGATGAATATGGTTTAGCACTTGCTAATGCCCATGGATGTGATTTAACAGAAGAGGAATTTGAACAACAAATAGCACATCCTAGTGAATTTGCAGCATCGTATGCCTGGAATGCAAGTGAAGCAATTGCTAATAAATTGGGATTAACCATTCAAAGTATTACTCAAAAAAATGTTCCATATGTGGCAAAGGAGGATATTTATAGCGAAACGTTAGGAAAAACAATTAAAGCAGGACGTTGCATTGGAATGTCTTCAGTAGTTACAATTCAAACTCTTCAAGGAATTACAATTGAGGAGGAAACAATAGGAAAAGTATATGGTAAAGATGAAGGAGATATGTGTGATTGGGAAATTACGGGTGAGCCAAATGTAAAATATCGAGTGGATAAACCAGCAACTGTTGAACATACTTGTGCAACCATCGTCAATCGAATACCATCATTGATAAATGCTGAAGCAGGCTATGTAACTGCGGATCAGTTAGATGAAATAGAATATTTAACTTATCCTATGTCATTTTATATAAAAGATGATGAATAAAACACTTGATTGAATCGAAAATTGAAGTGATAAAATAAATGTAGACACAAAAAAAAGTGTCTACATTTTTATTTTATGATATTAATTTTGATGAATGAGTGGATTATCTGAATAAACCAAAAGGTGAAAAAAGCAGAATTTATTCCAATGTTCCTAAAGGAAACTTGTATCATTCTAGAGCGATAGAAATAATAATTATAGATACAATACGGATTTATAATCAAAGAAAACCTTATGGTTGGACTTGTTATGTAGATATATTTAAATAATGAAATAATATTGTCTGATGTAAAACCTTTAAAATATGGATTTAATTAAAAAAAACATTTTGAATGGTATCAATTATTTTTACAAGAAAAAATAAAAAGAGGATATAAAGACCTTGATTGTTTACTCCGATTAAGGCTCTCTATATTTCTTAAGAGTTTTTAACAAACTATATGAAAATTATACTATCAAACAATCAATAATTGAGTAGCAACGTTTAATATTAATTCTGTCATTAGGTCTTTCAATAATTGGATAAAAAATGAATGATATAAGGATTTTAAAAATTATATATTTGAAGATATTAATATAACTATTAAAAACGATATTAAATATTATAATAGGTAAACATTAGTTTATTCATTAAAATATAAAATCCCAATTCAGTATAGATTGAACTGGGATTAATTAATATAATGTTTTTTGTGTTTCTTTTTTCTTGATGATTTCACCTATTTAGGAGTGTTTTTTATTAACAAACACCTTGAGCAAGCATAGCACTAGCAACTTTTTTGAAACCACTAATATTTGCACCAAGTACCGTATTATATTTGTTACCATAATGTGTGGCACAATCTATAACTTCTAGAAAAATATTTTCCATTTGGGTTTTAAGTTTTTCATCTACTTCTTCAAAACTCCAAGCATAACGCATTGAATTTTGACTCATTTCAAAACCAGATACCATTACTCCACCAGCGTTTGCAGCCTTAGCTGGACCAAATAAAATATTATGAGTTATTAAATAATTAGTAGCTTCAATTGTACATGGCATATTCGCTCCTTCTGAAACAGCAATGACTCCATTTGCAACAAGAATTTTTGCATCAGTTAAATCAAGTTCATTTTGGGTAGCACAAGGTAAAGCGATGTCACATTTAATTTTCCATATATCTTTAGGAGATGCTTTAAAAATAGTAGTATTGTCAAAGGTAAGATATTCGCTAATTCTAGCTCTTTTTACTTCTTTTAAATCTTTTAAAATTTCAAAATTTAAACCATTCTCATTATAAATATATCCACTAGAATCACTCATTGCAATAACAGTAGCACCTAGTTCTTGAGCCTTTTGCATAGCATATAAAGCGACATTACCAGAACCCGAAATAATAACTTTTTTGTTTGCAAAAGAGGTATGATTCATTACTTGTAACATTTTATTGGTATAATAGCATAAGCCATAACCTGTAGCTTCAGTTCTGCCTAAACTACCACCATAACTTAAGCCTTTGCCTGTTAAAACCCCAGTAAATTCATTTTTTAATCTCTTATATTGACCAAACATATAGCCAATTTCTCTAGCACCGGTTCCTATATCGCCTGCGGGAACATCTGTATTCGGACCAATATGGCGATATAATTCATTCATAAAACTTTGACAAAAATGCATAATTTCGGTATCGCTTTTTCCTTTCGGATTAAAATCACTACCTCCTTTGCCTCCACCCATTGGAAGACCTGTAAGAGCATTTTTAAGGGTTTGTTCAAAGCCTAAAAATTTAACAATACTTTGGTTAACGGTTGGGTGCAATCTAATTCCTCCCTTATAAGGACCAATTGCTGAGGAAAATTCAACTCTAAAACCTCTATTTACATGAACGAATCCTTTATCATCTATCCATGGAACACGGAAAGTAATTATTCTTTCGGCTTCTACAAACCGTTCTACGATTCCATTTTTTTCAATTGCATCATTTTCATTAACAAATGGTTCAATTGAATCAAGTACTTCATAGACTGCCTGTAAAAATTCTGGTTCATTTGCATTTTTAACTTTAACCTTTTCATATATTTCACATAAATATTTATTTGTCATCTGATTCCTCCTTGCATAAATGATTTATTCTTAAATATTATAACATAAAAGTTAAGCAATTGTGAAATAATATGCAAATTTTTTGTTTTTGAAATAAATACAAATGTCTTGATATTGAAAACAAAATATGATATAATGTAACAAAATTGAGGTGAAGTATGTATACTAGTACGAGAAAAAAATTAAATATAGATGCGAGTGAGGCCATTATTAGAGGTATCAGTGAAGAGGGGGGGCTTTTCATTTTTCATCATATAAAACCATTTTTATTTAATAAAAATTTTAGTTTATTATCTTATCAAGAAATGGCCGAAAAAATTTTTACTTTTTATTTAAATGATTTTACCAACGAAGAAATTAAACAAGTAATTGCCAAAACATATACAGCAGTTAATTTTAAGAACAAGATTATTGGAATGAAAAATTTGAAAGAGTTTAGTTTTTTAGAATTATATCATGGTCCTACCCTATCTTTTAAAGATATGGCTTTAACGATGTTACCGAATTTAATAGAAGTAGCTAAAGTAAAACAGAATGATTGTCTTGAAACCCTTATTTTAACTGCCACTTCTGGTGATACTGGTGGGGCAGCATTAGCAAGTTTTGGCAAAACTGATAATAATAAAATTATCGTTTTATATCCAATAGATGGAGTAAGTTATTTTCAAGAAAGGCAAATGCATTTTTATACAAATCAAAAAGCAAGGCTTATAGGGATAAAAGGTAATTTTGATGATTGTCAAAATATTGTAAAAACAGTTTTTACTAGTATGAATAATTTAAGAAATATTAAACTTTCTTCAGCCAATTCAATAAATATAGGTAGATTGCTTCCTCAAATTATTTACTATTTTTATGCATATTTTAAAATGGTAAACCAAAATGAAATATTGTATGGAGAAAGCATCAATGTAGTTGTACCAACGGGAAATTTTGGTAATATTTTGGCTTGTTATATAGCAAAAAAAATGGGTTTGTTTATTAATAAAATTATTTGTGCTAGCAATGAGAATAATATTTTAACGGATTTTTTTAATACTAAAATATATAATTGTAATCGTCCTTTTTATTTAACCAATTCTCCTGCAATGGATATTTTAATCTCATCAAACTTGGAAAGATTGTTATTTATTATTACAGATGGAAATTATAAACTTGTTGATAAATTGATGAAAGATTTAAAAGAGAAAAACAGTTTTTATTTACCAAAACAGTATCATTCCCAAATAGATGATTTTCTAGCATATTCAATTTGTAATAAGGAAACTCTTTTTTATATAAAGGATTGTTTTGAAAAATATAATTATTTAATTGACCCTCACACAGCTGTAGCATATGGTGCTTATTTGAATTTAAAAAATAAATTAAAGGGGAAAACGCTAATTATAAGTACTGCAAGTCCTTTTAAATTTATTGATACAGTAAATGAGGTTTTTAAAATTGAGGAAAAAGATTTTACGTTAGCAGAAAAAATTGCTGAAAAAAGTGGCAACAAAATTCCTGATGTACTAAAAGAAATTTATGAAGGTACTTTTCAACAAGAAGTATGGTGTAAGGAAGATGCTTGCGAAAAACTAAAAAAGTTAATAGGTGAGTTAGATGAAAATTGTTAGAACTTTTGCGACTTCCGCAAATTTAGGTCCTGGTTTTGATTGTCTGGGTATTTGTTTTGATTTATATAATGAATATGAATTTTTTCTTTCCGATAAGTATACAATTGAAGGATTTAGTGAAAAATTTTCAAATCCTAGCGACAATCTTATTGTTAAAAGTTATGAAACAGTTTTTTTATTAAAGAATAAGAAGATTCAATTTTTAACAATTAGGCAAAAGATTCAAAATATTCCTGTATCAAGAGGTCTTGGCAGTAGTGCATCATGCATAGTTGCAGGTATCATAATGGCCAATGAAATTCTTGGTGGTATTTTGTCCAAAGATGAAATTTTTCAAATTGCAAGTATGATTGAAGGACATCCGGATAATGTTGCTCCTTTAATATTTGGTGGGTTCACCTGTAGTTTTCAAGAAGATAAGTATCATTATATTAATCTTGATGTAGCGAGTAATTTGCAATTTTTTTTCCTCATTCCTAATTTTGAATTATCTACTGAAGTAGCTAGGGCTTCATTACCGAGTTGTGTTTTATTAGAAGAGGTAGTATCTACTTTATCGCATAGTATTTTGATGGTAAAAGCGTTAGAAAAGGGGGACTTTTCTTTATTAAAAATGGCAAAAAAAGATCTCATTCATGAGCCATATCGATACCAATTCATTGATCCAAAGAAAGAAATGAGAAAGATATTAGAAGATTATGAAGATATAGTAGGTTTAATTAGTGGGGCTGGACCAAGTATACTTTTAATTAGTGAACAGGATATTAAAAATAAATTTAGTATTAAAAATTGGCAATTAGTAAGTGTCAAAATTTCTAACGTAGGAGCGTATGTATATGAGAGATAGTGAATATTTGATTGTCCACAAATCAATTCTTCCTCCATATTTTGAACAGGTCATTGCTGCAAGAGAGTTGATAAACAATCAAAAAATTAATATTTGTGATGCATGTAAAATGCAAAGTATTAGTCGTTCTACTTACTATAAGTACAAAGATTTTATTTTCAGACCGACAATAGATAGTGGAAATAAAGCCCTTTTTGCTATCAAAACGATTGATGAAAAGGGAATTCTATCTTCTATTTTACAAATCATATATGATAATAGTGGAAATGTCATTTCAATTAATCAAGATGCTCCCATTGATAAAAGTGCATATATTACTATGATGATTGATATAAGTGATTTAAAAATTGATTTAGAATCTTTACAAAAATTAATATCTTTCTGTTATGGTGTAAAATCAATTGATATAATGGGGGTAGAATAATGAAGAAAGCAAGAATTGCTATTTTAGGTTATGGAGTTATTGGTAAGGGAGTCTTTAAGATATGCTTAGAAAAAGAAGAAATTGAGGTTATAAAAATATTTGATTATAAGGAAAATTTCGATAAGCAATATGCCGATCTCTTTACAGATAATTTAGAAGATATTATCAATGATAATAAAATTGATATAGTTGTTGAAGTTTTAGGTGGATATGATTTTGCTAAAAAAGCCTGTGTTCTCACGTTAAGTAAACACAAACATCTAGTAACTGCTAATAAGGAAATTGTCGCAAATGATATTGATGAGTTGACTAAACTTGCAAGGGATAATAAAGTTTCTTTTTGTTATGAGGCAAGCGTAGGTGGAGCCATTCCTATTATAAAAAATTTGAAAGAACTTACTTTAGTGAATCGTATTCAAAAAATTATTGGAATTTTAAATGGGACAACAAATTATATTCTTAGTAGAATAAGTGAGGGGATGAGTTTTGAGGAAGCCTTGAAATTAGCTCAAGAAAAAGGATTTGCAGAAAAGGATCCTACTGCTGATTTGGAAGGTTATGATATGATGCGAAAAATTGCTATTTTATCAGATATTGCTTGGAATACTAAAATTAATATTTATGATATAAAGCATTCCTCGTTTAGTCTTATTCACAATTATGATATGAAGAAAAATCATCAAACAATGAAGTATGTGTGTGAAGCTTTTAAAGATAACAATAAAATATTCATTTCAGTAGGTTTAATGGAATTGGATAATCAAGAAGTATTATGTAAAATCAATGAGGAAGACAATGGTGTAATTGTTGAAACCTCTTTAGCCGATAAACTGGTTTTTATTGGCAAGGGGGCTGGTAGTTTGCCGACTGCTTCTGCAATAGTTAGCGATATCTATGATATTATCAATCAAAGAGTATTAGATACTTATGATAATTTCAATAAATATGTAATTAATGAGGTGCAATAATGAAAAAATACAATTTAGCAATTGTGGGAGTTACAGGACTTGTAGGACGAATGTTCTTAAAAATTTTAGATGAATATCATTTTCCTTTTCATCAATTACTCCTTTATGCTTCAAAGAAAAGTGCTGGTAAGAAAATAGTTTTTAAAAATAAAGAGTATATTATTAGAGAATTAAGCGAGGAAGCTTTTGATGATGTTGATATTGTTTTATTTAGTGCTGGTAGTAAAGTCTCTCAAGAATATGCACCTTTAGCTGTTCAAAAAGGTGCATATGTAATTGATAATTCAAGTGCTTGGCGAATGGATGATAATTGTGCCCTAGTAGTACCAGAAGTGAATATGGATGATATTTTTGTGAAAAGTAAAATAATAGCAAATCCTAATTGTTCAACAATTCAGGCAGTTTTACCACTAAAAATTTTAAATGATCATTTTGGCATCAAAAGGGTAACTTATACAACTTATCAAGCGGTAAGCGGTTCTGGTCAAAAAGGAATTGAAGATTTAAAAAGAACGAAAAATAATCATACCAATATATTTTACCCGTATGATATTTCTAAAACGTGTATACCAGAAATTGATGAATTTTTAGATAATGGTTATACAAAAGAAGAAATGAAAATGATAAATGAAACAAGAAAGATTTTACATTTAGAAAATTTACCAATTGTTGCCACTTGTATTAGAGTTCCTGTTGAAAATTGTCATGGAGTTTCTATGACAATTGAACTTGTAAAAAAATTTGAAATTGAACAGATAAAACAAGTTTTACAACAACAAGATGGAATTATTGTTTATGATGATGTACAAAATCATAAATATCCTAATTCAATTATTGCGAATAATCAAGATAAAGTTTATGTTGGACGAATTAGAAAAGATTTATCAACTGAAAATGGAATTGTGTTATATTGTGTAGCTGATAATATTAGAAAGGGTGCCGCTAGTAATGCAATACAAATTGCAATGGCTTTGATAAAAAAATTATGATAAAAGTAGCAAAATTTGGTGGTTCTAGTTTAGCAAATAGTGAGCAATTTAAAAAAATAAAAAAAATTATTTTTGAAGATCAAACAAGAAAGATTATTGTCGTATCGGCGCCAGGTAAACAAAATAAAGATGATCATAAGATAACTGATTTACTTTATCTAATCTATGCGCATTTAAAATATGGAGTTGACGCAAACAATATTTTTGATATTGTTAAAAGTAGATATGTAGAAATTAAGACAACATTAGCATTAGACATTGACCTTGAAAAAGAATTTGCTATACTAAAAGCAAATCTAAATCAAAAGATAAGTGAAGAATTTTTAGTTAGTAGAGGAGAATATTTTTGTGCAAAATTATTAGCAGAATACATAGGCTATACATTTGTCGATGCCAAAAATTTGATTTATTTTGATTATAATGGGAAATTAGATGAACAAAAAACCAAAGATGCATTAATAAATCAATTCATAAAAACTAAAACAATTGTTATACCTGGTTTTTATGGTTCTTACCCAGATGGGAATATTCATCTTTTTTCAAGGGGGGGTTCAGATGTCACAGGTGCGGTAGTCGCAAAGGCTCTTTCAGCAGGTCTTTATGAAAATTGGACCGACGTTTCAGGATTTTTGGTAGCAGATCCTAAAATTGTTAGTCATCCTAAAAAGATAAAAGAGATTTCTTATGAAGAATTACGCGAATTATCATACATGGGTGCGCATGTGCTTCATGAAGAAACTATTTTTCCTGTGCAAGAATTAGAGATTCCGATTAGTATTAAAAATACCAATCGTCCTGATGATGAAGGTACAATCATTTCTTCTAACTGTCAGGATTCTTCACAAATTATCACAGGAATTACTGGTAAAAAATCTTATGAATCAATCACCATAATCAAAAAGCCAAAAGTCCCAAAAATAAAAGTAATGAGAGATGTTTTGGCAATTTTAGATAAATATCATCTTGATGTTGAGCATATTCCATCAAGTATTGATACGTTTAGTTTAATTATTGAAGCAAACGATCTTGTTAAGAAAAATTATGAAGTTCTGGCAGATATAAAAAAAATTGATGCTGTTCAAGATGTAATTATTGATACTGATATTGCACTTATTGCAGTTGTAGGCAGAAACATGGCAACTAAACCTGGCATTAGTGCCAAAATTTTTGCCATTTTTGGGCAAAATGACATTAATATTAAGGTAATTGCTCAAGCATCACAAGAACTTAGTATTATTGTTGGAGTTTCTAATCATCAATTTGAAAAGGCGATTAGAGCAATGTATGATTGTCTTGTTTTACAATAAAAGGTTAGGATAAAAATAGTTCATAAAGTATAGTTATATTATAAATTGTTATACTAAAATTGACTTATAATTTATTGTAAATGCTATTATAAGAAGAAAGGGGTTTAGATGAAGAAATTTTTTCAATTTTCTTTATTGATACTTTTGGGTATGGTGATGATGAGTTGTAAAAAAAGGGAGACTATTGAATTAAAAAATCTTCAATTTAAAGACAATGATAACTTTTCGACATTAAGTCAAGTTAATTATCCTTCTTTAAATTATGAAGTAGGTAGTATAGATAATGACATGATTGCTGAAATAAATCATTTTTCTTATAAATTAATAAAGAAAATTTTTACTGTTCAAGATAATCAACTTTTTGCTCCTCTTAGTCTTTATATGGCACTATCTATGCTTGTAGAAGGTACCTCTTCAACAACAAGTGCTGAGTTAGAAAATTTATTGGGACAAAAAAGAGAGAAATTAACAAAACAACTGAAACTCATTTATGAGAACAATTATTATTCTAATCAAAATGGTCGAGTGTATTTGGCTAATTCTCTTTGGTTGAAAAAAGGTTTAAAGATTAATTCAGAATATCTAAATTTTATAAAAGATAATTTTTATGCACAAAGTTACGAAATTGATTTCACAAAGAGAAAGGAAAAAGATAAAATTATTAAATGGATAAATTATTATACAGAAAATATATTAAAATTAGATAGGAATAATTATCAGATAGAAGACAATCTAGCCTTATTGCTTTTGAATACAATTTATTTTGACAATAAGTGGCTAATAGCATATGATAAAGAAAAAACAGTTGAAGATACATTTTATCTCGATAAAAATAATACTAAAATGGTTGAGTATATGAATCACCAAATATCAACTCTTTACAAGAAAACTAGCGAATATGTAGTTGTAATGGATTATTTTGAAAATAACAATACAATCACATATATTATGCCAACTATTCCTTTCGATAAACTATGTTCAAAAGATTTTACAAGTTTTACTAATGATTTGGTTATGGGTGAGGTTAATCTTTCTGTTCCTAAGTTTGACTATAGTAAGGAATATAATCTTAATGAAGCATTAAAAAGTTTAGGAGTAAGAAAAATTTTTGAAAAAGATAGTTTAAATAAAATTGGTGAAAATTTATCTGTCAATTATATAAAACAAAATGTTGGTATAAAGTTAAGTGAAAGTGGTGCAAAAGCTGCTGCAGTAACTTCAATTGGTATCATGAAATCATCATTAGTAGTAGATCCTATCACTATTAAACTTGATCGTCCTTTTTTATATTTGATCAAAGATGCGAATAATGTTTTGTTATTTGTCGGAATTTTGAATTATCCAACTACTTCAAACGCTTCTTTCTGAAGCGTTTTCATTTGCAAATCGGTTCTAAAAATTTAAAAAAATGATATAATAGTTTCGTATCAAACTATTTGAGATAGAACTATTTTGGAGGTTTTTATGAAACAGAAGAAATTAGGTGGAGAAATATCATCAATTAAAAATTTATTTAATCGAAATGTAGAAAATAGTGAGGTCTTTCGTTATGTTAATATGATAACTAGTACCAATTCTTTTATTCTCGGTTTTTTAGAGCGCCATCAAGATATAGATATTTATCAAAAAAATATTGAAGAAAAATTTTTAATAACAAAATCCACAACATCAAAAATTTTGAAATTAATGGAACAAAATGGTCTAATAGAAAGAATAGGTGTTGATAGCGATGCTAGACTCAAAAAAATAGTTTTGACGGAGAAGGGTCTTGCCATTAATGAATCGGTTCGTTCAACACTAGATGAAGTTGAAAAAAAGGCTTTAGAAGGTTTTGAACCTCATGAAATTACTCAACTTTATTCCTATTTTGAACGAATTAAGAATAATTTAAAAAAATAAAAGGAGGAGAATATGTTAAAGACAATTTTAAAAAGCGTAAGAGAGTATAAAAAACCATCCTTTTTGGCTCCACTTTTTGTTGGATTAGAAAGTTTAGTGGAATGTATTATGCCATTTATCATTGCTCAATTGATCAATTTCTTACAGAATAAATCTGATGCAAGTGAAGCCTTAGAAAAGTCTGATATGACTTATTTAATCATTGTTAGTATTATTTTATTGGTGTGTGCAATGTTATCATTACTTTTTGGTTATCTTGCGGGAAGATTTTGTGCAAAAGCATCTTGTGGTCTTGCAAGAAATTTAAGGCATGATTTATACTATCAAGTACAAAATTTTTCTTTTGAAAATATCGATAAATTTTCATCATCAAGTTTGGTTACAAGATTGACAACTGATGTTAACAATGTACAAATGGCTTATAATATGGGAATCAGAATGGCAATTAGAGTTCCTTTAATGATGATATTTTCTAGTATTATGACATTTATGATTAGCGCAAAATTAGCACTTATATACATAGCCTTATTACCATTTTTAGGGGTTGGTTTATATATCATTGTAAAATTTGCAATGGGAAAATTTAATAAAGTGTTTACTAAATATGATGCCTTAAATTCATCTGTTCAAGAAAATATCAATGGAATTAGGGTTGTAAAAACGTATGTTCGTGAAGATTTTGAAAAGCAAAAGTTTGCAAAAGCTTCAGATGATGTATGTGAAAATTTTGTTAGTGCAGAAAAAATAGTGGCATGGAATTCGCCAATTATGCAATTTTCGATGTATACTGCTACAATTTTAGTATGTTTTTTTGCTTCAAGAATGATTATTCATAGTGGTGGTGATAGTTTAGCAGTAGGTGATTTAACAGCACTTTTACAATATGGAATTCAAATTTTGTCTAGTTTAATGATGCTTTCAATGGTCTTTGTTATCATTTCTATGTCACTTCCTAGTATGAGAAGAATATCAGAAGTATTGAATGAAAAAAGTAGTCTTACAAATCCTGAAAATCCAATAATGGAAGTTAAAAGTGGTGATGTTGAATTTAGAAATGTTTCTTTTAAATATTCAAAACACGCGGAAAAAGATGCTTTATCTAATATTAATTTAAAGATTAAATCTGGCCAAACAATTGGTATTATTGGTGGAACTGGTTCTTCTAAAACTACTCTTGTTAATTTAATCAGTAGGCTTTATGATGTAACAGAGGGTGAGGTATTAGTAGGGGGAATCAATGTTAAAGATTACGATTTAACAACTCTTCGAAATCAAGTATCGGTTGTATTACAAAAAAATGTTTTATTTAGTGGAACTATCAAAGATAATCTACGATGGGGTGATAAAGAAGCCACAGATGAAGAAATGATACATGCATGCAAACTTGCTTGTGCTGATGATTTTATTCAGACATTTCCCGATAAATATAATACGATGATAGATCAAGGAGGAACAAATGTTTCGGGTGGTCAAAAACAAAGATTATGTATTGCAAGGGCTTTGTTAAAACATCCTAAAATTTTAATTTTAGATGATTCAACAAGTGCAGTTGATACAAAAACAGACGCAACTATTAGAAGAGCATTTAAAGAAAATATTCCTAATATAACAAAGTTTATTATTTCACAACGTATTTCTTCTGTTGAAGATGCAGATAAAATTATCGTTTTAGATGATGGAAAAATAAGCGGTTTTGATACTCATGAACAATTACTTAAAAATAATGAAATTTATAAAGAAGTATATGAAATTCAAAATAAGATTGGAGGTGCACATTAATGGCAGAAGCAAGGAAAATACCACCTCGTGGTCCAATGAGAGGAATGGGGCAACATCCTACAAATATAAAAGGTGTTATGCCTAAGATTTTGAAATTATTGTTTAAAAATTATGGTGTCGCAATGGTTGTTATCTTAATTTGTTTAGTGATAGCAGCAGTAGCAGGAATTACAGGACCTATGTTTTTACAAAGAATTACAGATGAAGTTATTGAACCAACTTTAAAAGGTGAAATTAGTATGGATCTATGGCAATCAAAACTTTTGTCTTTGATAATGTCAATGATTGCAATTTATTCAGTATGCTTGATTGCAACAACACTTCAAACACAAATATTGGCAAGAGTTGGACAAAGATTTTTAAATAAAATTCGTAAACAATTATTTAATAAAATGCAATCTTTGCCTATTAGATATTTTGATAGTCATCCTCATGGTGAAATTATGAGTTATTATACAAATGATGTTGATGCTATTAGACAATTTGTAACTCAAAGTTTAATCCAATTTATATCAACTTTTTTATCACTTACTTTTACAATTTGTTTAATGATTCATTATAGTGTCTGGCTAACCTTACTAGTATTTGTTGGTGCTTCTTTGATGATCTTAGTAACTAAAAAAGTTGGTGGGAATAGTGCTAAATATTTTATTCAAAACCAAAAAACAACTGCTGATGTAGAAGGCTATATCGAGGAAATGATGCATGGTCAAAAGGTTGTTAAAGTCTTTTGTTATGAGGATGAATCTAAGGCAAGATTTGATAAATTAAATGATGAATTATGTCTTGCCGCAACAAATGCGAATCATTATGGTAATACTTTGATGCCAATTATGCATAATATTGGTAATATTTTCTTTGTATTACTTGCAATCATAGGTTGTTTTTTGGCTATAAACAATGTACCTAATCTTGGAGTTTTCTTTAAAAATGATGAAGGAAAACTTGTGATTGCAGGGATGAATACATTGACAATCGGTATTATTGTTGCTTTTTTAAATATGAGTAGACAATTTTCACAAAGCGTAGGTCAAGTATCACAACAAGTTTCAATGGTTGCAATGGCATTAGCGGGAGCAAAACGTGTTTTTGATTTTCTTGATGAAAAAGAAGAGGAAGATAGTGGATATGTTACACTTGTTTATGCCAATAAAGATCAAGATGGTACGATTACAGAGTCCCCTACTAGAACTGGTCTTTGGGCATGGAAACATCCTCATTCAGATGGTACAATAACTTATACGCAATTAAAAGGAGATATCGTTTTAAATGAAGTAGATTTTGGCTATGTTCCCGAAAAAATTGTTTTACATGATGTATCTATTTACGCAAGACCTGGACAAAAAATTGCTTTTGTAGGTGCTACGGGTGCGGGAAAAACAACAATTACGAATTTAATCAATCGATTCTATGATATTCAAGATGGTAAAATTCGATATGATGGAATTAATATCAATAAAATAAAAAAAGATGATTTAAGAAGATCACTTGGGATTGTTTTACAAGATACGAATTTGTTTACAGGAACGGTGATGGAAAATATTAGATATGGCAGACTTGATGCAACCGATGAAGAGGTGTATAAAGCAGCTAAAATTGCAAATGCCTATGATTTTATTACAAGACTACCAGAGGGATTTAATACAATGCTTACAGGTGATGGTGCCAATCTTTCGCAAGGTCAAAGACAATTGCTATCTATTGCTAGAGCCGCGATTGCGGATGCACCAGTTATGATTTTAGATGAAGCAACTTCATCAATTGATACAAGAACTGAAGCCTTAGTTCAAAGAGGAACCGATCAGTTAATGAAAGGAAGAACGGTTTTTGTGATTGCTCATCGCTTATCAACAGTTCAAAATAGCGATGCAATTATGGTTTTAGATCATGGAAGAATTATTGAAAGAGGTTCACATGAAAGTTTGATTGAACAAAAAGGTACGTATTATCAATTATATACAGGAGCTTTTGAACTGGAATAGAGTATAATAAATGGTTTAGCATACTCTATGAATTTTTAGAAAGGAAATAAAGATGAAAAATATAACCCATTTTGAAAAGGTTTCATTTGAACAATTTCAAAAAGATATATTGAAAAATACCAAAATTAAAAATAAAATTGAAGAAATGTATGATAATATTCAATTGCCAAAAAGAGCAACTATAGGTTCTGCAGGATATGACTTCTTTTTACCATTTGATATTGTTTTAAAACCTCAAGAGTCCATTATTATTCCAACTGGTATTAGATGTCAAATGAACGATGAATATGTTTTACAAATTTATCCTAGAAGTAGTTTAGGCTTTAAATTCCGACTTCAACTTGATAATGTCGTTGGTATCATTGATAGTGATTATTATTATGCGTGTAATGAAGGCCATATTATGATTAAAATATCCAATTTGTCTTTTGAGAACAAACAAGTAGAACTTGTAAGAGGTGAAGCTTTTGTTCAGGGTATTTTGTTAACATATGGTAAAACAATGGATGATAATACCTATGACATTAGAAAAGGTGGCTTGGGAAGCACAAATAAATAAAATAAAATCTAATAGTAGCACGAAAAGATAATTTGAAATAAAATAGGTTACTATTAGATTTTTCTTTAAAAATTTGCCATTTTTTTAAAAGTGAATTGAAAGAAAAAATCGTAATATTATGTTATAATATTACAAAAAATCATGTAAAAAGGTGAAAATTATGAAACGCTTTTCTGCTATAAAATGGTATATAAAAAAATATTGGTGGAAGTATTTTATGACAATGGTTTTATCAATTGGTATTATTTATTGTGACATAAAAAAACCAGAAATTATTGGTGAAGCTGTTGATTTAATCGGATTAGGACAAATTAATAAAAAAACTTTATTTTCTTTATTAATTTTTTTAATTGCAATTGTGATAATTAAATTTATTATCAGTATTGTTAAAAGTATTTGCCTTGGAAATTTATTTCATCAATTATTTTATCAAATCAAAATTCGTTTTATGAAAAACATTCTTCTTCAGGATGCAGATTATTTTACTATCTATCATCCAGGAGATTTAATGACAAGAGCTACCTCAGATACTTTTTCAATGGCTAATGTCTCAACTCATTTGATTTTTGGTTTGATTACTGTTATTTTAACGATTATTATGACGGCTATTTCAATGATTAATTTAGATCCACTCCTTACTCTATACTCGATTTTACCATTGCCTTTCATCTTTATTGTTGTAGTTACAATGAGACCTAAAATTAGTGATAATTGGCGACTCGTGCGTAAAAAAAATTCAATAATGGGAAATCTTGCGATGGAAAGTGTGCAACATGTCAAATTAATTAGAGCGTTTGTCAATGAAGAGGAAGATTATCAAAAATTAAAACATTCAGCTCAAGATTGTTATGATACAGAAAAAAAATCTGTTATGATGCAATCAACATTTGGACCTACTTTTCGTTTTTTCACTAACATTAGTCAATTGGTTGCCTATGGATATGGGGCTTACCTCATTATTAATCAAGAATTAACGGTTGGTGAATTGATAACTTTTAGCCTTTTGCTTGCTCAATTTTCGGGTCCAATGATGCAACTTGGCAATCAAGTAGCACAATTTACGCAAAGTGCGATTTCGTTTGATCGTGTGACAGAAGTTTTGCAAGCCAAACCAGAAATAGTTGATCGTGATAAAGCTATAAGTATAAATAGTTTTGAAAAGATTGAATTTAGCAAGTATACTTTTTCTTATCCTAAAACGGATTTAGAAATTTTAAAAGGCCTTGATTTAAATATTATCAGTGGTAAATCATTAGGAATTGTAGGAAAAACTGGTAGTGGAAAAAGTACACTTATTAGACAACTTTTGCGACGTTTTCCCGTTAATGATGATGATAGTTTAAAAATAGATGGTGTATCCATTAATGAATATAAAAAATATGATATTCGCAAATTAGTGGCTTATGTCCCTCAAGAGCATTTATTATTTGCTAGAAGTGTGAAAGATAATATTTTGATGGGGAAAATAGAGAATGCTCATATTGATTTAAATTATGCTATCAAAATGGCTGATTTTGAAAAAGATTTAGTTTTTTTAGAAGATGGACTAGACACAATTGTTGGAGAATATGGAGTAACCTTATCTGGTGGACAAAAACAAAGGTTATCTATTGCAAGAGCTTTGATGAAAGATGCTCCTATTTTAATTCTTGATGATTCTCTCAGTGCTGTTGATGGTACTACTGAGGCTAATATTATTCAAAATTTAAAAGAAATTAGAAAAAATAAAACGAATATTATTGTTGCTCATCGTCTAACAGCGGTTGAAGATTGCGATGAAATTATTGTAATGGACAATGGGAAAATTGTTGAAAGAGGAACTCATGAAGAATTAATGGATAAAAAGGGTTGGTACTTTGAACAATATGTCATTCAAGAAATGGGAGGTAAAACCCATGCGTAAAAAAGTAAGTGAACAACAAATAAAAAATAAAAAAACTTTTGATAAATATTATAATTATTCTGCAGAAGTTGTTTTGAAACGAGTATTAAAGTATGCTTGGAAAAGTAAAACGTTAATTATTTTATCACTTTTATTTTTAGTTGGATATACTTATTTGGAGTTATTACAGCCAAAATTGATTAATACTGTTTTAGATGATCATTTATTAGGTGTACAAACAGTATGGGAAAAAGTTGATGATGGAAGTGTAAGTTATAATGGAAACAAATATGAAAAAGTATCAAAAGATGATCTTGATGAAAGTTCAGAAGTGATTTCGATTTTATATCTTGATGGAAAATATTATGTTTCGAGTGGTATGTATAGTAGTAGTCATGTAACTGAATATGATGAAGAAACAGATGAATTAATTTTAAATGATGGAACTAGAATTCAGACAACCATTCTTTCCAAAGATGATTTAAAGAAATTTTATCAGCCAAGTATATCGCCCATTATTCAATTACTAGTTATTTATGGTACTTTGACGATAATAATTATTATTTTTAGATATTTTCAACATGTTTTCTTTTTGACCGCATCAATGAGGCTTACTCTTGATATTCGAAATGATGCTTTTAGTAAGTTAAATAGGTTACCAATGAAGTATTTTATTTCAGAACCAAGTGGTAAAGTTGTGACTAAGATTACGAGTGATTCAGAAGGAGTTAGAGGACTTTACCAAGTCATTTTTTCTATTTTAACAGCTGCTATCTCATTAATCATGGTTTATGTTGAATTATTTAAAGTGAATTGGATGTTATCGCTTTTAACTCTTCTTGCAACTCCTTTAATTCTTTTATGGATGACTGTTTATCGTAGGGTGAATAATAAATATCATCATCGAATTAGAGAAATGAATTCAATTATCAATGCTGCAATGGCTCAGTATGTTGATGGAATATCAATAATTCAACAATTTAACAAAGAAGAAACAATGACAACTGAATATGATGAATTATTAATTACGAATTATGGTAATAAGATGAAAGCATTGAAAATCAATTCTATTTTTGGAGGCGAACTTTTACTATTAATTCAAAATGGCTTATTAGCCTTAATCATTTATTATTTTGGTCGCCAATTTTTAAGTGCAGAAGGAGCAATAACAGCAGGTGCTCTATATTTATATGTAACCTACATTACAAAAATTTTTGATCCAATTAGAGAAATCTTTGCTAATCTAAATTCACTTGAAGATTCTTTTGTGGCATCAAGTAGAATTTTTGATTTATTAGATCAAGAAGAAGATAAATATTTAGGGTTTAATGAAAGACCTAATTTTAAAGGAGACATTAAATTTATTGATGTTAGTTTTGCTTATGATGAAAGTGATGTATTAAAACATATCAATATGCATGTCAAACCAGGGCAATTTATAGGGCTTGTTGGGCATACAGGTTCTGGTAAATCAACGCTAATGATATTACTTCAAAGATTTTATGATTTAGTTGATGGTAAGATTTTAATTGATGATGTTGACTTTATGAATTATACAAAACAAGAAGTTAGAAGTAATATTGGTTATGTATTACAAGAGCCAGCACTATTTAGTGGTACGATTAAATCAAATATTACGTTTGGTATTGATGCTTCTGATGATGAAGTGGAAAGAGTACTAGAAATGATAGGGGCTAAAAAATTTGTTAAAGATTATCCCGATGGTATTCATACTAAATTGGAATATTTAGGTAGTAATTTATCAACTGGAGAAAAACAATTGATATCCTTTGCAAGAATTTTATTAAGAAATCCTGCTATTTTAATATTAGATGAGGCTACGGCTAATATTGATACTGAAACTGAGATTCTAATACAAAATGCTTTAAAGGTTTTAGCTGCTGGTAGAACCACTTTTGTGGTTGCACACCGACTTTCAACAATTAGATATGCTGATAACATTTATGTATTAGATGATGGAAAAATTGTTGAATCTGGTACTCATGATGAATTATATAATAAAAATGGGAAGTATCGAGCAATGTATGAAGCTCAATATAGTAATCAAAAGGAAAAAGTAGCGTAGATATAATCTACGCTATTATTATTTTTAAATACATTGCTAAATAAAATAAATTATGATAGAATAAAAATAAATTTAGTAAATATAATTAAAGGAGAATATAAAATGCATCTGTTGAAACATTTTATAACAATTACTAAACATCGTCATAAAGTTATGAAATATTGCTTCAAAATTGGTCTTTATAAACAGGGTTTACTCCATGATTTGTCCAAATATAGTTTTGTTGAATTTTTCAATGGAGCAAAGTATTATAAGGGAACAAGGAGTCCAATTAGTGAGGAAAGAAAAAAAATAGGATTCAGTAAAGCATGGTTACATCATAAAGGACGTAATAAACATCATCCTGAATATTGGCTTGATTTAGATTTAAATGATAAAATCTACAAACCAGTTCCTATGCCTAATAAATATATTTTTGAAAGTTTTTGTGATCATTTAGCAGCATCTAAAGTTTATAATAAGAAAAAGTTTAAACCCCAAATGGTTTGGGATTATTATTATAATAAGGAAAGATATTATCTTCCTATACATGATAAAACGCGAGAAAAATTTGAATTTTTATTAAAAATTTACCTTGAAAAAGGAGAAAAAGAAACTTTTAAATATATGCGAGAAGCGTTAAAAAAAGAAAAATCTAAGGAGAATGATGTATGAATGTAAAAATTAATATAAAAGATAGTATTTTAGAAACAAATCGTTTAGTGTTACGTCCCTTTAAAAGAAGTGATTTAGATGATTTTTATGCATATGCAAAGGTTTGGGGTGTTGGTCAAATGGCAGGATGGCTTCCCCATCAATCAATTAAACAATCACAAGAAATTTTAGAAAAATTTATTGAGGGAGAGAAAACTTTTGCAATTGTATATAAAAACAATCATAAAGTAATTGGATCAATTGGAATTGAGAATTTAAGAAATATTGATGAAGAAAAATTGAAAAAACTAAAAGGAAGAGAACTGGGATTTGTTTTATCTAAAGAATATTGGGGTTTAGGAATCATGCCAGAAGCAGTAAAAAAAGTGATTGACTATTTATTTCATGATTGTAATTTAGATTTTATTACATGCTCATATTTTATTGACAACAATCAATCAAAAAGAGTTCAGGAAAAGTGTGGATTTAAATTTTTAAAAAAAGTTATTCTGCCAACTCAAATGCAAGAAGAAAAAGAAGGAAATTTAAATATTATATATAAAAATGATATTGTATCTTAAATAAGATAGTTATATTAATTGAAAAAAACTTTCAAATATTGTATAATAGATGATAGTTTAAAGATATAAAGGAGCGAAACTATGAAATATTGTAGTAAATGTGGAAAAGAATGTCAAGATAATGCTTCATTTTGTGAAAATTGTGGTCAAAAATTAACTTTTCAAAATTCATCATCAATTGAATATAGCGATAAATCGAAATTGGCGTGTGGGTTACTTCAAATATTTCTAGGAGGACTCGGGGTTGGACGTTTTTATTCTGGACATACTGGTATTGCGATTGCACAAATTTTAGTCACAATATTTACTTTCGGAATTGGTTCAATTTGGGGATTGATAGATGGAATTGTTATCCTTTGCAATGATAAGTTTACGGATTCAAAAGGTAAAATGATGAAAGATTAAAGCCACAAAGCATTAGAATTCTAATGCTTTTTCTCTTGTTTAAAATGAAAGCAATGATGATAAGAAAATGTTAGGAGTAAGATGATGAAACCAGTAGGATTTAAAATTATAAATAATGATGCATATTTAAATGGTTATAAATTAGAAGATTTAGCAAAAAAATATACAACACCATTATATTTAGTAGATGAATTTAGTGTTAGAGAAGCAATTAGGGATTATCAAAAATATTTTAGGGGTCAAAATTTTAAATCTACAATTGTTTATGCTTCAAAGGCTTTTTTAGTACCAAAAATGGCACAAATTATTAATGAATATAACTTATATATGGATGCGGTTAGTATGGGGGATTTATACGTAGCTTTAAATGCTAATTTTCCTGCTAACCATTTGGTATTTCATGGTAATAATAAATCAAAAGAAGAATTAATTTTTGCAATTGAAAATAAAATTGGATTAATTGTTGTAGATAATTATTATGAATTAAAGAACTTAATCCAATTATGTGAAGAAAGAAAAATAGTACAAAATATTTTATTTCGTGTAAATCCAGGTATTGATGCGCATACACATCAATATATTCAAACTGCTAAATTTACTTCTAAATTTGGTGAAAGTATTTATGATGAAAAAACGATAGATAATATCATGAAAACCATAACTACGACCAAATCCTTAAATTTATTAGGGTTTCATGCTCATATTGGTTCTCAAATACATGAAATGGAAGCTTTTAAAATGGAAATTGATAAAATGATTAAATTTCAAATGGAGATTGCTAGTAAATATAAGTATTCTTTACCACTTTTAAATTTAGGTGGAGGATTTGGTATAAAATATGAGTATCAAGAAAAAAGTCTATCTATTAAAGATATGATGTCTGGTTTAAGTCAGAAATTAGATGAAATGTTGGTTTCTAATAATATGATTAAAGAGGTGATGATTGAACCTGGACGCTCAATTATAGGACCAGCAGGGATTACTTTATACGAATGTGCACAAATCAAAAAAACATATGGGGGTAAAAATTATTTATTTGTAAATGGTGGTATGACTGATAATATTAGACCTGCACTTTATCATGCGGTATACGAATGTGATATTGTAAATAAAATGAATAATCAGAAAGAAATTTTAGTAGATGTTGTAGGGAAGTGTTGTGAGTCAGGTGATATTATTAGGCATAATGTCTTAGTACCTCATATTGATAGTGGTGATATTATGGTTGTTTACGCAACAGGAGCATACAATTATTCGATGTCATCAAATTATAATAATTTATTCAAACCGGCTGTTGTTTTGTTGGGAGAAAAACCGATAATTATTAGCCGAAAGGAAAATATAAATGATTTAACTAGATTGTTTAAATAACATATTAAAAACATATAAAGGATGAAAAATTATGAAACAAAGTAAAAAAGGAATAAAGTATATTGGCTACTTGGTCATCAGATATTTACCAATGTTAATAATTATAATGTTGATGTCAGGTATTGATTCAGCTACTTATACTTATGTTTCAATGTTTATAAAATATATAATATCAGTTTTAGAAAATGATGCCACATCTGTAAATAATTTGCCACAGTTTGTAATTGATATTTTCAATCAAGGTGAAACTAAAATTCAAATGATAACATATGCGGCAATCGGACTTTTTCTATTTCAATTCGCTAGAGGTGTTTTTAAATTTTTGATGGGATTCTATCGTCAATTTTTTGGTGAAACACTTGCTAAAAAAATAAGGAAAGATATGTATGCACATATTCAATCTTTACCATATAGTTATCACAATAATGTTGATACGGGTGATTTAATACAACGATGTACAACTGATAATGAGACAATTAGAAACTGTTTATGTTCGCAACTTCCTGAATTAATATCAATTTTTGCGGTACTGATTACAGCAGTTTTACAAATGATTAGAATCAATCAAATCTTAATGTGGGTATCTTTAATCATTGTTCCACTTGCGGCAATTACATCAATTGTCTTTTGTATCTATGTTGAGAAAAAATTTACTGAAATAGAAAAAGAAGAAGCGAAATTGATGTCTATTATTCAAGAAAATATTGCAGGAGTTAGAGTGGTTAAAGCTTTCGCCAATGAATTTTTTGAAAAAGAAAAATTTGAAAAACAAAATGATATTTACTCTGCCAAAAATTTGAAATTGAATAAGATTTCAGCTATCTTTTGGGGAGTAAGTGATGCTTCTACTTTAATACAATACTTGATTACGATGGCAACTTCAATTTTTTTATTAATTAATAATCCTGGGGTAATCTCTGGTTCAGACGTTGTTGCGGTAATGATGTTACTTAGCTCATATATATGGCCAGTAAGAAGTCTTGGTAGAATTGTTAGTGACCTAGGAAAATGTAGTGTAGCTGCTGGAAGAATTAAAGAAATTTTAGATGAAAAAAGTGAATATGAAAATGATGCAACAGGATGTTATGAGGTAAATGGTGATATTGTTTTTGATAATGTAAGTTTTAAATTTGATGATACGGATAGTCATTTACTTCAACATTTGAGTTTTGAGATTGAATCTGGCCAAACAGTTGCTATTATTGGAAAAACTGGATCAGGTAAATCGACGATTGCAAAGATTTTAACAAGATTAATTGATTATAAAGATGGTAGCGTTAAAATAAGTGGAAACGAATTAAAGGATTTCAAAAAAGAATATATTAGAAGCCAAATTGGACTTGTATTACAAGAACCTTTTCTTTTTGCGAGAAGTGTGTATGATAATATTAGAATTACGAATAGCAAGGCATCAAAAGAGGATATTCGAAGGGTTGCCAAAATTGCTTCAATTGAAAAAGATATTTCTAGTTTTGAAAATGGTTATGAAACAATGGTAGGAGAAAAAGGTACGACTCTATCAGGTGGTCAAAAACAACGTTTAGCAATTGCTAGAATGCTGCTTAATGATAAGCCAATAATTATTTTTGATGATTCATTAAGTGCTGTAGATACTGAAACGGATTTAATGATTAGAAAAGCTTTAAAAGAAAATAGTCATGCCACAACAATTATTATTACTCACCGGATTACTACTGCTAGACAAGCTGATAAGATAATTGTTTTAGAAAATGGTAAAGCATCTAAAATTGGTACTCATGAAGAACTGATCAGTGAAGATGGACTTTATAAAAAATTATGGGATATTCAAGGTGATGCAGAAAAAGAATTCTTCGAAATCCTAAATAATAAAGGGGTAGAAGTATGATATTGAAGAGAAAGAAAAAACAAGAAAAGAAAAGTAAATCAAAAAAAGAGTTCAAAAAAGAGATTATAAAAAATGAGGAAACAGAAGATGAATTTGAAAAAATTGATTTAGGAGTATGGAAAAAAATCTTTAAAATATTAATTAAAGATAAAAAAATTATTGTTCAAATGATAATTGCTGTAATCTTACTTGCAGCCAATGATTTAGTATATCCTCTTTTAAATAAATATGCGTTAGAGCATTATTTTAATGATAGTCCAGATTTTTCAACTAAATGGGTATTTATTGCTGCTTATGCTTTTATAGCCATTGCTCTTGGCTTAACGGTGTGGTGTTTTATTCGGGCTGCTTCAATTGTTGAAGAAAATACTACAATTGAAATTCGTAAACAGGCTTTTGATAAATTGCAAAAATTATCTTTTTCATATTATGATACAACATCATCAGGTTGGATTATGGCACGAATGACATCAGATGCTAGAAAACTTGCATCCATTATTTCATGGGGAATTGTTGATTTATTATGGGGTTTTATGTTAATGATTGGTATTTTAATAGTAAGTATTATTATTAATTGGCGACTAGCTCTCATTTTAATTATTTTAGTACCAGTTTTTCTAATATTGACAATGTATTTTCGAAAAAAGATATTAAAAGAATATCGTGGAGTAAGAAAAATCAATTCTGAGATTACGGCTTCTTTTAATGAAAGTTTTATGGGTTCTAATACAACTAAAACTTTAGTTTTAGAAAAACAAAATGAAGAAGAATTTGAAAATACAATTACAAGAATGAAAAAACGTTCCATTAGAGCAGCTATATTTTCTTCTATTTTTTGGCCAACAATTTTGGTGCTTGGATATTTAGGGGTTGCAGTAATTGCAGTAGAAGGTGGTAAATTAGTGCTTAGTGATAATATCAAATTGATAATTACAACGGGTACATTATATCTATTTATTGACTATGCGATGCGTTTTTTTGATCCTGTAATGTCAATTGCTAGAATTATTTCTGATTTTCAACAGGCACAAGCTTCTGCTGAAAGGGTCATATCGCTTATCGAAACTGAACCTGATGTAAAAGATAGTTTAGAGGTTGTAGAGAAGTATGGTGATTTATATCATCCTAAAAAAGAAAATTGGGAAGATTTAATTGGAAGTATTGAATTTGATAATGTATCTTTTAAATATAAGGGAACTGATAAATTGGTACTTGAAAAATTTAATTTGCAAATTAAGCCAGGACAAATGATTGCTTTTGTTGGAGAAACAGGTTCGGGTAAATCTACAATTATTAATTTGATTAGCAGATTTTATGAACCGACATCAGGAGAAATACGAATTGACAATAAAGATTATAAAAAAAGGTCTATTGGTTGGTTGCATACGAATATTGGCTATGTGTTACAAACTCCACATTTATTTAGTGGGAATATTTTAGAAAATGTTCGTTATGGACGACTTGATGCGAGTGATGAAGAAGTAAAAAGAGCATGTAAGATTGTAAATGCCGATGAGTTTATTGAAAAATTACCAGATGGTTATTTAACAGATATTGGCGAAGGTGGCAATAAACTATCAATTGGTCAAAAACAATTATTATCGTTTGCTAGGGCAATTGTATCAAATCCTAAAATATTAATTTTAGATGAAGCAACTTCATCAATTGATACAGAAAATGAAAAAATTATTCAAAATGCTATCAAAGTGATTTTAAAAAATCGTACTAGCTTGGTTGTTGCTCATCGTTTATCGACAATCGTTGATGCTGATTTGATTATTGTTTTAAAAGAAGGAAAAATTATAGAACAAGGTCAACATCTAGAATTGCTTAAACAAAAAGGGTATTATTTTAATCTTTATAAGAATCAATTTATTCAAGAATTAGAAAAGTCTAAAATTGATAGTCTATAATGAATGGTCTTTTTAAAAGTAACAATTTACTAAAATTTGACAGTTTTATCTTTTTTTGATATAATATAATTGCAATAAAGGATTATTGAAGGAAGTGAATTTATATGACAAAAGATGAAGCTTTAAAAATTTGGTTACATGAATTTGGTGATGTTGAATATGCTTATGATTTTACTGGGCGCAAAATTAAACGTGAGGATTATTTAGTTGAAAATCAGGTTGGATGGGTTGTATCATATGTCTTCCCATTATCATTAGGGGGAAAACCAAATGAGGGCAATACTATTATTTTAAACCATAATACAGAATATGAAAAAGCCAACAATTATCCAGAATTTGAAGTAGTGGGTGTTCGTTATATCATTTGTCATGATGAAAGTGATGATTTCTATTATATTGAAAAGATTATTGAAGATTAGTAAAAAATAAAAAAGCAATATATGGGATGTATATTGCTTTTTTAGATAAAATATATAAACGATTAATAGAGGAGAAGAAAAAGATTTTAATCCAAAGGATAAATCCTTTACACAAATAGTATTAACCATTTATAAACATTTATACATAAAAAGAGGAAAAAAATTATGAGAATTATTGCGGGAAAATATCGAAGTAGAAAATTATCAACGCTTGAAGGATTATCTACAAGACCGACTCTAGACCAAGTAAAAGAAGCGATTTTTAATAGTCTTGGAGGTTACTTAGTAGATATGAATATTTTAGATGTCTTTGGTGGTAGTGGTGCTTTATCGCTTGAAGCAATTAGTAGAGGGGCTAGACATTCTACAATTCTCGATTCTAACTTTGCAGCAATTGAAATTATTAAAAAAAATGCTAGTAGTTTGGGGGTAGAAGAACAATTAACAATTATTCATGGTACTTATAATTCAATATTGAAAAAGTTGATAAAAGAAAAATATGATATAGTTTTTTTGGATCCTCCTTTTAGAATGAAAGTAATTGATGAATTATGCATATTTCTTATGGAAAATGATATGATTTCAATAGGAGGATATATTGTATGTGAATATCCCAAAGAAGATATTGTTCAAAAAGATTATGATGGATATCGAATAAAGCTATGCAGAAGGTATGCAAGTAGTGAAATTTTAATTTTGGAAAGGGAAAATTGAAAATGAAAATTGGTGTTTATCCAGGAACTTTTGATCCTGTTACGAATGGACATTTAGATATTATTAAAAGATCTAGTCATCTATTTGACAAATTGTATGTATTGGTGGCTAATAATATGAATAAAAATACGCTATTCACAACCGAAGAAAGAGTCTCCTTGTTAAAAGAGACGCTAAAAGACTATCAAAATATAGTAGTTGTGACGAGTAAACTTTTAACCGTAGAATTTGCAAAAAGTGTTAAAGCAGAAGCGATGATTAGAGGATTGAGAATGGTAAGTGATTTTGAATATGAATTACAATTAGCTACTTTAAATAAATGTTTAAATGATGAAATTGAAACAATTTTTATAATGAGTTCGCATGAATATTCTTTTTTATCTTCTAGTAGTGTAAAAGAAATTGCTAAATTTAATGGCGATATTAGCAAATTTGTGCCTCTAGTTGTAGAAAAAGCTTTAAAGAAAAAATTAAATTAAAACTAATATAACAAGACTGATGATAGAAGATAGTATAGCATGGAAAAAACGTCCATAAAGATATTTTCTAAAACTTAGTTTTGTTTTTTTTATGACGTTAAAAACTTGCAATAAAATAGCTCCACCATTCATAGATAGAAGACTACTACATAAAAATAATTTAAGATAGATATGAATGTTATAATTAACTAAATTGTTAATACCTGTAGTTACCTCTAGAAAATCGAGTACATAGTTTAAAAAAGTATGATTAAACATTATAAATGGTAATTTAAAAATAACAACGATAATCATAGTTGCAAGTATTTTTAATAAAACGAGTGGTAAATCTTCAATTATATCATTAACAGTATTTAAAATACTATTATTTTTATAATTAGTAATATTTGGATTGAGTCTTTTTTTTGTTAAATATAAGATTAAAGTAGCAATTATTTGAGAAATAATTAAAATAATTGCTATTTCTTTATCAAATATTAAAATAATAAATAAAAAAGAAATATGTGAAGAACTATCAATTATATTGTTTGCTTGAATTAAAGAAATTTCATTATTTAAATAAGCCTTTTTTACTAAAATTGTAGAAGTAGGATTACCTGTTAAAAAACTAATAGTAAATAATGATAAAGCTTTTTGGTTTTCAAAAAGCTTTAATGGTTGAAATATATTAAAAAATATTTTGCTTATAAAAGGAATCGTAATAAGAATACTACTAAATACATACATTGGTACTATTGACACTACTACTTTGTAAAGCCATAGTTCAACTGTATCAATGAAATAATTTTTCCAAGTAAAAGAATGAATTAGAAAAAAAATAATTTCTAATAAACACAAAATGAAAAAACAAAATTTTATTATTTTTTTAGGCATTTGGAATTAATAAAAGCATACCTGGCATGATTGTATCATTTTGTAAATTATTTAAATCTTTAATAGTATTCACATTAGTATTAAATTTATTTGCAATTTTAAATAATGAGTCATTATTTTTAACAATATAAGTTTCAAAATCAGGTTTTTTATAATCAACACCATAATATTCAGCAATACTTTTTACAACTGCTTCAGCTAATTTTGGCCATTCATATAATAGTCTATTGGTGTCCTCTTCATTATTAGCAAAACCATATTCAATTATCATTGAGGTAGCCGGTTCAGTATTTCTTAAAATAAAGTAAAAATCATTACCATTTTTACCAATTCTTTGATAGACACTTCTTATCGGTAGACCTGCTGCTTGTAAAGCATTGCCTATCATATTTGGTAAAGTATTTTTACTTTTTAAAGAATAGATTACCTCTCCACCACCACTACCTGCATTATTAATATGATTTGAGATAAGAATGTCAGATACTTTAGCACCTAAATTTGTAACTCGATTAACTCGTTCAGCAGGATTTAATGTTTCATCATCTATTCTTGTTCTTTTAGCGGGTATTCCTAATTCATCAAAACGCATTTTTTGATAATCACTAATTTTTTTGGTCATATCTTTTTCTTTAAAGTAGGTATTAGTTCCCCCACCTGGATCCCAACCACCATGACCAGCATCTATTATAACCATTATATCACCAAAATATTTTATGAAAAAAATATAAATAAAATGCCTAAATGATAGTAATTCTTTTATTTTTCATTTCCTTAGTTCAAAAAATTATAAAAAAAGAACCTAGTATTAAACTAGATTCTTTATAAATATTCAAAATGGCGTCCCAGAAGAGATTCGAACTCCCGACACACGGCTTAGAAGGCCGTTGCTCTATCCGACTGAGCTACTGGGACATCCAAAATTACTATATTATTATACACCTTTTTGTTAGTTTTGTAAAGTTATTTGAATTTTTAATGATTAAAGTTGTAAAGTTTTATTTGATTAAAGCGTTTACATTACCGAAAATATAAAAAAATATAAAGAATTGTTATATAATAGAAGATATTTATTAAAAAGTGGAGGTACTTATGAAAAAATCATTAAAAATTATATCTTTATTTACTTTAATGGTTGTATTAATATTGACAGTGACGTCATGTAAAAAAGATAAAAAAGATACTATTAGAATTGCTTCGGTTGGACCAATATCAGGTGATGTTGCAATTTATGGAAATTCTACTAAAAAGGGTATTGAACTTGCAATTGAAGAAATAAATAACAATGGTGGAATTTTGGTTGATGATAAGCAAATGAAAATTGAATGGGTAGGGATGATAGATGATGAGGCATCATCAGATAAAGCTGCTACAGCTTTCAATACTCAATATGCAAAAAACATTGATTTGATGTTAGGTGCCATTACTTCAGGAGCTACTGAAGGATTAGTAGGGCAAGCAATTGGTAAAAAACTATTAGTAATCACACCAACAGGAACTGCTGATTATATTACTGTAGGTAAAAATGGTGATGAAAGAGATTTAAGAACGAATATATTTAGAGCTTGCTTTAATGATTCTTATCAAGGTGAAGTTGCGGCAAAATTTATTAGTAATAATTTAAAGAAAACAAAGGTTGCAGTGTTATATAATAATGAGGATTCTTATTCAATGGGGTTATACAATTCTTTTAAAAATTTAGCTACTACAAATCAGATTGATATTGTATATGAACAATCATATCAAAATAATAGTGTAGATTTCAAAACAGCATGGAATTCAATAAAATCTAGTGGTGCTGAAGTTGTTTTTCTTCCAGAGTATTATGAAAAAGTTGTAACAATTGTTTCTCAAGGTCGTGATGCAGGATATAATGGTACTATTGTAGGTGCAGATGGTTGGGATGGTGTCTTGTCTGTTGATGGAGTAGATGAGAATGATTTTACGAATTGTTATTTTAGTAATCATTTTGCAGTAGATTCTAATGAAGCTGTTGTAAATAATTTTGTTAATTCTTATAAATCTAAATATAATGAAAATCCAACTTCATTCGCTGCACTTGGATATGATGCCGTATATATTTATAAAAAAGCTGTTGAAGAAGCGAAATCAATTGAATTTGATAAGGTTTTAGAAGTATTAACCAGTAGTAATTTTTATGCTGATGTTGTTACTGGTAGAATTACCTTTGCCGCAAATGGTAATGCGGTGAAGCCGGCTGTTGTGATGACTTTTGAAAATAAAAATTACAAATATTATACAACAGTTGAATAATAAATAAATTATAGCATAGATTCTTCTATGCTATTTTTAAAATAAGGTTAAGGAGAATATTATGTGGAACAATTTATATAGTGGTTTTATAAATGGTCTTGGAATGGGAAGCATTTATGCACTTATCGCAATAGGATATACAATGGTATATGGAATTGCTAGAATGATTAATTTTGCTCATGGTGAATTTATTACAATTGGAGCATTTGTATCATATGGGACAGCTGCATTAATTGGTGCGAATCCTATTACAATGGTCATATGTATAATTGTATCAATGTTAGTTTGTGCAATTGTTTCAGTAATTACTGAAAAATTAGCATATTATCCTCTAAGAAAACGTAATACAAAAAAAATAACTGCTCTCATAACAGCAATTGGGGTGAGTTATATTATATATTCTATTTTCAATATAAGATTTCAAGAACAAAAAGGATCACCTAAATTTTTAAATTTAACGGATTTTCAATTGACAATTATAACAATTATAATTACAATAGTAACAGTTTTATTAATAACTCTATTCATTAACAAAACTAAGTTTGGTAAAGCTATGAGAGCAACCTCAGAAAATCCTTCTGCTGCAAAACTTATGGGAATAAATAATGATGCAATGATTTCATTAACTTTTGCAATCGGTGCTGCACTTGCTGGAATTGGAGCAGTTGTATACTGTCTTAGAATTCCTTATTTTAAATTTTCAGTGGGTACTGAGGCAATCGGTTTAATTCCTTTTGTTGCAGCTGTTGTTGGGGGTATTGGTAGTTTGCCAGGAGCAGTTATTGGTGGTTTTATAATAGGAATTGTACAACAACTTTCTATGGCTTTTCCAGTTACTTCAACATGGACGCCAGCTATTGTATATGGATTACTAATTTTGATTTTAATGATTAAACCAACGGGAATTCTTGGTAAAATGGTAGGAGAGAAGGTGTAAGATGGAAGCAAAAGTTGAATTTAACAAAACTAAATCAATAAAGCCAAATTATAAAAGATATCTTTTAAATACCATTTGTAGTGTTATCTTTGTAATTGTGTTAAGCCTTTTAACCAAAACGTTATCATTAAAATTAATTATTCCTCAGATGATTATTTTTTCTATTGCGGCATTATCTTTAAATATTGTTTGTGGTTGTCTTGGAGAAATGGTATTAGGTCATGGTGGCTTTATGCTTGTTGGTGGTATTGTTGCAAGTTATGTTTCACAAAAAATATATCAAGTTGTAATGCATACGAATAATTATACTGCTAGTCAAATGCGTGAAATTTTTTATAATGTTGGCACTGGTCAAGTTCATTTTGCTGGATACATTTTAGTAATTTTTGCGGTTATTATAGGGGCCATTTTTACAGGTATTATCGGATATTTAATTGGTCTTGCAGTTCTTGGTAGAATGAAGGGAGACTATCTTGCGATTATAACTTTAGGTATAGGCTTAGTATTTGTTTCCATTGCCAATAATTTACAGACTATTGATGGGTTTAAGTATGGTGTAGATGGTCCATCTTACTATACAAGTATTGCTGGTAATACTCCAATTTTTGCAAGTTTTCTAATTATAACTCTTGTTTGTTTTATAATGATTTTTAAATCACGACATGGTAGAGCTATTTTAGCCATTAGAGAAGATGAAATAGCAGCTGAAGCATCAGGTATTCCAGTTAAAAAATATAAAATCTTTACTTTTACGTTATCAGCCATTTTTGCTGGATTAGCAGGAGGATTATACTATCATTTTGCTTCTTTTTTAGGTACATCTCTTTTTTCGCAAGATCGATCAATTGAATTATTGGTTTTTATTGTTCTAGGAGGCCTAGGTTCTTTTACTGGAACGTTATTATCAACTGCGTTATTAACCTTTATTTCATATAAATTGCTTTTAAATGCACCTGGTGGATATCAACTTCTCATATATGGTATTATATTAATTGTTGTAATGTTAATTAGGCCAGAAGGACTATTAGGGACGAAAGAATTGACCTGGGATACACTAAGAAAATTATTTCACAAAAAAACGAAGTCTAAAATAAGGATAGAAAAGGATGAAGGCAATGATGCAGGATAGTAAAGTTTTAGTAATTGATAATCTTTCAATTGAATTTGGTGGTTTAAAAGCGGTTTCTAACTTTAGTATGGAAATGCATAAAAAGGAATTAATAGGATTAATTGGACCAAATGGTGCAGGTAAGACGACGATATTTAATTTGATAACTGGTCTTTATAGGCCAACTTCGGGTACTATTCAATTAATGGGCGAAGATATTACAGATCTTGTTACTCATAAAAGGGTCCAAAAAGGTATTGCAAGAACCTTTCAAAATATTCGTTTATTTAAACAGTTAACAGTTTTAGAAAATGTTAAAGTAGCATATCACAATAATATGTCATATGGTTTATTTTCCAGTATTTTTAGAACTAAAAAATACTGGAAAGAAGAAAATGAAGTCCATCAAAAAGCTCAAGAAATCTTAGAAGTTTTGGGACTTTTAGAATATAAGGATGAACTTGCACAAAATTTGCCGTATGGAAAGCAAAGAAAATTAGAGATTGCAAGGGCTCTTGCAACCTTTCCTAGATTGCTTTGTTTAGATGAGCCTGCCGCTGGGATGAATCCTCATGAAACTGAAGAATTAATGAAAACAATTAAAATAATTCAAGAGAAATTTGAAACCACAATTTTATTAATAGAACATGATATGAAGTTTGTTATGGGCATTTGTGATAGAATTTATGTTTTAAATTTTGGTGAATTGATTGCTGAAGGAGTTCCTCTAGAAATTCAAAAAAATCCAGAGGTTATTAAAGCATATTTAGGAGAGTGAAAATGTTAAAAATAGAAAATTTATCTGTTTGTTATGGAAATCTTAAAGCAATTGATAAAATAAATTTAGATGTAAATTTAGGAGAGATTGTGGTTTTAATAGGAGCAAATGGAGCCGGCAAGACAACAACTTTAAAAGCCATTAGCGGTCTTGTAAAAAGTGAACCAGAATCATATGCAAAATTAGACTTATCGATGCTATCTGATAAGAGAACTTTAAATCGCTTTGCTGGCAAAAAAATGACAGATTTATTATTAAAAGTATATGATACTTCTGAGATGGCGTTTCAAAAAATTAGAAGTGAGGAAGATATAACGGCAGAAGTTTTTGGAAAAATCACAAAATGGAATTATTTGAAGATTAAAAAAATACGGAAAAATTATTATAAATTTGTAAACGTTGATTTACTAAAAGTTAAAGCACATAAAATTTCTAGTTATGGTTTAGTACATGTACCAGAAGGAAGACAAGTTTTTGCTGGTTTAACTGTTCAAGAAAATTTAGAAATGGGTGCTTTTAAAAGACATTCAAGAAAAAAAATTTTGGCAGATTTAGATGAAATATACGATATTTTTCCAAGACTAAAGGAAAGAAAAAAACAAAAGGCGGGAACATTATCTGGTGGCGAACAACAAATGTTAGCTATTGCAAGAGCAATGATGGCCAAACCAAAGATTATTTTGTTAGATGAACCATCTATGGGTCTTGCTCCAATCATTGTTAAAGAAGTGTTTGAAATAATAAAAAAATTAAATGAAAGTGGTATTACAATTGTTTTAGTAGAGCAAAATGCAAAATTGGCTTTATCCATTGCTGATAGAGGTTATGTACTTGAAACTGGTAAAATAATTTTAAGTGGAACTGGAGAAGAACTATTAAATAATGAAAATGTTAAAAAAGCTTATTTAGGTTCATAAATCATTGAGCAATTTCTAATATTTATATTAGAAATTGCTTTTGTTTTTTATATTGGTTATGATATTATTTAAAAATTTATCTCATTTAAAGTAAATTGATATTAAAAAAAATAAACTTATGTTAAAATATTACAAAGTATGTTAAAAACTAAATTCAGGAAATTGATAAATTAAAGAGGTATTTTATAGATGAACAATATTATATTAGCAATTATTGAATTATTGGGAGGAATGGGAGCTTTTCTTTTGGGTTTTAAAGTTCTATCAGAAAGCATTGAAAAATTAGCTAGTGCTGGGTTAAAACGTTTATTTAATAAAACTTCAAAAAATCGTTTTATAGGTGTTGGGATAGGTGCTTTAGTCACTGCAATTATTCAAAGTTCTAGTGCCACTACCGTTATGATTGTTGGATTTGTTAATGCAGGTGTTATGAATTTATTTCAAGCTACCACAATGATTATGGGAGCCAATATCGGAACTACGATTACAGCCCAAATTGTGGCTTTACAAAGTTTTGATATTGTTGCATATGTTGCTATCCTTGCTTTTATAGGTATTTTCATGAATATGTTAGGGAAAAAGGATAAAACTAAAACGATTGGTTTATCATTGGCAGGATTGGGACTTGTATTTATTTCACTTGAAATTATGTCTGGTTCGATGGAAGCAATGAAAGAATCAGAGCAAGTCATTCATCTTTTACAAAGTGTCAATAATCCTTTTTTATTGGTTTTAATAGGAGCAGGAATTACAGCAATTGTTCAAAGTTCATCAGCGGTTACAACAATTTTAATTTCCATTGTTGGGGCGGGAATTACAATTGGTAGTGATCCTAATGCTGTTTTATTTGTCGTTTTAGGTACTAATATTGGGACTTGTGTTACTGCTCTAATTTCATCGATTGGTGCTTCTGTCAATGCTAGACGTGCTAGTTTAATTCATTTGTTGTTTAATATTTTTGGTAGTATTATTTTCATTATTATTTTATTAATTTGGAAAGATTTTATGGTTGATACGCTCCAAAAATGGTTTAGTTCGCCAACTACTCAAATTGCGATGTTCCATACTTTATTCAATGTAGTTTCTACGATTCTTTTTATTGGATTTGTTAATGTTTTTGTAAAACTATCAGAGTTGATAATTAAAGATAAAAAAGAAGACAAGAAAACAACTTATCTTGATGAACGTTTTATTCATACTCCAGGAATAGCTATTAATCAAGCAATTAAAGAAACTGTTTTACTTGGTGAATTCGCCATGAATACTTTAGATTTAGCAATAACAAAATTTGTTGAAAAAAGTATCCTTGCAGAAGAGGAAATAAAAGAAAAAATTTCTGATATTGAAATAGTAAATAGAGAAATTATTACTTTTTTAGTTAAAGTATCATCTCAAGATGTAACAATTGAAGATGAAAAAACAATTTCGGCTCTTCATCATAGTCTAAATGACTTCATTCGTGAGGCTGAAATTGCCGATAATATGGTGAAATATACTCGTTCAGTTATAAATAATAATATTGAATTTTCAGATTCCGTATATGAATCAATTAAAAAACTCCAAGGAATGTTAAAGGAGCAATTTGCCAATATTAAAAAAATAATGTTATATTCTGATTATAGTTTGATTGGCAAAGTAAAAGATTTGGAAGATGAAATTGATCATATGCGTAGTACTTTAATAAATGGTCATATTAAACGTTTGGAAGAAGGTAAGTGTAAGCCTCAAAGTAGTGGTATTTTTATTAATTTAATATCAAATTTAGAAAGAGCCGGAGATCATTTAGATTATATTGCCGATACGATGGTTAATAGTTTAAAATAGGATCGTTATGAATTATAAAGTATATGTATTAGAAGATGATGAAAGTATTCGTGAATTAGTCACGATGGCATTAGAAATGGCACAAATATCAATAAAGAGTTTTTCTAAAATATCTGATTTTTTAGAGGCCATTGATAAAGAACTTCCAATAGTAATTTTACTAGATATTATGTTACCAGATGGAAATGGATTAGATGTATTAACAAAGGTAAAGGCGAAATATCCTCATATTCAGTGCATTATGTTAAGTGCTTTAAGTCAAGAATTAGATAAAGTTAAAGGGTTAAATAGTGGTGCTGATGATTATATTACAAAACCATTCAGTACGCTTGAACTAATTGCTAGAGTAAAAGCAGCTTTGAGAAGATGTGTAAATGAAGAAAAAATTTTAGATGATTTAATTATCAATAAAGATAAAATGGAAGTTACTTATAAAGGTAAAGTATTAGAATTAAATAATAAAGAATATCAGTTACTTTTATATTTTGTTGAAAATCCTGATGTAGTTTTATCAAGAGAGCGTTTGATTAATGCAATTTGGGGATATGATTATTTAGGTGAATCACGAACAATAGATAACCATATTTTAAGACTTCGAAAATTAGGTTTTTCTCAAATTGAAACTATTTTTGGTGTTGGATATAAATTTAGAACAAAGTAGGCTAATTTAAATGAAAAAAAGAATTTTATTTGTATTTATTATCATTATCTTTACTTCTACATTTATTTTTTCTATTATTTCATCTCGGATATATTATGAAAAATTTCTAGAAGATGCGAAGAACAATTTGTATATTTATATGAATCAATATAGTGAAGAATTTTCTTGGGATGTTGCTGGTGCAAAATCATATTCTCGTAAATTAAATGGAGTAAGGGTTACTTTTATAGATAAAAATGGTGAAGTTGTAGGTGATAGTGAAGAAAATGTACCACTTGATAATCATTTAAATAGAGAAGAAGTTAAAATTGCAAGTCTTGAAGGTGAAGGATTTGCCATTAGAAAATCAGATACTTTAGCACAACAGATGGTATATTTTTGTAAAAGTGTCAATAATGGATATGTTAGGGTTGCTGTAAAAACATCAACATATAGTCAAATATTTATTGATAGTATTCCATCACTGATTTGGTTTTTTATTATTGAAATCATTGTTTGTTTGCTATTCACTTGGATATTAGTAGACTATATCATTAAACCTATTGAAAAACTTTCTATTGAAGGTGCAAGTGGTCAAAAAGTTAGTAGTACTTATCCCGAATTTTCTCAAATTGTAAAAATTATCAATAATATGAATGAAAGAATTGATGATAAAATATCAAAAATTAAAGAGGATAAAAAAATTGAAAATATTGTTTTAAACAATATGGAACATGGTATTATCATTTTAGGTCTTGATAATCATTTAATTTTAGCAAATAATATTGTAAATGAACTTTTTGGATATAGTGAGGTGGGGGAAAATTTGCCATTTTTTAAAGATGATCAAGAAATTTTAGAAGGTATTGAACAAGAAGAACAATTTCTTTTTTATCGGAAAAAAAATGATAAAGAATATGCAATTAGATTTACTAAAAGCGAAAATGCAAAAGTCATTTTAGTTACTGATGTAACTGAAATAAAAAGAATGGAAAATTCTAAAAATGATTTTATTGCTAATGTTACGCATGAAATGAATACACCTCTTACTAGTATTAAAGGTTTTGCTGAAATGATTTTAACGGGTAATCTTGATAAGGAAAAAATTCAAAAATCTTGTGAAATAATCTTGAAACAAACAAATCGTTTGAGTAATTTAATTAAAAATATTATTCATTATAGTTTGCTTGAGAGTGATAATCTTCCAAATTATCCAGTATGTATAAGTACGATTTTAATTGATATTTTACATAATTTTGAGGCTGTTTTTCCTGAAAAAAATTTAAAGGTTACGACCTTGATAGAAGAGAATCTCTTTATCTTATCAAGAACAGAGAAAATTTTTGAAATTATAAGTAATATTTTAACGAATGCAATTAAATATAATAAAATAAATGGTGAAATTGAAATTCATTTAAAAAAAGATGATGATAAAATTATTTTAAAAATTAAAGATACAGGTCATGGCATTAAACAAGGTGATTTAGATAAAATTTTTGATCGATTTTATACTATTGATAAATCTCATAATGAGCATAGTACAGGATTTGGTTTAGGACTTGCTATCGTTAAAAAAATTATAAATCAATCTGGTTGGAAAATATCAGTTGAGAGTGAATATGAAAAATATACAATGTTTACCGTTGAGTTTAGTCCAATTATGAAATAAAATATGAATCCGTTATGACGGATTCTTTTTTTACATTTTTTTTACAAATATAATAAAAAAAATAAACGAATTACAAAAAAATATTTGATATAATATTTTCGTAAAAAGTTATTGATAACTTTTATAATAATTATTTAATATTTAAAGGAGAAAAAAATGAAGAAAAATTTAAAAAGTGTTTTATGTATAGTATTTTTAGCCGTTTCCCTATTCGGAATTGTTGGTTGTAAAGATGATGAAAAATTTGACTCAAGTGCTAAAATTCAATTATACACTCGTGATAAGACAAGTGGTACGCGTGATGGTTTTTTCACAAATATTCATTTTACTGATGCTGTAAGTGATAATAGTGTATTAGGTAGTGGCATTTTAGAAGCTAAAAATAATGGTGCCATGGTTGAGAGCGTTAAGAATGATGAATATGGTATAGGTTATATTTCACTTTCTTCCCTTAAAGATTCTGGATTAAAGGGATTAATTTATGAAGGCGTTGCTCCAACTGAAGAAAATGTTTTAAATGGAAGTTATAAACTCACAAGAAATTTTAACTATATTGTTAGAAACGAATTTGCAACAGAAAAAGAGCAAAAAATTGTTGAAGCTTTTCTTGCTTTTTTAAAAACATCAGATGCTTTAATAACAATTCAAAGTAAAGATGGAATTGTTGATATTACCGGTGATGAACCATCATGGGATTCAATAAAAGACAACTATCCTATTTGTCTTGAAGATAATTCAAATATTACAATTAAATTTGGTGGTTCAACATCTGTAGAAAAAATAGCTAACGAATTATCAAGAGAATTTTCTACTAAATGTGGTAATTTTGTAGCAGAGCATAATCATACAGGATCAGGAGATGCTTATAAATTTACTCAAGGAGAAGGAAAAGATTCAGCAACTTTTCTACACATTGCTTTTGCTTCACGAGAATTTAAAACAACAGAACAAGGTGCAGAAGGAACATATGGTAAAATTTGTGTTGATGCAATCGTTGCTGTTGTAAATGAAATTAATCCATTAGATAGGGTTACTGCTGATATGCTTAAAAAAATATATGATGGTACTTATAGTAAATGGGAAGAAGTCAAATAACTAATGCCTAAAATATTATCAATTCAAGATTTATCATGTTATGGTCAATGTTCAAATAGTGTTGCTTTACCTATATTATCGACTTTTGGTATTGAAACAATTATCTTGCCCACAATGATTTTATCAACTCATACAGGTGGTTTTAAAAATATATATATTCAGGATTTATCAGAAAGTATAGATAAGATATGTCAAAGTTGGCAAGATAATAATATTAGTTTTGATGCAATATATATTGGATATTTGGGCAGTACAAAATTAATAGAAAAAACAATTACCATCATTAAATTATTTAAAAAGAGAAATACGTTAGTATTTTTTACTCCTGCTTGTGCTGATAATGGTAAATTATATCAAGGATTTAATGATAATTATCTTGAAAAATTAAGGTCTTTGTGCTTTTATGCCGATTATATTGTGGCAAATGTCACAGAGGCCTTTTTCTTAATGAATTGTGAATATCAAGCTATCAATCATCCTAATAGAATTTATGAACTGATTCATGAATTGACAAAGAAATTTTTAACAAACATGATTATTACGGGAATAGAAATGAATAAAGATGAAATTTATGTTTTATTTAAACAATACCATAGTCATCAAATTACTTCCTTCAAAGAGCAAAAAATAAATGGCAATTATCATGGCACAGGAGATATTTTTTTAAGTTATATGATTGGAAAATATTTTATTTCTCATGAGATGAATATATCAATCCAAGAAGCAATGAAATTTGTTAAAGACGCAATTGTTTTGACCAAAGAGGATACAAATCATTCATATGGTATTAAGTTTGAAAAAGTTTTACGAGGTTTTTATGAAAAAGCAAACCAATCAAAGTGATATAACCATTAAAAAAAGTATAATGGATAAAATTTGGCGTTATTTCTTTTTAACAGTTACTTTAATTTGTTCATCGGTCATTATTTTTATAGTTTTGTTTATTTTAATAAAGGGGTTAACTCCTTTTATCAAAAGTTATCATATTAATGGTGCTTTTTATAAGGTTGATTTTATTAAATTTATATTTGGAAGTAGATGGTTTAAAAATCCTAATATTTATGGTATCGGTTTTATTATTGTCAATACAATTTATGTTACTATTATATCACTACTTATGGCTATTCCAATTTCAATTTTAACAGCACTTTTTATCGCAAAAATTGCACCTAAAAAAATTAGTACAATTTTAAGTTATATTATTGAATTGCTATCAAGCATTCCTTCGGTTATTTATGGGATGTTTGGAATGGGAGTTGTAACTAAAATAGTAAAAGCGTTGAGTAATTTTTTTGGGTATCAAAGTGCTGGAGGGCTTTCGGTATTAACGGTTGCAATTGTACTGGCAATAATGATTATTCCAACGATTACGATGATTTCGGTTTCTTCCATTCAAGCAGTCAAAAAAGCATACATCGAAGGTTCTCTTGCACTTGGAGCCTCCATTACGCAAACCAATTTTAAAATTGTTTTATCAAGTGCTAAAAATGGAATATTTTCTGGTGTTATATTAGGAATAGGTAGAGCATTAGGTGAGGCAACTGCAGTTTCAATGGTTGCTGGAAATCCTAGTTCAGGTCCTAATTTTCATCCATTTGAGGCTACTAAAACTTTAACATCTACAATGCTTCAAGGTCTAACAGAGGCAGAAGGTTTGGAATATGATATAAGGTTTAGTGTAGGTATTGTTCTAATTATGTTAATTTTAGGTAGTAACTTACTTTTAAACTTAATTAAAAGGAGAATAAAGATATAATGCAAGTAGCAAATAATAATTTGTTCAAAAGATTAAAAAAACGAAAAATGAAAGATAGTATTTTAAATAGTATTACTTGGATTGTTTCAAGTTTTGGCTTCATTGTTTTAATAACTTTATTTATATTTATTTTTGCAAAAGGTAGCAAAACTTTATCTTTTGATTTACTTTTTAGTAATTATTCAAAAACAACTTATTCTCTAGAAAAAACGCATAATTCCTTGCAATTATTTACAAATCCCAAATTAGAAAATACATATTTTTCTAATATTTGGGGAATATCATTACAAGACAATAAAGATGCAGAGGGACTAGATGTTGTAACCATTGCCTATATTGATGAAAATTCTCCTTTTAATCAATTAATAGAAAAGAATTCTGGTGCAACAATTAAAATTAAAGTAGGTTCTCAAATCTCCAAAATAGTTTTAATGAAAGAAGATGGCAAAACAATTTATACAATTGCTAAAAAGGGTGCATCCGAGATGGTTGAGTGCTTAAATCAAGCAAAAATAATTTCAGATATGATTATTACAACAGGTGGAGGAGGAATACGTGGTTCGCTCCTAACAACAATTTATCTCATTATTATAACACTTATTATTGCCATACCATTAGGAGTTGGAGGAGCTATATATTTAAATGAATATGCAAAAGATAATAAATTTACGACTTTAATTAGAACAATGATTGATATGACATCGGGAATTCCTTCGATTATCTTTGGTTTAGTAGGAGCCATTATCTTTATTCCTATCTTTAATAAGGTCATTCATTCAAGTGGTGGCAGTATTATATCAGGGGCTTTTACAATGTCAATTATTTTATTACCAATTATAATTAAAACAACAGAAGAGGCTTTGAAAGCAATCCCACAAGATTATCGAAATGCTTCTTTGGCACTGGGTGCATCTAAAATTCAAACAATTTTTAAGGTAATCCTACCTAGTGCATTAAATGGTATCTTAACTGCTACCTTACTTTCAATTGGAAGAATTATTGGAGAATCGGCAGCCCTTATCTATGCGATTGGTACTGCTATTAAAGATAAAGCAATTTTGAATGAAAAATCTACAACTTTAGCTGTTCATATTTGGACTTTACTTGAAGGAGATAATCCTAATTATGAACATGCATGTGCTATTGCAATTGTTATTTTATTAACAGTTTTACTTTTGAGTATTTCAATAAAAATTGTTTCAAAATGTTTTAATAAGGAGAAAAATAATGCTGTCTAAAGAGAATATTCAAAAAACATTACCAATTTTTGAAATAAGAAATGTTAATCTTAATTATGGTGAAAAACAAGTTTTAAAAAATATTGATTTAAATATTTATAAAAATAAAGTAACTGCTTTCATCGGTCCTTCAGGTTGTGGTAAATCTACTTTACTTAGGTGTTTCAATCGTATGAATGATTTAATTGAAAATTGTACAATAGAAGGAACCATAACATATAAAAAAGAGGATATAAATCAAATAAATCCAATTGATTTAAGAACTAAAGTGGGAATGGTTTTTCAAAATCCGAATCCTTTTCCTATGTCAATTTTTGATAATATTGCTTATGGTCCTAGGTGCCAAGGCATAAAAAATAAAGAAAAATTACGCTTGATTGTCGAGGATTCATTAAAGAAAGCAGGACTTTTTGAAGAAGTAAAAGATCGTTTAAAGGATAATGCTTTAGGATTATCAGGTGGTCAACAACAACGTTTATGCATCGCTAGATGCATTGCAATGGCTCCAGAAGTAATTTTAATGGATGAACCTACATCAGCGTTAGATCCAATCGCAACTATCAAAATTGAGGAGTTAATTAATAGTTTAAAAAAGGATTTTACAATAGTAATCGTAACTCATAATATGCAACAAGCAAGTAGAATTTCGGATTATACAGCATTTTTTATGTTAGGTGAAATTGTGGAATTTAATGAAACAATTCATTTATTTAGTAATCCTTTAAATAAAAAAACAGAAGATTATATTACAGGAAGGTTTGGATAAGATGCAATTACAAAGTGAGATTAAATATTTAAAGCAAATGTTGATAAAAATGGCTGATCAAGTAAAAAATAATATTACTGATGCAGTAGCCTTTTATACCAAAAAAACAAAACCAATTATAATTAATGATAAAATTGTTAATCAATATGAAGAATTGATTGATGAAATTTGTTTTAACCTTTTAATTAAAGAAAGGTTATTTGCCAAAGATTTGCGAGAAGTTATTGCTATTTTAAAACTTGTTTCAGATATTGAAAGAATAGGTGATCATGCCGAAGATATCATGGAATTTAGTCAAAAATTGGAGGCCATTGATATTAAAAATAGTGAAAATATTCATAAGATGGTTCAAATTGCTTTAAAAATGATAAATGATGCTATTCTCAGTTTCGTTAATGAAGATATTGAATTAGCTAAGAAAACAATTTTATTAGATGATGAAGTTGATCGTATCTATGCTAAGATTGTCTTCGATTTGACTAATTTTGATAAAAACGCAGAATGTGCTATTCCTTATATTATATATACTACTCTTATTGCAAAATATATTGAAAGAATTGCTGATCATGCATCAAATATTGCTGAGTGGGTGAGTTATATGATTGATGGATCTATATTTAAAAATAACTGACATTAAAATGTCAGTTATAATATTTATTATTAAATACATTTTATACATAATGATACATTTGAGTTGAAAAAGAAAGACAAATATAGTATAATAGATTTACTATTTACGAAGGAGATAAAAGATGGAAGAAATATTAATAGTAAAGGATTTGAAGAAAACTTTTAAATTGACTGCAAAACAGCGAAAAATTAATAAAACGAATGATTTGTATAAAATTGCTGTAGATGGTTTATCTTTCAAAGCATATAAGGGGGAAATTTATGGCTTGTTAGGACCAAATGGTGCAGGAAAGACAACAACTCTTAGAATTATATCAACATTGATTAAAGCAGATAGTGGTGATGTATTTGTTGATGGTATTGATATTGCCAAAAACCCTGATATGGTTCGCCAAAAAATTGGTTTTTTGACTAGTGAGTTAAAATTAGAAGATTTTTTTACTCCTAATTATTTGTATGATTATTTTTCTGCTCTTCATAAAATTGAAAAAACACTATCAGAGCAAAGAAAAAATTATTTATTTAAAAAATTTGGCATTGAAGATTTTAAAGAGGTTAAAATTGGTGATTTGTCAACAGGAATGAAACAAAAGGTTTCACTTGTAATTTCAATTGTTCATGATCCAGAAATTATTATTTTTGATGAGCCAACGAATGGGTTAGATGTTATTACAGCAAAATCCGTTACAGATTTTTTAATTGAATTAAAAAAAGAAGGAAAGACAATCATTCTTTCAACACACATTTTTTCACTTGTTGAAAAATTATGTGATCGTGTAGGAATTATCTTTGATGGGAGAATGATTAAAGATGATAGTTTAACAAATTTGACAAAAGAAAAATCATTAGAAGATGTCTTTTTTGAATTATATGATGAAAGGATTGGTGAAAAATATGAGTAATATATGGACAATTGTAAAAAAAGAATTAAAAAGATTTTTTACAGATCCAAGAATGATTATAGGTTTAGTATTACCTGGAGTTTTAATATTTGTTATCTATAATTTGATGGGAAATATTTCAATGGAGAAAATAGCACCTACGATTACTGATTTTACGGTTTATGTTGAGAATGAGCCAACAGAGTTCCAATCTTTTCTAAATAAAGATGGCTGGAATATCAATAAAAATAAAGAAAATTTATCAAAAGATAAGATTATTGATAAGATAAAAGATAAAGAGGCTGATTTATATATTATTTATGAAGAAGATTTTTATCAAAAGATGCTTGCTTATGATATAGATACAGGAAAGATGGCACCTAATATTGAAATATATTATAATTCTACTTCAGAATCATCTAATTTATTTTATAGTTATTATTTAGAAATATTAAATCAATATGAAAGTAATATTTCAAATAAATTTGATATTAACAGGGATTTAGATATTAAATATGATGTAGCAAAAAAAGAAGATACAACAATTCAAATTATTTCAATGATGCTACCTTTTTTATTAATGGTTTTTCTTTTCTCAGGGGCAATGGGAGTTTGTAGTGAATCTGTAGCAGGCGAAAAAGAAAGAGGAACTATTGCAACATTATTGATAACGCCAACTAAAAGAAGTCATATTGCTATTGGAAAAATATTGTCACTTGGAATTACTTCTTTAGTTTCAGCGCTTGTAAGTTTTTTAGGTTTAATGCTATCATTGCCAAAATTAATGGGAACAGATTTTTCATTTCAAGCATATGGTTTATCAACGATTCTTTTGATGTTAGTTTTGATTGTTATGACAGTATTATTATTTACAACGCTTCTTACAATTGTTTCAACTTTTGCAAAAAGTGTCAAAGAAGCAACATCCTATGCAATACCTCTGATGATGATAGTGTTGCTAGTTGGTATTACTAATTTTATGTCAACGACGGCTACTAGTAATAAATTGTTGTATATCATTCCTATTTATAATATTGTTCAGTGTTTAATTGGTGTATTTAGTATTACAATAGATCCCGTTTCTTTTCTTATTTGTATAACGAGTAATATAGTTTATATTGGACTTGGTGTTTTCTTATTGACTAAAATGTTTAATAATGAACGTGTAATTTTTAATAGGTAGAAATATATGGATAAAATAATTGAGATAAATCATCTTAATAAAAGTTTTGGTAAAATAAAAGCAGTAGATGATTTGAGTTTTTGTGTTGAAGAAGGTGAATTATTTGCCTTTTTAGGAATAAATGGTGCAGGAAAGAGCACTACTATTTCAATTATGTGTGGACAACTTGAAAAAGATAGTGGTCAAATTATAATTGATGGTTATGATATTGATAAAATATCAAATGTTAGTTTAATCAAAAAAGAAATCGGCATTGTTTTCCAAGATTCGGTTTTGGATAAATCATTGACTGTATACGATAATTTGGAAAGTAGAGCTGCTTTATATGGAATTTATAAGGAAAAATTTATTGAGCAACTGAAAAAAGTTTCTAAAATTTTAAATTTTGAAAATTTATTAGATCGTCCATATGGTAAATTATCTGGTGGTCAAAAAAGAAGAATTGATATTGCAAGAGCAATTATTCATAATCCTAAAATTTTAATTTTAGATGAACCTACGACAGGATTAGATCCACGTACAAGAACTCTTGTATGGAATGCAATTGAAAGTTTAAGAAAAGAATTAAAAATGACAGTTTTTTTGACGACTCATTATATGGAAGAAGCAAGTGATGCCGATTATGTTGTTATTATTGATGAGGGGAAAAAAGTTGCAAGTGGAACTCCTTTAGATTTGAAAAATAAATATACTGGTGATTTTATAACTTTATATAATATTTGTGAAGATGATATCAAACAAATGCATCTTTCATATCAAAAGATTAATGACTATTATCGAATATTAGTTTCTAATACAAAAGAAGCAGTGCATCTCATTCATAAATATCCTGATTTATTTGTTGATTTTGAAATCACTAAAGGAAAAATGGATGATGTTTTTCTTGCGGCAACAGGAAAGGTTTTAACAGGAGGAGATTGTTTATAATGAGAACAATGGGATATTTGATAAAACGTAATATGAAGTTATTTTTTAAAGATAAAGGAATGTTAATCTCATCATTAATTACTCCAATTATTTTGCTTGTTTTGTATATTACTTTTTTAGGACGTGTTTATAAAGATATTTTTATCCAAAATTTTCCTGAAAGTTTTGAAATTGATGATAAACTGATTAATGGATTTGTCAGTAGTCAATTGTTTTCTTCTTTATTTGCGGTTAGTTGTATTACGATTTCTTTTTGTAATAATTTAATTATGATTCAAGATAAGGTGACAGGAGCAAATAATGATTTCATTACATCTCCAGTAAGAAAACCACTAATTATTGGTAGTTACTATTTTTCCACCATCTTTAGTTCCTCTATTATTTGTTTTTTGGCAATGATTGTCTGCTTTATATATATGGGGATTGTAGGATGGTATTTATCAGTAATTGATGTTTTATTAATTATGTTAGATATTGTTTTATTAGTTTTATTTGGTACTACTCTTTCGACTATTCTTTGTTATCCTCTTAAAACTCAAGGTCAGATGTCAGCAGTTGGGACTATGATAAGTTCAGGTTATGGTTTCATATGTGGTGCTTATATGCCGATATCACAATTTGGAAGTGTTCTTCAAAATATTTTGTCATTTTTTCCTAGTACTTATGCAACTTCATTAATTAGAAATCATACAATGAGAGGAATCATATTTGAGATGGAAAAAATTGGTTTTCCCAATGAAGTGGTTACTAATATTAAGAATTCGGTTGATTATAATACTTATTTTTTTGGTAATTTAGTTGAAGTGTGGCAAATGTATTTAATTTTAGGTGGATTTATTATTATTTTCATTATGTTTTTTATTGTATTTTATAAAATAAAACTTAGAAATCGAAAAAAAATTAGTTAAATTATTTTAAATCATTAGCAAATTAAAAGTTTGTTAATGATTTATTTTATTTTTTAAAATAAAATTTACGATGAATAAGATGATTATTTATTTTATCATTTTTTATATATAATAAGGCATCTTTTTAGTTAAATTAAAAAAATGTGATATAATATAAATGATAGTCATTATAAGGTGAATAAAATGTTACATATTTATTATGCAAAAATTAGAGAAAATTATCATATCGATATTGAAATATTTCCCGATATAATAAAGGACTACTTGTTGAGAAAGAAAAATCAGAAAGCATTGTATTCTTCAATATTTTCATGGTATTGTTTAGATTTGATTGTAAAAAAACATTATCATAAAAATTTAAAAGATTTAGATTTTTATTTTACAAAACTCGGTAAACCTATGGTTAGATTATTTTATTTTAATATCAGCCATTCAGCAGATTTTTGTGTTGTTGCAATTTCTAATAAAAAAATAGGAATAGATGTAGAGAAAGTTAGAGAAATTGATAATATTGAAAATATTGTTAATAAATTATTTTGGTGTTTACCATTAAATAATAAAGATTTGTTAATGAATTTTTTTATTGGCTTTACTCAATATGAGGCACTAATTAAATATAATGGAAAAACGATAGGATATCCCAAAAAACAGTTAATGATAAGAAAAGATGTTGAAACAAATTTAATCAACTATAACAATAACTTATATGTGCTTTCTTATAAAGGGTGTGAAAAAGCTAAGATAAGTGAGATTATTATTTAAAAAATTTGAATAGAAAAGAAAGGAAAAAATTATGCGAGCATTAAAAAAAATTATTTTTGTGATTGCAATTAGCGTTTTGACACTTTGTGTTGCTAGTTGTGATAATTGTCAAGGTGAACTAGATCCTGCTACTTTTGATGATGTTGCTAATCAAGTTTTTATGTTATTAATAGGTAACGATGAAATGACTTCTAATTTTTTATTTGAACATCCAGAAAATTTTGGTTTAGAACACTATGAACCTTCGCTACCAACACCAGGATTAACATCGGATGCTAGTAAGGTACTGATAAACTTAACTATTGGTAGTATTAAACGATATGATTATAATAAGTTAAATGAGGATCAAAAAATGACTTATAATATCATCGTTGATTTAGTTGATAATATTAACGCTAAAACGATGGAAATGGGATATTTAAGTAATAATTATTTGGGTTCTTATCTTGGATATCAAGCACAATTACCATTACTTTTAGTAGAATATAAATTTAGAACAAAATTAGATATTGAAAATTATTTTAAATATTTAGATTTAGTTCCAGAAACTTTTGAAGCCTATGTCAATTTTGAAATTGAAAAGGCTGATAATGGCTATGGAATGCCAGATTTTGTAATTGATAAAGTGGTTATGCAATGTCAAAATTTTATTTCAAAAGTGGATAGTTCAGAACATTTTATGATTACAACAATTAATAAAAAAATTGATGAATGTAGTTTTTTAACATCTGAAGAAAAAACATTATATAAAGAGACGAATGTAGAAAAAGTAATGGGACCATTACTTGAAGGATATCGTTATGTACAAACAGAGTTACCTAAATTAAAAGGTAGAGCAACGAACAATATGGGACTAGCTCATTATATAAATTCTAAAGGTGAAGAAATTGGCAAGATGTATTATGAACTTGATTTTCAAGATACTGTGGGTTATAAAATTTCAGTAGAAGATGCTATTCGCTATATTGAAAATAAAATTGCTATATATGAAGAAAAATTAACATATTATCAAAATTTAGTTTTGACAGATGAGGAGTTTAGAAATGAAGTATTGAATTATCAATTGATGAATCAAACGCCAGAAGAACAACTTTCATATTATGAAACAGCGTTTGATAGTTATTTTCCGCCACTTACTTCTAAACCTAAGATAACAGTTAAATATATTGATAAAGCAATGGAAGAGAATTTTAGTCCAGCTGCTTATATGACTAGTGCGATTGATAATTTTACGGAAGAATTTATTTATTTAAACAATGCAGATATTAAAGATGAATATGGCAATCTTGATTATAACTATTTATATACAACATTGGCACATGAGGGATATCCTGGACATCTATATCAAAATGTTTACTTTAAAAATAAAGATGTTAATATTTTGAGAAAAGTTTTAAAATCATCCGGTTATTCAGAAGGCTGGGCAACTTATACCGAAATTTTTAGTTTTGAATTATTAAGAGGAAAATATTCGGATGATTTTGTTGATTATTTAATTTTCCAAGAAGAATACAATGCGGCAATTTATTCACGAATTGATATGGGAATCCATTATAATGGTTGGGATATCAATGAGTTAAGAAATTTTATTTTAAACTTTAATCCAAATGCTAGTGAAGAGGCGATTAGAGCAACTTTTGAGCAATTGGTTGAGATTCCTAATAATTTTCAAACATATTTTTTCACCTATTTTAAAATTAAAGATTTGCAACTAAAAGTGAAAGAATTAGCAGGAAGCAATTTTGATTATAAAACGTTCCATACCTATATTTTGGATTGTGGACCTGCGCCACTTCGCTATGTTGAAGAATATGTTTTATCTAAATATGAATAAAAGCCTATAACTTGAAAAAAACATAGAAATTTAGTATAATAATAAAGCATATTAAATAATTTAAGGAGAAATAAAATGAGTGTAAACGTAGAACGCTTAAGTGAAAATTCAGTTAAAGTAACTATTGAAGTTAGTGCTGAAGAATTTGACCAAGCATTAGATAAAGCTTTTGAAAAGGTTGTAAAAGATGTCAAAGCTGATGGTTTTAGACCGGGAAAAATGCCAAAAACAATTTTTATTCAAAGATATGGTTGGAGTTCTTTATATCAAGATGCTTTACAATTTGTTTTTGAGAGTACGTATCCAAAAGCAGTGATGGAGGCAAAAGTATTTCCAACAGATGAACCGAAAGTTGATTTAGATTATTCTTCTCTTGAAAAAGGAAAAGGATTTACTTATACAGCTGAGGTTGATGTATGGCCAGAAGTTCATCTTGGTGAATACAAAGGAATTAAAGTAAAACCTCTTTCAACAAGAGTACTAAAAAAAGATATTGATGAAGAAGTTAAAAAGGTATTAGATACTAAAGTTGAAAATGTCATTAAGGATACACCTGCTGAAAATGGGGATACTGTTGTTATTGATTTTGAAGGTTTTGTAAATGGTGTTGCTTTTGACGGAGGAAAGGCTGATAATTATCCCCTTGAATTAGGTTCAAAATCATTTATACCTGGCTTTGAAGATCAATTAATTGGTGCAAAAAGTGAGGATGAAGTTGAGGTTAATGTTACCTTTCCTAAGGATTATCATGAAAGTTTAGCAGGTAAAGATGCCACTTTCAAAGTTAAAGTTCATGAAGTAAAAGGAAAAGTATATCCTGAATTAAATGATGAATTGGTAAAAGAATTAGAAATTTCTGGAGTTCAAACAGTTGATGCGTATTTAGATTATGTGAAAGCGGATTTAAAAAAGAGAAAAGAACAAGAAGCAGAAAGTCATTTGGTAAATAGTTTAGTTGATGCTGTTTGTAAAGCATCTTATGCGGAATTTCCCAAATCATTAATTGATTCTGAGGTAGAAAATCAAGTAAAAAGAGTAGAAGAACAAGCTAAACAATACAAAATGCCAGTTGAAGTTTTGTTACAATATAGTGGAATGGCTTCACTTGATGATTTTAAGAAAAATGCGGAAGACTATGCGCGTAAATCCTTTTTACAAGAACTTGTGATTGATAAAATTATTGAACTTGAAAAAATTGAAGCATCTGATAAAGAAATAGAAGCAGAATATAAAAAAATTGCAGGTGTGAAAGATCAAGACAAAGATGCGGATAAAAAAATTGCTCAAGTCAAAAAACAATATCGTATAAACCAAGTTGCGTATCAAGTTAAAGCGAATAAAGTAATTGAACTTTTGAAGGCAAATGCAATAACTAAAACACAAAAAAGTGAATAAGTAACGAAAAAGAATCATAAAAAAGATAATTCGCTCCATAATAATTATGGAGCGTGATTATTATATGGCAAAACAAAAATTTTGTTCATTTTGTAATAATGAAATAACAATTGATAATTTAGGAATTGAAGGATTAAATGCTTGTATATGTTTTGATTGTCTAGATTTATATCATAAACTAGTTGAATTTCAAGAAGAAGAACAGAAAAGGGAGTTATATAAATTTGAAGTCAATCAAATAACACCTAAATCAATTTATTTGGATTTAGAAAAAGAAGTTATAGGGCAACAAGATGCTAAAAAAACTTTATCGGTTGCTTTATATTTGCATTATTTAAGAATTACTAATCCTTCTCTTCATTTAGAGAAATCTAATATTTTGATGATTGGACCAACTGGAACTGGTAAAACTCACCTTGCAAAGACAATGGCTAAAATTCTTAAAGTACCACTTGCTATTTGCGATGCTACTGTTTATACTCAAGCTGGTTATGTTGGCGAGGATGTTGAAAATATTCTTTTAAGATTAATTCAAAATGCGGATTATGATATTAGTCTTGCGGAAAAAGGGATAGTTTTTATTGATGAATTTGATAAACTAGCAAGAAAAGGTGAAAATCCATCAATAACAAGAGATGTATCTGGTGAGGGTGTTCAAAATGCTTTATTAAAAATTATAGAAGGCAATATTGTAAATGTTCCTCCTCAAGGGGGTAGAAAACATCCATATCAAGAATGTTTAAAAATAGATACTACTAATATTTTATTTATTTGTGCCGGTGCATTTGAAGGATTAGAGGGTGAAACAAAATATAGTGTGGGTTTCAATTCCTCTAAAATTAATGATGAAATTAATTATCTCGATAAAATTAGAAAATATGGTATCATTCCTGAACTTTTAGGAAGATTACCGATTATTGCAAGACTGAATGAGTTAACAGCCAGTGAATTAAAACAAATTTTAACAATACCATCCAATGCTATTATTAAACAATATCAAAATATATTCAAAACATGTGATGTTGAATTGGCTTTTTTAGATAATGCCTTAGATGAAGTTGCCGCAAGAGCAATTAAAGAAAAAACAGGTGCTCGATCACTTAAAAAAATTGTGGAGGAAATGATGTTAGATACATTATTTGAATTACCACTGAATGATGGAACTAAGATAATTGAAATTAATCAAAATAAGATTATAAAAAGAAAAGAAAAAGTTATAAATGCATAAAATAAAAAATTTAAGTTATTTTAAATTTTTAGAAAGGATGATAAAATGTTTAATCGATTAGAAAAAATTGATGCTCAATTGCCAGGAATTGTTATTAAGGATTTTGTTCCACTACCTAATAATGAAGTTCGAGTTGATTTTAATAATGATATAGATTTAAAAATTTTGAAAGTAGCAGAACAATATAAGAATTATTTAGTATTATTAGTTCCTGAAAAAAATAAAACAAATTTTACTGAAAATGATTTTTATAGACGAGCTGTAGTGGCTAAAATCGCACTGAATATGACAAGTCCTAGTGGAACTAGAAGAGTTAAATTTCAGACTATTGTAAGATGCGATATTAAGGGTTTCTTAACTTCATCGACAGGATTTTTAGTTGATATCGTGACAACTCCATCTATATCATCTGATAACATTAAGGATGATGCTACATATGGTTTAATTAAAAAATTTATGATTAAAACAGGATTGGATGTTGTTTTGACTAAAGAAAATAATAATCTTTTAAGTAAAGCTGTAAGTTATGATGAGTTTACAGATATTGTTGCTCACAATTTAAATATTGATTTGTCGTCAAAATTAAAATATTTATTTGAATTAGACATTACCAGTCGTCTTTCCTCACTTTTAGAAGATTTATATAAGCAACAAATGTTTAAAGAATTAGAAACTAAAATTGAAAATGAAGTAAAAAAAAGTATAAGCGAATCGCAAAAAGAATACTATTTGCGTGAGAAAATGAAGGCAATTCAAGAAGAACTTGGCGAAAAAGCAAAACGTGAAAATGAAATAGATGAACTTAGGAAAAAAATTCAGTCTGCCGGTATGCCTAAAACTATTGAAGAAAAGGCTCTTATTGAACTGAATAGATATGTTTCGATGCCTGGTAGTTCACCTGAATCAGGGGTAATTCGTAAATATTTAGATTTTATGATTGAACTTCCTTGGAGTAAGCAATCAGTTGATTGTGAGGATATCAATATTGCCAAAGCTGAATTAGATAAAGATCACTATGGACTTGATTTAGTAAAAGACCGAATTTTAGAATATTTAGCGGTCAAAATAATGAATCATAAAAATCCTCAGACCATTTTATGTTTAGTAGGTCCTCCTGGTGTTGGTAAAACTTCACTTGCAAGAAGTATTGCCAAGGCTTTAAATAAACAATTTGTTAAACAAGCCTTAGGTGGTGTCAAAGATGAATCAGAAATTAGGGGGCATAGAAGAACATATCTTGGAGCTTTGCCTGGAAGAATTTTACAATCAATGGCCAAAGCAGGTACAAATAATCCCGTTTTTCTTTTAGATGAAATTGATAAAATGTCTAGTGACTATAAAGGTGATCCAACTAGTGCAATGTTAGAAGTTTTAGATTCAGAACAAAATCGCTATTTTAGCGATCATTATCTTGAAGAACCTTATGATTTATCAAATGTTTTTTTCATTGCTACAGCAAACTATTTAGGAAATATACCTGCACCTTTGCGAGATAGACTAGAAATTGTAGAAGTATCTAGTTATACTGAGTATGAGAAGTTTGAAATTGCCAAACGTCATCTTGTTAAAAAACAATTGTTAAATAATGGATTAGATGAAGCATCCTTTACAATTAGTGATCAAGCGATTTATAAAATTATTCAAGAGTATACTCGAGAAGCAGGAGTTCGTGAATTAGAAAGAATGATTGGAACTTTAGTTCGCAAAGCCATAAAAACAATTTTGATTGATCATTTAGACAAAGTTGATATTACAGTTGATAATATTGAAGAATTTTTAGGAAGACCAAAATATACTCATAATATGACTGAAGAATTAGATCAAATAGGTGTTGTTACAGGACTTGCTTATACTCAATTTGGTGGTGATACTTTGTCAGTGGAGGCAACTCATTATAAAGGTGAAGGTAGACTTGTTCTAACAGGTAAACTTGGTGATGTAATGAAAGAATCTGCCCAAGCTGCTTTAAGTTATGTTAAAACAAATGCTGAAAAGTTTGATATTAATCCTGATGTTTTTAAACAAAGTGATTTACATATTCATGTACCAGAAGGGGCAATTCCTAAAGATGGTCCATCTGCAGGTATTACAATTGCTACAGCAATTATTTCAACCTTTAATGGTAAAAAAGTTGATCATTGTGTAGGAATGACAGGTGAGGTTACGCTAAGAGGTAGAGTTTTACCAATTGGAGGATTACGAGAAAAATCTATTGCGGCACATAGAAGTGGACTTAAAACCATTTTAATTCCTAAAGATAATACCAAAGATTTGGAAGAAGTACCAGATAGTGTCAAAAATAGCCTAAATATTATTCCCGTTGAAAGTGTTGATGACGTTGTTAAATATGCTATAAAAAAATAAATTAGTAAATTAGTAGAATTAAAATGAATTTTATGATATAATACATTTACGTTGTTTAGTATATATTAAAATGTCAAATAGGAGGCCACGTATATGGGTGCAATGCATTGGTATGATTATTTATTATTAGTTATCTCTTTGGCTTTAACGCTAATTATTGTATTACAAAACTCAAAAGATGATGCATCTAGTGCATTTTCAGGGGCAAAATCAGAAATGGCAAAGCAGAAACAAAGAGGTGCTGAAAAAGTTATTAATCAAATTACAACAGTTCTTTCCATTGTTTTTTTTGTTGTCGCAATTGTTGTAGTAATTTTACCAAAACTATAAAATCACAAAGGGCCAATAAAGTGCCCTTTTTATTTTAAAAAGGAGATTTATGATTATGAAAAATCAAATTTTAGATATAATGAATAAAAAGGATTATTTACCTTTAAATATTGATGAATTGTATAATCTGTTAAATCTTAATTCGGCTAGCGATTTTACTTTGCTTGCTAAAACATTAAATCAAATGGTCGATGAAAAGTTAATAATTTATAATTCTAAAGGTCAATTTGCACCTTTGGCATATTTTAATATAGCATATGGGATTATTGATGTAAAAGATGCTGGCTTTGCTTTTTTAGATACTGAATATGGTAGTATTTTTATTCCATATAGTGCTTTAAATGGAGCACTAACTTATGATGAAGTTATGGTCAAATACAATTTTGATTCTAAAGGACGGCTTGAAGGTGAAGTTTTAGAAATTGTTAAAAGAAATAATACGGAATTAGTTGGTATTATTAGTAAATATCATGGCAAATATGTTGTTAAACCTCTTGATTATAAAATCCATTTACAAGTTTTTGTTAAAAAAGAAGATATCAATCATGCTGTTAGTGGAGATATCGTAAAGGTTAAAATTGATACATTTTGTCAAAATCATACAGCAGATGGAGTAATCATAAAATCGTATGGAAATAAAAATTTACCAGGATTAGATATAACTGGATTAGTTTTAGCTAAAAATATTAGAACTGAATTTTCAAATGAGGCGGTTGAAGAACTTCATGTAATTCCTACTAGTATAAATGCCAATGAAGAAATGACTAAAAATCCTAAAAGAAGGGATTTAAGGAATAAACCCATTATTACAATAGATGGTGATGATGCAAAGGATTTAGATGATGCTATTTGTGTTGAAAAATTAGATAATGGTCATTATTTACTAGGGGTTTATATTGCCGATGTGGCTAACTATGTTAAAGAACAATCTTTTCTTGATATAGAAGCATATGAAAGAGGAACTAGTGTTTATTTACCAGATCGGGTTATTCCAATGCTTCCTAAAAAACTATCTAATGGCATATGTTCTTTGAATGAAAAAGTGGATAGGTTAGTAATGGCTTGCGAGATGGAAATAGATAGTAGTGGTAAAGTTGTCAATTATGAGATATTTGAAGCAATAATTCATAGCAATCATCGAATGACTTATACTGCTGTCAATCAAATTTTAGAAGATAATGATAAAGAATTGATTTCTAAATATCAAGATATTGTTCCTCTTTTACAAAATATGGAAGAATTGGCTAAAATTCTTAATAATATGCGATTGAAAAGAGGTTCTTTTGAATTTGAATCATTAGAACCTAAACTTATCTTAGATGAAAATGGTAAAGTTATACAAATAGAGGTTCGAATAAGAAGAACTGCTGAAAAATTAATTGAAGAATTTATGCTAGTTGCTAATGAAACAGTTGCTCAAGCAATGACATGGCTTGATGTACCTTTCATTTATCGTGTTCATGAAGAACCGAAAGATGAAAAACTTACAAGACTTCTTCTAGCATTAGACCAATTTGGTTATGATATGAAAATAAAAAACAAAAAAGCTTTACCAAAAACCCTTCAACAAATTTTACTTGATATGGAAAATGAAACGAGAACTAAAAGTGAGAAAATTAAAGATGCTATTGTTTCTAGACTAATGATTAGAAGTATGACAAAGGCTAAATATCAAGAGACCAATATAGGTCATTTTGGTCTAGCAAGTAGTTGTTATACACATTTTACTTCACCAATTAGAAGATATCCAGATTTGCTTGTGCATCGTTTAATTAAAGAATTTATGCTTGGAAAAAAAGAAACGTTTGCTACAAATCCTGTCTCTTATTTTATGGAAAAAGTAAATAAATCTGCTATTCAGGCTAGTTTAACTGAAAGAAAAGCAGAAGTGTTAGAAAGAGATTGTGTGGATTTGAAGAAAACCGAGTATATGAGCAATTTTATTGGTGAAACCTTTAAAGGAATTCTTTCTTCAATCACGCAATATGGACTATATATTATGCTTGACAATACAGTAGAAGGTTTAGTAAAATATAATCAAATGACTGATGATTATTATGAAATTGATGAATTAAAAGGAAGAGTAAAAGGAGAAAAAACTCGTAAGGTTTATCAAATTGGTGATAAAGTAATTGTGCGAGTGATAAAAACGAATTTGGAGAAAAGAGCAGTTGAATTTAGACTTTTAAGGAAGGACAAATGAAATGGCAAATAATGCGTTAGAAAAAATTATTTCTCAAAATAAAAAAGCATTTCATGATTATTTTATTGATGAAAAATATGAATGTGGAATTGTTTTAACTGGTACTGAAATCAAGGCCATTAGAAATGGTAAAGTTAATTTACAAGATAGTTTTTGTTATATTAAACATGGTGAAATTTTTATAAATGGTATGAATATTTCAAAATATGAAATGGGAAATCTCTTCAATCATCGTCCTGATCAAACAAGAAAATTATTAATGCATAAAATTGAAATTGTTAGATTAACAACTAAAATAGCTAAAGATGGTTATACGATTATTCCAACTAAAATTTATTTAAAAAATGGTTTAGCCAAAATTGAAATTGCTTTGGCAAGAGGTAAAAAACTTTATGATAAACGTGAAGATTTGAAGAAAAAAGACCATGAAATGGAAATGAAAAAATATTAGGTGATATGATGAATGACATAATAAAAGCTTTTCAATTAGTTGAAGAGGAAAAATATAAAGAAGCGTATGAAGCCTTTTCAAATCTTATTGGTGATAAGGCATTAGAAAATGATGCTAGATATAGTAGGGCTATGATTGATATTTCGCGCTTAAAAGAACATTTTGAAAATACTATTAATGATTTGAAAGAGTTAATCAATAAAAAAACAAAATATGCTAAAATTTCATATTCTTTTCTTACTCTTGTTTATGATGAATTAGATATGATAGATGAGGTTATAAAATATGGAAAATTGGCTATTATAAATGATACACCATTTGCTAATGAGATTTATTTTGCGTTATCTAGGGCTTATGCTAGAAGAGGAAACGATGAGGATTTAGAAGAAGCCTTGAAAATGATTAATGAATGCTTAAAGGATAAGGAGTTAGAAGAGGAACTGGATTATCTAATTTGCAAATGTGATATTTTGATTTCTTTAGAAAAATTTGACGAGGCTTCTCAGGAAATTGATCATTTTGTAAGTAGTTTCGGTCATAGTGGAGTTGTATACTATTTAAAGGCTCGTTTAGCAATGAAAAAGTATTATAAAACAAATCATATTGCTTTAGTTGATGAGGCTATTTATAATGCTGAAATATGTTTACAATATGAGGAGCACGATTATTCAGTCAAAACTTTATTGATTGAGGGATATACCATTAAAAAAGATTATACTAAAGCTTTAGAAATAATTGATACGATGAAAACTGAAGACAATGAGGAAGATATGATTATGGAAAAGGTTAAAGTATATGATGATGCTAAAGAGTATCAAAAAGCTTTAGATTTAATCATTCCTTATCTTCATAATCATCAATCTTGGAAATTGAAGTATATGGAAGGTGCATTATTACTAGATATGGATAGTAATAAAATAGAAATGACACTCAATTGTTTTCGTGAAGCTTATGAATTATTTCCTAATAATGGGATTATGCTTGATATTTTAAAAGTGAATCGAATGTTAAAAAGGGAAGAGGATAACTATCAATTTTTACAAACGATTATTCAAACAAGAGCAGAAGGAATAATTTATTTTAATCTTGCGGAAACAGCATTGAGAATAAATAAACCATATGATGAAATTATCAAGTACTATTATCAAGCTTATGAATTAGGATATATTGATGAACTTGAATACTATGATTCTATTTGTAATTATACAAATTCTAAAAAAATGAATAAAATTATTAAAAAAAATGAAAAGAATGCACTACAAGGTGATTCAGTGTGGTCTAAGCGAAAGGTTGCTATTAGATATATTTACCAAGAAAATGGTTATCATCAAAATTTGAAAAAGGGCAAAAAAATAATTGAACAATGTCTGAATGAGTATGGAGATGATTCTTGTACGTTAAGCCTATATGCGAGATGTTTAGAATTATCTAATAATAATCAAAAGGCTTTTCATTATTACCAAAAGGCTTATGAGAAAATAAAAAAAGTGATAGAACCCGATTGTGATTGCGCTTATGGATATTATGCTTATGCTAAAATTAGTGGGATTGGTACTGATGTAGAGATAGATGAGGCTAAAAATATTATTTTATCAGTAATTAACAAAAGTGGAAAATATACTTGTTCGCATATTGTTTATTTTTATGCATATTTTTATCTATTAAACGATGAAAGATTTAGTGGAGAATTTGCAAAAGAAATGTTAGAGGAAAATTATCCTTTTTATCGTTATGAAATATCAAGAATTGTTTTATTATCGCAAGTGATAAATAAGTTGAAAATAAAAAGTAATAAATTAGATGAATTATTATTAGATATGGACGAATATGATAAAAACGAAATAAAATATTATAATGAGAATATTTATCAAAAGGCTTCGTTACCTTATTGGAAAAATATTTAATTTCTATTTTTTAATCTTTCAATTTCTGCTTTTAGATTTTCAACGTCTGCAAGTAGTCGATTATATTGACCCGTCTCGGGTGTTGCACTTGCTTGAGCAGAAATAGTTAAAATAATTTGTCCAACTAGTTCTAGCCAATTTCCAAAAGCATTTTGGGCATTATTTGTTAGATTTGGTGCTATAATATATGCTATGATAACACCGGTCAAACTATATTCATAAGGTGGGATGGAATCTAACCAGTTGGAGAAGGATTTGACAGCTTCTTTGAATTCTTCGTAATTATTGTTCAAATGGAATCCCTCCTATATTCTATCATACGAAAAAAATTGTAAATTAATACATAGAGGTTAAAAGATGAAGGTTTTAAAAAAGCAAACAAATAGTAAAATGTGTTACATTTGTGGAATGGATAATCCTTTTGGACTAAAAGCACCATTTTATGAGATGGAAGATGGTAGTTTAGTAAGTATTTTTGAATACAAATCAATACATCAAAGTTATCCTGGGCGTACTCATGGTGGTTTGATTACCGCTATGTTAGATGAAGTTGCAGGAAGAGCTATCTGGATTACAGAACCAACAACATGGGGTGTCACAATGGATTTAAAAGTTAAATTTAGAAAAATTGTTCTGTATGATGTTAAATTGAAAGCAGTTGGTAAAATTATTAAAAATACTAAAAGAGGATTTGTTGGTGACGCAAAAATTTATGATATGGATGGAAATATTTTGGCAGAGGCAGAAGTAACATATATAAAATTACCTCTTGCCCAAATAGCAAGTGATGATATTCATAGTGAAGTTAACACATACTATCCAGATGATGTTACTGAAATTAATTAGCAATTTTCTTAAATAGAAAATTGTTTATGCAATCGTGGCGGAATAGGTAGACGCGCTACTTTGAGGGGGTAGTGTTCAAATGGACGTGTGAGTTCGAGTCTCATCGATTGCACCATTGAAAACAAAGTCGTATTTTGTCGAAGGACAAGTACGATTTTTTTGTTTTTTTATACAAAATTGGCGAAAATCTATGTTTTTTTGTCAATTTTATGCCATGATTAACTCCAAAAAATTCTATTAAAAAATTAAACATAAGAATATGTGACTTTTAATAATGTAAATAAGACAAAACGTAAAAATACGTAAGTTATAGTAGTTTACTTTTCTTTATTGTCAAAATATGGTATAATATCCATATTGAGGATAACTTTATGAAATTAGAGATTTATAACGATGCAATTGAAGAATATTTAGATAATTTAGAACAAACATTAAAAGAACTTCATCAAAATTCATGTTTAATGTCCGAAGATGTAGATGAAACGTTGAAAAATGCAAAGGAACATATTTATAATCTTTTAAAAACAAATGAACATTATGCAAAACTTCAATTAGATCTAGATCATTTAAAATTCAAAGATAGACAAAAATATTCTTTAACAGAAATCGCTAAAAGAAAAGACAGTTTTAACCCAAGCTATGTTATTCAATCTTGGTTACGTGATAAAAACACATTAGAATTGCTGTGCCTTTGGGAGAAAGAACACAATCTAGATTTTAATTTTGAAGAAGCAAGGAAGTTAATTGACAAAACAAAAGAATCATCATTTACACTGACTTCAAAAATATGGATTACAAATACAAATGCAAAAGGGTTGGTATCAAAGCAAGGAAAAGGTGGAGGAACTTATGCTCATCATGAAATTGCAATAGATTTTATAGTATGGCTGTTTCCTGAAAAAAGATATGAATTAATGAAAATGATAATAAATAGAATTTTACAGATGAAATGATATTTATTATTTAGGAGAAAATTATAGTAAGAGTATGGGGAGGATATAATGATTAGATATGTTACAAAGAGAGAAAGAAAAGTAGCAAAAGCAAGAGCATTAAAAATAGTTAGAGATTTGCAAGAATATTTATTGCCTAAATATAAAATTGATCCAAAATTAGTTGGTTCAGGAAGATATAATGCTGTTGTTTGTGATGAAAAAGGCGTCTATGATATGGACTACCAACTTATATTGACAAATAATTGCAAATGTAAAACTTTTAATGCAAATGTAATACGAAAGGACTTTTTAAATGCTTTTAATAAAATAAAAAATGAGAATGAGAAAGTAGAAAATTCCACATCAGTTATAACAGTTAGAGTTTCAAATAATAAAGGCAATTTCAATGCAAAAAATGAACAATTTAGTTTTGATTTTGCAATTATTATTGAGAATGATGATGGTTCGTTTATAACACGACGTGATGCTGAAAATCATTATACATGGAATGAATTACCTAGTAAAAATAGTTATATTTACAAAAAGTTTTATTCGTTGGAATATGATAAGCAAAATGCTATAATTGAAAAGGTAATAAATAGAAAGATAAAGGAAAAGGCTAAATCAAAAGAAAAACGTATTACATCATCGGTAATTTTTATGGAAGAAGTAAATAATTATAGGGGTTAAAAATGAAATTTGAAAATATATTAAATCAAATGAAATATGAAAATTCAAAAGAATTAGAAGAAGCCAAAAAGTATATAGCACTAAAGGGAATGGTACAATATCAGCGTATTATAAATTATTGCAAATCTGCATCTGATGAATTTCCATCATATACAAAAGTATCTGGATTTTATCGCTACGATAAACGATTGAGAGATAATCTTTATATTTACATGGCAACAGTAGAAGAATTTATGCGAGCATGTATTGGAAATAAATTTGAGAATGATGATTCTAATTTAGTAAAGACTGAACAATTTATCAAAAAACAAAAGAAATATAAATCTGTTTCTTTTACATTAGAGCAACTTACATTAGGTGAACTTATTCAATTAGTTTTAAAAAATAAAATGGTATTTCAAGATGTTTATAATTTGGAAACTCTAAAAATAAATTTAAATGCTTTCCGTGTGTTAAGAAATAGAATCAGTCATCATAATTTTTTGTTTGCGGAAACATATGAAGAATGTATTATCAATAATATTATTGATAATACAATAAAACACAATATTGCTAATGTGAAGTTTCTACTACCAAGTGAATATAGACAAGGATTTAGCAAAACAATTAATGAGTGTACAAAAGATTTACAGATAAATGATTCTATTCAAGTAATGATTTGAAATAAAATACTTACAAAATTTTTGCTGAAAAAATAGCCTTTTCGTATGCCTTACACAAATTGAAAGACCGACTTTGATACCAAAATATCAAGGTCTTTTTTTATTTTTAAGGGTAAAATAAGCAAAAATAACTGCTAAACGAATTTGAAATGGCTAATTTATAAGTTTTTATTACTTGTAGATTAGCATTTTTTGTTTGAAATTCACTGCTAAACTTTTATGGTCAGTGCTAAACTTTACAAGCCACTGCTAAACTTTATAGGGCACTGCTAAACTTTTATGGACAAATCATATGATCTTATTATTTTGAGTATAGAAGATAGTGTGTTATAATATAACAAAGGATGTGAAAATTATGAGAAGAATTTATTCTAAAAAAGATTGTAATGGTTATACAATGATGAAATCAGTGTTATTTAATTTAGAGTTAAATAACAAATCATATACATGGTTAATCTCAGATATTGAAGCATATCCACAAAATGATGAAATAGCAAAAATATTTAAAGGTAAGGAGTATATTGTTTTGTCAACGAAAGAATTAGTAGAAATCCTGGAAAAAGAAGATTTTCAATGGATTTGGGCTGTATTTTCAGCAATTCCTTCAAAACATTCTAATGAAGAAATATTGCAGTATGATTTACCTTATATTGAACCTATAAATAAAGAATATAATCCATTTAAAGATACTCCTAAAGTTCAACATCCTTTAGCAGAATTTGAAATTTGTGCATGGGATAGCTCTGGTATGTTTTTGGTAAGTGATGATGAAAATTTGATTAACAAGTTTAAGAAATGTTATCCTAAATCATATGAAGATATATTTGAGTTAAGAATAAAAGATAATTTAAAAATAAATGAAGAACACGATCAAGTAGCTCTAAAAGCAAAATTAGTATGTAGATGTGGTTGTGAAAAATTTAAGTTATTTCATACAGGAAAGCAAACAAAAGGAATATTTTTCCCGCATCTTGTAAAGAAAAATAAACAAATAGAAATAGTAGCGCATTGTGAATGCTGTGGTCATAAAATTACAATTTTAGATACTACGATAGATGGTAGCAAACCATTAGTAGCAGATAAGAATGTACTTGCTCAATTTAAATTAAAGGATCTAGATGTATTCAATATAGAGGTTGCTTATAATTATTATGTAGATGATTATATGACAAATAAATTTGTTGAATGTTTTATTTTCATTAGGAATGATAAAGGAAAAGAGGTCGTTCTTTATGAAGGGTAAATTCAAGAAATTTCTATTAATTTTGAATGCTATTTGTGGTGTATTAGTTTTCGTTATAGGTACATTCATATTGGCAACTGGGCTCTTTATTTCAATTCGTGAGCGGGTGATTCCACCAGTTATTATATCAACACCTATATCAATTTTCTTATTTTATTTAGCTTATTATCATTTTGTTATTAATAAAACTAAACTTAAAAATCTTACTGATAAGCAAGAAAAATTTATTAGAATGTCATCTGTTATATCAATTGTTGTCTTCAGCATTTCATTGACATCGATGTTGATGGCAATAATAGGTTGTTTAATTTATGGTCCATTAGCAGAACCGGGATTCTTTTTTTGCTTCATAGGAGTTGCAGTTTTCTCTGCTTTATTAGTTTTTTATAATGTTTTGATGTATAAAATTATAAATAAATAATGATATATGCAGTGGATTATACTTATCCTATTTCATAGAAACACTCATTTATTTAAGGGGGGTACTCAAAAATCTAGTAGGGGGTACTCATTGTATCAATATAGGTCATTAGTTACAATATGAAAGTTAAGTTTTGATACTAAAAATATCAAAACATTTTTAGTTTTTAGAGGAAAAATGGTCTAAAATAGCCAAAATCAATTATGAAATTTTATTATTTTATATTTCAATTGTTCTTGTGTATTAATTTATTATTTAAGTTAAATATGATATAATATATGTGAAGTTTAAGATCAAATTATCAAAATAAAACGGATAAAAAAGGTAAAGATAAGGTGGTGAATATTTATGAAAAAATTAATATCAGTATTTTTATTGTTAATTAGTTTGTTTGGATTATCTGGATGTTTTCTTAATAAAGAAAATCCATGGCCATATAGAGGAGAACATAAAGAATTATATACCACTGCAATATACAGCATACCAAATTCAGTAGGATGTATGCATCATGGAGAAGGCGCATATGATGCTGATATTTATATTTGGGAACAAGATGATTATGGACGAATTCTCTATTCTTATTGTGAAGATTATAGTAATAGAGTTTTGCATTACTAATAAATCAAGCTTATGACGATACAAGTACGTTTTTTTATCCGGATAAAAATTATGCATTAACATATATAGACTCTGAATGTTGCTATGAAGGAGTAGAAAAAAATCATTTAAAGAATAAAACATATGATTTTTACTTATCTGTTAGGGAAAAATTAAAAAATGATAATGATTGGAATAAACCAATTGATTTAAAAAAATGTGTTTCATATTCAATTACTAATCATAAAGTTATTGAAAAAGATACATTTCAATTGAATAAAGATCAATGCAATGAAATTTTAAATGAATATACAAAAACATTGAATTTTATAAATCCTTCATCTAGTCCATACAGATATAATACTATTTTACAAGTTGACTCCGAAGGAAAAATATTACATCAAGTTATTGGTAATCATGCATATTATGATAAATTAGAATGGAATAAATGGGATCCATATGCTAAGGAGTATACATATTATGATATGGTTATTTGGGTAGTTACTGATTTAGATGGTAATTATAACAAAGATAAAGGAATATTAGTAATGTATTCTAAAGAAAATGTATCTGACTACACATTTATTTATGAAACAAGTGTTATAGAAAAATTTAAACTAATAAACGGATGGACATATCAATATTGCGAATAGTATAATTCAGTTTGCATTATTACACGTACAAAACAAATAAAGCATTGAAATAAAATTCTATGCTTTTTAATTTGTAATAATAGAAGTGTAGGGTAGAGAAAATGCTCTTGCTGTAGATATTTGTATTAAAATAGTTTAATAGGTATGAGTTTACTAACTAAAAAGTTTTTTAAGGAGGAGGAATTAAATGGTTGGAAAATATAAGGTTATTACTTTGTGTGGAAGCACGAAGTTTAAAGATGAATTTCTAATAGAACAAAAAAGATTGACTTTGGAAGGAAATATTGTAATTTCGGTTGGACTTTTTGGACATAACGGTGATGATGAAGTTTGGACAGAAAATATCAAAAAAATGCTTGATGATATGCATAAAAGAAAAATAGATATGGCAGATGAAATATTTGTTATAAATAAAAATGGATACATTGGTTCAAGTACCAAGTCTGAAATAGAATATGCATTAAAAACTAATAAGAAAGTTAACTATATGGAGTAATATTGTATACGAAGTTTGCGCAAAAGTGGTGAGAGATGATAAAAAATAGGTAAAACAAAATAGAGATAGTTTATGCAAATAATTCATTTCTAAAGCAAAAGTTCTTTATTGAGACAAAGATGAATTAAAAAGGAGGAAAAATATGGAACAAAAAAAAGAAAGAAAATTGAGTTTTATTTATAAATTTAAGTATTTACTACATTCCACTCGAGAATATCGAAAATACGCTTATTTATCAATTGGTTTTGTTTTAGTAGAAACAATTTTAGAATGTATTATACCTTACATTATGAGTCGGTTAATTTCTCTTTTGCAAAGTTTTATTGGTGTTGAAGTAACAGAAACCTTGAAACAAGAAGCTTTAAATGGTGTTATCATTTATGGTTCAATTTTATTAGTTTTAGGGATTCTATCTTTAATTTGTGGTATTTTAGCAGGTCGGATGAGTGCAATTGCTTCTGCCGGTTTTGCTAAAAATTTACGTACTGATGAATTTGAAAAAATTACGGCTTATTCTTTTCATAACATTGATAAATTTTCATCTTCATCTTTAATTACCCGGCAGACAACAGATATTAGTAATATCCAAATGGCTTTTATGCTTTTAATTCGGATTGCCGTTAGAGCTCCATTTATGTTTATTTTCTCTTTTGTAATGGCTTTAGTTGTCGCTCCACAAATTTCTTGGATTTTTTTAATTACGATTCCATTTATCGTCATTATTTTAAGTATTTTAATTCCCATTGCAACTAAATTATTTATTAAGTTGTTTAGGAAATACGATGATTTAAATGAATTAACAGAAGAAAATGTTCGCGGAATGCGTGTAGTGAAAACCTATGCTCGTGAAGATTATCAAAAAGAAAAATTTGCCCATGAATCAGGTGTAATGGGCAAAGGATTTGAAAAAGTTGAACAAATTATGAATGCGGTTAATCCTGCTATGCAAGCAGTTATGTATATGTCTATGTGTTTGATACTATTTTTAGGCAGTATGCTTGCCATTTCGCAAGGAATTGAGTTTGGTCCAAAAAATGCTCCATTTGGAGTAGGCAATTTATCCGCAATGATTACTTATTCTGCACAAGTATTATCTTCTCTAATGATGGTTGCAATGGTTTTATTTATGATTATCATGTCTGTTCCCGCAATCAATCGTGTCTATGAAGTTTTAATGGAAGTACCATCTATTAAAAATAATGATCATCCCATTTATGAAGTTTCAAATGGGGATATTGATTTTGAAGATGTTTCTTTTAAATATAAACCTGATGCCCAAAAGTATGCTTTAAAAAATATTAATTTGCATATTAAAAGTGGACAAACTGTAGGTATTATTGGGGGAACCGGTTCTTCTAAATCTACTCTTATCAATTTAATTTCCCGTTTCTATGATACTTCTGTTGGAATGGTAAAAGTAGGCGGAGTGAATGTTCAAGACTATGATGTAAAAACCTTAAGAGATCATGTGGCAATGGTACTACAAAAAAATATTTTATTTTCAGGTACGATTAAAGACAATTTAAAATGGGGTAATGCCGATGCTACAGATGAACAAATAAAAGAAGCTTGTAAGATTGCTCAAGCCGATGCTTTTGTTGAACAATTTCCTCAACAATATGATTCATGGATTGAACAAGGTGGAGTGAATGTTTCTGGCGGACAAAGGCAACGGCTCTGTATTGCTAGAGCACTTTTAAAAAATCCAAAAATATTGATTTTAGATGATTCTACAAGTGCGGTAGATACGAAAACAGATGCGTATATTCGCAAAGGATTTAAAGAATTTATTCCTGGGATTACTAAAATTATCATTGCACAAAGAGTTTCTTCTGTTCAAGATGCTGATTTTATTATTGTTATGGATAATGGAGAAATCAATGGCATAGGAACACATGAAGAATTACTGAAAAATAATGCAATTTATCAAGAAGTATATGAAATTCAAAATCGAATTGGAAAGGTGGGAGAATAATGAAAGAAGCAAAACACAAAAGAAAACATGTCTTACTTCGTTGTATCGCTGATTATTTTAAAGCGCATCCTGTTGCTTTAATTATTTCTGCAATTTGTACTTTAATTTCAGCCTTAGGTCCAATCGTTGCCCCATTGATGATTCAAAAAGTAACAAACTTGATTGCTACAGCCATTGAAAAAGGAAGTTTTGTTGTTGTTTCTAAAGAATTTTATGAATGTTTAGTCATTATGATTTCAGCTTATGTTATTTCTCTTACAGGTGGTTTTATCTATTCCCAACTTACTGCTCGATATGCTCAAAAATATATGCATGAATTGAGATGTCGACTTTTTGAACATATGCAAGACTTACCTATTAAATATTTTGATACGCATGATAAGGGAGAAATTATGTCTACTTTTACGAATGATGTTGATACCATTCGTCAATTATTAGCACAATCCATTACGACAGTTTTAATCTGCAGTGTTACCTTTATTTCTGTCTTTGTCATCATGCTTTTTTCTTCTATTTATTTAACGATTATTGTTATTTTAGGAACAATTGCAATACTTTTGGTTACTAAATTTATTGGGGGTAAAAGTGCGAAAAACTTTACTGCACAACAACATGTTTTAGCCAAAGAAGAAGGATATGTAGAGGAAATGATGAATGGTTTGAAAGTGATAAAATCATTTACTCATGAAGAAGAATGTAAAAAAGAATTTGAAAAGCACGTCACGGAATTGCAAAAAGTATCAACAGATGCTCATAAATTCGCAAATATTTTAATGCCAATTTTAGGAAATATTGGGAACTTTTTATACATTTTAGTTGCTGTTGTTGCTACCACTTTGTTTATTTTTGAAGTTCCAGAACTTACGATTACTGGTTATCATCCAAATAGTTTTATTTCTATTGGTGTTATAGTTTCTTTTTTACCAATGGTTCGTCAATTTACAAACAATGTAAGCGAAGTTTCAAATCAAATCAATCCTATTGCTATGGCGATTGGGGGAACAAGTCGTGTTTATGAATTACTAGATGAAGAAAAAGAAATAGATGAAGGTTATGTTACTTTAGTCATGGGTAAATATGATACAAAAGGTAATATCGTGGAATGCAATCGAAAAGAACATACCTTATGGGCATGGAAACATCCTCATACAGCAGATGGTTCAATTACCTATACCTTACTTCAAGGAGATATTCGTATGTTTGATGTCGATTTTGGTTATGTTTCAGATAAGATTGTTTTACATGATGTTTCTTTATATGCCAAACCTGGTCAAAAAATTGCCTTTGTTGGTGCAACAGGAGCAGGAAAAACGACAATTACCAATTTAATTAATCGGTTTTATGATATTGCCGATGGTAAAATTCGTTATGATGGTATTAATATTAATAAGATTAAGAAAAAAGATTTGCGAAGATCATTAGGGATGGTACTTCAAGATACAAATTTATTCAGTGGTACAATTATGGATAATATCCGTTTTGGACGACTTGATGCAACCGATGAAGAATGTATTGAGGCCGCCAAATTGGCCAATGCAGATTCTTTCATTACTCGTTTGCCTCAAGGATATAACACGTATATCAAAGGAAATGGTTCTTCAATTTCTCAAGGACAGGCTCAACTTTTATCTATTGCTAGAGCTGCAGTCAGCGGTTGTCCGGTTATGATTTTGGATGAAGCAACATCTTCCATTGATACACGTACAGAACAAATCGTTTTAAAAGGAATGCAAAATTTAATGAAGGGACGCACTGTCTTTTTAATTGCCCATCGCCTTTCAACCATTCAAGATGCTGAAGCGATTATGGTATTAGAACACGGACGGATCATTGAAAGAGGAACACATGAGCAGTTAATTGATCTTCATGGATATTACTATCAATTGTATACCGGAGTATTTGAACTTGAATAAATAAAAAACTGTTTGCTATGGACAAACAGTTTTTTATTGCTGATTCATTTTATATACTTTTGTCAATTTGAAACCATCCATTCATTCCAAGATGAAAAAAAGTACATGGGAAGATGAATGGTATTTTGCACATTTATTGGACTAAAAAAACATCAACTAATAGTGGTAAGATATAGAATGGTTTTACAATTATTAAAATTATTCAAACAAAATTGATAAATCTATTTGTTCAATCACTTGAAAAAACACCAGTTTTAGATATGTTAGGTCATTTTGGTTAGTTGATCTTTGTAGATAAGAGAATAGTGCCTAGAGATAAAAGCAGAAATAAATAGTAAAAGAGGAATTCTAGTGTAAGACTTTTATTTTGATATATTTGAAATTTTTGTGGTATAATTATTAAAAAAGGGATTAAAGCAACAAAAAATAAATGGTAATTTAGAGAGGTAAATGATGGAAATTAGAAAAGCAGAAACAAAAGATATAAATGCAATTTTGAATTTATTAAAGCAAGTCAATTTAATACACCACAATGGTAGACCAGATATTTTCAATATCGGTACAAAATATACTTATGAACAACTTGTAGAAATCATAGATGATGATAATTGCTCTATTTTGGTAGCCAACGATAATGGCAAAATTAAGGGTTATGCTTTTTGTATATATCAAGAAAATAAAAACGACAATATATTGACTGATATAAAAACTTTATATTTGGACGATTTGTGTGTTGATGAGAATTATAGAGGTAAGCATATTGGTAAAAAGTTATATGATGCTGTTTTAGAACTTGCAAAAGAAAAGCATTGTTATAATGTTACCCTTAATGTTTGGCATCTAAATGAAAGTGCACTTAAATTTTATGAAAAGTGCGGTATGAAACCGCTAAAAATATGTATGGAAAAGATTATGGATTAAATTATAATTTATAGGAGTATGTAAAATGTCATACGAAAAGGCTATTTTATCTTTTGAAAGTCTACAAATGTCAATATTTTAAGATTTTTTCAATATTTATTGAATGAATACAGACTATATAACGTAATAGGTTATTAGATTTTCTTGCAATACATATGCATACTTCAGTTATAATAAAAAAAGGAGTAAATATGAGTATAATTGATACATTTGATAACGAAACCGAAGCAATGATCCATTTAGAGGATGTTTGTCAAAAAAGTACTATTCAATTGGATGTTTGTATCATCAATTTTTCTTATAAAATAATGCAAGCCTTAATTGAAGATGATTTAATTGAACTATTAGATGATAGTATAATTAAAAGTGTGAGTGGGAATTATCCTATTTATATCTATAAAAATACTAAAATTGGAGTTGTTAAAACTAATATTGGTGCACCACTTACAGTAGGTCTAATGGAAGAGATTGGTTATGTTTTTTCTTGTAAAAAGTTTGTTATGTTTGGTAGTTGTGGTGGACTTGATAAAAATATTGCTTCAAATAAGATCATTATTCCTACACATGCTTATCGAGATGAGGGAGTAAGTTATCATTATGTTAAAGCTAGTGATTATATGGAGATTTCCAATTATAAAATAGTTAGTGAATATTTAGATATTTTAAATATCGAATATGTACTAGGTAGAACTTGGACTACTGATGCTTTTTATCGAGAAACGAAAGGAAATTTTTTAAAGAGAAAATTAGAAGGATGTATTGCGGTCGAAATGGAAGTTAGTGCTTGTCAAGCTGTTGCTAATTTTAGGGGCTATCAATTATATAATTTTTTATATCGTGCTGATAATCTTGATTCATCTAAATGGGATAAAGGAATTTTATCTAATATTGAAATTGATGAAAGATTAAAACATTTCTTCATCGCATTAGAGATTGCTAAAAGGGTTGTAAAAAATGAGTAAGATAATTGGTAAAGAAGTGAAAGTCATAATTGATAGACCACTTGGAAGCCATCATTTAAAATACCATAATACGATTTATGTTGTAAATTATGGATATGTTGAAGGAGTGATTGCAAATGATGGTGAGTACCAAGATGCTTATGTCATAGGTCCTTGTATACCATTGAAAGTATTTATAGGAACGATTATTGCTATTGTTCATCGTAAAAATGATATAGAGGATAAATGGGTTGTTGCTGAAAAGGGGAAAAATTATTCAAAAAAACAGATTGAAGAGTATATTCAATTTCAAGAACAATATTTTGATTATGATATTGAAATCTAAAATCAAAATTTCCATGTTATGATAAACAAAATATAGGAAGATATTTGTATATTCAATATAAATATCTTTTTTTATTGTCTAAAATTAAAAAATATGTTATAATAAACTTGCAAAAAAAGGAAATAGAAGTGAAAGAAATTTATGAACAAAAAATATACCAATCAGACACATCCTATTGAACCGGTTTGGAATGGTGATTCTAGAATTCTTATTTTAGGTTCTTTTCCTTCGGTTAAGTCGCGTGAAATGGCTTTTTTTTATGGACATCCTCAAAATAGGTTTTGGAAAGTAATTGCTAGTATCTATGAAGAAGAACTTCCAAAGACTATTGATGAGAAAAAAGCAATGTTATTAAAAAATAAAATTGCTCTTTGGGATGTGATAAAGAGTTGTGATATTATAGGTTCTGCTGATAATTCAATTAAAAATGTAGTTCCTAATAATCTTGATGTAATTTTAAAAAATGCGAAGATAGAAAAAATATATGTTAATGGTAATCAAGCTTTAAATTTATATAATAAATATTTATTACCACATCTTAGCGTTGAAGCTATTTTATTACCATCGACAAGTCCTGCTAATGCTATTTATTCTTTTGAAAAGTTATGTGCTATTTGGCAAGCAAAATTAAAAGTTGAAAATGATTAAAAAACAAGGAGGTTTCAAAAATGTTTTTAGTATCATTTCAAGGTGTATATGGAATTGGCCATATTGTTTATTTGATAATTTCAATTCTTTTAATGGTATTGGGAATCATCATTATAAAATTAGTAAAAAAAGAAGACATCTATTTTAGAATTATAAAAATAAGTGGTATTATACTACTAATCTTAATTTTGATTAATAGAATTTCGGTTACTTATTATGATGTAGTAATTTCTAAAAGAGAAGGGTATAGTTGGTTAAATATAATTCCTAATACTTTTTGTGGTTTATCATCATTGATTTTATCATTGGCAATTATCTTTGGTAAGAAGGACAATGTTGTTTTGCACTTTATTTCTTATTTAGGTATTATTGGTGGTATTATCACAATGTTTTATCCTGATTTCTTAGAATCACAAAATTTTTTTGATTTAAGATCAGTGTCAGGTTTATTACATCATACAATAATGGTTTGGTTAGTTATAATTTGTATGTTAACTAAATATATTGTACCAACAATGAAAAAATGGTCTATCTTTCCAATTGGACTTTCTATGGTTATGACTTTCGGCCTTTTTGAGAAAGACTGTTTGCACTTTACGAAAGCAATGCAAATTGGCGAACCATTACTAAAATCAGCACCAATTTTTACATCTTAGTATGTAATTGGAATTTTAATATTGATTTTACATTTTCTTTATTTGTTTATCTATGATTTAAAAGTAAATAAAGTAGGATTAAAAGAAATTTTTACGTTGTCATAAATAGAAAAATCTATTTCTAAATGTTAAAGAAATAGATTTTTTAAATTATAAAAATTTAAAAATGATATGAGGAAAGAAAAATGAAAAGAAAACTTCAAAAAATAGGATATTTTTGTCTAATATCAAGTATGATTGTTTTTATTGGATTTTTTGTTATTATGTTTGTTCATCGAAGAGATATTGTTCGTCGCAATAGTTTTGATAATCTACAACAAAAAGCAGAAAAAGTCATTTTATGTATTGGTGATGGAATGGGAGAAAATCATATTGAAATTGGGAAAAAATACTTAAATCAAAAAATGATTTTTGAATCGTTTGATTATCAAGGATATATGACTACTTTTTCTAATGCTATTTTTTCACCAACCGATAGTGCTGCTGCCGCGACCGCAATGGCAACAGGTCAAAAAGTTAACAATGGTGAGATTTCAAAGCATAAAAATGAAAACTTACTAACGATTAGTGAATATGCAAAAAGTTTAAATAAAGGTATAGGAATTGTCACAACAGATTCATTAGCAGGTGCAACACCAGCTTGTTTTTCATCACATGCCAAAAGTCGTGATGATGTGGAAGATATCATTAATGGTCAAATAAATAGTGGAATTGATCTATTTTTGGGAGCTGGTTATACTGATTATTTACCTTATCAAAATCAATTAGAAAATAAGCAGTATTTGTTTACAAATCAGTTTGACCAATTGTCAATGCATGCAGAAAAAGTCTTTGGATGTTTTAAAGAAATCGTAAATTATCAACATCAAAATGATACACCTACACTAGTAAATTTGGTAGCATTTGCAATTAATTTTATGGAAAGTAAATATCCTGAAGGATATTTTTTGATGATTGAGGCTGCTCATATTGATAAGATGAGTCATCAAAATGAAATTTTTAAAATGATTGAATATTTAGATGAGTTTAATCATGCAATACAATATGCTTATGAAAAATTATCAAAAAATACTAATACCGCTTTTATTGTAACTGCTGATCATGAAACAGGAAATCTTCCGCACTTTACAGGAACAAAGGAAGAAATCAATAATAAACTATATCGTAGGAAAAATCATTCTAGAAAAAAGGTTAAATTTTTTCTTCAATTCCCATTTGATGTTGATTCATCTACAATACCTTCTAAAATAGATAATACAGATATTTATAACATATGTTATCAATTAATAAGTTAAGAAATGCTATTTTACTTGCAATACAATAGAAATGTTTGTATTTTTTTGGTAAAATATATTGATGAGGTGAGAATAATGATAAAAAAGGTTACAAATACAATATATTATATAGGAGTAAATGATCATAAAATTGATTTATTTGAGGGTCAATATCAAGTTTTAAATGGTATTTCATATAATTCCTATTTAATTGAAGACGAAAAAATAGCTATTATGGATACTGTTGATGAACATTTTTCCTTAGAATGGCTTAAAAATATAGAAGATGTATTAAATGGTAAATTACCTTCTTACCTAATAGTTTCCCATATGGAACCTGATCATTCTGCTAGTATTCATGCATGTTTAAAAAAATATCCTCAAATTACAATTGTCGGGAATACAAAAACATTTCAAATGATTGATCAATTTTTTCCTGATTTGATTATTGAAAATAAATTAGTTGTAAAGGAAAATGAGCAATTAAATTTGGGTAATCATCAATTAAAGTTTGTCTTTGCTCCTATGGTACATTGGCCAGAAGTTATGGTAACATATGACACAAAAGACAAAGTATTATTTTCTGCTGATGGTTTCGGTAAATTTGGTGCTTTAGATATTGAAGAAGATTGGATCGATGAAGCAAGAAGATATTATATTGGCATTGTGGGAAAGTATGGTCTTCCTGTTCAAAATTTATTAAAAAAAGCGATGCTTCTTGATATTAAATTTATTTGTCCTCTTCATGGTCCAGTTTTGAGTGACAATTTGAACTATTATCTTAGTTTATATGATAAATGGTCTAAATATGAAAGTGAAGAAGATGGAATTGTAATTTGTTTTAATTCTGTTTATGGCCATACTAAAAGTGCAGTTTTAGAACTCGTAAAAGTTTTGCATAATTATGAGTATTATAATGTTAAAATTTTTGACCTTGCAAGATGCGATCAATCAATTGCAATTAGTGAAGCATTTAAATATTCTAAATTAGTATTGGCATCTATTACCTATAATGGTGATTTATTTCCTTATATGAATCAATTTATAAATGGTTTAGTTGAAAGAGATTTTCAAAATAAAAAAATTGCTATTATTGATAATGGTACATGGGCACCACTAGTTGCAAAGAAAATTAAAGAAAAATTATCAGGATGTAAAAATTTAGTCTTTTGTGAAAATGAAATTAAAATTAAATCTGCACTAGCAAATATAAATTATGAAGAAATTAATAATTTAGCACGTGAATTGATAGAATAAAATTCTATATGATTAATATCTTGCGTTATCTTTAAAAATATGTTATAATATAACAAGTAAAAAATAGTGAATAATAATGAGGTGTAGAATGACCGATTTAGAACAATTAGCAGAGTTAATTTTTCCGGATGTTAAAGAAACAATAGAAGATTTAGAAAAAAGGTATCCACCAAGGAATCTTGAAGAGGGAGCAATTGTTGCTAGATTTGCTCCATCACCAACGGGATTTCTTCATACAGGTAGTCTTTTTGCAACTTTGATTGCTTGGCGTTTTCCCAATCAAACAAATGGTGTTTTCTTTACAAGATTAGAGGATACAGATACAAAAAGGGAAATTGAAGGTTCTGGTGAAGAATTATTAAAACAACTTGAAGCATTTGGAATTACTCCTAATGAGGGTTATATGGGAAGTTATGAACTTGGAAATTATGGACCATATAAACAAAGCAATCGTGAAATGATTTATCGCATTGTTATTAAAGAGTTTGTAAAAAGAAATTTGGCATATCCTTGTTTTTGTTCAAGTGAAGAGTTATCCAAAATGAGGAATTTTCAAGAGGAAAATAAGTTAAACCCTGGTTATTATGGTGAATTTGCGAAGTGTTCTAAACTATCACCAAAAGAAGCGATTGCAAAAATCAAAAATAATGAGCCATATGTAATTCGTTTTAGATCACATGGTAATTATCAAAATAAAATAAAAATTACAGATTTAATTAGAGGTAATTTAGAACTAGCACAAAATGATCAACATATTGTTATTTTAAAAAGTGACGGACTTCCTACATACCATTTTGCCCATTTGGTGGATGATCATTTTATGAGAACTACCCATGTCACTCGTGGTGAGGAATGGCTTCCAAGTTTGCCAATTCATTACGAATTATTTGATGCAATAGGATGGAAAAAACCAAATTATGCTCATCTTCCTGTTATTATGAAATTAGATAATGGTAGCAGAAGAAAGTTGTCTAAACGAAAGGATCCTGAGGCATCAGTATCATTTTTTCTAGAAAATGGCTATCCAGTTGAAGGAATTTTAGAATACTTGGTAACAATTGCTAATTCTAATTTTGAAGAATGGCGGTTACAAAATATGAATGCAAATATTTTTGATTTTAAACTTTCATTTGATAAGATGACATTAGATGGAGCTTTATTTGATCTTGCAAAAGTGAAAAATATTTGTAAGGAAAGATTAGCAAGATTAAATAAAGAAGAATTTACCAAAAAAGCATATGAATATGCATGTAAGTATGATGAAAATTTAAAATTATTAATTGAAAAAGATAAAGAATATTTTAAGGCAATCATTAATATTGAAAGGGAAAAAGAAAATCCTCGAAAAGATTATGAAACATTTAAAGATATATATCCAATTATAAATTTTTTCTATAATGATTTATATGAAGAACTTCTTCAAAATGAATTACCATTTAATAGAGAAAGATTTGACAATGAAGTGATTATTCATATTCTTAGCAATTTTAAAAATAATATGGGACTAGAATATGATGAAGAAAGATGGTTTGAAAACCTTAAAGCAATTTCTACAGCTTGTGGATTTTGTCCAAATGTGAAAGAATATAAAAAAAATAAAGATGCTTATCTTGGGCATGTAGGTGATGTCTCTGAGATGATTAGAATTGCCATTTCTACAAGAAAAAATACTCCTAATCTTTATTATGTATTAAAAATTTTAGGAAAATTAGAAGTAGAAAGAAGGATAAATATAATAATAGAAAAATTAAGTTAAGAAAGTCTTAACTTAATATGGCCAGCTGGTGAAGTGGTTAACACATCGCCCTCTCAAGGCGACATTCGCGGGTTCGAACCCCGTGCTGGCTACCATATGCATTAGAATTTGAACACGACTCTGTTTGGCGATGGGCGTGTTCTTTCTTTTTATTATCATCTTCAATATTTTCTTTTGTAAATTTATTCAACCACATCATGGTTTCGTTGATAATCAATCCTTTAATGATGGTATAAATTATATTAAAAGTGAAGAAATTTTTTAATAAGAGATATGAAATGAATAATATAGAAAAGCAATTTTAAGAATAGAAAGGTCCTTGGAAATTTAAGTTTGTGAATAAGAAAAAAATAAAGAGGAAGAAGATATGAAAAAAGTATTGTTTATATTAAGTTTATTATTGTTTTTTGCGTGCACGGGTTGTGATAAAGCAAAAAATTACTTTTTGATAAATAGAATTTAAATAAAGAAGATGAAAACCATTAGAGAACAAAATAATTTGTTCTCTTTTTTATTGAATTTTTATTTAAAACTTCAACAAGTGAATCAAAATAATGCAAATTTCGACATATTAAATTATATATTTATAATATAATTTAATATATTAAGAATAGTTTTGTTATAAAAGATTGATTTCTACTATTTGTAGATATTATTTCCCTACTTAGGGCTACATTTTGTGATTTAAATTCGTATAATAATAGTGTAAATAAATAATGGAGGGCAAGAAATGATTGAAAAACAAATTAAAGATGTAATTTATGAAAATAGAAAAAAGAAACAATTAACACAAGAGCAATTAGCAGATCAACTAAATGTTTCTAATAAAACCATTAGTAAATGGGAAAGAGGATTGGGTTATCCGGATATTTTAATACTTCCAACTCTTGCGAAAGTATTAGATATTTCGGTAAATGAACTATTAAGCACAGATGATTTAAAACCTGAATCAATTGAACAATATGATTATAAAATTATGACAAAGTATAAATTAAATATTATTTTTGCTTTTTTCATATTAATTTTTTCTCCTGTCTTGTATATAATTAGTGCTTTTGTTTTTCAATCATATAAATTATCAATAATTTCTATTTTTATTGGAGTGATAGTTGCGCTCTTTTCTTTGATAACTGTTATATTGCATTCAATTCAAATGTATGATTTTATACGTAATAAGTATACAAATGAAAAATATATAAGAATTTTTAAAAATTATTTAGGTCTTTTTAGTATGATTTTGTTTGTATTATCTTTATTTTTAACATTATTAATTGAAAACAAAATTTTCTCAATCACTGTTGCAACATTGATTTATTTACTATTTTTAGCAGCCATACTTATTATTTGTTTAAAATTGAGGGTCAGAATTTTTAAAACAATGGGACTGATTTTATTTATCTTATCATCAATATTATTTATTAGTGGAATAATTACTATGTCTATATTGGGCATCATCCCATATATATTATTTTATGTTGGCTCACAAATTTTAAATTATATTGTATTGTTTATCTCAAATGATGTAAAAAAATAAAAAGGAGAAAAGAATAAAATGAAAAAGATAATAAAAGCTTTAATATTTGTAGTATTATTAGGAATAACAATAATTACTTCTGTAGTGGGAATATCCAAATTTGAAGCCTCAGAATTAAATGTGGATGAAATTTTAATAAATGCGGATTTTCCTCAAGAAACAATTGAAAAATTAAGTAGCTACACTAAAGCAGAATTAGCTAAGCAGATTCTAGAAAGTGATGGATTTGAATATAAAATTATGACGCTCAATGAAGTTGAATCGATGGTTACAAGAGGGCAAATTCCCGATGATGATTTAACTATTATTATTACAACGATAATCAATAAAGTTGAAAATGGTGCTGTTAAAGAAATAAAAGTAAAAGTATATTATGAGTGGACTGATTTACCTGTTTGGCGCCTTGAAGATCCAATTGTTGTTCAATGGGATGCAACAAAATTTTCTTATCAAGAAGGAAGTTTTTATAGTGAAGATCGCTATGAACGCGATGGTGATCATCTACATATTAGTAGAACTGGTTATTATGATCGAAATCAAGATTCTTTTTGTTGGTATGCAGATTTAAAAGCAGGTTATTTTTTAGGAATAGGTGGAACTATTAGTAAATTGTATGGTTTTGGTGAATTAATTTTAAATGTAAAAGATGAACATCAACTATATGGTACTTCATTTATAAAGACAACATATGTTCATTCTAAAATTAGTGTTGAAATGGGCATATCTTTTTATGGTGAAATAGGTGTTGAAATTCCTAAAACGAGTAATGATCAGGTTACAACTGATATTTTGTTTAATTGGAGTACACCTTTGGTTTTGACACCAGCAGATTATGTCTTTGAACAACAATATTTTTTTTATGAAAAAAGTAGCAATATAACTAAAAATGCATATACTTTTCAAACTACTAGATTAAGGTGTGGTTATATTGAAGAAGAATATATTGTATTATCTCCTCGAAGGGAAGATGCAGGCGTTGCATATTTGGTATATTCTTTTGATGATTGTATATCACAGATAAATGTGGATATGACAATGTGGAGTAATAGTGAATATTTATATACTTCAGATGGAAGTGTAGCCTTATTACAAGTGAAGGATAATAGTGGTAATTGGATAACAGTATTGGATTTGTTAAATGATATAACATTATCAACGGATCGAAATAATCCTAATAATTATATCATCTCTTTTCCTGAAAATACTAAAGAATTTAGGTTCTATGTTGCAAGTGCACAAATTGGTAATCGTAACAAAGGTAGAGTGTGTATTGGCAATATAGAAATATTTATTAACTATTAATATAAAAAATATTTTAAATAAAGATAAACGAGAAAGTAATCCTAATTTTTGTTAGTGGTTCACTAAATATACCGGTATTTTAGCAGATTTATATTGATTCAATTTTAAAAATAATTTATATAGCACAAAGAAACTACAAAAGTTGACTAATCATGAATTGAAAATAGCAGTATAATATAGGATGATTAAAATTTGTAAGTCATAGGAGATTGCTTATTGCAATCTTTTTAATTTAACAAAATATATACATATAATTTCTTTTTTGATAAATACTATTTATAGGAGGAATTGAACAATGGAAAAAACGAATGAATTAAACAAATTCTTATCGTATATGCATATGGGAAATACTATTTATAGAATTTATTTAGAACATGCAAAAAAATTAGAAAATGAAAAATTAATTCATCTTATAATTGAAATACAAGAAATATTCAAAACTCATGAAGAAGCAATTGCAAATTTGATTAAGGAATTTGATGAAAAACCTACTGATGATTTAACGTTTGCGGGAATGATGGGAGTGTATAAAGAAAAATTAAAGACTTTTGATAATGCATTTGATATTTGTTTAAGTGCCATAAAAGCAACCAATATGGGAATGATAAGTGCACTTCGATTTTTAGATGAAAACAAGGAACTATCAAAAGGAATTAAAGAATATATTATTAAAGTTATCGATGACTATGGAATTATTATAAATAAACTTAAAGAATTTCTTTTACAAGAATATAGATAGAAATTCAAAAAAGACTTCTGTATAGAAGTCTTTTTATTATAAATAAAGTAACAAAATCTATTTATTGAATAAAACAAAAAACTATGATATAATAATAACAGAATATGATGTTAATGAGGTAAATATGAAAGATAAAACAGTACTATATAAAATTTCACAAGGAATGTATGTGTTATCAACTAAAGGTGCAAGTTGTTTTGTTGATGCGGTTAGTCAAATTAGTGGTGGTGAGAATCCACTTGTTTGTGTTGCCGTAATGAAAAAAAATTATACAAATGAAGTCATGCATAAAACCAATCATTTTGCTTTAATGGTTTTTGGCAAAAATGATAATCCTGATATTATTAAGACTTTTGGTTTTTCCTCATCTAAAGAGATGGATAAATTTGCTAAATATGAATATTTTGAACAATTAGATGTGAAAATATTAAAGTCGATGATAGGATATATGCTGTTAGAGAAGGTTGATACTATTGAAAATGAAACGCATACTTTATTTATTGGTAAAGTCATTGATGCTGATAAATTTAAAGAAGAGGAAGCAATGACATATAGTTATTATCAAGAGCATAAGGAAGAATTATTAAAAGTTCAAACTGAACGAGGAAAAACAGCTTGGGTATGTTCGGTCTGTGGTTATGTTTATTATGGTGAAGAATTGCCCAATGAGTTCACTTGTCCAGTTTGTATGATGCCAAAGGAATATTTTAACCTAAAAAAAGAGGAACTATAGTAATGGTGAATCATGATAAAAGATCCTATTATTTTATTAAGTTATATTAATACTAAACTACGCGATCATTATTTAAACTTAGATACACTATGCGAGGATTTAAATTTAAATAAGGCACAAATAAATGATATTCTCAATAAAAAAGGGTATTATTATGATAGTATTTTGAATAAATTTGTTTATAAAGGAGAAATGAAATGATTAAAAAATTATGGTTAGTATGCTTTATTTTGTCAATAGTTTTGACACTGACATCATGTGCAGCTCAAATAGAAGATACAAATGGTACTGATAATTATGATTTAAATACGCTTACAGATGAAGATTTTTTTAAACAATCAAATGTTACTAAGTTTGGAAGTGTAACTTCTAAAATAAACAATCAAGCGACTTTAAAAGTTAAAAAAATGTCGGGAGTTGAAGTGTTAGACAAAATTAATGTATCATCAGGTAATTTAACTATTCATACCAATCTAAAAATTACAGCAGGAAATATTAAACTGGTTTTAATTTATAATGATGAAATTATTAAAGAATTTAAAATCAATGAAGAAGATAGTTATACAGGTATAGTTAATGGGGTATATTATTTAAAAATAGCAACAGAATCGGCGAATTTTAATTTGCAATATACGATTATAAAGTAAAAATGTAGTATAAATCACATATGATTTATACTACATTTTTCTTACTTTTTGAAGTAAGGTTTACTCCTAAAATTCCTCCTACTACTGATGTTAATAAATATACACCATATTTGATAAGATTAGTAGGTTGAAATGATTGTTTTGATAATAATTTAACAATTATTATGATAGCAATAATGATGAAGGTAGAAATAAAACTTGAAAGAAAACCTTTCTTTTTTTCGGTTATTCCTGTTAACAGACCATAAATAAAGAAAATAATAGCACCGATAATAAAGGAAGTTCGATAAATACCAGCTGTGGATATATCAATTTTTTCTTTATAGATTAAAAAAGTATAAATTAGAGAAGTTATGAACAAAATAAATAATGTAATTAAAAAAACAATTGATTTTTTTAAAAGATATTGCATAATGAATCACCAATAAAGTATATGCAATGGAAAGGAAAAAAAGAAGAAAATGCATAATTTATTTATTATTTTATTTAGAACAATTTTAGGATATGTTTTACTTACTATATCTATGAAAATTATGGGAAAAAGAGAAATAGGTCAATTAAGTGTTTTTGATTTTTTAATTGTATTATCAATTGCCGATATCATGATTATTGGAATTGAAAATTATGATGAAAGCATTTGGTATTTTATTGCACCTTTAATTACAATTGTTTGTTTACAAAAATTAGTGGCTTTTATTGATTTAAGATTTCCTAAAATAAGAGATAAAATTGATGGAAAAGAGAAGATGATTATTTATAAGGGTGTGATACAGTTAAAAACTATGAATGAAGAAAAATATAATATGAATGATTTATATACGCAATTAAGATCTAAAGATATAAGATCCATTGAAGAAGTGGAGTATGCAATTTTAGAAACCAATGGTAATTTAAGTGTTTTTACTTATGAAGAAAATCAAGATAATACTTTTCCTTTACCACTTATTGTGAGTGGTCAAATAGATGCTGAGGCTTTAAAGTTGACTGGTAAAAATAAAAAATGGTTAAAAAATGAATTAAAAAAACAAGGAATAAAGAGTGAAAAAGAGGTTTATGGTGCAACTCTTTCTAATAATAGTTTAAAAATTGTAAAATTTAAAAATCAAAAGGTTGAAAATAAAAACGAAAAATGATATAATAATTCAAAAGGAAAAGTAGAAAATGTCTTCAAAAATTGATATTAAAAAAATTGATAAAAATTTTTCTTCTCATCTGTCTAACGACATTTCGTATAGATGGATAAATCCCTTGAATGTATCTGATATCTCAGTATATGGTTTTAATTGGTTTCAAAAAGATCGAAGATATCATCGATTTCCACAAGATAGTGATAAAAAAATGGAAAAATTAGATGGTTCTGTTGGTGTTCTTGCTAATAATTCATCTGGTGGAATGCTAGCCTTTTGGGGTTCAATCCAATCGCTTAAAATTAGAGTAAAACTTTCTTATATGTTCAATATGGGACATATGGCTTATACTGGACAAGCAGGTTTTGATCTTTATATGGGAGAAAATTTTGATAGTCTTAAATTTTATCGGACTGCTAATTTTAATTTTAATTATAATCATTATGAATTTACTTTTTTTGATAGGAATGAAGCACTCAATCAACTTTTTGTCTTAAACTTTCCCCTTTATGCATCAGTTGAAGAAATTTTAGTTGGTGTTAATGAGGATGCGGAAGTGAAAAAAGTTGAAAATTTATTTCCTAATGAGGGTAAAATTGTCTTTTATGGAACCTCAATTACACAAGGTGGCTGTGCTAGTAGACCAGGAATGAGTTATACACAAATTATTTCTAGGCATTTAGGATATGAATGTTTGAATTTTGGTTTTTCTGGAAATGGAAAGGGACATATTGAGGTTGCTCAAATTTTATCCACAATTGAAAATGTTAAAATGTTTATTTTAGATTATGAGGCAAATGTAGAGTTTACAAGATTAAAAAGTACATTAAAACCATTTGTTGCAGAACTAAGAAAAAAGTATCCAACTGTTCCAATCTTTATAATAAGTAAGATTATTTTCAGTTCGGAAACGCATTTTTCAAAAGATGCAGAAGAGGAATGTATGATTCGTAGTTATCAAGAAGAATTTGTAAAGACATGTTCTATTTTTGACAAAAATATCTATTATATAGATGGAAGGACACTACTTGGTGATGATTTTAATGAAAAGACTGTTGATGGTGTTCATCCAAATGATTATGGTTTTGCAAGTATTGCTAGAACTATAGAAAACAAAATAAAAGAAAAATTATAAGTAAAGAGGTGTTAAAATGGAAGAAAAAGATAACATTGTAGATGTAGAATCAGAGGTAATTGAAGAAAAAAAGGTGGATAATACAGGAAATTCCAATCAAAATGATCAATCTAATACGATTCTTTTTTCAATTTTAAGTTATATAGGTATTTTATCAGCTATTTTTGTCTTTATACCAGTTATTAGTTTTTTGGGAGTTGTTATTGCTTCCTTATTTGGTATTTTATGTTTTGTACTGATGATAATTGGAATTGTAAATGCTGCTAATAAGAGCGAAAAACCATTACCTATTATTGGCAAATTTCAAGTTTTAAAATAATTAAAAAAAATTAAGAGTTTTCTCTTAATTTTTTTCTTTTAAGAAAATTTTGTTTAAAACTTTCTATCCATATGAGTTTTTGCCAAATTGCTAAGCTTAAAATAATAATACTTGTAATACCTAAGATAAATAAATAATGTACATCCCATTTTTTCAACAGAATCGCAACACTAAATCCAATGATTGAAATAAGGATTAGAGAAATCATTGAAGAAAGTTGAAATCTAAATTTAGTAATTTTTATTAATTGAATTAGATTTACGATAAAACCTAATATCATGGTTGCTGTTGTAGCAATTAATACGGAATTTAGACCAATACATGGTATAAAAGATAGAACAACTAAAAGGAGTAATCTGGTTATGTGAATTATAGTTGAAGTTATAAAAACTTTTTTGGCATAACCACTTGCTTGTAAAATAGCAACAATTGGAATGTGCAAATAATAGCAAATAAACATAAAGGTCAAATACTTAATGTAAGTAGTGCCCTCAGTAGTACCATAGATTAAGTTCATATATTCATTTGCAAATAAAAATAAATTGATAGATAAGATAATACTAGGTATTAAACAAAAAGTTAGACTTTTTCTTATGTAATAATGAAGGGAATTAGTTTTATTTAGGGCACTGGCTTCTGAAACACTTGGAACCATGGCAGTTGATAAAGCAAAAGGTAGAAAAGAAATAAAGGTTAGAAGAGGTATGGTATAAGCATCTAGAATAGTATATGTTGTTTGAATATCAGTTACTTTATAACCTAAGTAACTTAAAATAGTTGTGTAAAGAATAGGTTCTAGAAAATAGGTAAAGTTTCCGATTAAACGTGATGTAGTAGTGGGAACTGCCATAGCAATGATTGCTTTTCCTTCCCCACTAGTGTTATCATATGATTCAATGGGATATTTTTTAATCTTAATCAAACTATAAATAATAGCACAAATTTCACCAAAACTAAGAGCTAGAAGGCAAAAAAAAGTTGCGGTAATAATTCCATATGGTAACATAATATAAAGAAAGATAAGACTAAAACCAATTCGGCCAATTTGTTCAATCAAATTACCTAAAGAAGAAATATGCATTTTTTTAATTCCTGTAAAGTAACCTTTTAATCCATCGCTGATACCTACAAGCATAATCAAAGGTGCACCCGCTAATAAAGGATAGAAAAGATCTTCATTTTTTAAAAAATGAATAGTTAGAGGTTTTAAAAAAATAAGATATAGAATAAGCATAATAAAGGATAATAAAACCGAATATAAACATGATTTTTTAACTAATTTTTTTGGTGAATATTTCCTACTTACAATAGCTTCTGAAACAAGTTTACTAATTGTAATATTAAGACTAAATCCTGCTATACTTATAAAAAGCATAATGGTAGGAAAAGATAAAACATATAAACTCATTCCGTTTGTACCCAGCATTCTGGTTATAGCAATTTTATTGATCAGACCTAACATTTTCACTACAAAGTTAGTAATGATTATAATTAAAGTATTGATAAAAAAGGTATTATTTTGTTTTTTATTCATAACATTTTCTCCATTCAAACTATCATATGATTATGTTGCATAAATTATTTAAAAAAATAATTAGCATTATCAATAAAATTATCAACAAATTTCTTTATAAATAAACAATTTTTTGGTATAATATATTGTAACAATTTGATAGTTACTAATAGAATAGTAGAGGTGTAGATGATGAATTATAAAGATTATATTGCAATTATTGAAGATTTTCCTGTTAAAGGTATTTCTTTTAAAGATATTACTCCTTTAATGCAAAATGGTGATGTGTTTAAAAAAGCATGTGAAGAATTAACAAATTATGCTAAAAAAGTTGGAGCAACTGTTATTGTTGGTCCAGAATCAAGAGGTTTTATTTTTGGTTGTCCAGTTGCGACTAATTTAGGAATAGGTTTTGTTCCTATTAGAAAACCTGGTAAGTTACCACGTGAAGAAATTCGAGCTGAATATAGTCTAGAATATGGTAAAAATACTTTATGTATGCATGCTGATGCCATCAAACAAGGAGATAAAGTTTTAATAATTGATGATTTGCTAGCAACAGGTGGCACAGTTCAGGCTGCTATTTCACTTGTTGAACAACTAGGTGGTGAAGTAGTTGGATGTGCTTTTTTGATTGAACTTACTGGTCTTAAGGGGCGCGAAATACTAAAAGATTATAATATTTTTTCAATGATTGATTATGAATTTTAATTGTTAATTCATAACAATTCATTTTAAAATGAAAGGAGGTATGTTATGAATCAAGAAGGTTCTATTACGATTAATGATATTTTAGATTTAGCTAAAACTTATTTACACGAAGAAAAAAATATTCACTTGATTGAAAAAGCATTTTTGATAGCAAAAGAAAAACATGATGGTCAAATGCGTAAATCGGGAGAACCATATGTTCAACATCCTCTTGAAGTTGCATATATTTTGACGAATCTACATGCTGGACCTAGCACAATTGCAGCAGGTCTTTTACATGATGTGTTAGAAGACACGGATATGACTAAAGAGGAGATGGCTTTAGAATTTAACAAAGATGTGGCTGAAATTGTTGATGGCGTGACTAAAATTAGTAAATTAAAATATATGACTAAGGAAAAAGCATTGGCTCATAATCATGAAAAATTATTGTTGGCTATGGCGAAAGATATTCGAGTCGTTTTAGTAAAAATTGCTGATAGATTGCACAATATGAGAACGATTCAATTTCATGAGGAATCAAAACGGAAAAGAATTTCACAAGAAACGTTAGATTTATATGCACCTCTTGCTCACCGACTTGGTATGTATAGAATTAAGGCAGAACTGGAAGATTTGAGTTTTAAAGCAATTGAACCTGAAGAATATCATAAAATCGCAAGTGAAATAACTAGTCGAAAGGCTGAACGTGAAGAAGATATTGAGATAATGAGTTCGCAAATAGATGAACTTTTAAAAAAACATTTCATAACAAATTATGATATAAAGGGTCGTATTAAAAATATTTATAGTATTTACAAAAAAATTATCAATAAAAATAAAAAATTAGAAGATATTTACGATTTACTCGCATTAAGAATTATCGTTAATACAGTAGAAGAATGCTATAGAGTTTTAGGTATTATTCATAGCATTTGGACACCACTACCCATGCGCTTTAAGGATTACATTGCGGTACCAAAACCGAATATGTATCAATCCTTGCATACGACCGTTGTTGGTAGAGCCGGTAAAATTTATGAAATTCAAATTAGAACCTATGAAATGGATAAAGTTGCTGAAATTGGTATCGCTGCACACTGGGCATATAAAGAAAATGCAGGTTATTCACCTGAAAAAGAACAATTAGAAATTACTAATAAGTTAAAATGGTATAAAGATTTAACTACTTATGTTGAAAATTCTGATCATGAAGATCCATTAGATAGTATTATTGAAGATATTTTTAGTGCTAATGTTTATGTTTTTAGTCCAAGAGGAGATGTTTATGATTTCCCTGCAGGTTCTATGCCACTTGATTTTGCATACCGAATCCATTCAGATATTGGTAATAAAACAATAGGAGCTATTGTAAATGGTAAAATTGTTCCTCTTAGTTACAAACTAAAAACAGGAGATGTTATAGAAATTAAAACAAGTAATACATGTGCAGGACCTACGAATGCTTGGATAAAACTGGCTAAAACCTCGCATGCTAGAACTAAAATAAAAGGATTTATTAACAAAAAACAACGGGATGAAATTGTTGCAAGAGGTAGTGAGGAGTTTAATACTGTTGCCAAAAGTCTTGGCTATAATCCAACAAATTTGGATGAAAAAACAATTACCACTTTCTTTTCCAAATATAATTTTAAAACACCAGAAGATTTACTGTGGTGCATTGGTAAAGGAGAATTGTCAGCACTTGCGGCAATGAATCGTATTTTAGGTTTAACGGATACTAAATTAGACAATGAGACCGCATTAAAACAATATAGTGAAAGTAGTTCAAATACTAGAAAACAAGTTGCGCACAATGGGTATGGAATTATTGTCGAGGGATTAGATCGAGCAAAAATTAAACTAGGTAATTGTTGTCAGCCCGTTTATGGTGATGAAATTGCTGGATATATTTCTAAAGGTAATGGTATCATTGTGCATCGATTAAGTTGTCCTAATATTGATAAAAACGGTAGTGAAAGATTTATTAATATTTATTGGGATAAAGAGTCACATGGCAAGGTTTTTGATACAACCCTTAAAGTTTCCGCATTTGATCGTAAAAATTTATTAGCTGATATTATCAATATATTAAATACTTGTAATGTTACTATTGCATCTGTTACACTTAATAAAAATAGAAATGGTGAATGTATTGTAAAATTTAAATTACAAGTGGCTAATTTAATCGATTTAAATAATACGATTCTTAACCTTAATAAAATGTCTGAAATTTATGATATTGAAAGGATTTTTAAATAATGAGAGTAATTATTCAAAGAGTTTTAAAAGCCGATTGTATTGTTAATAAAGAAATTGTTTCTTCAATTCATCATGGTATGATGATACTTGTTGGATTTACTCATACGGATAGTGAAAAAGAAATAGAACAAATGGCCCTAAAGATAGCAAAATTGAGAATTTTTGAAGATTCTAATGGTAAAATGAATTTATCCATTCAAGATGTTGGAGGTAGTATTTTATCTATTTCACAATTTACACTGTATGCTAATTCCAAAGAGGGGAATAGACCATCTTTTATACAAGCTATGAATCCTAAAATAGCATCTGAATTATATGAAAAATTTAATCAAAAAATAAACTCACTAGGTATTCCCCTTGTTTCTGGTATCTTTGGTGCTGATATGAAACTGGATATGATTTGTGATGGACCTGTTACTATTCATTTAGAGTATTAGGAGGAAAGAATGTATCGTAACATTATTTTAGAATTTTTGGCTAACAATGATCAAACACTACATGAAAATGGATGTTATCAAATGACAATAGTTCTTTTTCCCTCTCAAACTTTAGGTTGTAATCGACTATTTAAAGAAGATGATGATGTAACTATTTATCATATTAAAAATCCATATACTTTTGAAAAAACTTATTCAATGCATAATTTAGAAGGAACTATTGTTGAATTGTTGATTGAAGATCAAAATAAAAAAAAGTTTTCTTATAGTGATTTTCAATATGAGATAAAAGATCCATATTATTTAAAAGATATTAGAGAACAAAAATTTTTATCAATAGAAGTAATGCCTATATTTACTGACAATGATTTCATTGCTTGTGCTCTGAATTATAGTAATAAAGAAGAAATGGATTTACATATTTCTAATAAAAAATGGTCCACATTTATTCATAAACTTTTGGAAGAACAAGATAAATTTTATAGTGACGATGTATTATGGAAAATTATAGAAAATGAAAATTTATATTATATTGTAAAAAATATTAATAGAAATAAATATTTTATGAATAAACAATTTCAAGATGATTATCAATATTCAAAAAATCTTATTTCAGTTCAAGATAAAGAATATTCACAATTGAAAAAACACCTTTCAATGTTTAAGAAAATTGTAGATGATAAAATAGAAATTTATTATTTAGCAAAAAATTTATGTAGTGATTTAGATAATCAGGTAGATGTATATTTATTTGCGTTAATCAATCACCATCATTTTAAAGAAAAGTATGCTTTTATATTTGCAAAAGATTTAGAAGATCATCAGCCTATAATAGAATTTTCAAAAAAATATTTTATGGCCATTAAAAAAGTAATACCTGATAGTATTTGTAAGTTTTATCAAATTGATAAAAATACAGTTGGGATAGTCATTAATCGTGAAATAAAGAAAAAAGAAGAAGTCGATTTGCGTTTTATTTTAAAAAAAGAATATTTTATATTGGTAAATTTTCCTAAAAATTTATCGTTAGAAACAGATTTAGAAAAACTTTCTTTATATTTAAATGATGTTTTACCAACAGAATTCAATTTACATCACTATAAAGAATATTGTCATCAACAAAATCTTCAAAAATTAGAATGTGATTCTGTTTTTGAAAGTAAATCAAAAATAATGATTAAAGCAGATACGATGAAAACAATTGGTCAAATCATAAATCCTATTTTACCAGATTATCATAGTATTGCTAATTATCAAATTTTTGAAAATGCTATGATAAATATGTTTGATACGAGTTTAAAAAAAGATTTTGAGAGACCTATTTTTACTATTTTGACTAAATCTCTTGCAAGAAGAAAAATATATGAACAATTAAAAAAAATAATTATAAAATATCCTGAAACTAAAATAATTTTGCATACAGCTAAAATTTTTAATGAATCAGTAGAAAGCATTTATCATGCTATGATTAAGATAAAAGAACTAGGTTATATCATAATTATAGATTCTAGTATTTTTATGAGTCTTGAATATAATATTTGTTTGAAGTTAGCAGATGCCATTTTGATTCGAAAAAATGAATTAACCAATTCACTAATTAGTAATAATCCATTTAATCAAAGATTATTTAACATGTATTATGAGTATGGTAAAGTAGTAATTTTTGAGGGGATTCCTAAAGAATGTGATGTTGAATTGATCAATGAATTAACATGTTTAATAATTGATAAGAATTAAATATGTTGAAATAGGAAAACTGAAAGGAACATTATCATGAAAAAAGTAAAAGAATTTTTATTATCGATTATTTTACCTCGAAAAATGTATCGTCATCATAGTATGAAAGTTATATATTCGGTATTCGTTTTTATATTGTCAGCATTTCTATTATTATTTTCAATAAATTTATCCACTAAACGTTTTATGAAAGATATGATTGGTAGTGTTAATTTTGAAGAAAATGATTATAAGGTGGTAAATGAGATTCAACTACCAAAATATCGAATTGCTAAGTCAAATAGTGGTGGATATTATTTAGATGTAGAAGAAGTAGGAGAAGATGGAAAAGCAGACAGTTTTAAAGGTGTTTTTGAAATTTTATTTGAGGATAGTAAAAATAATCAACTAAAATTAAATATCGTTTTTGATGAAAGTTGTGATTTATTTGGTGATGATCCTGCAAAATCAGTTGATAAAGATTTGTTTGATTTAAAAGGGTATATGACACAAACTCGCGAAGACAAAACGACTTATCTTCTTTATATATTTACTAAAAAATCATTTTATTATTTGTATGATTTAGGTCAAGAAAAAGATAGTAGTGGAAAATGGGTAGATAATGCTAATACTAGATATGGTTCATATGAAATGGATAACAATGGAGCATATAAATACTATTTACCGACTGATGTCTCAGAGGTAATGGATGAAAATGGGCCTATTTTAAATCAATATGGTAATTATGATACTAGTCTTTGGACAACAGAAACAACCAAAGATGCTAAAACTATAATTGATGGAAAAGAATTTTCAGCTCAAAGAAGAATTAAAGATGATATGCGATATGCCATTTATAATGGTGAATATGTGTATGGTAATATTGATATTGATAAAATAAATGCTGAAAGCGATGCTGTTAATTTTGGGAAAAATAATGATATAAAATATGTTTTAACAAATCATGTAGAATTGATGGCAGAAGCAGATGCCAATATTCAAAAAAGTATGTATTCCTTTTTTGTTGTTATCATTAATATTGTTTTTCCGTTAGTTTGGGTTTTCATTACGTGGTTATTATCACGTAAATTTGTAATGAATAAATTTAAAGAATATTATGCAATTTGTTCAATTACGTATATTACAACCTCAATTTTAGGCTTTATTTTAGGTTTCTTTATTAAATTTGATATTTTAATGTTTATTTTGTTAATTATTGAATTAATTTATTATATTTTTGTAACTTTTAGAATCAATACGGATCCTAATTTATTGAATCCAAAAGATGAGGAAAGAAAAGATGATAGTAATGATAATAATAAACCTGAAGTGGAGCAACCTGCTATAACATTTAAAAAAATAAAATCTGATGATGCTTATCATGTTGAATAAAAAAAAAGAAAAAAAATCATAAATTAAGGTTATCCTTCATATAGTGTATTGACTAAAGGGGGATTAGTTTATGAAAAAAAATCAACTTGCTTTAATCTTCTTAACCTTAATTACAATGCTAGCTGTTTGGTATTTTAAGAGTCCAACTGCAGAAAAAGATGATGATCCGACTATTATTGTTACAAATTCAAAAAATCAAGTATTGGCTAGTATGAGAGAGGCTATTAGAAATGAAAGAAGTCAAAAAATTGCAGATCTCAATAATATTATTGCTGACGAAAATGCGACAATTGTTAGTAAAACTGCCGCAACCTTAGAAAAAGAGCAATTATCAACAATTTCTGAACAAGAAGTATTACTAGAGATTAAAGTAATGAATTTAGGCTATTCAGACGCTTTTGTTCATAGCACTGCTAGTGGTGTTGAAGTAATTGTTATTGCGAATGAATCTAGTGCTACTGCTGCACTTGATATTATCAATATCATTCACGAAACTTTAGATAAAACAGAGAGTGTTGTTGTTAATTTTATGACAGCAGATCAACTAAAACAAGCATAAAACCATAAATAGATAGACCTTCTATTTATGGTTTATCTTTTTATGAAAAAGAAAAAATAAGACATAATATTAGATAAGGTATAAAAATGAATAATTATTTAAAAAACGAACGCTATTTTGTAATGAAAATCCGAAAAAATTTAGATTATCAAACATTAGAAAAATTTTTTCAAGGTGTTTCTCTTGCAAAAAATAAAATAAATTACTTATTTACTCATAATTGTTGTTATCTCAATGGTGAACTAGCATCAAAGCATTCAATTTTAAGATATAATGATTATTTAATGGTTGACATTAGTAATTTTGAACATTTAGATTATTTGCCACTTGATTATAATCTTAAAATTTTATATGAAGACGACTATTTGTTAATTGTGAATAAACCATCAGGTTATATTATTTATCCAGATAATAAAGAAAAAAATGGTACAATGGCCAATATGATTGCTGCTTATTATCAAAAAAAACAGATGAATTGTACTATTAGACATTGTCATCGTTTAGATATGGACACAACAGGATGTTTAATTTATGCTAAGGATTTAATTACTCAAAGTGCGATGGAACAATTATTTGAAGAAAACAAACTTTTGAAAAACTATCTTGCAATTGTTGAGGGAAATGTTGTAAAAGATAGAGTCATTTCAACGCCAATTGCAAAAGATCGTCATCATAATAGTAAAATGATTGTCAGTAGAAATGGGGGAAAATGGGCCAAAACAATTTGTAAAGTTATATCTCATAATCAAAATTTTTCTTTGCTTAAGATAAGAATTGAATCAGGACGTACACACCAGATTAGAGTACATTTATCTAGTATTCATCATCCAATATATGGGGATGAATTATATGGTGCAAAAATAAAAACGAGAATAATGTTACATTGTTATCAAATTACCTTTGTTCATCCTATTTTAGGTAAAAAAATTGATATTAAAGCACCTATTTATAATGATTTTAAAGAAGTGATAAAAAAAGAGAAATTAACTTGCGAAAAACGAAAAATTTTGTTATAATGTAAAAGGTGATTAAAATGAAAAAAATAAAAGTATTTTTATTTATAATAGCAATTTTAAGTTGTGGCTTACTGGTTGGTTGTGATACAACAGGTAATACTGAAGATGGTGGTACTTCAAATATTATTCAACTAGAAACACCACAAAATATTCGTTTTGTCGAGTATAGTGGGAATTCTATTTTATTTTTTGATTTAGTAGATGAAGCAAACAGTTATCAGATTACAATTTTTAAAAATAATGTTTACCATAGTAGAATTGATATAACAAATGAAGAAGCTGTTCTTGGTATTTTGTTAAAAGATTTAAGTGAAGGTGAATATTCGCTTACAATTAAAGCAATGGCAAAAAGTGGTAGCAAGATTTTAAATTCGCAAGCAAGTGAAGCAATCTCTTTTACAATTGATGGTAGTGGTGATATTTCTGGTACTAAATATAATGTAGTTTTTGATAGTAATGGTGGAACTCAGGTCACAACGCAACTTGTATCAAGTGGCAATTGTGCAAGTGAGCCGACCAAACCTAGAAAAACTGGATATGTGTTTGTTTGTTGGCTATTAGATGGTGCTGTATATGATTTTGACACTCCAGTAATTTCTAATATTACATTAGTCGCTTCTTGGCAAAAAAGTGATAATCCAGATGATGAAGATATTGAGTTAAGTGAATATTATGCAGCAGCTAAAGATTTAACAGGTACTGCCCTTAAAAATAAGTTACGTAGTATTATTTCCACAAATGTTAAAAATACAACTTATAGTTTTTTAACTTCATCTAATGGTCTGCCATATACCGATGCAGATCCAGAAATTGCTGGAAACATAATTTTATTTTATGGTAAAGTTTCTGTCAAAGCAAGTAGCAGTTGGAATCGTGAACATGTATGGCCAAAATCTAGAGGATGGTTTAAAACAAGTGGTGCTGGTGCTGACATTCACCATATTCGTCCTGAAGATATGAATGTTAATAGTAAAAGAGGAAATCTAATAATGGGAATAGTATCAGGAGGAAAAAATAATCAATATACAAATGGGGTTTCTGGCGGATACTATAATAGTAATTTGTATGAACCAATTGATTCTGTTAAGGGTGATATCGCTAGAATTTATATGTATATGTTAATTAGATATGCGCAAACTGATTCATCTTATCCAATTACAAATGTTATTTCTTCTATGCAACTTTTACTACAATGGCATAATAGTGATCCAGTTGATGAATTTGAAAAAGTGCGCAATGAAAGATCATACGAGGTTCAAGGAAATCGTAATCCTTTTATTGACTATCCTGAATTTGCTGAAATGATTTGGGGATAATAAAAACATTTGATGCTAGTAATAGTGTCAAATGTTTTTTATTAGTGATCTAAATCTACATATGTGTGTCATATAGACATTGCAAAACGATATATAAATAAAAAAAGTCTTCTTTTTGAAGACTTAGATTTATAAAGATGGAGGCTCCGACCGGATTTGAACCGGTGATCAGGGTGTTGCAGACCCACGCCTTACCGCTTGGCTACAGAGCCATAATCAAGCATTTAATATTATATCAAATTTTTGCTTATTAGTCAAATAATTCAATTCAGATTTATAAATCTTTTTGTTGTATTATATGAAAAATAATGATATAATATAACAAAAAAGAGGAAAAGAGTATGAATATGAAAAAGGTAATTTTATTTATTGGTTTAACGTTTCTGATATTTTTAGTGACAAGCTGTAATAATGATAATCATAAAAATGAACATCAACATATATTGGAAACTATGTATGGATTTAGTCCCACATGTACTAATTCTGGTTTAAGTAATGGTACAAAATGTTCGATTTGTAATACAATTCTTGAACAACAAGTTGAAATACCTGCTTTAGGACATAATTTAGGAAATTGGGAAATTATAGAAGCAACATATACCCAAAATGGTAAGAAAAAAAGAAAATGTACTAGATGTGATTATTTTGAAGAAGAAGATATTCCAATGCTAGATGCTGAAGCCTATGTTGATGATATCATTAAAAGTGTAGTAATTCCAAGTGAAATTATGCAAGATATAACACTTCCTATTGCAATTGAAGGAGTAGATATCAAATGGAAAACTACAAATACTTATTTGCTTACCTCAGAAGGAAAAATAGTTGAAAGATATGCTAGTAATAAAAAAGTATCACTGATTGCAACCTATTATTTTCATAATTTTTCAAAAGAAGTTACATATAATATAGTAATTTTAGGATATACAGATGATGAAAAACTACAAATGGAAATGGATAAAATATCTTTTCCGGAAATGGTTAGTGGCAATCTTGATTTGAAAACAAATTTTAATTATGGGATTGTAGCAACTTATATATCTAGTGATCCTGATTGTTTAACAAATGAGGGAATTGTCACTTTACAAGATAAAGAAGTTATAGTATCTATGACAGTTATTTTAAAATTAGGAGAAAAGGAAATGGAAAAAACTTTTGATTTAAAATTGGCAAAATATGAGCCAGATGTTAAGAATCATCAGATTATTGAATATGCTAAAGATTTTGATATCAATACACAAGAGAATTTAAGTATTAGTAATGATAGGTTAGTTCTTGCCGATGATACTGTGACTGCTACATATTATTCAAAAGAAATAAATACTTTAGGCTTTACATCTTTAGTAGGTTCTTGGTCAGCGATTTCATCAACAGATGCTACTTGTGAATTAAAAATAAGTGTGAAAGTTGATGATGTATGGAGCGAATATATTACCTATAGTCCTTGGGGATTAGGTCTTCAAAATGCATCTTATGATCAAAATAATGGAATGATTAAATTAAGTACTGATGAAGTAATAGTGTTAAATAATAAAAAAGCCACTGGTATTAAATATTCCGTAACGCTAAATAGGAAATCCTTAAGTGTTGCTAGTCCTAAATTATCTTTAGTTAGTTTTGCTTTATCCATTCCTGATTATAGTTATTATGTTGACACCAAAGATTTGCCTAAAGAAGTTGTTTATGATGTTCCTAAATTGTATCAAGGTGCCGTACCTGTCATAGGAAATAGTATTTGTAGTGCAACTTCAACAACAATGTTGCTTAAGTACCATGGTTTTCATTTTAGCAGTTTTGATGCAGAATATGAACATCGTTATATTGCAAGTATTGTGCGTGACTATGGCAATAATATTTATGGGAATTGGGTATATAATACTGTTACAATGGGTGGATATGGGTTAAATTCTTATGTTGCAAGGATGTATTCTGTTGATGAATTAATTTATCATTTAGCACATGTGGGACCAGTAGCCTTAAGTGTAAAAGGTACGATGATTTCAAGTGAAAAAACTTATACAACTGCTGGTCATTTGATTGTTGCTATTGGTTATAAATATGTTAATGATGTACTTTATATTGTATGTAATGATCCAAATGTTGAAAATGTGTATTGTGAATATAGCCTTAGCGTTATCAATAATACATGGAGTAACATTACATATGTAGTTGAAAAATAGTATCATAACTTAAAATACTAAGAATATCTTAATTTATATTCTTAGTATTTTTTATATAGATTTTATATGAATGATAATTTTAGCGTTTTAATTGCAAAAAAGTCAAAATTATAGTATACTATTTTAGTAAGTTAGATGCACCCTTAGCTCAGTTGGTAGAGCAACTGACTCTTAATCAGTGGGTCTAGGGTTCGAGTCCCTAAGGGTGTACCATTAGAAAAGTAAAGGTTTGATACAAAAGTATTAGGCCTTTTTTCTTTGTAAATAGGGTGGTTTTTTCTTTCTGTAAATTTCGTTTTCGCCTTATAAGAGTGTAATTCAGCACGTTTGCAGGTTTTTTTCCTTTTGTCCAAAACAACCACGGAACGATTTGCTTTTTAATCTATTAATTTGTTGCATTTAATTATTTAATTAACAATAATAAAGCGAAATTCACTATGGTGTGAAAAATTCATAAATCTATGCTATGATTATTTTGAGATATCAAAATAAATAAGATAAGTTTTGATATTTTATTTTAGAAAATATAATTTTTAAATTAACAAAAGTATTAAAGTGAAATTTAGTATTTTTTTATTGAAATGTATAGTAATATATGAATCTTATCATGATGCCACTTATAGTTGCATATAGACTTAAAATGAGATTTATAAAAATTTATATGATATAATTATTATTGTAAGGAGATTGATGCAATGATTGATTTTGTTAAAGTTGGATCCAAAATAACTAAATGTCGTGAAGAATTAAATCTTACACAAAAAGATGTTGCTGAAAAACTCTTTGTATCTAGACAACTAGTTAGTAAGTGGGAAAATGGTTCAGGTATTCCTTCAATAGACGTATTGTTAGAATTATCACTATTGTTCCGTGTAACTTTTGAAGAATTATTGTGTTTAGATGAAGAATTATTCGTTGATGAACACGATATCTTTAAGGGTCGTAATAGATTATTTATAGTACAAAGTGTAATTGATGGCAAGATAAAAATTAATCTATCAGAAGTATTCTATCAATTTTCTCCGATTGAAAGAATGATGATTTTAAAAGCGATTAAAGACGAAAGTTTAAATGCAAATATGGATGAGTTACTTCCAAAATTAACTATTGGAGAACAAACTTTTTTAAGAAAGGAAAATGACAAATGATTTTAAAAAAAACAATTATAAATGGGAAAGATGTTTATGAACCTATTAGTTACGAAGATGCTTTAGTTTATAATAATAAAGATGAACTATTATTTACGAGTGATGATGAAAAGGATGAATTTGAAGATAAAGTTGAACTTATTGATGATATTAATGAAAAGATAGAAGATTTAAATGAACAAATAGATAATATTATAGAAGAACTAGATGATACGGGAAAATCAAAGTATTTTTCGTTATTAGAAGAGAAAAGAGATATGCTAAATGGTTTAAAGAAAAATTATTCTACAGATACTGAAGATACATTAGATAAAATTGAGGACGAATTAGATGAAATAGAAGATGAAATTAATAAATTTAATGATGAAGGTGTTGATTTTAATGATGTTAAAATAAAAAATAATAGTAAAAATGTTGAATTCGATTCTTTAAATGGACAAAATAATGTATCATTTGAAAGAGATTTTAAAGATAAGTTTTCAAGTGTGTTTGATAATATATTCAATGGTAAGAAAAATAACAAGATGAAGAATATCATATTTACTCTTCCTTTTATGTCTAAGAATGACTTACATGAATTAGTTGAAAAAATATTAAACGATGATGAAAAGTATAAAGAATTAAATATAGTAGTAATTTTACCATTTTTAGATAAAGAATATTGTGATCAATTATTTATGAGATTTGTTCTAGAAGGTAAAGCCTGCAAACACTCAATTGTAACTATTGTACCATTTGTTTCAAAAACATGTTTATCTAAATTCGTAGATGAATATATCAATGGTAAGTATCAAGATGTAGAAATGAATATGTTGTATCAATTTTTAGATAGTGAGGATGTGAAGAAAGTATTCAATTATATTTTGTCCAAAACTAATGATTAAATAATAGCCCATACGATTACAAGAATATTGCCTAAATATAATTTATAGCAATTTTTAAGTATATGTAAAATCCTGCAAGGTATATGCGTTTTCAAACAACTGTGTGCAAATTGTATCAAAATAGGCAATCGCACATATGTGTTTGCCTAAAAGGCTATTTTGACTTTTAAACCCTAAAAAATGGAAGTAATTTAGAGTTTTTTAGTTGTTAGACCTTTTAAGGTGTAAAATAAGATTTACAATCAAGGCTATATTTTGCCTTTTTCTACGGAAAATAGAACTAAAACTTTTGATTGACAATTAAAGATGAAATTTATTTACAATATCAAATAACTTTTTAGATGTCAAATGACAGTGAAGTAAATGAAATGTCCTCTACAAAGAGGGCATTTTTATTCTTAGGGGTATTTTTATAGAATTTAAATCAAAAAAAATAATGATTATAAATTGAAGTGAATCAGTGATACTACTTAGAGTTGTCATTAAGAAAAGATGGGGTATTAAGATTATTATTGAAAATTGTTTTTAACATTAGTTGATAAAATAAAATATTTGATGATGTTTTGTAAAGAATATATATAAGATAAAAATTGCAAAAGTATAGGAGAACGAAAAGATAAAACGATAGTAGATACATATATTTATGATTGTTTTTTGTTATAATGCTATGAAAGTGATAATAGAAAAAGAAACAAGAGTGGAAAAATTGAGAATGCTTTGATCTAGTAAATCCAGTAAAAATAGAATTAGTAAAAATTACTAGCACTTATATGAGGAATAATTATTTTTTATGATATAATGTAATAATGATTTTAATTATGATGAATGGAGGGTAAATGAAAAATAATAAAAAGTTGCAAATAAATAGTGATTGGTATGTCCCAATTATTCTTTTCATTATTGGTATAATTGTATACATTGTTGATTTAGTAATAAATAAGTTTAGAATCTTATCCATTTTTCAAGTTTTTGGTTGTTGGGCATTTTCATGTGTGATTCCCATTGCCAATACTCGACTTGAAGTCAAAGCTCCGATAATAGTTAATGTTTTAATTGCAATTTTGATTTTTATTGGTGCTTTTTTAGGTGGTGTTTTTGCCTTTTACGATCTTATAAGTTATTGGGACACGATTTGTCATACTTTTTTTGGCATTGTAAGTGGTAGTTTTTTTATATATTTTTTAAGATTATTTCATATAGATAGGATAAATTTTTTTGCAATTGCCATTTTGGAATTCACATTTACGCTAGGACTTGCGGCAGGCTGGGAAATAATTGAGTTTACCATTGATTATTTATATGAAACTGATTTTCAAAAGGTTGTTTTAAGTATGCAAGATGGTAAACTTCCTCAATGGGATACTATGATTGATATTATTGTTGCTTTATTTGGTAGCATAATACATTATATTTTTTATATTTTACAGATAAAAAAAGTGAAATAAATTTTCAATTGTATTCGTAAGTTGAAAGGAGCAAACATGAATATTATATATAATAGTGGTAGTGATTTTATAAAAGATAATTATCAAATTATTTCTAGTCATCAACTTGAAACCATATTCTTTGTTGAGAATGCTAAAAAAATACAATTAATTGATAGAAACAATTATATGATAAAAATATATCATAACGCCTCTTACTTATTAGCTATTCATTGTCAAAATTATCCATTAGTATTATTTGGTGATTTAAAATTAGTAGATGAGTTAATTCTTGTATTGAATAAAAATAAGTATTATTTTGATAAAATATTAACTAATAAAAATTTAGGAGAAACTTTTTTACAATCTTATGAAAAATTAAATGGTGGTTTTCACGCTATCCATTTATCAATGGACATAATGAGGTGTGATACAATCAATAATTTTGATACGAAAGGAGTCAAGTGGGCAGAAGTTTTGGATGCTGAAGAAATTGCTAAAATAATGGTTGCTTTTTATAAAGAAACCGTTGATGATAAAGTTTCTTATCAAGCAGCTCTAAAGAGGGTAGAAGAAAATATAAGTGATTTTGTAATAATAAAAAATAAAAAAAGAATTGTTTCTATTGCAAAAAAAACGAGAGAAACGGATTGTTTGTGTAGTATATCAGCTGTATATACGATAGAAAAAGAACGTAAAAAAGGATTTTCCAAAAAAATAGTTTCTTTTCTTACAAATTATATTGTAACTAATCATAAAATAGCATATCTTTTTGTCGATAAGAATAATCCAATATCAAATCATTTATATCAAAGTATTGGATATGTATATGATAAACCACAGTTTGAGTTTATATATCAAAGTTATCAATAATTTTTCAAAATAACATAATAGTTAAAAATGGAGTATGAAGATGCAAAAAAAAAGAGTTATATTCATTTTATTAATGTTTTTCTTATTACTGAATTGTGTGAGTTGCCAAAAAAAATATGTTACTAATCTTAACCATTTAGAAAAAAAGCCAACAATTGATTTTTTGCAACCATGGAATTTTTGTCAATATAAATTAGTAGAAATGAATATTCATTTTATGAAATTAAAAGAGTTTGGTATTGATACTGTAATTATTCAAAATGTTGCAAATTTTAATAAAGGTAAAATGGAAATCAGTTACTATGATACTTCAGCATCTGTTGAAACTAAATATGCTAATTTTTTAGATATGGTTTTTAGTGCTGCTCAAAATACCTCAATGAATATTATATTAGGTTTATCTTTTGATGAATATTGGTGGGATGATAAAGAACATAGATATAATGATGATAGTGTGCATATTTTTTTAAAAAATGATGTATTTGTTTTGGAAGAATTGGTGAATCAATATAAACCGGATGGGTGGTATCTATCAAATGAAATGTATAGTAATACCTCAGAATATGAAAACAACTGGAGTTATTATATAAATGAAATCATTCAATATATTGATTGCTTTACACCTAATACTCCTCTTTATATTTCCCCTTTTTTAAAATCAAATTTTATAATGACTAAAAATCAAACTAAAAAAATGTGGACAGAATTTCTAAAGAATACAAACTTTCGAGAAATAGATGTTTTTATGCCCCAAGATGGATATGGCAATGCAGCTATTCAATATAGCATAAATAAAGAAAATCATATAAATATGTTAAATTATATGATATGGGAAGTTTGCAAAAACAATTCAAAAGCAAAATTTTATTTAAATTTAGAATTATATGCTAAAAATGGATATGCAGATGTAGAAAGAATTATGCATCAAATTGCTTTTGCCAATGAAATTGCGGAAGGAATTGCTACTTTTTCCATTTCACACTATTATATTGCTGATGATACTGTTTGTGGGAAAAGATATATTGATGCATTAAACAACTATGGGGGTTTTTAAAAATGGAAAATAAATTATTAATAGTAGATGGGCATAATCTATTGTTTCAAATGTTTTATGGAATGCCAAATAAAATAAGAAATGAAAATGGAAAGTCAATCCACGCCGTAATAGGTTTTATCGGAGCTTTAAATAAATTGATAAGATTGATTGAACCTACTCACTGTGTCATTTTATTTGATGGCGAACATCCCAATAAAAGAAATGAAGTCTTACCGGAATATAAAGCGAATCGCATAGATTATTCCAAAGTTTTAGATGATGATAATCCATTTTCTCAATTGAATGATATTTATAAGGCCTTGGATTACATGCATATTAAGTATGTAGAAGTAGAAGAGTTTGAAACAGATGATGTTATTTCTAGTTATGTAAAACAATATGGGAATACTATTCAAATTTATATTTCTTCATTTGATAGTGACTACTTTCAATTAGTGAATGAAAATGTTAAAATTATTCGTTATCGTGGAAAAAATAGTATTATTTGTGATTCTGAATATATTTTTCATAAATTTAACATAAAACCTAATTTATATGCGGATTATAAATCTTTAGTTGGTGATTCTGCTGATAACATCAAAGGAATTGTAGGAGTTGGTCCTAAAACTGCTACAAAAATTATTCGAAATTATGGTAGTATAGATGATATTTACCAAAAGATAGAACAAATCAAAGATATGAAAATAAAACAACTTCTTTTTGATAATCAAGAATTGGTGAGAAGAAATTATCAGTTAATCAAACTAGATTCAATTGCACCAATTCCTTTTGAAATGGAAGAATTGGTCTTAAATGATGAAAAATTAGTTACAATGAATATTATAAGAGCAATTAGTTAGAAATTGAATAATAAAAACGTCTATTTAAAGTGGTGTGGATCACTTTTATAATAGACGTTTTATTTATGATTTATAAAAATTTGTATAGATATGTTTTTCTTTTTTTGGTAATCCTAGCTGTTCTTTACCAAGGGCAATACTTTTGATTAAAAAGGCCATATTATTGCCAAGTACTCTCATTGTTTGAAGTCCCTCCTCATCTGCTAATACTTCATTTGGTGTATTACCATGAACTTGATTCCAATACTGACTAGAAACAATGGGCATATTTGAAATGGTAAAGTATTTATTTAAAATATCAAAAGTAGCACTACATCCTCCGCGTCTAGCAGACACAACGCATGCACCTACTTTCATAGTTTTATCAAAATGGGTTGAATAGAATAACCTATCTAAAAAGGATAATAAGGTACCATTTACAGAAGCATAGTATACTGGTGTACCTATTACAAGTCCATCACATTTTTCAAATTTTTTAGCTATCTCGTTTACACAATCGTGAAACACGCATTGATTTGTTTTGTAACAATGGCGACAAGCAATGCAACCACGAATGTTTTCTAATCCTATATGGATAATTTCAGTTTTTATTTCATTTTGTTCTAGTGATTTTGCTACTTCATTTAAAGCGGTAAAAGTACAGCCATCTTTATGAGGGCTACCATTAATAAGAATGACTTTCATCAATTGTTTCTCCTTTTTTTGTTGTTATAGTTTGTCGATGCTTTATTTTTTGCCAATTTATAAACCCATAGCAGTCGTTGACCAAAAAGGCTATAAAGCAAATTATCATCGGAAAATTAGAATTATCAGCTATGGTTGCTAAAATCCACAAAATAATAAGTACTACATCATTCATTCCATAGGCAATGCCATAGTATGGTGATCTAAGAAAAGTAAGAGTGGAGGCAAAAAAACTAGTTGCAATTGAAATGGTACTTATAAAAAGATGACTAGTATTAAAATATTTTAGGATAAAATAAAATCCGATTGTGACAATAAGTGTTAAAAATAGAATAATTATTAATGTTGTAAAACGAATAGTGGAAACTTTTATTTCATTTTTGCCTTTTTCATAAGGATTTTTGAACCATGATATTGTTGTAAGCAAAGCAATAGGGGCGGTCATGCCTACATATGTAATCATTTCCCCATAGTATTTATATTTAAAGGAAATAATCGAATAAAAGATAGCAAAAATAATTGTTAAAAACTGTCCTAAAGGATCTCCTTTAGCAATAAAAATTAAAGCCGTTACACCAATTAAAGAAGCAAATAATGTAATGATATTTTTGTTAGTAAAAAGGAGAAAACTGATTGAAATGATTATCAAAGAAATAATCCATATCATCCATTCAAGTTTAGTTAAAGTTTTAAAGGGATTTTGATAATTTTTCATATTGCCTCGTATCATTTATTAATAATTAAATTATAATAATAAACCTTTCAATTGTCAATTTATTAGAATTTTTATAAATATTTTTATATCTTTTTAGTAGAAAAAAACAATTTTTTTGTTATAATATAATAAAATCAAAAAAATAAGAAAGGAAATGCGATGAAACCAATTGTTTATTTTTCAAAAAAATTAACTGGTAATGAGTTAATAAAACTTTATAATAAATTAGGAATTAGGTTAAATGGAAATGTTGCGATTAAACTTCATTCTGGTGAACCTGGTAATCAAAATTTTTTGAAACCAGATTTCTTTAAACCGATTGTAAACGAATTAAAGGGTACTGTAATTGAATGCAATACCGCATATGATGGTGCTAGAAACACAACTGAAAAACATTTACAAACACTAAAAAATCATGGATGGACTGATTATTTTACTGTAGATTTATTAGATGCACAAGGACCAGATTTGGTTTTAGATATTCCTAAAGGAAGAATTATTCAAAAAAATTATGTTGGTAAAAATTTAACTAAATATGACTCAATGTTAGTTCTTTCTCATTTTAAAGGACATCCAATGGGAGGATATGGTGGAGCGTTAAAACAATTATCTATTGGCATTGCTTCTTCATATGGGAAGGCATATATTCATGGATGTGGCAATCCTGATGAAATTTGGACTGCGAATCATGATCATTTTCTAGAAGCAATGGCTGATGCCGCAAAAAGTATAGTTGATTATTTTGATGGAAAAATCGTTTATATGAATATTATGAAAAATATGTCTGTAGATTGTGATTGTTGTGCGGTTGCAGAAGACCCATGTATGGAAGATATTGGTATTTTAATTTCAACCGATCCAGTTGCAATTGATCAAGCATGCTTAGACTTAGTATATCAAGCAACTGATCCTGGCAAAAAACATTTAATAGAAAGAATAGAATCAAGGAATGGCGTTCATACGATTGAGGCTGCTTGTGAACTCGGTTATGGTAATAGAACATATGAATTGATTGATATTACTAATGAATAAAAATTCTCTTACTATAAAGAAAATGGCTTTAGCAGCTATTTTTCTAGTTTTTGGTTGGATATTACCATTGGTGACAGGAAGAATTCCTGAAATTGGTAATATGTTGTGTCCTATGCATATACCTGTGATGTTGTGTGGCTTTATTTTAGGACCTTGGTATGGACTTATAATTGGATTTATTACGCCACTTACAAGAGGCTTTATTTTTGGAATGCCAACATTTTATCCTACAGGAATTTCAATGGCTTTTGAACTTGCAACTTATGGGTTGATAACGGGAATATTGTATGAATTATTATTGAAAAAAAGTAAAATCAAACATTTTGTTATACTATATTTTATTCTTATTTCATCAATGCTTGCTGGAAGAATAGTATGGGGAATAGCAAGAGTGTTATGTGGTTTATTTGATCATCATTTATTTACTTGGCGAATGTTTTTAATGGGAGGCTTTGTTACAGCTTGGCCAGGTATAATCATTCAACTCATAGTTATTCCTATTCTTTTAGAAGTTCTATTTCAAACAAAAATTTTAGAAAAGTTATCTGTCAATTATACAAATAAAAGTTTAAAACAAATCCTAAAAAAAGTTAAAGCCTTAATGAAAAAGCAAGATCAACTTGTCATTGCAATTGATGGGATGGCTGCAAGCGGGAAAACGACATTGGCTAATGAAATTGCCAAAAAATTGGATGCCAATATTATTCATACTGATGATTTCTACTTACCATCTCATTTAAGAACAGATGAAAGATTGAATCAATTGTGCTGTAATATTGATTATGAAAGACTTCAAAGTGAAGTACTAGAGCATATAAATGAGCATATCTTATATCATAAATTTGATTGTAAACAAATGCAACAAACAGAGGAATTCAGATTAGATTATAAAAAAATATTGATTATTGAGGGTGCTTATTCAATGCACCCGATATTAGGAAAATATTATGATTTATCTATTTATTTAAAAACTCCTTCTACTAAACAAGAAGAAAGAATTTTAAATAGAGATGGAATGACGCAATTGATAAAATTTAAAGAAAACTGGATACCTCTTGAAAGGCAATATTTTGATAAATATAGAATTGAAAAGCAAGCTGATATTGTTATTTATGAATAAAAATAAAAAAATTAGTAAAAAGTGGGATGATTTTACTAATTTTTTTATTTTTTATATAAAATTTACTATCATTTTTAAATAAATGATTAGACAAATTATGCTTTTTTTGATATAATTATCATATTGCATATATAAAAATATAAAAAAGAGATGTAGTGAAGAGATATTATGAAAAAAATTACGATTTTATTTAGAGGTATTCTAATTGGATTTGCTAGTATTGCTATTCCTGGACTATCTGCTAGTACAGTTGCAATTATTCTTTGCCTTTATTATCAGATGATTGATGCAATTAGTTCTATCTTTAAAAATTTTAAAGAAAGTTTTACATTTTTATTTTTTCTTATTTTAGGTTATATTATTGGTGATATAATAGGTGCGAATATCATCAGTTTTATTTATGAAAAATATCCTTTAGCAATTATTTTGATGATATTAGGTTTTGTTATAGGATCATTACCTAAAATGGTTAAAGATTTGTTACCATATTTTAAAAAGGCATCAAATTGGTTACTTATTTTATTAGTTAGTATAGGCATTCTTAGTTTTACTTTTTTGGTCACCAAAGGGGAAGAAGTTGAATTAAGTGTCAATATGCCACTATCTGATTATATTATGTTAATGGTTGTAGGTTTAATTACAGCAGGAACTTTAGTGATTCCAGGAATGGATTTTGCAATTGTTTTATTGGCATTAGGGTATTACAATGCTTTCATTAAATTGTTAAGTGTATGGGAAGTATCGCATATTTTAGATAATTTGATTATCTTAGGAGTATATTTGATTAGTTATTGTATAGGTGTGTTTCTTCTTTCAAAATTAATAAAATCATTATTTAAAAAATATGAAATTAAAATGAAATTCGCAAGTTTGGCTTTTGTTGCGGTAAGCCCAATTGTTATTATCAAACAATGTATTCTCGAAAATGATTATTTTATCAGTCATAGTTTTCAAATTTCACAATGTATTATTGGGATAATTTTATTTTTAATTGCCATGGGTACAATCATGCTAATTTATCATTTAACCGATCCAAATGATACTAGGATTAAAGCAATGAAAAAAAGACATATGTTTAGATTTTTCTATACTATTATAAGTAGACTTCCAATCACCCTTTATTATTTATTTAAAATGAAACGTATTATAAAAAAGAATCTTTTAACTTTTGATGAAAGATATGAATTATGTATGAAAATTGTAAGAAAAATAAATAAAGCTGGCAATATTCATGTAAAAACTTTTGGACAGGAATATTTATCAAAGGAAGCTACCTTATATATTGTTAATCATCAAGGCAGATATGATGGAGTATGTGTTTTAACAGCCCTAATGAATTATCCTTGTACTATTATTGCCGATAAAAGCAGAATCATTCATCATTATTACATTGAAATGTTTCAAATGTTAAATGGTGAATTTATTGATAAAAGTGATATGAGAGCACAAGTAAAAATTATGCTAAACGTAGCTGAAAGAATAAAAAATGGTAGAAGTTTTATCGCCTTTATTGAAGGAAAATATGGAGATAATGGAAATCATTTGCAAGAATTCTATACTGGTGTGTTGCATCCAGCATACCATAGCAAATGTAAAATTACGCCAATTGTTTTATATGATAGTTATAAAGTATATTCTGTATCATCACTAAAAAGAATAGAGCCAGAGGCACATATTTTAAAACCCATTACTTATGATGAATACAAAGATATGCCTAAAAACGAATTATCTTCTTTATTAAAACAAAGAATGCAAGAAAAACTTGATCAAATAAGTGAAAGAAAGTTACAAGAATCTAGTCAATTATGTAATAATGAAAAATAGTCTATCCGCTGATAGACTATTTTTATTTTAATCATCTTGATTAGTTAATTCGAAGATAGCATTACCGATAGCTTCACAAAGTTTATTTTTTTCCATCATATATGCTTGCTTTATACATTGATAAATAGCGGTTGAATTGCTACTACCATGTCCTTTAACAATTGTTTTTTTAGCACCTAATACTACTGCACCACCATAATTATTATAATCCATAAAATCTTTAATTGCCATAATATCTTTTTTTAAAAGAAGAGCTCCCATTTTGGTTTTTACATTTTTTTTAAAAGTTTGCTTCAAAAGTTTTAAAAGTTCTAAACATGCTCCTTCGGTTGATTTTAATAAAACATTACCACTAAAACCATCGCAGATAACTAAATCATATTTCCCACTTAATAAATCGCGACTTTCCATATTGCCAACAAAGTTAATAGTGTTTGTATTATTTAAAAGTTGATAGGCTTCTTTATGAAGTTGGTCACCTTTTTCCTCTTCCGTACCTATATTTAAAAGAGCAGCTTTAGGAGCAGAAATATTATAAGCTTTTTCTAGATATAAACTTCCCATAATAGCGAACTGTTGTAAATGAATAGGATCGCAATCTACATTTGCGCCACTATCACAAATGGCTACAAATCCTTTTTTCATTGTTGGTAGTAGTGGACAAAAAGCAGGGCGCTTAACACCTTTTATACGACCAATTTTTAAAACTGTTCCGGCAAGAAGTGCTCCAGTTGAACCTATACTAACCATTGCACCAATTTCTTCATCATTTTTTAGTAATTCAAACGCTTTTACTAAAGAACTTTCTTTTTTATGTTTGATTGCTTCGGTAGGTTTATCATCGCAAGTAATGACATCTTTTGCATCTAATATTGATAATCTGTTGGCATCATAGGTGCGTGTATCAAGCTCTTTTTTTAAAATTGTTTCATCTCCAACTAAAATAATAGTCAAGTCAGATAGAGCATTAAGAGCTTGAATGGCTCCTTCAATATTTACTATTGGACTTTTATCACCACCGAAAGCGTCTACAATAATTTTAATCATATCATTTACCTCTTTTCGTAATATTTTACCATTAAATTTCATTTTAGTCAAGACTTGAACTTATGTATGTATATTGACAAACTTTCAATAAAATGATATGATATTATGCTGATAGCAAAAATGAATGAAGGGAGTAAAGATGTTAATACTATTTACAGATACAGATACTGATATGACACCTAGTCTTGCTAAAGAATATGGTTATCATTTAATTAGCATGCCATATATTATTGATGATAAAGTGATTTATCCATATGAGGATTTTGAAGAATTTAATTATAAAGAATTTTATGAAATGTTGAGAAAGGGAACGATACCAAAAACTTGTGCGGTTAGTCCTACTAAATATATTGAATATTTTGAACCTTTCTTTAGAAATGGTGATGATATTTTATATGTTCATTTTTCCACAAAATTAAGTGGAACTTTCAACGCTATGAATATAGCCATAGAAGAATTAAAAGAAAAGTATCCACAAAGAAAATTCTATACAATTGATACAAAAGGCATTACAATTTGTAGTTTAAATATATTAAAAGAAATAGGACAATTATACAAAGAGGGTAAAAATATTGACGAAATTTTAAAGTGGGCCGAAAATGAAGTGAATAAATTTGCTATTTATTTTTATGCAGATGATCTAAAGTTTTTTAAAAGAAGTGGACGTATTAGTAATTTTGCGGCAACGATGGGTACAATATTAGGCATTCATCCTATTATTTATATTGACTCAGAAGGTGTTATGAGTGCTATTTCTAAAGGAAAAGGTAAAATGGGAAGTTTGAAAAAACTTGCATCATATGTTGAAAAATTACAAGAAGATATAAAAAAATATCGTGTAATTATTGGCCATACAGATGCATCTAAAATGGCACAAATTTTAGGTGAGATGTTAAAAGAAAAATTTGGTGATGATTTAAATATTGAATATGTTATTGTTAATCCTACTGCTGGTGCTCATTGTGGACCTGATGGTGTTGGTGTGTGTTTTCATGCTATTCACAGATAGTAGATTAAAAAAATTTAAAAAATATAGTCTAAAATTATTTAAAATAAAAAATTTGCAATTTATCTAAAAAAGTAATATAATATTACTTATAGATAAAAGGGTTATCGCCAAGTGGTAAGGCAACAGGTTCTGACCCTGTCATTCGTAGGTTCGAATCCTACTAACCCTACCATATTTTACAGTCTAAAAGGCTATTTTGCCTTTAAAACCCTAAAAAACGTAAGTAATTTAGGGTTTTTTAGTTGTTGAAGTTGTTCAAAAATGGTGTAAAATGGGATTTATAATCGAGGGTATATTTTTAGGTTAAATAGGTCTTGAACTCTTAATTGATTTTTAAAGATGAATTTTTTTTGAAATAGCTTTTTAGGCTCTATAAAACATAAGTAAACATAGGTATTGATACACAGAAATTGTGTCATCAATGCCTTTTTTCTTGCAATAATGTGACCACAATTATCGATTAGAGGGACAAAGTAACGATTACCCCATAATTTAACGATTAAAATGTACCCTGAAAACTGGAGATGCTAATTATGCAAATTCCAATGTCTATATTATTAATTCGAATCTTATTTACAAAATATAGATTCATTAATATACTGATTTATTTTGCTTATATAGTAGTGATTGATGTTTTTGAAATTAAATAATTCTTTCGATAGATTTTGTGAATATGTGAAAGATATAACTGTAAAATATTTGAATGAAGTCTTGATAATTGGCAATTGAAGTAACAATAAATCTTTCAAAAAATAATTAAAAAAAAGCCTACTTGAAATTATCTTGAGCAAGCTTGTTTTTATGCAAAAGAATTGATATATAAACCTAAAGTGTATATAATATGATAAATAAATTTTATATATGCTTTTAATGTATACAAAAACTAGATATACAGAAAAATTTATTATTGATATAATATTAGTACAAGGAGTTGAAAATAGCATGTTTAAACTTAAAACCAATGAGGAAATAGGTGCTTATTTGAAGAAGTTAATTTTATCAAAATATCCTTCATGTAGACAATTTTGTGTTGCATATGTTGATTCTACATTAGATTTTTCAGATGATCCACAGGATTTGCGAAGTGAAGAAATAAGAAAACTTACAAATAGGCTTTCTCAAATCCTCAAAGGGAAAAAGAGTATTCAAACATATGACTTGCCAATTTTCTCTGAACTGTTAGATGTATCGTGTGAACAAATGCTTACTGCAGGAGCATATTGTACACCAATAACTAGCAGAAGAACCAATTATAATATTGCTTTTTCAAAAAATGAACAAGATTGGATTGATTATATTAATAGAGAGGATTGTATTGCGGCTTATGCAGATGAATTCGGCAAAACTGTCGTAGATTATGCTATTGAATTTAAAAACTATGGTTTTATTAAATTTTTAGTTGAAAATGGATATATTACTTTAGTTTCAGATGAACAATGGAATATGGATTTTAATTTTGGAGCGGATACCTCAATTAAGGAAAGACCGTACGAATCAAAAACTTTGCACAATGAATTCTATGAAAACAAGATATTGAGAACTCAAATAATATCACTTGCTTTAGAAAATAACGATTATGATGTGTTATACAATATGAGAGCGAGAGAAATTCCTCCTCAATTTACTATGACAACTTATAGTTTGACTAGCTTAAATTTTAGTGATTATTATGATGTTCAATTTATTGATGCAATATTGAGTTCAAAATCAGAAATTGTCCGTTATTTTTGTGAAGAATATTATGTTGAATCGCATTGGCAGAAAGGAACAAAATTCTTGTGGTTGTATCCGTTTTTTGATAAACTTATTATTCAAGCAGTAAAATCAAATAATAGCGAGGCAAAAAATTTATTAGATGTTGCAATTCAACATAATGATAAAACATATAATAATCTAAAAAGAGCCATTTTAAAGGTGATCAAGCATATGAAGGAAACATTATTTAGAAATGTAAATTTTCAAAAGCTCATAGTAGATGTTCTTCGTGATTTTAAAGTTAATGAAAAAAATGGTATAATTAGTTTTTATTGTCCTTTTCTTGGAGAGAACAGTGATATTGTTGCAACGAATATTATTTTTGCTAGTGTTGAATCAAAAAATTCTGAAATAGAAAGTAAAATTCATAAACTCAATGAACTATATTCTAAAATTATCAATATAAAAGACCATTTGATTAAAAACAGCTAACTCCTTGAATTTTAATGGAGGTAATCAAAATGTCAAAGTACAATACCATTGAAGTGTGGAATAAGATATTTGGAAACAAAACGGAAATTTATGATTATGCAGGTAGGTTAATAAAAAAGTCTGCTTGTGGAAATCCTTATAGTAAATTCTTTCCGACAATAGATCATATTAGACCGCTTTCAAGAGGAGGATGTGATATTTTAGCAAACATTATAATTTGCCATCGTGATACCAATGAAGAGAAAGGAGATTCATTTCCTCATTGGATGGCAAATGGTAGGAGATATCAAGCGATGCGTATTAGAGGAACAAGAAATGAATATGAAATATATGAACAAGAATAATGGAGGTAATGATTATGGGTAAAGGGAAAGGTGTGTCAAGCAATACACATACAAAGCAACAAGTGAATCATTATGCAAATCAGCATAATCCTAATAACTCAGCAAACAAGGCAAATAACAATAATCACGCAAATCAATGTAATCCTAATAATTCAAATTATAAAGGAAATAAGTAAAAATTAAATATTAATACTTGCATACTCTAGGATGTTTAAATTCCTAGAGTTTTATATTTTTATAGTTCCAAAAATTCCTAAATTTTAACCCATTTATTGAAATAAAGAAGTTTCTCAGCTAGGAGGCATTTTTATGACAAACAAACAAAAATCTAGAATAATTGAATTGAGAAAACAATGAAATTTATTATTATGATAAATTCATTATTCATATTTAATAAATTCCAATTTATTGGGATGTGCATTTGTATTAAACTATATCGTTCTTGTCATTGAAAATGAAGTCGTATTTTATCATAAGATAAGTACGATTTTTTATATTTTATATAAAGTTGATAAATATCTATATATTTTGTCAATTTTAGACTAGAATTAACTTCAAAAATCTTGGTGAAAAATTAAATGTAAAAATATATAAAATATCGTAGTTTTCTTTTTTTTATTGTTAAAATATGGTATAATGTTTGTATCAAGATTAGTTTAATGAAATTAGAGATGTATAATGAAGTGATTGAAGAGTATGTGGATAATTTATAGCAAACATTAAAAGAACTTCATCAAAATTTATATTTGATGTTAAAAGATATAGACGAAATATGGCAAAATGCAAAGGAATAAATTTATAGTTTTTAAAAGAAAACAAAAATTATACAAAACCTCAATTAAATTTGAAACAGTATTAAAACAATAAGTAGTTGAAAGAGGAGGAAATTATGAAATCATATGCATCAAATCCTGGAATGTTAAAATTTTCAAAGAAAAAATTTAAAGAAGTAGCTCTTCTATTAGACCCAACTAAAGCAAAATTCTTTTTAAAGAAAAAGAGTTGGATTAAAAAACAAATTGCTACTGGTGATATTCAACCAGCTATGGTTATCTCAATTGATCCTTTAGTTATCTCTTGTTATTCTGACGAACTAGATGCTGTCATTTTGCTTGAATTTCCTAAAGAATTAGCAGTAAAATATCAATTCAAGTTAAACGAACGTCTTGTAACTTGTAATTGGTATATGGCTAAAAATATGTTTGCTTATTCGGATGATTTAATTATTGGACCGAATTGTAGTGGTAATTGGCGTGATGTTTATCCATTGTTAGGATTATTTGTATGTAAAGATGAAAATGCTTATTATGAAAATACCAATCTGTTTAAAGATGAAGATTACGAGTATTTAATGAAATTGACAACATCATATTTAGAAAAAAAGCCTAATAGTTATCGTGATGGATTCTTTTTCTTGTATAATGATTTATAAAAAGAGGTGAATAAAAATGAATTATAAAAAAATAAGTCAAACATTATTAGATTTAGGGTATATTGATGATAGGAGATTGCTGTGCCATTCTAATGCAAATGTTGCAGAAACTAGAAACTATGGTGTCTTTATGAAAGTAACTAGTACTTATCAAGGTAATCTTCCACGCTTTATGATTTTATCAATCAAAGATGATAAACTTTATATTTCTTTTGCAAAAGCATTTGGTGGCTTTAAAGCTTATTATGCATTTATTGAATTATCTAAAATCCACTTTATCAATCATAAGATAATTAATCAATTAACAGATCAATATTATTTAATGGTTGATGCTGATGATGGTCAATATCCATTTTATATTAATGTGACGAAAAACAGGAAAGATGGGAAAGCTTTAGTTGATGCAATTATTGAATATCATAATCAATTAAATCAAGGAAACAAAGAATAATTATGTTTATAAATATTCAATTATTAAAAAAGGATAATTTAAATATTTTATTGTCATAGGACAAATATTGAATATTACTTTTGTCTATGAATTTACACTAAAAAGTGGTATAATAATATAAAGATAATTAGGTTTTTGTATAATTCCTATAGGGTTGTATATATCAATAGGTACTAAATATGAGAAAACTCTAAATAAGATAGAGAGATATATCAAAATTAAACGGAATAAGATAAATTTAATAGAGGTAATATTATATTAACTAAAAAAAGAAAAGGATTTATATTAAATTATTATAGTAGTTTATAGAATTGAAGAAATTATAAAGGAGAAACGAATATGCTAGATAAAATACCTAATGCAGAAGAGATGACTGCTTTAGTCGGTAAATCATTATTTGATATATGGAATAAACTGTGTATTTTAATTGATGAAAAGTATGATATGGAATGTTTATGGAACAAAGGTGGTAAAGTGTGGACTTATGAGTATAAATATCGTCGTGGCGGAAAAACGCTTTGTGCATTATATGCAAGGGAAAACTGTATAGGATTTATGATTATCTTAGGGAAAGATGAACAATTAAAATTTGATACAGATAGAAATAATTATTCAAAAGAAGTGCAAAAAGTCTATGATGAAACTAAAACCTATCACGACGGAAAATGGTTGATGTTTGAGCCAACAGATACAGCATTATTTGATGATTTTGTTAAACTGTTGGGAATAAAAAGAAAACCCAACAGGAAGTAATGATTTTATATTTATTGATATAAATACAAATCTGAGGTTGTGCAGTAGATAAGTTCAAAATCTCTCAGACAGACAAAGTGATCTAGACGTGGTGGCGGTCGAAGACATCAAGCCATGACAGCGAAACTGTCAAATGTCTGGTTCACTTTGTCTTTTGATTTTTAGAGAAATTTAATGAAAAATATATATTAATTAGACCTATTTCATTGAATTAATAGGATTTTAGGATAAAAAGTGGTATAATATGTTTGTTTATAAAAATATAACTTTTATGTTGTCTATAAGGGGTTGAATATATCCCTTCTTATGAATAACCAAAAACTAGGTTAGTAAGATATATTAAAATATATTGACCAATGAGGATGATAAAAGAAGTGTAAATTAATGAGGAAAATAATGATATTCTTTTTATCATTATTTGGATTATGTTTAGTAGGTTGTGATACAAACATTACATCATTGCCAAAAGAAATGCCTGATGATTTTGTAATTACTTTAACATTTGATTTTAATGGCTATTATGATTTGAAGACTGGAGTTTTAAAAAACGGATATTATGAATTAGATTGTAAATATGAAACAATTTTGTTATTTAGCGAAGATGAATTAAAGGAAACATAGGAATTATTCTTATTAGGATCGATAGATAGATGGCCAGAAAAATGACTGTTAGTGATGAACTAGTTGTACCTTTATATACTATAGGTATTTCCTTTATTGCAGAGGGTAATACTATTACTGTTGATTTTTACGGAGTATTCTCCATTCCTTTAGATGAATGGGAAGATAGTGTTAGATTAGGTAAATCATATTATAAGATTGTTAATGAATATATAAAATCTAGTGATGAATAGAAGTCTTTACTAGAAAACCAAAATGTATATGAGTAATCAGGACAAAGGTGGTAAAATACTAATATGTAAAAGGGAAATTAGATAAAAATATTGATTTAAAGAATAGTCTTTTTAATATAATAAAATAAAATTTGCACTTTATAAAAGTAATTTGTTACAAATAAACATTTTTTCTTCTTTACGTTGTTCATTTTACATATTTTATTTGATAAAATTGATGTGTAAAGTTCATAAAGGAGGAAAAAAGAATGAACACAGATAAAATTTTTGCAGAAGCGATTGCAAATGAATATTCAAAAAAGGAAACATCTAAAGTAATTGCCTTAAAGAAGTTAGATAATAAGGTTAAAACACCAGTGAATATTTTTACTTATACATTTGGTATTATTTCAGCACTTATATTAGGTTTAGGAATGTGCTTATGTATGAAGGTAATTGGTGATGGGTCTACACTTTGGTTTATATTTGGCATTATTATAGGCTTAATAGGAATTTTAGGTGCATCAACGAATTATTTTTTCTATAAAAAGTTGTTAAATAGCAGAAAAGAAAAATATGCTGGCGATATTATAGAATTAGCAAAAAGAATTAGCGAAGGAGATTAAATAAATTTATGGGCAGTAATTTGAATAAACACGAGAGCAAGTATTTTAATACTGCCCGTTATATGAATGAAGCGCTTATGCATTTATTAGAAACAAAGGAATATGCATACATAACAATCAAAGAAGTATGTGAAAAGGCTGGAGTAAATCGATCTACTTTTTATCTTCACTATGAATCAATGGATGATTTGTTAATTGAAAGTATGGAGAATATGTTTAAAGAATTAAAAAATAAGTATTCTTATGATTTGGAAATAGATGAAAAACTGAAAAGTGGGACATTAGAAGATTTAATGCTTTATACTCCCGAGTATTCCAAACCATATTTATCTTTTATAAAGGAAAATAAAAAGTCATTTATGGTTGCTCTTCAACATCAAGAGTTATTTAAAGTTGAGGATACATTTGGTAAATTGTATGAAGATATCTTTGAACCTATTATGTTAAAATTTGAAATTCCCGATGAAGAAAAGAAATACGTAATTAAATATTATATAAGTGGCATTCATGCAATTATAATTGAATGGATTAAAGGTGGTTGTGTAGAAGAAATAGAATTTATTGCCAATTTAATTGCAAAATATGTATATAAATAATTAGTTGGTTTATATGCAATCTATAGAAAAGATGAAAGAGAGCACAAATATGAACGGATATCTGTCAAGTAGATGTCAGTTTAATAATGTGTTCTTTTTTTATAAAACTTTTCAAAATAATCGGATAAAAAGCTGTCTTTTTTTATGATAAGGTGATAATGTTGAAAAATATCTCATAATTTGTTATAATATTTATGATAATTATAATAAAGGAGAAATGAAATGAGAAAGTTTTTTTACTTATGCATTATAACTTGCTTTTTATTATTTGTTTCTAGTTGTGAAACAACCAATAAGCTTGTTAGTGAATTAACAATAATTTCTGTAAATGATTTTCATGGTGCATTAGATGAGTCTGATGGTAAATATGGTGTAGCAAGACTTGCTAGTTCAATTTCAGCTGAAGAAAAAAATGCAGAGGCTTCTGTTTTGATATCAGCTGGTGATATGTTTCAAGGTACGGCTTTGTCAAATTATGATCATGGTAAAACTGTGATTGACATTATGAATAAGATGAAATTTGATGCAATGGTCATTGGCAACCATGAATTTGATTGGGGCTTTGAAGAAATATATCAATATGTTGATGGTAGTGATGAGAATGGTGAAGCAACTTTTCCTTTTTTAGGATGTAATATTATTGAAAAAAATACGGGTCAAAGACCTGAAGGAGTAGATGCATATCAAATTGTCAACCGTGGTGGTCTAAAAATCGCGATTGTTGGTTATATGGGAGAAGGTAACGAAAGCGATATTGCGGAAGCCATGATTGGGGATTATCAATTTGCTAATCCAATTCCTTATATTAAATCGACAATTTCTGATTTAAGGGTGAATCAAGGTGTTGATGTGGTGATTGTTTCAGGACATGAAGGAAATGATTCAAATCAGATGTTAGCATCGCTAGAAGGGGATGAGAGAGTAGATGCAATTATTAATGCACATACTCATTCAACTTATAGTGGAACGATTACTAGAACTGATGGAATAAAAATTCCTTATGTTCAAGCAGGTAGTGCTGGAGAAAAATTTGGATTAATTAAATTAAGTATTGATCAAGATACCAAACAAGTAACAGGAGGAACGGCAGAGGTTAAATACAATCTTTCTAAAACTGAAGATTCAACGATTAAGACAATTGTTTCTAATTTAAAAGAAGAAACTTTGCCTGTATTTGGACGGGTTATTGGCATTGCTAATGAATATGTTGATCGATATGGTGCGGCAGATTGGGCTGCCACAGCGTTAAAGGAATATGCAACAACCGATATTGCTGTCATTAATATTGGTGGAATTAGAGCACAAGCTTTTCCAATTGAACAGGGAACAAATATTACTGTTTCTAAGATATATGAAATTATGCCATTTGATAATGTTTTAAAAACAGTTGATTTGAAAGGATCAGACGTAAGAATTTTAGTCAATAAAAGCGATTTTGTTATGAGTAGTAATGTATATCAAGATCGTGCTACGGGACTAATTTATATTAATGGTGAAGTACTTGATAATGATAAAATGTATTCAGTAGCAACAATTGATTATATTTTTGATAAACCAGAAAATCCATTTTTAGGAGGAGAAAATATTTCTAATACTGGTATTTTATTTAGAGATATTTTAATTCAAACGGTAGAAAAAGATGGTACAATTATCATTCCAATAAGAGGTAAAAATGAGTAATAAAGTTGTTATTTTAAGTGATAGTACATGTGATTTAGGTGAAGATTTATTAAAAAAATATAATATTTTTGTAATACCTTTGCATGTTAATTTTGATAATGAATCCTATTTAGATGGGAAAGAAATTCAATTAGAAGATTTGTATAAAAAGGTAGAGGAAAAGAAAAAATTGCCAACTACATCGGCGGCATCATATGGTGAAATAAAAGATTTTTTCACAAAATATTTAGACGAAGGGTATGATATTGTATATACTGGAATTAGTTCTAAAATGTCAGCTACCTTTAATGTTGCATGTTCGGTTAGAGAAGATTTAGATAAGGAACGAATTTTTTTAGTTGATAGTGGCAATTTGTCAACAGGTATTGGTTTAGTTCTATTAAAAGCAGCTACTTTTCGTGATCAAGGATTTTCTGCTAAGGAGATAGCGGAAAAACTTGAAGAGATAGTACCTCGTGTTAAATCACAATTTGTTATAGATACGCTTGATTATCTTTACAAAGGGGGAAGATGTAGCAGTGTAGCTTATGTCTTTTCAAAAGTATTAAAGGTAAAACCTTTAATTGTTGTTAGAGAAAAGACAATGCAAGTAGGAGCAAAATTTATTGGTAGTATTACTAAAGCCCAAAAAGGAATGACCAATATATTTTTAAAGGATTTCCCGAATATTGATAAGGAGTTTGTTTTTATTACGCATACTTTATCATTTGATGGAGCGAATTATATTAAATCATTAATTTCTAATGTAAGTGGCGAAATTGAGAATTTGTATGAAACTGTTGCAGGATGCGTAATTGGTTCTCATTGTGGAAAAAATACAATTGGTATTTTATATATTATGAAAGATGAGATAGTCAAAAAACAAGAAAATGTTATATAATAGAAATATAATATTTAGATAGTAAAAGTACCATTAGATGATAAAATCTAATGGTATTATTTTTAGGAGGATAAATGAAACGTGTAGAGTTACTTGCCCCTGCAAAAGATTTATATACCGCAAAGGTAGCAATAGAAGCAGGTGCTAATGCGGTATATCTTGGTGGAAAAAACTTTGGTGCTAGATTTTTTGCAACTAATTTGGAAAATGAAGATTTAAAAGAGGCTGTACTATTTGCTCATACAAGAGGAGCAAAGGTTTATGTTACGGTAAATACTATAGTGTATCAATCCGAATGGAATCAACTGATTGAATATTTAGATTATTTATCAAAAATTGATGTTGATGCCATTATTGTACAAGATTTAGGTGTTCTTTATTATGTTAGAAGTAAATATCCTCATATGGAAGTTCATGCATCAACACAAATGAATATTTACAATGAAAGAGGATTAGAAATTTTAAACCAGTTAGGTGTAAAAAGAGTTGTTTTAGCAAGAGAAACTTCACTTGAGATGATAAAAAAGTTGAAAAATCAAGAGATTGAATTAGAAGTATTTGTTCATGGTGCCCTTTGCTTTTGTGCCTCTGGTAATTGTTTGATGAGTTATGCTATTGGTAATAGAAGTGGCAATAGGGGAAAATGTGCTCAACCTTGTCGCAAAACCTATACATTATATGAAAACCAAACAAAAATTTCAGCTAATGCCGCTTTGATGTCTATGAAAGATCTTTGTACGATTCAAGAGATAGATAAATTAATAGAAGCTGGAATTACTTCTTTTAAAATTGAAGGAAGAATGAAAAGTGCTGAATATGTTTATACCACGGTAAAAGCGTATAAAAAAGCAATAGATGCTTATTATGATAAAATACCAATGATGCATATAGATGATGAAGTGCTGAAAATGAAAATGGTTTTTAATCGACAATTTACAAAGGGTTATCTTTTGAATGAAAAGAATAGTTTATTCACTAATATCGATCATGTAAATCATCAGGGTATTGTCATTGGCAAAATTATTAGATGTGATTCCAAAAAAATCGAAATCAAATTATCATCAGATTTGACAAAACAGGATGCTCTTCGAATCAATACACCTAGTGGTATTGGTTTTTATGTACAGAAGATGTTTGTTGATGGTGTGGAAAGAACCAATGCTAGGGCTAATGAAATAGTAAAAATTCCAATTGGAGTAAAAAATGCTTTAGGAAAAGAAGTTTTAAAAACCAAATCAGCTGATTTAAGTGTCGAAGTGAAAAAATTTATGTTAAAGGAACAGATTAAAATTCCCCTTTATGGCAAATTTTATTTGAAAATTGGTCAGCAAGCAAAACTTATCGTTACAGATAATAAAAATACTGTTGAAGTAGTTACCGATAGCGTGTTAAATCATTATAGTAATCATCCTCAAAATGATATTTTTTACATTAATAGTCTGAATAAATTAGGTGATACCCCCTTTTATTTTGCAAATATATCTATTGATACGGATCAAAAAGCTTTTATAAGTTTAAAGGAGTTAAATCATTTGCGAAAAAAAGCTATCCATGATTTAATTGAAAAAAGAAATAGCAAAGGAGTAGCACAGTATCATCCTTTCATAGTAGAACAAAACAAATATTTTAAATTTGCTCCAACCTTTGAAGCAATTGTTCATACAGAAGAACAATATCAAATATGTAAAAAATATGGTATTCAAACAATTTATACGGATTATCCATCTTCGATGATGATGGTTTCTCGTTTTTTGCTCAAAAATCAAAGGAATCATATGATTCATAATGTAGGACATATTGAAAAAAATAATGTTGCTTCACCTTATTTTAATATTGTGAATAAACAAGCAATTGAATGTATTAAAAATTTAGGTATTAGTAAAATTTATTTATCATATGAATTAGATTTGACACAAATAAAATTATTGGATTTGAATAAAGTTGAAGCAAATATTGGAATTCCTATTTATGGAAAGATGGATATGATGGTGTTTAAGCATTGTATGATTGCTAAAGCCAAAGGCTACATTAAGAAATCTTGTCAACAGTGTTGGAATAATATGTATGATTTAGAAGATGAATATCATAATAAATTTAGACTTTTTCCCAATCCTACAGATGATTGTACTTTGCGATTGATCAATGATAAGCCTATTGATTTGATAAATCAAATTGACTTATTTAAAAAAGAAGGGATTAATCTTTACTTATTGACATTTACTACCGAAAATTGTGATGAAACAGAAAAAATTCTAAAAAGATTGAAATTAAAGCGGGATAGCTAAAAAGTATAGGAAATTTTTAATAAACTATTTATTTCACTTGAATTGTAAAATAAAAAGACTATTTGAAATTACTTTATTAAGAAATTGAATAAAGAACAAATAGTCTTTTTTATTAGAATGTTGTATTGATTAATCAACATCAAGAGCATCGAGACCCTTTTTGGATAATATTTTCTGATGCTTTTTTTCTTTGAAGAAAAGCATTGATAAAAAGGCAAGTATCATTAAAATGGCTGAATAAATATAAAGGAGTTTTAAACTAGATTCGCTTTTGTACATAATAATGCCAACTAAGATAGGAGTAATTGTTTGTGCTACCATTGAAATTGTATAATAATAGCCAGTATATTTCCCAATATTATTTCTAGATGACATTTCTACCATCATTGGATAGGAATTGGCATTAATCAAAGCCCAACCAGCTCCACATAGGGCTATACAAATATAAATGGGGATAACGCTAAATGGTAATTGATTATTATTTTTTTCAATCAATTGATGATATTCTTCGTTAAATACGCCATTGAAAAAGAAATATAAAAGTATAATTACAAATCCAATTGCTAGGGCAGCTATTCCAATTAAAACAGTATTTTTACGACCGATTTTAGAAGGCAAATTTGCTGCTAAAAGAAAAGTAAGAATTGATGAAATGGTCAAAATAATCACAATTGTTGAAGCAATACCTTCATCTCCTAAAATTTTTTTACAAAATAAACTATTAAAAGTTTCAATAGCATTAAAAGACATAAACCAAAGCAGAACTCCAATCAGTAATACAATAAAATTTTTCTTATCCGCTTTACTTAAAGGTTTATTTTCGGATACTTCACCAAGTGTTTCACTTAATTTTTCCCCATATTCGATATCTTCTTGATTCTCTTTTAACAGTTTATTTTCATTAATTTTAAATATCAATAATAGCATGGCAAGAATCATAAAAAAACTAGCTATACAAAAAGCAAGAATAGCGTTGCCTTTATTTGTTGGCTCCCAATTTGTAATACTAGAATCTTTGGCTATTTTTAGAAAAAGTGCTAAACCGCCTGCTAAAATAGCACCGAGATAACCTACAAAGTTGATTATTCCATTAGCTTTAGAGCGAAGAGGTTTAGGAGTCACATCGGGCATCAGTGCTACAGCAGGATTGCGATACATATTCATAATAATTAAAATAACAGCCATCATAATGATAACGCCTAATAAAGATTCAATATAGAACATAATTGCAATGAGTGGGAAAAAAAGCGCAGATAAAATCATTCCAATAACGATATAAGGCATTCTTTTCCCATATTTGCAATTGGTTTTATCAGATAAACTACCAAAAAGAGGAAGCATAAAAATAGCCAATGCATTATCACCAGCCATAATAATACCAATAATAAATTCATTGCTTTCACCATATTTTTTTCTAAGTAAGTAATCTAAAAATAAAGGACAATAATTATTATACATTTGCCAAAGCATTAAAATAGAAAAAAAAGCGCATCCAATATATAAGGTGTTTTTTGTATTTAATTTTAAAGTTTTATTATTTTCAATTGATTGATTTGATTCCATATCATACTCCTATTTTTCATTGATATATTTTATAGTATATCAAAAAAAGAATTTTTTTGCAAAAGAAAAAATCAAATTGCTTTGATTTCTTCTTTTTTAGTTATAAATAGATGTTTAATAGTGTAAGAAGTTACAAAAATAAAGATAAGACAACAACCTATTTCTGAAATTGGATATGCCCACCATATGGCATCATCATTTTTCGTTATTATTTTTAAAATTAGTGCTGTTGGTATTAAAATAACTGCTTGACGTAGGATACTCATGAGAGTTGATTTATAGCCATGACCGATAGCTTGAAACATTGATGATATAATAATCGAAATCGCAGCGGGAATAAAACAAAGACTAATAATACGAAAAGCCCTAATAGCTAGATTAGAAATATCACCTAACTGAAAAGAAGCAGTAATTATTTCAGAACCAAATTGAAAAATCAATAAACCTACGGTCATAATAATGAAAGAGGTGAGCATAGATAGTTGGAAGGTTTTAAGAAATCTTTCTTTTTCCTTAGCACCATAGTTATAGCCCATAATAGGCATCGCTCCTTGTGTCAAACCAAATACGGGCATAAAAATGAACGATTGAACTTTAAAATATGTACCAAGAATTGTTACACCATTAGATGATAAAATTCGGTTTAAAATAATTGTTGTAATGGCATTAATAGAATTCATAATGGCTACTGCAAGTCCAACATTAAAAATATCTCGAATAATTATTTTTTCTATTTTAAATTGTTTATAATTAAAGGAAACTTGTTGTTTTTTAAAAATAATAATGGAGGTTACGAAAAGACCAGAAATACATTGGGCAATAACTGTTGCAATTGCGGCACCCCTAACGCCAAGTCCTAGACCAAAAGGTAGACCAATTCCTTCACCTGCTTGAAAAATAAAAATAGGATCAAGAATAATATTAGTAATAGCACCAATAAGTTGGGAAATCATTGGAGTTATCATATTGCCTGTTCCTTGAAGAATTTTGCTAATTACAACTTCAAAATAGGAGCCTATGCTAAAAGCCATTACAATTTGTAAATATTGAATAGATAAATGTTTTATATTTTCACTATCATGATAAATCATCATAAAGAGTTTAGGAACAAAGAAACTACAACTAAGAGTAATAAGATACGCAAAGAAAGTAATAATAAGACCCGTTTTAGCAGCATCATCAGCTTTTTTTTGTTTTTTGGCTCCCAGACATCTTGAAATGACCGAACTCGTACCTACACCAATACCAAGTGAAATTGCGAGTACAATCATTTGAATAGGAAAAGCATAATTTAATGCGGTAAGTTCATTATTTGTTTCAGTTATTCTTGAAACGTAAAGACTATCAACTATATTATATAAAGCTTGGATTAGCATTGAAAAAATGGCAGGTATACTCATCGTAAATAGAAGTTTTCCAATTTTAGAGGTTGCCATTTTATGGGTTGTTTTAATTTGTTTCACATTCGTTTCCAACGTTATCCCTCCTAAATCTTATTTATTATACATAAAAAAACAAAGTTAGTCAAAAATATTGCAATCAATTAAATTTATAGAAAAATTACTAAATTTTCAGTTAAATTTCACGATAAAACCTATAAAATATGATATAATAATCATAACTATTAAGAAATTGTGAGGAAATTATGCCAAAAATTTTAATTGTAGATGATGAATTAAATATTAGAGAACTTGTAAAAAAATATGCTGTCTTTGAAAATTTTGAATCAGATACTGCAACAAATGGAATAGAGGCTATTGAGATGTGCAAACATAATGAATATGATTTAGTTATTATGGATATTATGATGCCGGAACTTGATGGCTTTTCCGCCGTTAAAGAAATTAGGAAAACAAGTGATGTGCCTGTAATTATGCTTTCAGCAAGATCGGAAGAATATGACAAATTATATGGTTTTGATTTGGGGATTGATGATTATGTGACTAAACCTTTTTCGCCCAAAGAACTTATGATGAGAGTCAATGCTGTAATGAATAGAGTAGGTACAAAAAATAAAAAAATAGATGGCAGTGATACTTGGAATTATAAAAATCTTCGAATTGATTTCAGTGCTCATATTGTGTATATAGATGGTGAAAGAACAGAACTTACGCCCAAAGAATATGAACTTTTAGTTTATTTGACCAAAAATGCTAATATTGCTATTACAAGAGAACAACTTTTAGAAAAAGTATGGGGTTATGATTACTATGGTGATGATCGAACATTAGATACACACATGAAATCACTGCGAAAAAAGTTGGGACAGTACGCTGATAATATTATTACAATAAGAAGGGTTGGTTATCGATTTGAAACTGAAAACTACTAGTTTGATGTGGAAGTTATTTTTTGCAATTTTGATATTTGCAACCATCATTGTACTAGTTTTTATTATTTTTCAAATAGCATTGTTAGGTAGATTTTATCGAAGCAATAAAATAAATAGAACTACTGAACTCATTTATGAAGTCAGTGCTGCAATTGAAAATCAAGATATTCAAAACTTTATTCAAGATGAAAGTCTTTTAGTAAGCAATTTAGAAAAAATTTCTCTAGATGAAGAAGCAGCTATTTATCTTTACGCAAAACCTCTTATTATTACTAGCAATGACAAACTTTTATATTCTAATACGCTGATTTATAAAACTATTAGTGGTGGTTCATTTAATAAATTAGAACCAACTTTGATTGATGAGATATGGCGAAAGGCGAAAACAACTTCATATGATAAATTTTATGCTATTATTTCGGTTAATCCTGTACCAAGTTTTGATCAAATTCAAATATTAAGTGTAGAAAGTCCAACTAAACAATTAACTAGAGATCTATCTAGTCAAAATGATTCAATTATGTGCTGTTCATTTGTAAAATTAAGTGATGGCGAAACTTATTTATTAGTTTTAGATAACAAAATTATCCCTGTTGAATCAGCTGTAGATACTTTAAAATTACAACTGACTTATATTGCGATTATCGTGGTTATCTTTACAATTATTATAGCAATTCTTATTTCAAGATATATTTCTAAACCAATCTCAGTAATGAATGAAACGGCTAAATTAATGGCTAAAGGGAATTATGATGTAGTTTTTGAGGGTGAAGGATATTTAGAAATCAATGAATTAAATCAAACCTTAAATAATACGATTGCGGAGTTACGAAAAACAGAAACATTAAGAAGGGAGCTTATGGCTAATGTTTCTCATGATTTACGAACACCACTTACGATGATTAAAGGTTATGCTGAGATGATGCAGGATTTACCTGGTGAAAATAATCCTAAGAATTTGCAAATTATAATTGATGAAGTAAATCGCTTGAATGTGCTTGTGAACGACATGTTAGATTTATCAAAAATTTCTAGTAAAACTATTGAACTTCACCCTCAATTATATTCAATTACTGACAATCTCATTGAAATTGTTGAGCGATATCAAAAATTTCAAGAAAATAAAGAATTTCAATTTATTTTAAATTATGATCAAAATGTAAATGTAATAGCAGACGAAAGTAAATTAGATCAAGTTATTTATAATTTTATTAACAATGCTATTAATTATAGTGGTGATGCTAAAAAAATTGAAATCAATCAAGTTGTTGAGAACAATTATGTTAAAATTAGTGTGAAAGACTATGGCGTTGGAATTAAAAAGGAAAAACTAGAATATATTTGGGATCGTTATTATCGAATTGATAAAGGTCATCAAAGATCTATTCAAGGATCTGGACTTGGTCTTTCCATTGTTAAAGGAATTTTAGAATATCACAATTTTGAGTATGGAGTTGAATCGACTGTAGGTTCTGGCAGCACGTTCTGGTTTAAAATGCCTATTAAGAAATAATTTAAATATTTTTTAGAATTTGATAAGAAGTTTTTCATTTTAATATCATAATGAGAGCGTATAATTTTACTATATTGTTGAATAAGATAGAAAAGAGGTAGATAAATCAATGATAAAAAGAAAATTTAAGATGTATTGTATTGCTTTAATAATGACAGCAGTTGCTTTTCTTACGAGTTGTACAGGTATTACTTTTACAACAAGCAAAAAAGAAACCGTCGATGTAGAAAATAAAATTACAAATACTGTTGTCAATTATGAAAATATTACAATTGATGATTTGGAAAATTGTATAGTGAATACAACAAAAATGGTTGAAAATGCAGTAATTGGTGTAACGCTAAAAGCGAATTATACGACTTCAATTATGGGAAAACCTATTACTTCAGAAGATACTGAAAGCATTGGTAGTGGTGTAATATATAAAAGAATTGAAAATAAAGACACTGATGGTAATATTATCAGCTATACGTATTATGTTGTTACAAATCGTCATGTCATTACTGGTAGTAATGCAAATTATGAATATAAAATCTATGCTTATCTTGGATATGAAGATCTTGAAATTGAAGCAAAGATTGTAGGTTATGATACAAAAGTTGATATGGCTGTCATTAAATTTGATCATTCAACATACATTCAGCCAGTTGAATTTGCTAACAGTGATGAGGTTGAAAAAGGTCAATTTGTGATTGCAATCGGTAATCCTGATGGATATGATTATTATGGTTCTGCAACATTAGGAATTGTAAGTGGTGAACTTCGATATATTAGTGATGATACAGATGGTGATAATGTGAATGATTTTAATGCCACTTATATTCAACATGATGCCTCAATCAATCCTGGTAATTCTGGTGGTGGCTTGTTTACAATAGATGGAAAATTAATTGGCATTAATACTTTAAAAATTGTTGATGAGGAAATTGATAATATGGGTTTTGCTATTCCTTCAAATGTGATTAAAAGTTTGATTGAAAATTATATTGAAAAAGATATAGAAATTACAAGACCTAGACTAGGTATTACAGGATCAAATGTGCGAGAATTAACGAATGCGGTGATTGCAGCTAACGGATTATTAGAAATTCCAGATATTTACGGCACAAACAAACCATATGGTATTTATGTTGTTAATATTACTGCTGGTGGTTCATTAAGTGGAAGTGGTGTGCAAAAAGATGATATTATTTTGACCTTTGATGGAGAAAAATTAACAAGTCTCAATATTTTAAGTGCAAAGCTTAATTCACTTACAGAATATTTCATTGGCTCTGAAGTACAGATAAGTTATTATTCAAGAAGCCAAAAAGAGATTATTACTGAAACAATCCTATTGAAATAATCTGAAAACGCTGATTTTAAATGAATCAGCGTTTATTTTGTTTTTTTAACAAAAAATATGTTATAATAAATAAAACGTATAAAATGATGTGAGGTAATATTATGGATGATTTTATCGGTATTTTTGATTCAGGTATAGGTGGTCTTACTGTTTATTCTAAAATAGTAGAGGCCTTTAAAAATGAAAATATTGTCTATTTGGCTGATACTAAAAATTGTCCATACGGGACAAAGGACTTAAGTTTAGTAAGAAAAATTACATTGAATAATATTGAATATTTGAAAAATTTAGGGGCTAAAATCATTATTATTGCTTGTAATACTGCCACTTCGTCCATTACTGATATCATTGATAATAGCAATCAGTATTTACTTGGTGTGGTTGAACCAACCGCTCTATACGCATTAGAACATAGTAGAACTAAAAGAATTGGACTGTTAGCCACTAATTTAACTGTTTCTACAAAAGTTTATGAAAAATATTTAGTAGGGGCAACTGTTTATAGTGAGGGGTGTAGCGATTTTGTGATACCTATTGAAAATGGACAATTTCATTCAACATTAATGAAAAAGATGATTCAAAATCATCTTCAAAAACTACCTGAAGTAGATACTTTAATTTTGGGTTGTACGCATTTTCCATATATTAAAGATGAAATTCAGAAAAATTTACCGGAGACCAAAATCATTGAAAGTGGGGATGCCACTGTTATGCAACTGAAAAAATACTTTGAAAAGGCTAACTTAAAAGTGAAAAACAAGGATAGAAAATTAGTTTTTTTAACAACAGGTGATTTGGAAAGCTGCTTTAAACAAATTACTAGGTTAAACTATCAATTTGATGATATCAAAAAAGTAAAGATATAGAGTGGTAAAAGTATATGAAATATGTAGGACCTAGTTATAAACCAAATAATCAACCATTTTGTATAGATGATTTACCGATGGGAGGATTTGTAAAAGTTACGTTTTTAAAGATTGTCGATGGTGATACTGCCCATTTTTTATTAGATGGTAAAGATGTAACCGTTAGGTTTTTGGTTATCAATACACCTGAAATTCATCCCGTGGTGAAACCTTACGCAAATGAAGCTAAAAATTATACGAATCAGGTTTTATCAAAGGCGAAAACCATATATTTACAATCTGATAGAAATGATTCGCTTTATGATGATACCCAATCTCATCGTCTTCTTGCTTGGATATGGGCTGATTATAAATTGTTAAATTATCAATTGGTTGAAAAAGGATATGCAAGCGTTCGCTATGTTAATTCTGAAAAATTGTCTTATTTAGATGATTTGTATAAGGCTCAAGATATAGCGATTGCAAAAAAACGTGGAATCCATAATAAGAAAGATGATGGAAAGGAGGCGGCTTAAGGTGCTTTTGACTGTGGAAAATCTTTGTCTAACTTATGATAAAAAAATAATTTTTAATCATGCTTCTTTTCGTGTTTTACCAAATGAAAAAATTGGTGTTGTTGGCAATAATGGTGTTGGTAAAACGACACTTATTAAAATACTATGTGGTAGTCTTTTGGCTGATAGTGGTACAATTCATTTTGATAAAACAATTAAAGTGGGATATTTAGATCAATATATGAACGTAGATGGTAATTTATCAATAGATTTGTATTTAAAGAAAGCATTTGTTTCATTGTATAAGAAAGAAACGGAAATGAATGAAATGTTAGATGCTTTAACCAATGAAACTGATGTAACTAAAATAGATCGTTATGTTCGAATGACGTCTCAAATACGTGAAGAGTTAGAAAGTGCTGATTTTTATGCTATTGATTCAAAAATAGGTAGAATTGTAAGCGGACTTGGAATTGTCAAGTATGGATTAGATACAATGGTTAGACAACTTTCAGGTGGTCAAAAAGTAAAAGTCATTTTGGCGAAATTATTATTAGAAGAACCCGATTTATTGATTTTAGATGAACCAACCAATTTTTTAGACACCACACATGTTGAATGGTTAGTCAAATATTTAAAAGAATATAAGGGAAATTTTCTGATTGTATCACATAATCAAGAATTTTTAAATGATGTTGTGAACGTGGTAATGGAACTTGAATCTGGTAAAATTACCAAATATAAAGGAAATTATCAACAATATTTACAAAAGAAGATGTTAGTTGATGCCGATTATGAAAAAAAATATTTGTCACAACAACGACAAATAAAAGAGTTAAAAACCTATATAGAAAAAAATAAAGTGAAAACTTCCACAGCACGACAGGCCCAAAGTAGAATGAAGAAATTGGAAAAGATAGATATTTTAGAAAAACCGAAAAGTAATGATATTTATCTTAATTTAGCATTCAATTACCAACCAATTGCCTCAGATCGGTTTTTGCGAGTGAATAATTTAGAAATTGGATATGATAAAAGTTTGCTTCCTCCTATAAGTTTTGAGATTAGGAGTGGAGTGAAATTAGCCATTACGGGATTCAATGGTATTGGCAAGACAACACTATTACGAACATTGATTGGTGAATTAAAACCGATAGATGGTGAGTTTCACTTTGTAGATCATGCTAAAATTGCTTATTTTGAACAAGAACATCATTTTGATAATCCTAATTTAACCCCTCTTGAAGAAATTCAATCCTTATATCCTCAAATGGATAATGGCAGTATTAGAAGTCGTCTTGCAAGATGTGGTATCAGTGGTAATATTGCTATTTCACCAATTAAAAATTTATCAGGGGGTGAACAATCAAAAGTTAAGTTGTGCAAAATAATGCTACAAAAGGCTAATGTTTTGATATTAGATGAACCTACGAATCATTTGGATAAACTTGCAAAGGAAGGATTACTAGATGCATTAAAAAAATATAATGGAACGGTAATTTTTGTTAGTCATGAAAGTGATTTTGTAAATAGATTGGCAACAAAAATTTATAATATTGAAGATTTATTGTTAAATTAGAAAGAGTGATAGGAAAATATGAAGACAATTCATTTAATGGTGGGAATTCAGGGCAGTGGCAAGACAACGTTAGCTAAAAAATTGTCTAGTGCTTTGGTAGCAAAAATAGTATCAACAGATGAGGTTAGGAAGACTTTTCCAATGATTGATGAAAAGTTTATCTGGCCAAAAGTGTATGAAATGTGTGCAAAAGAATTAATAAATGGTAAGGATGTAATTTTTGACGCAACAAGCATTACACCTAAAGTTCGAAAACGATTGTTTGAAAATGTATCTTTGTATACAACAGATTTTGAAGTAGGTTGTTATTATTTAGATGTTCCAATTCATATATGCAAAAAAAGAGTTGAAAAAAGAAACAAGATTGCCGACGAGTTATATTTGCCAATTGAAGTTATTGATAGTTATAATGCAAAACTAATCGCGCCATCAGTTGATGAAGGATATATTTTTATAAAAATTTATGATGAAAATTTAAATTTAATAAAAGAATTAAAATAGTTAAATTTGTAATCACTTAAATAGAAAAATCTACTTAAGTGATTTTATTTTTGATTATATTAATTGAATAAAAAAAGTAAAATTGGTATAATTATTATAATTTATATCAAAAAAAGTAAAAAGGGGTGAGAAGATGGAAAAAGAAAAACCAATGTTATCCATCCTTAAAGGTAGTGGTGTTTTTTTAGATGATACGTTATCTAATTGCAAATTAAATAGCGTCAAAGCAAATGATGATACTTCATCATGGCGTTTTTGTATTACACTAGATAATATTATTACATGTGAAAAACTTAAAGAACTTAACGAAAAAGTTAGTAAATATATTAATCAAACTTTTAATATTAAAAATGTTAAATTTACAATTGATTATCCACAAGAAATCAAAGAAAAATACGAATTTATTGAAACGGAATTAAAAGACTATTTTAATTATGCGATTTCTGTTTGTATGGAAGTAAAAAAAGGGGTTATGATATTAAATGAATATCATCACAAATTTCTAAAAAATGAAATTATGTTGATGGTAGCAAGTGAGGAAGAAAAAAAAGTTGCTGAAGATAATTTAGTGATAATTAAAAGATTTTTTCTAAATTATGGTTTTGATTTTGTTAAACTGAATGTATCCATCAGTGATAGTGTTAGAAATTATAAAGCATTAAATGAAGAAAAGCAACAAATTCAACAAATGCTTGATGAAACAAAAAGTATTGAAACGTATAAACTCAAACAACAACAAAATAAAGAGAATGAGGTGAAAGGTACTTTTAGTTATACAATGCGATCGCAACCTACTTTCAAAAGTGTGAGTGATTTGCCAATCAATAGTATGGAAGTAGAAGAATTCAAACAAACGGAGGGTACTGATCGTGTTGAGGTTTTAGCCACGATTGTTGCTAGTGAAATTAGAAGTTTTCGCTCAAGACAGGGACGTGATTTTACTTTACTAGTTGCTACAATTAGTAATTTCAAAGATTCTATTATGATTAAACGTTTTATTAAAGAAACTGAAATATTAGAATACAGGAAAAAACTTGTTGAAAATACAAAAGTGAAAGTTAAGGGACGATTGCAGTGGGATGATTTTGCCAAAGATGTTGTAATTATGTGCGATGAAATTAGTTATTTAGGAACGGATGTTTCTAGAGTTAGAGCAGATGAAGCACAAAATAAAAGAGTTGAGTTGCATGCACATACTAAAATGAGCGTATTAGATAGTATTTTATCAGTAGAGGATTATGTATGGCAAGCTAACAATTATGGTCACAAAGCCATAGCAGTAACCGATCATGCCAATTGTCATATTTTGCCAGAATTTTTTAAATTATGTAAAAAATATAATATAAAACCGATTGCTGGGGTGGAAGGATATTATATAAATGAAGAGAGTTTGAATATTGCCTTTACTGATCATAATATAAATTTAAAAGATGCAACGTATGTTGTTTTTGATATAGAAACTAGTGGTTTATACATACCATTTAATGAAATAATCGAAATTGGTGCAGTTAAAATCAAAAATGGTTTTGTTATTGATGAGTTTGCCAAATTGATTAAACCTAAGAAAAAATTGTTTAAACAAATAACAGATATTACACATATTACTAATGAAATGTTGAGTGATGAATTACCAATTGAAGAAATCTTACCAGAGTTTAAAAAATTTATCGAGGGTTCAATTTTGGTTGCCCATAATGCGCATTTTGATACTGATTTTATTTATGCGGAACTTGAAAAAATGAATTTATTTGATGGACCTTTACCTTGTATTGATACAATGATGTTGGCAAGAGGTTTGTATGGTTCTAACTTTAAACAAAATAATTTACGAGCAGTTGGAAAATTTTTAAAAGTTGAAGTGGAGCCGAATGAGCAACATCGTGCGGTATATGATGCTAGAACTACAGCCAATGTCTTTCAAAAATTATTGGCTGAAGCTTTGGATAGAAATTATATGAATTATAATGAATTGAATAAAATGGTTAAGGAAAATGAATTGTTTCGATATAAAATACCAAGTCATATTAATCTTTTAGTTAAAAATAAAATAGGTCTTAAGAATTTTTATAAAATTATTTCTGAATCTCATACGACTTACTTTCAAAAAGATGCTAGGATTGTGAAAAGTTTGATTGAAAATAATCGTGAAGGAATTTTGGTTGGAAGTGGTTGTGGTAATGGTGAAATATTTAGAATTGCTCTTGAGAAAACAGTACGACAATTACATGAAGCGATTGATTTTTATGATTATATTGAAGTGCAGCCACCTGGCAATTATTTGAATCTTTTTGAAATGTGGAATCAAGATGAAGCCTTAGAAATGATAAAATCTTTGATTCAAGAAATTATTGCGGTAGCAAAGCAACACCATAAACTTGTAGTAGCAACCGGAGATGTGCATGAATTAATTAAAGAGGATGCTGAATATCGAAAAGTTTATTTAAGTGTAGCTAGACCAAATGGTGGTGGTCCACATGAACTTGCAAAATATGATGGCATTTTAGATATGCATTATCGAAATACTAGTGAAATGTTAGAGGAATTTAATTTTTTAGAAAGTGATCTTGCTTATGAGATTGTTGTTACCAATACAAATCTTATAAATAATATGGTTGATGAATTTGAATTATTTCCGAAAAAGTTATATGTTCCAAGGGATGATTTTATGGCTGATAAAAATGGTGTGCCTTCTATGAAAGCAGCTGTTTATGATATTTCTTATCAAAATGCATATAATATTTATGGAAATCCTTTACCTAAATATGTACAAGAACGACTTGACAGAGAATTAGATGCGATTATTGGGCATGGGTATTTTTCGGTTTATTATATTTCACATTTACTTGTTAAAAATTCAAATGATGCAGGTTATGTAGTTGGAAGTAGAGGTTCGGTGGGTAGTTCTTTTGTTGCTACTCTTATGGGAATTACAGAAGTTAATCCTTTAAAGCCACATTATGTATGTCCGAAATGTCATTTTACAGCTTTCAAATTTAGTGAAGCAGAAGAAATGAATTATCAACAAAAAGTTCCTAATGAAATTTATCAAGAACTTGCTAAAGTAAGTGTTGGAAGTGACCTAAAAGCGATGAAATGTCCTCATTGTGGAAGTGAACTATCTAGAGATGGTTTTGATATTGCTTTTGAAACTTTCTTGGGCTTTACAGGTGAAAAAGTTCCTGATATAGATCTTAATTTTTCTGGTGAATATCAAGCTAAAGCCCATTTATTTTGCCAAGAAACTTTTGGTATTGATAATGCATTTAGAGCTGGTACCGTAAGTACTGTTCAAATAAAAACAGCATATGCTTATGCTAGAGATTATTATCAATCAAAAGGTATTTTTAAAAGACAAACCGAATTAGAACGGTTAGCAAAAATGCTTTCTGAATCGAAAAGAACTACTGGACAACACCCAGGTGGTATAATTGTGGTACCAGACGATATTGAATATACAGATATTATTCCTGTTCAGTATCCACCTGTTTCTGATATCGAAAGTGATGATTTGAATTGGCGGACATCACATTATGATTATCATAAATTTGAAGATAATCTCTTAAAATTAGATATTTTAGGTCATGATGATCCAACTATGATGAAATGTTTGATGGATTATGTACATCAAAATCAAAATGAATTCCCTTTTTCAACTGTTGAAGATATTCCCTATTTTGATGATGATGTGATATCTTTATTTAGCAGTAAAGATGCTTTAAAATTAAATGGTGATGATACAGATAAATTAGCTAGTGGAACGATTGGCGTTCCAGAATTTGGCACACAATTTGTAAGAAGTATGTTGGAAACGATTAAACCTAACTCCGTAAGTCAAATTATTAAAGTATCTGGTCTTTCACATGGTACTGATGTTTGGATGAAGAATGCTGAAGATTTAGTAAAAGGTGTCAATCCTAAATATCCTAAAATTATGTTTAATGATGTGATTGGATGTCGTGATGATATTATGATTTATTTGATAGATAAGGGTGTTGCTGCTTCCTTAGCATTTAAAATAATGGAAAGTGTCCGTAAAGGAAAGGGATTAAGCATTGATCAAGAGGAACTACTTTTACAACATCAAATTCCATCTTGGTTTATCGAATCTTGTAAAAAAATCAAATATCTTTTTCCTAAAGCACATGCTACTGCATATGTAATTATGGCTTTACGTATAAGTTGGTTTAAAGTTCATCGTCCAATCTATTATTATGCAGCATATTTTTCTAAAAGAGCAAAAGAATTTGATGCGGAAGCTTTTGCAATGGGGAAAAATGCGATTAGAAACCGCATAATTGAAATTGAAAGTAAAATTCAAAAGCATGAAGATGTAAGTAATAAAGAAATCGATTTATTAGATGAATTAAAAATTGCTCTTGAAATGACTCTTAGAGGGTATACTTTCAAACAAATTGATATAAATATATCTGATGCTACTAATTTAGTAATAGCAGAAGATCGAAAGTCATTATATTTGCCATTTGTTGCTGTTGAGTCTTTGGGAGAAACAGTAGCCTTATCAATTGTTGAGGCTCGAAAAATACGACCTTTTTCATCCAAAAAGGATTTTGAATTAAGAACAAGTATCAATAAAAAACAGTATGCTAATCTACTAAAACTTGATGCTTTTGGCGATTTAATAGATGATGATACAAAATTATTATAGAAGGGTTTTATATAAATGAAAATAGGCGGTAATTTTGCTTTTAAAAAGATTCAAGATGAATCTATTAATATGGAATTTAATTATGAATGTGCGACAGTTGAAGGTGTTGGTATTAAAACAAGTATCTTATTAGGAGTAACTTTTTTAACAACATTAGTAATGCTTGCATTGATTTTAAATTTTGGTTATTTACCAATATTTATGTATTTTATTGCAATAATTTTAACAACTATTTTGCAAATTATAATAAATATTAGACCAATGAAGGCTAAATCATTGGCGATTCCTTATGCGATATCAGAGGGGTTAGTTATTGGATGTCTTTGTGGATTATTAGAAGTTGCACTTCCTAATATGGGATTAAAAATTGCTTCTATTGCTTTACTTGCTACTTTGTCAATTTTTCTTGCTGCAATCTTTTTATATACAAAAAAAGTAATTAGAGTTGGAAATCGTTTTCGTGGTTTTTTAATTACAGCTGGTCTTGGAGTTATTATTTTTACTTTAGGACTTTCTCTACTTTCTTTGATTATGTTTTTTGTTAATGGTACAAATGTATACAGCATGTTTTATTTTTCTGGATTTGGAGTAATTTTATCAATTTTTATGTGTATCCTTGCATCTATGTATGTTATTTCTAGTTTATCACTTGCAGATAATCTTATCCAATCAGGCGTAGAGAAGACTATGGAATGGTATGCCTCTTATGCCATAACTTTAAATGTTATTTATTTATTCATTGAAATCTTAAGATTAGTAATTATTCTTGTAGGTAGAAGAAATAATAACTGATTTTGAAAGTATTTACAATGGTAAAATAGTTGCAAAAATTTACCAAAAGTGCTAAAATATATTTGTAAAAAAAGTCCATTTAAGGAGGTTATTAAAAATGGCTGTAAAAATTGCAATTAACGGTTTCGGACGCATTGGTCGTTTAGCATTCCGTCTTATGTTTGGTAACGAAGATTTTGATATCGTTGCTATTAATGATTTAACTGGTGCTGAAGATTTAGCATATTTATTAAAATATGATACTGCACAAGGTCGTTATGTTGGTCATGATGTGAAAGCTACACAAGATTCTATCATTGTTGATGGAAAAGAAATTAAGATTTATGCTATAAAAGATGCTAATGAATGCCCTTGGGGTGAACTTGGTGTAGATGTCGTTATTGAATGTACAGGTTTTTATGTATCAAAGGAAAAATCAATGGCTCATATAAATGCTGGTGCTAAAAAAGTTATTATTTCTGCTCCTGCGAAAGGTGTTGATATGACAGTAGTTTATAATGTAAATCATGAAAAATTAACTGGTTCTGAACAAATTATTAGTGCTGCATCTTGTACAACTAATTGTCTTGCACCAATCGCTAAAGTTTTAAACGATAAATTTGGAATTGTTAAAGGCTTTATGACAACTGTTCATGCATATACAGGTGATCAAAATGTTCTTGATGCTCCACATAAAAAAGGTATCCAATCTCGTCGTGCACGTGCTGCTGCGGCTAATATTGTACCTACAACTACAGGTGCAGCTAAAGCAGTTGCTGAGGCACTACCTGAATTAAAAGGAAAACTTGATGGTATGGCATTGCGTGTGCCTACTATTACAGGTTCAGTTGTTGATTTAGTATGGGAACCTGCTCGCCCTGTAACAGTTGAAGAAGTAAATGCTGCTGTTAAGGCTGCTGCGAACGAAACAATTTTCTATACTGAAGATCCAATTGTTTCTAGTGATGTAATTGGTCAAACATGTGGAACATTATTTGATGCACAATGTACTAAAATTATGGAAGTTGATGGCAAACAACTTGTTAAAGTGATTACTTGGTATGATAATGAAATGAGTTATACTGCTCAAATGGTTCGTACTGCTAAATATTTAGTAGAACATTTTAAATAAAAATATTATTATAATATAAAAATTTTAAGAATAATCATTTTTCATATGATTATTCTTTTTTTTGTTTTAAAAGAGTGAATTTGTCATAAACTAAATTATAGAATAAGAATTTAGGAAGTGAAATATGTCAAAAAGATTATATAAAATTATCGAAATAATTGGTGTTTTAATTATTTTTTTAATAATTTATCGTTTATTTCCTTTTGTCAATATTATATTAAAATATATTTTTAAAATAATTATGCCTTTTTTAATTGCTTTTAGCATTGCTTTTATTTTTGAACCATTTATTGTTTTTTTAGAGAAGAAAAAAATTAATAGAAAAATTGCAATAGGTTTTATTGTTGGTTTATTTATATTGATACTATATTTATTAATTAGATTTGCTATTCCTCTTTTTATTAAACAACTTGGTATGCTAATTGAAATGTTGCCAGATTATTTAAATCGATTAGAAGAAATAATTCAAAATATAACAAATAAATTTCAAAAATTACCGGGTAATTTACATATTGATTATGATAAGATTGAGAGTATATTGAATGAAAAATTGTCTAAAACAATTGAAACTTTTACTTCTACATTACAAAGAAGTTTTTCCTATATCATTCAATTTCTTATAACGCCTATTCTAGCAATTTATTTTCTTAATGATTATCAAAAAATTGAACAAAAGATAAAGGACAAACTAATAAATAATAAAAAAATTGTTCTTTATGATACATTATCAGAAATTAAAATTGCTTTAAGACAATATGTAAAAGGTGTTATGTTAGTAATGGTGATTTTAACTTTGGCTGCTAGTTTTTGTTTTTTAGTAGTTGGTATTGATTATGCATTTTTATTTGGAGTAATTATCGGAATAACTGACATAATTCCGTATATTGGACCATATATTGGAGGGGCAATAGTTGTAATTTTTACTATTGTTTCTAACCCATCAAAAGTAATTATAATTCTTATTATAATTATAGTCTTACAATTTCTAGAAGGTAATTTTTTAGTTCCAAAAGTACAAAGTAAAACCATGAAAACTCATCCAATTATGGTTTTACTATCAGTTGCAATTTTTGGTGAATTATTAGGAATTTTTGGCATGATAATTGCTGTACCATTAGAAAAAATTGTTGAAATTATAATAAAATCTTTCATTGCATATAAAAAATCGTAAATAAAAGGTAATTTCAATTTACAAAAAAATCAATTTATGATATAATATGTCTAGAATACGATTGTAAATAGTTACCTCAATAGTTTACAATTTTATAAAAAGGAGTGAGCATATGCTATCAAAAAAACAGAAAACCATTATGGCAATCTTGGGATCAGTAGGGATTTTATTTGGTTTAATTGTTGCAATTCCCTTTAGATCGTTTCCAGGACTTAATAAAATCGAAAATATATTAACGATTGAATTAATAATCAAATTAGTTTTAGGGGTATTATCGATTTTACTTGCCGTTTACCCTCTTATAAAAAAATATAAACTAATAAATGGTTATCGAGAAAATTCAAAAACAATAATTATGATGACTTATTTTCCGATTTTTACATACATTTTAGGAAGTATTGTTAATATCATTTATACTTTGTCTTTTGACTATGCATCTGCCGCAATGTTGAGTGCATTATCTGATAAAGTTTTAGGTATTATTGTTTCTATTTTGACAGTTTATTTAATTTTTACAATTTATTGTATTGTTAGAATTCATGCTATTGTTGCAAAATTAGACAAAGTTTCTAATATCTTGTTTGATAGTTTTATGCTAGTAATTCATCTTTGTTTTGTAGGATTATTATGGCGAGCAAACAATGCTTATAATCAATTGTATTCAGTTGTAGATGAGTATTTTATTGGCAATCCATTATTATTTGTAATTTATATTTTATTAATTATTGCGGTTGGATGTGGAATAAAATTTATCACAATTACTATTAAAAAGGATGAAAGTTTAATTTACTATACAGATGGTAATTTATATGAAAATTTAATTAAACAAGCAGAGTATAATCATGCCTACAATGATACTTTAGATGATTTTGAAAATTATTTTGATGCCAATTCAGTTGATTATGAAAAATTAGAATTTGCTGAAGAAGTTGAAGATTCTTCACAAGAAGATTATTCTTCATTAGAAAATACAGTACCAGAAGAAGAGAACTTCCTTTTAGATGTGGATAATGAAGAGAGTATGGATACTTTGGTTGAAAATGAGGAAATAGAATTAACTGAAACAGAAGAATTAAAAGCGGTTTATGAACAAAAAAATCATATTTTATCTAAGATTGATGATAAAAATAAGGCTTTAACAACTATTCGTCAAAAGAAAAGCGAATTAGAAGTAAAAGAGTCAGAGTTGAGAGTTGCTAAAGAGGCTTATGATGCTGCACTTGCTGAATATAATCAATTTAGGCTTGATTATATGAACATTCCAGAGGTGGAAAATAAAGAAACTAACAAGAAAATGAAAAAATTTACGCCTACTTTTGAAAAAGTTGTTGAATATGCTAAAAGTTTTAGTGATCATCAAGGATATAAGGTGAATATAAATCCGAAAGGGAATTTATTAAAATTTTATATAGGTAAAAAGATGTATTTAGTATTGCAAGCAACAAGTAGTGATTATCGTATTAGCTTTATTACAACTCCTGAGAAATTTGTTGATTATGTTACATCAAGACCAGGTGAATTAATTGTTCCTAAAAACTTAAAAGATAATAATTGGATTAGGTTGACAAATAAAGGTAAAGAGGATGCAAAATTAATTAGACAAATTATAAAACAAGCAGTAGAAACAGCAGAAAAACAAATTGCAGATGCTGCAGCACAAAAAGCAGCAGAAAAGAAAGCTAAAGCTGCTGAGCGTGCTAAAGCACGTGCGGCAAAAAGAGCTGCTGAAAAAGTTGAAAATTTGAATCAATAACAGGAAGGTGAGTTAGATAATTATGAATGATAATAAAACATATAGAAAATCTTTATTTATTCTATCTACAATTGCTGTAGGTCTTAACTTACTAATGTTTATACCTTTTGGTAAAAGTTTTGGTTCTGCTGAAGTTTTAGTTAAATTTATTTTATTACCAATTGTAGTGGCAGCATTGAATATTATAATTACTCTTAAAAAATTTAGTGAATATCGTCCAACAAATCGATTTCAATCTTTTGCAAGTTATTTACCTATTTTTTCTTATCTAGTAGCATCGTTTATTTATGTTATATTTATGGTGAATAGAGCAGAACCTACTATTGCTTTTTCATATAGTAATTATATCTTTTTAATGATTGGTTTTGCTACTCTTGCTGTTGGAACTATTTGTTTATTATATATTATGGATAAAGTAAATCTATCTTTGAGTAAAAATCAAGTGAATGTCATTGATATTTTAATGTATGTAGCATTTGCATTAGATATTATCTTGATGAGAGTATTTGTATTAGATCCATATATCAATATAGCTTTAAATAATAGTTCTGTTTTAAATATTATTTTTGGTATTGTTATTGGTGGTGCCGTTTTGTATCTTTTATTTGCTAGGTTATTTAGATTTTATCGTACAAATGAGGAATTTGTTGTTCGTGATAAAAATGAATTAATTGAAAAATGGTGTAGTAAAAGAAATGAGGCTTATAGTAATGCTGAATTGGTAATACTTTATGCTTTACATAATTATGCTAAGGAACGTTTTGATGTAGAAGAAAGTAAGATTAGCGTTCAAGAAGGATATGTGAATGTAAATAGTGATGAATTATCTAAACTAAAAGCAAAATATAAAGAGTTAAAAACTAGTAAATCGCTAGCGGATGCAAAACATCAAAAGATGAAGGCCGAATATATTGCTTTACAAAATAAGGTAAAATTAGATGTTGCCAAAACCGAACTTGAAGGTTTAGAAAAACAGTTTGAAATTCTTAATGCAAGTATTACTGAAGAAAATGCACGATTAGAAGATGATATTAAACAATATGAAGAAGAAAAAAGACTTTTTGATGAAAAATTAGAACAATTAGAGAAAGAAAAAGCGGCTTTACTTGCTGAACTTAATTTTGAATCGATTGAACAAGCAAGAGAAAAAGAAAGACAAGAAGCGGAAGCAAAAGCTGCAAATGCTATAGTAGCTAAACCTAAAATTGAGAAAGTATTTAAGCCTTCTTATGAGGAAATGGTTTCATATGCTCAAAGTTTAGAAGGCGAAAATTTAAGCGTTGTTATCAATCCTGCGGGAAATCAGCATAAATTCTTAGTTGGTAAAAAGCCTTATTTATTAATGCAAAAAACAAATAGTGATTATCGTATTACTTTTTGTGTGAATGAAGAAGATATACTTGGATATTTACGAAATTATCCTGGTGAGATTTCTGTTGCTAAATCACCTAAAGGTGGAAATTTCTTAAAAATTTCTAATACTGGTGAATTAGATGAAGAATTTTTAAAGAAATTAATTTCTGAAGCCCTTCCTGCTGAACTTAATGCTGAAAAAAATGCTCTTTTAGCAAAAGAAGCCGAAAAACAAGCAAAACTAGAAGCAAAAGAACAAGAAAAACGTAATCGAGAATTGCTAAGAGAAGCTGAAAGAATTGTAGCAAGAGCTAAACGTGAAGAAGAAAAAGCAGCTTTAAAAGCTAAAAAAGAAGCTGAAAAACAAGCTGCTCAGAAAATGAAAGAAGAAAATGGCAATACTTCTGAAGAAAATGTTGCCTAATAATTAAATCGTTAAATAAAGATTAGTAAAATTACAAATGTTTTAAGAGAGTGATTGGCTGGTGTGAAATCATAAAGATGTAATTTGAAGCTCCTTTATGAGAGGAACTCATCCTTCCCGCAAAGTCCTTGCGTTAAAAATAGAAAGTGACAGCAGTATATTGTAATTTATATAATTGCTAATATATTGATGTAATTAGGATGGTACCGCGTATTCAATCGTTCCTTATTTTATAGGAACGATTTTTATTTTGAAATCGGAAAAGAGGTAAAAATATGAAATATTTAACTGGGAATCAAATTAGACAATTATGGTTAGATTTTTTTAAAAGTAAAGGTCACGAAATCATTCCAAGTGCTTCCCTTATTCCCAATAATGATCCTACTCTTTTATGGATTAATTCGGGGGTTGCTCCGTTAAAAAAATATTTTGATGGTCGAGTAAAACCTACAAATCCACGGATGTGCAATGCTCAAAAATCTATTAGAACGAATGATATTGAAAATGTTGGGAAAACAGCAAGACATCATACTTTTTTTGAGATGTTAGGTAATTTTTCAGTAGGTGATTATTTTCGTGAGGAAGCATTAACATGGGCCTATGAATTATTATTTTCAGAAGAATGGTATGGGTTTGATAAAAATGTTATTTATATTACTTACTATCCTAATGATACAGAAACCTATAATAAATGGCTATCATTAGGAATTGAAAAAGATCATTTAGTTTCGATTAAAGATAATTTTTGGGAGATAGGGGAAGGACCATGTGGTCCTGATACTGAAATATTTTATGATCGTGGTATTGAATATGACCCCAATCACCTAGGAATTAAGATGCTAGAAGAAGATATTGAAAATGATCGCTACATTGAAATTTGGAATATTGTATTTAGTCAATATAATTCCACGAAAGGGTTAGAACGTAGTCAATATCCAGAATTACCTAGCAAGAATATTGATACCGGAAGTGGATTAGAAAGACTTGCATGTATATTTCAACATACTCAAACGAATTACGAAACAGATTTGTTTTTTCCAATGATAAAGTTTTTAGAGGACTATACAAATCATTCCTATCATGAAGAGGAATATCAAATGGCTTTTAGAGTAATTGTGGATCATATCAGAAGTGTAACATTTGCGATTGCTGATGGGGCATTGCTTTCAAATGAAGGTCGTGGATATGTTTTAAGAAGAATCTTACGTAGAGCGGTTAGATATGGAAAAATTCTTGGTATTCATCAACCTTTTTTATATCAATTAGTATCCGTCGTCATTGATATAATGAAAGATTTTTATCCGTATCTAATGGATAAAAAAGCAATTATTGAAAAAATAATAAAAACAGAAGAAGAGAATTTTTTAAAAACTTTATCTACTGGAGAAAAAAAATTAGAAGAAATTTTATCGTTTTCTAAAAATAAAATAGTAAGTGGTGAACAAGCCTTTTTGTTATATGATACTTTCGGTTTTCCTATTGAATTAACTGAGGAAATTTCAGCAGATAATGGTTTTAAAGTTGATTTAGAAGGTTTTCAGTTAGAACTTGCTAAACAAAAAGAAAGAGCACGTGCGGCAAGAGTTTCTAATCAATCTATGAATAATCAAAATGAAGAGTATTTAAACTTTAAATTAAAATCAGAGTTTATAGGTTATGAAACTCTATATGCTAACAGTCAAGTCATTGCTATTTTTAAAGATGGAAAACAAATAGAAACTGCTGATGGAATGCTTCAATTGGTTTTAGATCTTACTCCATTTTATGCTGAAATGGGAGGACAAATTGGGGATCAAGGAGAATTAACATTTGATGGTATGAATTTTGATGTTATCAATACAGTTAAGTTGCCAAATGGTCAGCATCTACAATTTGTTGATATGAAACAAACAACTATCAAAGTTGGGGATAGCGTTGCTGTATCAGTTAACTCTGAATTTAGAAAAGCAATATGTCAAAATCATTCTGCAACTCATTTGCTAAATGAAGCATTGAGAAAAGTATTAGGCGGACATGTTCTTCAACAAGGCTCTCAAGTAACGAATGAAAATCTACGTTTTGATTTTAATCACTACGAAAGCCTAACCACTAAGCAAATATTAGAGATTGAAAAAATGGTTAGAGATGTCATTGTTAAAGATTATCCCGTTTGTATTCGTGAAACTACATTAGAAGAAGCAAAAGCATTAGGTGCTCAGGCCCTTTTTGGTGAAAAGTATGGCAATATTGTGCGATTAGTGGATATGCAATTTAGTAAAGAATTATGTGGTGGTACACATGTGAAAACAACAGGTGAAATAAAACAATTTGCTATTACTAGCATTGAATCAAAAGGATCTGGAATTTTTAGAATAGTTGCAGTGGCCAGTGATAATTTAATGGATGAAATTAAATTTGCAGTTCAAAATATGAGAGATGATATTTTAGACATAATTACTAAAATTGATAAGGTATATCAAAAAGCTCTTGAAGAAGGATATAAATTAACTAAACCATCTATTAATTTGCCAATCATTATAGGTAGTTATCAAGATATTGTTGAATATCGTATATGTAGTGAGAATGCTAAGAAAGCACAAAAAGCATTAGAAAAGGATTATGAGAATTTAAAAAGATCTAATGAATCAGCCAATTATAAAGAGTTTGCATCTAAATTATTTGATTCATCCTTTGGAAAAGTTTTGGTTGAAAAAGTTAGTGGATTAGATATCAATGTATTAAAAGATATTATTGATAAAATCTCTAATGATTTAGAAAAAGGAGTCATTTTCTTTGCAAATATAATCGATCAGTCTAAAATAATTTATATTGCAAAAAACAAGAATACCAATGCTAATTGTGGTTTTTTAGTGAAAGAAGCTGCAATTAAAAGTGGTGGTAATGGTGGTGGCCGTGCTGATTTTGCTCAATCAGGTGGCAAAGATGTGAATAAAGTTGATGAAGTTTTAGATTTTATTAGGGAACAATTGCAATGAGATATATTGGATTAGATTTAGGAAATCGCACATGTGGAGTTGCCATTAGTGATTCTATGGGAATTATTGCAACTTCTATTACAACTATTCATTTTAGAGAAAAAGATTTGCAAAAATGTTTAGAATATGTTAAAATGTATATTGCTGATAGAAAAGTAGAAAAAATAGTATTAGGACTACCTAAAAATATGAATGGGACTTTAGGTCCTCAATCAGAATATGTTTTAGAATTTAAAAAGATGCTAGAAGAAGCCACGAATCTAGAGGTCATTTTATTTGATGAACGCTTATCAACGGTTGAAGTAACTAAAATTATGATATCAGCTGATTGGAGTAGGAAAAAAAGAAAATCTAAAGTTGATACTTTATCGGCAACTTTAATTTTACAAACCTATTTAGATAGTATAAAAAAATAAAGGAGAATAAATATGAGTAATCAAAATCCAATTGATGGACAACTTACAATTATCGATGCTGAAGGCAATGAAAAATTGTGTCAAATTTTATTTACATTAGACTCTGAGGAATTTAATAAAAAATATGTTGTATTTTATGAAATTTCAACGCTTGGCGATTCTGATGATGATTCTGAAATTCCATTGATGGCTGCTAGCTATGTGGAAAATGATAATGGTGAGGGTGAATTGTCAGAAATTGAGAGTGATGAAGAATGGGCTTTTATCGAAGCTGCAGTAAATGATTTTGATTCACAGTGTTCTGGTGATTGTAGTGAATGCGAAGAAGATTGTGAAAATCATGAATAAATTGTTTGAATAAGTAAATATCAATATATAAAAAAATCAACAAAGGAATGTTTTCTTTTGTTGATTTTTTAATCAAAGAATATAAGAAAAATGTATTCACAATCTATGAATAAAATTATAATAATCGTATGATTATACAAAAAAACTAAGTGTTATTGACTATAGCACTTAGTTTTTTATAATTTTAAAATATAGATTTTTGGTAATTGTTTTTCTTTATAATCTTATTTTATACATTATTTTCGCATCTGAATATAATAAAATCAACTATTTCGTCAAATACTTTACCTTGAGGTTCAGTTATTTCAAATAGATCTTGATGGTACAAAGGTTGACCAATAGGTATTTGGGCAATAAGTTCTGTTTCTAAATCTTTTGCAACATGGATACCACCATCTTTTCCAAAAATAGTTTCATGGCTTCCATCTATTGGATTAATATAATAGGACATATTTTCTACCACTCCTAATATTTCATGGCCTAGGGTTTTTGCTGCATGTCCTGCTTTAATTGCGACATGACTAGCAGAAGGGTGTGGAGTTGTGACAAGAATCATTTTTGCCTGAGGAATAATTGATTTAATATCAAGAGTAATATCACCTGTTCCGGGTGGAAAATCTACAATAATATATTGAGTATCGTCATGCCATTTGACGTCGTAGAAAAAGTGAGAAATCATACTATTTAACATTCCTCCACGCCAGATTACTGGTTGACCAGGATTCGTAAAAAATTCGGTAGAAATAAGTTCTATACCATCTTTTTCAATCGGAAGAATTTTTTTATTTTCATCAAATTTGGGATTTTCATGAGGGATTTCAAAGATAGTTGGTAGACTTGAACCATATACATCAGCATCAATAATACCAACTTTTAGATTTCTTTTAGCCATTCGATAAGCTATATTTGCGGCAATAGAACTTTTACCTACGCCGCCTTTGCCACTTATAATTCCGATAAAATGAATTGGCTTTTGTGTAATACTACCAAAAATTTTTGATTCTTCTAATTGTAATTGTAATCCTGAAAAGCCACCATCTATTTTTACTGTTCTCGCAATATCACGTCGAAATTTTTTTTCATTTTCTCCTCCTAAACGTCCCATAGCAATTTTTAAAATGACTAAGTCTTTCTCTTCATCATAACTTATATGTTTAAGAGAATCCGTCTCACCAATTGTCATTTCATTTGAGGGATCAGTTAATTGATTCAGCATCAGTTTTAATTCCGATAAAAGCATTTTATTTCTCCTTTCTAATTGGTAATTTAAATTCATTTTGATATAAATCTTTTTTTGATGAAATGATTTGATATAATTTAGTTGCTTTTAATTCATAATGAAGAATCTTTTGAATGGATGTATCAAATAGATTCTTATTTTCTATTTCTTTTGGACTGGCAAAAATAAAGGTTTTACAGTTTTTGGGTAGCGTATTGAGATAGGCAATACCTTGATGATTTATACCTAAAATTCTTATATAGTGGTTATACTTCAATTCATCCGTATTCAAAAGTGAATGAAGCATACAACGATTTAGTAGTGAAATCGTATATTTTTTATTTTTAATACTATTTTGTAATGTTTGTAGAGTATTGCTAAAATCACCATTATTTTTAATGTAGTTATGGATGCCTTCTTTAAGACCGAAATAGGTAGAAGGAATTTTATCATTAACAATATATTGATATTCTAATAAGGTAAAAAGTTTCAATTCGGCTTTATTTAAATCAATTATATTATTTTTATGGTAAGGAAGATAATTGGTTATATCTTCGTTATTTTTTAGCAAAGTTCTAAGAGAAGTAGCACTAGCAATTTTATCCTTGGGAATAGTATCATCATAATTATTATATAATCTTTGAATGATATGATAGTGAATGGGATAATTGCTATCCATAATTGATTTTATGTACTGAAAACCTAGTGTAAAGTTAGGCATATTAATAATAGAAATATCTTCCTTAGAAAAATTTGAGGAATGTAAGAGTGCATTAATTTGTTGTTTCTTACTATATGCTTTAAAATCATTCGTATCAATCTGTTGTTGAGAAATAAAATCGTAAAATTGATGATATAAATTGATATTTGTTGTTTCACTGCCAAAGGCAAGATCGGTTATTTTTAATAAGTTTAAAATATCCACACAGTTTTTTGCAAAATAATCTGCACTTTGAACACCTAAAATAAAAGGGAGTTCTAAGACAATATCTATGCCGTTTTCTAACAAAAGATTAGTTTTAGTAAATTTGTCTAAAAGAGAGATTTCACCGCGCATTGTAAAAGAAGTTGAAGTGATTGCGATAAGTAAGTCAGGCTTATATTCTTTTTTTATTTCATTGATAAAATATTGGTGACCATAGTGAAAAGGATTAGCCTCTAAAATAATTCCAAATACTTTCATAAAATTTTACCTTTCTAAACTATTATACCAAAAAAAGCCATATTTTGCAACTAAATAATGGTATAATTTCTCTTGAGGTGAATAAAATGTATTTATATGTATTAGATCAAAAAAGTTTTAATAAATTAAATAAAGAAAATAATACTGTTATTATTGGGGTTTATGAGGAAAATTGTACAATCAGTATGTTATTTAAAGGAATGATGAGACAACTTCGAAAAGTAATGAGTCGAGATATTGTATTTGGTATCATGGAAAAACATGAATATGAAAAAACTTTTCACTTAAATAGTGTAAAAATATATCCTAAAATTGTGTTATTTAAAAATGGTGAAAAAATAAAGGTTATTGATGGTTTTCAAAATTATCAAAATGTATATGAACAATTAGCTTTATAAGTTAGTTGTTTATTTTTTTTAAAATCTGTGCTATAATTATAATAAGTTTATTAGATTAATGAGGTGAAACGTATGAAAGTAATTCAATCAATCATCAAAAGACCGCTAACTATTTGTATGACTATTATTTTAATTATTTTTTTAGGCATCTTATCCATAACCAAAATGCCTGTAAAGTTATTGCCTGATTTAAATATTCCAATTTTAGGTATTACTATCGTTTATCCAGGTGCTAGTTCAGATGTAGTAGAAACAGATGTGACATGTAAGGTAGAAGAAGCAATTACAAATGTATCTGGCATTACTGAAACGAAAACTTATTCCATAGAAAATGCTGCTATTATCATATTGGATTTTGAATTCGATACGAATTTAAATGAGAAAATGAAGGAGATTCAAGATGCTCTCAATAAAATTGATTTACCTAGCAATTGTGAAGATCCAACAATAAGTATGGTTGATTTTAATGCAAGTGCAGTTGCTAATATTTTTTTAAATCCTACTGTAGTAAATAAAACCGATGAAATTCAAAATTTAGTCAATCAATTGATTGCCATTGATGGTGTTGGTAACGTTGAAGTAAAAGGTTTAGAAGAACATAAGGTTGTTATTGAGCCTATTCAGGGCTTAGAAGTGATAAGTTTGTTAATTGTAAACGAATTAAGTAAAGGTCAATTGGATATTCCATTAGGCAGTATAGTTGAAAATGAGAATACTATTGCCATTAGAAATGAAAGCAAGGTCACTTCGGTTAAGGATTTAGCAAATATTAAAATTGTAATGCATTTAGAAAATGATAAATGGGAATATTTTGAAACATTTAACAATCTAATTACGAAATTTACAGAAATGACAACAGTTGAAGAAGAAGACTTTTTTTCTCTTTGTCAATTGAACCAGTTTTTATATAATTATTTAATATCACATACGCTTGATGAGGTAATTCGTCTTAAAAGTACAATATTATTATTTAAAACTTTGATTGATTCAACATCTGATGAAAATTGGAATCCTCAAAAATATCAAGAACTTGTAAAACAATCGTTAGGTATTGAAGTAAGTGTGAATTGTATTGAATTATTTCGAAATATTGATAAAAGTATACTAGAAGAAAAAATTAATTGTATTGTTACATTTAAACAAAATCATCAAGAGACATTTACAAATGACGAGTATCAAGATTTATTAATAGAAATTGGGATTGATGCAACAGTAGTAAAATATAATGATATTATATTAAAGATAGATGAAGAAAAATGGAATGCAATTTTACAAATCAAATATCAAACTATTCCCATCACAAATGATGATGTTTTAAAAATTGCTCAAATTTTAACAATTGATGATAGTTTAGGGTTACAGTTAAGTGCCGATCTTATTCATTTTATAAGAACAATGGATTATAATAAAATTGAAAATGGTAATTATACTACTAGGCTTGCTGAATATATCGATATGGGAAATGGAGAATATCAAATTAAGCCGATAGTAGCAAATATCAATAACTATCTTGAAAATACATCTTATTCTTATTATAATGGGGAAAAAGGAGTAATTTTAGAGGTATATGCTAATTCTGGAAGCAATACTTCAAATATTGTAAAGAATGTAAAATTCATTTTAGATAAAAATTCAGGAATTTTATTAGATGATCAAGCTCAGTTTATTGATGATAGTATTTCAAATGTTTTAACATCAATTCTAATTGGAGGCATTTTGGCCATTGTTATTATTTATTTATTTTTGCGCCGTATCAAATGTTCCTTCGTTATTGCTATTACAATGCCCCTCAGTATTATGCTTGCTTTAATTGTATTAAACATATTGAATATAACTTTAAATATGGTTTCATTAGGTGGGATGGCAATTGGTATTGGTATGCTTGTTGATAATAGTATCGTTGTTATTGAAAGTATTACCAAAAAGTTAGAAACAGGAAAACATCATATTGAAGAGGCTGCTTATTTTGGTACTAAGGAAGTTGCAGGATCTTTGTTAGCTTCTACTCTCACCACGATATGCGTTTTTATTCCTATTCTGTTTACTAAAGGTTTGACGAAAGAAATTTTTACCGATTTATCTTGGGCTGTTGTTTTATCGCTTGCTTTTTCTTTAATCGTAGCAATTTTTATCATCCCAACATTATTTGTATTGTTTTATAAAAAAAGGGGATGGAAAGTAGATTCTGTTGACAATAAAAAAAGATTTATGGATAAAGTTGAAGTCAAATATAGCAATTTTTTGAAAAAAGCTTTGAATAGGAAGTGTTTTATTATAATATGTAGTGTTTTGATTTTTCTTGCAAGTGGCATCTTAATATTTACAAGAGGTATAGAATTTTTGCCACCTTGTGATGAGGGGGTAATTGAGGTTAATATTACTTTTCCTACGCAATATAATCTAGAAAAAGCAAATTTATGTGCTAATGATATTGCAAAAAAAATTGAAGATCACATTGAAGATCTTGAATCACTCTCTGTTTCTGTTGGTGATTTGGGGTTAATTCCAATATCTAAATCTGCTCAATTAAGAATACAACTTACTGATAGTGCTCCTAAAACAGCAAAAGTAGTGGATGAAATAAGAAAATTAGTAAAAGAATGGGATGATATTTCAATTCGTGTATCAGAAGTAGATGGAATTGTTGCTAGTATTACAAGTGGATTTAATAATTTGACTATTGATATTACAGGAGCAGATGAAGAAAAATTAAAAGAAATATCAAATAGGATCAAAGAAGATCTTCTCTTGCATAAAGGATTTACAAGAATAACAGATAATCTTACTGAAAAAGTAAAAGAATATAAAATTGTAATTGACCAAGGAAAATGTTTAGAATACGACATAAACTATGAACAGACAATTCAGATGTTAAGAATTGGTCTTGCAGGATATGAAATAGAAACAATTGTCCAAGATGGGATAGATACACCTGTTTTGGTTAAATTTAATCAGTTATCCGTTGGATCACTAGAGGAATTGGAAAATTTTGTAATAGGTTTAAATAAAGAACAAACAATCAAAATTAAAGATATTGCTGTTGTGAATGAAGAAGAAATTAAACCGGTTATTTTAAAGAGTGATGGACTTCCCCTTTTAACTTTAGATATAGAAACTACAGGAATAGATACGGGTTCTGCATCTAAAATCATTGATACTGTTACGCGTAATGTTTTAAAAGATTATGATGGATATTTTGCAAAATCTAGTGGTGTTCAATCCTATTTAGATGATGCATTTAGCGGACTTTTTGTTGCATTGATTGTTTCTATTTTCTTATTGTTTATGGTAATGGCTTGTCAATTTGAATCTCTTTTGAAACCACTTGTTATTATGGCTTCGATTCCTTTATCTTTTACAGGTGCTTTTCTCTTTTTGGCCATGACAAAAACAACTTTAAATGTTGTTTCCTTTATTGGCATTATTATGTTGATGGGGGTAATTGTCAATAATGCAATTATTATGTTAGATGAAATCAAAAGATTACATATGGAAGAAGGAGAAAATCATTTTGTTGCAGTGATAAAGGGATGTACACATCGATTAAGACCAATTTTGATGACTACTCTTACCACAATTTTGGCTTTAATTCCACTTTCTTTAGGTCTTGGGGCAGGTGGTAAATTGATGCAACCGATGGCAATTGTTGTAATAGGGGGTTTGTTCATTGGTACTTTTGTAACTCTTCTTTTGATTCCTACTATATATTGCAGCATAAAAAAAGTTAAACAATAAAACAAAAAACTATATTTAATAAATTGTTTATTAAATATAGTTTTTTTAATTAACATTTGGTCTCTCAAATAATTTGAATTATTATTTATCTTAATAATTTAATTTCAAATGCTCACAGAAGGAAAAAATCAACTTTTTTTGGCAGTTTTATCGAAATTAGATATCTAATTCATGATGTATTAATTTTGCCTTACCAATCTTATCAATATTGACACAAACATAAGAAGAATTTTCTTGGGATAAATATTTTAAATAATCAATATTCCATTTAGAAAGATCAGAATCTAGGTGATATTTAGCTAAAATAGTTTTAAAATTATTTTTCAAATCAAGATCTTGTAATTCATAATACATTCCTGTAGCAATCATTTTACCATAGGGTAATTTTGTATGAGAAAGACGATCAATAATATTACCATAAAGAAGACCATAGTTCAATAAATTATTGTCATCATGATGTAGTTCCGCTTTTAATCCTAAAGAAATTTTGATACTTACACATCGTTTAATAAGTTCAGTTAGGTTTTCATAATTAGCGGTTATTTCATTATTTGAAATTTCTTGATACATTTTTTCATCTTTTACCATTGCGTATTTGATCATATCCGATATACCATTTTCAAACTCACTACTTGGAAGTGTTTGTAATACTTGCGGATCAATGATAATAGTTAAGGGGTGATAAAATGCTCCAATGCTATTTTTATTTATAATATCTATACCACATTTACCGCCTATTGATGAATTGATTTGCGAAACTAAGGTAGTTGGTATTTGGATATATTTGACTCCTCTTAAATAGGTACTAGCAACAAAGGCTGTTAAATCACCGATAACTCCACCGCCAAAAGCAATAATAATATCGTTTTTGGTTATATTTAGTTTCACTAGGGATTGAATGATTTTTTCGTAGACACTGATAGATTTTGCCTTTTCTCCTGGTTTAATAGCTAAAATGGTTTCCAAATTAGGAATAGTTGAAAGAAGTTTAGCATAAAATTTGGTTAAATTAGTATCGGTTATAACGATATATCTAAATTCTCGATTAAGAAAACTCCATTCTTTGTTTACAATGCCATTGTCTATGATGATTTTTACATTAGCAGAGGGATATTTTACGTTTAATTCACTCATACAAATCTTCCTTTCAAAATAGTAAATCATTTAGAAATTAGTATCTTTTTATTTATTATACTATATTTTTCTTAAAAAATAAAGTAAAGAATGATAAAAAAATAAAATAATTTAAAAAATGCAAAAAAAATCCAAAATTGTTCAATTTTATGTATAATAAACAAGTAGTAAAAAAGGAGTAAATAAAATGCTTTTTGGTAAAAATGTTAATCAATATTATTTTAAATATTTTCACCTTTTAATTGTAGGAATTTTAGCATTATTACTAGTTGATTATATTCAATTGTTAATTCCGGAAAATTATGGGAATTTAATTGATTTGATTAGTAATCAAACGTTAACTAATGAGGCTTTATTCAAGATTATATATAATATGCTTTTTATTACCTTATGTATGTTTGTTGGCAGATTCTTATGGAGAATTTCAGTTTTAAATATAGGTGTAAAAGTAGAAACTAAATTAAGAGAAAAAATGTTTATCAAGATGGAAAGTCTTTCTCAAGATTACTTTCAAATTCATAAAACAGGTGCACAAATGGCTCTGTATACAAATGATTTAATGAGTATTAAAATTTGTTTTAGTGATGGGATTATAATGTTTATAGATGCCTTTTTTTTGGGTGGACTTGCTATTTATAAAATGATTCGATTAGATTTATTGATGACATGTATTGCCTCCATCCCTCTTGTTTTATTAGGAGTATGTGGTGGAATTATTGGCAAAGCGATTGATAAACGATATGACGCGAGGCAGAGGGCTTTTGAAAAATTATCCGAATTTACACAAGAAAATTTTTCTGGAATTGCTGTAATCAAAGCTTATGTAAAAGAAAAATTAGAATTAAGAGAGTTTGTAAAAATTAATAAAAATTTTTCGGATAAAAACGTTTCTTTTATTAAGTTTGCAGTATCACTAGATGTGCTTTTTTCGACCCTAATCAGTTCAATTGTTGTTATCATTATTGGTTATGGGACTCATTTGATTATTACAACTAGTGGTTCTGATATGCCTTTTACGGCTGGTCAATTGATTCAGTTTATTTCCTATTTTGGTCAACTTACTTGGCCTGCTTTGGCTCTTGCAAATTTAATCAATATTCATTCGCAAGGTAGAGCTAGTTTGAAACGAATAAATGAACTATTAGATTATCCCATTAGTGTTAAAGATGATAAAAATTGTGTAATGGTGGATGAATTAGAAGGATTAATAGAATGTAAAAACTTGACTTTCACTTATCCAGGTGCTCAAAATCCTTCTCTTGAGAACATTTCTTTTACCATTAGACCGAAGGAAAAAATTGGAATTATTGGGAAAACAGGTTGTGGTAAAACGACTTTAGTAGATCTATTGACGCGAATATATAATGTTGATGAAGGATGTTTATATATTGATGGAATTGATATAATGCAATTACCAATTCAAAAGGTAAGAGATCTAATTTCATATGTACCACAGGATAATTTTTTATTCAATGATACCATTTTAAATAATATTGCTTTTAGTCAGAAATCATTGAGTTTAGAACAAGCCATTTTATTTGCCAAATATGCTTGTGTTGATGATAATATTCAAGAGTTTCCACTCAAATATGAAACAATGATAGGTGAAAGAGGGGTAAGTCTATCCGGTGGTCAAAAACAACGAATTTCAATGGCAAGAGCGATGGCAAAGAATGCCAAAATTTTGATTCTTGATGATTCGGTTTCGGCTGTGGATACTAAAACAGAAGCTAATATTTTAGATACTATACATCGCGATTTTAAAGATAAAACGATTATTATGATTGCGCATAGAGTTTCCACTATTGCCTCTTTAGATAAAATTATTTTAATGGATAATGGCAAAATTATAGCTATTGGTAGTAACGATGAATTATATGATAAGGTTCCGATGTATCGTGAAATTGTTGATCTTCAACATTTAGAAGGAGGTGAAGATGAATGATTTTAGTGATTATGTTACTTTTCGTTTTACTTTTTATGCCTTCTAAACCCAACACCAATCATTTTAAGAAAAATGAAGTTAACAATTCAAATAATAATAAAAATAAAAAAATAGAAAAAGGCGTTTATAAATTATTATTAAAATATACAAGATTAGAATTAAATAAATTTATCATTGCTTTTGTGGTTATGATACTAGCTGTTGGAATGAATTTGATTACCCCCCTTTTATTAGGTGATGCGGTAACTATATTATCAAAAGAAGTTATTGATATCAAAAAAATTATCATCATCATTGTTCTTTATATAATTATTCTAATTATTGCTTGTATCATTCAATATTATCAGTCAATTATTCTTGCGAAAGCTGGAGATAAAATAATTTATCAAATGCGTGAAGATGTGTTTACAAAGTTAGAGGGCTTATCCATTCATCAATTAAATGAAACGCCTGTGGGTAAACTTGTAACAAGAGTTACAAGTGATACCAATGCGTTAAATGATATGTATACTTCTACAATTGTGAATCTGATTAAGAATGTATTGACAATTGTTGGTGTAATTGTAAGTATGTTTCTTATCAATGTAAAACTCACTCTTTGGGTGCTTATTACAACGCCAATTGTTGGTATTTTGAGTTATATTTTTCGAAAATTAGCAAGAAAAATTTATCGTAAAGTAAGACATGGTATAACAAGTGTCAATACAAGTTTATCTGAAAATATTTCTGGTGTTAAATTAACCCAAATCTTTAATCAAGAACAAAAGCAGATTCAATCCTTTAAAAAAGTGAATGATGATTTAGAGAAAAGTTATTCTAAACAAATATTATTATTTGGTATTTTTAGACCATCTATTTATGCGGTATATGTTTTAACGATTGTTTTACTATTTTATGTTGCTGGAAAGGATATTATAGATAGTAATTTTGTTTTAGAATCAGGTTTAATTGTTATTTTTTATTCTTATATTGAGAAATTGTTTACTCCAATCCAAAATTTAGCAGAACAATTCAATGTGTTACAATCAGCTCTTGCTGCTGGAGAGAGAATATATGATGTATTAAATATAAAATCTGAATTAGAAGATGCGGAAGATGCGATTGAAATTGATCATCTTGATGGAGAAATTGAATTTAAAAATGTTTGGTTTGCTTATGTTGGCGAAGATTGGATTTTAAAAGATGTCTCGTTTAAAGTAAAGGCTAAAGAAAATGTTGCTTTTGTGGGAGCTACAGGTAGTGGAAAGACAACAATATTGTCTTTGATTGTTAGAAATTATGATATTCAAAAAGGCCAAATTTTCATTGATGGTCTTGATATTAAAAAGTACCAAATTGCTTCTTTACGAAAACATATTGGTCAAATGCTTCAAGATGTATTTTTATTTTCTGGTACTGTAGAGTCTAATATTACTTTGCGAAGTGAGGAGATTACTTCTGATATAGTTAAAGAGGCCTGTAGATTTGTAAATGCTGACAAAGTTATTGATAAATTACCAAATAAATATAATGAAATAGTAAGGGAACGAGGGAAAAACTTTTCATCTGGTGAGCGTCAATTGATTTCCTTTGCTAGAGTCGTTTCTCATAAACCTAATATTATGATTTTGGATGAAGCAACATCTAATATAGATACTGAAACAGAGGCTTTAATTCAGGATTCATTGAAAAAAATGATGAATATAGGAACAATGTTGATTGTTGCACATCGGCTATCAACTATTCAACATTGTGACAAAATTATTGTTTTAAAAAAAGGAAAAATTATTGAAAGTGGTACGCATTTGGAATTATTAGATAAAAGAGGACACTATTATAATTTATATCAATTACAATATGAAAAGAAAAATTGAAATGCATTTTAATGGAATTGGAGAAAAAAATGTTATCAAACGATTGGTCTATTATGTATGAAAAAGCAAAAGAAGTCTTGCAAGAAAGACAAATTTCTAAATTTATTGAAGCAGGTAGTGTAGCAGCTGCTATAAAAACAGTTACTGGCAATATTTATGTAGGAGTTTGTTTTGATACGAGTTGTTCTTTGGGAATGTGTGCAGAAAGAAATGCGATAGCAAATATGATTACTCATAAAGATAATAAAATTGAAAAAGTATTAGTTATTACGACAAATGGAAGAGTTCTTTTTCCTTGTGGAAGTTGTCGCGAACTTATGATGCAATTAGATGAAAGTGCTGCGCAGATTGAAATATTAATGAGTTATCCTAAAGTTAAGACTATTTTATTGAAAGAGTTACTCCCTAATTGGTGGGCGTAAGAATAAGCCTATTTTAAATTCAATTAAAATAGGCTTTTTTGTTCAAAATTTTATAAAAAGTATGTTTAATCTGAGTAATTTTATTTTATTATTTGTAAAACTAAGATATATATGATATAATTTATCGCAAGGAGGTAAAAAGTATGGATGATATAGTTGTTATCAATAATTTAACAAAACGATTTAGTCAAATAACGGCTTTAGATAATTTTTCCATTAAATTACCTAAGGGCAAAGTAATTGGTATGCTCGGTCCAAATGGTAGTGGGAAAACGACTTTAATAAAGATTTTAACGAATCTTTCAATGCAATATGAAGGTGAGGTATTGATTAATGGTCAAAAACCTGGCATTGAAACTAAGAAAATAGTTTCATATTTACCTGATTGTAATTTTTTATCTGATTCATGGACTGTAAATGATGCTATTGAATATTTTGTTGATTTTTTTGTAGATTTTGATGAGCAAAAAGCAAGAAATTTAATTTCACAATTAGGAATCAATTTTAATCAAAAAATTAAAACTTTATCCAAAGGTACGAAGGAAAAGGTACATTTAGTATTAGTCTTATCAAGAAATGCAGAACTTTATATTTTTGATGAACCGATTGCTGGAGTAGATCCGGCTGCTCGAGATTTGATTTTTAAATTAATTTTAGAAAATTATAATAAAAATGGTACGATTTTAATGGCAACTCATCTAATATTAGAAGCTGAAACTATTTTTGATTATGCTTTTTTTATCAATAATGGTAGACTTGCACTTTATGATAGTGTTGAAAATATTAAAAATAAAACGGGTAAAACTTTAGATCAATTGTTTAGGGAGATATATCGTTATGGGTAAAATTTTAAAACACGATTTTAAAAATTCTTATAAAGAATTTCTGATCATGTGTGCGGCAATTATCATAATGTCAATTTTATTAGGAATAACTTGTCTATTTGATTTGAATTCTTTTTAGGAAGAGTCTTTTTTATGAGTTCAATGACTTTTTATATTCTAATTATTACAGCAGTCGGAATTCTTTGGATTGTTTATATTATTAATTCGATTAATAAAAAGTTTTTTACAAGAGAAGGATATCTAACTTTTACAACACCAATTTCGATTGATAAACTGATTATTTCTAAAATTTTGGTTAATTTTATTTGGTTTATTGTAGTGATGGTTACTTTTTTCATTTCCGTTTTGATTATTGTTTTTTTTGCTACAAGAGGTTATGTTGATGTCTTTAGCGGTCTAATTGAAATGGTTAAATTTGCTTTTCAACAACCACTAATTTTGGTGACTTCAATAATTAAAGTAATTTTATATGTACTTTCTTTATTGATTACCCTTTTCTTTACCCTTGCTTTTCTTAGCAGTGTTAATGTTAGAAAAGCTCGAACAATTATTACTCTTTTTGTTTACGGAATTGTATTAAACATTGGTAATTTTTTGATTTCAATGCTCTCTTTTTTTTCAGTAGGTCTTGGATATGATACTGTTAATTTTAAACATGTCTTTTGTTATCAAACAGGTTATTTGACACCTGTTATTGGTATAATGGCTCCTATTGCTACAGAAACTACAACAATTATGTACTTCAGTTTTAATCAACTCATAGGTATGATTGGTTTTATTGTAGGTCTATATTTTATTACAAGATATCTTATCACAAAAAAATTAGAATTAGATTCAAATTAATAAGAATAAAACCAATATATACATAAAAAAGTCCTTATATGGGCTTTTTTTATGTATATTTGTACTCAATATGATATAATTAATAATCGAGGTAAAATATGAATGGAATTATCATTGTAAATAAAGAAAAAGGCATGACAAGCCATGATGTTGTAAATCAGATAAGAAAAATTTTTCAAACTAAAAAAGTTGGCCATCTTGGAACGCTTGATCCTAATGCGACAGGTATTTTAGCGATTTGTATAAATGATGCGACTAAATTGGTGCAATTTTTAGTAGAACACGATAAAACTTATATTGCAAGAGTTTGTTTGGGGAAAAAAACAGATACTTATGATTTAGATGGAAATATTATAGATAGTGCTAAGGTTGAAAAAATCGATGTAGAAGAATTAGATACTATTCTTCAAGACTTTATAGGCAAACAATTACAAGTTCCACCAATTTATTCTTCTATTAAAGTGAATGGAAAGAAGTTATATGAATATGCCAGAAATAATGAAAAAATAGAAATTTTACCAAGAGAGATTGAAGTATATCATATTAAAAGAATTTCTGAACTTATATATGAAAATGATTGCTGTTTTTTTGATCTTTATTTAGAGGTATCAAAAGGAACTTATGTTAGAAGTCTTTGTGCGGATATAGGAGAAAAGATGAATATTCCTTCCTCAATGGCTGAATTATGTAGAATAAAATTAGGAAATTTCGATATCAAAGACGCATATATGCTTAAAGATATAAGAGAAGGAAATTATCGATTAATAACGATGGTAGAGGCTTTATCTAACTTACCTTTTTTTTCTTCTGAGGAAGTACTGAAAAAAGCTAGGTTTGGGATGAAAATGCCTATTAAGATGGTTTTAAAAAATTCTATTGATAAACCTAAAAGAATTGCAATCAGAGAAAAAAACAAATTAATTGCAATTTATGAATTAACAAATGATTTAAACTATTATAAGGCGGTTCGTGTATGGAATTGATTAGATTAAAAAAAGGAGAATATCTGAACATAAATCATCCTATTGTTGCTACTATTGGACAGTTTGATGGATTACATTTGGCACATTTATTACTCCTTAAAAAAACAATAGAACTATCCCAAAAAAGAAATCTCAAAAGTGCTATTTTTACGTTTGATCCTCATCCTGATTTTATTTTAAATAAAGATAAGACGAATACGTATGTTACTCCCTTTGATGAAAAAGTTAAACTTTTAAGAGAAATTGGGATCGATTATATGATTGTAATTGAGTTTAATAAGGAAGTTGCTCAAATGTTGCCTATTTCATTTGTTGAGAATATTTTAATTGCCAATGGTGTTAAGGAAGTAGTTGTAGGTTTTGATTTTTCGTTTGGACAAAAAGGGTTGGGTAAAGCGCATATGATAGAAGAATTATCAAAGGGTAGGATTAAATGCCATATTGTTGATGAAATGAAACATGAAAATCAAAAAATTGGTACTTCATTTATAAAAACTTTATTGCAAAATGGTCGAGTGAGAGAGGTAAAAGACTTAATGGGACGTTTTTATAAAATAACAGGAAAAGTCGTTCATGGAAACCAAGTTGGCCGAACAATCAATTTTCCAACGGCTAATTTTTCTATCAATTCTTCATTTGCAAAACTTCATCCTGGAGTATATGTTGTTAGAGTTAGTATTGATGATAAAAAATATTTAGGTATTGCCAATCTTGGTACTAATCCAAGTTTCAATAAAGTTGACAATATGGTTTTTGAAACACATATTTTTGATTTTAATCAAGATATTTATGATAAAATAATAGATGTAGAATTGATAGATTTTATTCGGGATGAAATAAAATTTTCCAGTAAAGAAGCCTTTTTAAAACAAATTTTGAAGGATACGGAGTATGCTAAAATGATTTGTGTGCAGTTAAATCTTTTTTAAAAATAAAAAAGAAAGATTTTACTTGATATTTTTCTGAAATTGTGATAAAATATATGTGACCTATGCAAAGTTTTTCGAATCTTCCGACGAATTCTTCAGCATATGGCATATTTTAAATCTATTTAATAGAAATGATAAAAGGAGGAAATTTATGGCTTGTGTTTCTAAAGAAGAAAAGGCAGCTATCATTGCCCAATTTGCACGTTCAGAGGGTGATACAGGTTCACCTGAAGTTCAAATTGCGATTTTAACAGCAGAAATCAATAAGTTGAATGAGCATTTAAAAGTTCATACACATGATTTTCACAATCGTCGTGGTTTGTTAAAAAAAGTTGGACATCGTCGTAATCTTTTAGCTTATTTAAAGGATAAGGATGTGCAACGCTATCGTGAATTAATTGCCAAATTAGGTTTGAGAAAATAGCACTAAAGGGCATAATGATTTATGCCCTTTGCTACTATTTATGATTATTAATCTTAAATTTTTTTAAGTTATAATATAAAATGTACGAAATCAAGGAAAGGATAGTTTGTAATACGGCAAACTAAAGTGAAAAAAATGGAAAAACAAGTATTTGAATACAATCATCGGAATCGTAAAATTTTGGTGGAAATCGGTGAACTTGCAAAACAAGCCAATGGAGCTTGTCTTGTTCGATATGAGGATACAGCAGTGCTGAGTGCTGCTGTGGGGAGTAATCAAGCTATGGCTACTGATTTTTTTCCGCTAACAGTTTTATATCAAGAAAAGTTATATGCGGCAGGAAAAATTCCAGGAGGTTTTTTAAAAAGAGAAGGTAGACCTACAGAACATGAAACCCTTGTTTCTAGGTTAATTGATCGACCAATTCGACCACTTTTTGCTGAAGGGTATCGCAATGAAGTACAAGTAATTAATATGGTAATGAGTGCTAATCCAGATTGTTCTTCAGCGATGGCAGCAATGCTAGGTTCGAGTATTGCTCTTTCTATTTCTGATATTCCGTTTGAAGGACCAATTGCTGGTGTAGTTGTTGGGCGTATGAATGGTAAATTAATTATTAATCCTACGGTTGAAGAATTAGAAAAATCTGATATTAATTTAACTGTTGCAGGTACGAAAAAGGCTATCAATATGGTTGAGGCAGGTGCTAAGCAAGTAACTGAGGAAGATATGTTAGAAGCGTTGCTTTTTGCACATGAAGAAATTAAACGATTATGTCAATTTCAAGAAGAAATAATTGAAAAATGTGGCAAAGAAAAGATGATTCCGGATTTATTTAAAATACCTGAAGAGTTAGAAAGGGATGTGAGAAATTTTGCAGAACCAGAGTTATTGCCTGCTATTTCTATTCATGAAAAACTTGCACGTGCTGCTGCTATTGAGGAGATAAATTCTAAAACACGTGAACATTTTTCTAAACTTTTTGAAGAAAATCCTCAATTTACGTTAGATGAAATAGAACAAAATAAAAAATATGTTGATTTGATATTAGAACATATTTTAGCTGAAGAGGTAAGAAGATTAATTACTAATGATAAAATACGTCCTGATGGTAGAGCAGTTAACGAAATTAGACCTTTGTCATCAAGAATTGATATTTTTGAAAGAACGCATGGTTCTGCCTTATTTACAAGAGGGCAAACGCAAAGTTTATCGGTGGTTACTTTAGGATCACTAACTGAATTTCAAATCATAGATGGATTAGGAGTCGAAGATAGCAAGCGTTTTATGCTTCATTATAATTTCCCTCAATTTGCTGTAGGCTCAACCGGAAGATATGGAAGTCCTGGTCGTCGTGAGATTGGTCATGGTGCTCTTGGTGAAAGAGCATTATTGCAAGTCATTCCCTCAGAGGATGAATTTCCGTATACAATTAGAATTGTTAGTGAAATTTTAGAATCAAATGGTTCTTCATCACAAGCTTCGATTTGTGCAGGTACAATGGCATTAATGGCTGCTGGGGTTCCTATTCAAGCTCCTGTTGCCGGAATTGCGATGGGATTAATTAGTCAAGATGATGAGTGCAGTAAATATACAATTTTGACAGATATTCAAGGTCTAGAAGATCATTATGGTGATATGGATTTTAAAGTTGCTGGAACAAAAACGGGGATAACTGCCTTACAAATGGATATTAAGATTAAAGGAATTACACCAGAAATTTTGAAGGAAGCTCTTGCTCAAGCAAAAGTAGGTAGAATGCAAATTTTAGATCATATGTTAACTACTATTTCTGAGGTAAGACCTGAACTTAGTCAATATGCTCCAAAAGTGAGAATGATTAGAATAAATCCTGAACGCATTAGAGATGTCATTGGTAGTGGCGGTAAAATTATTCAAGAAATTATTGATAAATGTAATGATGTTAAAATTGATATTGAACAAGATGGGCGCGTATTTGTAATGCATGCTGAAACAAAATGGATTGATGAAGCAATTAAAATTATTGAGAATTTAACAAGAGAACCAGTTGTAGGTGAGATTTATCCTGTTAGAGTAGTTAAGATTGTTGATTTTGGTGCTTTTGTTGAATTATGGCCAGGTTGTGAAGGACTTGTTCATATTTCAGAACTTGATACTAAACGTGTTGCTAAAGTGGAAGATGTTGTTCATGTAGATGATGAAATTGTTGTAAAATTATTAAAAATAGATGATAAAGGGAAACTTGTTTTATCTAGAAAAGTATTATTAAAACAGACACAAAAAACAGAAAATGAAGAAAAAACACAAGCTCTTCACGAAGTTGAGCAAAAAGGAGAATAAATGAAAATAGGCATTACTTCTGATTGTAGTTCAGGATTGGAATATGCTCCATTTGAACATCATATTAAAATAACAAGAACTACAATTCATTTCAAAGACGAAGAATTAATTGATGGTATTGATATTAAAGCTGAGGAATTTTATCGACGTTTGAAAGAAACAGATATTGTACCATCTACTAGTGCACCAAGTTTGGGTGAAATATCAAAAAGAGTTGAAGAATTAAAAGCAGAAGGCTGTACAGACGTTATACACTTTCCTATTTCTTTTGGTCTTTCTGCCTATGGCGAAAATTTATTAAATGCTTTTGATAATATGGTAGAGGGTGTAAAGTTACATGTTTTTAATTGTCATAGTGCATGTTTAATGGAAGGATATTGTGCTCATTATGCGGAAATTTTAGCTGAAAGAGGATATACTGTTGAAGAAATTATGGACGAGTGCCAAAAATTTGCCGATCAAACAGTTGCATACCTTATCGTCGATGATTTAAAATATTTAGTTAAAAATGGTCGTTTAAATGCAGTTTCTGGATTTATTGGTGGACTTGCTAAAATTAAACCGATTTTACAATTGGCAAAAAATGGTACTATTGATGTATTTGAAAAAATTAGGACTAGAAATAGGGCAATTGATAGAATTAAAGAACTAGTTTTAAATGATACTAAGGAGGCAAAAGAAGTAATTTATATGGTTTTACATTCTGATTGTGAAAATGATGCTAAAGTACTTCTAGAGGAAATCAAGCCTTTGTATAAAAATGGTGTACGCTTTGATTTGACCACCGTAACTCCAACTGTTGGTGCTCATATTGGTTGTGGTGTCATTGCCATTGCTTATATTATTTTAGATGGATTGAAAGAAAGATTTTAATAAATACATAGGGTAATCGAGCTAAAAATATTTTAGTTAGGAAAGTCCATACTAGCACAAACTGAGATGTTTGTAGTGTTTGTGCCTAACGAATACATAAGTTAGGGGATAGTTGATGTCTATTACGGCGAATGAAACCTACGGATATATCTATGGTGTAGTTCTTAAGGTGCCACAGTGACGATTTTCTTTGGAAACGAAGAAGTGGAACGGGTAAACCCCACAAGCTAGCAACCCAAATTTTGGTAGGGGCACGAGAATTGGAGAAATTCAACTCACAATTCTTGCAAAGTGATATACTTTGAGATAAATGATTACCATTCTTTTAGAATACAGAATATGGCTTACATATGTATTTACATCAAATAAAAGACATGATTGCATGTCTTTTATTTTAGGAGGTAGAAATGATTATAAAAAAAGCTGAATATGTAATAAGTGGTACTAAATTTGAACATTTTCCTCAATTCAATTATCCCGAATTTGTTTTTATCGGTAGATCTAATGTGGGAAAAAGTAGTTTACTTAATGCAATTACAAATCGTAAAAATCTTGCTTATACATCTAGTAAACCTGGTAAAACAATTACGCTCAATTTTTATAATGTGAATGATGAAATTTTATTTGTTGATGTTCCAGGGTATGGGTATGCAGAAAGGGTAAAATATGATCGTCTTGCCTATGGAAAGATGATCGAAAACTATTTGAATTTTTCTAAAAATTTAATTTCTTGTTTTCTAATTCTTGATTCTCGACATAAACCTTCAGAAGATGATATTTTGATGTATAATTTCTTAAAACATTTAGAAAAAGAAATTGTAATCATTGCGACAAAAATTGATAAAATTAGTAAAAATGAATTACAAAAAAATTTATCATGCATAAAAAAAACTTTAAATCTAGGAATAAATGACTTCATATTTTGCGTATCATCAGAGAAGCGAGTAGGCATTGAGCTTGTACATAAGTATATTGAAAGTAAAATTTCCAAAATTGAATAAAATAATTAAACCTTCATATAATATAATACCAATGATTATATGGAGGTTTTTTCATGGATTTAAAAATGAACTATAATTCTTTTATAAAATTAAAAGATTTTTTTAAAGTATTAAATATTAGTGCTGAAATTGATGAGTATAATGTAAAAAATGATACTTTAGAAGGTGTTTTACATATTAAGGGAAAATATTTAAGAAGAGATAATGTTAGCGAAGAATATTTTTTAGAGAAAATACCTTTTTCTATTGTAATAAACGATCAAGATTTTGAAGTAGAGGATATCAATTGCATTGATTTTGAATATATTGGTGTTGAAGGACGAGGAGTAGATGTTAGTTTTGATATTTTAGTTAAATATTATATCTTTGAAGAAGTACCTGTTGTTACTTCTAGAAATGAAGAAATGGTAATGGCAAATAGTTTGGAAAAGCAAAGCGATATAGATCAATCATCTCAAAAACCAGATATTATAGAAGAAGAACATAGTGAAACAGACACTTTATTTAGAGAAGAAGGCGACAGTGAAGAAAATCTAGATGAACAAATGGCAGAAGTGATGGCTACTCCACTAGAGGATGACGAGTTTGAAACATTAAAAAAAGAAGAAACAGAAAGAATTGATAATTTATTAAAATCAACATTAAGCTTTAAAGATGATAATTTACCCACGGAAGAAATAGTGATAAGAGGATTAAAGGATACAACTACTTTGATGAAAGTATATTATTATAAAAATGATGCTGAACTAGAAAGGGTATGTAACGAAAATAATATGTCATTAGATACAGTATTTAAGAAAAATCAAAAATTTGATTTTAATAAATATCATCGAGTGATAATAAATGATAAATAGTGAATATGGTGTGGGAGCTAGAAAATTTATTCCTGATCTTGTTAAATACTATGAGATATCATTAGTTGATTATATACCCATCACGCATAAAACTTATAAGCTTTCTACTGAAAATGGACAGCAGTATTTTTTAAAAGAAACAACCGATAGTACTTTAAACAAATACCAATATCTTGAAAGTAAAGGAATTTCTAATGTGCTTTATCCCATTTTAAATAAAGAAAAAAGGTTTATTACTAAAACAAATAACCTTTCTTTTTATATTAATGACTATCTGTCTAATATTCCTGTGCGTGATGACATTAAAGCCGCAAATTTATTTAATGAATTAAACATTCTTCATCATCAGACTACGATTAGAAAAAATTTGGATCCTTCTAAGGCACGAGTTAAATTTGATGAACTGTCAAGTCAGTTGGATTACAAATTTAGGATGTTAGAATTACTGGTAAGAAAAGTGGAAAGTAAACCACTTGATATGTTTTCTATGCCAATACTTGAAAATTATCATTATATATTAGATGCAAAGCGTGAGTTGATCAAATTACAAAAAAGGATTATTAGCAGTGTAAAAGCTAAAGAAAGTGTTGAATATAGTTTTGTTCATAATAATCCTTCCATTGATCATTTATTAAATGTAAGAGGGGTCAACTATTTAACAAGTCTAGATCATAGCAAAATAGGAATAAGTTCGCTCGATATGGCTAAATTTTATGTGTTAAACGAACACTTAGATATTGATTATAAGAGTCTGATTTTAAATGAGTATTATAATGAAAATCAACTTTTTTATTATGATTATTTTAGATATTTAGTTCTTGTAATCTATATCAAAAGAATGAATGTTTCAACAGAAGAATATGTTAATGCTAATCTGTTTGTTTCAACAGCGAATGTCATTCAAAGATATTTTCATAATTTTTCAGATTATCAAGAAGAGACTAGTAAACCAGACCAAACAAGCTATAATAACCAATACTAAATTAGCAAATGAAAACCAAAATATTGTAATGAAGAGTTGCCAAAAGAAAATACAACAAAAATAATTACAAAGTTTAGAATAACCTCTTTTCATTCTAAGAAGATATGTATTAAACCATTTTTTCATTTTATCACCTTACCTATTTTAGTATATGTCAAATGCCCGTAAATGGTGAAAAAATTATTATATAATTTGACTAAATAAATAAAATATAGTATAATAAATAAGTCGAGTTAGGTGATTTTATGAAATGGTCAATTCCACAACTGAAAAAAATTCAAAAATTTCCTTTTTCTTTTAGTGAAACAATTGATTATAAAGATGCGATTAAACATGTAAGTGATATTTTAGATATTGATTTGGTAAAGGTAGATGGAAAAATTGATAAAATAGATGATGAAACCTATCGTTTGCAATATCATATGGATGTTCCACTTACTTTACAATGTGCTTTGACACTAGACCCAGTTAGATATCATATGGAAAAAGATTATGATGAAATTTATAGTATTTATGATCGAGATGATTATTTCCTAATTGAAAAAAATACGATTGATTTGTCAGAAATTGTTTGGAGTAATATTCTAATCGAGAAGCCGATTAATGTGACCTTACCCAATGCTTATGAAATTTTAAAACAACGTGGAATTATATTAGATGATACAATTCAACTCGATGAAGACGAAGAAATCCTTTTTTATTCTAATGGAAAAAAAGAGGAATAGAATTAGAAAGAGGTGTTCTCATGGGAGCTATTGCTCAACAACGTCGTGTTTCTAAAACTCGTAAACTTAAACGTCGCACACATTATAAATTAGAAGTACCAGGAATGGTAGTATGTCCAAATTGTGGTGAATTAAAATTATCACATCGAGTTTGTCCAGTTTGTGGCCATTATAATGGAAAGCAAGTGAAAGAGATTAAGGTTAAAGAAGAAAAAAACGACAAAGAAAACTAATAAAAATATTAGTGCACAACTTGAAGACGCATCGCAGGATGCGTTTTTCTTTTAATAGAACTAGAGGTAAAAATGGAAACTAAACATATATCGGTATTATTGAATGAGGCTATTGATGCCTTAAATTTAAAAAAAGATGGTCTATATGTTGATTGTACTTTAGGTGGTGGAGGTCATTCTAGTCTTATATTATCTAGAATTTCAAATGGACATCTTTTTGGTTTTGATCAAGATGCGTATGCTATAAAGATTGCAAAAGAGAAACTTAGTTTGATAGGAGATAATTTTACTATTATAAATCGTAATTTTTCTGATATGAAGGATGCTTTAAATCAAAGAGGCATTTCGAAAGTAGATGGGATTTTGTATGATTTGGGCGTATCAAGTTTTCAAATAGATTTACCTGAAAGAGGGTTTAGTTATCGGTTAGATGGACCACTTGATATGAGGATGAATCAAAATCAAGTTTTAGATGCTTATATAGTAGTGAATACATATAGTGAAACCCAGTTGAAAAAAATATTATATGAATATGGTGAAGAAAGATATGCTCCATCAATAGCAAAAAAAATTGTTATTGAGAGACAAAAAAAACCAATAACTTCAACTTTAGAATTAGTAGATATTATAAAAAAAGCTGTTCCTGCTAGTTATTTGCGATTGGGACATCCTGCTAAACAGACTTTTCAGGCAATTCGAATTGAAGTTAACCACGAACTAGAAATTTTGAAAAAAAGTTTAGAAACGGGATTAACGATGTTAAATAGTGGTGGTAGAATGGTAGTCATTTCTTTTCACTCATTAGAAGATAAAATTGTTAAAAAACTGTTTAAAGAAAAAACAACTTTAAGTTTGCCAAAAGGATTGCCTTTCATTCCTTCTGGATATGATATTGAGTTTGAATTAGTTTATCACAAAGTCATTATTCCAAGTGATGATGAATTGACGAGTAATACTCGCTCACATAGTGCCAAAATGCGAGTTATTCAAAAAAAATAAAAGATCTATGGGAATCTATTTGATTAAAACGGACAAGAAATAAAAAACACATTAAATAAGTAATCTAATGTGTTTTTTTGTTTAAAAAAATTTGATTTGATAGGTAATTAATTGTGTTTCTTTTTTATCTAAATGAATCAAATGCAATTTGTCATTAAAATTTCCATTATGATTAGAAGGATCAGCACATCCAATCCAAGGCTCTATACATAAAAAATTAGCCTTAATATGATTTGGTGTCCATATCCCCAACATTGGAAAATCATTAAATTCAAATGCAATACCATGATTTTCATCTTTATTCACTAATTTGAGAAAGTGGGTTTTTAAATTGGTGAAAATGAGTGCATCATTTTGATAGTCTTCATAGTTCAATGGTAAAACTTTTAAATTGGTAAATGTTTTGGCAATTTTATTAAAATTTATTGTACCATTTTCCAATTCAACACTTGGACAATCATAATCTCCTGCATCTTTAAAAATAATTTTATAATCTTCAAATTTTTCACCATCAAAAAGTGGGACTTTAAAAGCTGGATGGAGTCCGAGATTGAAAGACATTGTTTCATCAGATAAATTTGTAATAACAATATAACTTTTTAAAAGATTACCATGAACTTGATAAGTAACATCAATATTGAATGAAAAAGGATATAATTTTAAATCTTCTTCAGTTGATAAATAAGAAAAAGTGATTGAAGAGGTTTCATGGTGTGTTATCGTAAAGTCGCGATCACGGATAAAACCATGTTTCATCATAGTATAGGGTATATTATTAATAAATGATTGACCATTCTTTATTGTTCCAATATTAGGAAATAAAATTGGTGCAGAACGTCCCCAAAATTTTGGATCTGAATTGTGTAAATAATCGATATTTTGATATTTTATTACTTTGATTTCAGCACCATGGTTAGAAATTTCTAAAAGTAAATCTTGATTTTTGATAGTATAGTTCATCTTATCACCTCGCATATATTATAGCATATTTTGACTACAATTACAAAAATTATGGTATAATCAATCTATCAAATTAGACAAAAAATTATTTTTGTTGATAATATATGTGAATAAAGGAGAAAATTATGAGTAAAAAAAATCCCAACAAAAAAGGTTTTTTTAAAGAATTTGTTGAATTCATTAACAAAGGAAATGCCCTTGCTTTAGCAATAGGTGTTATCTTAGGAGGTGCTTTTACCGCAATTGTTACTGCGATAAATCAAAATATTATATCACCTATTATTGCGGCCATCATTGGAGATGGTAAGTTAAATGAGTCACTGATTACTGTTTTGAAATATAAAGACGCAGCACAAGCAGACATAGATGCAGGAATTGCTAGTACTATTGGTGAACAAATACCATCAATTTATATTTCTTGGGGTGCATTGATTCAAGCCATTATTGATTTCTTATTAATTGCACTTATTCTTTTTTTAATTATTAAAATTACTACCGCAGTGTTTAATAGCGCAAAAAAAGCAAAAGAACGCTTATTAAAAAAAGAGAAAGAAGTTGTAATGGAAGAACCTACAAAACCTGCTATTGTAGAAGATCCTGTTGATATTCAATTATTAAAAGAAATTCGTGATTTATTAAAGGAAAATAAAAAAAATTAAATAGTGATGAATTTTTGGACTTAGTTTTGGTAAAAAATCAAAACTAAGTTTTTATTTATCATATATGATTAATAATGACATAAATCGACAATTAAAATTTGTATAATTATAGTAAATAATTTAGGAATTGAATTATTTAATATAATTATTAATTGGAGGAAGAGATGAATAAAAAAATTATAATCATAGTTATCAGTAGTCTTTTAATTTTTTCTTTAGGATTTATTTTATGTTTAAAGCCATTCAAAGCAGTTGTGGGAGAAAATAGTTCTACTAATGGTCTTGGAAAGACAATCAATATTGCTAAAGACAGTTATTCCGAATTTCATTCTTTGAATACTAACTATGATGTTTTAGATAGTAATTGGTTAAATTCACAATTGCAAACTGTACAATCCTTTAATGCTAGCAGAACAACAGAAGTGATATGTGCCAATAGCATAGAAGAATATAAAAATCAGTTTGCATTAGAAATTAATCGTGGAGATACTTTTGGTGCTGAATTTGATAAAATTGTGTTTGCTAGTATTGAAAATAATTTCAAATTTTCTAGTCATTTAAATTATAGTGGCTATGCTAGTCAATTTTATTATACTATATATAGTTATTTACCTTTATATGGCTACCGATTGCCTAATCATTTAGATCTATCATTATATAGTAACAATTTAAGTCAAGACTATGTTGGTTTTCTAAATTTATTATTTAGAAATGCCATAACTCCTGAGATTTTTTTTGATCGATTTGGTACCCATTTGGTATCAGCTGCTCATTATGGTGGAATGATGAGTTTTAATTATACGGCTATGTCAAATAAGATATCGTTAAGTGGTGATAATGCTTTAAATTTAAAAAATGGGTTGAAAGCCAATGTTTTAGATAAATTAGAATTGGGTACTGGCTTTAATTTTGATTCATCAATTATTTTAAATAAAAGTAAAAGTCTATATGATGAAAAATTTAGCATTCATTCAATTGGGGGTACTATTTTTTCAACAACGAATTATGATTATTTTATAAATAATTATTCTTCTTGGGCAAGTTCGATTAATGAAGATAATGCGGCATTAATTGGCCTGGAATCAGGTGGTCTAATACCACTTTGGGATATTTTACCAAGACAATATCAAAGTAAACGAGAACAATTCAAAAATATGTGTGAAACCTATATTTCAAGCAAAACTAGTAATGATGGGTATCATCATATTATAGATCTTTCTAAAAAAGATGATAGTACAATTAGAACCTCAGAAGTATTAATTGAAGATAGTGGTAGATTTAAGAATCCGTATGATAAAATTGATTTGAATGAAATTACTCCTTATGGCATTGATGTGTTAGAAGATTTAGGCTATAATAAAATAGAATTGACTATGAATATTGATATGAAGGAAAAAAATAAAGGTTATCAATATTTATGGATATATTCCGAATACAACAATAATGATGTGAACATTTTGTGGGGAAAGGATTTAGAATTAGGTAGCACTTCTTTACAAGATTATTATACGACGGAGACATTTACTATTTTAATTGATCTTGACAAAATCAATACTACCTATGATGGCACTTTTATTTATTTGTTATTTGGTGCTAGTGGAGCCTTTGGAGATGACTGGTATAATAAAAATGTAGTAATAACAAATATAAAATATATGAAATAATTGGGTGATTGTATGATAAAAGTAAACAATATAACTAAACTATATCATTCATCAAAAGGGGATGAAGTAGTAGCCTTAAATCATTTATCTATCAATATAAAATCAAGGGGATTAACATTTATCTGTGGAAAATCGGGGGCAGGTAAAACAACCTTTTTAAATCTCATTGGTGGTTTAGATAAATGCAGTAGTGGGGATATCGAAGTTTTTGGCCATGTTATAACTAAATTTTCTGAACAAGAAATTACAAATTATCGTAATTTTGTTGTAGGAATTGTATTCCAAGAATTTCATTTATTAGAAGATTGTACGGTAGAAGAAAATATCTATCATGCCATTCACATTTTGCCAGAACAGCATAATCACTACTCAGTAGATGAAGTATTAGAACTAGTAGGTATTCTAGATTTAAAACATCGTTTTATCAACGAATTATCAGGAGGACAAAAACAAAGAGTATCGATTGCAAGAGCTTTAGTTAAAAAACCAAAGATTCTTCTTTGTGATGAACCAACAGGTTCACTTGACTTTGAAACAGGAAAACAAATTATAAAATTATTAAAAGAAATTAGCAATAAGATATCCGTTATCATTGTTTCACATCAAATTGAGGATGCCAATCAATTTGGTGACCGTGTGATAACTTTTGATAACGGTCTCATAAAAAATGATAAGATAAAAAATGATTACAATAATGATAAAAAAATAAATAGTGAATTGCAATTAAAAAAGGTAAAAAAGAAATTAAAATATAAAGATCTTTTTAAAATATCGTGCCGATTTCTAAAAGTTAAGTGGTCTAGACTTTTCATAATCATTCCTTTATTTTTAATTTGTTTACTTCTTTTTAACATTATTTTATCAATCAATTTTAGTAACAATGATAGAGTAATCAAGAAGGCTATGATGGATAATCATCTTGATTATGTTTCAATTGACAAAAAATATATATTAAATGATGGTAAAGATAAGACATTAAGTGGTTACAATATGAATGAAAATGATTATCAGTATTTAAAAGATAATTTGAATGCAGATATAGATATTGTTTATGATGAGTTTAATTGCATGTATAGTAATCTTGGCAATGGTGGCTCACAATTATTTGACAATACAACAAGTAAAATTAACTATTATAGTAAACGAAATAGAGGTGCCATAGAAATTAATCAGAAATTTTTAGATCGATATGGTTATACGCTTGATGGACGTTTACCAAAATATGATGATGAAATTGTCATTACTGAATATATTTTTGAATTATATCAATTGACTAATTATAAGGATGGTTCTAATGAAATAAAAATTAGAGAACATGAAGATTTAATTGGCAAAACAATTACCTTTTCTTCTTCTAAACCATTTAAAATTGTAGGTATAATAGATACCAAAATGAATAGTAAAAGGTATAAACCATTAAGTAATCAATTGATCAATCTACCTACCACTCATATATTGCGTTATGAATTGGAGGATCTTTTACAACATGGTATTCACAATCTTATTTATATGAATGAGGGGTATTTCGACAAAACAGTTATTGAGAATCAAACTGATATACCATTTTATTATGAATATAAAGATTACACTAGTGGAAATCGTCATAGTTATAAATCATTTAGGAAAAATACCGATCCAACTGGAGTTCGATTTTATCGAATGAAAGATTTAGAAGAGACAAAATATGAAATCTATCTCCCCATTGATTTTGATGTTAATAGTAAACAAATAGAAGAGAAAATTAGTGGTGCAATTCTTGAGTATGCCGAGTCTACATATTTTCAAATTCGTAATCAGTGGATTGATGATGGAAATAGAGATGATTATTATTATTATTATTATTATATTTGTACTAACGAAATAAATAAATATAGTCCGAATTGTTCTTATAAAAATTTTCAAGAAGCAGAAATAGATTTAGAAATAAAAAATCGTATCAAAAATCCAACTGTTTATCTTCCTACATTTGGCTTTGATAAGAATGCAAATACAGATGTAAATATCAATATTGTAGGTTTTTTTGATGCTCAATCAGATGAAGAAATAAACTATTGTTATTTTTCAGAAGAATTGTATGATTTGATTTTAAATGATTATCAATATTTACTATATAATTATCGGAATTTTATCATTCCATTGAAGGATTTTGAAGCAAAAAATTTTGAAATGAGAAATGAGGAGATTACAGATTCTAATCTTCTATTAGAAAATAAATTATTAATAAATTATAATAGTGATGAACATATTTATAGGGGTAATGTGAATAATGGTGTCAAATATGATATTTGTAATGAAATAATTACATCATTTGATTATTTAAAAGATTATATAGAAATTATTTTATTGGTCTTAAAATTGATTCTACCTTGTCTACTTATAATTTTGATTTTAGTCATGTATCATTATTTTAGTCATGTTATTTTAGAAAAGAAAAAAGATATCGGCATATTTAGATTATTGGGATATCAAAAAAGAGAAATATTTATTGTTTTTTTGAATGAAATTATCGTAATTTTGTTGCCAGTACTTATTGTAAATATGCTCTTATGTAGCATATCAGTCAACTTCATCAATCATTATTTTGATAAAATATATTTTGCTTTATATCCAATAGCTAACCTTGGTTTTTTTGCCATTTTAGTAACGATTATAGTAACATTTATTTTGGGTTTAATTGGTATTAGTTTACCATTGTATAGAATTTTGCGAAAAACACCAGTGCAAATAATTAGTAATAAATAAGGAGAAAGTATGGTAAAAAAAATATTAAAAAAAGTGAATTTTTTGATTTTAATAGGATGTGTAGTTATGTTTATTTTATCTGCTAATTCATTAATAAATATAGATGCAGCTGTATCTGAACCTATTACACCTAATGGCAGTTATGTTCCCTATCAATCTATTACAACTGATCTTTCTGATGCAAAAAAAAGTGAGTATATTGCCAATGAAAGTAAATATGTTAGTCGAGGTGCAATTTTATTAGATGAACCAACCAATAGGTATAATTCACACTCCTATGCATGGTATCGCCAACAGTATGATTCAAATATTTATAAGATTAATTATCCAAATGTATATATAAATGATGGTAGTTATAGATTAAAAACAGACAGTATTGAAGTAGGTGATATTGTTTGCTATTATCGCGTCAAATTAACTTATGAAACTGATCGAAGTAAATTAGTTAAGGTTGATCCATATTTAGCTCATTCAGCAAAAGTAAAGAGCATCGATGGTGATTTTGATGTTTATAATTTAGAAACCTTAGAAAATTTAACTTTAATTTCTAAATGGGGTGATGGTGGTTTATATGAACATGTAGGCACCAATTGCCCATATTATTATGATTGTCTTCAAACAAAGCCATATACATTAGATAATTTGCACTTTGATGATATGAATATATCAACCATTGATGATGCTTTATTCTATATAGAGGTATATGGACCTAATTATGAAAGTTCAACATCAATCGATTTAAGTGAAAATCCGATTGTTTTATCTAAAAACTTACAAGAAAATGGATTTGTTTTTTATAAATTAAATGTTCAATATGCAGGAAAATTTGAAATAGAGGCTTCTGCTAATGATTTTCTTGATTTGAAAATATTTACTAAAGATTTGAATTTAATAAACAATGATGTAATAAGAGATGAAAATGGTAAAACTAAATTAGTTACAAATCTAGTATCAGGTGTCTTTTATTTGCGAATTTCTTATTTAAATGCAGCTGTATATGGTAATGTAACGACTTCAATAAAAAGAATAATTAGTAATGATTTTAATTGTGAAAATGCCATTGTACCTGATCATAATTATATTGATGAATGTGGTAGCGAGGTCACTATAAATGGTGGAAATTATGGTGGAAATACAATTACACAAGGTTTTACAAGAGTCTTATATTTGAATTCACAAATTGTACCATCCACTTCTCGATTAGATTATTATTGGTATTCAAGTGATAAAGAAGTTGCAACAATTAGTCAATATGGTACTCTTTTTGCAAAAGATGGTACGGGCAATAAAAGTATTGAAATAATTGCCGTGTATAAACATAATCCTTCTATTATTTATAAAAAGAGTTTTGTAATAAAAGAAGAGACAAAAACTGAAGAAATTGTTATAAATTATGAAATGACAATTTCTGTCAATTCAACTGTATCTTTAGAATTGGATAATCAAGTACCATATAATTGGATACAATATTATACTTGGAGTACAGAAAATAAAAATATAGCTACGATTTCTCCTTTTGGTACAATTAAAAGTATAAGTAGAGGGCAAACAACGTTTACAGGTCTTTATCAATATAATAGTCGAATTTCCATTTTGATAACGATTTATGTCATTGAATAAAAATAAAGTGTATAAATATGGATAAGAAAAGTATGTTTTAAATAGTATGGGTCTTATAAATCCATTGACATTAGAAAAGAAAATATGGGATAGAAAAATTTTGTTATTGGTAAATTGTTATCAAGTAATCTCTGTTAGTAATTAGGGTTATTATTTATTAGAATATAGTTTTCATCTTGTTCATATCGTTTGTATCTCAAACAAATCTAAAAACACGCTCATAATTGATCTGGGCGTGTTTTTAACATATTTCAAGTAGATGAATAAGATGAAATGATACACACATCAGTTTTAGCATTCCCATGACTTTTATCTAAATATTTTGTTCTTTAATCAATTTCTTATCATAAAATATATTGGTGAAAAAATGAATATTAAAAAAAGAATTTTATTTACATATGTAGTGATAATTGTTTGTTTTTCTATAGTTTCATTGAGGCTTTCCTATGTTAAGGTAATTAAAGCAGATGAATATTATCAAAAAGCCCTAGATTTATGGACAAGAAGTGCACCAATAAGTGGCATTAGGGGTAATATTTATGATCGCAATGGGGAACTTATTGTAGGTAGCAGATTAACACCTACAATTATTGCGATACCCAAGCAAGTTAAAGATATCGATGATGCAAGTAAAAAAATTGCTAGTATTGTCAATTGTAAACCAGAAGAAATTAAGAAACATTTAAAAAAATCTGTATCGGTGGAAATTTTAAAACCAGAAGCACAAAAAATTAGTGTCGAACAAGCAGTAGAAATAGCTAAACTAGATATTGATGGAATTTATATTGTGGGAGATAGTTCAAGATATTACCCATATCCTACATGTCTTGCTCAGGTGATAGGAATTGTAGGAATTGATAATCAAGGAATTAGTGGAATAGAATATATTTATGATGAATATTTAAAAGGAAAAGGTGGAGCTTTGCAAATATATACGGATGCTCATGGAGAATTAATGGAAGATTTAAGTGGATTTTATCAAGATGCTACTAGTGGATATGATATTTATTTGAGCATTGATTTAAATATTCAATTGAGTTTAGAAAGAGTAATGGATAATGCGGTAAAAAAATATACTCCTAATGATATGGTCGGACTTGTCATGAATCCAAAAACTAGTGAAATTCTTGCAATGGCATCTAGACCTACTTTTAATTTAGAATCATATCAAGATTATCCACAAGAAATATATAATCGTAATTTACCTATTTGGAAATCTTACGAACCAGGTAGTACGTTTAAAATTGCAACATTTGCTGCAGGATTAGAAGAAAAGGTTTTTAAATTAGATGAAAAATTTTTTGATCCAGGATATATGATTGTAGATGGCACGAGAATTAGAGATTGGAAAAAAGGTGGACATGGTAGTGAAACTTTTTTACAAGTGTTAGAAAATTCTTGCAATCCTGGGTTTATGACAATTGGACTTAGACTTGGCAAAGAAAAACTTTTTCAATATATAAGAAATTTTGGTTATGGTTCTAAATCTGGCATTGATTTATTGGGCGAAAGTGCTGGTATTGTATTTAATGAAAAGAAGATTGGTAATGTTGAACTTGCTACAGCATCATTTGGACAAGGTAATTCGGCAACACCACTACAAATTGTGAATGCTGGTTCGGCAGCAATTAATGGTGGAATTTTGCATCAACCTTATATTTTAAAAGGAATTGGTAATAGTACAGGGATGTTAATGACGAAAGAGCCTGTTGAAATACGTCGAGTAATTAGTGAAGAAACTTCAAAAATAGTGGCAGAAAGCTTAGAATCGGTTGTGGCAAGAGGTACAGGAAGAACTGCATATATTCCAGGGTTTAGGGTAGGAGGAAAAACAGGGACGGCTCAAATTGCTAAAGATGGTCATTATTTAGATAATCAATTTATATTATCTTTCTTAGGATTTGCACCTATGGATGATCCTAGTATTGCCGCTTATATTGCAATTGAAAATCCTCATAATGCGATTCAATATGGTGGAACAACAGTAGGTCCTATGATTAAGGAAGTTCTAAGCGATGCACTAGGAATTCTAAAAATACCAACAAGAGAAAATGAAATTCCATTTGATGCTAGACTTTGGATTGATAAAAAGATATATAAAGTAGAAAATTATGTGGGTTTAGCAAAAAAAGATATTAAGAATTCTGTCAATTATCAAATTATTATAAGAGGAAATGGAGATACCATTCTTTCACAAATGCCAGAGGCTGGAGAATCAATTATTGAAGGTGGCACAATTATTTTATATACATAGGTGGAGAGAGAAATGAAAATAAAAAAATATTTTGATATTTACTATAAAGACATGATTGTCAATCATAATCATAGCGTCAAAGATATAGTAGAAAATTCCAAAATGGCATCTTTAAATAGTGTATTTGTTGCAATTAGAGGATATAAGCATAATGGCATCAATTTTATTGAAGAAGCAATAAAGAATGGGGCAAAAACAATTATTTTTGATGAAGAAATTAGTTATTTTAATAAAAATGTTAATTTTGTGAAAGTATCTGACGCAAGAGTAGAACTTGCTCGTCTTTTAAACTGGTTTTATCACAGAAGAAATAAACCTAAAATTATTGCGGTAACAGGTACAAATGGTAAAACTAGCGTTACAATGTATACTTTCAATGCACTAAAAAGATTAAATATCAATTGTTTGTTAATAGGGACTGAAGAAAATATTTCGTTTTATAATGGTCGTCTTCGCTATATACGTTCATCTAATACGACGCCATCCATTACAACAATATATCAATTTATGATGGAACATCCCTATAAATATATAATTATGGAAGCATCTAGTCAAGGAATTTGTGAAGGTAGATTATTAGGACTTAAATTTAAAGTCGTCTGTTTTACTAATATTACCCAAGACCATTTAGATTATCATAAAACAATGGATAACTATGCAAATGCTAAAAGTAGAATTATTTATCAATTAGAAGATAAAGGAATGTTAATTTTGAATAAGGATATGAACTATTTTTCACAGCTCAAAAGACTATGTATAAATAGAGTATATACATATAGTATGCAAGATAAAACAGCTATGATATATGGAAAGATTTTGGATAGAAAAATCGGGCGAATGCAACTTGCCATTGACACTTTATATAAAAAGAAAATAGTAAATACAAAATTAATAGGAAATTTTAATCTTGAAAATCTACTTGCTACTTACACTATTTTACATAGTCTTCATTTTGATGATGCTTTGATTGTAGAACTCTTAGAAAATATGTCAGCTGTAAAAGGAAGAATGAATCTCTTTTTGTTAAATAAAGTCTATATTGTTGTTGATTTTGCGCATACACCAGATGGAATCAAACAAGTATTAGAATATTTTAATTTAGTCAAAACCAAAAAAATTATTACTGTTATAGGCTGTGGTGGTCATCGAGATGTAAGTAAACGACCTATTATGGCTAATGTTGCAACAACATATAGTGATTTGGTTATTTTTACCGAAGATAATTCTCGGGATGAGAATGTAAATGATATTATTGCAGATATGGAAAAGGGTGCTATCAATCATACCTATTTAATTGAACCAGATAGAAAAAAAGCACTGGATTTGGCTATCGAAAAAGCTGAATCAGAAGATATCATTTGTATTTTAGGTAAGGGTAGTGAAACTGAAATCATTTCTAAAGAAATTAAAAAATTTAGTGATATTGACTATATTCGAAATTTAGGAGGAAAGCGTCTAAATGGATAGTATCTTGGCTTCAATTGTAATTATTATAATAGGTGTTTTGTATGGTATTGTTTTATTTAAAGTATTGATTCCTCTTTTAACAAGATTTAAATTTGGTCAATCTATTAGAAGTGAGGGTCCGCAAAGTCATTTAAATAAAAAAGGTACGCCAACGATGGGTGGATTGGTCATTATTTTGATAACAATTTTTTTAAATGTTACCTTAATTTTATTTAATTATAAAGATACAAATATGAATGTTTATCAAATCATTTTATTAATTATTCCGTTTGTAAGTTTTGGTGTAATTGGTTTTATTGATGATTATTTAATTATTGTAAAAAAAACCAATGATGGATTGAAACCACATATTAAATTTCTTTTACAACTCCTCATTAGTGCGGTATGTTATTATTTAACTATTCAAACTAGAGGGACTAATGAAATTAATTTTTTTGGTGAAAGGATAGACCTTAAATTTTTCTATGGTATTTTTATTATTCTCTCTTTTACCGGTTTTACGAATGCAACCAATTTAACAGATGGGTTAGATGGATTGCTTGGTGGAACGAGTGCAATTATAACAACGGGAATTACTGTTCTTGCTTTTATAAATAAAAATTACTATGTAATGTATTTTGGTCTAAGTTTATTAACTGGTATTTTCGCATTTTTAATTTTCAATCTTCCAAAAGCACGTATTTTTATGGGAGATACAGGGTCTTTAGCAATCGGTGCAGCACTTTTTTCGATGTTACTTTGTTTAAATATGGATGTTTTAATTTTCATTTTTGGGATTATCTATTTAATTGAAACAATTTCTGTTATGTTGCAAGTGTGGTTTTTTAAAAAAACTAGTGGTGAAAGATTATTTAAAATGTCTCCATTTCATCACCATTTGGAATTAAGCGGGTTAAAAGATTTTCAAATTGATGTAATTTTTTGGATAATTACTTTAATTTGCACTATTTTTGCTTGTATATTAGGGGTGAGAGTATTTTAAATAAAAGATATCTTTTATATGGATATGGTATTACCAACCAGGCAGTTAAAAAATTTTTTGACTTACATCATATTGCTTATATCATATATTTAGATGATGAAAAGGATGGTTTACCTTTTGAAAAAATTTTTTGGCAAATAGACTATGTAATAAAATGTCCAGGCATAAAATTTGACACGCCTTTTTTAAAAAGGTGTTATGAATTAAATATAAAAGTCATTAGTGATTTGGAATTATTGTATTTATTATATAAGGAATATGAATATATTATTATTACAGGTAGTAATGGTAAGACAACTACAAGTTACCTGACTTATCAAATGTTAGATTCTTCAAATTTATTTCAACATGGTTTAGGCGGTAATATTGGTGTACCATTATTTTCATTGCTACTAGATCAAAGAGTACATCGTGGAATTGTCATAGAAGCATCTAGTTTTATGCTTCACAATACTTATGAATGTAAACCTAAAATTTATGTTTTGACAAATCTTATTCCTCACCATTTAGATTATCATAAAAATGTTGAAGATTATTATTTTGATAAAACTAAAATTATAGGTAATTTAGATAAAAGTGATTATTTAATTTATAATTATGACGATGAAATCGTTAGTAGTTATGTTAGTAAATTTCATGTTCCATTTAAAATTAGTTTTTCTTATCATCATCATCTTGCGACTTGTTATATCAAAGAGCAATCTATTTACTATCAAGGTAATCAGATACTTACTCTAGAGGAAATAAATAACCCACAAATTCCTGTCATATATGATATGATGGTAGCCATTATTATTGCAAAAATTTATCATATTCCACATCAACAGATTCAAAAAGTTTTGCAAGATTTTAAAGGACTTGATTATCGTTTTCAAACCATATATGAAGATAGTCACCTTGTGATTATAAATGATTCTAAGGCTACATCTCCAGAAGCGAGTTTTTATGCTTTAAAAAGTATTCATGAAAATTATCCATCATTTTATAAAACAGTAATTTTAGGTGGTAAAATGGTAGATGACAATTATGATCATATAAATGATCAAATAAATCAAATTGATGAAGTATATTTGTATGGCTCATCTAGGTTTATTTTATTAAATAAAATTCACCATAATAAAGTATTCTATTTTGACACACTTGAAGAAGTCGTTGACCAAATAGCAATTCAACCTAATCATTTAATTCTATTTTCTCCTAGTTGTGTAAGTTATGATCAATTTAGCTCCTACATTCAAAGAGGTAAGAAATTTAATGAATTAATTGTTAAATTTATAAAAAAATAAAAAACTATACTAAAATAGTATAGTTTTTTATAAATTATTGCAAAACGCTATAAAAATGTAGTGCTTTTATTGTATAATTATTTGTATCAATAATAAAATATAAAAAAAGAGAGCAAAAATTATGATGAATATAGAAGAAGTTAAAAAAATAGCTCAAAATTGCTTAAATTGTAAAAATCCAATGTGTGTTCAACATTGTCCAATTGCCAATCCTATACCACAAATTTTATCATTCATTAAACAAGATAAAATTAAAGAAGCAAGTGACCTATTATTTACGCACACGAATGCAAGTCCAATTTGTTCACGCTTGTGTGATGTTGAAAGACAGTGTTTTGGGAATTGCATTTTAAAGAATCGAAATCAGGCTGTAAAGTTTTATGAGGTTGAAAAATTTTTATCTCAGTCATTTTATAACTATCCTAGTGTAAATGTTTCTAATCAAAAAGATGTTGCGATTATAGGCGCTGGTATAAGTGGTTTATCTTGTGCTATTGACTTAGCTAGTTATGGTTATACTGTAAGCATTTTTGAAAAATCAAATCAGATCGGTGGTGTACTTGCGCAGACGATACCATCATTTCGTTTTGATACGAAATTGTTAGACGTTTATCATCAATTGATTGAGAAATTAGGGATTCAGGTTTATTATCATAAAGAATGGGGATATAATTTCTTTTTGGAAGACCTTTGTAACTATAAATACATAATTATGGCTTTAGGTACTTCATTATCAAAAAACATCTTGCATCGCAATGCATATCTTCTAAATGGATTAGACGTGTTAAGTCAAGCTAAAAAACAAAACATAAGCATAAGTAAAAAAAAGGTTCTTGTAATTGGCGGTGGCAATGTTGCCATGGATGTTGCCCGAACATTAAAGCGTTTGGATAATCAAGTACATATTGTCTATCGAAGAGATATTCCCAATGCGCCTGCTAACAAAAAAGAAATAGCTGAAGCACTTGAGGAGGGAATTATTTTTGATGAATGTTTGGCTCCTTCTAAGTGTATTTTTGAAAATCATCGGCTAATTGGTTTGGAAGTTGAGAAAATGGAATTGATAACAGATGAAAGTAGTCATCGTAAAATGTTTAAAAAAACTGGTCAATATCAAGAAATAGATTGTGATTATATTGTTGAGGCAGTTGGACTAGATGCTGATTATACTTATTTAAAGAAAGTTTTACCTGATTTTTTTGATGAAACTGGTTGGATTATAAAAGAGGGGTATCTCAAGGTTGGCCAACAAATTTTTTTTGCCACAGGTGATTATTTTATGGGAGCATCAAATTTTGCTAATGCGGCAAAGTTGGCCAAAAAAACAGTTAAACTGTTGGAGGAATTCAAATGAAAGTAGTATTTGGTGGTAGTTTTAATCCTCCTACAATTGCACATGAAAAAATAATAGAGATATTATCGCAACGTTATGATGAGGTAATTATCGTTCCTAATGGCAAAAAGTATACAAGAAAAGAATTCTTTTCAAATCAAAATAGGATAGAAATGCTCGAACTTATTGCTAAAAGATATCATAATGTAGTGGTTTCTACTCTTGAATTAGAAAGGGAGTTTAAAGGAACGTATGAGACATTAAAAGAATTAAATCACCCCGTTTTTGCATGTGGAGAGGATTGCTTATTTGATTTTGGTACATGGATAAATGCTGAAAAGTTATTAGAAGAAAATACATTTTTAATTTTTACAAGAAATAACAAGGTTGAAGAAATTAAAAAACAGATTCTTAGAGATGCATTTTTATCGCCCTATTATGATAAATTCGATATTATTTATATTGATTATCCTCATATTTCTTCTCACAGTTATCGTAAGACTTTAAATCAAAAATATGTATCAACTGAAATACAAGCATATATTGATAGGAATAAATTGTACAAGGAGGGTTGTATGTTTGCACATGATTATGTAAAGGTAGCTTTGGCTACGCCTAAAGTGATACTAGGAAATCCTGAAAGAAACGCTAAAGAAATTTTAAAAATTGCCAACGATTATCCCAATGCCTCCATAATCGTTTATCCTGAATTATCATTGACAGGATATTCACTAGGGGATTGGTTGTTTAATGCAGAACTTTTGAAACAAGCAAGAGAAGCCTTGTTTAAGATTAAAGAGCATACTAACAATCAAATTTTAATTGTGGGATTGCCACTTGAATATAGTGGTGCTATCTACAATGTAGCTGTTGTTTTACAAAATAAAAAAATTTTAGGAATTATTCCTAAGGTGAATTTGCCAAGAACTGGAGAATTTTATGAAACTAGGTTTTTTACTAGTGGCAAAAAAATTATAAAAAATCCTACAAAATTTGAATTGTTCGGTGAAGAAGTCCTTTTTGGTAGTTTATTGTTTAAAAATGAAAAATATAATGTTTGTTTTGGAGTAGAAATATGTGGAGACATGTGGGGACAAATTAATCCTCACGAGTTATTGTATCAAAAAGGTGCTGATATTATTTTCAATATTAGTGCTTCAACCTATCATTTTGGTAAAAAAGAATTAAAAAAATCTTTGATTCAAAATGCAAGTAGTAAATTTGAAGGCGCCTATTTATATGTATCTAACGGACCAAGTGATTCTACTAGTGATATAACTTATACTGGTGATCAAATAGGAGTGATTTGTGGTGAGGTGATTTTAGATCAAAGTACTTTATCTTTAGAAACTGTGGTAAATATGGTTGATATTGATATGGAAATGATTCGATTTATGCGTTATTCTGATGGCTATTGTCGAGATAGTTTAGAAGTAGAACAAAATTTTATTCCCTTTTCATTAGAAGAAACAAATCAGTATCAGTTAGAAACTATTCCTAATTTATTACCATTTGTGCCTAAAAATGATGATGAATTAAAGGAAATTATTGAAATTACATCTATTTCTTTAAAACATCGTTTAGATTATGTTGGTACTTCAAAAGTAATTATTGGAATTAGTGGTGGTTTGGATTCTACCCTTGTATTACTTTTTGCTTACTATACATACCAAAAATATCATTTAGACCCTAAAAATATAATTGCGGTAACAATGCCGGGACTTGGGACAGGTAATAAATCAAAAAATATTGCCATTCATTTAATGCAAAAATTAGGTGTTACAATGAGAGAAGTTTCTATTAAAAAAGAGGCTGTGAATCATTTGAAACTTTTAAATCACAATATGATTGAAAAAGATGTTACTTATGAAAATGTACAAGCCCGTATGAGAACGATGTATTTAATGAATTTAGCTAATCTTGAAAAAGGCATTGTTTTGGGAACTGGTGATATGAGTGAAATTGCTCTTGGTTGGTCAACCTTTAATGGGGATCATATGTCTATGTATAGCCTAAATTCTGGATTGCCAAAAACAACGATTAAAGCATTGGTTAAATATTTTATAAGTGTATACCCACAAGTAAAAAATGAATTAAAAAAAGTATATAATGCGGTTATTACCCCAGAATTAACTGGTTTTGATCAGGCTACCGAAGATAAAATTGGCAAATATCAGATAAATGATTTTATTTTATATCATTTATTTATGAGGGGAGCATCAAAAGAAAGAATCATTTATTTATTAGAAAGTTGTTTTGATTTAGAACTGGATGATTGTCTAAAATATTATGAAAACTTTATCAAACGCTTTAATTCAAATCAATATAAACGATTGACAAGTGCAGAGGGGATAAAAATTTTTAAATTAACTCTAAATCCAAGAGGAGATTTTCGATATCCTGGTGATATGAAATAGCGATATATTTTAAGTATTTTTGTTTACCTTGGAGAAGGAATAAAAAATTAAAACTTCAAAAATTTTTTATCAATTGTTTTGCATTATAATAAAAAATAAATATTTAGATACGTATATTTTGACTTAATTTTCAAATAATGCTATAATATACTAAAATGATTATACTTGAGAAAAATCTTAGATAAGGAAGAGTAAAAAATAATTATTTTTTAGAGATAAGTTGGTTGGTGAAAAACTTAATTAGTTATTTTTAAAGGTAGCCTTTGAGATGCTTAGGTGAGAAAGTTTCATTAGCTTAAGCCGTTTACTTTGCGTTAAAAGAATGAGAGAATAAAAGTATTTTTATTAACAAAGGTGGTACCGCGGAATAACGTTTCGTCCTTTATCAGGATGGAGCGTTTTTATTTGGAAATGATGAGGAGGTTATGATGTTTAAATTAAATGAAAAAGAAATGGCACCTAAATATGATTTTAAAATTGTAGAAAAGGGGAAATACAAGTATTGGCTTGAAAATGGTTTTTTTACAAGTGGTGATAATACTAAGATTCCATATACTATTGTTATCCCCCCACCTAATGTTACAGGTAAATTGCATATTGGTCATGCTTGGGATACAACGTTACAAGATATTATCATTAGAAGAAAACGGATGCAAGGATATGACGCCTTATGGCTTCCAGGAATGGATCATGCTGGAATTGCAACCCAAGCAAAAGTAGATGCTAAATTAAAATCGCAAGGAATTAGTCGTTATGATTTGGGTCGTGAACAATTCTTGAAAATTGCGTGGGAATGGAAGCATGAATATGCTGAATTTATTAGAAATCAGTGGTCAGTTTTGGGACTTTCGCTTGATTATAAAAAAGAACGGTTTACATTAGATGATGGGTTACAAGAGGCTGTTAAAACGGTTTTTGTACGTTTATATCAAGATGGGTTAATTTATCGTGGTGAACGGATTATCAATTGGGATGTAGAAGCAAAGACGGCTCTTTCTAATATTGAGGTTGAATACAAAGAAATAGAAGGAGCATTTTATCATTTTATTTATCCTTTGGTTGATGAAGATGGTGGGTTAGAAATTGCTACAACTCGTCCAGAAACTATGTTTGGTGATGTTGCTTTAATGGTTCATCCTAATGATACTCGCTATCAAAAATATATTGGCAAGATGGTATATATCCCTGGTACAAATAGGAAAATTTCTGTTATTAGTGATGAGTATGTTGATATGGATTTTGGAACTGGTGTTGTTAAAGTTACACCTGCTCATGATCCTAATGATTTTGAGGTTGGAAATCGCCATCATTTAGAACGTATCATTTGTATGAACGAAGATGGTACGATGAATGAATATGCTGGAACTTATCAAGGGATGGAGCGATTTAGTTGTCGTAAGGCTCTAGTAAAGGATTTAACCGAAAAAGGCTTATGCCCAAAAATCGAAAAAATGATTCATTCCGTAGGACATTCAGAAAGAACTGGTGTAATTGTTGAACCTCGCTTGTCAAAGCAATGGTTTGTTAAAATGGAACCGCTTGCAAGAGATGTTTTAGAAATGCAAACTAGTAGTGAGAGAATTGAATTCATCCCTCCGCGATTTAGTAAAACTTTAGAAGGTTGGTTAGATTTAAATAATATCCAAGATTGGTGTATCTCAAGACAATTGTGGTGGGGACACCGAATTCCTGCTTGGTATAAAGAGGATGAAATATATGTTGGATTGGAAAAACCAAAAGGTGATGGTTGGATCCAAGACGAAGATGTTTTAGATACTTGGTTTTCTAGTGCACTTTGGCCTTTTTCTACCCTTGGTTGGCCAAAACATACGGAAGATTTAAAAAGGTATTTTCCAATTGATTGTCTTGTAACAGGCTATGATATTATCTTTTTCTGGGTTGCGAGAATGGCTATTGATTCTAAACATTTTATGCGACAACGACCATTTAAAAAATGTTTAATTCACGGATTAATTCGGGATGAACAAGGTCGCAAAATGAGCAAATCGTTGGGGAATGTCGTTGATCCTTTTGATATTGTTGATAAATATGGTTGTGATGCAATGCGATATTTTTTAACCACTAATTCAACTCCTGGTCAAGATTTACGTTTTTCGGATGAAAAAATGGCTTCATCTTGGAATTATATAAATAAAATTTGGAATATATCACGTTTTGTTAAAATGAATCTAATAGCAAATAAGTATCAAGGAGAAGATATTCATGAAAATTATTTGACATCTTTAGATAAATGGATTTTAAATAAGATGAATCTCTTAATCAAGGATGTTGATAATAAATATGATATTTTTGAATTTGGTGAAGTTGCACGAGCCATCTATAATTTTACTTGGGATGATTTTGCCTCAAATTATTTAGAAATGACAAAGGTCAATTTTGCCAATTCTGATTCGCAACTGAAAATAAATACATGTAGTGTTTTAACAAAGGTTTTAACGACAATTTTAAAACTTTTACACCCTTTTATGCCTTTTGTAACTGAAGAAATATATCAAAATTTTTATAATGAATCTATAATGGTGAGCAAATGGCCTCAGCCATTTGATTTGAAATTAGATAAGGGGCTAATCGAAAATACTGATAAAATGTTTGAAATTATAACGGCAGTTCGTACTATTCGAAATGAAAAAAATGTTCCAATGAGTAAACCAATTAAAATATCATTAGAAACAAGCAATGAAGATTTGAGAACATATTTATTAGCACACCGTGAGTATCTAAAAAAATTTATCAATTATGAAGAATTGTCAATTGCAAAGAACATTGACAAACTAGATGCTATCGTTAAAGTACTTGATGATCTAAATATTGTTATTTTATTAAAAGAATTGATAAATATTGATGAAGAAATTGTTAAACTAAAATCTAAACAAGATAAACTAAAAAAAGAAGTTGCACGATCTGAAGGTATGCTCAATAATCAAAATTTTCTTCAAAAAGCTCCCAATAGTAAAATTATAGAAGAAAAGAATAAACTGTCTAGTTATTTAGAGCAGTTAAAAGAGGTGAATGAACTTCTTTTAGAATTGGATAAATAATATGCAATTTACAAACATAGATAATTTTATCAATTGGGTTCAAGTACAAAAACGATTTTCCAAAAAGGTAAGTTTGGATAAAATGAAATATTATTGTCAATTATTTGATAATCCTCAAGATCAATTTAAATCCATTCATGTTACAGGTACGAATGGAAAAGGTAGTACCGTTGCAATGTTAAAACATATTTTGATGAAAAAAGGTTTAAAAATAGCTACTTTTACTTCACCATATGTTACTTGTTTCAATGAACGAATCTGTTATAATAATACATATATCAGTGATGAAGATGTATTAACCTATGCCAATTTATTCTTAAGCAAATATGATATCATTGAACAAAGCGGGTATGAACTTCCAACTTTTTTTGAATTTATTACTGTCCTTGCCTTTTTATATTTTGCCAGTTTAGAGGATTTGGATTTTGCCATTATCGAAGTTGGAATGGGAGGAAGATTGGATGCCACTAATGTGATCACTCCCATTCTTTCAATTATTACTAATGTAGCTTTTGACCATATGCAAGTACTTGGCAATACCCTAGAAGAAATTTTGACTGAAAAATTAGGCATTGTTAAAAAGGGAGTTCCAATTGTTTGTGGCATTCGAGACAACTCCCTACAACTAATCTGCCAAAAGTGGGCAAAATTAAATGATACGATAGCGATTTTTCCTCAATATGAGAAATTGGCAATAGAAAAATCAGATATAGATAGTTCAATCTTTTCCTATCGTGAATGGAATCAGATAACCCTTAGTTTAATTGGTTATCACCAAATTGATAATGCACTAGTTGTTATGGAGGCTTTTGATGTTTTACAAAAGTTTTTTGAAAAGATTGACTATAAAGTAAAATTAACGAAGATGGATTTAGTAAAAGGATTAAGCGATGTGACATGGATTGGTAGAATGGAGAAAATCTCTGATCATCCTTTGATTTTAATTGATGGTGGTCATAATATTGATGGGATTAGAAGTATATGTGAATTTGTGAAATCTCTTCCCTATCGTTCTAAAAGAGCAGTAGTTGCGATATCTCATGATAAAGAATTAAAAGATATGATTGCTTTCATTGATGAAACTTTTACGGAAATTATTTTTACGCAGTATACTTATGCAAGAAGTGCTAAGGCAATTGATTTATATCAAATATCGCAATCATCTCATAAAAAATATAATGAAAATTTAGAAGAGGTAATCGATGAAGTATATCATAGTCAAGCAGATATTACTATTTTTCTTGGAAGTCTATATCTAGTTGGTGAAGTTCGAAATTTAATAGGAAATAAGTCATATAAAAAATGATATATCCAATATATCATTTTTTTAACGTAATATTTCTTGAAGAAACGTATTTATATTTTAGGAGGTAAGTATGTTAAAAGAAATACCTGACTATGATCGTCCTCGTGAAAAGGCATTAAAATATGGGATAAACACTTTATCTAATATTGAATTATTGGCGATAATTTTAAGAACGGGTTCAAAAGAGGAAAATGTAATTGATGTTGCAAAAAATTTATTGTATAGTTTTAAAAATCTTTCATCTATAGCCGAAGCGACTCTCAAAGAATTGACAACAATTAAAGGAATCGGTGAAATTAAGGCTATCACATTACTAGCTTCTATTGAATTAGGTTTAAGAATTATGGATATTAAAAATGAGATTATTTTTTATACTAATCCTCAACAAGTTTTTGATGCCTTTTATCCAAAAGTTCATTTATTAAAAAAAGAACATTTATATGCAATTTTCTTAAACACAAAAGGTATGATAATTCAAGAAAAATTAATTACTCAAGGAACCATTTCAATGAGTTTACTTGACGGAAAAGATATTATTAAATGGGCATTGAAGCTTTCGGCATCTGCTATTATTTTGGTTCACAATCATCCAAGTGGTGATCCAAGTCCGAGTCTTGCAGACTTAAAAGCTACATCAGGTTTTGTCAATCAAGCCAAAGTATTAGAACTTGTGGTAATCGATCATATTATTATAGGCAATACCTATTATAGTATGAAAGAAAATTCTAAAATATTTAGGATTTTTAATTCATAAATAGTTTATTTTTTTCATAAAATGTTTTGGTGATATGATGAAAAAGGATAGTCTGATTTATAAATATAAAAAGGCAATGAAAGAAAGCGAAAATGCAACAAATAGCGAAAAAAAGAAAATTCGTTATAATTTTGTCACAAAACTCTTTTTCAGAATATTTTTAAGCACTTTTATTTTACTATGTTTAGTCATAGCCAATAAAATTTCCATTTCAACAAAAGGAATAAAATTGAGTGAATATACAATTGAAAAAAATTGGAATTTTTTGAAAATGGTCACAATTTTTAATGGTATGTTTGGTGAATTTATTGTAATCAATGATGATCAGACTGTAGATAGCAATACCTTGTATGATCAAATAACCTATCATCATAATGTAAATTATATTACGAATTATGATTTTTCAGGTGCTATGGCAACCTCTAGTGGTGTTGTTTCAAAAATTGTAAAAAACAAAGATAAAACGTATACTATTACAATTCAAGGAATAGATGACTATGTATATATTTATGATGGATTAGAATCAATTGACTTCTCTATTTATAATTATGTCGAAAAAGGGACTGTAATTGGTTTAGCAAAAAAAGAAAATAATCAATATACTTTTAAGTTGACAATAAAGAAGGATGGTAAATATTATGACTTTTACGATACTGCCAAAGATTAAAATTCATTATCTTATGATAGCACTAATTATTATTTGTAGTTTTTCTGGATTTTTAGGTCAAATTTTACTTATTAGTTTTACAATTCTTTTACATGAAATGGGGCATCTATTTTTTATCATCTTATTTGGTGGTAAAATTAAGTCTATGACATTAAATATTTTTGGTGGTAAATTAGACGCCAATACGAGTAAGATTAAAAAAAGATGGCAAAAAATTTTAGTAGATATGGGTAGGAATTACTACAAATATTTTAATAATAATAGTTTTAAGTATATTTAAAAATAATGATAAAATAGATTTTATAATTAGGTTTAATTGGTTAATGATTGTTTTTAATCTTTTGCCTATTTTTCCTCTTGATGGTTATCGATTCATTGAAGATGTATGTATTTTAAATAAGAAAATTTTAATTAAAGAAATTTTTATTTATGGTGGAATTCTTATTCTCCTTTTTGTAATGATTAGTACTTTTATAATGGGATATTATGGTATTATAGCCATATGCATCTATTTAATATATTTGAATATCTTAAAGTTGCTTCAAAATAAACGTCTTGAAAAACAATACTATTACCAAATGATGTATGAAATGACACATTTTTGTCTAAAATAAGTTAAATACATTGAAAAAACAAAAAATTTTATGTATAATTATTTTAAGGTGATGAAAAGATGAAAAAAAGAAATTTAATTTTCATAATAGTTGGTTTAGTATTAATTGTAGGAATCTTGACAACAATTTTAATAGTAAGAGGAAGTATTTGGCAAAAAGAAAAGGTTAGTGATGAATTCAAGCAGGCTCAAGCAACTTTTGATATTAGATTAAATAGTGATCATACAGAATATTATATTTATCGTCTAAAATCTGGTGCGAATACGGATGGGGCCACAATTACTATTCCAGATTCTGTTGATGGGATACCTGTTACTAGACTGATTGATCGTGATTTAGGCTTTTCGAGTTATAATAATATTAGTAAACTGATTATTGGTAAAAATATTTCCTATATTGGAACAAAATCGACGATTTCATCAGATGAGACGCAAGAATTAGGAGATGATTTTTTCTCTTTAGCTACTTCTTTAACTGCAATCGAAGTAAGTCTTGAGAATACAAGTTTCTCAAGTCATAATGGTATTTTATATAATAAAGATCAAACAGTTCTACTTAGATATCCAGCGAGCAAAACGATGTCTAATCAGCAAGCGAGCCATCGATTTGTTATTCCTAACACTGTAATTCTTATATATGAAAAGGCCTTTAGTTTGAATCTGACACTTGAAATGATTACTTTTGGTGAAAATGTGGAAACTATTGGTGATGAGGCTTTTAGTGGATGTGAAAATTTAGTAAATGTCAATTTTAACAATGCGCCTATCAAGTCGATTGGTACAAAAGCATTTGAGCGCTGTCATAGTTTAGATACAATAGTATTACCAACCCAATTGGAAAAATTGGGAAGTAGCGTTTTTATGGGATGTAGTCAATTGGTGGAGATTTATTTTTCTAATACAATTTTAGAAATTGGTCGAAATTGTTTTACAGGATGCACAAGTCTAGAAACTATTTATACTGATTTTGATTTTGTTGATCAATTAAAAGTCATATTTGCGCAAAACAATGAAAAATTTATCGATTACATTACTGGAACTAGTAGGAATTAAAAAACTTTTACATCATTTAGGTATCAAATGGATCACTAAATGATGTTTTTTATTTATATTAGATATTTATTAGCTTACATATTGTTTTATTTGCAAAAATCTTATATTTATGATATAATAAGCGAGTAAGTTTATTAATTAAACTAGTTTTAGAAAAAGGAGATAAAAGATGAGTAAATTTGTTTATTTATTCAAAGAAGGTAATGCTACAATGCGAAACCTTCTAGGTGGTAAAGGTGCAAATCTTGCGGAAATGACATCGATTGGATTACCCGTTCCTCATGGTTTTACTGTTACTACTGAAGCTTGCGCCAAATACTATGACGATGGTAAAGTACTTGCCCCTGAAGTTGTGGAGCAAATTTTTAATGCTTTAAAGGTCGTTGAAACGCAACAAAATAAAAAATTTGGTGACAATGCTAATCCATTACTTGTATCGGTTCGAAGTGGTGCACGAGCATCTATGCCTGGAATGATGGATACAATTCTTAATTTAGGTTTAACAGATGAATCGGTAGAAGGTCTTGCAAAACTTACGAATAATCCTCGTTTTGCGTATGATTCATATCGAAGATTTATTCAAATGTTTGCTGATGTTGTAATGGAAATAAAAAAAGAAAATTTTGAAGCATTAATGGATCATATGAAAGAAGAAAAAGGTGTTACTCAAGATACTGAATTAGACGCTAATGATTTAAAAAAATTGGTATCTGAATTTAAAGTCAAATATGCTGAATTAAAAGGAGAACCTTTTCCTCAAGATCCTAATGTGCAATTATTAGAAGCAGTAAAGGCTGTGTTTAGATCATGGGATAATCCAAGAGCAAATGTCTATCGTCGCTTAAATAATATACCTTATTCTTGGGGAACTGCTGTAAATGTTCAATCCATGGTATTTGGTAATATGGGTGAAGATTCAGGTACAGGCGTTGCTTTCTCAAGAAATCCCGCTACAGGTGAAAATGTTTTATATGGAGAATATTTGTTTAATGCCCAAGGTGAAGATGTTGTTGCAGGAATTAGAACCCCTTTTCCAATCGCACATTTAAAAGAGGATAACCCTACTTTATATGAAGAATTCAAAAATGTTGCTAAAACTTTAGAACAACATTACCATGATATGCAAGATATGGAATTTACGATTGAAAAAGGTAAATTGTTTATGTTACAAACTAGAAATGGTAAAAGAACTGCTCAAGCAGCTTTAAAGATAGCAATTGATATGGTAAAAGAAGGTCTAATTACTGAACAACAAGCTGTATTAATGGTTGAACCTAAATCACTTGATGCTTTACTTCACAAAGGATTTGATCAAAAAGCACTCAAAGCAGCTACTCCTATTACCAAAGGTTTACCAGCATCTCCAGGTGCTGCTTGTGGACAAGTTGTCTTTACTGCCGATCGTGCAAAGGAATTGAAAGCTGAAGGTAAAAAAGTTGTGCTTGTTCGTTTGGAAACTTCACCTGAAGATATTGAAGGTATGATTGCCTCTCAAGGTATTTTAACAGGTCGTGGTGGGATGACAAGTCATGCGGCAGTTGTTGCTCGTGGTATGGGAACATGTTGCGTTGCAGGTGCTGGAGAGATAAGAGTGAATGAAGAAGCGAAATATTTTGAAGTTGGTGGCAAGCGTTATAATGAACTTGACTGGATTTCTATTGATGGAAATACAGGTTATGTTTATGGTGAGGCTATTGCAACCGTAGATGCTACTGTTTCTGGTGATTTTGCCACTCTTATGGAATGGGCTGATAAATATCGTGCATTAAAGATTAGAACCAATGCTGATAATCCTCGTGATGCGAAAGTTGCCTTTGAGTTTGGTGCTGAAGGTGTAGGTCTTTGCCGTACGGAACATATGTTTTTTGAGGCTGATCGAATTATGGCAGTACGTGAGATGATTGTTGCTGACAATGAAGCAGATCGTAGAAAAGCTTTAGCAAAATTATTACCAATGCAAAGAAATGATTTTATTGGGATATATAAAGCGATGAAAGGTAAAGCCGTTACTGTTCGTTATCTTGATCCACCTCTACACGAATTTTTACCACATACAGATGAAGAGATTATGCAACTTGCTAAAGAAATGAATATTACATTTGAAAAACTAAAATCAACAGTTGAAGGATTACATGAATTTAATCCAATGCTTGGACATCGTGGTTGTCGTTTATCTATTACTTATCCTGAGATTGCTGAAATGCAAACTAGGGCAGTAATCGAAGCAGCCATTGCTGTAAATAAAGAAGGATATAATGTAACACCAGAAATTATGATTCCACTTGTTGGTGATGTTAAAGAGTTAAAATATGTTCATGAGGTAGTTGAGAAAACTATTCAAGAGGTTTTATCTGAAAATAATACAACTTTAGAATATAAATTTGGTACAATGATCGAAGTTCCTCGTGGTGCTTTAACAGCAGGTGAAATTGCTGAAGTAGCTGAATTCTTTAGTTTTGGTACGAATGATTTAACTCAAATGACTTTTGGTTTTAGCCGTGATGATGCTGGTAAATTCTTAGAAGAATATTATGCACGTAAAGTTTTTGAAAATGATCCTTTTGCTCATATTGATCAAAATGGCGTAGGACGCTTGATGAAAATTGCTGTAGAAGATGGGCGTAGTACTAGACCAAATATTAAGCTAGGGATTTGTGGTGAACATGGTGGAGATCCTGATTCTATTGAATTCTGTCATAAGTTGGGATTAGATTATGTATCTTGTTCACCTTATCGTGTTCCTATTGCAAGACTTGCAGCTGCACATGCTAATATTAAATTTCCACGTAAATAAAATATAATAATTGATAAAAAGATAGTAGAATTATTTCATCTAAAACTACTATCTTTTTTATATTTTATGGTATAATTAAATGATGGGAGGATAAGTAGATGTTAATAAAAAGATGTTTATGCTTAATAAGTTTACTATTCAATATTTCTTTTATATCTTGTCAAAACTATGAATCCATTCATCAAGTTGTCCCTAAGAAGAACAATGATATTGCTAGTATCACATTATATTCGTATGATGGAAAAAGTGAAAGTAAATATTTTATACCATCATATGGACATACTTTCTTAGAAATTACGAATTTATCTAATGAAGAAATTATTTTATATTATCAGATAATACAGCCTCAAGAATCAATTGTTTTTAGTTGGTGGGCTATTGATGTACATATGGGAATTTGGTTTAATATTGAACCATATTATATTTATTATTATAATCGTTATGATACGAGATATTCTACGACAATTTATATGAATCATGATGATTTAGATATGGTTAATATCTATTTACAAACCAATGATAAATATGATCCTCTCAACAACTGTAGCAAAATGGCTTTAAAATGTTGGAATTTAGTTGCAGAAAAAAGCGAAAAAATTGATATATTATTTCTAACTACACCCACTTATGTTGTTAGAAATATTAAAACTTTTGATAGTTTTTCTTATATTAAAAGTTTAAATAACAAAGGAAGTATTGGATTTGTTGATAATCAAGTCTTTAATGAATATAAAATGGAGATAAAATAATGAAAAAAATGATTAAAATTATTAATATTATCTTTATTGTTATTATTATGTATTTATTGATAGGAAATTTATATCGTGGGATTACAAGTCCTACTCTAATTGGTAATCCAAAGGGGCATTTTTTAGGCTATTATTTTATAACAGTGGCTTATTTTGTTTTACTCATTTTGATGTTTTTGATAAATTTCTTTTTTCTTAAAAGAAAAAAGAAAGCTAAATAATAAAAAACTATTATACAAACTTGAATTGTATAATAGTTTTATTTTTTCTTTTTTTTGAGAATAATGAAAAAAATAAAAGCCATAATTTGAAGGGGAATTGGTATAATATATAATAAATAAATACTTTCAAAGTGGATAAGGCTTAAATGAATTGCTAGTGTTAGGGTCCATAGGAGAAAAGAAGTTGTAAAAAATTGGTAAATATTATTTCCCCAAACACATGAAAAAATTAAAAATAAAGTAGCAGTGATAGGAATCGCATATATAAAAGGAATCCAAGATTTTAAAGCACTTTTTTGAAAATCAATCGGTAAAATATTTAAAATAACAAAAGCTATGGTCGCAATAAACCAAACGATACCTGCTGATAGTAAACTAATCGAAATGATATTACGTTTAGAGATTTTCTTCCTTTCTTTTACTGGTACAAAGCCAATGATAGTATCTTCGGTACTTATTAAAACATCTACGCTAATCATAAAAATATCTGCCAATTGTTTTAATGTAACGATATCAGGCATTGACTCACCACGTTCCCATTTTGACAATGTCTTATCTGAATAGTTTAATTTTTCCGCAAGTTCTAGTTGGGTAAGCCCCATTTTTTTTCGATATTTAATAATATTTTTTGAAATAATTAATTTCACATCAATTTCATTGTTTTTATTTTCATAATTTTCCATATTTTTATTTTATCATATTGTTTATTTTTTTTCAACTAAAAAGCCAATTATTTGGGTTTTCTCCTAATAGGAGAGTTAAATTCTCCTTACTCTACTATCTTAATATAGGATTAGATAGTCAAAAATTAAAATAATAGGTTGTTAATTTAGACCTTTTTTAGTATACTTGTATTGTAATATGATGAGGGGGATACAAATGAAAGGAAAAACGAATATGAAAAAAAATAATGAAAAATCAATAATTCCCATTTTTTTTGCAATAGACAATAATTATGCACCATTTTTTAGTGTAGCACTTGAATCAATCAAAGCAAATAGTTCTAAAAATTATCAATATGAAATTTATATTTTGAATAATGGCGTATGTGAAGAATACAAAACCTTAATCAATACCTATCAAGATGAAATTTATCATATAACCTTTGTTGATCTGAAAGATCGATTACATAGTGTTTCTCATCATCTTCATACAAGAGATTATTATTCTAAAGCAATTTATTTTAGATTATTTATTGCTGACCTATTTCCTGAATATGATAAAGCTTTGTATTTAGATGCTGATATTGTTGTTCTTGGTGATGTTGCTGATTTATACAATCATCAATTAAATGATAAATATTTGGGGGTAATCAAAGATGATGTAGTTAATTCTTATGAAGAATTTCGGCGTTATTCTAAGGATGGATTGGGAATACCAGCGTATAAATATTTTAATTCTGGTATTTTAGTAATGAATTTAAAAAAATTTAGAGAAGAAAAGGTTTATCATCAGTTTTTAAATTTACTTTCTAAAGTTAAATTTATTATTGCTCCTGATCAAGATTATTTAAACGTTATCTGTCATGATAAGGTTTTATATTTAGACGAAACTTGGAATAAGGCTCCACTCCCTCATGTTAGAATTGACCAAAATATCAAATTGATTCACTATAAACTTACTGCTAAACCTTGGCATTATAGTGATATACCCTATGGTGAATATTTTTGGAAATATGCTAGTCAATCACCTTTTTATCAAAAAATTCGTTTAATACTTGAAAACTATTCACAAGATGATATTGAAAATGATAAATTAATTGAAATTGCTCTGAAGAAAAAAGCCATTGATGAGATCAATAGATTAAATGATTGTTTTACTATCTATGGTAAATTACAAGAGGCATAAAAATGAAAGATAGCAAGAGAACGGAAGTTTTAGAACGGATAAAAGAATTAGAAAAAAAAGGGCTTTTTCATGAAGAAGTTGAGATTAATCCACCCACAATAACGTTGAAACCAGAAGATGTAGATTATCTTAATAAAAAGTGGTACCATCGATTAAATACTAAACTTGCAAATCAAATTGCTAAAAACTATATTGAAAAATTAATAAAAAAGAAAAAATTGATTATAAAAGAAGTAATTGGTTTTGAGAAAATAAATAAAATGAATTCTGGATTCATTTTAACTTGTAATCATTTTAATCCATATGATAACTTTGCTTTACATGAAATTCTTGTACCCTATCTCAGTAAGACCAAAAGACGTTTTTATAAAGTAATAAGGGAAGGAAATTTTAGTTTTAAGGGAATTTATGGATATTTCTTTAGAAATTGTGATACTTTGCCACTTAGTTCTAACATTAGTACAATGAGAGAATTTAATAAAGCTATGGATTGTATATTGAAGAGAAATGATGTTGTTTTAATCTATCCTGAACAATCTATGTGGTGGAATTATAGAAAACCTAGACCTCTAAAAACGGGAGCTTTTAAATATGCATATAAAAGTAATGTACCTATTGTTCCTTGTTTTATAACAATGGAGGATACAAATATTGTAGGTGAAGATGGTTTTTATATTCAAGCCTATACTATTCATTTTTTTGAACCCATTTATCCTAATCTAAATGTAAATATAAAAGATGCTACAGAAGAACTAAGTAAGCAAAATTATCAACTTTGGAAAGAAAAGTATGAAGAGGTATATCAAAAACCACTTAGATATGGGGAAGAGGAAGAATAACGATGATTATATATTCAATCATTATTGGTACAACTATATTATTTATTATATTATTGAATCTATTTATTGCTATCCCTCTTTATGGATATGACATAGTATTTGTTTTTAAAGCTATAGGATTGAATATTTTAATCGTATTTTTGATAGATGCTTTGATTGCTTTGATAATTCATAAGTTACCAAAAAAATGGTTTCATTATGAAAAAAACTTCTTTTATATTTATAAATGGGAGCGTAAATTTTACGAAAAAATTAAAATTAAAAAATGGAAAGATCACATTCCAGAATTAGGATGGTTAGCTAATTTTCGTAAGAATAAAGTTATCGAGCCTAATAATAATATTTATGTTGAAAAGTTTTTGGTAGAATGTTGTTATGGAGAAACCATTCATTTTCTTTCTTTATGTTTAGGATTTTTAATTTTGTTAATTTATCCTAAATATGTATTATTTTTTGGTCTTCCGGTTGCAATAGCGAATGGTTTCATTCATTATTTATCTTTTGCCATTCTACGTTATACAAGACCAAGATTAAAACTTCTATATGAAAGAAATCAACGATATAATAATAAAAAAGTTTAAGAAAGCATATCATTCTTAAACTTTTTTATTGAAGTAATTGTAAAGAAAAAAATTAAATGTTATAATGCATATGTACAGATATATGGAGAAGACACTCATTACTAAAAACGATGTACAATTACTTGGGTACTCAACCATGACAAAAAGGAGATTTGATGAATAAAATTATAAAAGTAACAGATGAAAATGGTCATACCTATTCATCCACGTATGTTAAACGTGCTAAAGGTTTAGTTAAAAATAACCGGGCGTATTGGGTGGATGATAAGTCTATCTGCCTGAAGATGCCCCATAAAAAAATGGAGGTAAAGAAAATGAATATAAATGATATTGATAGAATGATAGCTCTTATTCAAGCTAATAATTGGGCTATTAAAAATAGTAATAATCCGAATGTGTATGCTTCAGCAAGTATTTTAGCTGAAACATATAATGAAATTGTGCAAGAATTAGAAGATGCCGAAGTGCATTTGCCAAAAAGTTTAAGTCAAATTGAGTATAGTATTTATGAAAATAGCGCAAATGTTCAAGAATTAATTCAAATGATTTATAACAAAGATTGCCTAATTCACCCAATTTTGAAATTAGAAAGAGAAAAAATATTATCACAAAATTGTAATTCAAATGAAACAAAAAAAGAAAACTTAAAAGATGTAGTACAGGATTTTGCTAATCAAGCAGTGAATTTTGGCAAAAATATTAGCAATAAAGTAATGAAAAATTTGAATTTAGATGCACTCAAAGATTTCTCCGAAAATATTGATGCTGATATTTTAAATGCTGATATTGAAAATATGATTGATAATGCTAATGACTATTTAGATCAAGTTAAAGACGAATTAGAAGATTTGATTGATGAACTTTCTGATTTGGAAGAAGAAATTGAAGAATTAGAAGAAGAAGCTGAAGATAATCAAGATGAATTATCAGAATATAAGGAAAAGATGAAAAATAAAAAGGCGGAAATTCTTTTAAAACTCGAAAAGTTCAAAAATCGTTTTAATCAAGAATAGGATGATTTTACATAACCAAAAAAGATGTTATAGTTTTTCTATAGCATCTTTTCATTATGATATAGGTTTTAGATATTATGGTGTATAAACAATTCTTTTATATATTATAAGAATAAAAACCTTTTTACTTGCATTAGTTTAAAAAATATTGTATAATATATCTGTTGCTATATCTAGCAACCGCACAAAAAGGGTTTTATAAGTGAGATATTCCACCCTAATGGCGTGTCTTAAAAATATATGAGGAGGTCAATTAGATGTACGCAATTTTTGTTACTGGTGGTAAACAATATCGTGCAACAGAAGGTGACACTATTTATGTTGAAAAACTAGAAGGTGAGGTTGGTCAAGAGGTAGTCTTTGATCAAGTATTACTTGTAGGTGATAAAGTAGGTACACCATTTGTTGAAGGTGCTAAAGTCAAAGGTACAATTGAAAAACAAGGTCGTGGCAAGAAAATTATTGTTTTCAAATACAAAGCCAAGAAAAATTATCACAAAAAACAAGGTCATCGTCAAGCTTACACAAAGGTTGTAGTTAATTCAATTTCTGAATAGTATTTTGGCAATGACAAAAGTTGTTTTTAAAAAAGAGAATGGTTTTTGGAGTCGATTGGAGATCAATGGACATGCTAATTATGCTAATTTCGGTCAAGATATTGTATGTGCAGCGATTTCTACAGCGGCTATTATGAGTATAAATCTGTTAGAAAGAATTATACCCAATCGTTTTGAAGTGTTTCAAAATGATCAGAAAGGATACATTTGTTTAGAAAATATTTGTTATGATGATATTGACAAAGAAAAAGTCATTTTTATTCATCAAATCTTTGAAAACTTAAAAGATACACTTTTAGAAATACAAATGAAATATCCAAAAAACTTACATGTAAAAATTGAAAATAATGAATAGGAGGTAACATCATGATAAGATTAAATTTGCAATTTTTTGCATCTAAAAAAGGTGTTAGTTCAACTAAGAACGGTCGTGATTCTGAATCTAAACGTTTAGGTGCTAAATTATCTGATGGTCAATTTGCCACTGCTGGTTCTATTATCTATCGTCAAAGAGGTACAAAAGTTCATCCAGGTAATAATGTCGGTCTTGGAAAGGATGATACATTATTCTGTATGATTGATGGTATTGTTAAATATGAACGCAAGGGTAAAGATAAAAAACAAGTTTCTGTATATCCTGTGGAATAAATTGACAATTGAGCACTTGAAATCAATCAAGTGCTTTTATTTTTCAAATGAAAAGGTGGTGATGAATTGTTTGTTGATAGTGTAAAAATTCATGTTAAAGCTGGCAATGGTGGCAATGGTGGATCCTACTTTCTTCATGAAAAATATGTTGCAATGGGTGGACCTTCGGGTGGCAATGGCGGCCGTGGCGGTAGTGTTATTTTTGTTGGCGAAGAAGGTTTGACAACGTTACTAGATTTTAGATTTACAAAAATAATTCATGCAGAACATGGTCAAAATGGTATGGATAAAAATATGTTTGGTAAATCGGGCAAAGACACCTATGTTAAGGTACCTATAGGTACAACAATCATAGATGTCAATACAGGGGTTGTTGTTGGGGATGTTACCAAACATGGGCAAGAAGTAATCGTTGCCCAAGGTGGTCGTGGCGGTAAAGGTAATGCTGCATTCGCCTCTTCAAGAAATCCTGCTCCCGAATATGCGGAAAATGGAGTTCCAGGAATAGAACGTGATTTACAATTGGAATTAAAAGTGCTTGCTGATGTAGGACTTGTTGGTTTTCCTTCTGTTGGTAAGTCAACATTAATATCAGTAGTTTCTAAGGCTAAACCCAAAATTGCGTCTTATCATTTTACAACTTTGCATCCCAACCTTGGAGTAGTAGGAGTAGGTGATGGCAGAAGTTTTATTATGGCAGATTTACCTGGTCTGATTGAAGGTGCATCATCAGGTGCTGGTCTTGGCATAAAATTTTTAAAACACATTGAAAGAACAAGAGTAATTGTTCATATAATTGATATGAGCGGAAGTGAAGGTCGAAATCCTGTTGATGATTATTACAAAATTAGAACGGAGTTGTCACACTATAATACAGAATTGATGAAAAGACCCGAAATAGTTGTCGCAAATAAAATGGATTTACCAGCTTCTTCCGAACATTTAAAAGATTTTATTCAAAAAACGAATATTACTGATGTGATTCCTATTTCCGCATATACGAAATCCAATCTTAAACAATTATTATATAAAATTGCTGATACTTTAGAAGAAGTTAAATACTCAAATCCACTTGAAGAACATTCACAACATGTAGTAGAATATACTTTTGTACCGAAAGGTCCAGATTTTTATATTTATCAAGATGATGAAGGCGTGTATCATGTTGAAGGTGATGGTGTAAAAAAACTATTTGATCAGACGAATTTTAATAATGATGCGAGCGTAAGAATGTTTGCGAAAAAGCTTAGAGATATGGGTGTTGATAAGAAATTAAGAGAATTAGGAGTTAAAAATAAAGATACAGTTTGTATTTTTGATTATGTATTTGAATTTATAGATTAAAAAAATAAGCATATACTTAATTTAGGAGGTAAGATATGACTAAACATGAAAAAATTCAAAAAATTACACTTACAGCTATTTTAGCAGCACTAGTTGTTGTTATAGCTTTTCTTCCAATTAAAACATTGGGATTAGAAATTACACTTACGGTAATTCCAATTGCGATTGGTGCTATTTTAGGAGGTCCGGTTGAGGGGCTTATTTTAGGAACCGTTTTTGGTATTGTAAGTTTCTTGCAATGCTTAGGTTATAGTCCTTTTGGAGAAGTTTTATTTTCCATTCATCCTTTTTTAACCTTTCTTGTCTGTGTGCCAACTAGAATGCTTGCTGGATGGATACCCGGTCTGATTTATAAAATCATTTGTAAAACTGGTAAAAAAACACTTGCAAGTGGAATAGCATGTTTTTTGGTGCCTTTGTTAAATACACTGTTTTTTATGAGTGTTTTGGTTATTTGTTTCTACAATACAGAATATATTCAAAGCATTGCCTTAAGTCTTAAGGCTACGAATCCTTTTACCTTTGTAGTTCTTTTTGTAGGCATCAATGGTCTTGTAGAAATGCTTTGTGGAATGTTCATTTCTTTTCCAATAAGTAAAACACTTGATTATGCGATATATAAAAAATAAATAGATAGTATGAGAAAGATAAAATTTTTTGATAATTTTATCTTTTTTTATAGGAAAAAATCATAAAATCATTAAAGAAAAATTTATGCAAAAAATGACAAATAATTAAAATTATGTTATAATTATTACAAAAAGAATAGGGAAGAGGGAAGAAATGTACGAAAAAATTGATAAAAATAAATATACACCTATGATGCGACAATATCTAGAAATAAAAGAAAATTATCCTGATACCTTAGTGTTTTTTAGACTTGGAGATTTTTATGAAATGTTTTTCAACGATGCGATTGTTGCTAGTAGAGAATTAGAAATAGTTTTAACAGGAAGAGATGCAGGTACTTCAAATGATCGTGTACCGATGTGTGGTGTACCCCATCATGCTGTAAACTCCTATATTGAAAAATTGACAAATAGGGGATATAAGGTTGCTGTTGTAGAACAATTAGAAGAACCAGGTGGAAAAAAGATTGTTCAACGAGATGTTATAAAGATTGTTACACCAGGTACTAATATAGATGAACATTATTTAGATGACAAAAATAATAATTATATTGGTGCTATTGAAAAAAATGAAAATAGTTATCTTCTTACTTATGTTGATCTCTCAACAGGGGAATCATCAATTATTAGTTTTCCTCTTCATATTGAATTAGTATACAATGAGATGCAAAAACTTTCAATTAAAGAAATTGTTATATCTAAAACTCTTGATAAAACTATTCAATTGACTCTTTCCAAACTTTATGGCATTTTGGTATCAATTTGTGATGATAATGATGTCGATCATTATTTAGATAGTTTATTTATCAATGTAAAAAAGGAACATTTAATTGGAAGTAAAAGGTTAATTGCATATATTATTAAAACACAAAAACGTGTTTTAGTTCATCTACAGCCTTTTCAATACTATGAATCTAAAAATTATTTAAAACTTGATAATAATGCGGTTAGAAATTTAGAATTAATTGAATCTTTAAAGGGGAATCGGTTCAAAAATAATCTATTTTGTGTTCTTGATAAATGCTCAACTGCTATGGGATCACGTTATCTAAAGAAAAGTTTGTTATATCCATTAGTAGATTTGCATTTGATAAGCGAAAGACATGATTTGATAGAACTTTTTTTGAAAAATTATATTCTAACAGAGGAAGTCAAAAAAGACCTATTAGAAATATATGATTTAGAAAGAATTGTAGGGCGAATTAGTTATGGTTCCCTTACTCCGAAAGACTTGATTCAATTAAAAAGATCAATAGGTGTTTTACCTAATATAAAAAAAAGTTTGCAAAAGATGAATTCTGAGGTTGCTTCTAAGAAGGCGAACTTAATTATTACCTTTGAAAAATTATTCGAACTCTTAGATTGTGCTATTTGCGAAGATGCAGGGTATTCATTAAAAGATGGTGGAGTAATTAAAGATGGATTCAATGATGAACTTGATGAAATAAAACATATTAGCTCAACGAATAAGGATTTTTTAATTAATCTAGAAAAGCGTGAACGTGACAAAACTGGCATTAAAACACTTAAAGTTGGATATAATAAAGTGTTTGGTTATTATATTGAAATCACAAAATCTTATTTGTCACAAGTAAAAGATGAGTTTGGCTATATTAGAAAGCAGACAACGAGTAACTCTGAACGATATATAACCGAAGAACTCAAAGAAAGAGAAGCGTTGATTCTTAGATCTGATGAAAGATCACTAGAACTTGAAAACGAAATCTTCAACACCATTCGCAATGCATGCAAAGACTATATTCATGATTTACAAAATGTAGCAAAGGTCATATCTGAAATTGATATGCTGATTGCTTTATCAATAGTTGCTAGAAGCAATAAATATGTTCGACCTACCTTTTCTTTATATGATGAAATGGTAATTGAAAATGGACGACATCCAGTTATCGAAGCGATGAGTGAAAAAGAATTTATTCCTAATCATCTTAAACTATATAACAATGATAAAATTCTTCTTATTACAGGACCTAATATGAGTGGAAAATCAACATATATGCGTCAAAATGCTTTAATTGTTATTATGGCACAATTGGGTTCATTTGTCCCTGCATCGATGGCAAAATTGCCTATTTTTGATCAAATTTTTACACGAATTGGTTCTAGTGATGATATTGCAAGTGGGGAATCAACTTTTATGACTGAGATGTTGGAAGTAAATTATGCCTTACAAAATGCAACGATGCGTAGTTTAATTATATTAGATGAGGTAGGACGTGGAACCGCTACTTTTGATGGAATGGCTTTGGCTCAAGCAATTATAGAATATATTCATTTTGAAATAGGCGCTAAAACTTTTTTCTCTACACATTATCATGAGTTAACATCTCTTGAAGATAGTTTGAGTTTTTTAAAAAATGTACATGTTGAGGCTAATGTAGGAAAAAATGCTGAGGAAATTGTGTTCTTACATAAAGTTTTAGATGGACCTTCTGATCAAAGTTATGGTATCAATGTTGCTTCTCTTGCAAAGTTACCTATTGATGTTACACTTAGAGCTAAGGATATTTTAAATAAACTTGAACAAAAGACATATTATAATCAAGAAGATGTATCTTTAAAAAATTATCAAAAGCCAATTATAAAATATATTGAAAAAGAAAACCCTAAACATGTAAAAATAATTGAATATCTTTCAAATTTAGAAGTAAATAATATGAAACCGTTGGATGCTTTGATTGAACTTTCTAAGATAAAAGAGGAATTAGAAAATGAACAATAGACCTAAAATTATTGAATTATCAGAAGAATTAACAAATATGATTGCTGCCGGTGAAGTTATAGAACGACCTAGTAGTATTGTTAAGGAATTAATCGAAAATAGTATTGATGCATTAGCCAGTGTGATTAGAGTGGATTTAATGAATTCTGGATTAGATAAAATTAGCATAACCGATAATGGTATTGGAATGACTGCTGAAGATATAGCATTAGCCATCAAGCCTCATGCTACTAGTAAAATTAAATTGGCAAGTGATCTTTTTTCAATACATACCTTAGGTTTTAGAGGTGAGGCTTTGCCATCTATTGCCGCAATTGCTAAAATGAAAATAACTTCATCAATCAATGGTTATGAAGGTTATTTTAAAGTATTTGAATTTGGCAAACAAATTGAAGAAGGTCTAACTAGTTTTCCTCAAGGTACTAAGATTGAAGTTAGTCAAGTTTTTCAGAATACCCCTGCGCGGTTAAAACATTTGGGAAGTGAACAAGTTGAACTCTCACATATTGTTCAAATAATCAATAAAATGAGTTTGGCATATCCTGAAATTTCTTTTGTATTAACAAACAATACTAAAGTTTTATTTTCTACTGATGGATCTAATAACTTTGATATCATTATTAGTGAAATATATGGAAATGAAGTTACTAAATTAATGCTACCATTTGAAGGAAGTAGTAGTTTGTATCAAATAAAAGGATATACCTCAAGCAACTCTGTTTTTCGCTCAAATAAAAATGCAATTATCATAATGATTAATCATCGAATTATCAGAAATCAAAATTTGGTTTTTGCGATTATGGATGCTTATAAAGGCTATTTACCAGTAAATAAATACCCTATTACAATTTTAGAAATTCATGCCGATCCGAGTTATGTTGATGTAAATGTACATCCAACCAAACAAGAAGTTAGATTTACAGATGAAAAAGAATTGCGATTGTTAATTACTGAAACGATAAGAAAGGTGCTTATGAAAGTTGAATTAGTATATGAAGTTGATATGCATCATCTTAATTCCCGTACTGCAAATTCTCTTTCTAATTTTGACAATACAAAATTACCCCCATCTTTACAATGGGATGATTTTGCAATCAGTGAGCCACGTGAGGCAAAAACTATCAAAAAAGATACAGCTATAAGTATGGATACTAGTATTTTGAAAGATGAAACTGACTTGATAGAACACGCTATTTCACAACAACATATAAAACTAGAAGAAGAAATTACTCAGCCTCAATTTAATTTGCGCAATAATTTTAAATCTGATTTTTTTCAAACTATGCAATATCTTGGACAATATCATAAGACTTACCTTCTTTTAGAAAAAGAGGAAAGTTTATATCTTATTGATCAACATGCTGCAATGGAGAGAGTTATGTATGAAAAAATTACGAAAAGTTTTACTGAAACTACTACGGAATTCTATGAATTATTAGTGCCAATTAAAATGGACTTACCATTATATGAGATTGACTTATTAGAAACCAAAAAAATAGAATTAGAAAAGATCCATATCACGTATGAACGATTTGGTAAAAACACGATTCTTGTAAGAAAAGTACCTATTTGGATACCCCATAATTTGGAAATGGAGTTTATTTATGACATTTTTCATTATTTGTTAGAAGATAAACATGTTAGTAAACAATTGATGTATGATAATTTAGCTAAAATGTTAAGTTGTAAACAATCAATTAAAGCCAATATGGCTATTTTAAAAAACGAAGTCAGTGCATTGCTTACTGATTTAGATGCTTGCCTAAATCCATATACTTGTCCACATGGAAGGCCTACTATTATTCATTTTTCTAAATATGAGATCGAAAAAATGTTCAAACGAGTGATGTAAACTATGCAAAAAGTAATTGTTATTACAGGCCCTACCGCAGTGGGCAAAACCAAATTATCAATTGAAATAGCTAAAAGATTAAAGACCGATATTATTAATGCTGATGCTTATCAAGTATATCGAAAAATGAATATAGGCACTGCTAAGCCAACCAAGGAGGAAATGCAAAAGGTCCATCATCATTTGATTGATATACTTGATCCTAGGGAAACATTTTCGATTTCTGATTATCAAAGGATTGTTAGAACGCTTATCGAGAAAATGAAAACTGAAAATAAAGTTCCGCTTTTAGTAGGTGGTAGTGGTCTTTATATAGATGCAGTGATTAAAAATTATAATTTTAACGAAGAAAAGCGTTGTGATGAAAATTATAATAAATATACAAATAGCGAGTTGCATCAAATTTTAAAAGATTTAGATTGTGAAATGGCATCAAAAATTCATCCAAACAATCGAAAAAGGCTCATTAGAGCGATTGAACTTGCACAACAACCTTGTTTTAAAAATTCGCGCTCTTTAGGAAAAGATTTTTACTATGATGTTCTATGTATTTTTTTAAATGATAATCGCGATTCTCTCTATCAAAGAATCAACAATCGTGTTGATCAAATGATAAAACATGGATTAGTAGAAGAAGTAAGGCAAATTGGAATTGAAAATTTTTCGATAACTTCTAAAGTTGCTATAGGATATAAAGAAATGATAGAGTATTTAAAAGGAAATATTGATTTAGATGAAGCAATTGAACTAATAAAGAAAAATTCTCGTCATTATGCAAAAAGACAATATACTTGGTTTAAGAATAAGGTGTCTTCGACTATTGTTCCTATCAATTTAGATGATTTTAATCATACTATTGATGAGGTAGAAAAAATAATCAATAATTTTTTAAGTTAGAAGTTTAAAATTTACTTCTAGCTTTTTATTTTGCTTCGTATAATATATTGGTGATTAAAATGAAGAAGAAATTTTGGTTATTTTTATTTCTATTAATATTATGTGGAGTACTTGTGCTTATTTTTATAAAATTTGATTTTGTAAAAAAAGATGATAATGATACTATTGTTAATCATACTTATTATGACAATTCAAAAAGTTCCATTGTCATGGATGTAACAACCAAACGCGTTTTATATCAAAACAATATTCATGAAAGGATGTTGCCTGCTTCCACTACAAAAATATTAACATGTATTACAGCAATTGAACATTATCAGTTAGATGATTTTGTCGTTATTAATAGCGATGTTTTAAAAACAGAAGGATCTTCAATCTATTTGGAAGTTGGAGATGTGATTAGTATAAAGGATTTATTATACGGTTTAATGCTATGTAGTGGCAACGATGCTGCAAACGCACTGGCTCTTCATTATAGTGGAAATATGCAAGATTTCATCTTCTTAATGAATGAAACAGCTAAAAAAATAGGAATGTATGATTCAACATTTGAAAATCCACATGGCCTTGATACAACAACTAAGAATTATACAACCACTTATGATATGGCTTTATTGATGAGTTATGCGATGAAAAATGAAACATTTAAAACGATTACTAGTACGAAAGATTATCATCCTACTATTATTAGTGGGAAAAAAATGTATTATCATAACAAACATCGTTTGATTCAAAGTGATGAAAAAGTTACTGGTGGTAAGACTGGTTATACCAAAAATGCAAAGCGAACTTTAGTCACTAGTTTCAAGCAAGAGGACTTTGAAATTGTAGTTGTAACGTTTAACTGTTCTGATGATTGGAATGTACATGAAGGACTTGCAAATTATTGTTTTGATAAATATAAACAAAAAAGAATATTATCAAAATTTGATGTGCTGTTTTATGCTTCTTTCGATCAAAGTTATCTCATTGAGAATGAGAAACTTTTGGTGCCGATTAGGGAAAGTGAAACAATAAATTACAAAATATATGAAGATGATGAAGGCATTAGAATTGTCTATTTTATAAATAAAGAAGAAGTTGGCGATGTTATCTTTAGGAGTATTAAAGATGAATAAGGTATGGACAGCATTATTAGTAATCGGAATTGTAGTTAGTTTTTTAACAGGTTCAATTGATAAATTAGGAACGGTTATTGTAGAGTCGGCTACCGATGCGTTTAATATCTTTTTAAAAGTGGCTCTCCTCATTCTTTTTTGGAATGGTGTTTTCAATATTGCCATTCAATCAGGATTGATTAAAAATATTACAAAATTATTGAAAAAACCTTTATCCTTTCTCTTTCCTGATGTCGATAAAGATTCTGTTTGTATGGAATATATTTGTTCTAATATGGTAGCCAATATGCTAGGTCTAGGTTCAGCCGCAACCCCATTGGGGCTCAAGGCATTTGAAATGTTACAAAATGAAAATAAAAAAGATCATCCCTCTAGGGCAATGATGACTTTTGTCTTATTAAATATTAGTACGCTTACTTTATTTCCTACAACAATTATTAGTCTAAGGGCTATGTATAAAGGTACAACAGAATTTTCGTTTATTGTTTTAATGATTTTAGTTACACTTTTTGCTACCATTTTTACAATTCTTCTTGATAGAATAGTTTACGTCATTCAAAGTAAAAAGGAGAAGTAGCAATGCAAATTATTGTAATCTATATTTTATTAATTATTTTGTTTGCCATTTTTAAAAAAGTAAATGCTTATGACGCTTTTTTAGAAGGAGTAGAGGAAAGTTTCAAAACAGTTAAAAATATTTTTCCTAATATTTTGGCTATTATTTTTGCTATTAATGTTTTTATCAATAGTGGAATTATGGAAATTTTAGAAAAAGCTCTTAGTAATGTCAACATTGTACCTGAAATTATTATGCAGTGCTTTTTAAAACCGATATCTTGGTCGAGTTCGCTTTTGCTAATGAGCAAAATTTTTGAAATACATGGCGTAGATTCCACAACAGGGATGTTATCGACCTTAATTCAAGGTGGGTCAGATACAACAATTTATATAGTTGCTTTGTATTTTTCTTCCATCAAAATGAAGAAAACAGGACATACGATGTGGGTAGGAATTTTAACAGATATAGCGACTTTTTTAATCTGTGCTCTTTTTATCAACTTTTTTTAAAAAGTTTGATAAAAGGGCGTTTTTTAACTTAAAAAATTAAATTATTTTATTACTTGATAAAAAAATCGAATTTTGGTATAATATACTTACTAAAAATGAAATAATTAAGGAGGAAAAAATGGAAAGAATTCAAAAAAGAATTGCAGCAAGCGGAATCGCATCACGTCGCAAAGCTGAAGAGTTAATATTAGAAGGTCGTGTAAAAGTAAATGGTCATATTATAGATTCACTTGGGATAAAGGTAGGTCCTAAAGATGAAGTCACAGTTGATGATATCGTTGTTTCAAAACTTTCCTCTTTATATTTAGCGTTAAATAAACCAAGAGGATATATAAGTAGTGTGAGTGACGAATTAGGCAGAAAAACGATTCTGGATTTAGTTCCAGCAGAATTAAAAGAATACAAAGTTTTTCCTGTGGGTCGATTAGATTACGATACAAAAGGGATTATTTTGCTAACAAATGATGGCGATTTTATGAATAAAATGGTTGGTCCTAAAAGTGGTATTCAAAAAGAATATCTAGTAAGAGTAAAAGGGATTATTCACAATGATGCGATTAACCGACTTCAAAATGGTGTTATGATTCATGGTAAAATGACTTTACCTGCATTAGTTTTTTTAGATTCCATTGATCGCAATAATTCTTCCTCATTAGTTAGAATAACGATAACACAAGGGATGAATCATCAAATTAAAGAAATGTTTAAAATAGTAGGTTATGAAGTCAAGCGTCTGACAAGAGTCAGGTTTGGAAATATCAAAATAGATGATTTGTCAGAAGGTGAAATTAGAAGATTAACTATTCATGAAGTTAAAACGCTTTTAGAATTGTCTAAACAATCTAAAATTTTGCGCATAGAATCAAAACCCAAAATTATTCATATTTAGAAAGAAGATGTAAGAATAATGAAAACTCTTGATTTTGAATGGAAAATATTGGAGTGGTTTGATCGTTTTGAGTCTGATTTTTTAAATAGATGCAACCAATACATTTCACTTATTTTAGGAAGTATTGGTTTAATTGTGATTTTAATGATTGTGTATTGGACCTTAAATAAAGAAAAGGGATTAATCATTGCTTATAATTTATTTTTAGCAATGTTAGTAAATAATTTATTAAAAGGATTGATAATGCGCAAACGTCCTTTTGAAAATGCTGGATATGAACACTTACGCAAATTAGATGTTGCCAAGGATGGCGCAACTGGTTCCTCTTTTCCAAGTGGCCATGCGATGAATAGTGCTAGTTTATATACCAGTTTATGTTGTAATTTTAAATCTAAACGATATCTGTGGATACAAATCGTAAGTATCATTGCGATGATTTTAGTAGCAATAACAAGAGTATATTTAGGTGTTCATTTCCCAACCGATGTTGTGTGTGGATTAACTTTTGGGGTTGTGATTGCTTTAATATTTACTTTTATTCAAGCTGAGTTAGGTAGTAAAAAATATTTTTTATACATATTTACGATATTCGCTTTTATGCCTTGTTTATTCTTTAAGGCTTATGAAAGAGACTTTTATAAAAGTTATGGTTTATTAATTGGTTTTGTTCTTGCTACCATTTTAGAAGAACGTTTTGTTAAATTTGATACAAATGTAAAACCGATTCAAAAGGTGATTAGAGTAGTAATTGGTATGCTAGTTATCGGTTGTGAATACTTGATATATGAAATTGTACCAACTGCTATACACAATAATTATTATTTTGCGATGGGAATGCATTTTGTTATTAGTTTTAGTGGTTTCTTTTTGGTACCTTTGATTTTTAAAATGCTGGAAGGACGGAAAAAAATTATTGTCAATAACATTTTTAATTTTTAAAGGTCTATTAGAGTAGACCTTTTTCTTTTTTGCTTGCTAAAAAAATAAAAAAAGATATAATTAAAGAGAGGCAGGTTATATGGATAATTTTGAAGTATTAAATCATTATAGTATTCCATCAGATATTTTGATGGATATGCTTTCTACTTATAAATTGTTAGGTAAAAGCGATGCATACAAAAATCAGTTATTAGAACAAGAAAGTTATATTCAAAATGAAGTTTTAGAAAAAGATACCTTTTATGCTATTAAACTTTTAAAAATTGATAATATTTCTGACAATAGATTAAGATTATTGATTGCTAAAAATTCTTTACCAAAAAATAAACAAGAAGAAGTTGTAATTGGTTTGAAAAAAGTCTTTGTTCGTTTACATTATAATGCTAAGCGTCATCTATCATTTAATGGTAGTGATCTATTGGATTATTTGAATACTATATTTGGTAAAAAATCAACTACTTTTTCAAAAGATGTTTTAACCAAAAATGACCGCAAAGTTAAACCAATTAGTATTAGACTTTCTTTTGAAAGAGTGCTAGAAAATTATCATTTGTATCGATTAGAAAATAAATTTGAACCTATTTTCTTATCAGTTATTACCTTTATGGAGATGATAAATTTACAGCCCTATTCAAATAACAATGAAATTGCATCCGTTTTGAGTTTGTACTATATGATGTTATTATCTGAAGTTTATGCTTTTGAATATATAAGTTTTATGGAATTGTATTTTACGTTTCGAAAAGATATTGAAGAAGCGGTTGCTAAAGGAAGTCTCAATTATTTTACAAATTATTTACAAACAAGTGATACAGTTAGACTTGTTTTTAAACTTATTGGAGAAGCTTATAATCAATTAGATGGATTGATTAAAAATTTATATTTTGCAAAAAGAGCGTATAAAAGTGACGTAATTGAAGAAACAATTTATAAAAAGATGCCAAAGTATTTTACAAAAGATGATATTAGACGATTTCATCCTGATGCTAGTGATTCAACAATTAATCGTATTCTTTTTAAACTGAGAGATGAGCAAATTATTATGCCTTTAGGCAAAGGAAGAAGTGCTAGATGGATGAAACTAATTCATGATGATGATCCACGAATCATCTTTGGAGTCAATTATGATAAACAAGATTAAAGCCAATTATCATACACATATTTTTCTTTGTAAACATGCGATAGGTGATGTGGAAGACTATGTAAAAAAAGCTATTGGACTTCAGTATCATACCATTGCAATTACTGATCACGGACCTCTGCCAAAATTTTTACAAAAAAAATTAAATTCTAGAAGAATGAGTATTGAACAATATAAAGAAATTTATCTTGATTCCCTTGCTAGGGCAAAACAATTGCATAAACAAGAAATATTGGTTTTATCTGGTCTTGAGATTGAGTATATGGATGAATTACATTCACAATATCCAATTTTTTTATCAGAATTAGACTTTCTTGTTTTAGGGCAACATTATATAAAAGTAAATAACGAATATAAAAGTATTTATTCCTCTTTGAGCGAAGATGAAATAAAAATATATGGAGATACGGTGATTGAGGCGATGAGAAGTGGTTATTTTAAAATATTAGCACATCCTGAAATCTTTGCTTGGAATATAAAAAACTGGAATCAAACTTGCATTGAGGTATCAAATAAAATTATCGATGCAGCCATTTCGTACAATGTTATTCTAGAGATTAATGTCAATGGTGTTCGCAATTCATTTTATCAAAGAAAAGAATTTTATCAAGATGATGTAATTAATTTTCCTTATCCAAGAAGAGAGTTTTGGGAATTAGTTAAAACAAAAAATGCAAAGGTCATGATTAACGATGATGCTCATGCCCCGAATCGCATGCATGATGAATATACAGAATATATTTATGAAATTGCTACTAAGATGAAATTAAACTTAGTAGATCATATAGAAGGCATAAACTAAGCAGTTTTATGCTTTTTTTTAACGTTTGAATGGATAAATATTTGAATATTATTTTTTCAACCTCCCACAGGAGGTTTTTTAATATTAAAAAAAGATGATGAAAGTGTTTATTTAAAGCCAAAAAATAATGGATTTTAAAAGATAAATCAATTTACCTGTAATTATTCAAAAATAACCTAAAAATTGAAAATATGCCTTTTTTTGGCTTTGCTAGTTTTTTAATATATTCATGTAAGATGAAAATGAGTTAATTTAAAGCAGAATAAGCAACTAATTTGTCAAATAATTGCTTATTATTCCTAAAATGAAGTATTTAATTTCAAAATTCAATCGTTTTATATATTTATAATTAACTTCCTATAATATATATTATGTTAACTTGTAAAAAATATAAGTAAAAAGCCTATAATTTTATATTTTTATGAAATGTTAATAACTATAAAAACTAATTTATTCTGATTCTATATTAAATTATTTTATTGTATTTTTTATTTGCGAAATGAATCATTCTTTTTTAAAAAATAAAAAAATGGTTAAATTGATTTAACCATTTTGTAATAATTTGAATTCATAATTAGCGGTCAAAAAAATTTTCAAACGCTCACAGAACATCTATTTTATTAAAAAATCAACAATATCGTTGTAAACAATGTGATGCTCAATTTCATTTAAGGTTTCATGTCGCAGTGTTTCATACAATTTCATTTCAACCTCTAAATTATTTTTTTGATATTTTTTATATAATTTTTTTACTGATTTACCCATTGCACTAACTGGATCTTCAGAACCAGAAAAAATAAAAATTTTAATAGTTGTATTTATTTTTTTAATTGCTTTATTTTTAAATGTTCGTCTTAAGGACTTGGCAATAGAATGATAAGTACTATCACTTACCGATGCCCCACATAGTTGATCGGCTTCATAATTTTTAATATTTTCCATATTTTTAGAAAGCCAATTAAATTCACTGTCTTCGGAAAACTTTTTCTGAAAACTGCCAAATGTTATGTTATGAACAAATTTACTAGAGGTAATACAATCATTTTTTTTAATTGATAAACTAGTAATCCATTGCAAAAAAAGATATCTTAAATCTCCAACATCTGTACCCGATAAAATTACTTTTTGAAAGTCATTTGGGTATTTTTGAATGTATTCTTGAGCAGTAATCGAGCCCATGCTATGTGAAAATAAACATGTAATGCCTTGAAAATCGTTGGCAAATTCCTCTCTTACAAGATGAAGACTTTTTATCATGGCGTCAATAAAATCATATTCTTCTACTTTTCCTAATTTTGATAAATCCTTACAAGATTCACCATGTTGATAATGATCATCACCTATTACAGTAAAACCTTTGGATACTAAAAAATTGGCAAAATCCTCATATCTTGTAATATGTTCACTAAGTCCATGAGAAATTTGAACACAACCAATGGCAGGCCTATCAGGGTTAGACCATTTGTAAACTATTAAATTATTTTTATCGTCAAATTTTAATTCAAAACGTTCTTTCATTATAATTCTCCTAATATAGATTGACCAATATCGGGTAATTGAACCAAAAAATTATCACAAATCGTAGCACCTACACATCCAAAAGAATCTAAATCAGCTAAAACTTTCCCCTTTATATTGTTGTGATAACAAATTAGGGGAACTAGTTCTCTTGTGTGATCTGTTCCATGATGGATAGGATCATTGCCATGATCAGCCACAATCATCAATAGATCCTCTTCCCTTAAAGAACGAATCAAAATACTAAGATCTTGATCAAATTCTTCAATTGCCAATTTGTAACCTTGTAAATCTCGTCGATGACCATACAATGCATCAAAATCTACCAAATTAGTAAAGCACAATCCTTCAAAATTTTCTTTTGTTTTGGCAATTGTCTTTAGCATTCCATCATGATTAGAAACAGTACGCTCACTTTTGGTAATTCCATAACCATCAAAAATATCATAAATTTTACCTATTGCGATCACATCATAGCCTGCTTCACTTAAATGATTTAATGTAGTTTTTCCAAATGGTTGCAATGCATAATCATGTCGATGAGAAGTTCTAACAAAATTCTCTTTTTTATTTCCGATAAAAGGTCTTGCAATGATGCGTCCAACTTGCCAATCTTTATTTTCTTTTGTAATTTTTCGTGCATATTCACATATCCGATATAACTCTGAAAGAGGAATAATTTCCTCATTAGCAGCTATTTGCAAAACCGAATCTGCTGAAGTATAGACAATTAATGCGCCAGTTTTTAGCTGTTCTTCTCCTAATTCTTTCATAATTTCTGTTCCGCTTGCACTTATATTGCCTATTACTTTTCGACCACTAAATTTTTCTAAAGCCTCAATCAATTCTTTTGGAAAACCATTTTCGGTAAAGGAAGGAAAAGGGTGAGTCACCTTTAATCCCATCATTTCAAAGTGTCCTGTTAAAGTATCTTTCCCTATACTTTGCTCTTTCATCCTAGCAACCACCCCTGTTGGAGGAAAGACGGGCTTTATTTTATTATTAATACAAATATTGCCAATGCCCAATGTTTGCAAAAGGGGAATATGAAATTCGCTAGAAAGATTAGCAATATGAGCAAACGTATTGGCCCCTAAATCATTGTATTTTTTTGCATCAGGTGCTTCACCAATACCAAGAGAATCAGCTACGATGACAAATATTCTTTTAAATTGATTTTTTTTCATGTGGATGTGCTCCTTTATATATTTCTTTTAGTTTTTGATTACTTAAATGTGTGTAAATTTGTGTAGTTGAAATATCTTCATGACCTAACATTTCCTGAATTAATCTAAGATCTGTACCGGCCTCTAACAAGTGTGTTGCAAATGAATGTCTTAAAGTATGCGGAGAAATTTCCTTTGTTATTCCTGCCTCTTTGGCTAATTCTTTTAAAATCAAGAAAAAACTTTGTCTTGAAATTGCAGTACCATGATTATTTAAAAAAACAAATCCTTGGTCTTTTGAGGGAATTACTAATTTGGGGCGAGCTTCTATTAAATATCTACGCAAAATTTTCAAAGCATAATCATTTATCGGAATAATTCTTTCTTTATTTCCCTTCCCTACTGTACTAATCATTTTATTGGTCAAATGTAAATCAATTAAACGTAAATTGACTAATTCGGATACTCTTAAACCGGTTGCATAAACTAATTCAAGCATTGCTTTGTTTCGCATATGATAGGGGGTATCATCTTTAACAGAATTGAGTAATCTTAAAACTTCATCAATGGATAAAACGGTTGGAAGTTTTTTGTCCAGTTTTGGAGAAGTCAAATGTATAGCTGGATTTATGATAGTTCTTCTTTCAAGAAATAAAAATTTATGAAAACTTTTAATCGCACTAAGTGCACGACTACTAGAGGTAGCAGAATAACCTAATTTTTTTAAATATGTTAAATATCGTTTTATTTCATCTGTTGTAATATCTTGAGGATTGTTAATGGATAATTTTTCTTGCAAATAATACAAATAATTAGCCAAATCACTGGTATAAGATTTTACGGTGTTTTCACTTTTCATTTTCTCAGAAATAAGATAATACTGATATTCAGTTAATAATTCATCCATTTTACTGAACCTCCAAAAAAGTCATTTTAAGACATGTTAATAATGCATATATCATAATCACGATTGTTACTCTCACCAAAACATTAAAATATTTTTGACCTGTATCATTAAAAGTTCTTCTCCCATTAATCGAAAATTTTATGCTTTTATTAGCCAAATATATGAGAGTTGGAAGAATTATTATCCCTTCTAAAATAGCATAAGTAATAAATTGCATGATGCCAAACATGGCACTGCTTTTTAGGCAAACACCTAAAGTTACACCTATCATAAAACTCTTAAAAAAGGTAATAAAGTAGGATAGACAAAAACCAAAAGGAATCATACCAAAAAACCAAAGAACAAAAAAATACCAATAATTTAATGAAAAAGAATTTAAAAAAATTTGAACATAACTCTTCTTTTCTTCATCAATTTCATATACTGTTTTAGGCAAGGTATTAGTGGAAAAAATACCAATCAAAAAGCCGATGATGATGGTAATAATAATGGATAGAACTGTTTTAGTAGGACGTATTTGAAAAAATTTTTTCACAATATCAACTTCTTTTAAAGAATTTTTAAAAGAATATGATTGCCAATATAAACATATTTTTGTGGAATATAAATTTTATCCCCTTTTTCTCTTAACATCCCTTCTACTATTAAATTTTGAATTTTAGGAAAAGCATCAAAAATTTCAAGAGAATATTTTTTTAAAAAAGCACTCTTTGAAATTCCTTCACACTTTCGAAGACCAAGAATTATTTCTTCCTTCATTTTTTCTTCCAAAGTGATATAATCATTTTCACTCATAATTATTTTATTATTACGAATCCCTTCTAAATATTGATTTAAATTATCAATATTTTTGGATCGATAACTATTCAAATAACTACATGCAGAAGGACCTATGGCAATATATTCTTCACAATTCCAATATATGAGATTATGAATGGATTCATACCCTTTTTTTGCAAAATTACTCGTTTCATAGTGAAAATATCCATTCTTTGTAAGAAAACTACATACGTGATGATACATCTTACTTTCTAACTTTTCATCTATCAAGACCAATTGATTATTTACATAAAGGTGATGAAAAATAGTATGTTCTTCTAGTATTAAAGAATAGGCTGAAATATGAGTAGGTTTTAATTGAATTACCAATTTAAGATCCTCATCTAAATCATCTAGTGTTTCAGTTGGTAAGGCATACATCAAATCAATATTGATATTATTTATATGATGTGTATGAAGAAGATGGATTTTTTTTTCTAATTCATCATAAGAAAGGATGCGATTGATTAGGTTTTGCAATCTTGGTGAAAATGTCTCCACCCCAATACTCACCCTTGAAATGTGATATTTAGATAATAAAACTACCATTTCTTCTGTTATATCACTTGGATTGAGTTCTATGGTAAATTCTTTTAAATTTAGAAAGTTGACATATTGACTTAAATTCAAAAATAATTTTTCAAGCAACTCTAATTTTAAACAAGAAGGACTACCACCGCCGATATATAAGGAATCGAAAAGATAATCATCTAGTTTTTTTATTTTCATCTCCTGAGAAAGAGCATCAATAAACTTTTCTTTAAGATGATCACTAGCTACCAACTTATAAAAATCGCAATATGGACAAATTTTATTACAAAAGGGAATATGAACGTATAGACCAAACATATAAAACTCCTTGACTTAATTATAGCACATTATTTTAATTTTGTAAAAGAAAAAATAGTAGTCTAATGGTAATAAACTACTATTTTTCATCATCTAATTGCAATACCGCTAAAAAAGCTTCTTGAGGAATTTCAACACTACCTACTTGTTTCATTCGTTTTTTTCCTTCTTTTTGTTTTTCAAGAAGTTTCTTTTTTCGGCTTATGTCACCACCATAGCATTTAGCAAGAACATCTTTGCGCAGTGCAGCAACATTTTCTCTAGCAATAATTTTACTATTTACGGCAGCTTGAACCGGAATTTCAAATTGTTGACGAGGAATTAATCCTCTTAATTTTTGAGTAAGGGCTCTTCCTCTTCGATAAGCAAAATCTTTATGTACGATTACACTTAAAGCATCTACTCTTTCACCATTTAATAAAATATCCATTTTTACTAGATTTGATTCACGATAATTTGATAAAGTATAATCCAGTGATGCATAACCTTTAGTGGAAGATTTTAAACGATCAAAAAAATCATATACAATTTCAGATAATGGAATGTCATATCGAATTGAGGCTCTTGTTTGTTCTATATATTTCATATCAACAAATGTCCCTCTTTTATTCTGACAAAGTTCCATGATAGGACCTATATATTCGGTTGGAACCATAATCGTTGCTTCAACATATGGTTCTAAAATTTTTTTGATTGTAGTAAAATCGGGCATCGCACTAGGATTATCAATAGAAATTTCATTCCCATTTGTTAATTCAACATGATATTCAACACTTGGAGCAGTAGCAATCAAATCAATTTTAAATTCTCGCTCAATTCTCTCTTGTATAACATCCATATGTAGTAATCCTAAAAATCCCGTTCGAAAACCAAAACCCAATGCTTGTGAAGTTTCAGGTTCAAAAATGAGAGCCGCATCATTTAATCTTAGTTTCATCAAAGCATCTTTTAATTCTTCATATTTATTTGGTTCAACCGGATATAAACCACAAAAAACCATTGAATTCATTTTTCGATATCCTGGTAATGGTTTGAGAGTAGGCGTTTCTTGATGAGTAATAGTATCACCAACATGAACAGTCTGGACATCTTTTATGCTACATGCTATCCATCCTACATCACCTACAGTTAGAAATTCACGAGCTTTAGGTTTAGGTGTATTCACTCCTAATTCTACAACCTCATAAGTTGCACCTGTTGCCATCATTTTTATTTTCTCACCAACTCGAACTGTACCATTGACAATTCTAACCGAAGGAATAACTCCCTTATAAGCATCATAATAGGAATCAAAAATTAATGCTTCAAGTGGTAGTTCTGGATCCCCTGTTGGTGCTGGAATTGTTGTAACGATTTTTTCAAGTAATTGATCAATTCCGATTCCTTCTTTTGCACTTGCTAAAATCGCATCGCTAGCATCAAGGCCAATAATATCTTCCACTTCTTTTTTTACTTTTTCAGGGTCAGCAGATGGCAAGTCAATCTTGTTGATTAAAGTAATAATTTCTAAATCATTATCTATGGCTAAGTAAACATTAGCTAAAGTTTGTGCCTCAATTCCTTGGGCAGCATCAACAACCAAAACAGCTCCCTCACATGCCGCAAGACTTCTTGAAACCTCATAAGTAAAATCAACATGTCCTGGTGTATCTATTAAATGGAAAATATAATCATGTCCATTATTAGCATGATAATTCAATTCTACAGCATTTAATTTAATCGTAATTCCTCGTTCTCTTTCTAAATCCATCGTATCTAACAGTTGCTCTTTCATTTCTCTTAAATCAACTGTTTTAGTTTTTTCTAAGATTCGATCTGCAAGTGTACTTTTTCCATGATCAATATGAGCTATAATTGAAAAATTGCGAATGAATTTTTGTCTTTCTAAAAGTTCTTTTCTATTTATCCCATTCATTTTCATACCCTTTTTTTGCGCAATCGAATTAGTAAATATAGATTAAAAATTTTTTCAACCTCTCTAATTCGCCTTTTTAGCCATTTTCATTATGTCTAATTATATCTTAATTTCTATCTTTTTGCAAGTAGTTCGTTTTTTTTATACTAAATGGCTGTATTAGGTTCAATATTATTTAAATCAAGGTAGTTTGCTATTATTCCATAACGATGAGCAATTTCTTCAAATGAAGATTTAGCATGAGGATTTCCATATTTGATTGATTTAACATTTACACTCATTAATAATTCTTCAAAATGCACCTGTGTATTGGTAATTAACCCATTTGGTTCAATTTTTGCAAAGGGAATAATTATATCAACCTCACCTTTAATAGTTTTTACATTGCACATTTTATTAATTACTATTATTTTAGAAGTAAAATGGTATTTTTTAATAAACTCTCTTAGTTTATGTGTCATATTTCCCACAATTATTTTCATGATATCACCTATAATTATTTTATGAAATAATACAGTAACAGTTCCAAAAAAATATAAAAAGCCATAGATTTTGAAAAATCTATGACTAAAATTCTTTAATGATGATTTTACCAGCTTGTTTGGTCTTTTTCATATCAATAATTCTTTGATTAGAACTTCCTCTATAAACTAAAGAAATATCTTTTAACTTTAAATCAAAGCGACCATCTATCAGATAATCTATAGTATCTAAAATTTGTTTCACTTCGAGATCATTCATTTCTATTAATTCTTCCATTCGATATCCCGAAAAAACGACAATATTTTTATTAGGATATAGCGTTTTAAAATCAAAAATAAGCCTCAAAATGGCGGTTTTTTGAGAAAACGGTTCTCCACCGCTAATTGTAAGTCCACTCATATATGGATAAAGTTTCATATCTTCAATCATTTCATCTGTATCAATTACTTTTCCCCCATTAAAATCATGTGTATCAGGATTATGGCAACCAGCACAATGATGAGGGCATCCTTGGGTAAAGACAACGAATCTGATTCCTGGTCCATCAACAATAGACTCACTGATTGTTCCTGAAATTCTAATTTTCATGATTAGCCTTCAGATGCTTTACTCTATTTTCAACTTCATCGCGTTTTGCGTCATTAAAGCGATCAAGCGTACCCACTAGATAGCCAGTAATTCGTCTAATTCTTTCAAAAGGTACACTATCTTCGGTTCTACCACATTTTGGACATACATTATCTATAATACCATTGTATCCACATATACTATCTCGATCAACAGGATGATTAACGGCACCATATCCAATTCCTTCTTCTTTCATACATCTAATGATAGATTCAAAGGCATCTAGATTTTTGGCAATATCTCCATCTACTTCAATATATGAAATATGTCCACCATTGGTAAAAGCATGATATGGAGCTTCTTTTTTTATTTTTTCAAAAACAGAAATATTATAATAAACAGGAATATGAAAAGAATTCGTATAAAATTTATGATTTGTTATTCCTTCAATTTCCCCAAATAATTCACGATCCATTTTTACAAACCGACCGGATAATCCTTCAGCAGGTGTTGCAATAAGAGAAAAATTTAGTTTATATTTTTTAGAATAGCGATCAATTTTTTCACGCATATGACCAATAATTTCAAGACCTAATTGTTGAGCTACCTCACTTTCACCATGGTGTTTGCCAATTAGTGCTTTAAGGGTTTCCGCAAGTCCAATAAATCCTATTGTAAGGGTACCATGTTTGATGACTTCTGAAACCTTATCATCACGATGTAGTTTGTCACTATCCAACCAAATTTTTTGTCCCATTAAAAAAGGAAAATTATATACGTATTTATTCTGTTGTATCTCAAAACGCTCAAGAAGTTGATTGGCACAAAGATCAATTAAGTAATCTAAATTTTCATAGAATTTTTTAATACGTTCTTTTTCGTCAACAACATTCATTAATTTTAGGGCAATTCGTGGTAAGTTAATAGATGTAAAACTTAAATTACCGCGACCGGTTACAATTTCTTTACTAGGATCATATACATTAGCAATGACTCTAGTACGACATCCCATATAAGCAACTTCCGTTTTATAATCACCTGGTTTATAATATTGTTTATTATAAGGTGCATCAATAAAAGAAAAATTTGGGAAAAGACGTTTACCTGAACATAACATTGATTTTTTAAACAAATCATAATTAGGATCTTCTGGATTATAGTTAATTCCTTCTTTTACTTTAAAAATTTGAATAGGAAAAATTGGTGTTTCGCCATTTCCAAGTCCTCTCATAGTAGCATCTAACAAACAGTGCATTACCATTCTACCTTCATCGGAAGTATCTGTACCATAGTTTAAAGAACTAAATGGCACTTGCGCACCAGCTCTAGAATGCATCGTATTTAAATTATGAACTAGAGCTTCCATTGCTTGATATGTAGCATCATATGTTTCATCTTTCGCCATTTGAAATGCCATATCAAACGTTTTTCCCTGTATTGGACCGTATTTTTGATTTAATGCTTGATAAATTTCTTCTTTTGCAAACGCATCATTCATTCGAATTTCTATATTATGATTGGCTTCAATTTGTGCAAACATCAATTTAAATTCATCATCACTAACTGTAGCACCTTCAAATTCCAACATTCTTTCAAGTGCTTTTCGTAATTCTTTTTTATATGTTTTTCTCACTCCAAGAGCCATTGCATAGTCAAAGTTAGGAATACTTTGACCACCATGTTGATCATTTTGATTTGCTTGAATGGCAATACATGCCAATGAAGCATAACTTCTTATTCCATTAGGTTCTCTTAAAAAACCATTGCCAGTAGAAAATCCATCCTTAAATAAATCAATTAAATCAATTTGACAACAAGTCATCGTTAAAGCGTAAAAATCAAGATCATGAATATGAATATCACCTTTGATATGTGCTGTTGCAAATTCTGGCTTAATTAAGTCGTTTAAATAAAATTGTTTTGCTGCCTCACTACCATATTTTAACATCATTCCCATTGGGGTATCCGCATTAATGTTAGCATTTTCTCGCTTTGAATCTTCATCTTTTGAATCTTTAAATGTAATATCATGAAGTGATTTCATTAAGTTGGTTTTCCGTTCACGTACCTTTGTACGTTCAGCACGATATCTGATATATGCTTTTGCAATTTCGGCTTCTCCCATTTCAATTAAAACATTTTCAATAATATTTTGCACTTCTTCAACCGAAATATTTTTATTATCATAATCTTTATTAACACAATCAATAACTTTATTTGTAATCATTTTACATAAAGTTACATCATCATCTCCACAAGCAAGTTGAGCTTTATAAATCGCTTTTTCTATTTTTTGAGGATCAAATACTTTCTTTCGTCCGTCTCTTTTAATAATTTTTTTTACCATAATAATCCTCCTTATAATTTGTAATTTTTTTAATTTTTTTGTAAAATCTTACAAAATGTGAAATGATTATATTATAATTTTTTTCTTAAATCAAGCAAATAGTTTCAGAATATTTTTCCAAAAAAAAGTTAATATTTTTCTTGCAATTTTATTAAAAATATGATAAGTTAAAGCGAGGTGAGAAGTATGCCATATCTAGTCATTGCAATCATATTTATCATAATTTTAAGTGTCATCTTTTCGTCATTTATGCCAAAAATAAAAACAAAAAAGGCGTATGATGAACTTCTAAGTTATTTAAAACAAACTGATTTAAACTATTCAATTGAAAAAATAAAAAATGACATTTTTGACGCTAAATTAAATATTAACTCTACTCATTATTATATTAAATTTCTAAATATACCAGCATATAGTGAAATTCAAATCAATAATAAAACGACATGGGAATTAAAATATGGAGCAAAAGATCAGCCTGGAAAAGCCCAACCCCATAAACGTTACTTAAGTGAACTTTCATCTTTTCTAGGAACCGATTTTGGCAAGAATATTAATAAAATCATCATTGTTTTCCCTAAACCTAAAAAAATTGTTAAATATATAAATGAATCTGAAATAATATTTGTCAATAGTAAAACCGATTTATATGGAACCCGTATTCTTACTAAAGACAATTTTGGCTTATTTAAAAAGTAAAAACTTATATAATATCAGTTTTTGATAATTATATAAGTTTTTTTATTTTACAAATTTTTATTTTATATTTTCTACTTGCTTTTTCATAAAAGTAATCACTTCATCATAAGAAAGTTCTACTTTTTCTAATGTACGACGGTTTTTCAATTCACAAATATTTTCACAAGCTTTTCTGCCAACTGTTATAATATATGGAATGCCGATTAATTCCCAATCTTTAAATTTAAAGCCAGGTTTTGCTTCACGATCATCTAATATAATTTCGACTTTTGTATCATTCAATTGATCATAAATATAGTCAGAACCTTTTTTTATTACCTCATCTTCATAATTGATTGGTACGATAACAGCATGATAGGGAGCAACATTGAGTGGCCAAATAATTCCAGACTCATCATGATTTTGTTCAATGATACTTGACATTGTTCTTGTAACTCCAATTCCATAACATCCCATAACAATTGGGACGTGATTACCTAATTCATCTTGATAAGTGCATTTTAATGGTAAAGAATATTTTGTACCCAATTTAAAAATTTGACCTATTTCAATTCCTCTTTCCATTTTAAGAAAATTACCACAAACAGGGCAAAGATCATCTTTACGAACGGTTCGTAAATCAAAAACTTCTCCATCAAAATCACGTTTGAAATTTACACAAATGAAGTGATAATCTTTTTTATTAGCACCAACTACAATATTATGCATACAAGCAACTTCTTCATCTACTAAAATTTTAATACTAAGTCCAACAGGACCGACAAAACCTTCAAATGAATTGATATTTAAAATATCTTCATTAGTAGCAAGAACCAATTCATGTTCAGCAATCTTCAAAGCATTCACAACTTTGATTAGATTGACTTCTCTATCCCCTCTTACCATTACTAAAACAAGTTCATTCGTAGATAAATTGCGATAAACCATTGATTTTGCAATATCTTTTTTACTCAATTTTAAAAATTCGCTTACTTCATCAATAGTTTTTTTATTAGGAGTTAAAACCAATTCCATTCCTTTTTCTTCAATCGTATGATGATATCCATCAAGTTTGGCTTGCGCTTTCTCTTCATCTGCCGCATATTTGCAATGCTCACAATAAATAATATCACTTTCTCCAACATCAGAAAGAGCCATAAATTGATGTGAGCCATCTCCGCCTATTGCACCAGTATCAGCTAATACTACTTTATAATCAATCCCAAGACGTGTAAAAATTTTTTCATAAGTTTTATACATCAATTGATATGAATCATTTAATCCTTCTTCATTTAAATCAAATGAATAGGCATCTTTCATAATAAATTCACGCCCTCGCATAAGGCCAAAACGTGGTCTCAATTCATCCCGATATTTTGTTTGAATTTGATATAAATTAATTGGCAAGTTTTTCCTAGATTTTATTTCATTTTTTACTAAATCAGTAAAAATTTCTTCGTGTGTTGGACCAAGACAAAATTCACGATTATGACGATCTTTAAATCTCATAAGTTCTGGACCATATTTTTGCCACCTACCAGATGCTTCCCATAACTCCTTCGGTTGAATAGCACTTGATAATATTTGAAGGGCACCTGCTCTATCCATTTCATCTATAATAATATTTTCAATTTTATTAAGAGTCCTCAATCCTAATGGTAAATAATTATATACTCCTGCAACCAATTTTCTAATCATACCTGCTCTAATTAAAAGAATATGGCTTGCGATAATCGCCTCATTTGGGGCTTCTTTCAATGTTGATATGAGCATTTTACTTGCTTTCATAATACTTCCTCCATAAAACATTACCTATTATATCACAATCTATCTTTTTTTTCTAATGATTTACTATCCAGTCTTGCCCAGAAAATACAACCAAAAATAAAATTGCCCTTTTTAAAAAGGACAATTTTATCAACTATTTTCCTGAAATAGCAAGAGATTTAACTTTTAAAGTCGGTGAAGCAACCCCTACAAAACGTTTTTCAATATCATTGCCAATCGCTTCTATATTTTTCATCATTTCAAAAAAGTTACCTGAAGTGACAAAAAGAGTAATTGGTTTATCAATTTTGCCATTTTTAATCATATAACCAGAGGATTGTACATTAAAATCACCAGAAATTGGATTTAAACCTGCATGAAGTCCATTTACTTCTGTTATATAAATTCCTTCTTCAACTGTAGAAATAATTTCATCTTTTGATAGATTCCCCTCTTTAATGAATAAATTCGTAGGTTCGGTTGAAATACTTCCAGCAGTTGACATTTTAAATCCATTACCTGTTGGCGCAACATGGAAATAATGTGCAGTTTTTAGACTATGTAATAATCCATTAAACACTCCTTTTTCAACAACAGCCTTTGTTTTGCATGGAACACCTTCATCATCAAAAGAAGATTTAACAAGAGCATCATCATAGAAAGGATCATCCATGATTGTAATATTATCTCCAAAAATCTTTTCACCAACTTTGTCAGCAAGAATTGTCATTTTCTTTAAAGCAGCTTCTCCTGTAAAAACAGATGAAAAGGCGCTTAATAATTCGGTTGCTACATCTCTTTTAAATACGACTGGATATTTTCCCGTTTTAACAAAACCAGCACCAAGTTGAGCAAGAGCAGCTTCAGTTGCCTCTTTTATAATTCGATCTTTTTCAATTTGTTGAAAGAATGGATTTATATCACCTGCAAACCCCATTGCAGTCTGATCACCTTCGGCTGCTAATGGACCAACAATAGTCGTTGTATAGGAATATGATCGACTTAAATCCAGTCCTTTTGAATTCATAATTTGAACTTTTTGTGAAGTTTCACTATATTGGCAATAACCAACCTTTACTATTTTAGGACTAACCGCTAATGTTTTCTTTTCTAAATCCTGTAACATAGCAACTTTCTCAGCAGTTGAATAGTTTTTATAATCAGATTCTAAATTTGGTACTTCTTGATAAGTAGCTCCGCTTGCATACATAAATTCTTCTTCAGTTGAAGAAATGAGTTTAACATTTTCTAATAATTGTTGGAGTAAAATTTCCATTGTGTCATCGTCAAGAGTTTCAGTGTAAACATATCCCATTTTCCCATTTAATAAGCCTCTAATAGAAACTCCAAAAAGTTTTTTAACGTTATATGATTCAAGATTACCTTCATCTACCTTGATAGTATTACTTTCTGAGGTACTTGCATAAATTTCGACTGCTTCTAGACCTAGTTCAAGACCACGAGCAATTATTTGTTCAAATTTCATTAATTGTTACCTCCTTTTCCACCTACTGTCATATGGGAAACACGAATTGTAGGTTGACCTACAATTGTCGGAATAGAACCACTTTCAGATCCACACATACCATAACCACATGACAAATTATTGCCAATCATATCAATTCTAAGTAAAACATCTTTACCAGAACCTACTAAAGTAGCACCTTTAACCGGTTTAGTAATTTTGCCATCTTCAATCATGTATGCTACATTTACTGCAAAATTAAATTCACCCGTAGCAGGATTTACAGAACCACCACCCATTTCTTTAGCAAAAAGACCATATTTGGTATTTTGAATAATTTCTTCAAAAGTCGACTTGCCATTTAAGAAATACGTATTTGTCATTCTCGATGTAGTTTGATATTTGTATGATTCTCTTCTTGAAGAACCGGTTATAGGGTGGTTCATCTTGCGAGAATTGCGTTTATCAACAAGATAAGTTTTTAAAATACCATTTTCAATTAAAACATTGCATTTAGATGGTGTCCCCTCATCATCAACATTAATTGAACCCCAAGCGTTTAAATTTGTTCCATCATCAACTGCATTTACAATGTCACTAGCAACCTTTGTACCAATTTTGCCACAAAAAACGGACATTCCTTTTGCAACTGAAGTAGCTTCTAATCCATGCACACATGCCTCATGTAAAATTACACCACCAAAGCCATTGTGAATGACTACTGGCATCTCACCACCTTGCATTTCATCAGCATGAAGCATCTCAATTGTATCCTTGGCAACATTTTTTCCAAATGCATACGCATCAAACCCATCATACATTTCCATTCCTTGATTTCTACCAAAACTACCAAAACCAGGTTGCATAGATGTTCCATCATTGCCTACAACTTGAGTAGCAATTCGGTTATTGCATCGGTAGTCAGTTTGCCAAGTCGAATCGCTAGCAAAAACAAAAATCTCTTGCTCCTTCTTTGCGATAGTTGAAACAACTTGTACAACTTCATCACTATAATCTTTGGCTCCTTTATTGGCTTTTGATAATAAATCTATTTCTTCATTTAAATTATTACCTCTAACTCTTAGAGGATGAACTACTAATTCTACATTTTTTTCAACAAAAGGCTCTACTTCTTTATGCTTTGTACCTGAAAAACTATCCGCTAATGTTTTAGCGGCCACAAGTAATTCCTCTTTACTATATGTAGTAAGCGAACAATTTACTTCCGTATTACCTTTAATGATACGCAAAGCAGCACCTGTCACTTTAGAAATATTGACTTTGGAAATTTTATCAAGCCGCATTTCAATTGAATCATTGCGTGTATTTTCTATAAATACTTCAGCAAAATCACCACCTGTTGACAAGGCAACATCTAGAATTTCTTTAGCTAAAGATTCATTGATACCAAAAACTTCTTTATGTTTTACACTCATACTCTTACCTCCTATAATTAATACTTGTATTTTAACATATTCAAAATTTTTTAGCAATTAATCTAATAATTAAATACACTGAAAAGGCTTTCATTAACTTTTTTTAAAAAAATAGTCACAACTCTTTACTTGTGACTACTTCAAAATAACATTTATTTTATAGCATCAAACAGGTTTTCATTGATCCCATTGGTTAAAATATCTCTTACTAACTTATTTTCTTCAGCCTTATCTAATGATTTGCCAGCAATCTTAGAAACATCTCGAATGACTTGTCTAATACTTTCCTCATTGTTCAAATCCATTTGTCTCACTTTTTCAACTAAGGCAAAAACTGCTTCAGGTTGAATATTGTTTTCAGAAATAAAATTCATTATTTTGTTTAAATTCATCACATTCACCTCAGTCTATTATATGACAAAGACCCAAAAAAAGTGACAAATTTTATTTTCTTAACTCGGCGATTTCATAAATTAATTTTTCAGTTTTGTTCCAACCAATACAAGGATCAGTAATAGATTTGCCATATATCCCCTCATCTAGTCTTTGGCAACCATCCTCTAAATAAGATTCAATCATCAGTCCTTTTACTAATTTTTTGACGTCATCATTGTGTCTTGTACTATGTAAAACTTCTTTTGCAATTCTAATTTGTTCTAAATATTTTTTACCCGAATTTGAATGATTCGTATCAACGATTACTCCAGGATGTAAAAGATTACTCTTCTGATAAGCCTCATATAGCAATATCAAATCTTCATAATGATAATTAGGGCTTGAATGTCCTTGTCTATCTACATATCCTCTTAAAATTGCATGGGTAAGCGGGTTGCCACCGCTAGTAACTTCCCAACCACGATAAATAAATGTATGCGAACTTTGAGCAGCTTTGATTGCATTCATCATGACTGAAAGATCACCACTAGTAGGATTTTTCATACCAACAGGTATATCTAGACCGCTTGCGGTAAGCCGATGCAATTGGTCTTCTACCGATCTTGCGCCTATAGCAACATAGGATAATAGATCAGAAAGATAGCGATGATTTTCAGGATAAAGCATTTCATCAGCACAAGAAAAACCAGTTTCATTTAACACACGCATATGTAATTTTCTAATTGCAATCAACCCTTTTAACATATCAGGATTTTGATTAGGATTAGGTTGATGAAGCATTCCCTTATAGCCTTCACCTGTTGTTCTGGGCTTATTCGTATACACTCTTGGTACTAAAACTAATTTTTCTTTAACCGCTTCTTGAACTTTAGCAAGGCGAGTAACATAGTCAACGACCGCATCTTCCCGATCAGCCGAACATGGACCAATTACTAAAAGAAACTTATCACTTTGTCCTGTAAAAATATCATATAATTTTTGATCATTTAACTTCTTTGCCTTCATTCCTTCTTCACTTATTGGGTACATTTCCTTAATCTCTGCAGGAATTGGCAATTTTCTTTTAAATTCCATATTCATGAATTCATCACATCCTATTTATCAAAATATGATCTACGCTTGGTAGATAATCTCATCATTTTTTTTATTGTTTCTGCATCTTCTCTGGCAAGTGCATCTCTTAATTTTTCAAATTCTTGTAAAAATAAATCCATTTGAGATAAAAGTTCATTTTTATTCATCAAAAATAATTCACTCCACATTTGTTCATTAATTTTGGCAATTCTTGTCAAGTCTCTAAAAGAATCTCCTGTATATTCCACCAAATGTTTTGAATCTTTGCAAGTCATCAAAGTAATCGCAATACAATGGGTCAATTGTGACAAAAAGCCAATCATTTCATCATGCTTTTCTGGTGTTAAAATAGAAATATTTTTAAAACCCAATATTTTTCCCATTTCAACAATTGTATCTATTGCTTTAGTCGTATTCTTACTAGTAGGAGTGATAATAAAATTGGCTCCTTGAAAAATTTTTTTATCACTATTTTCAACACCATATACTTCTTTACCTGCCATTGGATGGGCAGGAACAAATTCGACAGTATCTTTCAAAAGTGCCTGAATCTTAAAAACAATTTCTGATTTTACTCCAGTAACATCGGTTATCAAGGTCCCATCCTTAAAATAGGATTGATAGGTTTCTATCCATTCTACAAATATTTTAGGATACAAAGCAAAGATAACAATATCAAACATTTGTACATATTCTTTTTCAACAAACGAAATACCCGATTGTATGATTCCTTTTTTTAAAGCAAAATCAATTGAATCCCTATCTTTCGTAATAGCACCTACTTCAAAGCCCCAACTAGTAAGTGCCTCAGCATATGATCCACCTATTAGACCCAAACCAATAATTAATATTTTATGCTTCTTTGTCAAATTCATATTCTATATCTACTCCTAATGTTTCTAACTGACTAAAAAAGGTAGGATAACTTTTATTGACAGCTTCATACCCACTAATTTTACCACCAAATTTAGAAAGAAGAACAGCCAGTGCCATAACGATTCGATGATCATTGTGACCATCTAAAATTTCTAAAGGCTTATGCAAGGGCACTTTTTCAATGATTACCTTGTTTTCGTCAACATCTATTTTAGCACCAAACTTTTCTAATTCCTCTTTCATCGCAATGGCTCGATTGCTTTCTTTGATAGCAAGTCTTTTGGTACCGGTTAAAACCACACCATTTTTAAAACAACCAATCATCATTAAAATGGGGCCTAAATCTACACAGTTAGAAATATCTAACGTAGGCATGTTTTCCTCTAATTCTTTAAAATATTTTTTATATCTTTTATCACCCTGATAACTAGATGTTTTTAACCCTTTTACTTTTACCAAGCCATCTAATAAATTAAACGCATCCAAAAAAGCGGCATTTGAATAATCTGCTTCAACTACTTCTTCAATATTAGTAAACGTTTGTCTTCCTTTAATGTCAATCTTATTTCTATACATTTGAACTTCTATTCCACATTTTTTTAAAACATCAATAGTAATTTTGATATAATCTTTACTTTCTAAACCATTTTTTATTATAATTTTACTATCATCTTGGAGTAGTGGCAAACAAAATAGCAAACCTGTAATAAACTGACTACTAATTCTTCCATCTATAATATATTCACCGGGCTTTAATGAACCATTTAAATATAGATTTTCTTCATCTTTTTCGTAATGAATTTGTTGATGATGAAATATTTCTTCGTATACGCTAAGTCCTCTTGACATTAAAGTTTTACTACCTTTAAAATGAATTTTCTTTCCCATAAGAAGACAAATCGGAATCAAAAATCTAAGCGTACTGCCACTTTCGTAGGCATCAATGAAAATTAAATCTTTTTGTTCTGTTTTCTTTATTCCTTGAATCACTATTTGATTATCTTCAAATTGGTAACTAGCCCCTAAAGCCTTTAGTCCATTTAGGGTTGCATGGATATCTTGATTCAATTCAATATTTTTTATTATACTCACACCTTTAGCAAGTGCTGCTCCAATTAAAAGACGATGGGCATAACTTTTTGAAGGTGGTGCCATTACCTCACCTCTAGCAAGCGATTGATTAATTTTTATAATCATCATGTTCACCTTCTGATATCAAACCAATAAACCAGTCTATTGCTTCAAGATACCCCTTTAATCCATGCCCTTTTATTGTTTTTTTGGCAACGAATGATACATAACTGAGTTTGCGAAAATCTTCTCTATCATCAACTGCAGAAAGATGAACTTCAACAGTTTGAATGGAAACAGCTTTGAGAGCATCTAAAATTGCAATGGAAGTATGGGTATAAGCACCTGGATTAATAATAATCCCATCCACTTTATCAAAATAAGCTTGTTGAATACAATCTACGATGGATCCCTCATGATTAGATTGATAAATATCCACACTTATTTTTTTATCCTCAGCATATTTGTTAATCATATCACATAAATCCTGATATGTCTTTTTACCATAAATTTCTGGTTCTCTTATCCCTAACATATTAAGATTAGGTCCGTTTATTACCAATAATTTCATATTTTCATCCTCTCAATAATTTCATCAACTGCATTTGTCAAATCATGATTGTTATCAATTACTATATCACAAAATTTTTTATAGAGCAATTTTCTTTCAAGATAACACGTTTCTAACTTTTCTTTGGTGGCTGTAAGTGGTCTGTCACTCGTAGCAATAAGGTTATCTAAACTACGATTTAATAAAACAATTTTACCATTTTCTTTTAAATTTTCAATATTTACCTCTTTTAAAATCACTCCTCCACCCGTTGCAATTACTAAATTTGTTCTTTTTGAAACTTCCTCAATAACTTGACTTTCAACAATGCGAAAAGAGTTTTCACCAAATTTTGAAAAATATTCGCTAATCTCCATTTGAATTCGTGATTTGATTAATTCATCTGTGTCAATAAATTCTTTATGCAAACGTTTAGCAAGCATACTTCCAATCGTTGTTTTTCCAGATGAAGGCATTCCGATTAAAACTATATTTTCTTTTTCTTGAACTAGATGATGATAGATACAATCTATTTGTTCTTCATTTAAATTTTTGTCTTGAAATAAACGACTAGCATAAAAAGCTTGGGCAACCAACATATACAGACCACCGATTGCCGATATTTTTCTGTTTTGCGCTTTGACAATGAATTTGGTTCGAAGAGGATTATATATCACATCAACCACTGCTTCTAATTTTTTAAAATTATGAAGATGGATAGGTAAACAATCAGTATTAGGATACATCCCACAAGGTGTCGTATTGATGATAATATCGCAATCATTATGAATGCTAATAGCCTCTTGATAAGTGATGGTTTGAGCAGTTTTAGCTCTAGAAACAAAATAATAGTTTCTACATCCCAAATCTTCAATCACTACTCTTGCTGTTTTAGAAGTACCACCACTACCTAAAATCAAGATTTTTTTTTCTTTACAATCCACCTTAAGTCTTTTCAATAGGGCCTTTAACCCATCATAATCCGTATTATACCCATATAATTTACCATCTTTATTGATAACAGTATTTATGGCTCCAATTCTTTTGGCTTGAGGAGAAATAAAATCAAGATAAGGTATAATTTTTTCTTTATAAGGAATGGTAACATTGATAGCATAAAAATCTCTTTTTATCATATAATCACGAAAGTTTTCTTCAGAAATCTCTAACAATTCATAGTCATTATTTCCTAATTGTTCATGAATTGTTTTAGAAAAACTATGTGTTAGTTTACCACCTATTAATCCATATTTCATGAAATTCCTCCTTATATTATATTTCAATATTATTTTTCCATATTTTTTAAAAAACTATCTGTCCCATATCTTGATGACAACATATCATATACAACAATTGCAACAATACTATCAATCACCACACATATTCTTCTTATAATAGCAGGATCATGTCTTCCCTTAATCTCTAATGAAGTATTGGTATGATTCAAAAAATCAATAGTATCTTGCTTTTGAGCAATTGAAGGAGTCGGTTTCACAACAGTATTAAATATAACGGGCATACCATTCGTAATGCCCCCATTGATACCACCATTATGATTAGTCAAAGTAACAATTTTATCTTTACTAATTTGAAAGGAATCATTGGCCGTTGAACCAGTCATTTTTGCAAAAGCAAAACCAGCACCAAACTCAACCCCTTTTACAGCACCTATTGAAAATAAAGCCTTTGAAAGTAATCCCTCTACTGAGTCAAACCATGGTTCACCTAATCCGCCAGGCAAATTTAAAATCGCTGTTTGAATAACCCCTCCAACGGAATCACAATGATGCTTGGCCTCTTCAAATATCTTCAAAAGTTTATCTTGAATATTATCAATAACAGGAAAATCACTAGTATTGATTTTATCTATTTCTGATTCAATATTATCGGTAAAATGAGTATCGGTTATATCTTGACATCTTAAAATATGACTAGCAATTTTAATATTAAACTTTTCTAAAGCTTTTAAGCAAATTGCTCCTGCCGCAACAATACTTGTCGTAATTCTACCAGAAAAATGACCCCCACCACGATAATCTTCAAAACCATGATATTTCAAAAATGCAGTGTAATCGGCATGTGATGGTCTTGCTAGACCATACATTTTCTCATAATCACTACTTTTTTTATCTTCATTTGGAATTAAAATTGTTAAAGGAGCACCTGTGGTATAGCCATTAAAAACACCACTTACAATTTTATATTCATCCTTTTCAATTCTTGATGTCTCAAAAAAATGACTGGGTCTTCTTTTCGCTAATTGTGAACGAATAAATACATCATCTACTTGAAGACCAGGACACAGACCATCTAGTACTGCACCTATTATTTCACCATGGCTTTCACCAAAAATTGTCAAGATTAAACTATTACCAAGAGAATTCTTCATTTTCATCCTCCTTTATATATTGAATAAAATCATCTGATAAAATTGTTTTTATGATATAATGACCAATTTTATCAACATAAATTATAGATATTTTTTTTCCACTCACCTTTTTATCATGATAAATATAGTGTATTAGTTCATCCTTCTGAAAACTAACACTAGTAGGAAGGTGATACTTTTCCAAAATGCATTGAATCTTTGCTTTTACTTCTTTAGAACAAACATAAAGCATTCCTATTCCAACACATTCACCATGATACAATCTACCTTGAGAAAGACTTTCAATCGCATGGCCTATAGTATGACCAAAATTGAGCACCTTTCGTAACCCTTTTTCTTTTGGATCATTTTCTACTACCATTTTTTTGATTTTTAAAGCCTCAATAATAAACTTTTCTACATCATCTTCTAAACTTTTACTATTTGCAATTAAATTAAATAATTCTTCATTAAAGGTTGTTGCCATTTTGAGAGCCTCAACTAAACCTGAATACAGAATTCTCTTATCTAATGTCTTAAGTACTTCCACATCAATGATTACTTTCTTAGGTTGATAAAAAGCACCGATAATATTTTTAACCCCTAAATGATCAATTGCAGTTTTCCCACCAATTGATGAATCTACTTGAGCAAGTAGCGTAGTAGGAATATTATAAAAATCAATTCCTCGCATATAACTTGCGGCAACAAATCCACCCAAATCACCCACTACTCCGCCTCCAAGAGCAATTACGCAATCCGTTCTTGTAAAATTATTTTCAATCATAAAAGTTAAAATTTTTTGAAAATTTGCAAAATTTTTACTATGTTCTCCTTGTTCAATAGTATACAAAAAACTATGCTCCATTTGATTTTGAACTGTTTTGACATACGTACTCGGAATACCACTATCAGTCAAAATTAAGACTTTTTGCTTTATATCAATGTAATGATTTACTTTGTTTAAAGAACCTTTTTCAATGATGATATCATAAGGGCTATTTGAAATATTAACATTTAGTATCATATTTTACCTCGCATTACAACATATTTGAGCGATAAGTACCAACTAATTTTAAGCGATCACACACAGTTCTTAATTGAATAAGCATATCTTTTCCATCTTCGCTATTGATGTTACCATCAAGTTCTACATAAAAATAATAATTCCAAAGTAATTCTTTCATCGGTCTACTTCTAAGTGTTCGCATATTAAATCCATGCGCACCGATAATATTTAAAGTATTTGCAAGAGCTCCTGCTTCATTTTTTACAGTAAATACCAAGATAAAATGTTCACCCATTTTTGTAAGAGCATCAGGTAAGTTTTGAGATCTAGAAAGAGCCACAAATCTTGTTGTATTGTTGCGAGTAGTATTAATATTACTTTCAATTACTTTTAATCCATACAATTCTGCTGTGTCAACCGAAGCAATGGAAGCAATTGTATTATCATTTAATTTAGCAATTTCTTTGGCCGCAAGTGCCGTATTTGCATATTCAACCTCTTTAAAATGATGACTTTTTAAATAATCGCTGCACTGTGATAACGCCTGTGGATGACTATAAACCGTTTTTATCGTATCTATGCTAGCATCTACTGTACCAATCAAATGATGGACAACATCTAAATCTAAAATTTGATTAATAAATAAAGAACCAGAAAAAATTAAATCCATTACAGTACCAACATCCCCTGCGTAACTATTTTCAATAGGTAAAATTGCAACATCACATGAACCATTCTCAACAGCATGATATGTTTCCTCAAAATTTTTAAAAGATAGTAACGTAGCATTGTTAAACATCTTCTTAGCCGCAATATGTCCAAAGGCACCTTCAACCCCACAATATCCAACTTTTTGTCCTTCTAATAATCTAAATTGATATTTTTTAGACAAATCCATCACGGATTGTAAAAAATTAACATAATATTCACCGATAACAACATCTTCAACATATTTGCTATTTTTTAAAATTAATTCTTTTTCTCGCATCTTGTCTACAATTGGCAATGCATTTTCTTTTTTATAAAGAGCTACCTCTTTACTTGCTTCCATCCTCTCTTCAAAAAGTTTGGCCATCTTTTCATCAATTTCATTTATTTTTTTTCTTGCTTGTTCTAATTTTGTCATTTTATTCTCCTCTTAGCAATTTATACTCGTCAAATAATTTTTTAAATGCTGACAAAGACCTTTCAATCATCTCAGTCTCAACACAATATGAAATTCTAACATATCCATCATATCCAAAAGAATCACTAGGAACAAGTAAAAGTTCATATTTTTTGGCTTTCTCACAAAAGGAAACCGCACTACTTTCCAGAGCTTTCATAAATAAATAAAAGGCACCATTAGGATAGACTATCTCATATCCATACTCTGTAAGATTTTTATATAATATATCTCGATTAGTTTTATAAATCATTAAATCAGAAGTCTGTCCAAGACAAAATGGAATTAAATATTGAAATATACTTGGTGCACAGACAAAGCCTAACGCACGTCCCGCACCACAAATCGCCTTAAATAACAACTCACCATATTTTGCCTTATTCGAAACCAATAGATAGCCAATTCTTTCTCCTGGCAAAGATAAAGATTTACTAAAAGAATAACAAATTATACTATTTTCATAATAATTGGTTATAAAGGGAATAAAAATATCATCATATACCAACTCACGATATGGCTCATCTGAAATTAAGTAAATATTATGTTGATACTCTTTTTCTTTTGTAGATAAAATAGTAGATAATTTTTTAAGTTCATCTTCAGTTATAATTTTTCCTGTAGGATTGTTAGGAAAGTTAATAAGAATAGCTTTGGTCTTTTTCGTTATAGCAACTTCTAACCGATCAAAGTCAATTTGAAAACTTTCATCTAAACCATTCACCACTTTTAAAATACCCCCTGCTTTTTCAACAAATACCGCATATTCGGGAAAAAATGGTGCGAAAACAATTACTTCATCGCCACTATTCAAAATTGCGTTTAAGGAAATTGTTAAAGCCGCAGCTGCTCCCGCAGTTAAATATATTTTTTCCGCAATCTCATTACAGTTATATTTGTTATTCAAATACTCTGCTATCTTTTTCCTAACCTCATAATCACCTGCTGATGAAGTATATCCATGTAAAACAATGGGATTTTTTGTTGTAATAAGTTCAAGCAAACTACTTGTTACGACATTTGGACAGGGATTACTGGGATTACCAATGCTAAAATCAAAAACGTTATCTTCCCCAATTTCTTTTTTGCGTTTCTTACCATACTCAAACAATTCCCGAATAACCGATGCTTTATTTCCTAATTCATACATCCTATCGTTCATTGAAATCACCCACCTTTAATGTCTATTTTTAATATTATATCATATTTTTTGTTTTTTAAAAAGAAATTAATACTTTTTAAAATTTTATAAAACAAAAGGGCTTAAAAAAGCCCGCATAATTTATTTATTCTATATATTTTCATATTCAATTGTAATTGAATTAATAAACAATCTATATCCTTTTGAAATAGTCTCTACAAGTAATGTATTACCATCAAAATTTTCAATTACCAATTCTGTATTATCATTTGTGATTGTCTCATTAGTAATAAAACTTGTTGATGCATTATTAGTAACTTTTACGTTTGCATTGGTAATCTTTCCAGTACTATTACCAGAACTATGCCATGGTGATACATTTATAATAATCTTTGTAATTTTAACATTATTTAAATTAAAACTTAATAATATAGAACCTACTTTTGAACCAGTTCCAAGTTTAATTCCATTCATATCACCATTATTTGCACTCGCAGAGACCAAAGTTGCAGAAACTGTTATAGGATCTTTAAATTTGCTTTCAACATCTTCAGCTTTTGAATATTTTTTATCACTAAAATCAGCAAAAATTTGTTGTTCAGTTACATCTTCCAACGCTTTTATTGTTATATTAAACTCTTTAGTTTTAGTAATACCATTCAATGTATAACTAGCAACAAAGCAGACAATAACATCACTTTCTCCTATAGCAGGTCTTGTTATGGTAACAACTGCATCTCCTAAAATAGCATAATCGCTTGTTCCATCCTTTAAGCTCCAAGTAAGACCCTCTGATTCAGGTAGTGAGAAGTCATCACTTACTGAAGTCTCAACTTCTAAATTATTTAAAAATATGTCTATTTTTTCTTCATCTGTTAATTCTTGAGCTTTTTGTATTACTAAATCACCTGATTGAGTTCCCTTATAGAAGACAAAAAAAGGAGAATTATTATTCAAAGATAGTTCCCAGTCAGGTAACTCATAGGAAGTAATTTTATAGTAATTGTTAATTTCATCATACACAATTTTTAAACCATATTTTGTATCAGATAAATTTATAGTATTTTTTTCATTTGGATACTCAATATACTTACCATTAGAAGCCTTTAAATAGTATATACCATTTTCTATTTCAATTGTCCAAATATGACTATTATCTGTAGGTTTTACATTACTCGAATCAGTTAAATTAGTATCTACCGCATCTAACCTAGAATTATTTAAATTTCCTGTTAGCATAAAATAGTTTGAATTAGCACTTCTTTTTGTAAAAATGATTACTTTATCACCATTGTTAAAAAGAGGTGGCGTTGCTTGCTCAATAACAATATCGAATGATTTAGTATATTCAACATTTTTATATAAGTATTTTGCCAAAATGGTAATAGTCGTTTCTTCATCATTGGATAAAACAATAATTTGATTGTTTTCAACTTTAACATTGCTATTAGCAGTTACTAATTCCCAAGTTAATCCATCTATTTTATCTAAGTCTGTAGTTTGACTAATTGATGCTGGTACATTTAGTGAATCTAAAATGGCATTAGCAAGATCCTCATCTTTTTGTTCAATAAATTGATGATTACCAACATTTGTAATTTGAGCACCATTATACCAATTAATAAAACCTGTAACGATAACTTCTTGATTTTCTTTTAAACTAATCGTATCAATATTGCCCCAAGTACTATCTCCACGTACAACAATTTGATTACCAAGACTATCAATGAAATTGGCATTGGATTTAGAAGCAATCTCTCCACTCAAATATGTTAATTTTATTTTGATAATTTTTGATTGCATTGCCTTCAATATTTCTTCATCAGGTAATGTATCTAACTCTACTACAGATGGAATTTCTTTGATTTCTCCCAATTCAATTTTTTCGATATTTTGTAATTCAGATAACCCATTAAATAAAGTATATTCAGCTAAAATGGTTACTTCTTGACCTACATAAAATTCGTTATAGTTAAATTGAGAATCATCAATTTTATAAACCATTATAGCATCAGTAGCATCTTGGATTAAAATTGAAAAGCCATTGTTATTAGTCGAAATTGCTGTAACTATTCCAGTAGTTGCTACTACTGTTCCTTTATTTTCTTCTTTTATTTCACTGATTTGGTAAGTTCTCCACTTAGCAACCAACATCAAGTGACCAGTAGTTCCTAAATTTATTTGTTCTACTTTATTGTCATTTACATACCAACCAACAAAAATATACCCTTTCTTTGTTGGGTTAAGTAAAGATATCGTATCTTCAACTGTATAAGAACTAGGATTAGAACTATTATTGATACTATCATTTAAATAGTAATTTATATTATAATTTATAATTTGCCATTTTGCAACAAGTTCTAAATTCGTAGTTACCTCATTATTAAAATCATATTCATCTTCGCCTATAAACCATCCCAAGAAATCATATCCTAATCTAGTTGGATGATCTGGTTCTAACACTTTATCAAAATGATTTACAATTTGATTACTGACATTTGTACCACCATTACTATTAAATTCTATAGTATGCTTTTGGAGTTCCCACTTCGCAAGCAATGTTAAATTTCCTGTACTACCTTTTTCTATTTTTTCTATCTTTACATCATTTACATACCAACCTAAGAAATTGTAGCCATTTTTAGTCGGATTATTTAAAATAAATTCATCATTCATAGTATAGGTAGTTGGATTTTCTGATTCTAAAATACCACCATCTAAATTATAGAAAAGATCATACGTAGCAAGTTCCCAAGTAGCTACTAATGTTATTTCACCTAAAGTATTTTCTGGCAGATATTCTACTAATTGATTGTTTAAATACCAACCAGTAAAATTATACCCTTTTTTAGTTGGTTGATACAAAGTGAGTGGTAAATTATCAATTGTATACCCATTTTTATTATCAGGATGATTGATACCACCATCTAATTCGTAATGGATTGTATAATCAGCAAGTTCCCATTTTGCAACAAAATGAAGATCACCTTTGGTTCCTTCTGCAATAGAAGTAACTTTTTCACCATTTAAATACCAACCTTCAAAAACATAACCATCTCTAGAAGGAATACCAAGACTTATTGGCAAGTCATCTACAATATATTCATCTTGATTATCTATATGATTCACACCACCATCTAATTCATAGGTAATATGATATTTTTCATAAATAACTGTTATCGCTAAACTATACTCTTTATATACACCCTCATCATATAAAGAATCTATTCTTGTAGTGATAAGTGCATCCCCAACCCCTACTGCAACAAGATTTCCATCTTCATCAATTTGAACCACTTCCGGATGATTTGTTGTAAAAGTTAATTTTCTACCATCATCGATTAGAAGTTTATAATCTATAGTCTGCTTTTCTCCTTTTAACATAATTTCTTCATAATCAAACTCTACTTCAAGTGAGTTATCTTTTATAACATTAACAATGGCAACATCATAAATATTGGGATTGTCAACACTATATACTTTGATACGAACTTGACCAATATTATGAGCAACTAACTTTGTATCTACAAAACTAGCTATTGAATTGTCATATGAATAATATGCAATCGGAGCATCACTTGGATTATTATTTTCGGTAACAACTGGAACAATTTCAAGACTTTGTCCAAGTCTTACTTCATAATTTGTTTCTTCAAGATCAATTTGAATACTAACTAATCTAGTACATGAAGTAATTGTAAAAAATGCACCAACGATTGCTAAAATTAAATAGATTTTTTTCGATAATTTTAACATACATTTTTTCCTTTCTAAAATATACGATATTAATTATATCATCTAATGTATCATATTTCAAGTAATTTCTTTTTTTAGTTGACAAATTTAAAGAAATAAGTAATAAAAAAAGAAGAAAATATTTTCTTCTTTTTCTCTATTCATCTTTTAGCGAACGGTTCATCAATTCAGATACAGCTTTTTTAACACTATGTTGTTTGTAGATTACATTATAAACCGCATCAATAATTGGTGTTGAAAGTTTTAGTTTTTTAGAAGCCTCATATACAGCTTCGGCTGTTCTTGCACCTTCAACTACCATTGACATTGAAGCAATTGTCTCTGCAAGATTATTCCCTTTTGCAAGTTTTACTCCTGCTTGAAAATTTCTTGAATGATGCGAAGTTGTAGTTACAACCAAATCACCAACTCCTGTTAATCCATATATTGTATCTTCTTTTCCACCCATAGCAACAACAATTCTTTTCATTTCAACCAAAGCTCTTGCAATTAATCCTGCTCTTGCGTTATCACCATATCCACAACCTTCAAGCATACCAGAAGCAATTGCATAAACATTTTTAATAGCACTACATAATTCAGAGCCTACTAAATCTGATCCTGTATACACTCTAAAATACGTCGAATTATTAAATATTTTTTGTATTAACTTGGCATCCTCTTTATTCGTAGATACAGAACAAATCGTTGTTGGCAATTGTCTTATAACTTCTTCTGCATGTGATGGTCCGGTCAAAGCAACAAACCCTTTGATATAGTGCTGATCAATTGTTGCATTTAAGACCTCTGATACTCTCAAATAAGTATCTGGTTCTAATCCTTTTGAAGTATTGACAAAAAGTTTCGGTTTATCTATGATTTCATTAATTAAATGTAAAACACTTCTTAATACCTTAGTTGGAATACTCAAAACAATAATATCAGAAAAAGATATCACTTCTTTTATTGAAGTAGTCGCCTGAACTTCTAAAGGCAACATTCCAATTGGAAGTTTAGATACATTTGTATGAAAATGATTGATTTCATCAACTGTATTTTTATCAGTATCATAAAGTAACACTTGATAATGATTATCTCCAAGAATTCTTGCAAGAGCACTCCCCCAACTACCTGCACCTATAATTGAAACTTTTTCCATTAATTTTCCCGCTTTCTCAATATAATTTTAATTGGCGTACCTTCTAACATAAAAGCTTCTCGAAAACGATTTTCTAGATATCGTTGATAAGAGAAATGCATATAATTAGGATCATTTACAAAAAGAACAAAAGTTGGTGGTGCTATTTCAACTTGAGAACCATAATAAATTTTTATGCGATCGCCATTAAAAATGGGTGCTTGATTCATCAATGAAGCATCAAGCAAAATATCATTTAAAACATTTGTTGCCAGTCTTCTCGTATAGTTTTGCGAAACAATTTTTATTTGTTCAAAAAGAGTTTGAATACGTTGATTTTTTAGAGCTGAAACAAAAACAATTGGAGCATAACTTAAAAACAAAAAATTTTTTCTGATTTTTTCAGTATATTCTTTCATCGATTTTTCATCTTTTTCAACAGCATCCCACTTATTGACAACGATAATTACACCTTTGTTATATTCCGCAGCATAACCTGCAATTCTTTTATCTTGTTCTTCTATTTCCTTTGTTCCATCCAAAACAACTAAAACAATGGATGATCTCTCTATTGCCCTAATAGCTCGAAGAACACTATATTTTTCAGCATTTTCATAAATTTTTCCTTGTTTGCGAATCCCAGCTGTATCTATGACAACATAATTTTTACCATCTTTTGTAAATTTAGAATCAATTGCATCACGAGTTGTTCCAGCAATATCGCTAACAATTACCCTTTCAGTACCTAGGATTGCATTGGTTAAAGAACTTTTACCAACATTAGGCTGCCCAATAATACAAAATTCAGTAGTATCATCATATCTTTTTACTTTTTTTTCCGGTAATAGTGCAATGATACGATCAAGCATATCCCCAATACCAATGCCATGCAAAGCACTTATTGCAAAAACCTCTTCAACCCCTAAATTATAAAATTCATAGATATTATCCATGAATTTTATGTCATCTATTTTGTTTGCGGCAACAATAACAGGTTTTTTACTTCGATGTAAAATATTTACCACATCACGATCTCCATTAGTAATTCCTACTCTTCCATCAGTAACCAAGACAATAACATCCGCCTCATCAATTGCTAATTGTGCTTGTGCCTTAATTTCTTCCATAAAAGGGACATTTTTAAGTTCAATTCCACCTGTATCAATTAATGAAAACTCTTGATCTAACCATTCACAATTTGTATATAGTCGGTCTCTTGTAATACCACTAGCATCATCAGTAATTGCTAATTTCTCACCTGCTAAACGATTGAAGATACTTGATTTCCCAACATTAGGTCTACCGACAATCGCAACTGTTCCTCTTTTCATAATTATTTTTCTTTCTTTTCTAAGTCAAGGTTTTCTAACATATCACCTATTGTATTAGTTGGTACTTCTTTTGCTTGTTCAGCAAAATATTTATCAAATGTATCTCTTTCCTTTGCAAGTTCTATTGCTTTGGCACTAACACGTAATTTTGCAAAAGCAGGATCACAATCTTGTACCATTACTTCAAGAGTTGAGTTTACTGGATAAACTTCATCTACTTTAGATATTCTCTTAAGCGATGTAACTTCACTAATTGGTAAAAAACCTTGTACATTTTTGTAATTAACAAGTGCACCCTTATCGGTAATAGATGAAATGGTTACAGTAATTTTATCTCCACGACGTAATTTAATATCAGACCAAGTATTTTCTAAAGTTTCACGATGTGATAAACTTACACGATTTTTTTCATCATCAATAGCCATCACTTTAACTGTTATAGTATCGCCTTCTTTTACTTCTTGGTCAAATTTTACATTAGCAAACCAAGAATATTCTCCTCTTGGCATTAATCCAGAATAATCTTCTGTTAATTCGATGATTAACCCAGCAGGAATTACTTTTTTTACTACTCCTTCAAAAACATCCCCTACATGATATGTTTCTTTTAAAACTTCCCATGGATGTTTAACTAAAGCCTTCATTGAAAGAGAAATTTTATTGCCATCTATACCAATAATTTTTACTTTTACTTTATCGCCCACTTTTAAACGTGAGGCAACATTTCTAACCGCTTTATGATCAATTTCAGATTGATGAAGTAAGCCACTTACTTCACCAAGGCTAACAATAGCACCATAAGGTAAAACATTCAAAACTTCTCCTTCGGTTTCCATTCCTACCGATAAAGCAGCATACGCTTTTTCCTTTGCAAGCCGATATTGTTTTTTCATAGCCATCACATTAGAAACCGTAACTTGTAAACGATCTTTATTAACATAAATAACCATTACATCTAAAACTTGACCTTTTAAAGAATGTAATGCTTCCTCTTTTAAATCAATAAATTTAGTTGGTAAAAATAATTTAAAACCTTCATATTCTAAATCAGCACCTGCGGATGTAACTTTTACTACTTTTGCTTTAATTATTTCATCATTCTCTTTCAATTGTTCAAATAAAGTCAATTTATCTTTTTCATCTTGTAATGTAGTTGACAAAATAAATAGAGGTTCGCCGGTCTTTTTATCCTTTGTAATTTGTTTTACTAACCCTTCAAATTCTTGACCTTCATAATATGTATCATAAAGTTTTTGTCCTTCTTGATATCCCTTTAAATCATTAGCATAAATCACTGCTTTATTATCCTCATCAACTGTTAGATAAATCGCATCCTTTGTTACGTTAATAATCATTCCCCTAACATTTTGTCCTTCTTTATAAGCGTATTTACTCATTTTTTTTGTCCTCTCATTTACTAAATTTATAATCCGACTAACCACTTCATCAATTGATAAATCGGTACTATCAATGACTATCGCATCTTCTGCACACCGAAGTGGGCTATGCTTTCTAGTAGAATCTTTCCAATCGCGAAGTTCAATTTCTTTAATTGTTTCTTCAAGTGATAAATCAATTCCTTTTTCTTTGCGTTCTAGCATTCTTCGTCTTGCCCTACATTCTATCGTAGCATCTAGATATATTTTAATAGAGGCATCTGGCAAAACAACCGTTCCAATATCACGTCCATCCATAATACAATTTTTTGAATTGCTAATTTTCTGTTGATACTCTACCAAATATTCACGAACCTTTGCCATCTTTGATGGCGTTGAAACAGCATTTGTTACCTCAACGGATCTAATTTCATCACTAACATCAACACCATCCATAATGAAACGACCATTGCAAATATCTAATGAAGTCGATTCTAAAAAGTGATATTGATTTTCATCGTCTATATCGATTCCAAGTTGAATTGCCTTTAGTGTAATTGCACGATACATTGCACCTGTATCAATATATTCAATACCTAGTTTAGTTGCTATGATTTTTGATATAGTAGATTTACCAGAACCAGCTGGACCATCAATTGCGATTTTTAACATGTCTTTGCACCTCTATGCGATAATTATATCATAATATCAAAATATCCGTAATATAAATGCTAATTAAAATTTTATAATTCTAAATCATTACCATTTCGGCAAATAACAATTTCATATGGTTTTCCATTATTATTAGAAACAAATTTTTTTCCATTATCCGCAATCGCTGTTCTAAGGAGAGTATAATCAATTTCAACATAGCCTTTTTCACAAAAAATATAACTAGCAAGATCACTATTGGCATTTTTGCCATGAATTACTTCTAAATCAATCGCCTCATGCATATTAGACTTAACTGTCTTTAGATACATTTTACCTACATTATTTTTCTTACCTTTGTTAATTTCTTCAGGACGAAGGCGTTTAATATTTCCCCGATTAGTAAGTAGTAAAACAATATCTTTTTCGCTAACATATTTAGCACCAACTACGTAATCATTAGGCCTACTTTTTAATTCAATAGATTTTACTCCAAAAGAAGCAGGCTCAATAATACTAACTTCAGATGCATCATAACGATTCATATACCCATCTTTAGTCGCAATCACAACTTCATAATTACTACCTGTTACAACATCTGCACTAACAACATAATCATCGTCTTTAATCTTAGTAGCTTTTAAGGCTTTAGAATATCTTGTTACATATAAACTAGATAACTTTATTCGTTTAATTAAACCTGAAGCAGTTGCTAAAAGAACATAGCGCTCTTTATTAAAATCATCAACTGGGAAGGAAAAAATAACTTTTTCATTCGTTTCCATACCTATTAATGTACTCACATGAAATCCCAAATCCTTATGTTTAACTTCGGGAATTTTGTGAATAGGTAGAAAAATATAATTTCCTTTGTCGGTAAACTGGATCAAAGTATCTGTAGTCGAAGTTTCATATATATCGGTAATCACATCTCCATCTTTTAGTTTAGTGGGTTCAGTGGTAGCAAGAAAAGCTTTTTTACTAAGACGTTTTAAATAACCATCATGAGTAATTAAAAGCATCACATCTTCTTTTGCGATAAATTCTTCCGTTTTAACCTCTACTTCCTCAACCTCGTGTTCAATTTGGGTTTTTCTTTCTATATTTACAATTTCTTTTACACGACTAAGTTCAGCAATAATTGTTTTTTGTAATGCCGTTTCACTTGATAAAATATGTTTTAGTTGCTTAATACTTTGTTCTAATTCTTTTTGTTCTGTTCTTAAAGCAAAAATATCAGTATTTGTTAAACGATATAATTGTAACATTACAATCGCTTCTGCTTGAATATCAGTAAATCCATACTTTGAAATAATATTTTCTTTCGCATCAGCTTTATTTTTAGAATTTCTGATTGTTGCAATAACGGAATCCAAAATAGATACCATAGAAATCAAACCTTTAACAATCTCTAAACGTTTCAAAGATTTTTCTAAATCATAATTGCACCGATTGGTAATAACTTCTTTTTGATGCGTAATATACGCATCTAGAATATCAACAAGTCCCATTTGTAAAGGTCGACCCTGCGATATAGCAACCATATTAAAATTATAAGAAGTTTGTAAATCTGTTTGTTTTAACAAAAAGTTAATAATATTATCTGGATTTACATCACGTCTTAAATCAATGACGATTCTTAACCCTTGTCTACTTGATTCATCACGAATCATCTTGATTCCTTCAATACCTTTCAATTGAATGACATCACTCATTTTTCTAAGCAAAACAGCTTTATTCACATCAAAAGGAATCTCAGTAATTATAATTCTTGGTTCAATTTTACTTTTATCTATTTCATATTTAGAACGGACAATAACTTTACCTCGTCCTGTTTCATAAGCACTTTTTAATCCTTCAAGCCCTTGAACAATCGCCCCAGTAGGAAAATCAGGACCTTTCACAAATTGCATCAATTCTTCCGTTGTTGAATTAGGATTATTTATCCGATAAATGGCTGCATCTATGACTTCTCCTGGATTATGGGGAGGAATTTCAGTAGCATAACCAGCAGATATCCCACTTGCCCCATTAACTAAAATATTGGGAAATTTTGAAGGTAGTACAATTGGTTCTAATTCTTCATCATCAAAGTTAGGAACAAAACCTACTGTTCTTTTCCCTAAATCTTCCAACATTAGTTCTGAAAAAACACTCATACGAGCCTCAGTATAACGCATTGCCGCAGCAGGATCGCCATCAATACTTCCGTTGTTACCATGCATATCAATGAGTGGCAATAATATTTTAAACGTTTGACTCATTCTAACCATTGCATCGTAAACTGCAGTATCTCCATGAGGATGATATTTACCAATAACATCACCAACAATTCTTGCCGATTTTTTAAAAGGTTTATTAGAAGTAAGTCCAAGTTTATGCATAGCATAAAGAATTCTTCTTTGAACTGGTTTTAGTCCATCTCTTACATCAGGAAGAGCACGATCTTGAATAATATATTTAGAATATCTTCCAAAGCGATCTCCCATTATATTTTCAAAGTTTTCGACTAAATATTCTTCGACAAACTTCTCCATTTTTTTAGATATGTTATTTTTATTATTCATCTTCAGACACATCCTCTAAAATAAAATTATCATCATTATCAAATACGACGTTATTTTCAATCCATTCTCGTCTTGGTTCAACATCATCACCCATCAAAATTTCCATTTTGTTTTCTGCATCGCCATCCTCGCCAATCAAGACTTGAATAAGCGTTCTTTTTGTTGGATCCATTGTTGTTTCCCAAAGTTGCTCATCATTCATTTCTCCAAGACCTTTATAGCGTTGTATTTGAACATTTTTCTTTTGAATTTTCTCTCTTAATTCCTCATCTGTCCAAGCATATTCAATGCCACTTTTAGAAGTTATTTTATAAAGAGGCGGAGTTGCAATATACACCATTCCTTTTTCAACCAATTGTTTCATATAACGATAGAAAAAAGTTAATAAAAGGATCTGAATATGGGCACCATCTGTATCCGCATCCGTCATTATAATTACTTTACTATAATTTGATTTTGTAACATCAAAATCAGGACCAAACCCACCCCCTATAGCATTAATGATTGACATAATTTCTTCATTCTTTAAAACTTCTTCAATTTTGGCCTTAGCAGTATTAATTACCTTTCCTCTAAGTGGCAAAATTGCCTGAAAACTTCGATCTCGACCTTGTTTTGCGGTACCTCCTGCTGAATCTCCTTCTACCAAAAACAATTCATTTTTATCCGGATTTTTATATTGAGCAGGTGTTAATTTACCAATTAAATTAGCAGGTTTAGAAGTCTTTTGTTTTACCATCCTAACTTCATCTCGAGCTTTTTTCGCAGCTTCTCTTGCTTTAGCAGCCCGAATTGATCTAGCAATCAAATTGCTTGAAATTTGACCGTTTTCCGCAAGATAAGATTTCATCTGTTCATATACAACTTGTTCAACTGCATTCTTAGCCTCAGGTGTTCCCAATTTATTTTTGGTCTGTCCTTCAAATTGCAGTAAATCCTCTGGAATTCTAATTGAAATGATAGCAGTTAGACCCTCTCTAATGTCGGCACCATCTAAATTTAAATCTTTATCTTTTAGAGCACCTATTAATCGTGCATGATCATTAAATGCTCTTGTAATAGCAGATTTAAAACCAATTTCATGAGTTCCGCCATCTCGAGTTCTAATATTATTGACAAAGGATAAAATATTTTCATTATAAGTCTTTTCACAATATATTAAAGATACCTCTATATTAATTTTAAACATATTCCCACTTAAAAAAACTGGTTCATATAAAGCATCTTTGCCAGCGGTTAAACTTTTAATAAATTCAACAATTCCATTTTCATAATGAAAACTTTCTGATTTGTTTGTTCTTAAATCATTCAGATCAATTTTTAACCCTTTGATTAAGTATGCTGACTCTTTTAATCTTTGGGCAATTGTTTTATATTCAAAAATTGTCGAAGAAAAAATTTTGGGATCAGGTTTAAATTGAATTGTTGAACCCGTTCTTTTGGTTTCGCCTAAATTCTTAGGTTTTTCAATGACTTTACCACCATTTCGATAGGTCTGATTATATATTTTGCCATCTCGATAAATTGTAACAGTCAACCACTCACTTAAGGCATTTACAACACTAGAGCCTACACCATGAAGACCTCCAGATACTTTATATCCACCCTCAGTATCAAATTTTCCTCCCGCATGCAAAGTATTAAAAATGACTTCTGGCGTAGGACGTTTTTCAACCTTATGAATTCCTGTTGGAATACCACGACCATTATCCATTACTTCAATACTATTATCTTTATGAATATTTACAATGATATGATTACCATAACCTGATAAGGCCTCATCAATAGCATTGTCAACTATTTCCCAAACAAGATGATGAAGACCTCTTGCATCGGTTGAGCCAATATACATACCAGGACGTTTACGAACTGCTTCTAATCCTTGTAAGACTTGAATCGAATCCTCATTATAAACATTTGTAGTTTTTGCCATGATACCACCCTTTCAACTTATTTTTTACCATCTTTATTTATTATAGCACAAATTTATTTTTTTGGCAAGAAAAATAGTTAAAATATCTAACTAAACTATAGATAAATTAATAATTCGACATATTATGATTTTATTTTTCATCTATATTTTTATCAAATGCTTCCCAATTTTTTATACAGATACAGATTTAAACTTTACCTTATTACAAGAACTTTTATTTGAAATATAATTAAAATTATAGTATAATATTTGTAATTTTGGAGGTGAAAATATGGGAACCTTTGTACCAATTTTAATGATGTTATTATCTTATTTAGTAGGTTCCATTCCAGTTGGATATTTAATCGGCAAATCTAAAGGCATTGATATTCGTAGTTATGGTAGCCATAATATAGGCGCAACAAATGCTTCAAGAACATTAGGTAAAGGTTATGGATTTATCGTATTTTTACTTGACTTTTTTAAAGCAGGCATCTTTGTGATAATAAGCAAATATCTTTTCAATTATCAAGATGACTTTTTCACTATTCATATTCATCCATTAATTTATGGTACTTTAGCTATTTTAGGACACCTTTTTCCTATTTTCCTAAAGTTTAAAGGTGGAAAGGGAATATCCTGTTTTGCAGGAGTAATAACATGCTATTTTTGGCCTTTAGCAGTTGTTGGACTGATTACATTTGTTTTGGTTGCTATCATTACAAAATATATTTCAGTTGCTTCAACTCTTGGTACGCTGTCATTAATCATCGCTTATTTTATTATGCAAAAAAACGATATGTATTTATTTATTTTTCTTATCCTAACTTTTATTTTAATCATCATAAAACATATTCCTAATTATAAACGATTGATTCATAACGAAGAAAATAAAATAAAATTATTTGATAAAAAATCATAATTTTTTTATTCAATTCAAATGAAAAAGAATAAAACGGTTCGCCTCTTTGCGAACCGTTTATTATTAAATTATTTGTATTGATTCATGGAATTCATAACTCTAGTAATATCTTTTTCGGATGGCTTTCTTCCCATTTGCATAAACATTGCCCGAATCATATCACGATTGATTGGGGGATTTTTTTTCAATTGTTTAGTAAATACCGCACGTATCACAAAAAAGCCAATAACAAATCCTACTACTAAACATCCAATGCCGATTAATAAACATACCCACCATTGCAACATATTATTTAAATCTCCTTTCGAGTAAAGTAAAATTATTATAACAAAATAAATTATTATTTTCAAGTTATATGCCAATGTATCCATCCATTCTCCTATTCAAGTTTTTATTTGCAATATCCTTGCAATTTAAACAAATTTAAACTATAATTTTACTATAAAAGATAATGGAGGAATTATTATGCCAAGAAAAATTACAGATAAATGTATTGCATGTGGAAGTTGTGCTGCTAATTGTCCTGTAGAATGCATTTCAGAAGGCGATATTTATGTAATTGACCCTGAACAATGTATTGATTGTGGAGCATGTCAAGAAAACTGTCCTGTTGAAGCAATTGTAGAAGAGTAATCATAAGAATTTTAGTTTTAGAAAATAGTAAGTAGTTACTTACTATTTTTTATTTTAATGAACCCTTATACAATCAATCATAAAAGTCTAACCAATCACCGAAATGGCTTAAAAGGATCTTTTTCTTTTTGCGATACAAGAACCTCGCAAGTTGGAAAAGCCTTCTTTAACATTTCCTGAAGATACTCTTTGAACAAAGATTCCACACTATGACTCACTTCAATTAGCGCAATTCCTCTTTCTAATGCTTCTAAAGCTTGATTATGTTTTACTTCTCCAGTGATGAGGCAATCACAACCGAGTTTTATTGCATTGTTCAATTCATTAGCCCCTGCTCCTCCAATGATTCCAACTTTTGTTATTATTTTTTCATCACAACCAACATACCTCATAACAAAATCTTGTAAGTTGGTATTAACCATACTAACATAATCTTTTAATTTTACTTGTGGCACCTCACCTATTCTCATAAAACAATTGCTATCTATTTCTTCTTTTTCAGCTTTAATATTTGTTAAATTTAATATTGATGCTAAAATATCATTCATTCCTCCAAAAGCTGTATCAAAATTTGTATGCATAGAATAAATATTTAATTTAGCATGAAAAATTTTTAATAATTTTTTCCCCAATGCACTATCATAATCAACTGATAAAAGCGGAAAAAATAAAAAAGGATGATGTGTGATTAATAAATCGCATTTTTTTTCAATAGCCTCATCTATAACATCTTTTGTAGCATCTAGTGCTATAATCATTTTATGAATTTGTTTGTCTTTTGAACCAAATTGAAGCCCCACTTTACCTATGTCAAATTGACTAGCTAAAGTACTAGGAAATTTTGATTCTAAAAAACTTGTTATTTCAAATTGTTTCATTCAATACCTCCTCTATCATTTCTTTTTTTTCTTTTAATTGAGATAAGTTATCAGATGAAATTGTCTTGTTTTCAATGATAGCATTCATTGTGATTAATTTATTATAAAGATAGTCAAGAAAAATTTGATTTCTTTTTTCTAATAAAATAGGCCCAAATAAGATTTGTTTTTTACTAAGGGGTAACATTTGGGGATTATATTTGACTTGCATTATTTGATAATATTTCTTCTTATCGTAAACTATTTGTTCATCCATTATTTCAAATTTTAAATTTGCCAAATTTTCTCTTAAGAATTCAACTTTAGAATTAGCTTGTAAAATTAAAAAATCTAAATTTTGTGCCTTTGCCAAACTATTCTCAATAATATGATATATTAAATCACCACCCATGCCACAAATACAAGCTACATTAATCAAATGATTTAGGTTTGATAATCCATCCGCATGTGTATAAATTACTTGAGCTATATTTTCAAATTGTTGTAAATTTTTCTTTGCTACTTTTAAAGGTCCTTCTTTATTATCAATTAATTGTACAAATTTAACACCTTTTTCAATAGCAGCAATTGTCAGATATCCATGATCACAACCGATATCTGCTACATAGTCATCTGAACTTATATATTTTAATACTTGTTGTAGTCTTATTGATAACATTTTTTCACCTATTTAAAAATACAAATGTTATATCTACATAGTAAAATCATTACTGTTGTACTATAACATTTGTATATTTTTAATATTTTACCCGATGTTGTTCTAATCGTTTTAATCTACTTGGATGTCGAAGTCTTCTAATTGCTTTGGCTTCAATCTGTCTAATTCTTTCGCGAGTGACACCAAATTCTTTACCAACCTCTTCAAGAGTGCGTGGTCTATTATCATCTAAACCATAACGAAGACGAATCACCTTTTCTTCTCTTGGCGTAAGAGTTTGCAAAACCTTTTCAATTTCTTCACGATATATCATATTTTGGGTATATTCTAGCGGATTTAAAGTCTCTTTATCATCAATAAAATCACCTAAACTAGAGTCATCATCTTCACCCACAGTTGCGTCAAATGACATAGGTTCTTGAGCAATTCGTTGAATTTGTTGTACTTTTTCTACCGAAATTTTCATTTCAGCCGCAATTTCTTCTGCTGTTGGTTCACGTCTTTTTTCTTGGGTTAGTCTTCTTGTTGTCCGAACTAATTTATTAATGGTTTCAACCATATGAACAGGAATTCTAATTGTTCTTGCATTATCAGCAATCGCCCTAGTAATAGCTTGACGAATCCACCATGTAGCATAAGTCGAAAATTTAAAACCTTTTGTTGGATCAAATTTATTAACCGCTTTCATAAGCCCCATATTGCCTTCTTGAATAAGGTCAAGAAAAGGAAGACCTCTTCCTAAATATCTTTTTGCAATGGAAACAACAAGTCGTAAATTAGATTCAATTAAAATTTTTCTTGCTTCTTCACCTAATTCTATTTTTTCATTTAATTCATTTAATTCATCTTCACTAAGTTGTTTACCCTGTTTCTTGTATGTATCAATCTTATCTTGACACATCAAAGATTCCTGATACATCCTAGCATATTCCGATTCTTGCGTTATCGTTAATAAATCAATTTGACCAATATCTCTTAAATACATTTTAACTGGATCATCTGCTGAATAACTAACAGATACAATATCTTCAAAATCTGATACTTTAATTTCACTATCAACAGCAGATGCTAATTCACCCAATTCATCATCGGTCTCTAAATCTTCTACAAAAGCTTCAAAATCATCATCGGCAATCTCGGTTAATAGTTCTTCTTCGCTTGGCACTTCTTCACTATCTTTAGTTATTTCGACCCCTTCATTATCTAAATACTCAACAATATCATCTAGTAATTCATCGGAAATGTTATTGTCAAAAATTTCAGATATCTTTGCTAAAGAAATATATTGATTTTTCTTAACATACTCTTTTATAGCATCTATTTGTTCCTTATATAAAATCTCGTCTATCATTTTTCCTCCTTAGACATAATTTTTACATGTTCTTTCCGAATAGTTTCAAAATTTTTAATATCTTCAATATTTCTCGATGAAATTGCTTTGTTATAAAATCTTGTACCAGATAAATCCTTTTTACAATCATTTATGGTATCAAGGCACTGCATAAATTCGTCATCATCCTTAATATTAGAAATTACCTTTTCAAGGATTTCCCTAGCAAAAGTACTATACGCTAAAGAATTATTTGCTTCGTCTAATTTCTTAGATATCTCCATAAAATCTTCTTCATCCATCTTTTCGTTTTCGGCATAAAAGATTTCCATTTTTTTTACAAATTCAAAATGAATGGCTAATTTTTTATCAAGATATAATTCATCACCTATTTGATTTTTAAATTCAATAAACTTTCTTTTTGAAAAAATCATATGTTTAATCAACATATTATATGCTAAAAAAACCTTTTTCTTAATTTTAATTGGTCTGATTTTGGTCTGAATCTCAGTTTTTTCTAGTGGTAATGCCTCATTGGATGAATGGATATAATCCATTTTGCCAAAATCTTTCATTAAACTATCAAATGATACTTCTAAATCTTCTGCTAACATCTTAATAAAATGTTCAACAATTGTATTCGTTTTAGAAAAACGTGCAAATTCAAAAACTTCCTTTTTAAAATTTTCGGCTGATTCTAAATCTCCCTTAATAAATTTTTTAAAAGCCAAATCGTATAAATAAGCGTACACATTTTTTTCATTAGCCACAAAATATTGATTCAATTTATCTATACCATTTTCTTTTACATATTCATCTGGATCTTGATTATTGGGTAAAACAATTGCTTTTGGAATAATTTGATAATTTGCAAAAAGCATTGCAGAACGCTTCATTGCATGAATACCTGCCTCATCTCCATCAAAACAAAGGATTATATTTTTAGTCAAGCTAAGAATTGCCTTAATATGATCATTTGTAAGAGCAGTCCCCATTGTAGCTACACCATAATGAATATTAGCCCGTATGGCCGCAATAACATCCATAAAACCTTCAAAAATAATTATTTTATTATTTTCTCTAATGGCTGGAATTGCATCATGAAAATGATATAAAATTTTTCCTTTATGAAAAATTTCATTATCAGAAGAATTTATATATTTTGCTTGATTATTATCACGGTAAATTCTTCCACTAAAACCAACAACTTGCCCATTATTATTCTCAATGGGAAAAATAATCCGGTTTCTAAAAACATCATAACTAGTATTTGTATCATCATTTTTAATTAAACCTAACTCAATTTGATCAAGTTCTGAATGATTTTTTTGTTTTAAGGCTAAATTTAAATAATTTCTTTCACTTGATGCCAAACCTATTTTTAACTTTTTTATAATATCTTCATCAATTCCTCGGCTAAATAAATATTTTTTAGCCTCTAATCCTTCTTCACTATTATTTAAATAAAATTGATAGAAAAGGGTTGCATCATTCATCACTTTTAAAAGTCGTTCTTGTTTTATAGCCTCTTTTGTTGATGCTTCGCTAATTTCAATGCCAAGTCTTTTTGCAAGCATAATTGTTGCTTGATCATCAGTAATATTATGAAATCGTGACATAAAATAGATAACATTTCCTTTAGTATTGCAACTAAAGCAATTGAACATCTTTTTTTCATTATTGACACTCATCGATGGATGATTATCATTATGAAAAGGACAAAGGCCAAAATAGCTACTTCCTTTTTTAGTAAGTTGAACTACCTCTCCTACCACCTCAACAATATTTGTTTGATCTATTATTTGTTTTTTTATATTTTGTGAGATCATTTTTACTCACCCTTTATTTTTTAAAATTTATCATTCAAATATTTTAAGAGGTCATCGATATTGATTCTAAATTGCTCCATTGAATCTCGATTACGAAGAGTAACAGAATTATTTTCTAATGTTTCAAAATCAACTGTTAGGCAATATGGAGTACCAATCGCATCTTGGCGACGATATCTCTTACCTATTTTTCCACTCGAATCATACTCACAAACAAAATATTTTTTTAACATTTGGTAAAGTTCTAAAGCTTTATCATTTAATTTATTTACAAGAGGCAAAACAGCCACTTTAACAGGAGCTACCCGAGGATCAAAATGCAACACCTCCCTAGTTTCTCCATCGCTTAAAGTTTCTTCTTCATAGGCACTTGTTAGAACCGCAAGTAATAATCTTTCAACACCTAAACTTGGTTCTATGACATAGGGTAAATATTTTTCATTGGTTTCAGGATCAAGATATTCTAAATTTTCACCAGAATGTTTTTGATGTACCGATAAATCATAGTCTGTTCTATCAGCAATTCCCCAAAGTTCACCCCAACCAAAGAAAAATTTAAATTCCAAATCAGTTGTGGCTTTAGAATAAAAACTCAATTCTTCTTTTGCATGATCACGTGATCGAATATATTCTTCTTTTATTCCTAAATCCTTTAAAAAATCAATGCAAAATTGTTTCCAATATGCAAACCACTCAAGATCAGTACCAGGTTTGCAAAAAAATTCTAATTCCATTTGTTCAAATTCACGTGTTCTGAAAATAAAATTACCAGGTGTAATTTCATTTCTAAAACTTTTACCAATTTGACAAATACCAAAAGGAACTTTTTTACGTGTCGTTCTTTGGACATTTTTAAAATTTAAGAAAATACCTTGCGCTGTTTCTGGTCGCAAATACACAACCGTCTTGGCATCTTCGACAACACCTTGATGAGTTTGAAACATCAAATTAAATTTTCTAATTTCAGTAAAGTTCGTTTTTCCACAATTGGGACATGGAATTTTATTATCCATTACATAATTATATAATTTATCATTATCCCATCCATCACCTGTTTCACTTCCATGAGTAAAATCTTCTATTAATTTATCCGCACGATATCTCGTATTACAACATTTACAATCAATTAAAGGATCACTAAATCCACCAACATGTCCTGTTGCAACCCATGTTTGGGGATTCATTAAAATGGCGGAATCAATTCCTACATTATTCACAGATGATTGTACAAAAGCTTTCCACCATAATTTTTTTAAGTTATTTTTTAATTCAACGCCAAGAGGACCATAATCCCAAGTATTAGCAAGTCCACCATATATTTCACTACCTTGGTATACAAAACCAAGTTGTTTTAGGTAAGCTACAAATTTGTCCATCGTCATTTCCATATACATTCCTCTTTTCTACATATGTGCACACTAATGCCATTTTACTTATATATTATACCAAAATTTTGCAAAATCGTCAATAGTCAAATTAAAAAAGTTAGCAAATATACTAACTTTTGTCAAAATGGTTTAAATTCCACAATATTTTTGCAAGCACTAACGATAAATTTAAAATAATAACGGTCTTCGTATTCAATAAAGTTGATCAACTGAATTGAATCAATCTTTTCTTTTTTCGATGTGCGATTAGCTTCATAATCTTGATAGATTTGAATAAGGGCATAGTCTTGCGCCTCTTTTTTCGTTCTTATAACACTAGCTGTATCCTTTTCATATATAATGTTTTTTACAACTTGAAATTTTCCTATTTTAAATAAAGTATATTTAGTAATAAAATAGTTTTCATATGGATTTTTTTTAGAAAATAATATTTTTTTTGAAAAATCCAATGTATAAAATTGTTGTTTATTTCCATTGAAAAATTCGACCTCTTCATTTTTTAGCACTTCAATTTCATAATACTCTTTGACATTTCCTAAAATTTCACCTACTAATGGCACCATTTTATCTCTACTATACAAATTATCTAAATATTGTAGATTACTAGTAGCAATTAGATCTCCTTTTTTAACAACATCATTGTATTTTATAACAACTTGTCCTGAACTTAGATTAATATAACTAATTGTAGCATCTGCATTTGCATAATACTCACCAATTTTTTGATCATCTTTTTTTTGATTATCTTGAATATCTTGATAAACAATCTCTATTATTAATTTTGAACCTCTCTTATTTAATCCAATATATGCATATTGATAAAATTTTTTCCGTAATTCTTTTGAAATGTTGGCAATCGAATCATTTAAAACAATATATGGTCCTAATTTTTTAGAATAGGATTCTACATATTCATATACTAAGTCATTTTTATATTTATCATCTTCAAAAATAATTTCTCGTATTAAGAATTGATTAATAAAAAAAATAATCATGATAAAAATCAAAAAAATAATGGAAATTGTTGCTTTATGAGAATTTCTTTGAAAAAAATGTTTTACACGATCTATTTTTTTATATTCGACTTCTTCATTATCTAATTTTTTAATAATCTCTTTATTACAATCAAAGTCAACAACCTCATCTTTCATATTAACATTGTAAATCCCTGTTAAAGTCAAATGATCAAATGCTTCTTTATTGACAAATAAATGATATCGATAATGATTATATTTCTGTTTTTTCTTGATATGTAACTTTGGTAATCGTTCCTTCAATTTCAATTTCATTTTCCTCCAACTTAATAATTTTTAAATACATACCTTCGATGCTATAAAAATCAAGGACAATAGTATGTTCATCAAAGGTTATTATTTTTCCCATATTATATAAAGTTGTTTTATAAATTTTTTTATTTTTATCAAGAAAAAGTGATATTTTAGCCAAATTTAACTCATTATTAACAAAACTCATTTCTATCACCTATACATTATATTCATCAAATCATTCAATCATACGTCTAAATAAAAAATAAAAACTGTCACATTGTGACAGCATACTTTTTAATGACGACTACCATTTTTCCTAGCAGCTCTTCTTTTTTCTTTACGAACATCGCTAGGTTTCATATAGTGTTGACGTTTACGGGCTTCAACAAGGGTTCCTGATCTTGAAACATCTCGTTTGAATCTCTTTAAAGCTTCATCTAATGTATCATTTTCTCTAACAACGGTTTTTGGCATCTCTTTAGTCACCCCTTTCATACCCTTACTTATAAACACTAATATTATACAATATTTTCAATATTTTGTAAAATAATGTGGTAAATTTTTTAACAATTCTATTCATTCTTGTTTCATATCATCGAATAACTGTCTAAGGGCTTTACCACGATGGCTAACTAAATCCTTTTCTTCATCACTAGCAAGACCAAGGGGTTTCCTTAACTCATCACTAAAAAATAAAGAATCATACCCAAATCCATTATTGCCAATCTCTTTATCTAATATTTTACCAAAAGTATTAGATATACTAGATTGCATCAATTTTCCATCATAATAAGCAATGGCACAACAAAAACGGGCATTACGATTTTTTATATGTTTCATTTTAGATAAAAGTTTTTTTCTATTTTCCTGATCTGTACTATTTTTATCATTCTTTGAGGCATATCGAGCACTATAAATACCAGGTTCATTGTGTAAAGCCTCTACTTCTAATCCCGAATCGTCTGCAATAGTAGCTATTTTAAAAATCTCATAATAATATTTCGCTTTTATCATCGCATTTTCTACAAATGAATGACCATTTTCATCAGGCTCAATTCTATCATCAAAATCTTTAAGCGAAAATATCTCAAATTCTTTGTCATTATTTTTTGCATATGTTTTTATAATTCTTGTCATTTCAATGATTTTATGATCATTTTTCGTTCCTAATAAAATCTTCATCACTATACCTCTTCTACATTATACTAAATATTTGTAAAAAGATAAAGCAAAAAGAACATTTGGAGGTAATTAACTAAAAGTTAATTAACCTCTACAAATGTTTTTTCATATAATACCGTATCGACACCATTAACCGTCATTGCATCAACACTAAAATTTAATTTTACAGTTTCCTCTAAAGTTTGCTTTAAAGAATCACTCATTGTAATATTATCATTAATTTGAATGACTAAGTTTTCATTATCTATGGTATAGGTATAATCCGTCAATTCTATGTTATTTTCGCTAAATATTTTACTAATCATAAAATCATATTCGTTTATATCTTTGTAGAAATACGTTACAGGAAGAATAAAATCATTTTCATAAAAAACTACAGTTGTATAGTCAGCTTCAAATAAATATGAAGTTTCATAAGTAAAGTTAGTTCCAATTTCTTTAGAAATTTTATTAAATTGATAATCACTTATTAAATTGACAACATTTTCATCTACTCTTAAAACAACTTCTTTGATTTCATCATTGCAAAAAGTCCAAGCTAAGGATTCAATTGCAAGTCGTCCTGATGATCGTAAGATATCTTCTGAAACATTTAATATTAACTTGTTATCTTCAATTTTATAATCATTCAAAACAGTTGATGGTGTGATTGGCGAGGAATAACCTTGAGGAATTTTATTCATTTGGGATGTTAATAAATTCCATTTTTGCGCAATTTGATCTTCTTCAATTTCCTCAACTGGAACTTTTAAACCAACCAGTTTATTTTTTTCATCTACTACAAAAATAGTTTGATATTCTTTATTGGTATCTACAGGATTATCATTTGGCGTTTTTCCAAACCATTTTTGATAGGTTGTTTTGGGGATGCATATTAAAGTAATCAATATTGCTAAAACGGCAACCACTAAGATAATTTTCTTTTTCATTATAACACCTCTTCAATTAATTTTATTCATTACGTAATTAATATATTACTAATTACTTTAATTTTTTTTATATTTATGTTATAATGATAGAAAAAGGAGATTAAATATTATGAAATATTGTAAATATTGCGGCCAAATCAATGATAGTGATAATAATTTTTGTATTAGATGTGGGATTAACATCAAAAATCAAATTGTTACTGATACGCAAGAAAACCCTAATGATAGTGATCCTTTCTATTTAGAAAATAAACAAAATAAAACGAAATACATCCTATCAATTGCTTTATATTTTTTCTTTTTTTATATTTTTTCGGGATTTATACAATTTTTATTTACAACTATTTGGCTTGCCATCAAACATATTGACTATGATACATTAAATAGTAGTAAAACTCTTTATAATGAATATTTAACAGATGCACTTGCTTGGACGAATTTTCTAACTTATGTAGGAGCCTGTGGAACTCTAATTCCCATCCTTTTCCCAATTATTAAAAAGGACTTGAAAAACTTTGCTCAAAATCAAGGTTTTTATTGGAAATGGACTGGATTAGGTATTCTGATCATGTATGGCGGTATCATCATAGCAAGCATAATTGTATCAATTTTGACTTTCTGGATTGATTCTGGTGGTACTTCTGAAAACCAAGAAGTCATTAATACAATTATGAAAAGTGGTGGCCTAAATTTAGTACTGATTAGCGTTATGACAGTTATTCTTGCTCCAATCCTTGAAGAATTGATTTTTAGAAAAGCACTTTTTGGTTTTTTTAAACACAATACAATAAAAGCTGTTATTATTACATCCATTATTTTTGCAAGTATTCATGTAGTTCCTGCTTGTCTTACAATTATGCTTGAAATCATTGCCAAAAATGCTAGATGGATTGATTTATACACCGAATTTGTCTATATTTTTAGCTATCTTGGTCAAGCCTTTGCTATTTCTTATGTATATCATAAATCAAATGGTAATATTATTCCAAGTATTTTCGTTCATTTTGTTAATAATTTTATTTCTTTAATAATGAACCTTATATTAATGTATAGTGGGAATTTATAACAAAAATCCGTATCTAAATTGATACGGATTTTATTTTTCATTCACTATTTCCTTTAATTTTTTACTAGAACTAAAACGAATTTTATAACTACCATCAACCAACAATTTCTCACCAGTCGAAGGATTAATTCCATCATAACCTTCTTGATAATATTTTTCAAAAGTGCCAAAACCAGTTAAAACAACTTTACCATCTTCTAATAAGCCTTTTGTTATCTCTATTAGCACTTCATTTACAATTTTTTCTACTTCAACAAAATTCAATTCATTATTATGATGAATTTTTTTTATTAATTCACTTTTCGTCATTTGCTATCACCATAATAATTATAATAAAATTTTAACTCTTTTTCAACTAAAATGATATATTTTTCTTGATTTTACTTAAATATTTCGCTATTTTTATAATACAATGGCAATAATACCACCTTTTCCATAATTTACAACCTTTTCAATACTAGATTTGTATTTTTCTAAAACATTATCTGGTATTGCATTAACTTTTGCTTTCACGCCATCACTAATAACATCACATAATTTTCTACCAAAGATTTCACTATTCCAAAGTTTTTCAGGTTCATTTTCATAATTATCAACCATATGATTAATTAATTCCTCAGCTTGTTCTTTTGATCCAATAATAGGTTCAAATGTTGAGGTTACACTAATTTTAACAAGTTGAATCATCGGCGCATTAGCTTTAATCTTAATGCCATATCGTGATCCTTCTTTTAATAATTCAGGTCTTTCTAGTTCAATGTCGGATGCTTTTGGCATTGCAATATCGTAACCTACTTGTTCTACTTTTTCTATTGCGCTACCAACCAAATCATAAACATGACGAGCTTTTTTGAAATTTTGTAATTTTTCTATAAAAGTTGTTTTGTCAGAAATATTTTCTCCTAAAATTTCACTAACTACATCATTATAGCATTCGTCAGAACAAGTAATTTCAATATTTACTAATCCTGTTCCAGGATCAATATTTGAAATATTGACGTCCGCAAACAGTTCACTATTTTTAAATGTATCCTGAATTCTAAACGCATCTTTCATCTTTCTAAATGTTCCCGTTGTTTGATTGATTAAATCATTAAATTTGGTTTTATAACTGATGTCATCATCTAATTTATTTACCCATGTTGGAACTTCTAAATTCAATTCGGAAATGTCAAATTCATCCATAGCAACCTTTAATAAATGATCCATATCGTTTTCAGTCATATTTAGAACATCTAAAGCAATGACACTCACTTGATATTTTTCTTCGAGACTATTCACTAGAGCTAATGTTTCTGGAGCTGTTGGCTTGGTTGTATTAATCACAAGTACAAAAGGTTTGTCGTGATTTTTTAAATCCTCAATGACAATTTCTTCAACGCTTTCATATTCGTCACGAGTAAATTCACCAAAACTTCCATCGCTACTCATCACAATTCCAATATTTGAATGTGATTCAATCACTTTATCCGTTCCAATTTTTGCGGCATCCTCAAAAGGAATAGCATCACTAAACCAAGGAGTCTGAACTAAACGACTAGTTCCGTCATCATTCATATATCCCTTTGCACTTGGTATAACATGTCCTACACAATCAACAAGTCTTACTTGAAATGTCACATCTTTATCTATCGTTATTTTTACTAAATTACTAGGAATAAATTTAGGCTCAACTGTCATAATTGTTCTACCATCACTGCTTTGTGGAAGTTCATCTTGTATTTTATCATACACATATTGATCAGTGACTAGAGGTAATACTTTTGTTTCCATAAATCTTCTAATAAAAGTAGATTTTCCACTTCTAACTGAACCTACCACTCCGATGTACACTTCGCCACTTGTTCGTGTTGCCACATCTTTTAATATACTATCACTCATAATCTTATCCTCCTATATTTAAATTTATGAGAATAGTTTTTATTTTATGAATACTTTATTAAAATAACTATATTTTTTTATAATAAAAAGTTCTTCACAAGGAAGAACTTATGCGTTAACTATGCTTTGAGGATTTTTTCTTTTTTTTATCAAGTTGTTTTCTTAAATTTTTATAAATTTCAAAATCTTTCATTACAACATTTGAATCAAATGATAGTATATGATTATCAATCCTATTTAATAATATTTGAAGTTCATTTTCAATAATTGCTACCAGTTTATCACTATAGACATAATCAATCCGATTAAACTCAAACTCATCACGGTCAAGAATAATTTTGTCACCACTAGGAAAAACTTTAACATCTAAATCATAATCAATATACTTTAATCCCTCAGCATCCTTTACATAAGGTGAACTAAGGTTACAATAGTAATAAATTGCATTATTTCTAAGCATACAAATTATATTAAACCAATAATTTTTAAAAAAATAACAAACTGCAGGCTCCTTGGTTTTCCATCTCCTACCATCACCATCAATTACATTGGTTCGATCATTTACTAACACAATCATATCACTCGTCTGCCTGACGATATAAGCGTATTGCCAAACCCTATGAAGAACACCATTATGTTTATAACTAATGATTTGTATTTTGTTATCTAACATAATATCCTTCTTTCTCAAAGATATTATATCAAAAAATAAGATTGATTAAAAGTAAAACGTTTTTTTATTTCATAAAACTAAATTTAAAAGTCCAATAATTTATGATTATAATTAAACTTCTATCATAATATATTTTTTTAACAAAATAAATATTTCATTATTTTTTATAACGATTTATCATTTCAATCATACGGTCATACTCTTTATTCAAAAGTTCATCGATAAAGTTTTCAAAAGGAACGGAATTTTTGTTTACTTTAAATTCTTCTAATAAATCAAAATATTCAAGGCGACGTTTTGCTGGAATACTGATAGGTACAAAGCCATCCTTTATTAAAAAGAAGTCTAACATAAGTCTTGCAAGACGACCATTACCATCTAAAAAAGGATGAATTTTAGCAAGTTGTAAATGAGCATAAGCAGCATTTTCAATTGGAGATTTATCAGTATGATTGACATCATAAAAATACTTTTTCATACGATCATAGACTTTAACATAATCACATGGTGTATGCATAGATCCTTTTATTTGAATATTTACATTTCGGTATAATCCCCCACTATCCAAAATGCCATTTGTAAGTTCTGCATGCAAATCTTTTAAAAATTCTTCTGTTAACTTTTTATCTTTATTTTCATTCAAAAACTTTAGCATCATATTGTATGCTTTATAATGATTGTAAACACTTCTTTTTAATGTTTCATCAACTCTAACATGATAGCCCCGAATAATAGATACCACTTCTTCTAAAGAAGCTCTTTTACCACTTTCCATTCCAACCGAATTTCTTGTTAAAACACATACAAAGTTAAAATCAAATAGGTTTTTTTCTTCCTCAGGCACAAAATGCAAATTTTCTAAAACATAATCTTTTTTTTCTTGTAAATTCATAGTTTTGTTCCTCCTGTTACAATAATAGTATATCACATTTTAAAAAAAATGAAAGCGATATCATAATTTTTTTATTACTCTTTAGGAATCCTATTTATAATTTCTTCTAATTCCTCAACATCAATGAATCCTTGATGTGATTCATAAATGTTGCTATGATAAATAAATAAAATTGTTGGTGCAGTTCTTACTTTATAAATATTTGCAATATCTTTAAATTCATCCGCATTTACTTGCAAAACAAAAACCTCCGGATGATTTTCCTCAAATTCCTCAAGTGCCATAGCAACCATTTTGCAAGTGGGGCACCAAGCAGTATAAAATTCTAAAATAATTACTTTATTTTTTTCTAAAATTAAATTTATATTACTATTTTCAATATTTTTTAAATCCATCTTTTTATTTAAGTGTAATTACAGTTACACCAAATCCTCCTTCATTTTCGCCCCCATAACGGTAAGAAGCAATATTTTTATTGTTTTTTAAAAAATTTTGTACTAATTCTCTTATGACTCCTGTCCCATATCCATGAATGATAGTCGCTTGTTTTAATCCAACCACAACTAAATCATCAATATATTTATCCAAGGCTTCTTTCGCATCTTCATATCGCTTTCCCCTTAAATCAAGAGTCATTGAAATCGTTGCCTTAGATTTACGGAATGAAAAATTGATTTCTTTTGGCTGTTGATTGGTAATTGTTTTCACTTTTGTCAATTCTTTTTTAGCCAATTTTACACTCATATTTCCAATGGATACTTCATATTGATTGTCCTTCAAAATCCTTGAAATAGTACCATATTGATCATATGATGTAATATAAACATCATCCCCTACTTCTAAATTACTATTATCAGTATTTTGCATCTCCCTTTCTTTAACAATATCTCGATCCAAATTATTTACTTGATGTCTCACATCAATAATTTCATGAAGCTTAACCTGATCATTTTTTAATTTTTTAGCTTCTTCAATAATTTGTAACGCATCATTTTTAATTGTCATCACAAATTCATCGGCTTCTGCTTGCGCCTTTTTATACAGAATTTGTTTTTCTTTTTCAAATTTTTTCACTTTGGCATCATATTCTTGTTTGATTTGATACGTATCTTCTTTTAATCTTTCATATTCTAAAGTCTGTTCTTCTAATTGTTTAGCTTTCTTTTCCAATTTTAAAACCAATTGGCGAACAATATCATCAGAAGTAACCGCCATTTTTTTAGCATCATTGATGATTTCTTCTTTTAACCCCAATCGTTTTGCAATATTAAAGGCATTGCTGGAACCGCTAATTCCAAGTTTTAATTCATAAGTGGGCGATAAAGTATGTTGATCAAATTCCATAGATGCATTTATCACATAAGGATTTTCAAATCCAAAAGTTTTTAAATCAGAATAATGCGTAGTTGTGATAAAACTAACCTTTTCTTTAATTAAATAGTTTAAAATCGCTTTGGCAAGATTGGAACCTTCAATTGGATCCGTACCAGAACCAATTTCATCAAACAAAACCAGCGATTTGGGCGTAATATTGTTAATAATCTCAGTGATATTCGTCATATGTGAAGAAAAAGTAGAGAGATTGCTCTCAATACTTTGATCATCTCCGATATCACAAAAAATTTGATCAAAAATCATTATATCGCTTTTTTCATCAGCGGGTATCAATAATCCATATTTAATCATTGTACATAAAAGTCCTACAGTCTTTAACAACACTGTTTTTCCACCCGTATTTGGACCAGTGATAATAATTCCTAAATACCCATCACCAAAAGATACAGTATTGGGAATGACTTTTTTAACTTTTAATAATGGGTGCCTCGCTTTTATTAAATTTAAACGACCCTGATGATTTAACTTTGGCCTATAACCATCATAACTTTTTGCCAACATTCCTTTTGCAAAAATAAAATCAATCTCTTTGATAAGATGAAAATTTTCCTGTAACAATGGTTGTTCTAATAATAAAATTTGAGATAATTCCTTTAAAATACGATGAATTTCGGCTTTTTCTTCTTCTTGAAGTTTTGCTTTATCACTCATCATCTGACTCACAATGAATGGTTCAATAAAAATGGTTTGCATACTTGCACTTGTATCATGAATAATCCCTTTTATATGATTTTTGTATTCACTTTTGACCGCAAGACAATACCGATCATCACGCAGTACTATACTTGTTTGTGAAAGTTTTGCTGCTTCTTTAGCAACGATTTCTTGAAGTTTTTGCTTTAAATTTAATTCTATTTGAACTAATTTTTTCCTAAGAGATTTTAGTTTAGGACTTGCATTATCTTCTACATTGCCTTCCTCATCAAGAGCTTTCAACAACATTTGTTCAATACTTTCATTTAAATACAGTTTTGATGTTATCATCTGGAAATATTGAGATTCAATTTGATCTTTTTTTAAATGATTAGCAAATTTAACATTCTCTCTAATGGTTTCATATAGTTTAACCGTTTCATATAGTTCCTTACCAGAAAGAATGGCACCTTTGGAAAGCAACAATAAAATTTTATCATAATCACAACTCATATAAAGTGGTGCACGCATACTTCGCTGAATAATTCTTAAAGCCTCTTGTGTTTTTGTCAATTCCTCCTCAAGCATATTTATATTAGATGAAGGCTTCAAAGAAGAAATTTGAGTTTTAACAGCAGGTAAAATAGCAAATTCACTTAACTTATCTAGTATTAATGAGAATTCTAATTTATTAATTGATTTTTCTTGAAAATTCATAAGAAATCTCCTTTTTTAATAATTTATCAAATTGTAACACTTTTTTTTTATTTATGGTAAAATAAGAGTGGAGGTTGGTATAAAATGAATACACAAACCAATAATACTCATAAAATAAAAGCGACGTCTACTCAACTAAACGAAATGCTAGAATATTATCAAGGTTATCTTACATATAACTCTAGTAATTATATTATTGCTAGAGCCAAATTGACCAACGCAACCATTACTTTTTATCGAACAAATGTCGTTTTATTTCAAGGAACTAATGAAGTTCAAGAATATAATTATTGGGCTCAAAAATATGGCCTAGAAATTGAAAATATTCAAAAAAATGAGACTGTACATTATTCACATCTGTCAGTCATTGGAAGTGACGAGGTAGGTACAGGTGATTATTTTGGTCCTATCGTTGTTTGTGCAACTTTTGTTACAAAAGAAACATCTGAACAATTGCGTCATCTTGGTGTAAAAGATTCAAAATTGCTAACAGATAAACAAATGATTCCAATGGCTCTAAAAATCGCTAATTTGATCCCTTACTCAATTGTATACTTAGAACCAATTCGTCTAAATGCTTTAACTAAAAATAAAGATAATCTTAATTTTGTTAAGGCTTACCTACATAATAAGGTTATAAATAGTATACTAAAAAAGATTGGTGATGTAAAGTGTGACGCTATTTTAGTTGATGAATTTACACCTAAAGAAAAATACTTAGAATACCTTAAAGAAACACCAAATGTAATCAGCAATATCACTTTAATCAAGCATGGAGAAAAAGCCCATATGAGTATTGCTGCAGCATCAATCCTTGCAAGAGTAGCATTTTTACGTGAACTAGCTAAACTTTCTAAAAAATATGATTTGGAATTGTTAAAAGGAGCAGGTCCTGAAGTTGATCGAAATGCGATTAATTTTGTAAAATCTTTTGGATGGGACGAATTAAAAAAAATTGCCAAACTAAAATTTGCTAATACTGAACGAATAAAACAATACTTTTTAACAAATCCTATGCCTAAATCAAGACAAGGAAATTTCTATAATGAACAATAAATCCATTTGTAATATAGGTAATCTTTAGTCAGCATAAAAACAACTAATAAAAACCCTATTTGGCTTTTAACCAAATAGGGTTTTTATTTTTAAGGATCTATTTTTATGTTCTAGATATTTGGATTCAATAAATTCTTTGCAACTTTTGGTCTATCTGCATATTTTATTTTTCTTTTATAATTCCATAAAAAATGTAGACACATTATTCACTGATATGTATCCGTTTTTGTGTCTACATTTATTTTATCCTTTCGACTTTTGGTCTATGCTTTTCAATTCTTCTATTTTATCATAAAATTCTTGAGGAATATCACTATTAAATTCCATTAATTGATTGGTTCTTGGATGTATAAAACCCAGTGTTTTAGCATGTAAATATTGACCAAAATCACTAGTTTGCTTTTTGATACCATATAAAGGATCATTTAATACAGGATGACCAATATATGCCATGTGTACTCTAATCTGATGTGTACGCCCAGTTTCTAATTCTAACTCTATTAGTGTTGCATCACGATAACGATCTAGTACTTTAAAATGGGTTACTGCCTCCTTTCCCCCTTCTACTACTGCCATTTTTTGTCTATTGTTAGGATCTCGTCCAATTGGAGCAGTAATTTTTCCTAAATTATGATTAATATTACCAATAACAATAGCAATATATTTTCGCTTTGTAGTTTTATTACGTAATTGTTCACTTAGTACTTTATGCGTAAAATTATTTTTAGAAACGACCAATAATCCCGATGTATCTTTGTCAATTCTATGAACAATACCACTTCTTGCTTGACCTCCAATATCAGAAAGCATTTTACAATGAAATAATAATGCATTTACCAAAGTATTGTGTGAGTGACCAGGAGCTGGATGAACAACCATTCCACTTGGCTTATTTACTACTAATAAGTCATTATCTTCATAGACAATATCAAGCGGTATCTCTTCGGGAATAATATCTACAATTTCTGCTTCTTTTGTTAGTACATATATCAGATCATCATTCACAACTTTATAACTAGGTTTAACAATTTTTGAATTGACTAAAATGAGAGATTCATCGAAATAACCTTTGATTTCACTTCGTGATAAATCTTCACAAACCTCAGATAAATACTTATCAACCCTAATCCTTTCTACTTCTTCATCTAAAATGCTTACATCTACAATATATTCATCTCTAATCATTTTTCTCACCAACTTGTTCGGCTATTTCATTTTGATTTTCAACTTTCTTTTCTTTTTTTAAATGAAGTGAATCCATAAAAAGAATACTAATCATCAATAAAATCGTACCAACTACTAAGAAAGAATCTGCAAGATTAAAAATGGGAAAATCCATAAATCCCAATTCAATAAAATCAACAACACCTTCCATACGGAAAAAGCGATCAATCATGTTGCCAATCGTACCACCTAAAATAAAAACAATTGCAATACTATAAAGTGGCTTTTTTTTAAGATTAAAATCTTTCATAAAATAGAAAATAACAAAACTGGCAATTAAACTAATAATGGCAAGAATATCCGTATGCCCAGAACACATACTCCAAGCAGCTCCCTTATTATAGGCTAAGCGCCAATGCAAAACATTTTTAATAAAAACAGTTGATTCTATTTCTGAAAGATGATTGATTGCAATTAACTTAGTAAGTTGATCAAAAAAGACAATGCATCCTGCTATCAAAAGACCTACTCCAAAAGGTCCTAATAATTCTTTTACAAAAATATTTAAATATTCTTTTTTAGGAAGCGTTTTATTCTCATAATTATTTAATAACTTGGTATAAATAACATTAGAAAAAGCAATAATTACAATAAAAATAATCATCAATATCAAAATAGTAAGCCAAAAACCTAAAGTTAAATAAGAATATTGCATGAAAAGAATGATAGCTAAGATAAAAAATGGTACAAAAATTAATAATGTAATTAAAATTGACCATATACTTGCCTTAAAAAGTGAAGTTTTTGCCAATTGTTTCAACTTATCAAATATTTTTTTCATCGTTCCTCCTTTTAATTATTTTCCAAATAATTAATAATATCATTTAAAGAACTCACAATAACTAATTTCATTTTAGGATTTTTCAAATTTTGGTATGAAGAAAGAGCCTCAAGATAGTTAGATTCTTTCGTATATATTTCTTCTTCAAGAGAGGAAACAGGAACAAAGAAAATATCAGCATTAGCTAAATGAGCAGCTATAACTTTTTGATAAATTCCTCCTATTGGCCCGGCATTACCATACACATCAACAGTACCAGTTCCTACAATTCTTAGTCCATTCGTAAGAGTATTGCTCTTCAAACTATCATAGACATACAGTGCTTCCATCAAACCACCACTTGGACCAATTGAACTACCATATTGCCATGAATAACTTGGAATAGTTTGATTCTTAGTTGGTACTACATACTCATATGTCGCAATTCCTAAACTAGCAATTTTTTTATTTTCCTTATTATAATAATATTCCGTACTAATTTCAAATTCTAATTCTTTTGTCACATAATTATTTTTGGTTTCTTCTACTTGACGTAGGACAGTAATCTGATATTTTTTATCTTTTTCAAAAAGTAAATTTTCAGTGGCTACTTCAAATTCATTATTACCAGTCAATCCTTTTAACTCTTTTCCTTCAAATTTAGTAATAATATCACCAACTTGTAATTCTTCTGAAGCATAGGAATAAAGGGTATGAATAATATAACCTTTAAATGAACTCTCATCTACAATTTCTTGATAACCTGCTGCTTGATAGCCTGAAATAATGGCATTGTAAATACTAACTCGTTTTTGAATTACACCTGATGAATATATTTGATTGGTATCTGTTACTTGATACTCATACGTTTTTTCAACTTGAGCATTTTTATGAATTAAACCTAACAAGTAATTTAATAGACTAACCTTCGAATAAGAATAAACCGAAACCGTATTCACATTACAAATATCACTATTACCAATGGTGATTTCACTTGATACTTTAGAAATCACTGCTGGGGTTGTAATATCATAATTGACTTTAATTATGGATGAAAGAACAATAAATAAATATGGAATAGCAAGAATAATTAATAATTTTCGATATTCTTTAATTAATTTTTTCATTCATTTTCAATCCTTATATTCATATTTTTCATTTTTCGATACTTTAATCCAGCACTGTCAGCCATTTTTTTAGAAGCTAAATCCGACGGAGTACCACTATATTTATCCGACAAATATACGATTTCTTTAATTCCACTTTGAATAATCAATTTCATGCATTCATGACAAGGAAAAAGACTTACATAAAGAGTAGCACCTTCTAAACTACTAGTAGAATTTAAGATTGCATTGGGTTCTGCATGCACAACATATGGATATTTGGTATTTAAAAAATCACCATCTCGCTCCCAAGGATATACATCATCATTACATCCATAGGGAAAACCATTATAACCAATTCCTACAATACGTTTATTTTCATTAACAATACAAGCCCCAACTTTAGTATTTGGATCTTTACTTCGATGTGCTGAGAGTAAAGCTACCCCCATAAAATATTCATCCCAAGAAATATAATCCGTACTCTTCATTTTTTACCTCCTATTTATTATAGTTTATATTTAATTCCTTTAACTGTTTGGCAGAAACTGGCGTTGGAGCATCACTCATTGGACATCTAGCACTAGCAGCTTTGGGAAAAGCGATTACTTCACGCAAATTATTGTTTCCTGTGAGCAACATCACAAGGCGATCTAAACCAATTGCAAAACCTCCATGAGGAGGAGTACCATATTTTAAAGCATCAACAAAAAAAGAAAATTGTTTTTTAACTTCGTCACTACTTAATCCAATTGCTTTAAACATTTTTGCTTGAATTTCTTGATTATGAATTCGAATACTACCGCCACCTAATTCATATCCATTTAATACGATATCATATGCTTTAGCACGACACTTTTGGGGATTTTCTAACATCAAATCTTCATCTCCATCTTTGGGAGAAGTAAATGGATGATGGGCAGCAACATATCTTTCTTCTTCTTCGCTGTACTCGAATAATGGCCAATTAACAACCCATAAAAAATGAAATTTAGATTGATCAATCAAATTCATTTCTTTTGCAATTTGAAGACGTAATGCCCCTAGGGAGAAATTACAAGTTTCCCGTTCATCGGAAACGATTAAAACTAAATCCTTTTCTTCAACTCCATAGTTTTCTATAAGCATTTTACTAGTATCATCATTTAAAAATTTAGCAATTGACCCACTAAATTTACTATTTTCATATTTAAGCCAAGCAAGACCATTAGCATGATACTTTTTCACTAATTCTGTTAAGCGATCTAGTTCTTTTCTAGAATATTTTTCCGCTCCATTTTTAACAATAATCCCTTTGACACAATTGCCAAGAGCAATTTGATTTTGAAAAACACCAAACTCAATTTTATTTGCCCATTTTGTAAAATCTTCAAGCAACATAGCAAATCTAGTGTCTGGTTTATCAGATCCATATCGATTCATTGCAACATCATAATCCATTTTCATAAATGGTATTTGAATATCTTGATCTAATACTTCTTTCCATATATGCTTTAGCAATCTTTCTGTAATATCATAAATCTCATTTTCATCAACAAAACTCATCTCAACATCAATTTGAGTGAATTCCAATTGTCTATCCGCTCTTAAATCTTCGTCACGAAAGCATTTTACAATTTGAAAATATTTTTCAAATCCTGCTACCATTAGTAGTTGTTTATACATTTGAGGTGATTGTGGTAAAGCATAAAATGAACCTGCATACAAACGCGATGGAACTAAAAAATCTCTTGCACCTTCTGGTGTGGATTTACCAAGGTATGGTGTTTCAATTTCAACAAAGCCCTCCGCATCAAAAAAATTACGAGTAGCCATCATTGTTCGATGTCGTAAAATTAAATTTTTTTGCATAACCGGCCTTCTTAAGTCCAAATAACGATATTTCATTCTAGTATCTTCTAAGGCATCTGTTTGATCTTGAATAAGAAGGGGAGGGTTTTCTGCTTCATTTAAAATCTTTAGTTCACTAACGATTACCTCAATATCACCAGTTGGAAGATTTTCATTTTTATTTTGTCTTTCTACAACTAAACCAGTAACATATAAAACATATTCATTCTTTACATCTAGTGCTTTAGAATAATTTTCATTGTTAGGTTCAATGACTAACTGAACAATACCACTTCGATCTCTTAAATCTATAAAGATAAGTCCTCCAAGATTTCTTTTTTTACTACACCAACCTACTAAATGAACCGTTTCTCCGATATTTTCTATTCTAAGTTCTCCATTTGTTTTACTTCGCATATTTATTCTCCTTATATCATAATAAAAAATAGAGTGACTAATTTATCATCCTAAGGACGAAGATATCTCCGCGGTACCACCTTAGTTTGGACAAGCCACCCTCTTATTGTTGCTTAACGTGCAAAATACGTTTTCTCCCAATTTGTCAGATTGTTCAACGAAAAAATTTATTTACTTTAGTATTATACTCAATTTATATTTTTATTTCAAGCAAATTCACTCATAATTATTTTTTATCTCTCCAAGATTTATCAAATTTATCTACTCTTATATTATGATGTTCAGAGGAGCTAACTCCTCTTTTTAAAGCAAGACCACCAAGATCACTATTGATACTTTTAATTAAATTATCAATCTCATGATCTTTTTGTTCTTCATCTAGTGAATCAAATATGGATAATTGTTTTATTTCATCATTTGCTTCAATTAGTTTTCCGGCTGAAACACCTATTAACCGTAATGGAAAAGCATCATCATAAAATTCTTCAAATAAATTTTCAAACATTTTATAAATTCTTCGACTATCTGAGGTAGGATTCATTATTGTTATACTTTTGCTTGTAACTTTAAAATTATTATATTTTAGTTGAAGTGTAAAATTATAAGCTTTTAAACTATGTTTTTCCATTCGATGACACATCGTATTAGTAAGTAATTTAATAATTAATTTCATATTAGACAAATCGTATTCATCGTGGTCAAAGGTTTGCGAATTGCTTATAGAAGAAACATCATTAAAACGATTAATATCTACTTCATTTGATCCTATCCCATTTGCATGTGAATAAAGACTAAGAGCATTCGTTTCTCCAATGATTTCTTTTAGCAAATCTACATTATCATAATTGGCAAGTTCGCCAATTGTTTTAATTCCCATCGTTAAAAGGGTAGTAAGTGTCTTTTTGCCAACTCCAAACATACTTTTTATAGGCATTGGCCATAATTTTTCTGCTATTTCTCGTTTTCTTAAAATTGTAATCCCCAAAGGTTTTTTCATCTCCGATGCCATTTTAGCTAAAAATTTATTTGGAGCAATCCCAATACTAGAGGGAAGCTTAAATTGTTCTAATAAATCTGTTTGAATTTTTTTTGCTAGGTCAACAACTTCTTCTGGTTTACAGACATCAGTGATATCTAGATATCCTTCATCTATACTAGCCGGCTCTACAAGTGGCGTGATTTTTAAAACATATTCAAAAAATTTTCTTGAATATTCTCCATATATTCCCATTGATGGCTCTACTATAATTAAATCAGGACATTTTCTCAAAGCATCGCTGACTCTCATTGCTGAATGAACTCCATAAGGCCTTGCCTCATAACTTGCCGCAAGGATGATTCCTCTTCGGTCTTTGGCATTGGGAGCTACAGCTATTTTTTTACCTTTTAAAGCAGGATTTTGGGCAATTTCACAACTGGCAAAAAAACAATTCATATCAATATGCAAAATTATTCTATTTTTTTTAATGCTAACACTTCCCTTTTTTAAAAAAATATGATATAATATACCTATAAAAAAATTATGAGGTGAATAATATATGAGTAAAAAGCCAAACAAAAAAGATAAAACTTCTAAAAAAATGGTTCAAAAAACTAAAAAAGCTGATGGTACTGATGAATATTACATTACAACTGCACCTCAAAAAACTTTAGCTGGTAAAATAATTATTTGGACTTTGGTCGCTTTGATGGCACTTGGTAGTATTGGAAGTTTAATCGTTGCTTTAATTCAAATTCTTTCAAAATAATCTTTAGTAATGAATAGTTACTTTAAAAAAATAGAAGTTTTAAACTTCTATTTTTTATGCTAAATATCGCATTTTCTTTTGACGTTTATGTTCTAAACGAAGCCTATCAGCAATCATGGCAATGAATTCAGAGTTTGTTGGTTTTGATTTGTTATAACTAATCGTATAACTAAAGATATCGCTTATCGCATCAACATTACCTCTTACCCATGCAATTTCAATTGCATGTCTAATTGCTCTTTCTACTCTTGAAGAAGTTGTGCCAAAGGTCGTTGCAATTTCTGGATATAATACTTTTGTAATTGAACCAAGAATTTCAACATTATTGTAAACCATCGCAATTGCTTCCCTTAAATACATATATCCTTTAATATGAGCGGGAACACCAACTTCATGTAGGATAGATGTTATTTCACTATCTAAATCAGCATCGATATCAGTTTTTGTATCAGCCTCAGCCTCAGCAGTCATTCCTAAAATAAGTTGATACAATTGCTTCACATCAACAGGTTTCATAATAATATAATCTACACTTAATTGATTTAATTTTGAATTTACATAATTGCTAATAAATTGTGTCATCACAACAATATGACGAGGTTGATGATATAAATCAGGATTTTTCTTAATATTTTCGATCAAGGTAATACCATCTACACCATTTAAAAATAAATCAACAACAAGCACATCAATCTGTGTAACTTTTAAGGTGTTATATAAATTTACCTCATTGTTGTAAGAACCTATTAAATTAATTTCCTCATAGTTTTTTAAATAAGTTCCAATTCCTAGTTCGTTATTGTCGTTACTTTCAACGACCACCATTTTCAATTTTTGCATATAATTTTCCCCCCTTTTGATTTAGTATGCAGTAATATTTTATCAAAAAAGAGGGTATTTAGCAAGTAATAAAACTTATTTTTAATAATTTTTAAGATTTTTTTAAAATTATGTCGTTTTTTTAAGTAATATTTGCAATAATTTTACTAGTTTTTTTTAGATAATGTCGATTTATTCACTTAAATGTCGTTATCTTAATTGTGATACTTCATCAATCATCCACTCAATATGCATTCCATAACCATAGATAGGATTCTCAACTGTTACGTGAGAAACTGCTCCAATTATCCGACCATTTTGAACAATTGGACTACCACTCATACCTTGAACAATTCCACCAGTTTGAGTAATTAGGTCTTCATCTGTTACTTTATAACGAATACCTTTTGTTGCCTTTTTATTTTGCAAATGAATATCAGTTATCTCTATATCATATGCTTTTATTAAATTTCCTGAAACTGCTGTATAAATTTGTGCTTTACCTTTGAGAATCTGACCTTGTTTAGAAACTTCCACTTTATTTTTATTATTTATACTTGCACTAAATTTGCCATAGAGCCCAGTTAAATCATTTGAAAGAATATTACCTATAACCATATTATCCATCGAAGCTCTCTTTTCACCAGCAACCCCAGGTTCGGCTTTTTTAATTGATGATACCTTTGAGTAGTATAAACTTCCACCGCTATTTTCAACTAATATTTTATTTTCATAAATTCCGTGTCCTAAAGAGCCAAAATAATTATCTAATGTGATAAAAGTCATCGTACCAATACCTAAAATTTGATCTCTAATGTATAGTCCTATGGATGATTCATTGTTTTGATTTTTAACAACATCAATTTTGGTATTAATTTTTTTACTATCTCTTAATAGTACGAGTTGTACACTGTCGCTTTGACAAGTGGACAAATACTTTAATAATTGTTCATTATTATCAATTCTTATACCATTAATAGTTTCAATTCTATCGCCTAGTTCAATATCGGTTTCTTTCCATGGTGAAATCTTTCCTTTGGTTGTTTGTACTTGATATTTTCCTGCAACATAAACACCAGTTTTCATTTTAATGCCAATTGAATCGCCACCTAGATAAACATATTCATCACTATTGGCTCTTACTTCAATTGTTAAAAATAAACTAAAAAATAATAATATTGAAAAAATTTTGAAAAGTTTTCTCATTTCGTCCTCCTTTCTTCATTATTATTTGCTTATATTTAAAAATAAAAAGTGTTTTTATCTGGCTTTAAAAACACTTTTTTCTATTCTTACATATTTAACATATTTTTTGCTAATTCTTTACTTTTTCCACTTTGATCGGTTGGAGAAATCATTTTTGCTAATTCCTCAATTCGTTCATGATAATTTAATTCTTTTACCGTCGTCAAAGTTTTACCTGATACAACATTTTTACTAATATACAATTGAGTATTTGCTTTACTTGCCACAATAGGTAAATGTGTTATAGCCAAAACTTGAGTATGTTTGGAAATTTGTTCTAATTTTTTTGCTACCTCATATGCTACTTCACCACTAACACCACTATCAATTTCATCAAAAATCATCGTTGAAAGTTTAAAATTGGCCATTACATGCGTTTTAATTGCTAACATTACTCGTGACATCTCACCACCTGATGCAACCTTTGATAAATCCATTAAGTTTTCACCAGGATTAAAAGAAATCATAATATTGACAATATCTATTCCATTTTTTAAAAAAATATTAGGATTTTTTTCTTCTTTCAAATTATTGGTAAAAACAATTTCTAACCTAACCTTATCAAGCATTAAATCGCATAAAGCCTCTTTAATATTAGTTTCTAATTTTTTAGCATTTTTTTTACGAAGACTACTTAATTCTAAAGCCTTTTGCAAAGTGATTTGATAATACTCATCAACATCAGTCTTTGCTTTATTTAAGATATATTCATCATCATCTAACATATTTAATTTTAATTCTAAATTGTCACGATATTCAATTAATTCATCAATTGACATTTTATACTTATATTTCAAGTCTTTTAAATAATTGATTCTTTCGGTAATTTCTTCAAAATAATTGGCATCAAATTCCAAATTATTTAAATTTTGTAATACATCATTAGAAATATCGCTTAAATCATAATAAGCATTTTTAACAATTTCAGTCATATTTTGATATTTACTATCGATTTGACTCAATTTTTCTAATGAATTGTAAACTGAATATAATATTGTGTTTATATTATTTTCATCTAAATCTTTTTTTATGTTTGTTAAATTTTTGAAAATGAATTCAAAATTATTCATCATATTATATTCTTCTTCTAATGCTTCTAATTCACCTTTTTTTAAATTGCTTTGAACTAAATTTTGATATTGATATTCTAAATACTCTTTTTCTTTATGATAATTTTCAATATGTTTTACTATTTCATCATAATTTTTTATGGCATTTAGATAGTGATTGCGCAAATTTTGATATTCTTTCAAAACAGATAAGGTAGTATTGTCATCGATAAATGACAAATAATTTTTTGGTTCAAATAGTTTTTTAGTATCGTTTTGTGTATGAATGTCAGCAATCGTTTGTGCAAGTTGAATTACTTGGCCCATATTTATCGCAGAGCCATTAACTCGTACTAAACTTTTACCATTACTATATAGTTCTCTTCGAATGATTAACAAATCATCATCATCTAAAAGATCAAATTCATCTAATAAATCTTTAGTATGGCGACTTAATTCACAAAAAACACCTTCAATACTGGCTTTTTGTTCACCACTTCTTATCATACTAACTGATGCACGTTCACCGAGTAATAAACCGATTGCATCTATAAGTAATGATTTACCTGCTCCTGTTTCGCCTGTGATTGCGGTAAATCCTTTATGAAAATCGATACTAAGATTGTCAATAATTGCAAAATTTTTAACAGTTAGGCTTTGTAACAACTCAATCACCAATCTCTTTCCTTAAATCATCTAAAGAAATTTTATATTCCCTCAATAATTCTTCTCTTGTTCCAACTTCTAAATAGGTCTCACCAAAAGCTAATAACTTAATTTTAGGGTATAAATTTGTTCCATTATAGAATCGCAAAATCGCATCGCCTAATGAACCTTTTCGATAGACTTCTTCATATACTATAAGTTTTTTTTCATCAGTTGCCAATTTGATTAAAAGTTCTTCATCAAGATTTGACAAAATACTAGCATTAACGATTGCAACTTTTAAATCATGTTCTTTTATGTATTTTTTAGTCTCTTGATATAGAATACCATAAGTTATCACTACTGTGCTTCCTTCACCTTCCATCATCCATTTTGGCAAATATTGATACTTAACAACATCTTTAGCAATTTTTTCTTTTGAATATCTAATAATAACAGGCGTTTTAACCTCATTAATGGCATAATCAAGCATTGATATGGCCTCACTACCATCTTTAGGAGATAAAATAGTAAGATGAGGAATGGAATTAAAATATGCTAAATCAAAGATTCCTTGATGAGTATCCCCATCATTGCTTACAACCCCTGCATGATCAACACAAATAATCACATGTTCTTTACTTCTAGCAATATCATGAAGAATCTCATCATATGCTCTTTGTAAAAAAGTTGCATAGCAAAATAAAACTGGTAAAAGGCCAGCATGTGCCATACTAGCAGCCATAACCGCAGCATTTTCCTCCGCAATTCCAACATCAATAAACTGTTTCGCACAGGTTTTGGCAAAATTTTCAAGACCACTACCCAGCGTCATTGCTGGAGTAATGACCCTAAGCAATTTTCCTTTCGCATCATGAATGGCAAAATTTATCAAATATTCTGCCAAAAGATGACCATATGTTGTATTAGTAGAATCTTTTTTTTGAATTCCTGTTTTAATATCAAAAGGTGAAACACCATGCCAAGATCCCAATTCGTCTTTCTCAGCAGGCAAATAACCTTTACCTTTTTTTGTCATAATATGCAAAATAACAGATTCTTTTGCATTTTTGGCATAGGTTAAGTATTTGACTAACTCTTTTAAATTATGGCCATCAATTTTTTCAAAATACTGAAATCCTAAAGAATTAAATAAATTGATTTCATAAAATGTTGATTCCAAAGCTTTTTTTACTTTTATAGGAGTAATCTTTCGGATAAAACGCATTTTTCCTTTTGTCCTAATATTGTTATAACTTTTTGCAAGCGAACCAACATTTTTAGAAATTCCCATTTCATTATCATTCAAAATAATAATCATTTTTTGATCTTTATGATCTCCTAAATAATTTAGAGCTTCAAATGATAGACCATTCACTATCGAAGCATCTCCTACTACAGCAATTACATCACCGATTTGATCAGGAAATTCTTTTTTAGCCTCTAAGTAGCCAAGACCTGCTGAAATAGCCGTTGAACTATGACCCGCCTCAAAAGCATCATGAATACTTTCATCATACTTTGTAAAGCCACTAATCCCTTTAAACTTTCTAAGACTTGCAAAACTTTGATAACGGCCTGTTAAAATTTTGTGAGTATAGGATTGATGAGAAACATCAAAAATAATTTTATCTTTAGGACTTTCAAATACTTTATGCAAGGCAATTGTTAATTCTACAATTCCAAGATTTGATGCTAAATGACCTCCATTTTTACTAACAACTGTGATAATTTCTTCTCTAATTTCTTTTGCTAAAGAGTCCAATTGCTCATAATTTAGTTTTTTCAAGTCTATTAAATTTATCTCCTCTAACATAATTAGACCCCCTAGTTATCTTTAAAAATCAGTTTCACCATTTTCAGTTACTTTCTTTACAACAACTTCTTTCGCCTGATCTAATCGCTTTTTACATTCAAGACTAATTGCCATACCACTTTGATATTTTTCCACTGATTCTTCAAGTGATAATTTCCCACTTTCTAAACTTGATACAATATCTTGCAATTCTTTTAAAAGTTCTTCAAACGTTTTATTTTCCATTTTCTACTCCTATTTAATGATGGCATCAATATCACCATCACTCATTTTTATTTTAATATTGTCACCTTGATGTATTTTAGTAATTGAACTAACAATCATATTATCTTTATATACAATACTATATCCTTTCTTCATTACATGAAAAGGATTTAAAATAACTAACTTTTCCATTATCGTTTTTAAAAAAACATCTAAATTGTCGATATGATTTGATAAATATTTATGCATTGCCAAATCATTTCTTACTATTTCTTCACTATAATACGCTATTTTATTGTATATAAGTGACGGTTTAATGCGATGACTTAAATTATCGTAATTGTTAAAATTATTCTCATATATTCTATTTATGGCATTTTCTAATTTTATATTCCATTCTCGTAAAGAACTTACCATATTTTTTGTCATCATTTGTGGACTATAATTTTCAAGTTTTTCACAAAGATGCTTACATTCAAGTTCTTTATTTTCAAGAATTTTTTTAAAATTAAACAAGCCATAAGAAGAATGAAGTCGAGACCATTCATTAAACTCTTTGGTCAATTTATTTTTAATAGATGCTTTTAAACGTTTTGAATTTGCTATTAATAATTCTGTAATGTCTTTTTTATCCTTGCTCAATAACATAGCTGCTCCTGTTGGCGTTGGCGCTCTATGTGAGGCAACAAAATCACAAATTGTATAGTCTCCCTCATGACCGACTGCACTCACAGTAGGAATTGGCGAAGAAAAAAGCGTTCTTGCTAAATTTTCATCATTAAAACATGATAAATCTTCAAAACTACCACCACCACGTCCAATAATAATTACATCAGCATCACCATCTTGATAAACTCTTTTTAATGCTTGAATCAAATCTTTGGGAGCATCTAAACCTTGAACAAGTGCTGGATACAATTTAATTTTTGCGAGGGGAAATCTTCTATTAAAGGTAGAAATTATATCTCTAATTGCTTCTCCTGTTGGTGCTGTTATAACCGCAATTTTTTCAGGATATACCGGAAGTGGAAGTTTTTTACTCTCCTCAAACAAACCTTCTTTTTGAAGTTTATCCTTTAATTCAAGATATTCTTGATATAAAAGACCAATTCCTGCTTCCACCATTTTTCTTACAATAATTGCATAAGTACCTTTCTTTTGATAAACTTGAATCTTTCCAACCACTTGCACGCTCATTCCATCAATAGGCTTAAATTTTAAATCTAAATTGTTAGGATAAAAGTACATTGCTGAAAGTTCTGAAAAAGCATCCTTTAATGAAAAATAGCAATGTTTGCCAGAAAATTTGAAATTTGAAATCTCCGCTTGTATATAAACTTCTTGGAGATTTTCATCTTGTTCAAATTTAAAATTAATATATTTATTGATATCACTAACTGATAAAAAACGTTCGTTAGTCATAAATATTCTTAGCAATGTTATCAAGTAATCGGTTATTAAATTTTACTTGGGCATCATTTTCTAAATTACTATATTCTCTAGTAATTAGTAATGCTTCATCAATCACAATATTTTTTGGAAGCATTTCATATTTCATTTCATATATTGCATTTCTGATAATCGCTCGATCAACATATGATAATCTATCAATTGTATAATTCACTAAGGAATTAGTGATAGTAGCATCTATTTCATCTAGATGTTTCATGATTCCCAAGAAAAGTTTTTCACTATATTGATAATCAATTTCAACTTGATATTCATATTCCCTTTCTAAATTTTTAATATCTTCAAAACATTTTATGCTATCTTCATCATTATAATTATTAAAATCCATATTATATAACGCTAATACTGTTAAAATTCTTGCATTATGCCTTTTCATCTTTATACCTCTATCTTTATTTATTTATCAAAATAACCTCAAAAGGAATTACACCAATTTTATCCGCACTCAAATTATTTCCATAAATAAAACTTTCTTGTGCATAACAAATTTTTGATAATTCTATATATTTATTTTCCTCTAAAGTCGTTTTAATTTCATCTATTAAACGATCAGATTCTTCATCTGCCTTTTCTATTTTTAAAAGATTAACAATTATTTCATTGTGGTCAATGGTATACTCAAGATCAACTTCATTCCCTTCTAAATCATAAAATTTAAGCCCATTTATTTGTTCATAGTTATCGAAAATATTAACATTTTCAAATATAAGTTTTATTCTTACCACATTACCACTTTCATCATACTCTTTCACCGTATTTTTTAAAGTTGGTGCACTATAACTATTTATACTAAATTGATAAATCCGTCTACTGAGTCTTAAATAATCCATTCCTAAAATATCTAATTCATTAATATTATCTAAATCTATTTCATCTGGTTCTAAATATGTATCATTTATTTTATCATAAATTAAAGCCAAGTCATAAGTAGGTATAATCTCACATTTATTATAATAATTACACGTACTACTTTGAATTTTTCTCAAAATGTTTGAGTCTTCCACCTTATTTGTACCTTCTTGAATATAAAAAATTTTATTTTCAATTAATAATTTTGCATCTAATTCGGATAAGAAAGTATAAAGCATTTGACTATACACATTTAAAAAATTCTTTTTTGTATAATGGTTTTCCTGATTGGCATCTTCCAAATCTGCAAGACCTTGATTAATGATGATATTGGCATAACTCATCCCTTTTAAACTATTGAGATATTTTTCAAATAAATATGACATACCATGCTCCACTAAATCATCAGAATCGGTATATAATCCTACACTTACCAAATAATCTTTAATTACCTTTCTAGATTCAATCATTTCTCTACTTAGCCATTGGTAAATATGAGTATCACTGCTAGTCGCAAAAACAACGGCAATAGGATGACGATTCCAACTATTAAACGTACTTTTTATTTGATTAATCAATTGATAACCAAAATTAGATAATTCAAATTGAGCAGGAAGCCATTCATTATTTTGATAAAACATCAAAGAATAATCAATTGAAGTATCTAAAAAAGATATCGTTTCTTGTTCTTCTGTATTCTCATCTTTTTGAGGTAGTTCAATATTTTTAAATTCATCACCAATAATCATCCAAACCTCTCCAAATCTAATATTTGTAAATGTTTCATGATATACTTCGGCAGAATCATATATTTTTAGAGTATATGATTTCATACTAGCATCGGGAGTGGCTAAATTAAGATCCCAATTGCCATTATTATCAGTATTACAATAAACTTGATTGACAATTAAATTTTTTGAATCATATAATGTTGCAACAATTACTACACCAGAATTAGATTTTCCCGAAATTTTCAAACTAGAAGCAGCCTGAAAAATGGCATCATCTTTTATATACTCAACCACAGTAAACTTTTCGGTTGGTCTTTCGCCAATCGGAATTTTTACTCGATGAACACATCCACTTATAAACAAACAAATTGTAAAGATACTTATAAATAAAACAATTTGGATTCTTTTTCTCATTTTATCACTCCTTCATAATATTATACCACAATTGCTCAATTAAGGCAATTAAATTATTTTTACTTAACTAAAAAATGTATAGCATATGAAAGTTGTGCTATACATTTTTTTCATTATCATCATTTGGATCAAATTCATCCGCATCGGATAATTCATCATCTAAATTCGTCCGATACATCTCTGGATGACGATAGAAGTATTCATCATGTTCAATCACAGAGTGAACTGGTTTTGTAATCTTTTTATTCATCTTATCACTTCCTATTATAGTTTGTGTAAAGAATTTATCATTATGCTTACTTTAAAAGCCAATCTTTACCTTTTAAAGTTTCTGGTTCAAATTGTGATAAATCATTATAATTTTGTTGTCTTAATGCTTCAAAAATTGCGATTGCCGCCACATTGCTGATATTCAACGATCTAATTTTATCATTAATTGGTAATCTTATACAACTATCTAAATGTTGTTTTAAGATTTCTTTTGGAATACCTGTTGATTCCTTACCAATAATAAAATAATACTTTTCATTTGGATTATCCAATTTTAATTCATGTGGAGTATGTAGACCATACCTAGTAAAAAAATACATTTTTCCATTATTTTGGCTAATAAACTCTTCCCAATTTTCATATACTTTAAAATGAACATTGGGCAAATAATTAACAGCTGCTCTTTTTAAACTAGCATCATCAATTTTAAATCCCAGTGGCTTAATCAAATGTAAATAAGTATCTGTACCTGCACAAGTTCTCATAATATTACCAGTATTTTGTGGTATTTCTGGTTCAAATAATACTATATTGTTTTTAGACATATTTTCTTCCTTTGCATTTTTATTCGTTAAATTTTTGAATTATTTTTTTATTCATTTTAGAAATTCTAGGTTTAAAATCTATAAATTTATATAAAAAAGTACCAAGAATAGCAGCACCAAAATTGCTAATAACCATCGCATACCATACACTTGGTGGTCCTATTTTAATAATATTCATTAAAAACCAGATAAATGGTAATCGTAACACCCAAAGCCTCATTGTTGCTAATAATAAACTTAACCCTGTTCTACCTGCTCCTTGAAAACATCCTGTCCATATTTGAAAAATTCCCATCAATGGCAAAACTAACAACAAAAAATATAAATAATATACACACATATTAAAAGCTTGGGGATTATCCACTTCATTTATAAAAATACTTACAAGTGGTCTTCGTAAAAATAGTAAAATGCATGCTCCAATTACGGTTATCATGATTGTAATCAACATTGAAAACCACAAGCTTTTCTTAGCTCTTGAAATCTGATTAGCACCAATATTTTGACCGATAAAGGTTGCAAGAACAGTTCCTACTGACATTGCGGGAAAAAGCAATAAAGAGTTAATCCGATTACCAACACCTATAGCATTAATAACATAACCATCAAAGGCCATCACTAAACTATTGATAAGCAAAAAACCAAGTGAAGTAAACGCTTGAGAAATAGCTGCTGGCATGCCCACTATAAATAATGTTTTAATATATTTAAGATGAAATTGAAGATCCTTCCATTCTAAATTTAGCGTATTCTTCTTTTTCTTAATCATTAATATGAAACAAATAGGAATAACAATCATATTGGCAATCACAGTAGCTAAGGCTGCACCTCTAATATCCATCCCAAATACATTGATAAACATCCATGTTAAAATAATATTTAATAATATCGATATGGCATTTAAAATAACTGGTGTGATTGTATCGCCAGTTGACTGACGACTAGCTTGAAACGCATAAATAACAAACAGACCAACTTGTTCAAAAGACCGATATTGCACATAATAAACCGAATATTTATACAGATTGCTACTTGTGTCAGCACCCATCCATTGTAAAATAAGTGGTGCCATTAAAAATAACAACAAGTTAAAAATAATTCCGATAAGAACAGATAATATAAGCAATTGTCCGCTTACTTTTTTTGCTTTTTCTGTCTGATTTGCACCAAGGTATTGACTCATGATAGCTGTCCCTGCAATCATAAGTCCTAACGCTAAAGCTTGACATATTTGCATAATGGGTCCTGTAACTGTAATAGCAGAAACTTGAGCTTCAACTATTTCTACCTTATCATTAATATTGCTTATAAAATACATATCGACTATATCATGCAAGGATTTCAAAATATTACTAATCATAATTGGTAAAGAAAGTAAGAGAATACTTCTTATTATCCGATTATCTTTTAAAATTAAAAAACTTTTATCTTTCATAATCTATCCTATCCAATTTTGTTTCTTTATTATTATACCATTTTTTTAAACTTTAATAAAGTAATTTATTTTCTTTTTTTATGTATTTTTTTCTTTAATATGATAAAATATTTAAAAAGGAGGTTTATAAATGAAACCACTTGCATATTTAATGCGACCCCATCATTTTGATGACGTTGTAGGTCAAGATCATTTAGTTGGTGAAAATGGAATTATTAGAAAAATGATTCTTACAAATCATTTATTTTCTTTCATTTTATATGGCAATCCTGGTTGTGGAAAAACTACTATAGCACTTGCTACTTGTGAAATGTCTAATATTAAATCCTTCAAATTCAATGCCTCTACTGATAACAAAGATATCTTAAAACAAATTATGAATGAAGCTAGATTTTTGGATAAGGCAATTATCATCGTTGATGAAATACATCGTATGAAAAAAGACATTCAAGATTATTTGTTACCCTTTGTTGAAGATGGTACAATTCTTTTAATTGGATTAACAACAGTTAGTCCCTATCATTCTGTCAATCCCGCAATTAGAAGCCGATGCCATATTTATAAGCTGAATGATTTAACCTATGAGGACTTGCTGAAAGTAGTAAAAAGAGCTGAAACTTACCTTGATCACCCTTTAAAAATTGATGAGGAGGCTTATCATTATATAATTAATACTGCTAATTTTGAAATACGAACGCTTATCAACAATTTTGAAACAATTGCCTTCACTTCTAATCAAAATCATATTACTTTAGAACTTGCCAAAAGTTATATTCAAAGGCCAAATATTTCAATTGATGCAAATGGTGATAGTTATTTTGATACGCTAAGTGGCTTGCAAAAATCTATTCGTGGTAGTGATGTCGATGCTTCCCTACATTATTTGGCTAAATTAATCCTAGCTGATGATCTCACTAGTCTAGCTAGACGACTTCTTGCAATTGCTTATGAAGATATAGGTCTTGCCAATCCGACAATAGGGCCAAGAGTCAAGGCGGCTGTTGATGCCGCAAGAGAATTAGGAAATCCAGAGGCTATGCTGCCTTTAAGCGTTATTGTAATTGAAATGGCTCTGTCACCTAAATCAAACTCCGCTTACCTTGCTATTCATAGTGCTCTAGACGATATTCATAATGGAAAAAGCGGAACGTTACCGATTCATTTAAAAAATAATTATTCTTTTGATCCGACCCAAAACGCTTATCTTTATCCACATGATTACCCTAATGCTTGGGTTTATCAACAATATTTGCCAGATGCTATCCAAGATCGAAAATATTATCATCCTAAAAATAGTTCAAAAATGGAAATTGGCTTAAAAGAGCGTTACGAATTGATTGAAAAATATAAAGAAATAGCAATCAATGAAATAAAAAATAAGAAAAAAAACCATAATTTATAAATGAATTATGGTTTTTTTTCTTACTTTTTTAAACTTTCAATTTCATTATCTGTCATTTGTAACAGAGTCATTCGTAAAATGATACTTTTGTATAATAAATAGCCCTCAACCTCATTATTTAACAAATCAAATCTTTGATAACCTAAATATTTTTTAGAATACTCATTTTCTTTTTCCAAAAAAATTTTGTACTGAAAAAGATTCAATAGATTAGTATATTTTACACTTTCATCTGATGTATGAAAAATATAAAAATATCCATAAGTGGTTGTAACCTCTAACATATACATTAATTTTTCAAATAATTTATTATCATTTAAAATTTTATCTATTCCCGCAATCATAACAAGTTCATAATTTTCTTTTTTAGAACTTTTTCGATTATATTCATCAATATTAGATACCTTTAACTCATTAAATTTTGTAATTCTTTCATTGATTCTTATCAAAATATGATCTAATTCATCAATATTATTACTTGTTGCTAGTGTGCTATTGCCAAGTAAATCGATATAGTAATATTGAATATTGGATTTATAGTGCATTAATGATACAATAATTGTATCAAAATACGTCTGTAGTCTTTTTTTATTGATAGAAAAAATCAATAACCTTGTATTTTCGCCTTCTAATTTAATGAATTCATTCCTATCATCCATTCCAAAAATAATCTCATTATTTTCAAGTTTTTCCAATTCATAAATTCTAAGGGGAGTCGGTGCCAAATTATTGATTTCAACCAACAATTCTTGAGAATTTTCATCTTGTTTTAATTGAAAATTATGAATATAATTTTTTAGATTTCGACCAAAAGCCTCATAACTAAAATGATAATGAGAACTAATAAAATAGACCGTAATATTACGACAGATAATATAGGTAATATCATTATAAAAAACATTCATACTATTTAAAACTTTTTTTATAGTTTCAACATTTCTTTTTGCAAATTCATATTCTCTATTATAATATTCTGTGTTATTTATTTTACTAATTTTAAATTTCACTTTACTTTTTGTATATGATAAATCATATTCATCAATTTTATTTCTTAATTTTTTGCCTGTCTTGTTAAGAAGTGCATACACTCTTTTGAAAAAGGCAATCATCATTTTAATAAAATCCTTAATTGTTTTTTTACAAATAAAAACAATACCTAAAAAAAACAATAAAATACTAATTAAAATAACTCCTACTTCTGAAAGTAAATAATAACATAGGTAAAATAAACTTGCCCCTATAATTCCTCCACCTACAATTGATTCAGCATTTTCAGTTTTAAAACTATTAAAATATAACTGGATAGTTGTTACTAAACTATTGCCTTCATAATTTTTTACATATCGATGCATACTGAAATGTGATAATAATATTAATGATAAAATAGAAATAAAAATTCCTAAATATCTAATATTATTAATTTTCAGTTTTCTATGTACTATTATACATCTTATCGCATAAAATATCATTAATAAAAAAATTAAAAAATACCAATCACCAAATAAAACTTTAACAGTTAGCATTAAATATTTACCAATTAACCCCATTTTTGCGATTGCTAACATAGATAGTATTAATAAAATAATTCCTAATATTTCATAATGAAAAAGTCGTTCATTTTCTTTAGTTCCGACATTTTGTGTTTTTTCTTTTGCCATATTTTCACCCTCTATAATATTTAACCATATATTTTACGACTTTTTTGTAGAAAAAGAAAAACACTCTAGCATTTCTAGAGTGTTTTTACTACTTTTTAGTTTTTTCTTTGTGTATGGTTGCTTTTTTGCAACGTGGACAATATTTTTTTTGTTCTAAACGATCTGGAGTATTACGTTTATTTTTTTCCGTTAAATAGTTTTCTTCGCCACATTCAGTACACTTTAAAATAAAATTAATACGCATTTCTGAATTCCTCCCGATAAATCATATTAATTATATAATAAAATGATTTATTTATCAAGAGATTAGAACTAAAAATTTAAACTAATTTTGTCTAATATTTAATAATATTTGTCATAAACAAATTTTTATTTATTTTGCAAGTATAAAGATCTTCATAATGTCATCATAATTTAATTCTTTTACTCCAATAATAGATTTCGTCTTATTTGCAGTAGCAATATTTGCTAGGTTTGCAAAAGCATCGCTAAAGATTTTTTCTTCACTCAATCTAATTGGCATTTTTAATTCACTAAATAATTGTTCAAACGCATCAATGGTTTGATCCACAACAGTATTACTCTTTATTGCAAAAACATTATGTCCTAGTTTTTTCCATTTATCTATAAAAATTTCTTTGGTATATCTAGCCCAAGCTAGAAAAAGGATGGATAAACCTGCTCCATGTGCTACCCGATCATATGTTCCACTGATAATATGTTCAAGTTTATGAACAGTAAAATATAACTTAGAACCAAGACCCGTTAAACCATTATGAGAAAAACTGCTAGCAATCATCAATGAGGCTCTTGCATTGTAATCATATGGATCTTTCATCACTCTTTTCCCTGCTATGATAACCGATTTAATTAGACCAAGCGCTATTTCATCTGTAAAAATTAAGTCATCGACATCTGAAAAATATCTTTCTAAAGTATGCATCAAAATATCCACAATTCCACAAGCAGTTTGAAAAGGTGAAACGCTAAATGTCAATGTGGGATTCATAATAACAAATTTTGGTCTAATCAAATCACTATTGAAACCATTTTTTACATGAATTTCAGGATTAGTAATAACACAAGAATTACTCAATTCACTCCCTGCTGCACTAATCGTAAGAATCACACCTACAGGTAAAGTTGTTTGTGGCATTTTTTCATGAGCATTAAAACACCAAGGATCATCAGTAGTTAAGGCTCCACAAGCAATTGCCTTACTTGAATCAATCACAGAACCACCTCCTACTGCTAAAACCAATTCCACTTTTTCTCTTTTAGCAATTTCTACCCCTTTTCTAACCAAATCAATTTTAGGATTTGGTTCAACGCCACCTAATTCTATATAGGATATGTTATTATCCTGAAGAGATTTTACAACTTTATCATATAACCCAATTTTAAAAATAGATTTTTGCCCATAATGAAGTAAAATTTTTTGATACCCTTCTTTTTTTAAAATTTCTCCTATTCTATTTTCTTCATCTTTACCAAAAATAATTTTAGTTGGTGATATAAATTCAAAATTATTCATACAAAACCCTCCTAATTAGAGGAACAAATAAACCGCCAATACTATTGCCAATAATAATAAATAGGATGGCTATTAAACTTTTTCCTGTGTAAACACCGGCAAGTGCAAAATAAAACATATCTGCTACACAATGTTCAAAACCACAAATTATAAAACCTGCCACACATAACATAAGTATAATATATTTACCAATTTTATTGTTTACTTTAGCAAATCCTTCTACCGCAAAATATATGAACATTCCACAAAAAATTCCTAAAATTATTAATTTCCACCATGCATAATCTAATTTTATATCAACCATTGTTTTTACAATATTAAAACTACCCAAAGTTTTATTCAAAACAAAACCAATAAAAATTGCTCCTACATAGTTGCCAACTAAACCGAGAACCAATTGAATGCCATATTGTATGCCCTCTTTAGCAATCATTTTATCAACAAGATAACATATTTTTCCAGTATATAGGAAAAAACCAAAATTACAAATTAAGATTAAACCAATTGAAAATAAAAAAGCTGGTACAATTATTAATTCTGTACTTTCCCTTGCCTTAATATACAAAAAACCACCTATGGCAATACAAATACCTGCTAAGATTCCTTTTAAAAAAATTGATACATAAATTTTTACTTTCTCCATCGTCTATCCCTCTATTTAAACTTTTCACTAGATATATAAATGTTTTCAATCATAACACTTTCAACAGGAAAATTTTGAAAAGCATAATGCGGAGCATACGTTTCAACATTGCTAATTTTAACAATGATTTCATTGCTTTTCGTATCGGTAGTTTTTCCAAATGCCGCATATTTATGATCTAACCATTCACAAGTTGTGCTACATAAAAAAAATTGAGAAGTAGCTGAATTCATATCTTGCGCTCTAGCCATTGAAATTACACCAAGTTCATGTAAAATATTATTTTTATCCCAACCATTTTCACTAAATTCTCCATAAATCGGCTCTGTTTCTGGTAGTTCATTTAATGTATGATTATCAATTGTATATCCACCAGTTTGAATCATAAAATCTTGAATAACGCGATGAAAAATAGTTCTTTTATAATACCCCTTCTTAACAAGTTTAACAAAATGATCAACTGTTAGTGGTGCTTGATCATAAAATAATTCTAAATTAATTGTTTCCTTACTTTCTAACACAATTTGTGCATATATTGGTTTATTCATATCAATTATTCCTTTCTTAAACAGATTATGATTAAAATTATATTTCCTTTCATCATAATGTTGTTACCATTTTATCAAATTTTTTTCAAAATGTAAAATAAAAAAGAAAATAATATATTCATCTGCAATTTGATAATATATTATTTTTCTTTATGATATTTTTTTCAATACTTTTTTGGCTGAAGAATAAAAATCAATATATTTTTCATAATATTGATCGATAAAATCATCAAATTTAATTTGAGTATTTGCAATTAATGATAAAAATTGGTTATCAATTTTTTCAAGTTTAATCAAATATAAATATTTAAAAATCTTTGTTTCCTCTCCAGTTAATTCACAATGAATAAAATTTGAACATTCCTTACAACAACATCCACCAAGCGTAATAGATAACATTAAATCTGTTTTTTTCTTTTGACACCGATTGCAATTATTTAAATTAGGAGCAATCCCTAGTAAATATAGAAGTTTAATCTCAAAAATATTTAGAATAATTGAATTGAAATCATATGTATCCAATAATTCAAACATTTTTTTTACAAAATGATAAAATAATTCATAATTAAAAACATGTTCACAGAAAGCCAATATTTTTTCAATCATCACTAATGAAACCATATTTTTATCATATGAATTTTTCAAATTCGTATAATTATTGATAATATAGCCTTCTGTAAACGTTGATATTGTTTTTCCTTGAGATATTAAAAAATCAACTTCAAGCGGTGTAATGGTATATTTTTTCGTACCACTACTCATTTTATTCGCACCCTTTAAAATAACATGCATCGGTCCGTCAATAGTCAAAATAGTCAATAATTTAAAATTATCCTTATAGTCTTTAGAGTTTAGGATGATTCCCCTTTTCTTTATCACTGGCTTCATAAGCTTCCTCTTTCTTTTTGGTAAACTTATAATTTAAATAATCTTCAATGCGACCCGTAGTCGCAAACTTATCCCAATATTGTTTTGCACTTTTTTTAGGCAATTTAATCACTCCTTAATTTTATGATGAATTAAATTTGCCATTTTATACTTTGGTAAATCTTTCAAATTTACCTATCAATCATTCATATAGCCAAATTCTTTTAGTTGATATCGTTTATTACGCCAATCTTTTTCAACCTTTACAAATAATTCTAAATGCACTTTGCAACCAAGCAATTTTACAATGTCTCTTCTTGCTTGAGTTCCAATTTTTTTAATCATAGAACCATCTTTACCGATGATAATTTTCTTTTGAGAATCCCTTTCTACAATAATTGTCGCCATAATTTCAACCAAATGATTTCGTTCCTTAAAGCGCTCAATCGTTATAGCTACACTATGTGGTACTTCATCTTTTGTATTTAATAATACTTTTTCTCTAATCATTTCTAGCACAACAAATCTTTCTGGCTGATCTAATAATTGGTCTTTAGGATAATACATCGGACCAACTGGTAGTTTTTCCTTAATCATATCCAAAAGTTGATCAACATTAAAATGATTTGTTGCACTGCTTGTAATACCACTAGTAAAATTACCTTTCATTTTATAACTATTTATGTTTTCAACTATTTTATTGGTATCATCTACTAAATCAACTTTATTTGCAACTAAAAAAATTGGTATTTTTACTTTTTGTAGCGCTTCAATAATAAATTCATCGCCACTTCCAATTGGAGTTGTAGCGTCAATTACATATACAATTAAATCAGCACCAGATAAAGAACTAAAAGCAAATTCATTCATAGCTATCCCTAATTCATTTTTAGCTTTGTGGATGCCAGGAGTATCTATAAAAATGATTTGTTCCTCATCGGTTGTATAAATACCTTGAATTTTATTGCGAGTAGTTTGTGCTTTTGGTGAAACAATGACAACTTTTTGTTTCAATATTTGATTTAAAAGTGTACTTTTTCCCACATTGGGTCTACCTATAATACATACAAAACCTGATTTAAACTGTTTATTTGGCATGCAATTCACTCTCATCAAAAATAAATGGCATCAAATCCCTTACTTTTATCTCTTTGTATTTCTTATCCAATCTAAACAGTGTAACTTTAGCATCTAAATTCATTAATTCACAAATAACTTGACGACAAGCACCACAAGGATATAAAAAATCATTGCTTTTGCCGATTAAAACAAGTTCTTCAATATCATCTTTTTGAAAACCATTTGAATATGTTGCAAAAAGTGCACTTCTTTCTGCGCAATTAGAAAGACCATAGGAGGCATTTTCAATATTACTGCCAAGAAAAAAAACACCATTTTTTACAATAACCAAAGCTCCTACTTTAAATTTAGAATATTTTGCATAAGCATTTTGATATGCCTTTAGTACCAATTCATATTTTTCTTCTATTTTCATACCATTTTCCTTTTTACTTACTATTAAAATACATCCTATCTTGTGATGTGTAATTCATTTAAAATTTGATTTTGTAAAGCAATCATTCTTTCTTCTTCTTTTTTTTCTTGATGATCATATCCTAAAAGATGCAAAACTCCATGTGTCATTAAAAATGCACATTCTCTTAAAAAAGAGTGCCCATATTCTTTTGCTTGTTCAACGATTTTTTCTTTGCATATAAAGACATCACCAAGTTCATATGGCAACTTTTTATTGTCTTCAACATCAACATAAGCAAAGGAAATTACATCAGTTGGCCGATCAATATGACGATATGTTTGATTAATTTGTTGAATCTTTTCTAAATCAACAAAGATATAACTTATCTTGTGTTTCGTCTTTACCTTAAGAAGTTTAGAAGTTTTTTTTAAAATTTTTCTTGCAAGTTTTTTTAAGTCAAAACCAAAATGACTATCATCATCTATTATATTGCTTTTTATCATATATTTCCTCATATCGTTCAATAATTTTTGAAACCAATGGATGTCTCATTACATCATGTTTTGTAAAATGAATATGTTGAATACCATCAATATGTTGTAAAATTTCAGTTGATTCCAATAAACCACTTTGGGTATGGCTTGGCAAATCCACTTGAGTAATATCTCCTGTAATAACCATTTTTGAGTGAAATCCCAACCTTGTTATAAACATTTTCATTTGATTGCTTGTTGTATTTTGAGCCTCATCTAAAATTATAAAAGCATTATCTAAAGTTCTTCCTCGCATATAGGCTAATGGAGCAATTTCAATAACACCTTTTTCAATGAATTTATCAATTGTTTCTTTTCCCATAAATTCATATAAAGCATCATAAATAGGAATAAGATAAGGATCAACTTTTTCTTTTAAATCACCAGGTAAAAAACCCAATTTTTCACCAGCTTCAACCGCTGGTCTTGTAATAATAATTTTCTTTATTATATTCTTCTTTAGGCAACTTACGGCATATGCAACTGCTAAATATGTTTTACCTGTCCCTGCAGGTCCTGTCACAAAAATAATGTTAGCCGACTCTAATGCTTCAAGATATCGTTTTTGTGCTAATGTTTTAACAATAATTTGTTTGCTTTCAAAAGTATTTAAAATAATTTTTTTATTTTGGTAAAAACCCTTTATTCTATCCTCAATCACATCATCATTATTGCCATCCATAAAAAGCATAATGATATGAATGATATCCCTTTCTTCAAAATCAATACCAATCTTTAAAAGCCAAAGAATTGTTCCTAAAATTCTTTTCGTTTTCGTATATAATTCCAAATTTTCTCTCAATATAACTTCATCTATTGTGATAGCACCGCTAATATGGTTTAATTTAATTTTTAATTCATCAGATATTAATTCAAGATATCGGTTATTTGGTCCCAAAAATTTTTTTTCAAGTTCAATATTGTCAAATTGCAAGATTATTTGAAATGCCATTTCATCACCATTCTTTCAAATATATTATACCAAAAAATTAGAAAAATATAAAGTGATTAACTAATTAGAATAAATTTATATCAAATACATTGACAATGTAACATTGTTATGATAAAATATTTTTGCGTAACAATGTTACAGAAAGGAGCAATATGATTTCAAAAAAAGATCTATTAATTCAAACGAATATCTCATATGGTCAATTATATCGATGGAAACGCGAGGGATTAATTCCAGAAGAATGGTTTGTAAAAACCAGTACACAAACAGGTCAAGAAACTTTTTTTGATGAAGATTTAATTATTCCAAGAATTAATAAAATTTTGGATTTGAAAGACGAATTTTCAATTGATGATATTAAAAATATTTTAAATCCTAAACCTAGCGATATTGTTTTTTCGATTCAAAAACTAAAAGAACTCAATTGTTTTGATGAAAAAATAATAAAAAAACTTGTCGATAAAACCACAGACTTAAACGTAAACGAAGCAGTGATTTTATATGCTTTATCCAAAGCAAGACAAGATATTGATAAATATTTTTATAAAATAAAATTTGATTTAACGCTCAGTGATTTTAAAAATTTTGATTTTGCCAATGCTAAAATGGCCTTAGTTTCTAAAAAACGTGAAGGATATATCATCTTCTACAATGATTCACTCATCGCATCAGACAATGAACTAGAAATCAAATTTTATAATCTAAAAGATCTTGAACAAGAACTTTTAGAAATTATCAAAAAAGCATCTTATAAAAATTAGGAGGAAAAATATGGAAGATTTAAAAATTGCTGGATATGGGAAAGCAAATGGTGGAAATTTTAACAAAATTGTTATCAATGGTTATGGTGAAATTTTTGAAAGTGCCATTTGCAAAGATTTTTACGGAACTGGAACAGCTAAAATTCATGGACAATTGGCCACAGGTTCTTTGAAATATACAGGTGATACCTTCATTGAAAATCACTTAACTGCTAATTCTATTGATATGACAGGAAAATTAGATATTAAAGGAGATGTGAATTCTCCTATTATTTCAATATGTGGAGATATGAATATTCTTGGCAATTGCAAAGGAGAAAATATTAAAATTACAGGTACAATAAATAGTTATGGTAATATAACATGTGAGAACTTTAAAGCCAATGGAACAATAACAATTAAAGAAGAATTATGCGCGGAAAATGTTGATATCAAAAGTTGTGTAATTGATATTAATGAAATCCATGCCACCAAAGTTATCATTACTAAACCTTTTACATTAGGCATCAGAAAAAAAAGAATTAATATTAATGAAATTGAATGCACTACCATTGAAGCTGAACTCCTTAATTGCAAAAAATTATGTGCTCACCATGTTAAATTATCCAAAAATTGTGTAGTAGATAGTCTAGAATATAGTGGTGATCTAGAATTAGAAGATGGATGCATGATTAAAGAATTAATTAAAATTGTATAAAAATAGTTATGGACTAAACCATAACTATTTTTTTTATTTGCTCATCATATTCTGTATCGCTATTAACAAGTTTAAAAATTTTTACGCTACTATCACCCCTAAATTTAGGGTGAGGAAAATCACATAAATAGATTTTAACCATATCATCATCGACTTTATAAGTTAAATCCATACTACCATCAAATAGATAATACTTATTCTTATATTCAATAACAATTTCAATTAATTTCCTTTCATTTTCATATGATAATATTGCGCCATAGTAGATCTTAAAAATATTATCGTATTTGTTTAGTAAAAAAAAGTATAAATTGATTGATAATAAAAAACTCACATTTGTAAAATATTCCATATGAAAAGTTTTATTGAAATGAATAATAATAAATTCTTTTTTATATATCACTTTTTCAATTACACCAATATTTAGATAGCCTTTCAATATTTCAAAAAAATTCTGTAATTTTTTATAATCAATTAAATTAATATGAATAATTCCCGTTGTATCACGAAAATAACTAATCTCTGGATTACATATTATTTTTTTTACAAGATAATTCCAAATGAATGGGTATTTTTTTTGATATTGGTACGAATATTCTAAAAATTTCTCATCTGTTTTAGATTTTTCAATCCACATTAAAGAATAATTATTTCCCATAATATACAAAAAAATCACCTCATATAAATCTATGAAATGATTTTTATTTTAGAACTATTTATTCACATCAATTAAAGTACAAATGACTACCGGTCGATGTTTTGTAAGCCGCATTACAAGTTTTGCTACTTCTTCTTCAGCAATCTTACTTGTTTCTTCGGTAGAAAAGCGCTTTTTCACTAAACTATTGTTCACCATTCTAGTCAAAAGTTCCGCTATCTTTTTATCTAGTTCATTGTAGTCTAACTTGTATGAAAAACCTTTTGTAATTGAACTCAGAACAGAAATGACTTTACGAAGCCTACTATCATAATTGACTGTCAAAATAATGACCCCTTCTTCTGCTAGTATTTCACGATCATGAATAATTTCCTCATTGACATTTCCTAGAAGTGAACCATCAACAAAAATATCACCCGTATAAACTTTATCCCGATTGCCTTTTTCACCATGAATAAAATGAATAATTTCACCATTTTCCAATAAAATAATTTGTTCATCCTTATATCCAGCATCCTTAGCCACTAGATATTGTTCATACATATGACGATATTCACCTTTAATGGGAATAATATAGGCAGGTTTTAACATTGAATATAGTAATTTTAAATCTTCTTTATTAGCATGAGAACTACGTAAAATTTTTTTATCAAAAATTACAATGTTAGTATCATAACGATAAAGCGTGTTTAGGGAATTGATTGCATATTTTTCAGTGCCCGGTACAGGAGGACACATCATGATAACGGTGTCAGTTGGCATTAGTTTAATAAATTTATCTTCTCCTAAAGCCATTCTTACCAAAAGACTATAGGGTTCATTGCGAACACCTGTAACAATAACAACCAAATCGTTATCTAAATTTTGTAACTTTTCATCTGTCATTGGTTCTAATCGTACAAATTTATCTGCTGGAATTGCTAAATAATTAGAGGTAATCGCAACATCAACAATTTTTTCTGATTTTCTACCAATCATTGCAATCTTTTTCCCCATTTCAATTGACAGATTCACAACTTTTTGAATTCTACTTAAATCTGAAGAATATGCGGAAATAATGATTCTTCCCTTCATATTGAGCAAAATATTTTTATAACTATGTTCCAAAAGAGAATCGTTTTTAATTCGATCAATTGCTCCAGAACCAATACTTTCTGTAAGCAATGCCAAAACTTTTTTCTTACTGAGATCAATAATTTTATCAAATGATGTTTGATACTTTCCATAATTCGTAGGTCCAAAATTAAAATCCGTACAATATACAATTGAACCATCTTTAGTATGAATAGCAATACCAACTGATTCGGGAATACTATGACTCGTATTGAAAAAAGAGACACTAACATCGCCAAAACCTAAAACTTTATTTTCATTGATTCTAAACAACTTAAAATGTTTAATGTTCATCTTGTTATCAGAAAGTAAATTTTCAATTAAACTGATTGTAAAATGCGTTCCGTAAATTCTAGTAGGAATTTGTTTCAATAAATAAGGCAAGGCATTTATGTGATCCTCATGGCCATGAGAAACAAATACTCCTTCAATGCGATCTTTATTTTCCACTAAATAAGTCATATCCGCAATTACTGCATCGACTCCATACATATCAATATCGGGATACTTCAAACCAGCATCTAAAATGAAAATGTGTTCATCTACTTCAACAATATACATATTTTTGCCATTTTCACCTAATCCGCCCAGTGCAAAAACTTTAATATTTGCCATAATATCCTCCTTATTATATACTATTATACTAAAAAAAAGGATTTCTTGCAAGGGTTTCGAATATAGATATTATTGATGTTTCCTTTTTTTATAAGGTTTTCTGAAAAGTTGATTTAACAAAGCTTTAAAATTGAATGGGATTAACGGATACAAATATGGTCTACCAAAACTTTTTAAAAAAGATAAATAAATCAATAATGCGATTAAACTAAAAATTAAGCCGTAAACACCAAAGCAAAAGACAACAAAAATAATAATTAATTTGGCAATTTTATTAGCAAGACTTAACTCATAACTTGGCGTTATGTATGAACCAATCGCACTAATTGCTCCAAGCAAAACGATTTGTTCTGATAAAATATTCATGTTGATTGCCATTTCACCAACAATAACGCCCGCAATAATTCCCATTGAAGTCGATAAAGCATCGGGTGTATGAATAGAGGCCATTCTAATAAACTCTATGCCTAATTCCATGATTAAAAGCTGAATAAAAATAGCCAAATGATTGTTTTCAACATCAAATATTTTACCTAAATAACTGAAATGTAATGATTCATATTGCAACATAGTAAACCAAATAGGTACAGCAAGAAATGATAAAATGATTCCTATAAATCGAATAAAACGCAAATATGAACCAGAAATCAGTGTTTGTCTAAATTCTTCGGCATGTTGCATATGATCAAAGATAGAAATCGGTCCAAGAATGGCACTAGGTGATGTATCTACAATGATTCCAAACATTCCTTGATATAAGTGTGAGGCAAAAGTATCTGGCCGTTCTGTATACTTTACAAGTGGATATGGCGTATAAACATTTTTAATCAATAATTCTTCTAAAGCTTTATCACTCATCGTCAATTCTTCTACTTCAACATCATCAAGACGTTTTTTTATTTGTTCTAAATATTTGGGTTGAACATACCCTTCAATATAAACCAATGCAACGTTTGTTTTGCTAATTTTTCCAATTGTATATTTAATTGTCTTAAGTTTGCCACTTTTTACTCTTCGCCTTATAAGACCTATATTAGTCGCAATATTTTCAGTAAATCCATCACGGCTACCCCTAACCACTTTTTCACCATCTGGTTCTTCAATACCTCTGGTTGGATAATTTCTGACTTCACTTAAAATAGCATTTGTATCATCATCAACAAAAATGGCTACATTCCCACTTAAAATAGCATCATATATTAAATAATAATTGTTCTCAGTGGTTGTACTTTCATTTAAGATAATTTTAGATATCTGTTCCACTCCCTCATATGAGGAAAAATGATCTAAAGAATATATTATATTAATTATACCTTCACTTTTTATTAAAAAATTTAAAAAAATAATTGTATAATGATGATATTTTGTTCGAATTTCTCTGAAAGTAACATCAAACGATTCTTTGTAAGACAAATCCTTTTTGAGTTTTTCAACATAAGAATTCATCTTAACCTCGTGGCCTACATACTAACGCAATTACAAAAGAAAAGAAAATAGCCGCAGCAATACCACTTGATGTCAAATCAAAAATTCCTGTAAATAGACCTAAATAATCAGATTGAACTGCTGCTTCAACTGCAGCATGTGTTAATGAATGACCAAAACTAGATATTGGCATTAAAGCACCTGCACCCGCAAATGCAATAAGTTTATCATATAAATGAAATGCTTCAAAAATAGAACCTAATGTTACAAATATAACAACAATATGTGCAGGTAATAATTTAAATAAATCCATACATAATTGTGCCAACAGACAAATTATCCCGCCAACCAAAAAAGCATATAAAAAAATCATAAATTACTCCTTTCTAAAACAACAGCATGAGCAATTGCGGGAATCGTTTCATTTTGCGCAACCATAATTGGATTCATTAACGCTCCTGTTGCTATTAATAAAACTTTATTGTATATTCCTTTTTTCAAACAATCGACAACATAACCCATTGCAACTAAGCTAATACATCCACATCCACTTCCTCCTGCAAATACTTCTTGATTTTTAATATCATATAGCATTTTTCCTGCATCATCGTAATTTCCACCTATAGTATAAGAAAATTCTTTCATAATCTCTATAAAGACCTCAGAACCATACTTTGATAAATCACCAGTCAAGATTAAATCATATTCATCTAATTCAATTTGAAAATCTTCTAAATGTTGTTTTAACGTCATTGCTGCAGCAGGAGCCATTGTTCGTCCCATATCTTGTGTATCCGAAAGATTTGGATCTACTATTTTGCCTATTGTTGCCCTTGTAATTTTGATTGCTGAGGGAATATTTGAAATGATGGCAGCACCAGCTCCAGTCGCTGTAGACGTCATTGAATTGGGTTTTTGACCACCATATTCAGTTGGATATCTAAACTGTCTTTCACTAGTTGAATTGTGACTTGAAGTAATAGTTAAAATATTTTCTCCATATCCGCTATCTACAAGCATTGATGCAAGTGCAATAGATTGAGTACATGTTGAACAAGCACTATATACCCCCAAATATGGTACATCAAAATCTCTTAGAGCATAATTAGTAATGGCCAATTGATTATTTAAATCACCTCCAACTACTACTCTAATATCTGTAAATTCAAGTCCTATTTTTTTTAAAGCCAATTGCATTGCATCTTTTTGTAACTGAATTTCTGCTTGTTCCCAATTTTCTGTTCTACAATAAGGATCATCATAACTATAATCAAAAAATTCGCCAAGTGGACCTTTTTTTTCTTTGGGTCCTGAAATCGCAGCAGATGATCTTAAAAATACCTTGCTAAATTCCACACTACTTTTTCCTCTTGCTATCATGTTATCACCTAAATAAAAAAATAATTGTTCCTATAACAAAGGCACTAACTACTCCAGCAACAATTACGGCTCCTGCAAGTTTAAACATATTTGACATAATACCTAAAATAATACCTTCACTCTTGCTTTCTAAAGCAGCAGATGTCATTGAATTTGAAAATCCTGTAATTGGTATGATAGTTCCTGCACCCGAAAATTGACCAATGCGATCAAAAATACCAAGCCCTGTTAAAATAGCAGTAACTCCTACGATGACAATATACATCAAACTAGTCGATTTATCCTTTTCAATCCCAATTATATCCTTAAATAACCATAAGATACCTTGAGCTATGAGACAAATGGTACCACCAACTAAAAAAGCTTTTACAGCATTTAATAAAATTGGTCTTTTAATCTTTTTTTCATCTAATACTTTTTTAAAAATACGTTTTTCCATTTCAATACTTCCTTTCATGTTTTTATTATTAGTATTTTTTTCCAATATATACAAAAAAAGTGAAAATTTAATTTCACTTCTTTTATTTGGCACTAATACAAGATGTAACGAGATTGACTACTTCATCTTCATTTATTTCTATACTTCTCAACCTTATTTTTATCGATTCCAAAATAATTGGTATAGCAAATTTAGAAAATTGACATCCTTTTTGAAGATCAAAAACCCTAATTGCTTTTATTAGACCACGAAACCCAGCTTGTAATAAATCATCTCTTACTTGATAAGAAACTTTAAATTTTGCGACAAGTAAATATACTAAATACATATTCTCATTGATAGCATATTCATAATTATGATAATTCCACTTGTTCATGATATTTTTTCACCATCAAAACTTTAGTTCCTTCATTGGGTTTTGATTTTACTTCTAATTTATCTGTAAATACCTCCATTATGGTAAAACCAAGTCCGGCTCTTTCTTCTTCAAGTTTAGTTGAAAAAAGTGGTTCTCTTGCTTTATCAATATCTTCAATTCCAACTCCATGATCAATTACTTCAATATAAATGTTAACTGCATCATAGGATAAGTTTAATTGAACATGTTTATGTTCATTTGATAAACATCCATGAACAATAGCATTCGTAACAGCTTCGGAAATGACCGTTTTTACTTCATTTAAAAAATTAAGTGGTAAATCAAGGCTGACCAGAAAACCTACTCCTACTGTTCTGGCCAACATTACATTATCTACCTTTGCTAAAAATGTCGTTTTGATTTCATTATACATTAAGCTACCTCCACCATTTTCTCTGCTTCATTTTCATTTGTGGCAACACCACATATTTTTTTCAATCCTGATAAATTAAAAATTCGTTCAATTAAACGATTCATTGAACAAACAATAATTTTACCATTTCTTTTTTTAACTTGGGAATATCTACCAATAATAAATCCAACCCCACTACTATCCATAAAATTTAATTTTTCAAAATTAAATATTAAATATTTAATTTCATATTTATCAATTAATTCACTAATTCTAATCTTTAATTTTTCGGTTACTGCTTGATCTAATTCTCCTTTTAATCTCACAAATAACATATTTTTTCTAATTGACATTTGTATATTAACAGCCATTTTCATCCCCCCCTTTAGAATTGTAACATAATTTTATTTATTATTCAAAATTAATTCATACCAAAATATGAATTAGACAAAATTTTTCTATATATGCGTGTATTATTTTGCCTTAAAACTAATAAAAACAGAGTTTTTTGTATAATCAACTCTGTTTTTGTTAGTTATAAAATATTGGAAAAAATACTACCTAATAATTCTAAAAAATTACTTTTCTTTACCTTTTCTTTTAATTCTAAATCTACAGTTTTGTAAAGTTTATTATCTATATAAACATATAATTTTCCTATTATTTTGCCATCACTATCTTGAATTTTGTCTTTATCAATTCTAATTTCATAAGTAAGAATTCCACCTTCGGATTTTTTTTCAATCATTCTAGCAATATCTTGTGAAAGAACAATATTATAAACTGATGGATTCATTAAAATATTTTCTTCTGTTTTCACAATTGAACCTTTAGGGCTAATTAATTGTTTCTCAAAATTAGCAAAAACATAATTCAATAAATTCACCGTATCAGCATTTCGACCTTCCACAGTTGGAGCTCCCATTACTACTGTAATAATTCTCATTCCATTTGCTTTTTTGGTGGCCACTAAACAATACCCAGCTTGGTTGGTCCATCCTGTTTTAAGTCCATCTATACCATTTCCACTTTTGATTAATTTGTTGGTATTGACTAACCAAAAAGGTTTTGTTGTTTCTTTTCGCAAATAATCTTCATAAGTTGAAGTTAATGGTATGATTTCATCCTCATAATTTAAAATAAGTTCCCTCGCAATAATTGAAAGATCGTTTGCGGTAGTTACATGTCCTTCTTCATGTAAACCTGTTGCATTTAAATATTGTGTATTCTTCATACCTAATCGTTTGGCTTCTTCATTCATTTTCTGAACGAATAATTCTTCTGTCCCCGAAACTGCCTCAGCAAGTGCTACTGCCGCATCGTTTGCGGATGCAATAATGACAGCCTTCAATAAATCATCAACCGTCATTTGTTCTTTTGGTGCAAGATATATTTGGCTCCCACCCATTGATGCTGCATAATCAGAAGTTGTTATCAATTGATCATGTTTTATTTTTCCATCACGAAGGGCATCCATAATTAACTTAATTGTCATAACTTTGGTTGTACTAGCTGGTTCTCTTACTTCGTCTGCATTATAATCATATAAGACATCCCCCGTTTCAACTTCAATAGCTATTGCACTTTTTGCTGATTTTATAAGAGTATCTTCAGCTTTTACGTAATTGCTCATTGTATATGTAAAAGTTATAAGCATTGTAACTATAATTAAACTTTTTTTTAATACTTTTTTCAAAATTATCACCACTTTAATGTATGAATAAATAGTAAAAAATATAACAAAAAAAGCATAAACCATTTATCAGATTTATGCTGGAATAATAAATTTTATTTTATCTTTATGAATTTTGACTCTAAAACTTTTACCAATTCTAGTTTCGCCATCTAAACATCCAACTAAAGCTTTTTTCGCAACTATATCAACGATTTGACCACGATGATATGTCAAAAGTTTATGAAATCGTTCATTATCTAAATGCAACCCTTTCTTATAATACTTTACCAATCTAGCAAAAGTAAATATAGATACTTTTTTTACTACCAAAATATCTGCTAATCCATCTTGATAATGGGCATGAGGAGCACATTTAAATCCTCCACCGTAATATTTTGCATTAGCAACAATGGAAAGCATCATCTTACCACTAAACATAAGCACCCCATCGACATATACATCGACTTCATCTCCTAATTTAGGAGAAATAATATTTTTGAAAAGTGAATAATTATAGGCTTTTTTAATCGTTTTAAAACGATGACGATATCTAATTTGATCATAATTCGTACGAGCATCAAAACCAAAATTTGCAACATTTAATAGAAATTCACCATCCGATTCCAAAACATCAATGCAGGTTTTTTGCCCTAATAATTGCCTTTCTAATGAAAGAAAATCATGGCCTTCAAATGTTTTTAAAAAATCATTACATGAACCAACGGGAATTATCCCAAAATTAACGTTAGGATACTGAATAATTCCATTTAATACCTCAAATGAAGTACCATCTCCCCCACAAGCAAAAACGTTAATCGCTGTATCTTTATTTTCTTCACAAATTTTTTTAGCTAAAACAATTGCTTCTTTTGGTCTGGTTGTTAGTAATATTTCAAATTCATTGTCGGCTTTTAAATATAAATTTAAATGATTTATTTGTTCCTTTACAACTTCTAGTCCTTTGCCCTCCCCCGCAATCGGATTAACGATAAAATAATTTTTCATAAATTTCCTCTATTATTTAAATTCGTGCCTCATTAACTATTAGATTTAATATCATTATAATCTACGAATAATCTTTCAAAGTCTTTTCTAATTGACAAATGTTGTGGACATCGTTTTTCACATTTGCCACACTTCACACATTTATCAATAAATTTTCCATTCTTAATATTTTGTATCATTCTATTTTCAAAAATTTCTTTATTATCGTACATCCCAAATTGGTTCCAAATGGCAAAATTATTAGGAATATCTACTCCATATGGACAGGGCATACAATACCTACAGCCAGTACATCCATTTTTAAGACGACTTTTTAAACTATTAACCACTTTTTCAATAGTTATATGTTCCTCTTTTGACAATTCAGTATAATTATTAAAAGTGTCTAAATTATCTTCAACTTGCTCAAGTGTTGACATACCGCTTAAAATAACTTTAACATGATCAAAGCTTGCTATATATCTTAAGGCATAGGATGAATCTGATTTACGATTGCCATTTTGAGAAAACATCATACTAATCTCTTTTGGCAGTTTTGCTAAAAGTCCTCCTTTAATCGGTTCCATCACAATTAGTGGAATGTCTTTTGCTTTTGCAAGTTCATAGCCTTTTAAACCAGCTTGAATTTCAGTATCCATATAATTGAATTGAATTTGGCAAAAATCCCAATGATAATGATTTAAAATTTCATCAAAAACTTCATATGAATCATGAAAAGAAAAACCCAAATATTTAATTTTTCCTTCTTTTCTAAATTCTTCACAAATTTCAATAATTCCTAATTCTTTGACTTTTGCAAAATAATCTTTATTCATAGCGTGTAAAAGATAAAAATCAATATATTCAGTTTCTAAACGCTGTAATTGCTCATCAAAAATACGATACACATCATCTTTATTCTCAATAGCCCAAATAGGTAATTTAGTGGCTAGAAAATAACTATTACGAGGATATTTATTAAGAATTTTACCCAAAAAAGGTTCAGAATCACCATTATGATAAGGATATGCAGTATCAATATAATTTACACCATTTTTAATTGCCAAATCAATCATTTGTTCAGCTTTCGTTTCATCTATTTTACCATCTTTTAGTGTAGGAAATCTCATACATCCAAAACCCAACAATGATGTTTTTATATCTAATTTATCAAATTTACGATATATCATAATTCACCTCTATTTTATTATTATATCATAATTTTAAGGATTTTGATAAAAGAATGCACTAAATTGACATAACTTTATAAAAATATGATATAATATCGATACATAAGAGGTGAAATTATGGCTAATTACCAAACAAAATTAAATTTATTAGAAACAGAAATTGCAATTAAATTTATTAAGGATAATTTTGAAAGAGATTTTAGTGAAGCTTTAAATTTAATAAGAGTATCAGCACCTTTAATGGTTGTTCCCGAAAGTGGATTAAATGATAATCTAAATGGCTTCGAAAGACCAGTTCATTTTGATGTTCTTTATTTAAAAAAGAATGTTGAAATTGTACAATCTTTAGCAAAATGGAAAAGAATGGCTCTTGCTAAATATGGTTTTAAAACAGGTTGTGGTCTATATACTGATATGAATGCTATTAGACGTGATGAAGAACTGGATCATCTTCATTCTATATATGTAGATCAATGGGACTGGGAAAAAATAATTACGCAAGAGGAACGCAACTTAGATTATTTAAAAAAGACGGTTCAAACAATTTACAATGTAATAAAACTTTTGAGTTACAAAGTTGCTAATCGATATCCCGAATTAGCAACAGAACTTCCATCTGAAATTTTCTTCATTTCCACAAAAGAATTAGAAAAACAATTTCCAACATTGAGTAGAAAAGAACGCGAAGATGAAATTACCAAACAACATAAGGCTGTTTTTATTTATCAAATAGGTTGGAATTTAGAAGATGGCAAACCTCATGATGGTCGTGCTGCCGATTATGATGATTGGTTGCTAAATGGTGATATTATATTATGGTATGATGTCTTAGGTCATGCTTTTGAACTTTCTTCTATGGGAATTCGTGTTGATGATACATCTATTATTAAACAATTAAAAGCAAAGAACGAAGATTTTAAATTAACAAATCCTTATGTCAAAAGTGTCATTGAAAAAACAATTCCCCTTACAATAGGAGGTGGAATTGGACAATCACGACTATGTATGTTTTTTCTAAAAAAACAACATATTGGTGAGGTTCAATCATCAATTTGGGATGAAGAAGAATTAAAAAAATTAGCACAAGAAAATATTCATTTATTATAATTGAAGGTCAGTATGCAAAAATTATTAGTAAAATTATTTATTAAAGATTATCAAAAAATACATGATTCCAAAGTTCGTAGTAGATATGGTACTTTATCAGGAATTGTAGGTATTATAAGTAACTTAATTTTATGTAGTATGAAAATTATTCTTGGTATTCTTACCGCTAGTCTTTCTATTCTTGCAGATGGAATAAATAATTTAACCGATGCTGGTTCTTCTGTTATCACTTTGATTGGCTTTAAGTTATCTAGTGTTCCAGCTGATGAAGATCATCCTTTTGGACACGAAAGAATTGAATATATAACAGGTCTTATTATTTCTTTTTTCATACTTATTATTGGTTTTAGTCTTGGTAAAGAATCTATTACTAAATTAATTCATCAAGATGTTACCCAAAATATTTCTATTATCGTCATTATAGTAATGATTATTTCCATACTAATAAAACTTTGGCAATCTATTTTTTATCGCAAAATGGCCAAAGCGATTAACTCTGAGGCACTTGTTGCCAGTTCTAAAGATAGTTTAAACGATTGCATATCAACGGCTGCTGTTATCATCGGTTTAATCTTATTTAAACTTACTTCTTGGCAACCAATAGATAGTATTTTAGGAATTGTTGTTGCTATTTTCATTACCATATCAGGCTTAAAGATGGTTTTTGAAACAGTCAATCCTTTAATAGGTACTAAACCTAGTCAAGATGAAATTGATGCGATTACTAAAAAAATCCTAAGTCATTCTGGGATAATTGGCATTCACGATTTAGTTATTCATCATTATGGAAATTGTACCACTTTTGCTACTGTTCATGCTGAGGTACCCAGTGATGAAGATATTGTAACTAGTCACGATATTATTGATAATATTGAAAGAGAATTTAGAAATGAATTAGGCATTGATTTAACTATTCATATGGATCCTGTTGATATTAAAAATCCTCAAACCAATGAATTAAAAGAAAAAATATTACATATTGTTAAGGATATTAGTCCTGATTTATCAATCCATGATTTTAGAGTGGTATATGGTGAAACTCATACTAATCTAGTTTTTGATGTAGCAATGCCTATAAAATTTAGTTGTACAAAAAAAGAATTAAGAGAATTAATTATTAGCGAGATTAAGAAAATAGACGAAAACTATTTTGCCATTATTCAAATTGATCAATTATACAATCGAAATGAACAATAAAGAAAAAAGTTAACTTCTTCAAAGTAAGATAGAAGTTAACTTTTTTTATATTTAATTGTAGCGTTCATTTTTAAACTTTGGCAATTTTTAATACAACCACTACCCATCATAATCACTCATATGCAAATATCTTTCTTTTTTTTGTTCTAATGAAGATATAATTTGAGCATATATTAAATGATCTTCTTCAATTCCTTCAAGCGAAATAACATCAGATACTCTGCATTTCAAAACAATGGGTGAATCTTTTAAAACCATTACATCTAAATAATTTTCAAAATGATAAGTTGCAAATTTATCCACCTCATTACTATGACAATCACCGATTGCCTCAGCAATTTCTTTTTGACTAATTCCTAAAACACTAATACCTATGTAGTCACCTTTTTTAATTGTGTTACCAGTGACACTTTGTGAACCAAGTAAACATAAAATTTTATCATAGTCAACTTGCATTGCCCATGCACAGGTCATAGCCATTTTTTGATGATTCTTTTCAAGTGTAATAATATTTACACCATGATCAAATGCTTTATATTTCATCTCATTACTCCTTATAACAATATTTCTACAAAATTTACATAATCTAAATTTAATATATCCTTGATTATTAAACTTGGATTTTTACCCCATGAAACCATATTGATGGTATAAACACTTAATCCCGAATTAGCGTATGAACTATTGTAATCCACCAAATTAATTTTTCCACCTTGTGCTCTAATATAATCTATCAAACTTTTTAAATGTTCTCTTGCATAAAGTTCAACGTGAAGTTCAATTGTATTAGAACCTTTAGTAAGAATTTTTTCTAATTTAGGTAAAGCAACAAAGGCAATCAAAGCAAAAATGGTGCCTATAATTGCAACAGTATAAAAACCAATTCCAATAGCAAGACCAATACAAGCAGAAACCCATAAACCTGCTGCAGTTGTAAGCCCTTTGATTTGGCTTCTTGAAGTAACTAAAATTGTACCAGCTCCCAAAAAACCAATACCGCTTATGACTTGAGCGCCTAATCTACCAACATCTCCTGTACCATAAACTTCAAAAATATATTGATTGGTAAAAATGGCAATCATTGAACCAATACAGACTAAAATATATGTTCTAAAACCTGCCGCATGCCTTCTTCTAGCTCTTTCCATCCCGATTAAACCTGAACACAAAAAAGCTAAGATAAATCTTACCATAATAGACCAAATTGATATTTCACCAAGAATTTCTTCCAATCCTAGCCAATTTGTAATTGGATCTATATATTTTAAACAAAACATTATTCAATACTCCTTATTTTTTAATACTCTTACTTTCATTTTTATTATTTTTTAAAAATTGTGATACTTGGTTTATCAATAGTATAACTTTGAACGGCTTTTTCAACAATTCTAGTTCCATCAAAAACCAAAATACTTCCTGGTGCTAAAAACTTTGTATGTTTTTCATAATTATTAGAAAGAATCATTTGATATACTTCACCATTTTTAGTCAAAAATCTAATTTGTGGTAAAGCAAACGATGCATCTAATTTCATATATTTATCCATATCAACTACTTCACAACATGTTAAAGCAAACATTTTTCTTCTTAAAATCAGCAAATCTTTTAAGGTTTCACTTACGTTTAAAGAACTAAACCAATCAATTCCATTGATATCATCACTTTCATTATATGAATTATCAATAAAATTTTTACTCCTAAATAATTCTTCTCCCGCATGAATAAAAGGAATTCCTGCTGATAAAATAACCAATCCTAATGATAATTTGATGTAATCTATTATTTGATTTGAAGCATACTGTGGTTTTTTCATTCTAATTAAATCATATAAAGTATAATTATCATGGCATTCCACATAATTAATAGACTGATTGACCATAACAAATTTTCGATTATTATAATAGTAACCCTTTATTAATTTAAAGATTTCATTTTTTGATAAACTCTCCCCCATTATATATCCACTATTGGCATCAATTCCTCTTAATTTATTACGAAAATAATCATTAAAAAAGGAAATCATAGGAATTTTATTGGCATTATCTAAATTGGATCTTTGACTAGGCTCTACATCAACATCCATATTCCAACCTTCGCCATAAATCATAGTTTGAGAATTTATAACTTTTGTTTTATTGACAATTAACTTCATTGTATCAAGATCAATTAATCCCATTAAGTCAAAACGAAATCCATCAATCTTGTAAAAAGTTTGAAAGAACTCAATACTATCCACAATTAATTTTCTAACCATAAGATGATTTGTACAAAGATCATTGCCACACCATGATGCATTAGTTAAAAAACCTAATTTATCTGTCCTAAAAGTATATCCAGGAACCAATTTTTCTAACGGAAACCAATTACTATCAAAAACGTGGTTAAAAACAACATCCATATTCACACCAAAACCAATTGAATGAATGGTATCAATCAATTGCTTTAATTCATTTATTCGTTGATAAGCATCATTGGGTTGAGTACTAAAAAATCCACTCGGTACCATATATTGCATGGGATTGTATCCCCAATTATACTTAAAATTGACATCTTTAGAATCTTTGTTATTCTCATCAACACCACCAAAAGCAAATATTGGCAAGAATTGAATATGTGTGATTGGTATATTTTTTAGATAACCTAATCCATAATCTTGATGAAGAGAATGGCTTAAAGCCTCATATGTTCCCTTATTTATAGCATTCGTTTTTATTGTTGCATCTCTAATATTTAACTCATATATACAACTATCAAATTTAGAAAGATTATTGTTTTGATAATAATCATATTTCATCTTGTATGTCTTATTTTTATCAATCACATAGTTAAATTCATGATTAGCATTGCTAGAAATTGCATACGGATCTAAAGTTTTTTCAAATTCTTCATTAATTCTAAATTCATAATAATATTTGCAACCATCCAAATCACGAGGAATGGTCGTTTCCCATAAACCATGATTTAAATAATATAGTTTATATGTATCATTTTCGACAATAACATTTATTTCTTTTACAACAGGTGACCAAATTCTAAAAATTGTTTTTGATTTATCATATTTAAAACCCAACCAACCATCAAAATAATATTTTTTATCAAAAAATGGTGATCTAGTAATTTTACCTAAATATAAAAATTCTCTGCCAACATCTAAAATTTCAATATATGTATCTATATGAGGTTCTAATTCCTCACTACTTTTCAAATATAGATGTTGATACTCTTCTTTCATTTCTACATGTTCTATATTTAATACTATATTTTTCTTATCCGTTTTGGCATATATGAATTTATCACTAATAGAAATTTTATTTGAAAGAATAATCTTAACATCGTAAAAATCCTCTAAATATGCCCAAAACATAATTGCATCCTCCTTTAATTATTCATCACTATCAGAATCATCATAACCTTTTTTACTATTTTCAATAATAATAAAAGTACCTATTCCCACACAAACGGTAGTTAGAAAACCAAATATCAATGATACTCCCCAACTCACTTCTTCTTTTAACCATTTGCCACCAGGAATATAAAACTTTTTAGTATTCACTTCGCTAATCTCTTCAAAATTTTTATATTTTATCTCCAATTCCAATGTTCCAGTTTGCCAATTTTGGATAGTATAATTGATTTCATAATGTTGCAAATCTTTATTATCAGATTGATGATATTCTATATTTTGCGATATTTGTTCTAAACCAGAAATTCTAGATGTAATTTGTTCAATAATGATTACTTCTTTTGTATCCCAACTCAGCGTAAGTTCCACTTTCATTTTGCCTCTATCACGAATTTTTGCTATCTTAAATTCAAAATTTTTAAATTCAACACTATCTGTTTCCGCAAATATGCCTTTATCTGAATTTTTTATATGAACAAATAACCCCATCAATATTATAACCAAAATAACAACTATTTTACTAATTTTTCTCATTATCGATCGCGCTCCTTAAAATTTTTTAAATTTTTATTCAAGGAGTCATTGCTATTTTTGACTCTTATAATAGAGATGACAATAATAATAATAAGCCCAATAAGCAAAGATATAATGGTTGATATCAACAATTTAACATTATATACAAAATCATAGATATATAAATAATATCCAACTATCAATATAATGAATGATAAAAATAAATATACGATTATAACTTGTACCACAATTGTGATATTATTTATTCTAAAGAAAACGGATAGTAAAAAACTTGCAAGAGCACAAACAATCCCTAAAATTAATAAATTTTTAGCAAATCCAGTATCTTGATAAATGTATTCAGAAATAGTGGCAAATATAATAGTAATAATGGCAAAAATTGTTAAGAACATTATAAAGTAATTCGTAATATGTTTTTTCATATGTAACTTTTTCTTGTGTTTCATTCTATACCCTCCTACCCATTTAATTTTTGTTTGAAAGCATGAGCATAAACACGAGTTATAATCATTCTTTCACTATTCACTAATACTGCACTAATTCTACCATTAACAAGTGTACTTACTTTTTCAATTTTATTAATATTTAAAATAATTGTTCTTGCAATTTGAATAAAGGATGTCCTCGATAACATTTCTGATAACTCTTGAAGTTTATAATTTACTTCATATACATTTTTTTCAACATACGCAAAAACTCTATTTTCGACAGCTTCAAAATAATAAATGTCATCTAAATTTAAAACATAGATTTCACCATCTAATTTTCCATTGACAGTTATATAACTTGTATGAATATAATTACTAATCTTAGTTATCTTACTATCAATCTCCCGACATTTTATGAGAATTTCCGTTTCCTCTAAATTAGGAATTTCATCTATTTGAAGTTTCATAAGTCACCTCGATTCTTTTATTTAAAACGATTTCGATATGTACATTTTTTACACAATTCAAAATACGGTTTTCGTTTATTAAACCCTGATATTGCTTCTAAATAGTTACTATTTTGTAACAATGTAGAAAAATCATCAATAAATAGATTGCCAATTTTAGTGCTTCCTTTATAATCGAGACAGCACAAACAAAGCGATCCATCATTTAAAATAGCAAATTGTTTTTTGCCACCAAGACATCTAGTTAAATTCGTATTATATGAATGGTCCAATGATGGCCATATAAATTCATCAGCCTCTGAAATATGAATATTTTTACTTGTTTTCGCCTTTTCTTTATATACTTCTAATATGTTTTGGTTTAAATTTTTCGTTTCTACATTGTCTTTATTATTCCATAAGCGCAAATTTATCGCAACTAAACTTTTTTCTTGCTCTCTTTTTAATAAAAAACTATTCAAATTATGAATATAGTTTTCCCTTTCAACATCATTAAATTGAATTAGACATTGCAAAGAAATATTAATTTTTTTTAAATAATGATACTTCATTAATGAATTACTATACTGATGAATTAATATTCCATTCGTTGTTATGGCAAAATTAAGTTTTTTGTTTTCACAATATTCTAGTATTTGTAAAAAATGATTGTGTAAAGTGGGTTCACCTAAAACATGAAAATAAATTAAATCAACATATTTTTCAATTTTATCAACAAGTTTTTTAAACTGATCTAAAGGCATAAATTGATGTGTACTATCATTTGATGAAGGACAAAAATGACAATTTAAATTACATGCTGTAGTTATCTCAATATAAAAAATAAATTTTTTATTCTTCATCTTTTGATTCTTCAAATTCAACATCAATTAATTTATCATCTTTTGATGTACCATCCATTTTACTATTCTCTTTACTAGCAACAATCAATAAAATGAAGCCATATAGTATAATTACAATATCAATCACTCGTAAAATCCATATTCCAATATTTTCAATTCCACAGAAAATTAACATAAAAGCAATCATTAATTTATATAATGATTTACCAAATAAATCCAATAGATTTTTCTCCATAATAGCAATGATTACTGTATAAATTAAAAAAACAATTCCTAAAATAAATGATATTAACCCAATAGGAATAAATAAAATAGCAAGACCAAATAGTATTTTAAAAATTCCATCATATAAAAAAGTCATATTTACAAAAGTTCCAACTTTTTTAGTATGATTATAAATAAAAAGGGAAAAACCTCCAATAATTATTAAAATTATTCCTAACATTTTAACAATGATATCAATGAGTTCCTTGCCAAAAGGCCAAACAATAAAAGCAAAAATAGCCCCTACAATAATGTAATAAGCTCCTATGAATGATTTTTTATAATTATGCATAAAAATACCTTTCTATAAATTATTTTTTGTAAAAAGTTTAATATTTTTGTTTGGCATTACTTCATCCTCAAATACAATCGTACAATCTTCATCTATATACCATTTATTTAAATTTTGATAAGAATAATCTAAAATAATAGCTTTTTTCTTGTAATAACAAACATGAACCAATTGATTATCAACAAAATATCGTATGCGATATCTACGAAAAAAAACTAAATAAACAATTAAGATAATCCAAGGAATAATTCCTAAAAAAATTGCAATTATTTGAAATAATTCCCAATTCTTACCTAATTCATCAGCTGGAACATTTTCCAATAATTGAAAAAAAATATTATTATTTAACATTGTTTGTCTCCTTTAATTCTAAAATTCGAATTTTCCATTTTCGATTGATGAACTTAAAAACTTTCTTAGATGTTAAATCAAATAACTTTTGATATACATAAAGTAAATCATTTTTCAATCCTTCATCTAATAATTTTTGATATACTTTTTCCATATGATTAGCTACTAAATAGTAATAATAATATGCTTTAACTAACTTTTTTTCTTCATAATATGCATTGGCCAAAAATAATTTAGATAAAATAATAAATTTAAGATCTTCATTGGTCTTGGTTTTTCTATATAAATATTTAGATTTTTCTAACATCTTTTTTGAAGTAATTATAATATGATTATAGTCACAATTACCAAACATCAAGTAAATAGTTTTAACATACCACTCCATCAAATATCTAAATTCATCCATACTTGAATTAATTTTAGAAGAATCTTGTAAGACTCCAATAATTTTTTGATACCACCGCTGAACAAAATCCATTCTTAACTCACTATTTTGATAAAATTCACTAATTTTAATATAACATTCAACAACCTTTATGCGATCTTTATTAGAAAAAGTCTGCCGATATAGATTTTCTGATATCCTACAAGATTTTAAAAATAATTTTTCAGCTTCAATTTTTTTACCAATCGATTCTAAATAAAGAGCCTTATTTAAAGTTTCTGAAAGTTTTATTCTTTTTTCGTCATTACTTAAATTTCTTCCCTTAACAAAAGTTTCCATCTTATATAGCATCCTTTCTTTTTCATTATAACATTTAATTATATTTTTTTCAATTTATTTATCAATAATTAAAGTAAAAAGGCCTTTTTGGCCTTTTATAATATTAATTTTTTTTAATATTTGCATAAAAATTGTTCTCATTTAAAATTACAATTCCATTTTTATATAATAAATCGGCAGTTATTCCATTCCCATTTACTAAAGTTGAAGAAAAACTTCCATCGTATATTTGACCAAATCCACATGAAGGACTATTACTTTTCAAAATTGCTAATTGACAATGATGACGAATAGCAATCGAAAGAGTTTCATTTGCTCCCAAAATAAATTCCTTAGTAACATCAATATTATTACAATTTATTACTTTTTTATCTAAAATTTCACTAGGCATTCTAGGAACTCCTAATCCTCCTAATACTTCTGGGCATACAGCTATGAAATGATGATAGTTTTCTAATTCTTTTACTTTTGCATTGAAATTATTTTTCCCATTATATTTACAATTCATTCCTAATAAACAACTACTTACTAAAATGTTCATCAAGGTCACCTTTTATTTCATTATCTTTACTAAAATGATAATTTCCTAAAATTGTATGATCTAAATCATCCTTTGCAAGACAAAGTTGCATTTGATAACTTAAAATATTCTTTTTATATTTTTCCATTCCAAAATTATCATATAAATATTTTGCATAATCAAACGCTTCATCAAACATAGAAATTCTTCGATATAAATCAACAATGATAAGTCTAACATTTTCATCATCTTCTACTTTCAACGATAATTCTAAATACTTTATCGCTTTGCTTCTCATCTGTAACGCTACTTTAAAATTTTTGCTATCATCAGCCATCCAACTAGCCCTTAAATAACTTATTCCCGCTTTTTTATAATCTCTTGTTTCTAAAAGCATACTAATAAGCATAAATTTTTTTAAAGCAAAATTCAGATTTTTATCATGAAGAATTTGTTGATAAGTTTGATTAAGAATTTCACTTTCTTGAAAATGATCTAATTTTTTGCTAATATCCTCATTTACATAACCACAGACAGGACATTTTTCTACCATCAAATGCATCAATGAACGCATCATACCTGGTGGCCTAGTATCTAAATCACGCATTCCAAATGAATTGTTCTCTACCAATTTTTGATAGTGATGTTGATGGCCACAAATAGCACATTTTTTTTCAATATTTTTGATGTAATCCATTTTATTATCTTAAATCCAAAATTGGATTTTTTAATGGTGGAATGACTTTTATTGAAATAGGAGACAATATTCCTTCCTCTTCTTGATATTCATCTGAATATTCAAATGTCATTCTTGCAACAATATGAACCCAACATTTATTTTTAATTTTTACTCCTAACGATTCTTTACATAAATGTCCATATAATTGTACATCATCAGCACAACAAGTCATTGCATATCTACCTGCTATAAAACTACCTTTTGGTAGTTTTTTCGATATTGTTACAAGAGCATTAAATTCAACAATTCTGTCTTTGTACCTTTCTGGATTTTCAAAAGTATCAATATACCATCTTCCATAATCATCATCATTAATTGTAATTACCTCTTGATTCAAATCATATGGAAGGGGATCTTCAAACGCTTTTTTAGTAATTCCGTTATCATCCATAATCATAAACTGTGCATTACTATTCATTAATTTCAAACCCGTTTGATAGGGGGTAATTTTATTTAAATCACTGCATCTATTAAAAACAACCAAATCAGAAACTTCAATCATATCTTTAAATTTTTGACGCATATTGTTATAATACACCTCAAAAGTAGACGTATCAATAAAGGTTATTGCTTGTGCCATACGATATCCTTCAGGAAAATATATTTCATTCATATTCCACATACAATTCATTTCTAAAATAACTCTATCAGGCAAATATCTTGTTGCTAATTCACTGAAATATTCTGGTGTCAAATCCACTTGTTCTGCTACTTTAATTAAAGTCGTATTGTATTTATCAACAAATTCTTGAGAAATTTCTATTTCACCTTCTTCACATTGGATGACAAGAGTTCTTCCTTTTTTGGCAAAACCATCTTTTTCAATTGCATCAACTATAAAAGTTGTTTTGCCAGAATCTAAAAAACCATTGATTATAAAAATTGGTATTTCCATCATCAATTTTCACCTACTTTATTAAAATAATTTTTTCGATATTTTCCTTATTAAGCTTTGAACCAATTACGACAAATCTTCCAATAAAATCTTCTTTTCCCTCATTAATTTGATAATCACCAGAAACATAATCAAAATAATACCAATTATCATTATCACTGGCCCTCAAAATACCTTTAGCCCTTAAAACCAATCCACAAACATTTTCATCCTTCAATGCATCCAAAATATGGGTAAGTTCTTCTTTAGAATAAGCCCTTACAGACTCAAAACCATAGGAAACAAATATTTCATCGGCATCATGATGATGCCCCTTTTCATCATGGTGATGGCAACAATGTTCATGCTCCTCATCATGGTGATGACAACAACATTCATGCTCCTCATCATGGTCTTGGCAACAATGTTCATGCTCTTCATCATGGTGATGGCAACAATGTTCATGCTCCTCATCATGGTGATGACAACAACATTCATGCTCCTCATCATGGTGATGGTGACAATGTTCCTGTTCTAAATTTTCTTTCATTTGTTCCGTAATCAGAGCATTTTTTTCTAATACTTCAAGCAATTTTTTTTCATCAGTATGAGGTAGATTTGCTAAAATGATATTGGCATGGGGATTTTTATTTTTTACAAGATTATAAACCTCTATAATTTTCTCATCCTCTAAATTTTCAACTTTGCTGATAATTATTGATTTTGCATCTTCAACTTGATTATTAAAAAATTCACCAAAATTTTTCATATAAATTTTACACTTTGATCCATCAACAACAGTAGCAACAATATTTAAAACTAAACCTAATTGCAAATTTTCAACTGCCTTGATGATATCTGAAAGTTTTCCAACACCTGATGGTTCAATAATAATTCTATCAGGATTGAACTTATTAATTACTTCTTCCATTGATTTTGAAAAATCACCGACAAGCGAACAACAAATACATCCAGAATTGATTTCTTTAATATCAATTCCAGCCTCTTTTAAAAAAGTACCATCAATTCCTATTTCACCAAATTCATTTTCAATCAATACAACTTTTTCGCCACTAAATCCCGCTTTGAAAAGTTGCTTAATTAAAGTTGTTTTTCCCGCACCTAAAAATCCTGAAATAATGTCTACTTTTATACTCATAATTTTTATACTCCTTATTTTATTTTAGTCATATCATTTTTTATTATTATATCACAAAACCAAACCTAAATGTTAAATTTAACCTTAAAATTTAAAAATCTAAACCGAATTGAATCGGTTTAGATTTTATTATTTTGTATGAATATCAATTTGTTGATATGGTATAGTAATATTATTATCATCTAGTGCCTTATGAATATCTTTTTTTAAGTCATAATATACAGTCCAATAATCTTCATTTTTAACCCAAACTCTAGCAACAATAGTAACAGAACTGGCTGCTTGTGCACTCTCTTTTACAAAAGGTACAGGATCTTTTAGCACTAACTTGTGGGAAGAACAAACCTCTCCAATAACATGAATTGCAGTATTAACATTATCATCATAAGAAATGGAAAATTCTAAATCAACTCTACGAAGTTCTTTTCTAGAATAATTTGTAATTACATCATTAGCTAAAACTCCATTGGGTATCATTATAACTTTATTATCTGGTGTAACCAAATTTGTATGAAATATTTTAATCTCTTCAACAGTACCACTCACACCACTTGCCTCTATATAATCATCTAATTTGAATGGTCTTGTAAGGATAAGTACAATTCCACCTGCTAAATTTGACAAAGACCCTTGAATAGCAAGGCCAATTGCTACACCTGCCGATGCCACTAAAGCAGCTAATCCTGCAGTATCAATACCAACAACACTTGCATAAACAATGACAAGAAAAATTCTAATTCCCCATAAGATGCAATTAAAAATTACAATAGTAATTAATTTGTCAGTTTTACCTCTTTTTAAAGCTCTTTTTTTAGTTTTATTTACTATCATTGTAGATAACCACCATAATAAAATAAACACTAAAGTACTAACTAAAACTTTTATGAAGATATTATTCCATAAATTTGATATAAATTCTAAGACTTTATTCCAATCCATTTTTTCCTCCTACATTAGTGGTGAAAAAATACTTATAATTCTAGAAATTATAATTTCATACCACTTTAATTTAAATTCTTTTGGATTTATATTAATTGATTCTTTTAAAATCTCCTCAAAATCTTCTTTGATTTCTGCAATAGACTCAGTATGATACATCCATATGCCACATTCATAATGATGTACTAAACTACGATAATCCAAATTAATCGTTCCTACTACTGCAATTTCATCATCAACTAAAAAATTTTTAGTATGTAAAAAACCCAATTTATATTCGTATATCTTGACTCCCTGCTTCAACAAATCTTTATAATTAGACCTTGTCAAAATAAAAATTATTTTTTTATCAGGTATATGTGGTGTAAATATTTTCACATCTACTCCACGTTTAGCAGCCATAATAAGTGCATTTTTTGTTAGTGAATCTATAATTAAATATGGTGTAGCAATATAGATACTTTTTTTTGCTTGATTAATCATATTTAAATAAACATTTTCACCTATTAAATCAGGAAATATAGGATTTGGCCCATCACAATATGGTTGAACATACCCACTAGATTGATAATTGCTTATTTCAATATTGGTATATTTTCCATAATCTTCTTCTTTTCTAATTTGCAAATCAAAAAGTTGCAAGAAAAAAACTGTTAATTGCCTTACTGCATCACCTTCAAGACGAATAGTTGAATCTTTCCAATAGCCATACTTTTCAACAATATTGATATATTCATCAGCAAAATTGATTCCACCAACATATCCTATTTTACCATCAATGATTGTTATTTTTCTGTGATCACGATTATTATGAACGGCTGTAACAAATGGTAAAAATGGTCCGAACTTAACACAATTGATTCCCATTGCACGAATTTCCTTATAAAAATGAGTATGAACTTTAGAAATGGTTCCTATATCATCATACATAAGTCTAACTTCTACACCATTTTTAACTTTTTCTTTTAAGATTTCAAGAATAGTATCTAACATCAAACCTTTTTCAATAATAAAATATTCAAGAAAAATAAAATGTTCAGCTTTTTTTAAATCTTCTATATAGCGTGGAAAAAATTTTTCACCACAGTTAAAATATTTAGTTGTTGTATTCTGAAATAAACCACTATTACAAGTGTTGTAAATATATCTAGACTGTCCTTGGTAATCACCCAATTTACTATCTTCTACTTCATAATTTTCTATAGAACTTTGTAAATCAATAAATAATTTTTCATAAAATTTTATAAATTTTTTCCGAACAACATTTCTTGAAAATAATAAATAAATGATTATTCCTGCAATTGGCACAAGCATGATTACTGCAAGCCATGGCATTTTCAAATCCGCTGGCATATCACGATTTACCAAATCAATAATTAATGCTATTTCAATCGTTTTTGTTATAATTGGCATCCAGATAAAAAGTGAATCTAAATACAATAACCCATAAATAATAAGTAATACTTGTAAAATAATAATTGTTGCTGTTATTGTCATTCTACTAAAAAGAAATTTGAAAACTTTTTTCATATTTTTTCCTACCTATTGGATAAATTTGTTGTTTCTAATATTTCAATTCCTTCTATAATCATTATAGTATTATATCATATTAAGAAATAAATTCCAAGAAAAAAAACTTTTTATCAAAAATAAAAAAGTTTAATCTTGATAAAATATCAAAATCAAACTTTATAACTAATTTTTTTAATCCTATTGACAAAATAAACCATGTCTATTTATTTTCTACTATAATTCTATCATTCTACTTTTTTAATAAATTCTTTCATTTTATTGATTGCCACTTTTTCTATAATTTGTGCTCTTTGCCTCGATATTGAAAATTTGTTAGCAACTTCACTGAAAGAATGAAATACACCATCATCATAACCATAACGGTATTTAATAATTTGACCTTCTCGTGGAGATAAAGAATTGAGAGCTAAAATAATTAATTCATTTTTTTCATCATTTAAAACGGCTTCTTGAGGTGTATCGTCATCATCCTTAATAATTTCAATCCCACTAGTCTCTTTATCAAAATCAAGAATCTTATCAAGCGATGCTACATTAGATATGTCAAATAACATTCTTAATTCGGATGCTTTTACACCCATTTTAGTTGCCACTTCTTCAAAACTTACATTTCTTTTTAATAACGATACCATTTTTTCTTCTGTTTCAAAAAATTGTTTTTTTAATTCAGTTGCATTAGTAGGTTGTTCGATATTACATAATGCTTTATGAATACCTTTACTAATACTTTGTTTAATCCAATAACTTGCATATGAAGAAAACTTAATCCCTTTTTGATAATCAAAATGATCAACAGCCTTGGATAGACCAATCATTCCAAGTTGAACTATATCATCATTAGAAAGCGTACTAACAGGATAATATTTTTTAGCAATACTATAGACCAATTTAATATTAGCCTTTATCATGATTGTTTGAACATCTTCTCGAAGATTACTATCATTTTTCAATAATTTAAAAATTGCTTGTTCTTCATCAAATGTTAAAAGTCTCTTACTACCAAGATCCTCACACATTAATAATTCTGTAATTATATCATTATTCACAATATACCTCTTATAGTGACCAATCAATAGGTAGTTGATGATTTTTTTGTAAAATCTCATTTATTTTAGAAAAATGTTTACAACCAAAAAAGCCATTGAATGCTGAAAGTGGACTAGGATGTGATGCAGTTAATATAAAATGTTTAGGATTGGTAATTAAAGATTTTTTTTGTTTTGCATCATTTCCCCATAAGACAAATATAATAGATTCATCTCTTTGATTTAACAATTCAATTACTTGGTTTGTAAAAATTTCCCATCCTTTATTTTTGTGGCTATTTGCATAATGTTCACGAACAGTCAAAACCGTATTTAAAAGTAAAACACCTTGTTTAGCCCATTTAGTTAAGTTACCAGTTTTAGGATATGGAATATTTAAATCAGTAGTTAATTCTTTAAAAATATTTTTTAGAGAGGCTGGCAATGGTACATGATCTAAAACTGAAAAACATAATCCATGCGCTTGTCCTATCTCATGATAGGGATCTTGTCCTAATATAACCACTTTTACATCTTTATAGTCAGTATACTTTAAAGCATTAAAAATATCATACATTGAAGGAAAAATACGATAATTAGCATATTCTATTTTTAAAAATTCTCTCAATTTTAAATAATATTCTTTTTTAAATTCTTCACATAATAGTTCATCCCATTGATTATTTAATTTGACCATATCATTATCCTACTTTCTTAGCCATATTATAACATTAATTCTTTTTTTTTTCAAAAAAAAGAAATCATTGGATTTCTTTTTTAACTTTTTCTAACTTACTGATGTTAAAACTACATAACAAATATACAGAATTAAAAGAAGAATACCTTGTATCTTAGAAAACTTTTTTGTAATCAAAGTTGGAATGAGCGCAACAATAGTTACAATGAAACAAGCAGGAAGATCAATTGTGGAAACAGCTCCAGTCATTGGTAAATTTCCACCATAAATAAGTGCACATATTGGCAATATTAAAGTTAAGTCAATAATATTAGCACCAATAATATTACCTGCTGAAAGTGATGCTTGTTTTTTAACAATTGCTGTAATTGTAGTCACTAATTCTGGTAGTGATGTCCCTATCGCAATTATCGTAACAGATATGATTCTTGTAGGTACTCCACACATCTCAGCTAATTTTTGTCCATTATTTTTTAAAAGTTCGGCACCTACTACTATACCAATTGCTCCCGTTATAAACTTCAAAATATTAATGAAAATGGTTTTTCTAGATTTTTCCGGTATTTTTTTTGTTATCTCTTCAAGATGCAATTCTTTTTCCTTTTTAGTATTTTTAATTGCCATAAAAATATTTTCGCACATTGCAATTCCAAAAATTATTAATAAACAAATGCTCGCTAAAATACCAACACCATTAAAAAATTTTCCAAACAAAGCAATGACCAATGATGCACAAATAAGCAAAACTGACTTTAAAGCATATTCACTTCTTTTTATAGCGGTCGGGATACAAATTAAAGCAATTGCTAAAATCAAACCCGTATTGGCGGTAACACTGCCTACTGCATTCCCAATAGCCATATCCACCAATTCTGGATTACTTTGTGTTTTAGCAGATATTGCAGCAAATAATGAAACTAATAATTCAGGAAGTGTAGTTGCAAGGCTAACAATCGTTGCACCAACTATTAATTTAGGAATACCAGATATTTCTGCAAACCAACTTGCCGCATCCACAAACCAATCTCCACATTTAATAATAATTATAAGTCCTAAAATAAGTAAAACTATACACCAAAAAATTTCCATAATAAAAATATTTCCTTCTAATTTATTTACAATGTAATAATTGTATCATATTTCTATTATATTTACAAATTCTTTATTTTATTTCTAATATGTAAATACCAACTTTATATTTTATCAATCTACTTTATTTCCATAATTCATTAAAACCATATATAAAGTTTACAAACATTTTTCCTCATATTTTTAAAAATAATAAAATTTTTTGACATTAAAAGTCATTTGCTTTAATCCCTTCATTATTTATATTTTTTTTCTAAAACAAATTATTCTATTAGCCTCTTCAAATCCAGCACGCAAATGAAAATTAAAACTAACCCTATTGTTTAATTCGCAATCACTTGCAAATTCTGTGCATCCTTTTTCATGTGACCATTTTTCACATTTTTCTAATAGTTTTGTTGCTATTCCTTGTTTACGATACATAGAATCTACATAAATTCCTTCTAAATAACCAACAGGACTACTATTCGTACCTTCTACATAATCATATCTTAATTGGCACTGGGCAAAAGCAATAATTTCATTTTCTAAATAACAAACATAGATTACAGTATCATTTTTTTCTAAATACTGCATAAACTCTTTTTTTAATTCATCAATATCACTATTTATGAATAATTTTTTCACAATTGATATTGTTTTTTCAATATCACCAATTTGCATCTTTTTAATATTAAACATATCTATCAATTTACTACTCCACTATCTTTTTAAAAAATCGACTAAATTATAATAACATATTCAAATCTAATTAGACTTGAATTTCTTTCTAAATCATTATTTAAATAAATAATAATTTTTCTCAAGTAAATTTTATATTATTTTTTGTCTCTTTAATATATCAGAATATATATTATATCATAATATGTTATTTTTGTCGAAAAAAGTTCTATAAAAGACATAGATTTTTGAATTTTAAATCTATGCCTTTTATTCTTTATTCTTACTATACATATTTATAAATAAGATTGACATATTAATTAGAACAAAATTATAAATGTCTTTATTTCCCATTATTTTAATATTTTAAATCTAATTTTATGATTACTTCATTCCATTTTCTATCCATTCGTTAAAATCACAAATTATCATATCACATGTATAAATTGTTTCTGCTAGTTTAGGTGAATACTCTTCCTTAAAATAATTTTGATATTGTTCATTTTCATTACATTTTAGATATTTAATTTTTTTATAAAAATTCGAATCTATAGCTATTACATCAAGATTATTTCTTCCAGCCTCAGATGATAACTTTGAGGCATCTATTACTGCATCTCCAATCCATATATTATCATTAATTCCACCTTTCTTTTTCCCTGATCTAATAATTAAGGTTTCAGATGCACCTAAACCAATACCAATTTTAAAATTTATAAACTGGTTTTGTTGCAATATTTTTTGAAACATCTTCTGAAAGGTATTAATTTCAATTGCATTAATTAAAATATCACTTAGTTCTTCCTCAGTAGGAGCTGAATAAATTGCATATACACAATCACCACGAATTCCTATTTGTCGATAGTTACTATTGCTTTTCAAAATTATAATAATTTCCCTAAAAAATGTTCTTAAAATTCTTGCTAAAAGTTCTTTTTCCACTTCTTTAAAAAGTTTAGTCGAATCTATAATATCTATAAAAAGTGCACCTACATAAGTTTTTATCCCATTATTATATGAAAAAATACCATTATCTTGTGGAATAGATTCTCTATTTTCAATTTCAGTTTTAGTGTGCAGAACTTCTATTACGCGTTTTTTAATTTCTTTATAGTTTTCAAGCATTATTTTTATACCCCCATATCACTAAATTATTTCAATATTTCTTATAAATATACCATTTTATACAATTATAATTTATTTTTCTACATATTTCAAATTATTAAATAATTTTAATAATTATATTTAAAAATTTCTCTCATCTAGAATACGTTTCATCATAAATAATGCAAAAAAAGAAAAAAATACGAAAAGTAAAAAACTAAATTTTATATTAAAATTTAGTTTTATCATACTATTCATTTATTTGAATTTTCAAACTAATATTAAAAAATAACATTACTTCTTATTTACTTAATTTTTTATAAATTACATATTTAGTATTTATTGGTAATTGACTTAACTTTTCTTGCATTTCTATATCATTAGAAAAATACTCTTGAAAAAATCCTATTGACATTGAATTCTTTAGATCATCAGGATATCTAAACATTTATTATTCCCAACATTAGTGTTAAAGAATAAAATAATGTTGCTGTAATTTTTTTCAATTTAATCCTCCCTATTGTTTATCATTTTTTCATATAACCATTCATAATCAACCTTATTTTTTGAAATATAGATGTATCCTTCTTCTACTTTATCTCCATTTATATGCCCATATGATACATATCCAGCAGGAGAAACATAATAACATGTTGTTTTACCAATACTACAATTGTATTGATTTAAAAAGGTAATTCCTATTCTTTCTCCATTCCATATTTGATAATCATCGGGTACAGCATCATCATCTAATAATTCAAATTCTTGATTCATTATCATTTTTTTGATTTCTTTAATATCTTTGCTATCGACAATCTCTGTTCCTGTTCCGCTATCAAGAGACATTCTCATTTCTATTTTTTTTACTTTTGAAGCACAAGAAACAAAACAAAGAGTACATAAAATCATTCCAATTATCACTAATACCTTTTTCATATCTTCCTCCTCTATTATTCTTTTTTGTTTACAAACTTAAATCCATAGGAATCTTCCTATTCTTAAAATTACTTTCATATATTTTATCCCTCCTTTTATTCTTACTTTAGTTTAAAAATCGTAGATAATATACTTTTCTTATTGATGTCTAAAATATTATATGGTCTTTTATAATTTAAACAGCTAAACTTCTATTAAAATTATATCATTATTGTTTTTTTTATCAAATAATTTAATAAAAAAGAGAATATATTATTTATATTCTTCTATTCTCTAATCTTTTCTTTCCTATTTTATTGTTGCATCTTCTAAATTCAATTGCTTTTTTGACCACTATATACAAATATCAAATTCACTCTTCTTCTAGTTTAAAATCGGATCTAAATTCATCTTTATTTGTACCAAATAACACCATATTAACACGATTTTTATCATCAAAATAGTAAAATGCTATTCCTATATAATCATCCTCATATACCTTATCGCCTATCTCTAAATAGGCTCCTCCATAATAACACTGTCCTGTGCCAGTTGAATATTCTATATCTATTAATTTTACTTTTTCATATTGTTCAGTTTCTACCGAATATAGATACAACTCTATAGATAAATATCTTTTTTCATCTTTTTGAGGAATATATCCATCAATAAAAACATTTATTCCTTTAGCCTCTTCATATTCTTCTTTTGTTATTTCTTTTATTGTAAATTTCCCTTTACTAAACGTTTCATTCTTTTCTTCATTATAAGATGTATACGTTCCTTCTATTAGTGGCTCTAAAATTGGTCCACACCCACTACACATTAAAACTATAAATAAACTGAAAATTAACCCTATTCTTTTCATTCCTTCCTCCTTCTATTTCTACTTTAGTTTAAAAATCGTGGATAATATACTTTCTTATTGATATTTAAATTTTATCATCCTTATTTTTTTTAATCAAATAATTTAATAAAAAAGAGAACAAATTGTTTATGTTCTCTAATTATTTTAATTTTTATTAAAGGTAAAAATATAGTTCCAATTGTAAATTCTATTTTACACCTTTTTAAAAGTTTAACAACTAAAAAACCCTAAATTACTTACGTTTTTTAGGGTTTCAAAGGCAAAATAGCCTTTTAGACTGTAAAATATGGTGCCGACAACAAGACTTGAACTTGTGACCTGCTGATTACGGGTCAGCTGCTCTACCAACTGAGCTATGACGGCATCTATTATATTTTATCAAAAAAAGTCTATTTTTTCAAGTAAAAATATTTAATTTATTTACATTTGCCACAATTTGAGCATCCATTACAAATTAATTTACTACCACAAGTATTACAACTTTCTTTGTAAAAAGGAATATATAAATCTTCTTTCAATAATAGATCACCATATTTATTATACAATTGATATTTTATATCTTTAATAACAAAATTCAAATTTGCTTTATATGCCATTATACTTTGTGTTTTTTTATTATTTATTATATATAATTTCTTATCTTTAACAAAATATGTTCCCGTTTCAATAAATGAAAAATTGACACTAGCTTCTTTACATTCATTAGCTAATTTTTTTACCCATTCAAAATTACAAATTCTACTACCATTGTAATTTTCTCCACCACATATTACTTGTTCAATATTACCTAAATTTAAATATTTATGAAGACTCACCTCTCCAATGAATGGTGCCACCATAACTCCTTTATGTTTGGCAGGAACTTTTATAAATATTGGCATACGTTCTTCTACCCTTCTTTGGTTTTCACATGTCACATTTAGTATTACATTTTCATAACCTTCATTCCAATCACTTGGTAAATTATCCATAATTCTTTCTGGTCTTTTAGTTAAAATGTAAAATTTAACATCTTTCCTTGAAGCTATCAATTGCCAAGCCTCAAAGCGCCATTCATCTGCTTCTTCTAAAAAAAAGTCTGAAGTCATACAAACTCTAATTAATTCACCACTTTTTATTTGATATTCTCCATTTAACTTTTTCTTAATAGGATAATAAAAGTTATTATTAGATTTGTATATATTTGAACCATTTTTGCCATGTTTATAATCCAAATAATACATATAACAATTTTCACATCCTTCGCTTTTCTTAATACATCCATGCCATGGATTCCAAATATCATGCATTGCTAGTTACTCCTTATAAAATAAGACTGAACAAGTTGTTCAGCCTATTTACTTCTTGGAAAATTTTTATAAAATTTTAAACTTATATCTAATGATTTATATGAATGTGTTAACGCACCAACAGAAATATAATCAACACCCAAAAGAGCAACACTTCTAACTCTTTTTAATTCCATATTACCACTTGCTTCGATTTTTTTACTATGATTATTTATTTCAACAAGTTCTTTCATTAGTTCATTATTCATATTATCAAGCATAATAATATCCGCAGAAGTTCCTAATGCTTCTAAGAATTCTTCTTTAGTCTCAACTTCCACTTCAATTTTCATTGTTTTTCCAACAGATTTTCTAACCATTTCTACTGCTTTTTCAATACTACCAATAGCAGCTATATGATTATCTTTTATCAATACTTGATCAGATAAATTATATCGGTGATTCATTCCACCACCATCTCTTACAGCTTGTCTTTCTAACACTCTTAAAAGTGGAGTAGTTTTTCTAGTATCTAAAATTTTGCATTCTGTTCCAGCCAATTCTTGAACAAATTTAGCAGTGGTTGCAGCAATCCCACTCATTCTTTGTAAAAAATTCAATGCAACCCTTTCACCACGTAAAATATCCCTCATTGGACCTTCAATACTAGCAATTACATCACCTCTATTGACAAAAGTTCCATTATCTTTGAGAATTTCCATTTTTATTTTAGGGTTAATCTGCCTAAAAACCTCTTTGGCAACATCAATACCAGATACAACTCCAGTTGCTTTAACAATAAAACTTCCCGATAACATCATATCTTTATTTATTAAATTAAAAGTTGTTACATCATTGTCATATCCATCTTCAATTAAGGCTTGTTTTATTAATTCAATTATCTTTTTATCCATATTAATTTATCCTTAGGTGACAACCTATACTTTCCTTTCTAGCCTCAGCTGCATCAGTTATCAATTTAGCAACTGTAACAATATTTAATGCTCTATAATAATCTACAGTAGTAAACGGATATTTGCACAAATTTCGATAATGTCGATTAATTATGCTTTGTGCAAGATGTAACCCATCACTATCCCTAACAATAAAAACATATTTACTCATTGTATCACGAATTTCTTCACGAATGGGGTGATAATTGTATTTGTTTACTGAATATTCAATATCTATATTCCAACTTTCTATATGCAATATAGTTTTCTGATTAACTATTTTGGCAATTCTTTTACCAAAAACAATGCATTCTAAAAGTGAATTACTAGCAAGTCGATTGGCACCATGAACTCCTGATGAACAACACTCACCATTTGCGTAAAGATTAGAAATTGATGTCTCGCCATTTAAATCGATTTGAACACCGCCAATACCATAGTGTTCAACTGGAGCAACCGGAATCAAGTCATTTTCCATATGATATCCAGATTCTAAACATTTTTGGTAGATAGTAGGAAAACGTTGTATTAAAAAATCCTTTCCTAAATGTCTAGCATCAATATACACATATTGACTCCAAGTATCATACATTTCCTTCATAATTGATTGGGAAACAATATCTCTTGGTGCTAATTCTAAACGTTGATCATACTTTTTCATAAACCGTTCGCCATTAATATTTACTAAATAGGCACCTTCACCACGTACTGCCTCACTAATGAGAAACTTTTGTCCTTTAATATTTCCCGTAACATCATAAAAAACAGTAGGATGAAATTGAACGAATTCCATACCACGAAGTTTTGCTCCTGCTCTATATGCTGCAGCAATTCCATCTCCAGTTGCTCCATGAGCATTAGTAGAATCTTTATATACTGCTCCGATGCCGCCTGTTGCAAGAATAATAGACGTAGCAAAAATATTACAAAACATATTATCCATTGATATTAATCTACCACCAAAACACTTATTATCTTTTACAATTAAATCATATAGCATATAATTTTCTATGACTTGAATATTTTCACGATTTCTAATAAGTGTAATGAGAGTTTCCATAATATTTTTACCCGTTGCATCCCCCCCTGCATGTAGAATTCTTCTAGTCGAGTGTCCTCCTTCTTTAGTAAGAAGGATTTTTCCACTTTCATCTACATCAAAAGGAACACCTAAATCAATTAACATTTGCAAATTTTCAGAAGCATCATATACCAATTCCTTAATAGCCTCTTTATCAAAAAGACCAGATCCAGCTATTAAAGTATCTTCAATATGTTTAGCTAATATTTCTTCACTAGTATTTAATTCCCCTGCAATCCCACCTTGTGCAAGATAGGAGTTACTTAATCCCAATGGCTCTTTAGAAACAATAATAATATTTTTATCTTTATTGATATTTAATGCAGTATAAAGTCCTGCAAGACCTCCCCCTAAAATTAATACATCAGTTGTAATTTTTTTTATTTCACTCATTCTATTCACTCAATTCTAACATTTTATTTAAAGCTTTACCAGCCAAATGAATCGTTTTTTCATCCAAATTAATTTCTTCAAATTTTGTTCCTTTTTCTAATAATGCATTTTCAACATCAATCAAATGGGTCATTTTCATTGTTCCACAAATAAGATTAGGTGATAACTTGTAAAATTTTTTATCAGGATTATTCTTCTCTAGACTATAGATAATCCCTAATTCCGTTCCTACAATGAATTCCTTAGAATCACTACTGGAAACATAATCTAACATCCCTTTGGTAGATCCAATATAATCAGCTAATTTCAATACATCTAATCTTGCCTCAGGGTGAAGTAATACTTTAGCATTCGGATGCATAGATTTTTGCAGTTTAACTTCTCCCGTTGTTAGATTATGATGGATATGACAACATCCGTCCCAAAATTCAATTGGTTGCTCATCATTATTTAAATAATTCGCATATTTAGCTAAATTTTGATCAGGTACATACATAATTTTTTTACCTTTATAATGATTTATAATTTTTAAGGCATTAGAACTGGTTACGCAAACATCACACAAAGTTTTTACTTCAGCAGATGTATTGACATACCCAATAATAATATATTCAGGATGATTTTTTTTAAACAACAATAGATCATCATAAGAAATAGAGTCAGCCATTTTACATCCAGCATGTTTAACTGGTATAATAACTTTTTTATTTGGTGATAAAATTTTTGCAGTTTCAGCCATAAAATGAACGCCACAAAAAATAATTATTGATGCATTATTATCTTTAGCAATTTTACTTAACTGATATGAATCACCAATATAATCAGCTATGGCTTGCACTTCTGAATTTTGATAATAATGAGCTAAAATAATAGCATTTTTGGCTTTTTTCAATTGTAATATTCTATTTATAATTTCTCTATTTTCCATTTTTTCACCACTTTTTCTTATATATTATATCACTTTTTATCTATTAAAACAAATAAAATGAAAAAATGCATAAATTAATTTTATGCATTTCAAAAAACAAACAATTCACTAATTAACTAAAATAAAATACATTAAAACAGCTACTACCGCTAGTATAATCAAAACAAGAATAGAAACTTTGACAGCAGATACAGGAAGTTTACCGGTAATTTTTCCTGTCTCACCATTAGAAATGAATCGATAACTTTTATTGCTATATTTATACGTTCCAATCCAAATAGGAATAAGTACATATTTATATTTAATATTGTTAAATGTAGTATTAACATTTAAATAACTCACAACATCATAATTATATCCACTTAATATTGCATTTCTGATTCCAGCATTCATTCTAATTTTTGCATTATCCCAACCCGCTTTAAGTCGTACAACATAGTGTTCAGAAGAAAAACCCGCTAAATACCTTTTATCATATTCAAAAGAATGATTTGTATCAAATGGTGCTAACGCATTAATTTCACTTTGATCAATTTTTGAACCAGCATTTACTATTAAATCATCAAATGTTACTTGTTTACTACCATGAACATTAAAATATCTAACTTCGGTTACTGTTCTACGATTTTTTCCGCTACCAACAGTTCTAGTATAGTGTTTGCCAAGTCTGCCATTATAAATTGAAAAAGTGTTACTATCAAAGGTCCAAATTGGTAAATAAACTCCATGCAATACTAAATGAGGAATTTGTTTTTTTACTTTACTTGGCACAAAAAATTTTTTCTTCATCCATAATGAATAATTTTTCTTTACTTGTTCTTCTGAAATACGAAATGGTATTACCCTATTTGGTTTAACCCCAGATAACTCATTTGTCTCAACAACTTGATTTGATCCACAGAAAGGACAAGTTATACTAATCTCACTAGAATTCACAACATTATTAGCACCACAATTATCACAATGAACAACCTTGGTTTCTTCACTCCAATCGCTATCCTCTTGGCTTCCCTCAAAAAAGTCATTTTCTTCTTGACTACGTTTACCATCTACATTTATTTCCAAACCACAATAATCACAGTGTAAAACTCTTTTTTCCGGTGAAAATTTTATCGGTGCACCACAACTTGGACAACTATAATCTTCAGCTTCGCGGTTAGCCTCATCTATAATCAAGTTTTTATCTTCTTCCATAATTATAAAGCTTTTCCACAATTTGGACAAAATTTAGCATTACCATCTAATTGGTTGCCACAATTAGTACAAAATTTTCTAGTCTGAACTGGTGTTCCACAATTTGAACAAAACTTAGCTCCTAAAACTAAAGGGTTTTGACAATGTGCACATACAGCACCACTAGAGGCAATTGGTTGTTGTTGTGGTTGTGCAGTTTGATTTTGTTGTTGATTCACAGAATTCATCATGGCATTTCCCATTGCCATACCAGCACCAAACCCTACACCCATTCCAGCCATACCAGCGCCACCATTTGGATTATTTGCGGCATCTCTAATCGCTTGTGCTGTTTGATACTGTGTAAATTCATTCATCTTACCACCAAGAGCACCCAATGAAGACCTTTGATCAATTGCTTTTTCTACTTCTTCTGGTAAAGATACGTTTTCAACTACTAAATTTACTAATTCCATTCCTATTTTTGTAAATTCATCTTTTAGACTATCTTTTACAATTTCACTTAATTCACGATATTTAGCAGGAATATCTAAAACAGGTATTTTAGCCTCACCAATTGCATCTGAAAAACCGCTAACAACAATACTTTTAAAATATTCTGTTAAAGATGAAGTTGAATAATCCCGATTTGTTCCAAAAATTTCTCTCATAAATAATGGTGCATCTTTTACTTTATAAGAATATACACCACGTGCTCCTACTCTTACAATGCCAAAATCATTATCTCTAAGGCTTACTTTAGTTGCTGTACCCCATTTTTGATTAATGAACTGTTTAGTATTGACAAAATAAACCTCTGCTTTAAAAGGTGAATCAAACCCATATTTCCAACTAGCAAGTTTAGTTATGATTGGCATATTATTAGTTGTTAATTTATGCTCTCCTTCACCATACACATCACATATTTGACCACTACTAACTAATATTGCTGTCTGAGAAGGACGAACAATTAACTGACATCCATTCATAATCTCATCACGATCTGTCATTGGATACCTGTATATAATTGTATCGCTTGAACTATCCTCCCATTGAATTATTTTTAATAATTGTCTTCTTAAAAATCCCATATTATCCTCCTAATATATTTTTATTTATTTTTAAATTTAAGGGTTGCATGAATCGCAGTTTTCCATCCGTGCATTAACTTTTTTTGTTTATCCTCATCTATTTGTCTTATAAATATTTTTTCAACCTGATGAAGTTTTTTTATATCTTCTTTAGATTTATAAAATCCTATTGCAAGACCAGCCAAATACATTGCTCCTAAAGCAGTTGTCTCTTGACATATTGGTCTTATCAATTTTGCATCTAATAAATCAGCTTGAAATTGCATCATATAGTCATTCACACTAGCACCACCATCAACTCCAAGATATTTTATATTAAAACCAGATTCTTCTATCATGACATCCATCACATCTTTTGCTTGATATGGACTTGCTTCAATGGCAGCAACTGTAATATGATCTTTTGTTGTCGCTCTTGTTATACCAAAAATTGCCCCTCTAACGTCATTATCCCAATAAGGTGTGCCAAGACCAACAAATGCTGGAACAAAGTATATTCCACCACTTGGATTTTCTCCTCTAATTGCTTTCTCACAATCACTAGAATTTTTAAACATTTCCATCCCATCTCGTAGCCACTGAATAGCTGATCCCGATACAAAAACAGAACCCTCTAAAGCATATTCAACCTTTCCATCTAACCCCCAAGCGATAGTAGTAAGCAATCCTTTATTAGAATAAATAATCCTATCTTTAGTATTCATTAAAATAAAACAACCCGTACCATATGTACTTTTTGTACAACCTTCATCAAAACAACATTGACCAAATAATGCAGATTGTTGATCACCAATTAATGAAGCAATTGGAATGGTATTAAAACCCATATCAATACTAGATAAAGCTGTTGCAAAACCATAAATATGGCTACTTGGAAGAACTTTAGGTAAAATTGATTTTGGTATATTAAAAAATTTTAGTAATTCATCATCCCATTCTAATGTATGAATATTATAGATAAGTGTTCTTGATGCATTACTATAATCTGTAGCATGAACTTTTCCATTTGTTAATTTCCAAAGAAGATATGTATCTATGGTACCAAATAAAATATCCCCTTTATTTGCATCATCTTGAACAGTTTTGACATGATCAAATATCCATTTTATCTTGCTTGCAGAAAAATATGGATTAATAATTAAACCAGTCTTTTTTTTAAAAAGATCATTTAATCCCCTCTCAATTAAAGTATCACATATTTCTTGTGATTGTCGAGATTGCCATACAATAGCATTATAAACCGGTCTACCTGTTTTTTTATTCCAAAGAACAGTGGTCTCCCTTTGATTTGTAATACCAATGGCCGCAATATCTGTGACTTTTAAATTTATGCTATTAATAGCATTTTTAATTGTTTGCAATGTCAATTCCCAAATTTCTTCTGGATTATGTTCAACCCAACCATTTTTGGGACATATTTGACTAAATTCCATTTGGCTTTTAGTAACAATTGTACCCCTATAGTCAAATATGATGGTTCTAGTACTAGTAGTTCCTTGATCAATTGTCAATATGTACTTATTTTTATTCATATTAATAATTCCCAATATATTAACTTTTTCTTATATTATATCACATTATTTTTGTTTTTAAAAGAAAAACACCCATCAGGGTGTTAAATTTTATTATTTTTCTTCTACTACCTTTTTCGCAATGGTCAAATCAACTAAATCCGAAAAATTTACTTTACTATCCAATTCGCCTGCGGTAATGATGATATCTTGTAATCTGTCAAATCCTACTTCTGAAAAAATTGGATTTGTACACCATGCATTAATAGAACGATACCTAGCTACTACACTAATTAATACATCTAATTCTACATCTGTAAAAAATGGTTGAATTTCTTTTGCAATTTCTTCATCAGTTGCATTTTGAACAAATTGTTGACCTCTATATAAGGCCTTTGTAAATTTTTCTAATACTTCTTTATTATTATTAAAATATTTAATGGATGTAGAATATGCAGTATAGGTTATTTCACCTGCATATTCTGCAGTTGCAGCAAGCAAATATGCCCTATTTTGATTAATTAAAGCTGTTGCAGTAGGTTCAAATAGACTAACAAAATCGCCTTCTCCATCTAAAAATGAACCTGTTAAAGCCGCAAATGCAACATCTGTTCTAACATTTACATCTTTGGTATCATCATCTTGACCTACTTCTAATCCTGCTTGTTTTAATACATACTCAAGTGTCATTTCAGGAACGCCACCTTTTCTACCACCAAGTATGGACTTTCCTCTTAAATCATCTAGAGTAAAATTTTCAATTTTTTCACGGCCAAAAATAAAACTACCATCTGTCCTTGTAAGTTGTGCAAAATTAATTAGATAATTTGTCCGATTATTTTTATATAAATAAATTGTTGGTTCAGGTCCTTGTAGACCAATTTGTACATCACCAGAAAGTAATGCTGCCGTAACTTTATCTGCTCCATTTGCATTAACTAAATCTATTTTTAAACCTTCTTCTTCAAAATAACCTTTACTTAAAGCTACATATTGTGGTGCATAAAATACTGATCTTGCAACTTCCGCTACCTTTATCTTTGTTAATTTACTATCCTTACAACCAATCATTGTAATTGAAACTAAACATAAACCTAATAACATTAAAATTTTTTTCATTAATTCCTCTTCCTTTTTATTCTTTTTTCAATTATATTGACAACTTCATACATTAAAAATGATATTATCGCTAAGACAAAAACACCCATCATAACTAAATCCATATTAAATACTTGTGAACCATACATAATTAAATAACCTATTCCATATCTAGAAACAATGAATTCACCTACAATTACCCCAACCCAACTCATACCAATATTAATTTTTATAATATTAATTATATTGGCCATATTAGCAGGAATAATGAGTTTTGTTAAAATCTGCCATTTACTCGCTTGAAAACTTTGTAGCATTTTAATTTTTTCTTCTTCTACTTGCATAAAATAGTTGTATGCAGAAATTATTGTCAGTATTAAGGAAATGGATATTGCAACAGTAGTTATTCCCTTTATTCCTGTTCCTGCCCAAATAATAAGAATTGGTGCAAGTGCTGTTTTTGGAAGGGCATTTCCAACAACTAAGAAAGGATCCATTATCTTTGCAAGTATTTTATTCCACCACAAGACTATTGCAATCAATATTCCCACAAAGGTTCCAATACATAATCCTAATAATGTTTCCAAAACAGAGATACCAATATGACGATATATTTCATTTGATTTTATATAATTTACCAATAATTTAAAAACACTTGTTGGTTTGCTAAATAAAAATGAATCTATCCATTCCAACCTTGAAGCAATTTCCCAAAGAATTAAAAATGCTATTAATAAAATGATTTGGATAATCAATACTCGAATGGCCATTTTTCTTTTTTGTTTTAAAAAAGGGTTATTCATTTAATAACCCCCAAATCTTATCAAAATATTGAGAAAATTCAGAAGATCTTCGTTTTTCTATTGGTGTTTTACCATTTGATGTTTTTATTTCAATTATTTCTTTCAATTTAGCTGGTCTATGACTCAAAACTATTACTCGATCAGCCATTGCAATAGCTTCACTTATATCATGCGTTACTAAAAGAGTAGAAACATTTTGATCCTTAATTATACGATAAATATCATTACTAACCTTTACTCTAGTTTGATAATCCAGTGCAGAAAATGGTTCATCAAGCAATAAAATGCTCGGTTTTGTTGCTAGTGTCCTTATCAAAGCTATACGTTGTCTCATTCCACCTGATAGTTCTTGGGGATAATTGTTAATAAAATCTATTAATCCATATTTTTCTAATAGTTCTCTTACTCTTTCTACTTTTTTTTGATCTTTATCCTTTTTTATTTCTAAACCAATTAAAATATTTTTCCAAACTGTTCTCCAATTAAATAAATGATCGTGCTGAAACATATAACCAATATCTCCATCAACAATTATTTCACCACTTGTTGGCGATAATAATTTGGATATAATGTTAAGTAAGGTTGATTTACCAGACCCACTTGGCCCAACAATGGCTACAATTTCACCTTCATTGACATCGAAACTAATATCATCTACTACATCAAGTGCTCCAAGTTCTGTATAAAAAGTTTTTTTCACATTAATTAATTCTAATTTTTTCATACCCCACCTCTTTTCAAGTACACTTTATAATATTAATATTTAGTTTAAATGGTGTAGGCAAATGAAAAGTAATCTTTTTATTGAATTAGAAAATATAAAAATAAAACTCTTTTTTATAAATCATATGATTTTAATAAAAAAATAGATTCAAAAATATTTTGAATCTATTTTTATACAAATATAAAGTTTTAAAAAGTATTAATACTTTATTTTTTTAATAGTTGGATTTTTTCTTTTTTCTTGTTCTTTAACTTTATTTTTATTTATTTCTCGATTTAATTCAAAATTCTTCATCAATAATTCAACCCCTAGCATTACCGCAAGAGAAATAATTACCATACTTACAGAAAGCCATAAAGCCGTTGCATTTAAATATTCTTGCTCTTTGTCAATGCCAACAGCCTCTATTCTTTTTATTTCCCAAGTCAAACTGTCAAATCCAAACATATCATACATATCAATTTTACCAGAAAAAAGTTTAACCTGTTGCATTGAAAGAACTATTAAAGTAAGAGACAGAGCCCACATCACTACACATAAGAATATTTTTTTTCTCGTAAAAGGAACACACGCCCGACACATAACAATTAAAATTGTAAAGGTTGCTGTAATAGCTACAACAGTTTTAATTTCAGGTACTGTGAAACCATATGGCTTAGAAAGCATGTAAGAAAATACTATTGCACAAACAACACCAACAGCACCAGGTGTTGCACTTTTTAAAGCATTTTTAAGGAAATTACCTTTTACAGGTGAATTATTAGATTGAACAGCAAGGAAAATAGATGGTAATCCAATTGCAAACATTTCAACAATTAACAATTGTTTTGCTCCAGCAAATGGAAAAGTTCCATCTCTTACACCGTCAATTTCAGGACCAAACACTTTAAAGAATCCAATTGCAGTAAGTACTGCTAAAACTGTCATAAATAACGTTTTTACAAGATATAACATTGCTGTTTGCTGAACATTATTAATTACTCTTCTTCCTTCAGCAACTACTTTAGGCATTGAAGAGAAATTAGAATCAACTAATACTAATTGTGCAACATTTTTTACAGCATCATTTCCAGATGCCATAGCAATACTACAATCTGCTGTTTTTAAGGCAGGAATATCATTCACACCATCACCTGTCATTGCAACCGTTTTTCCATTATTTTTCAATGCAGTAACTAATAATTTTTTTTGTTCGGGTTTAACGCGACCAAAAACGGTAAACTTAGTAGCAGCTTCAATAATCTCATCATCACTCATTCCATCTAAACTAATACACTTGTCAGCATTTTCAATGCCAACTCTTCTTGCTACTTCAGATACAGTTACAGGATTATCCCCTGATATAACTTTTACTTCCACGCCATTATCTTTAAAATATTGAATTGTATCGTATGCTTCTTCCCTTATTTGATCTTCAATTAAAATTAAAGCAATCAATCGTGGTAAACGTTGAATTTTTCCATCTTTAAAAGGCAAACTAGATTGTGCAAGACATATAACTCGAAGCCCCTGATTAGCGTAATCCCCAATGATAGATGCGTATTTTTCAAAACTACCCTTTAAAACAAATTCTGGTGCACCTATGATATAATTATCATTGCTACCAAAACTAACGGCACTATATTTACGTTCTGATGAAAAAGGAATAACTTCCGTTGGTTTCAAAATGGCTTTTGTACCAAAATAATTCACTAAAGCTTGAGCAGTAGCATTCGTTTCTTGTAGTGCTGCATTCATTGAACTAATAATATCCTCAATAGGAAGACTATGATTTTTACTCATTTCCTCATATCGTATAATACTCATTTTCCCATTTGTAATTGTTCCCGTTTTATCAAGACAAAGAACATTTACCCTTGCAAGCATTTCAATACAATAAACATCTTGTACAAGAGTATTATTCTTACTAAGTCTTACAACTCCTACTGAAAGAGCAACCGATGTTAATAAATATAAACCAGCTGGAATCATTCCTATAATAGCAGCTGTTGTCGGTTTTATTGCTTTAACATACTCTAATTGAAAAAATATTTTTTTTGCTTCATCAAGACTACCACTATTTAAAGCCTCAATAAAATCTTTGATCGGCCATTTTGAAAAAAACATTACTAGTGATGTCACAACAATGAAAATTGCCAAAGTTACAAGCAGTTTTTTTAAACTACTTAAAATTTGCGAATTCGGTGCTACATATTTTTTGGCTTGTGAAGTTAATTTATTTATCTCATTTAATTTTCCAACATGCTCAACTCTTGCATATGAAGTACCCGACACCATAAAACTACCTGAATAAATCATATCACCTGGACGTTTTTTAATTGGAACTGATTCACCAGTCAACTGTGATTCATTCACCTCAACTTCACCTTCTAATAAAATGCTATCAGAAACAATCTGGATTCCTGGTGTTAAATACATAATGTCATCTAAAACTACTTCCGTTTCTTCAACAATTACTTTTTCACCATTTCTGATTAATGTAACTTTAGGATTAGTAACTAATTTTAACTTATTGATAGCAAGTTTTGACTTTGTTTCTTGAATAATACCAATAATTAAATTCACACTTACTATAGCTAAAAACATAAAATCAGTTATAGCAAAATTTAGATTGGTTTCATCAGGATTATTCCATTTTTTAGCAATCAATAATAATATCAAAACAATTATATACAAAATATTAAAAAAGGTAAAAGTATTTTTCACAAAAACTTTTGTAATAATTTTAATTGTTTTACTAAAATTGGATTCTATTACACCATCGATATTCACTTGAAGGTTTTCTTTTCTTTCTTCTACTTCATCAGTTGTTAGACCTTTTTTGTATTCATTATTTTTCAAATATATTGGCTTTTTACGATCTATTTTATATTCACCATATACAATTCGTTTTTTCTTTTTTACTTTATTATTTAAATCATTGCTATTATCCCTTTTATTTGACATATCAAGATTCCCTTTCAAATTATATATTATATTATAACATTTTTGCATTTATAATTAAAGTAAAAGGCTAAAAAATTTATTCATATACTTTGCAATTTTATTCTTTTATGATATCATATATATAATATGAGGTGAATTTATGAACAAATTAATTATTGGTATTAGTCCCCGTTTTTCTCATGATTATAATAGTGATTATCACTATGTAAGAATAAACATTGACTATTTAAATCAAGTTATACATCGTGATGCGATTCCATTCATATTATATGATGGTCCAAATATTGATGCAGCTTTGCAAATGTGCGATGGCTTTATAATTATTGGTGGAGACGATATAAATCCTAAATTTTATAATGAAAATAATGATAATAATTTATCTAAAGGTATTGAAGAAATTACTGATTCAATAGATCAAAAAATTTTAAATTATGCTATTTCTCATCATATACCTACGCTTGGCATTTGCCGCGGTATCCAAGCTATGGCTGCTTTTATGAATGGTAGCCTATATCAAGACATTTATTTTGCCAATCTAAACCATCCTCAAGAAAATAAAAAACATTATGTTACTAAAGTATCTAATACCAAACTGACTTCATTGCTACCTGAATCTTTCCTAGTGAATAGTTATCATCATCAATCAGTTAAAGATTTACCAGATGGTTTTATTACAACCTTTGTTAATCAAGATGTAATTGAAGCAATTGAACATCAAACCCTACCTTTGATTGGCATTCAGTGGCATCCTGAAAGATTTTATACAAACGAATCTAAAATTATTTTTGATTATTTCTTCGATTTAATCAAAGAATATAAAAAATAGTATTGAACAATCTTGTCCAATACTATTTTTTTTAATTATCTTTTTTATATTCTGCAACAATTTTATCAACTAAATTGGATGGAACATCATCATAACGAATGAATCTACGTGTAAAATATCCGCTTCCTTGGGTCATAGCTTTCAGATCAATAGTATATTTAATGATTTCAGCCTCAGGTATTTGAGCTGTTATTGCAGTTTTTCCATTGCCAACTGGTTCCATACCGACAACTGATCCACGACGCTGTGGAATATCACTCATAATATCACCAACATACTCATCTTTGATTGTTATTACAACTTCCATAATTGGTTCAAGAATTGTTGGCTTAATAGACTTACAAGCTTCTTTGAAAGCAAGTGATGCCGCAATTTTAAATGAAATTTCATTAGAATCGACAGGATGGTATGATCCATCATATAGCACTGCTCTTACACCTATTACTGGAAATCCTGCAATTGGACCATGTTCAAGTGTATCAATAAGACCCTTTTCAACAGCAGGGAAGAAATTCTTAGGTACAGAACCTCCAACAACCTCAGATGCAAATTCAAAATCTTTATCTGCTAATGGTTCAAAACGAATCCAAACATCACCAAATTGGCCAGCACCACCTGATTGTTTCTTATGACGACCTTGTGCAGAACCTATTTTACGAATAGTTTCTCTATATACTATTTTTTGATCTGTCACACTAACATCAACTTTAAACATATTTTTCATTTTTTCCAAAATATACCCTATATGTGTCATCCCTTGGCCACCCACCAATAATTGTGAAGTTTCGGGATTTCTCTTTACTTCAAAGGTAGGATCTTCTAAATTTAATTTTTGTAAAGCAGATGAAATTTTATCTTCATCTTGTTTAGTTTTGGCTTGAATGGCAACATAAATTACAGGAGTAGGAATTTCAACAGGTGGATATAAAACAATATCTTTTTTATCACATAATGTATCACCAGTTTTAATATCACCAGATTTGGTTAATACTCCAATATCACCTGCATGAAGAACATCAATTGATATTTGATTTTTTCCCATCATTAAAGCAATTACACCTACTTTAACTACTTGATCACTATTAGGAATATATACTTCTGTTAAGCCCTTCGTAGTTCCGGAATACACCTTGAAAAAATTAATTGTTCCAAGAAAAGGATCAACTATCGTTTTAAAAACATATGCAGAAAAAGAATCATCATCTTTACTAACTCTTGATACCTCTTTGTTAGTTTTGGGGTTAACACCATTGGCTGGTTTTAAATCAGATGGCGATGGTAAATATTTACAAATTTTATCAAGAAGGCCTTTTAAACCCATATTTTTAGTTGCAGAACCAACCAAAATTGGAAAAATATCACAATTTAACAATGCACTCCGCAATCCACTTATAATCTCATCATTGCTAAGTGTTTCACCTGAAAAATATTTTTCCATTACTTCTTCGCTTTGACTAGCAACTATTTCTAAAAACTTATCATATGCTTCCTCAACTCTTGTCATATAATCATTGGGTATTTCTGTTTCTTGTTCACTTTCACCTAAATAGGCTTTTTTCTTGATAATATCAATATAGCCTTGATAATCATTTTCTTTTCCCATTGGAATGACAAACGGAACAACCTTCGATCCAAATTTATCAATAATACTATCAATAACTTTATCAAACTTTACATTTTCTTTATCAATTTTATTGATAAATAGAATGGTAGGTGTATGCCTCGTTCTTAATTCATCCCATACCCTTTCAGTTCCAACTTCAACTCCCTTTTGAGCATCTAATAAAACAACAGCACCTTTCACAACTGCTAAATCTTGTTCTATTTCCCCTACAAATTCCTCTGAACCAGGAGTATCTAAAAAATTAATTTTATAATTATTCCACTCAACGGGTATTAAAGATGTAGACAATGATGTCTGACGATTTTGTTCTTCAACAAGATAATCCGATACAGTATTTTTTCTTTCAACTTCTCCTTTTTTATTTATTGCTTTGCTAATATATAACATGGACTCCACAAGACTTGTCTTTCCACTACCTAAATGTCCTAAAATTGCTACATTTCTTATTTGATTAGTCAAATATTCTTTCATATATAATCCTCCTCTATTAAATTCAACCATTTCATATTAATTATATACTAATATTTTCAATATTTCAATTAAATAACTAATTTTTTTGAAAACGCATACATTTTTAAAGATTATAAAAAAAAGAGCATAGAAAATGCTCCATAATTACAACTTGTAATGTTCATCAACATTGATAACAAAAATAGTTGCTCCTTTAATCTGAACGTTAGTTGGTAAAAAAGAAAAAAGATTTAAATCTCCGGGTTCACCAGTTGTAACTTTCTTTTTACGAGTCTTTGCGTAAACTGATACAATTTCTTTTACTCTATTTACTTCCTCATCAGCTACTCCTAAAAGCAAAGTTGTATTTCCTCCATGTAATAACCCTCCTGTTGTTGCTAATTTTGTAACATAAAATTTCTCTTTTAATAGACCTTTCGTTACATCTTGTGTATCTTCATTGCTAATTATGATTAACATTAATTTCATAAACTTCACCTCATCGATATTTTATCACATTTTTGAATAAAAGTAAAGAAATTAAAATTTATTACAAACCTATATTTACCTTGAAAAGCCTTTACATTGAAGATTTACTTTTTTTTTGATATAATTATACAATAATAAGGAGACTAATTAAATGTTAAAATTTATTTTTCAAAAAATTATGATATTATCAATATTGTTATTGTTTCTTATTACAATTGGTGGTTGCAATAAGAAACAAACTGAATATTTAACAGATCCTATTGCTATTGTTTATAAAAATGACATTCCTTATATTATCAATTCAAATGATGAACTTTTTGATTTATCCAAATATGATAGCATTGTTCCTTATTTTGGGGATATTCTAATTGTCAAAAAAAACAATCATTTTGGTTATATTAAAAATACAGGAGAAGAAATTACTGAATTTATTTATGATGAAGCTTATCCTTTTTCTGAAAATAAGGCTGTTGTTGCAATTGAAAACAAATTTTATATAATCAATGAAAATGGTAATACGCTTTATACATTTGATGATAATATTTCATCACAAAGCTATTTTTCTAATAACTATTTAGTTGTTCTTCGAGATAATTATCAAGGATACTTAAAATACGATGAAAATAATAATCATTTTTCTCTTTTAATTGATGAACCTATAGATGAAAATACTTCAATTTTAGATTCTAATTTTCAATATGATTATTGTGGTAACTTTTTAAACGGATATGCAGTTGTGGGAAAAATAAATGAAAATGGTGAATTAAAATATACCCATATCAATGAGGATGGTAAAAGATTATATGATTTAGAATGGGATTTTGCTAATAATTTTTATGATGGATATGCTGTAGTAGGAAATTATACAGACTATGAAGTCAAAGTGTATTGTAGTAATGTCAATAGAATTGACGAAGAGGCATCTACTACTATAACTACTATGGGCTATATGTATGTTTCACCATCTGGTCAATATCTTGGTACTAAATCTATGCAAGATGATGGAAGTGAGAGTATAGTTCCTCATATTTACGCTTTAGCCAATGACTACTCTGACTCTGTTGCACTTGTTGCCAACCTTCTTTTTTGGGTTGATACCTATCATAGTTACCATACATATGATTTTTCAACTAATAAATTTTTCTACAATTACGACTTTTTAAATGTTGAAGGTACTCCTCTTTTCGGTAAACCTCTTAATGCACAAAATAATTGGGGTGGGAATTCCTCTATTTATAATAGCATTTTTCAACTTGATAATTATTATATTACTACTTTCTATCGCTCATCTTGGTATGTCAAATATACTCCTATTGAGGAATTAAACTGGTCTGAACCTTTTTTAGAAATAAAGTATGATTTAAAAGAAAATACTAATAACGATTATTTATTAGAACATTATCCTTGGATAGATACTTATTTAAAAAATTTTACATCAGGTAACCAAGAACCTCTTTATGTGGTCGATACTGTTGTAAGTCCTTATTATCTTACAGATTTTAAAAAATCTAAATATTTAGACAATCAATTTGTCGCAAGGGCACACACATATAGTGGTATGGGGGATAGTTGTGGATTAATTGCCATATCAACTACAAATGATACACTACAATTATCCTATATTATTGCTCCACTATATGAAAATATTATTTTTTAGAGGTATTGTAATGATTAGTTTACATAATATTAATAAATTCTATAATTCTGGCACACAAAAATTTCATGCTTTAAAAGATGTTAATATCGTTTTTCCTGAAAAAGGAATGGTTTTCATAGTTGGAAAAAGTGGTAGTGGTAAATCAACCCTTTTAAATGTAATTGGTGGGATTGATTCATATGACTCTGGAGAATTAATCATTGATGGTTTAAATACTAAAAATTTTTCTAGAAATGATTTTAATTCCTATCGCAATTCATATATTGGTTTTATTTTTCAAGAATTTAATGTCATTAAAAATTTAACTGTCTTTGAAAATATTGCCTTATCTTTACAACTAAAAAATGAAAGTATCAAGGATAACTATGATTTAATTATGAATACCATCGAAGTTGTAGGATTAAAAGGTAAAGAAAAAAGAAAAATGAATCAATTATCAGGTGGTGAAAGACAGCGAGTTGCCATTGCTAGAGCTCTTGTAAAAAATCCTAAAGTGATTATTGCTGATGAACCAACGGGAAATCTTGATAAAAATAATCGTGATATTGTAATGGATATTTTAAAAAACTTGTCAACCAATCATTTAGTTTTAATTGTTACTCATGATAAGTTTTTATCAAAAAAATATAGTAATTATGAAATTACTTTAAAAGATGGACAAATAATTCATAATACCTTAGAAAATATCAATCATTCTAACAAAGAAGAATTGAATAAAAGAACAAATCTTAATTTAAATCCAATTCAGCCATCTTTTAAAACTCCAATTCTTCTTTCACTAAAAAGTTTAAAACAAAATCTTATACGTTTTATTTTTATTATTGTCTTTTTTTGTATTTCACTTATTTTTGCCAACACAACTATTAACCTCTATTTTTCAAATGCTACCGCTCAATATTCACGTTTTCAAACTGAATATAACAATAAGTACATTACTCTAAGTCGACAACAAACCCTTTATAACCAAACTGTTAAAACTGGATTTTTCCAAATTGATACGATTAATTATGAAAATTTAATTCGTTCATTTAATCAAGATAATGGTGAAACAGAATCGAATAACAATTATCAATACAAAATATATAAAACTTTTAAAAATCCGATTGCAATAAATCAAAATTTAGAAGGTAATTTAGATTTTATTCATTCGGAATCAATTGATAATATTATTGTAATTGAAGATTTAACTGAATTTGAAAAAGATTATACTATCATACCGGTTTATAATACATTACCAAATAGTCAAATGCCTATTAGATGTTATATCACTGATTATGTTGCTGAATCTCTAATTGCTAATAATTATTTTAATGATACCGTTGATGAAAATTGGAGTAACTATTTTGCTGATAAAACTATCCAGTCAGAAAATTTAAACAATAAAATCTATATTGAAGGCATCATTGAAACTAACTTTAATGACTTTATAGATGCGGACTTAGACGATCCAAATACATTTGCTAGTTTCACTGATAATAAAGCTTTCTATAATTCTCTTTTTTTCAATAGTAGTATTTATGTCAGTGCGGAAAATGCAAACCAATTTGTTTCTACGAATAATATTCAATATACCTATGATGATTTTATTTATTCTGCCTTAAACCAAAATGGTATTTTTAACAATATAAAACTTACTAGTTATGGCAATACACTCTCTATTATTAAAGGAAAAAAACCAGAAAAGAAAACATCAGATGATGATTTTGAACAAATTGCAATTTCTACAGGCTTACTGGAAAAAGTTTTTCATTATACAGCAGATGAAATACAATTTGATGAAGATGGTTCAATGGATTATGCTCTATTAAATCCTGAAACAAATACTGCAGCAACTTTCACTTTTTACGGTTACCGAAGGGTAATGGCTAACTTCTCTTGTCAAGTGGTTGGAATTATTGAAAATGAAGATCCAGTAATTTATTTTTGTAATCCAAATGAAACAAATATGTATTATAATTATCTAAAAACCTCTTTTTCTGATTATGATAATTCCTCTAAAAATTTTGGTGGCTCACTTACTGTTTTAATTAGTGATAGTGAAGAATCTAATATATCGTTATATCAAGCTTTAAGAGAAAATAATATTACAATAGATAATTTATCTTATATCAAATTACAAGTGGTAAATCAATTTATAAATGAAAATTTAATACTATTTTTAGGCCTCTTCTTTGCTCTTTGTGTTTTTAGTATTCTAATGATATTTAATTTTGTTGTTATCACAATTAAAAATAGTACTAAAGATATTGGTATTTATATGTCACTTGGAATGAATGGATTTAAGATTTCTTTTATCTACTTGTTTCAAATCATAATTGTCAGTACAATTTCATTTATATTATCATTGATAGGAGCCATTATTTTTTTAAACCTGTTAGATATTAATTTAAGTACTACAGCATCCAATTTAATAAATCAATATTATAATTTAGATATTTTACCAATTGATTTTCAAACTTTTAAAATTACCACAAGCGGCATTTTGATTTCATTATTAATTGCCTATATTGTTCCAATCTTATCTGTTATCATACCTCTTATCAATTTATCGCGAAAACGACCAATTGATGTGTTAAAGGTTTCTTAGGAGGCATTTCTAATGATAAAATTAATAAATGTTAATAAATATTATCAATCAGGTAATGACAAGGTTCATGTTATTCGTAATTTAAATTATGAATTTCCTGATACAGGACTTATCTTCATTTTAGGTCCTAGCGGTTCTGGTAAATCTACTTTATTAAATTTATTAGGTGGACTAGATAAACCCGATAGTGGTGAAATTTGGATTGAAAATCGAGAGATATCTTCTTTTAATAAAAAAGAACATAATTATTATTTAAATAGTTATCTTGGATTTGTTTTTCAAGAATATAATATTTTAAAAGATTTAAATCTTAAAGAAAATATTAGTCTTTCATTAGAAATTCAAGGTATAAAAACAAAAATAGCAAAAAGAAAAATTAATAAAATTATTGAGGAAGTAGAATTAACAGGTCTTGAAAAACGTAAAGTTAGTCAACTATCAGGTGGTCAAAAACAAAGAATTGCCATTGCTAGAGCCCTTGTGAAAGAACCGAATCTTATTATTGCAGATGAACCTACAGGTAACTTAGATAGCGAAACTAGTAATAAAATTTTTGAGTTGTTTAAAAAATTATCAAAAAATCGATTAATTATAATTGTTACTCATGATGAAGAATCTGCTAATCTCTATGGTGATGATATTTTAAAAATTGATACTGCAAGTATTGACCAACAAGATGATAATAAAAGCAATAATTTAAATGAGGAAACTACAAATTCTATTGATTTACAATTTAAACATAAATTGATATTGGAAAAAACCAAAATTCCTCTTAAAACAATCTTTAAACTCTCCTTTAAAAATATTTGGCAAAAAAAATTACGGTATCTTTTAATGTTTATTATCACGATTATAAGTCTTACCTTTTTAGCCTTTTCCATAGAATTAAATGGTGATAAATTATATCAGAATGTTTATACAACAATTAATAATAACGTAAACTATGCAGATATCTATCAACTTAGTCCAAATAGTTCAATTAATACCGAAAAAGATTTTTATTCAAAATACAAAAAAGGAGAACTAATGGATAATGCTTATGGCGTTATTAAAAATTTTGCTTCTGATTTGACCCTTCACAAATATCAAACAGTTTCAATCAATTATGCTAAATATGGTTTAGAAAAGGCAAATTTTCTTTATAATGGTATTCTAAACACAATCATTTATTATGATGAAACAAATACCTATAATTTATTAGCTGGAAAATTACCTCATCCTGATAAACCTGAAATTCTTATTACTGATTTTATCTTAGATGCGCTTAAACATTTCGGAATTGTGGATTCTAATTCAACAATTTATAGCATTTTAAATCAATATATTGATTTAGGCTATTCTACCAATTTTAAGATTGTAGGGGTAATTGAAACAAATTACAAAAAATGGATGCACCTTTCTAGATATAAACCAAATTATGTCATTGATGAATATGATAAATCTATGCAAGGATTTAAGTATGACTATTTAATTATGAATTCTATTATTGTCGGTGATACCTATTATTACTATATTTTGAACGACTCTTTTCAAAATAATAAAATAAAAATCAATTCTTATGAATTAGAAGAAAGTACAGTTGTTAGTTACCAAAACCAAGAAATTACAATTGGTAATGCTCCTGTTAATCCCGATGAAATTGTAATCCCTCGTGTTTATGGTGGCAAAGTTTTTAATATTAACAATTTTGAATATTATTCAGATAGATGGATTTTACAAAATATCATCAATACTACTCCTGCCACTTATGTTGATGTATCAACAAAATTTAACGAAATTCAAACTGATACGGGAAATTTTGACATCACTTCAATAGGTCAATTTAAGGTTGTTGGCTTTACTTCTTCTCGTGATTTTTTACTATCTAGCATTGGTTATGATAATTATAATAATGTTATTCAAGAGGCAAAAAGCAATCATGATCAAGAAAAAATTGTTGTTGAGTTATCTAATAATCCTGCTACTGCTTTAAAACAATTTAATCAATTATATAATAATGACTATCACTTTATTATAGATGTTTTTCATTATCAATCATATATTGAAAGTTATAATGTTGATCCAATGATTAATTTTGTCTCTAAAGGTGGCTTAATTTTCTTTACGATTTTAGCAATCGGTATTATGTGGACGATTATTTCCATTGAAATTGTCGATTCGCGTAAAGAAATTGGAATTATGCGTTCTATTGGATTAAGTGGAAGTAAAGTTTCTTTACTATTTATTATTCAATCTTTATGTATCAATTTATTGGCCTATTTTGTATCCATCCCTATTGCAATGCAATTTATTGAATTATATGGTCGTAATATAACCGATCCTTTAGGAGAAATTAGTTTATCACTATATACCCTTACCTATCGCTCACCGATTATTTTACTCCTATTTACGATAATAGTTACATTTATTTCTACTTTCATTCCATTAATAAAAATTATGTCAAAAAAAATTATTAATATCATTAATGAAAGAGATAATTAAAAAAGTATTAATCACATTGAAATTAATCAATTTGTGATTAATACTTTTTATTTTAAAAAATTGGTAACAATACTACTACTTTGACAATTATAAATAAAATTGGAAAAGTTAAAATTGATAAAAGGGTTGATAAAAAACATACTCTACTTGATAATTCCATTTCATTATTAAATTTAGAACAATATGTACTTACAACAGCCGATAGAGGTGCGCCGAAACCAATGACCATTATCATAATTGTATATTCATCAAAATTAATAATATTTACCATTTGTAATACTATTAAAAATAACAATGTCATTATGGGAATAATAATCGTTCTTGCAATTGCAATCAACCATGAATACTTATCCTTAAAAGCTTCTTTAATATGAGCTTCTCCTAAAATACAACCTATTATCATCATAGCAAGTGGAGTAGTTAACTTTTCCGCTGTTGAAATAATCATATAAATTCCCGGTAAAGTTTTATCAATTCTAAAAATAGAAAAATATTCATCATCAATATTAACTTTTGGCATAATTTCTTGTGTAACCCATATAAATAGACCAATTGCCATAGAAATCATGATAGGATTTAAAAAAATGCTTTTTAAAGTAAACTTTATTTTTTCTTTGTTAAATTTCAGTTTAGAAATAGCAAAATAACAATAAATATACAGAATCAATCGAAATGATAAAGTCATCATATTAGCAGGTATCATTATTTTTGAATATGAATCACTATATATTGTCTTTAAAACAGGAATAGAAAAAAATGTCAACTGTCCAACAGCCATAAAAATTGAAATAACAATTCTTTTGGATTGATCTATTTTAAATAAAACCAAATGACCCATCATAATAAAAATAATATAAAATAATAATGAAATGATGAAAACTAAAAAATTATCTATAAAATGAGCACTATTAAACTCTGTCATGAATGCTGAAAAAGCCATTGCTGGCAGAGCTATTTTTAAAACAATAATCGTTAGAAATTCCTTACCATTATTATTTATAATATTTTTTCTTCTTAAGATAAATCCTACAAAAATAAAACTTAATGATGTGAATATCGCACCTACAAAGTTTTCATCTGTTAAGATATCCATTATTATTTTTATCATGATTATCACCGTATGATTCGTATTCTATTGTAAATTTTTATATTTGCTATCTTTTTTTACCAAATATAAAAAGGATTAAGCAAGTATGTTTGGTTTTATTATATTTTCATTTCTATCATTTTGATAAAGAATTGCATCAATATGAAAAATATCTACTTCAATATTTTTATTTACTATTCATTTCTTCTTGTTTTTTTAATAATTTTATTTTTTTAGTACTATTAACAATCATAAATAAACCGATTGCAATGACTCCTAAACTCACAACACTTCCGGTTACAATATTCATAGTTAACATTTTAGAATCACTAGAAAAAGTAGCTATTAAAGCAACTTGTAATGATAAAATTGATACAGCCGCATCTGCTAAGTTAATATTTTTAAGTGACTGCCAAATAGGTTGACAATATTTTTGAACCTTAATGATATTGCATATAGCTATGATTATTTTATAAAACGTATAGGTAGATACAACATATATTAACAGACCAGCATAGACATGATATTTATTTGAAAATATCATTTGACCAATTGAAACACCAAGTGCGGGTGTTATAATTAAAAATTCAATACCTATATTTCGATATGTTTTCCATTTTTCTATTTCATCTATGTTAGAGTGATATGATTTAAAAATTTTACGATCTTTTTTTATGGCACTATATCGCATAAAGCCTAAAATTGAATGATATGCCGAAAGAGATGCATACCATATAGATTTACCAATTATTGCCATAACTCCTTCAAAAATAGCATAGGATGCATTAATCGCAAAAGAAATATTGGTTGATATTGTAATTCGAAAGCCATAATCATTGATAAACTTTCTCGTAAAAGTATATTTATTTAAAAACTGAATAATCGCTTGTTTTATTTGTTTTGAAAAATGAATTAATGTATAAATTGAATAACCAAAAGCAATTGTTGTAAAAACATATACTATATTACTAATTAAATCAGAAAAGTCTATATTTAATAGTAAAATAGAAAGGATAACTAAACAAATAGTTATAAAGTATACAATAAATAGCAATATTTTAGGTGGATGAATTAAGTTTTTCCAAATTTTTTTCATACTTTTATGCCTCATTTTCCAATCTAATAGTATTATATAATTTTTATGCTCATATTGATAGTAAAAATTGATTTTACTAGTAATTTTCTAAGTTTTCTCAATATTATTATTCAGTGAATGAAAAAATTTTTATATTTCATTAAGAAATTTGAATAGATGAAACCATATTCTATAGGATGGTAAATTTATAGTAAATGACATAGCTAACTAGAAGCACCTTATCTATATCAAAAGTTAGCCTCATAGTAATGGGCATCTTTTCAATTATCTATATTTCATATCCTTCAAAATTAAAATGATTAAATCTTTTTAATTGAATATCTAATAATTATTTTTTGTCTTTTATATGTCATTTTTTAAGATTATAAAATGCTTTCTGTTCTTTTTAAATTAAAGAACACTATTGACACCTTATTAAATAGATAATTTTTTTATTGTTATCTTATCTAACTTTCCATATTATAATTCTTCTCATTGCTTTTTACATTTCAACTATTTTTTTAATGGTAGTGGCCGTTCTAATTGTCAATTTATCCTTAATACTTTTGCTTGCTGTCTTTGTCCACCAATTTGTTTTTTGATACTCTTTTAGACAAAAAGACCAAAATATTGCTTTTTTATAGTTTTTAATTCTTTCCAAACCCTTTTTGGGCTCTCCTACCTCACCAAATACTTCGGAAAATGTTAGTGGAGGCATAATAAAAATTAAATTATCATAAATTTCCTTATTTTTATTATCCCACCATTCTGGTGCATTTTGTAGAATATCTTTCAATTCTTCTTTAGATATGATTAAAACTGGAATATCTAAATTAAATTTATTTTTTATCATCATTTCAATGTGTTTTGTCAGACTTTCCATATTATCTTCATTGCTTGAAAAAATTACATTTCCACTATTCAAATATGTCTTAACCTCTTTAAACCCAAATTCTTCAAAAATTGTTTTTAATTGCACCATTGAAATTTTATTTTTTCCACCTATATTAACACCACGTAAAAGTGCAATATATTTCTTCATATTTATTGATTCCTCCAATTTAGTTCATATCCAATACTTAATACTCTATACCCCATAATGAATCACAAAACATTCAAATCTAAATAAGTTTGTAACCAAAATATTGATAAAATCATTTATTTTAAATGACTTTTATCTTTAGTAAACACCAATTTCTCTTCTCACTCAATAATTTAGTAGTTTTTTTAAATCCATAATGGAAACATCCATTTTGATGGATATTTCTTCTATTGTCATACCAGCATTCAAAAAACGCTGTATTACCATCTTCATATTTTCACCTACTTCTATAAGGTGTCCATCCAAATCATAAAAACGAATTACACGCTGACCCCAACTATGTTCGGTGACTTCTCCTAAATAGTCAATGTTGGGATATTTTTTCAATTTATGAATAAAACCATCAAAATCATCTTCTTCAAATACAATTTCTACATTATTAGATTTTTTCCCTATATTTTCTTTTGCAATACCAACAAGCCAATCAAAATCTTGTTGCAATGCTAGACCGCAAGTAAAAGTGATATTTCTTCCATAATCTTGATAGACCTTTAGCCCAAATAGGCTTTCATAAAATTTTCTTGCAAGATTGATATTAGTTACAGAAATAACAGTACAAATATATTTCATCATTTTCTCCTTTCAAAAAAGTTGTTTTATATAATCTAATGGTTATAAGTATTTCTATAAAATACTTGAAAACATCTTAATTCAGAAATTTTTTAATCACAAAAAAATCAAATACTATTTTTTATATCTTTTGCATTAGAACAACCGTTTCTACATGATTAGTCCAACAAAACATATCAACACATACAACATTTGATATTTGATAGGCTGTTTTTAGTTCTTTCAAATCTCTAACAAGAGTTTCAGGATTACATGAAACATATATAATTTTTGATGGTTTGAAATGAATTATTGCTTTTAAAAACTCAACTGTTGAGCCACTTCTGGGCGGATCCATAATTATTGCATCTATTCTTGCACTCGTTTGTGATAATTTTTTTAAATAATGAGTAGCATCATCACAAATAAACGTTATATTTTTTATTTGATTAATCTTTGCATTTAAAATTGCTGCAGACACAGCTTGTTTATTGTTTTCAACACAAACAACTTCTCTTACATCATTTGAAAGAAACATTCCAATAGTTCCTACTCCACTATAAGCATCAATAATTGTTTCATAACCTTGAAAAGAAGCAAGTTCTCTAATTTGAGAGTACAATTTTAATGTTTGAAGAGGATTTACCTGATAAAATGATTTTGATGTGATTCTAAATGAAAAATCACCAAGTTTATCTATAATAAAACCCTGACCAAAAAGAATTTTTTCTTTTTCGCCCAAAACAATACTTGTCTTTCTCGGATTGATATTTTGAATAATTGTTTTAATTCTAGGAGAAATATCACGTATTCTTTTAATAACTTCTGATCTAGAAGGAAAAATATCGCTAGATGTTACGATTGTTATTAAAATTTCTTTTGTAAAAAAAGCTTCTCTAAGAAGAACATACCTAAGCAAACCACGTTTGGTATCCTCATCATATGCTCTAATCTTTAAATCATCAAAGATTTTTTTCAGTTGTTTTAATATCTCATTTTGTATACTGCTATGCATCACACAAAATGAAATATCTACAACTTGGTGGGAATTTTCTTGATAAAAACCACTTATTAATTTACCATGTTGAAATTTATAACTGATTATCATTTTATTGCGATAATGGAAATTTTCTTCTGCTTGAATTATGTTATTGATATTAATATCAAAACCATTATTATGAAAATTTTTATAAACCAGATCTCTTTTGAATTTGAGCGTTTCTGAATATTCCTTATCTAAAAATTGACAATTACCACATGTTTTAAAATACTTACAAATGCTTGTTTCATTCATATTCATTCTCATTTCGAATTTGAGCTATAACATCAATTGCTTGAACAAATTTTGTTATAATTGTTGTTTTTTCTTTTTCCGTTGGTTTAAATTCATAATATCCTTCATCATCTGGTAAATCAAAATGATTTCTTGTTTCAAATGGTATTTGATAAATATTGGCCAATTTAAAGTCTTTTCTAATCTCTTTTCCATACATAGTGCCTTTATAATATAACTCTGAATTTGTTAATATAACTTTACCAGTACCGACTTTTTTCAAGATATATTCATGATTTACTCCATAGTATAAATCAAAATTTCCCTCTAAGTATAAAGTATTATCTTTTACTTTTGAAATAAATTTACTTTTTTCAAATTCATACCAAACAGCCTCATCTTCCATTACTACACATTCATTACCAATTCCTTCAAATTTACCCCATTTATTCATAGTCATAGTATTTTTACAATTAGAACATATTAAACTGTTTTTATATGAAAGAATACTATCCATTTTATTGCATTTGGGACATAAATATAACATATCTTCCATACCTTTGACAAGAGATTTGGCTTGAATTGTATATCCATACTCTTTTATTTCTTTTCGGTCGTTTATATTTATTGCATCAACAGTTTTCTGATAAATTTCTTCATCACTCAATGTTTTTAAATCTAATTTTGTAAATACTTTCACAAAATTAATAAATATTGGACTTCTTCTGCGATATTTGCGCCACTTAGGATAGGCCATGTACGCTCCATGAAGTTGAATTGCATAAACATCAACATCACACATTTTCAATAATTTAACGATTGACTTATCAATTCTTAAATTGTCTCCATGCATAGTTGTTTGCCCAGCAGGAGCAATCGTAATTGGTAATTTCTGCTGTAAGGCTCTTTTGATTTTTTTTATTGTTCCAATGTCTGGTTTAAATTGTTCTTTGGAAATGGCTTTGACCATATTTAAGATTATTCTTAGTGTCTTATTATAATAAAAATGACTTGAAGCAACATATGATGCTCGTGTTAGTCCAAATCCAATGGTAGTTAGGAAGTGATCTTGATTAGAGGCATGATTATATATTACAATACATCCTTCTTTTTTATTTCTTTTCTTGAAGATTTTCCTATTTACTTTTATGCGATTTTTGAAAAACATATATATTCTACTTCCGATTGAATATATGAACCAAGCAATCATACTTGGTTTTATTTTTTCCTTTTTTTTAATATTTTTTGACATTATCAATCTCCATATATTATATTCATATTTAACCAATTATTTATTATACTATATTTCGACACAATTGTAAACTAATCCGATTACTGAATAATTAACCATTTGCTTGCTTTTTTTTATTTTTTGTAATATAATATATTAGCATATGCCACTGTGGTGAAATGGTAGACGCGCTGGACTCAAAATCCAGTGGTAGCAATACCGTGTCGGTTCGAGTCCGACCAGTGGCACCATAAATGAAAAAACACAGGTTTGATATAGTACAATATACTGTTTCAAACCTTTTTTGTTTTTATTTTTAGGTGTAATAATTAATTTGTCTAATATATTTGACAAAAAATCAAAGAAGATGTAAAATAGGATTGTCTAATATAATTGACAGGTGATGATGGTATGATAAATGAAAAGTTAAGAAAAGCTAGAATTGAGAAAGGATTGTCTCAGACCGAACTTGCTAAGTTAATAGGTGTATCAAGACAAACCATTAATATGATAGAAAATAATGATTATAATCCTACGATATTATTGTGTTTAAAAATATGTAAAATTCTTGGTAAAACGTTAGATGAATTATTTTGGAGGTAACTTATGTTTGATGATGAAAGAATAACTATAACTTGTGGAAAGATATTCAGAAAAGGAATACTAATAGCTACTATACTATCTTTTTTATTTATAATATTAAAATCCTTTACATTTATAAATTTCTTTTCAGTTGAAACTTTATTTCTAAATACTGGTGAACTATGTATATTCTTTGTAGGTATTTATATTTTGATTGTTGGTGAATTTAATGATCAATTTGGTGTAGAAAAAGATGAAAGATACTACAGTGAGAAATTTCAATATTATATTAAAAAATCAAAATTATTTTTAATAGTTTCTTTATTGGGTTTTGCTATTTCAATTCCTTTCTTTATTAGATTTCCAGAATCATCAAGTGTTCCAGTAAATACATTAATTATTTTATTAGAACAAATAGGATTTATATTTTTAACATATGAATTTAGAAAAAATAGTATAAATTTCAATTACACATTTATTGATGATAATAATAAGTTATATTATAAAAAGGTATTTAAAAATATATTAAAATTGTTTATTATGATTTCAATAGTGTACTTAGTATCTATAGTTATTGGAATTTTAATATGTTTTGATATAATTTTAAGTTACTTACTTGCAACATTATTAGCTTATATAAATTCAGTTTTAATCTTAAGTACAATTTATTTCATAATTTCTATGATTGAAAAGATTATGTATAATGAAGAAGAAAAGAATACCAAGTATTCAAAGGGATTATTATTTATTTTTTTAACAGTAATTGCTTTAACAATATCAAGTTCAATTATTACAACATATTTTTATTTAGTTTCAACAGGTATAAAAGAAGGACCAGAATTGGTTGTTCTTGTTTTAAAATATAACAAAATAGAAAGATATCTAAAATATTATTTAATAGCTTTTGCTGGATTTGGTTTTGCTAGTGCATTAACATACATAAATAAAGATAGGAATAGCAAAATAACAGTTTCTATATTGATCTTTATGTTAATTATGATGGCATGTTTAAATACTGTAATTCCAATAATTAATTTTATAGTTGTAAAAAATAATGAAGAACTAGTAACAATGTTTATGAAAACTAATTTATATATAGGTTTCGGTTTAAAAATAATTTTTAAAGCAGCAATGATGATGTTATTAATTTCTATTTCCAAATTTTTTAATAATAAAAATCTTGTTTTGATTTCAGGAATAATGACTTTTGTATTATGTATTATAGGTATATTATTACAAATGTTACAAGTACAAAATTGGTACTTGTATTCATTAAGTTTCAATATTTTAGAGATAATAATTATTAGTGTATTTATAGTTGGATTAAAAGTAATGAATAAACCACCTGCATTATTATAATAATTAGTAATAACAACTCTTATATATAAATATAAATTTTGAAAAAGCCTATAAAAGAATTAATGTTTTAGTAATAAATAATACTTGAACTTTACATTAAAAATAGTCATTTTACAATTTTTTAACTGCTTCACAGAGATGAAAAAACTTTACTTTATGATAGTTTATTAAAATTAAAAATTATCAAAAACGTATATAATGATAATTAAAAACAAGGTGTGCAAAAAAACGATAGGGATGTGCACATTGTATTAAAATGGTTCATCTTAGCCATAAATGAACAAATGCTTTGATACAATAAACAAAAGGTGTCAAAGTTTTTATTTTGCATAAAACAAGTGTTTTATCAGTTGAAATGCTCTTTTTTTGCTTTTAGGACAATTTTAGCCTTATGTTGTTTTATTTTTGAGTCTATGATAGAAAGTTGGTATTAAAAATATCTTTCAAACGTGGACAAGTGTTACACTCGCCAACGATTCCCCTTTCACTAGGAAACAATTATATGAATTAGTCTTATTTTTTAAGATTTTAATAATATTATGTGTTCAAATGCAAAAGTAACACTAAGTAACAAAGAAAAATATGTAATTTAATATATAATTATAGTGCGAGGTGAACTATAATGAAAGAATTTAAAACAAATTTAAAAAACTATAGAGTCGATAATGGATACACTCAAGAATTATTAGCAAAGTTACTAAACGTTTCAAGATCTACAGTAGCTAAATGGGAAAATGGATTAGGCTTGCCAACAGAGGAATCTATAAATGATATTTGTAAAATTTTTAGTATTACGAGAGATAAGTTATTTGAAACTGAGAATACTAATGAATTAATATTAGAAAAAAATAAAAAAATTATTAAATATAAAAAACATAGAAATATAGCTTTATTGATTTTTATAATTATAGCGTTAATTACCTTTGTTTGCTCTTATACAAATAATAAGCCAAAGTATTACTATAATGAATCTAATGTTGAATTTAAACTATATAACACAACAGTATTAGAAAATTCATTACAAATTGATACAACAGATGGATATGTTTATTCAAGACTTGAAATTCATTCAATAGATTTTACAACCAATTCTAAATTATACGCTGTTATAATTGATACACACTTTACACCTGGAAGCATTGCTCATGCAAATAATTTAGCTGGATATGATAAAAATGCTAAATTAGGTTATGGAAAAGTTTCTATGGATTTGGGAAATAATACTATGGATTATATCTATAGTTACCCTAATAATTCTGATGATATACATTTTATAAATCCTAATTTTGATGGTGAACTTATTATTGATGAAGTACAATTTTGTGGAATCACGCTATCTCCTAGTAGCGGTAATTATGCATGTAAAATAGAATATGTAAAAGAAAAAGATGGAATATACGCATCATTAATCAATTCTTTAGAAGTTGAAAACAATAAAATCACACATGTTGAAATTCCACAAGAAAAATATACTGATTTATCTATGGAGATGAGAACTGTTTATTTTTTTGAAAAAAATAATAGGGATAATTTAGGTAATGATATAGAATTTTCAATTGAATATGAAATGAATATTGATAATAAATACTATACTAAAAAAATAAATTACAGCGGACAGAAGTTTAAAAATATATTGTAATTCTATAGGGGTTTCGATTTTGTATTCAAATTGGCCATCTCTTACATTTTTAATATTCAAAATCATATCCCTTTTTATTTAAAATAAAAATGGTTTCATTGTATAAATTGCAGTGAAACCATTTTCTTTTTTTAATGATATATAATTTATTTTCGATAATCTATTCTAATAAATGGCTCATCAATTTGCTCATCAGTAATTAAATGATATTTACTAGGGTGTCGATATGCATTGCCATGAATCTCATTTTTTCGATAATCACGCATCATATCTAAAGAAAAAGTTGCATAATAAATTCCAGCTTCCAATCCTGCTTCTAGTATACAAGTATCTCTTGATTTGTCAACAGTTGGTAAATAAGCAACTCCATCAAATGCAGATGAATGACCATTGCAATCTGGATATCCTTTAGGGTAATTACAAGTAGCAATCCCAATCATATTTTCAAATGCACGTGCTCTAAGTTGAGATAACCGATTGATTTCCATTGGACAAGCATTAGGAACAATAATGATCTCAGCTCCTTTTAACATCAGAATACGTGCACTTTCAGGGAATTCTCTATCATAGCAAATCATAGCACCTATTTTAAGATTTCCTTTTTCAGTATTCAGATTAGCAACATAAAAATCATTACCTGGAGTTAAATTTTTTTCCAAATCAAAATCACAAGTATGAACTTTTGCATAAGTTAATATTTGTTTACCAAAACGATCAAATAAAATAACTGTATTTCTAGGAAGAGGTTCATAACTTTCTAAGAAAGTTATAGCTATAGCCAAATTTAATTCTTGAGCTAATCTTTGAAAAACTTTTATAAATTTACTATCTACTGAAATAGCATTTCTTTTTAATTCCTCTACATCATTGACCATTTTATAGCCATTACTCCACATTTCAGGAAATAATACTATATCTGCTCCATCTTTTTTAGCTTTTCTACATGCTCTAATTCCTATTTCAAGATTTTCATCTATATTATTACCTGGCATTATTTGTAATAGTGCTATTTTAATCTCTTTCATCACTTACCTCTTTTTAGCCAACTACTTTTTTACTCTATCATATTTTTTAATAAAACCAACCCCTAACGGATATGGTCCTGTATGAACACCAATGGTTGCTCCAATTTGAATGAGTAAAACATCTTCTCTTTTTAAGATTTCTTTTAGTTTTTCATTATACAATTTTCCTTCTTCTATATCATAACCATAACCTGTAATAAATTGATAATCATCGGGATTTTCTTTGTTTTCTTTAAAATAATTAAGTGCTGCATCAGTTGCTTTTAAAAAAGATTTTTTTCTCGTAAAGGAAATTCCTGCTGAAAAAATTTCTCCATCTCTTAAAACGATAATAGGTTTTATTTTTAAAGTGGCTCCTACTATTCCTACTAATTTGCCAATTCTACCACCTTTTCTTAAATACTCTAAGTTACCAACTGTAAAAAAGATTCTTCCTGTTTTTCTCATAGCATTTGCTAATTTAATTGCCTCATCATATGTTTTGCCATCTCTTTTCATTCTTGCTATTTCTAAGACTAAAAGTCCTTGTACTCCCGTATTTACCATTGAATCAATAACAGTGATTTTAGCATTTGGATATTTTTCTAAACAATTTTCCTTTGCAACACTAGCACTATTATAAGAACCACTAAATTTGCTGGTGATGCAAACGCAAATTATACTATTTCCTGCTTTTATTTGTTCTTCAAAAACATCCTCATAATCTGCTACAGATGGTAAAGTAGTTTTCGGATTTAAATTACTTTCATTGACCATTTTTTCATAAAAATCTCTAACTTGCAAATTTACTCTTTCTTTTAAATAATCATTCCCATCTAGCGATACATAAAAAGGAACTACTTTTATATTATTTTCCTTAATTAACTCATCTGGCAAATCACATGAGCTATCGCTAACAATTACATAATTATTGTCTTTATCTTTCATTAATTTTCTCCTTTACAATTATTTGATTGATATCATTTAATATTTCAATTAGCGTTATACTTTTTTCTACTCCTAACTCTTCTATTAATTTAAGTATTTTATTATCTAATACTATCAGTTTTGAAACAATGGCTTCTTCTCCTTTTTCAGTAAGTGAAACTATTATTTTCCTTCGATCATCACTTTTTCTCTTTAATAACACTAATTCTTTTTCATGAAGTGAATTTAAAATTGCTGTCACTCTTGATTTTGTGATACCAAGTTTAAGACTGATATTAGTAGGAGTTACGTCTTGTTTTTCTTTTAGAATATAACTTAAAACGGCATGTTCTCCTTCTAACATTTCGGCAATACTGCTAGCTTGATTACTAATATATAACTGTAATAATGCTTCTATGAATTCATTTTTTAGATTATTAGATAATTCCATTTTATTCTTCCTTCAATTTAGTTAATAGTATTAATTATTAATACTATTAACATTTTATACTAATATTAAGTAATTGTCAATTAGATTGCAAATAAATAAAAGTGATGTTATAATTATATACATCAATAAGGAGAAAAATATGAAAAATATTGAAAGATTTTTAAATTATGTTAGATTTGATACCCAGTCAAACCCATATTCAAATATTTCACCAAGTACAAACGGACAAATAAACTTTGCACAATATTTAGTCCAAGAATTAAAACAAATTGGACTTCATCATGCTTTTTTAGATCAATATGGATATGTGTACGGGTATTTGGAAAGCAATAGTTTATCAACATTAACTATTGGTTTGATAGCACACATGGATACTAGTTTTGATGCATCAGGTCAAAATATAAAACCAACAATTATTGAAAAATATGATGGAAGCGATATTATTCTAAATGAATCTTTAAAAATGATATTATCCCCCAAAGAATTTCCTTCTTTAAATCAAAAAATAGGACACACAATAATCCATACCGATGGAACTACCCTTCTTGGAGCCGATGATAAAGCAGGAATTACCATCATCATTTCAACTATTGAAACAATTATTTCAAACAATTTAGAACACCCAAATATTATTATTACTTTTACTCCCGATGAAGAAATAGGTGAGGGAACTAAAAATTTTAATTATGATTTTTATAAAGAAAGAAACTGTAATTTTGCTTATACGATTGACGGATCAAATATTGAAGAAATTAATTTTGAAAATTTTAATGCGGCAAGCGCTCATATAAAAATAAAAGGCAAATCGATCCATCCAGGTTCTGCTAAAGGCAAAATGATTAACAGTCTATTCATAGGAATGGAATTTCAATCAATGCTTCCACATGAAGCAATTCCATCATTAACAGATGGGTATGAAGGATTTTTTCATTTGAATAGAATGCAGGGTTCTGTAGAAGAAACAAATCTAGAATATATCATTCGAAATCACAATACAGAAATGTTTCATCAACAAAAAAATTTAATGATTGAAATTCAAAATTATTTAAATAAAAAATATAATCAAGATCTCGTTACGGTTACTGTAAAAGATTCTTATTATAATATGAGAGAATTGATTTTAAAGCATCCATCAATCCTAGAATATGCAATCAAAGCAATGAAAAGAAATAAAATAAATCCAACCTTCGTTCCGATAAGAGGAGGAACAGATGGTGCCCAACTATCTTATAACTTTATTTATACACCAAATCTTGGAACGGGTGGAGAAAATTTTCATGGTCCATATGAATATTTAGACGTAACAGACATGAACAAAATGATTGATATTTTAATAACAATTTTCAAAATTATAACTGAAGAAAAATAAAAATGTAAAATCTATCATTTAACTTTAAATAGACCCTACTAAAGGTAGTTTTTGACTATCTCTAGTAGGGTCTATTTTCTCTCTTAAAAAACAAATCATTTTTTCATAATACTCTTTTTTTATTATTTAATCGTATCAAGAATTATTTCTCTTGGCAAAATGGTTTTATCACTCATTAGATAAGAATCTAAAACCATTTGAATAGCTTGTTCAGTATTTTGTCCATTTGTATAAATAGTAGCCAAAATATCACCTTTAGATATCTTATCACCTACTTTTTTATTTAAAACAATTCCTACACCTAAATCAATCTTATCATCAATAGTTGCCCGACCAGCTCCTAAAAGCATTGCGGCCTCACCAATCATTAATGCATTAATTGTTTCAACATAGACATTTTCATCACTCTCATATTCTAAATCGATCCTTTCATTTGCAATTGGTAAAATACTATAATCATCAATTACTTGATCGTTACCTTCTTGATACTTAATCATTTCTCGTAATTTTTCTAATCCTAATCCATTAGATATTGCCATTTCAACTAATTTTTTGGCTTCATCATAAGATGATGCTTGTTTACAAACTAGTAAAATTTCTATTGTTAATTCTATACAAAGTTTTGTAAAATCTTTAGGACCTCTTCCTTTTAAAGTTTCCACTGCTTCAATAATTTCTAATGAATTTCCGATTGCAAACCCTAATGGTTGTGACATATCTGTAATAGTTGCAACAACATCCTTTTTGGCTTTTCTACCAATTTCCACCATAATTTTGGATAACTTAACTGCGGATTCTATATCCTTCATAAAAGCACCACTACCAACTTTAACATCTAAAACAATATGATCAGCACCGCTAGCTAACTTTTTAGACATAATTGAAGAAGCAATCAGTGGTATCGAATCAACGGTAGCTGTAACATCGCGAAGTGCATAGATTTGTTTATCAGCAGGAGCAATATTCTTACTTTGCCCAATAATGGCGATGCCTATTTCATTTACCTGCTTAAAAAAAGAATCTGAATCTAATTCAATCCTAAATCCTGGAATCGATTCTAATTTATCAAGTGTACCACCTGTATGTCCAAGACCTCTACCACTCATTTTAGCTATTTTCACACCTAGTGCTGAAGCAAGTGGACCTACAACCAAACTTGTCTTATCCCCAACTCCTCCAGTTGAATGTTTATCACATTTGATGCCTTCAATTCTAGATAAGTCTATGCTATCACCACTTTTTAACATCTCATTTGTTAAATAGAAAATTTCATCATTATTCATACCATTAAAATATATTGCCATTAATAAAGCACTCATTTGATAATCAGGAATCTTTCCATTTACATATTCACCAATTATAAAGGCAATTTCTTCTTCTGATAAATTATTTTTATTTTTTTTCTTTTCAATTAACTCAACCATTCTCATAAGTCATTCTCCTTATACTTACTCAATCATTATACCACATCTTTATCTTTTTTACAACAGAATATATAAAATGAGGATTTTAAAATACATCCTCATTTTGTTGTTGAATTTGAAATTTTTTTAACATTCTTTTGTTCACTTTCATTGTTTTATGATTATGACGAATATCATTGATGGTTTTTTTAACTTTCTTTTCTAAATAACTAGCTAATTCCTGAGTCGTATAATGCATACATATTTCACTAGGCATTACTTCAACAATCTTAATATATACTGGGGTAAAAACAAAAGGAATACTTAGTCTTTTTCGATATGATCCATCAATGGCACACATCACCAACAAAGCATCTGTTTTATGCATAATTTTAAATGAACCTGCTTTAAAATGATGCATACCTATTCCTCTAGATCTTGTTCCTTCTGGAAAAATAAAAAAATTAACTCCACTTTTTACTTCCTTTATAATAGTAATCATTGACTTCATTGCACTACGATCATCACTACGATCAATTGATACGCCTCCTAAAGCTTTTGCCATTCCCGATGCTAATTGCAATTTTGAAATTGACTCTTTGTACATTGTCGCATGAGGAAACTGATGCAAAACTGTGTAATAAATTAGTGGATCAATATAACTTTGATGATTAGAATAAAAAACTAAAGTTTTATTGGGGTTTATAGTATCTAATCCCTCAATTTTTATCCTAATTCCCAACCAAAAACAAGAAAATCTTGAGATATCAACCATAAAACGCCATCTTTTTTTATCATGAGGATTATACGTTTTTGCAAAATGATTACCAACAATGGGTAGTAAACTAACAATAAGTAGACAAAATAAAAATATAATCACTAAAAAAATCAAAATTGTATAAAGAATGGTAAAACCAATTGAATAATCATTTAAAATAAAAATTATTGGACATAAAATTAAACTTCCAAAACCGATAATCAAAGACAATATAAAAATCATTTTTTGATCCTCTCATAAACTTCAAAAGTTAAATTATCTTTTTTTTCTCTACTTAGTAATTTAAATTCCGCAAAATTTATGTTTGGAAAAAAAATATTTCCTATATGCTTACCGCTTACTCTTGTTAAATATAATCTTTCCACTTTTGAAAGCAAATTTTCATAGACCATCTTGCCCCCAATTACAAATAACTCTTTGTCGCTATAACTTTCAATTAATGCATCTAAATCTTTCACAACAATTCCACCAAGTGGTAATTGCGTTTCATACGTTAGAACATAATTTTCCCTTTTAGGAAGGGGCTTACCCAATCGATTAATAATTGAAAGATAAGTATTATATCCCATAAGTACGGCTTTACCTGTAGTTACTTTTTTAAAATACTTCAAATCATTTGGTTCGTACCAAGGCAATTCATTATTATTGCCAATCAAAAAATTATCATCTACTGCTACAATTAAAGATAACATTATACAGCCACCTTTCCCTTTATCCCTTTATGTGGATTGTAATCAATGAGTTCAAAATCCTCATAAACAAAATCTTCAATATTCTCAGTTTCTCTATTGATTTTCATTTTAGGTAATTCTCTTGGTTTTCTTGCCAATTGTTTTTTGATTTGTTCTAAATGATTATTATAAATATGAACATCACCTAATGTATGAATAAAACTGCCAAGTTCTAAATTACATACTTTTGCAACCATCATTGTTAAAAGTGCATACGAAGCAATGTTAAAAGGAACTCCTAAAAATAAATCAGCAGAGCGTTGATACAACATACAAGATAATTTCCCCTCATTGACATAAAATTGAAACAATGAATGACAAGGGGGTAAGGCCATTTGATCAATTTCTAAGGGATTCCATGCGCAAACGATTAAGCGTCTTGAATCTGGATTATTTTTTATGTCTAAAATAACATTCTTAAGTTGATCAATAGAGTATTTATCAATTCCAAAATGACGCCACTGTTTTCCATATACGGGACCTAAATCACCATATTTTTTGGCAAATAATTCATCATTTTTAATTTTATCAATAAACTCTTCAATTGTTTCTCCTAAATACTCACAACTATTTTTATACTTTTCATAAGGCCATTCGTTCCATATACGAACATCATGATCAACAAGATATTTTATATTGGTATCACCTTTAATAAACCATAATAGTTCATATATGATTGATTTCAAATGTACTTTCTTAGTAGTCAAAAGGGGAAAACCATCATTTAAGTCAAATCGCATTTGAGCGCCAAAATAAGAAATGGTTCCTGTTCCTGTACGATCGTTTTTTTGGTGTCCTTCAGTCAAAACTTTTTCGCATAATTCTAGATATTGTTTCATCTCATACTCCTTATGTTTTTTTGTAATTATATCACAAAATATAGTTATTTTCGACTTATTAACATAGTAAATTTATCCCATTTCTCCAACTGCTTCTTTATATGATTGACTACGCTTTGAATTAGAGTGAATAAAAATAACTCTTTCACCAATGATTTCTAATATCGATATTTTCTTTTTGAAAATTTGACTTTGGTCTGCAAAAGATACTTCCGTATCCTTCATTGCTACTCTTCCTTTGACCCCTACAATATCACCTTTTTGAGTATAGTCACATGTACTTTGAGCGACTCCATTCCAAAGTGTTATTTTAATAAAATCTGTCTCATAATTGCCATCCATATTTTTAAATGGTCTAGTTACAGCTAATGTCAATGTTGCAACATTGACATCGTTTTCATAAGAACGTAAAATTGGCTTTTCAACAATCCTACCTATTAAAGTTACCTGATTTATCATATTTTCCCTCCCTAAAAAATGATACATCAAGTATACAATAAAAATGCATTTTATTCAAATTCCCTATTTTTATTTTTTTGTAAATTTTTTATACTATTTGAAAAATATTTAAAGTTTACCTATCCTTTTTTATCATCCATATTGTTTTTTCATTATATTTTTTAACTCATTGTCAAAAAGCATAATTTAGAGATTTTCTGGTATTTTTTTAAAATTATTGTTAAAAATAAAAATATATGGAGATTTTAATATGAAGACAAACAAATTTCAATATTTATTTTTTAATTGTTTTTTATTAGTGGGGGCAGCTTCAATGGCTGTTTCTAATATTATGATGAGAAATTATACCAATAATGCCTATCTTGTTTATTTATTTTTACTTCCATTTATTTTACTAACCCCATTTCTTCTTCCTAATTCTAAGCAATCACTAAAAATCTGTCTCAATAATACATTATTAAGAATCCTATTTCTTGCTTATCAATTAATTTTTAACTTTATTTTAATTATCGTATATTTAAAAATTACAAATGACTTTTACTATAGTTTAACTTCACCTACGATTATTCTAATCTTATTTCTTCTTGTTGCGGTATTTTTTTCTACTTATGGTGTTAAGAATATTTTTCATATTGGTTTTGTCATATCGCTTATTACTTCTTGTTTGATGCTTTTACCATCTATTAGTACTATAAAATATGATTTTAATTTATTAAAAGATGCCGAAGTAGTAATTGACTCCTATTTACCACTCTTAGGATTTATTTTTATTTATTTGGATATTTTGATTACACCCATTTTTTTACCCAATCAAACCATTTCAAAAAAACATTATTTTATTTTATTTCTAATAGCAACAATCATAAATACCTTATTAATATTACAAAATTATCTTTTCTTTGATTTTCAATATTTTATAATGACAAAATTTCCCTATATTACAAAATATTTGGTTTTCAGCAATTATCATCATTTTGAACATTTAGATTTATTATATTTAATTTTTATTACTATTTATTTTTTCTTTAGAATCAGTCTAAATATTGAATATTCAAGAATTTTTCTTAAAATAAAAAGAAAGAATTATTTAGTTTTTACTATTCCAATTTTTTTATTTATCTTAGTTTATATTTCACCAAACTTTAATATTACAATGATAGCAATCAATTGGATTATGTTTAGTTGCACAGTGACTATCTTTTTGTTCCTTATTTTATTTAAAATCATGTCAAGAAGGAGGAAAGAATGAATAAAAATATTGAAACTTTTATAAATACAATTAAAATAAATGATGATATTTGTATTGCTAATGCTTCAATTCATCAACTAGAATATACCATTATTTATATGGTAGAATTGGTTGATATTAAGAAGTTTGATTTACAAGTTAAGCCTCTCATTACTAAAGAAAGTTTTAATCATCTTAGCGATTTATTTGGAGGTCTTTGTAAAAATATTTCAGATATTTCTACCACTAATCTTGAATTTTTACTATATAGTGGAAAGATTTTGGTATTTTTTGACTCATATTTTTATTCCTTTGAATTTAGTAATAAACCAAAAAGATCTATTAGTACGAGCAAAATTGATCCAGAAGATCCTATGGCTAGCCAAGATGGCCTAATTGAAGACTTAAATGTTAATTTGACTTTAATCAAAAGAAGATTAAAAACCAGTGATTTGCGCGTTAATAAATATCAGTTAGGTCTCATTTCAAAAACAGAATGTGCAATTTTATACCTACAATCATCCTATGATAAATATAGTCTTGAACTTGTTTTGAGTAAATTACGAACCATGAAAAATGAAATTGTGACCTCAATTGATGATATTAATATTTTGTACGATAACAATTCTTTATTACCTCAAATTTTTAATACAAGTTCACCTGAAATTATTGTTGATTCTTTAGTCAATGGAAGAATTGTCATCCTCTTAGATAATACTCAAGTAGCAACTATTTTACCTGCTAATTTGTCAACCTTTACTGTATCTAAATCATATGTAAATACACCTAGATTTTTTTCCATTTTTAATCATATTTTGATATCACTTTTTTTCTTTTTATCGCTTTTTATGATGGGCCTTTTTATTGCCATCATAAATTTTCATCCTAGTTGTCTTTCTATCCCCTTACTTGCAAATATGAAAATAACCGAAAGAGGAACAAATTGGCCAATGTTTTTTGAAGTTTTAATTGTATATTTACTTTTTGAATTTTACCGCTTTGCAACTAGTAGATCGACAAGTAATTATATTCAAAATATTATTATAATACTCGGTGGATTATTTATAGGTCAAAATGCTATTGAATCTGGCACTATTGGTACAATTGTTCTTTTTATGACTTCAATCTCATATATTGCCGTATTTGCAGTAACAAGTAATGTGTATTTGATAACTTCAATTAACATCTTAAGATTATTTATTTTAATCATGTCTTATGCGATGGGAATTCTTGGTTTTCTACTTTCTTCGATTATTACTATTTTTTATTTATATAAACAACACAATAATTCAAATTACTATTTATACCCCTTTATACCATTTAACAAAAAAGACTTTTTAAAATTTTTTGCCCCATCTAAAACGAAAGAAACGAAGGTGACAAAATGAAAAAATTTATAATTACTTTAATTATAATTGTATCTTTTTTCCCTTTTTTCACCAAAAAAAATGATTACCAAGACATCAGCAAGGTTGTCTACATTAGTAGTATTGGTCTAGACTATGATGAAAAGACCAAAGAATATACCATTTATTATTATATTTTAAATAATTTTAATTTGACAGGTGCACAACTTTCTTCAAGCAATATAGATGATTTATCTTATATGGTCAAAATCAGCGATACTAATTTTGCTAGAGCCTTTAGTTCTATTAGAAAAAAAACAAATATTGGTATTCATTATACACACTTAAAAACGGTTATTTTGTCAAATCATTTTGTAGGTCAAATTCCTATTCTTGATTTTTACAATTATATTAGAGATTTAAATCAAATATATTTGAATTTTTATTTATTTACTACCGATTCAAAAATTGAAGATTTATATAATATTCAAAATTTCTCTGATGTTTCTGCATATCATACTATTCTTATTAATCCCAATTTAATCAAAACCTATAAATTAGTAACCTTTATCGATTTTGCTAAAGAGATTTTAAAACCCAATTATACTTTTCTAATTCCTCATGTTTCTAGTGTTCCTGATACTTTTTCTAAACAAGACAAAGAATACTTATCTTTAGAGATGGATGGATATAGTATTTTACAAAATGATTATTCTATTAAAACTTATATCACCAAAGAATATCAATCACTTCGTTGGTTAATCAATTTGCCTGATCAACATTTTCAAATCGATAAATATGAAATTTATCTTAAAGATGGTAAATATAAAATTAAAAACAAAAAAGATAAAATTATTATTTATTATAAATTATCCGCTGTTTTAAATCTAAATCCTGAAGACGAAAAATTAGTTGACGTTAAAGAAAAACTAGAAAAGAAAATTGCAGATGACATTATGAAACTTATTTCCCTAACAAAAGAAGATAATATAGATATTTTTAATTTAAACTATTTAATATCACCTGATTCATTATCCGATAAAAAAATTGAAGTGGAAATTAATTTAAATTTAAATTAAAAATTCGCAAATTAAACTTGCGAATTTTTTTCTTTTCTTGGAAAAATTGTAAAAGTTGCAACACTTTCTAGGTTAAAATATTTTCTTTGTTCTTTTACATCATCAATCGTTATCGCTTCTAATACTTCTATTGAATCAAATATTGTTAAATTATCAAAATCTGCTTCTACCATTGAATTTGCAATATATTCTAAAGAATTAAAACGTCTAATCGCTCTAGATAAATATAATTTTTTAAATCTCTCAAAATCTTTTATTTCAATATCATTATGTTTGATTTTATCAATGATTTCCTTTATTTTCTCTATAAAAATTTCTGGATTTTCTGAATCAACATTAATTAATAGATGTCCATATGTCAAATCATAATATAATGCATATTCAAAACTATTATTGATAATATTCCTATTCATCATCTCTTCATAATATAATGAAGACTCATCAAAATAAATATCTATTAAAATTTCCAAAGATGTAAATTTTCTCAAAAAATCTTTAGGTTGATTTTTTTCACTAGGAAACTTTAAACCAACAGAAACTTTAGGTGAAGTTACATTCATATCAATAAAGCTATTTTTCTGATTTACCGTTTCATCTTCTAAATGATATTTTCTTTCAATACTAGTAGGCTTGGGAAACTCTTTTTTTGATTGATTCTCCTTAATTAGTTTTAAAATTTCATCTTTATCAAACTTTCCAACAATAGCCAAAACCATATTACTAGGATGATAGAAAGTATTATAACATATATAAAGCAAATCTTCATTAATTTCCTTTATGGATTCAACAGTTCCACCAATTTCATTTCTTATATTATTTTGTTTATATAGTGCTTTTAATATACCATAATATTGAATATTTTGTGGTTGATCTAAATACATTAATAATTCTTGTTCAATAATTCCTCTTTCTCTTTCAATACCATCTTTATTGAAATATGGTTTTTGAACAAAATTTAACAAAAGTTCTATATTTTCCTTGACATCTGAAGTTGTCGAAAATAAATAGGCAGTTTGATAATTAGTAGTAAAAGCATTCACATCTGCTCCTAATGAAGCAAAAATATTAGAGGCATCCGTACCATCTTCATTTTCAAATAATTTATGTTCCAAAAAATGAGCAATTCCTTCAGGAGTTTTCAAATAATCCTTTTGACCAAGTGGAATAAATTCAATATCACGTGAACCATATTTAGTAGAAAAAATAGCATATGTTTTATGAAACTCATTTTTAGGCATCAAGTAGACTTTTAAACCATTATCTAATATTTCAAGATAGTATTTTTCTTGAAGTTTTTTGTTTTCAAATATTTTCATAGTGTCCCCTCTAACATAAATATTGTATCCAGTTTTAAACTTTTAGCTGCTCTCATAATCTCATCTTTAGTAATTTTTTCAATGCTAGCAGCCTTTTCCTCTGGAGATTTTTCCTTCAAATCCGATACTTCTTTTATTATTGCTGATGCACCATATGATGGTTGATCCGCTAATTTATATTGAGCATTAATTAACATCTTTTTTGTTAATTTCATTGTATCATCATCAATTATTCCATTTTGATAATTTTCAATTATTTTATTAACTATATCTTTAAATTTAGAAAATTGATCAGCACTTATTCCAGCATGAATAACAAAAGTTCCTTTTCGTGAATTATAGTCACTGCTAATTGAATATGCTAAACTATGTTTCTCTCTAACTTCTTGAAAAAGGGTCGAATGAAAAAATCCCCCCAACATATGATTAAGTAAAAACATACCATTGTATAATTCATCATTTTCTCTAATTTCACTACGATACCCCATTAAAACAATGGATTGTTTATTTGCTTGTTTTTCAATAATCTCGTTAACTTTTTCTATTTGTTTAGTTTCCAAATCCAAAAAATTTAATTCTTCTTTTTGATAAGTGTTAAAACTAATTTTATCAAAAGCAGTTTTAACCGTATTCAAATCAATATCACCAATAACGTAAAAAACCTTCTTAGCCATCATCAATTTTTCATATTCTTCTTTTACATTATCCAATTTTACTTTTTTAGCCTCTTCATATGACGAAGCAACGGAATATTTACAAGTCTCGTTAGGATACATAATATCAACAAATTTCAATGTTGCATATTGGTTTTTATTATCATAAACTCTTTCAATATCTTCAATTAGCAATGATTTTTCTAAAGCAAAATATTCTTCATTAAAATATGGCAAATTAATAGCATCATTCAGTAAATCGACTGCTTCTTGAAATAGATTTTCTTCACAATTTTCTAAAAATTTATCATTAATAGAACGAATAATAAAATTCATATTATTTACTAATCCGATTCTACTAAAGCCTACATATAAACTCATACCATATAAATCTTCTAAATGATGACTAAATTTTTGTTCTGATGGATATTTTTGATTATATTTCATTAAAATATTTGAAAGAATTGAATTTTCAACTAATCCTTTTTTATCTAATGGTCTAAAAAAATATGCCCCAATCGTAAAAGTCTTAAATTTTTTATTTGGTATGTGATAAAGCGTATAACCATTCATTTCTATTTTATTTATTTTCATATCATTACCTCCAAAAAGGTCATTTTTATTATAACCAAAAATTTACGTAATAAACGATTTAATCAATTATTCATAAAAAACAAAAGATGTTTGATAAAATAAACCACTTGGAAAACCAAGTGGTCTTTCTATTTTGCTAAATTCAAAGCTATTTCAATCATTTGATGAAAAGCCGTTTGTCTTTGTTCAGATGTAGTTTCCTCATGAGTAACAAGCGAATCGGATATTGTTAAAATGCAAGCTGCTTCTTTTCCAAGCACCCTAGCATTATGAAATAACGCAAAAGATTCCATTTCAACACAAACACATCCTAAATCTTCATACATATGTTTTACGATGGATGGTCCTTCTCGATAAAAGATATCTGAAGAATGAATCCGTTTATATTGAGTTTTAATATTTAAATCTTTTGCAATCTGCATAATTTCTTCCGATAAATTTTGACTAGATGCTAAAATATCATTGGTTTCTCCATTTTGAGTTTTCGCAAAAGATGATTCACTATAAGCATCCTTTACAACTATAACATCAAATAACTTTAAAGAGGGATCATACGCACCTGCAGAACCAATTCTTATTATCTTTTCTACACCATAAAATTTAAAAAGTTCATATGAATATATTCCAATACTAGGCATTCCCATCCCAGAACCCATTACAGATATTTTATGGCCTTTATAAGTTCCAGTAAAACCATACATACCGCGAACTTTATTGAAACATTCAACATCATCTAAATAAGTTTTAGCAATATATTCTGCTCTAAGCGGATCACCAGGCATCAAAACAATTTTTGCTATTTTTCCTTCTTCACATACTTCTATATGCGGGGTTTTTTTCAACATTTTTCCCTCCTAATATTCATTTTTACTAGATGAATTTTCCATGATAGCTACACCACTTGATGCACCTATTCTAGTTGCTCCATTTTCTACCATTAGTTCGAGGTCATCTAAATTGCGAATGCCACCACTTGCTTTGACTCCCATATCAGGCCCTACTGTTTCTCTCATCAATCTGATGTCATTGGCAGTTGCCCCACCTGTACCAAAACCTGTTGAGGTTTTAACAAAAGTTGCTTTAGCCTTCTTGGCAGCAAGACAACAATTCATTTTTTCTTCATCATTTAAATAGCATGTTTCAATTATAACCTTGGTTGTTTTTCCTGTGCTTGCGGCAACAACCATTTTTATTTCATCTTCAATATATGTATAATCATGTTCTTTAGCCTTGCCTATGTTAATAACCATATCAATTTCATCAGCACCATTTTTGATAGCATCAATGGTTTCAAAGGCTTTTATTTCCTTCGTATTCGCACCAAGTGGAAAACCAATAACTGTACATACTAATACATCACTTCCTTCTAAACATTCTTTAGCAAGTGATACATGTACTGGATTTACACAAACACTTTTAAAATTATACTTCTTAGCTTCTTCGCAAAGTTTACGAATTTCATCACTTGTCGCAAAAGCTTTTAATAATGTATGATCAATAAATTTATTAATTTGCATATCTTCTCCTATTTTTCGATTAAATCAGTAATCTTGATGACTTCATAATTATACGTTGATAAAACTGATTTACGCATTTTTTTTATAAACTTTTTAGCCTTTAGACTACCATTTTCATTTAAATATCTAATTTTAATACCAATGGAACCATCTTTTATTTCATACATAATTTTTTCTACATATTTATAAAATATTTGAATTGGAACAAGGTTTACCAAATTTTCCTCTTCTTCAACATGAACAAAATCCAAATGTGGTGGAAAAGTAGTTGGTAAACCGACATGCCAATTGACACTAAAATATACATGGTCCTGACTATCTTTTAATATGATATAAGGGGTAGCAACAATATCATCTTTGACAACACTTGGTAGTTCGTCTATCATAGATTGATAAGTACATACTTCATTTAATAAATCTTGATCAACTGGATATTTGATTATTTCAGGATGTTCATTTAAATATTTGGCTCTTTCTTTATTCAAAATAGCAATTAATTCAAACATATTGAATTCTTTGATATTATCAATTTTATCATGATATATTGCAAATTCAAACATTTTGCATAATTCATCAATTTGTTTTAGAATCAGTCTAGTAATAAATTGAGGAATATCATCAGGAAATTCACAAAGTAAAAAGGTATTAACATAATTAGGATTTAAACGATATAAACTAGAAACTCGTGATCGCTTTGTAATGAGATAACGATATGAACAACCAAAATGAGGAATATTAAAAGTAGCAATAAATTCATCATCATTAGAAGTAATGACGGTATTCTCAAGTTTATCAAAATATTCATCAATAAGTTGGCCGAAATTCACTCTTTCTTTACTACGATCTTTGAAAAAATATATTATCATATCACAAGTCTCCTTTTTATATTTTTTACTTTTTCATTTTTAAATTATTTACCACTTCAGCACATCTTGGACAAAGTTCATCAGGATTAATTGAAGGAACAATTTGCCAACATCTGCTACAAGTATATCCATTTGCTGGCTCAATTTTAATCTTACCAGATGAATAAACTTTGCCTTCAAAATCATTTGGAGCAATTGTAAATTTATAAACAATAAAGATTTGTTTTAAATCTACTTTTACAGTCGTTAATAATTTGGCAACTTTATCGGTTGGATAAATCATTACATTAGCATTTAAACTCTTACCTATTACTTTTTCACTACGTGCTTCTTCTAATGCTTTTAATACATCATCTCTAACTTTCATTAAATCTTCATATTTAGAAAGGATTTCATCACTACCTTTAAATAAAGTTGGTTGATACATATCAACTAAATAGATGCTTTCTTCTTTTATTCCTGGCATATACTTATATACTTCTTCTGCAGTATGCGGAATGATAGGAGTGAAAAGAGTTGTTAAAGCTTTTAAAGTTTCATATAATACCGTTTGAATACTTCTTCTTGAGTTAGCTTCTGCATCATCAATATATAATATATCTTTAGTGAAATCTAAATAAAAACTAGATAACTCATTTGTCATAAAATTAAGAATGGTTCTAAATACTTCCGAAAATTCATAATTATTATAAGCATTATGAACATTTTTTACAACTTCATTTAATTTACACATCATATATTGATCAATTTCAGCCATTTTATCATAAGAAATGCTATCAGATATTGGATTAAAATCAAATAAATTTCCTAATAGAAATCTAAAAGTATTCCGAATCTTTCGATATGCTTCACTCACTTGCTTTAATAGTTCTTTACTCATCTTAAAATCAGCTTGATATTCAACACTAGCAACCCATAATCTAAAAATATCTGCTCCAAACTCATTACATGAAGCGATTGGATCAATCGTATTTCCTAATGATTTACTCATTTTGTGACCTTCGCCATCTAAAGTAAAACCATGACTTATAACTGTTTTATACGGAGCTTTTCCTGTTAATGCAACACTTGTAGTAAGACTTGAATTGAACCAACCCCGATATTGATCTGAACCCTCAAGATAAACATCTGCTTGTTCTACACCATATTTAAGTTTCAACGCTGCGTGGTGACTAGTACCTGAATCAAACCAAACATCCATAATATCATTTTCTTTAGTAAATTTACCATTAGGACTACTAGGATGAGTAAAACCCTCAGGTAACAAGTCTTTGGCTTCTCGTTCAAACCAAACGTTTGAACCATATTCTTCAAATAAATTTGCTACATGATTAATAACATGTTGATCAATAATTGGTGTTTCATCTTCCGCATAGAAAATAGGAATTGGAACACCCCAAACTCTTTGACGAGAAATGCACCAATCGTTTCTATCCTTAATCATGTTAGAAATTCTAACCTCTCCCCAAGTTGGAACCCAATTCACATTTTTAATTGCATTTAAAATATCTTCTTTAAAATTATGAATTGAAGCGAACCATTGGGATGTAGCTCGAAAAATAATTGGTTTTTTAGTGCGCCAATCATGTGGATAACTATGAATAATTTCAATTTCTTTTAGTAGTGCATTTTCTTCATTTAGTCGATTTATAATAACACGATTCGCATCCTCATAGAATAATCCCGCAAACTCACCAGCTTCTTTGGTTAAGTATCCTCTTCCATCAACTGGACACAAAATATCTAGCCCATATTTTTTTCCGACAATAAAGTCATCTTCACCATGACCAGGAGCTGTATGAACCAAACCCGTACCAGCATCAAGAGTAACATGATCACCTAAAATAACAGGAGAAATTCTATCATAAAGTGGATGTTTATATGTTATTTTCTCTAATTCTGCTCCTAACATTCTTTTTACAACGGAATAATTAGCAAAACCTAATTTTTCACACACATCATTGATTAATTCAGTAGCCATTACAAAATATCTTCCATCTGCCTCAACTACCGAATATTCAATTGTAGGAGAAACACAAATTGCTAAATTGGCAGGCATTGTCCAAGGTGTTGTGGTCCAAATTATCAATTCACAATTATTAGATAAAACGTTTTTTCCATCTACTACTTTGAATGCTACATATATTGAACTACTTTTCACATCACGATATTCAATTTCAGCCTCAGCTAAAGCAGTTTCAGATGATGGCGACCAATATACTGGTTTTAATCCTTTAAAAATCAAATTTTTGGAAGCCATAATACCAAAGCAACGTATTTGTTCTGCTTCATAATGATTATTAAGAGTAATATATGGATGCTCCCACTCGCCTAAAATTCCCAATCTTTTGAACCCAACTTTTTGAAGTTCAACTTGTTCTAAAGCATACTTTTCACAAAGATTTCTAAATTCAGCAATTGGCATTTCCTTTCTATTTATCTTTTTATTTTTAGAAAGAGCAGTTTCAATTGGAAGTCCATGTGTATCCCAACCAGGTAAATATGGTGAATAAAAACCATTCATCGTTTTATAACGAATTAAAATATCCTTTAAAATCTTATTCATTGCATGACCAACATGAATTTTTCCATTAGCATATGGAGGTCCATCATGCAAATAAAAAGGTTGCTTCCCTTCATTTTTCTTTAATACTTTTTCATAAATTTTATCTTCTTCCCATTTTTTTTGAATAGGAATCTCATTCACACCTAGATTACCTCGCATAGGAAAATCTGTTTTCGGCATTAATAATGTATCTTTATACTCTTTCATAACCTCTCCTAGTGTTTTACGCCAATTTTTATAACAAGGCGGTCTTTTTTAGTTGTCTTGACATTTTCTAAAATTATAATTCTTCCAAATTTGCGAATACTTATAATTTCACCAATATTACATTTATGTGTAATATCTTCGCATATTATATGATGAATAGAAACCATTTTATTTTCTATAATTTCTACTGCTTTATTTCTACTAATATTAAGAGTTTTTGCAATAATTGCATCTAATCTTAAACTCGCAACATTGATTATTTTAGTTGTATCATCATTTTGGTAAAAATTGCAAATGTTATCTACTTGTTTAAAGTCTATTTTTTGATTATTAATATTTGGTATATTATGGATTAGATACTTTTCAATTTCCTCACTAATAAAAAGAAAAATATTATTCTCTACAATATAAATATCACCAAAAGTATTCCGTTCAATTCCTAAACTCATAAGACTTCCAAGTACATTTCTATGGCCAATTTCCTTATAATTTTTATTATATGTAGCACCATATATTTTTATTTTATAATCAGCAAAATTAGGTTTTTCATAATCACATCTTTGAACAATTGCTCTTAGACGTTCTGCACCATCATAGCCACCTTCAAAATAGACTTTAACTCCTTTTTTTTCAAGTTGTTTTATTTGGCTTATTTCAGCTAAATCTAAAAATTTCGTTAAAACAATTTTTCCATCTAACGCTTCTTGATAATAATCATTTAGTCGATTCAACATTTTTATTCATCAATTCCAAAATCTTTAATATATTTTTTTAAAGTACCATCTTCAAAAGCTTTTCCCGTTGCAAATAATCTAGTTTCATCTCCAAGTCGATATACAGAACCATCTAAAGCATATACAACTCCTGATAAAAAAGATATCGCATGATTCACCTCACCAATACTTGCAATTTCTTCAAAATTAGCGAGTAACGGTCTATTATTGATAACAATATCTGCTAAATCCAATAATTGAGTATTCATATCTTCATCTTTTTTGAAAGTATAATTTAACAACCGATCGAAAGCTGAACCAATTTTTCTTTCTTGTTTTTTTCGTTTTCCAAACATATTCTATCTCCTAATTTTATTTTGATAGTAGGGTACCGATTCTAATCATTGTTGCCCCATATTTAACTGCAAGTTTATAATCATTACTCATTCCCATTGACAATTCTGTACATGGAGCATAGGGAAGATTTAGCGCTTGTACTTCTAATTGTAATTCTTTCAAAGTTCTAAAACAATTTTCCAAAACTTCATCATCAAACGTATAGGTTGCAATAGTCATTAATCCTACTACTTTAATTTTTTCATATTTTGCTAAACTTTTAATAAAAGGAATAACTCTTGTTTCGTTTAGTCCTGTTTTATTAGCATTATTAGATAAATTTACTTGCACAAAACATTTTAATGGTTCTGCTTTTTTTCTAGCTTTATTAATAGCATTAGCAAGATCGATTGAATCTAATGAATGAAGAAAATCAATACTATCAATAAAACTAGGCGATAATTTAGGTGGTATCTTAATAACGCCAAAATAATGCCAAGTTATCCCTAAATCTTTAAAGGCTTCATATTTTGCTAAAAAAGTATCTTTACGATTTTCTCCAATATCTTTAATTCCTGCATCAATGATTTCTTTTGTTTTATCAATATCAAAATATTTAGTTGCGGCAACAATTCTAACATTAGGATAATCCTTAATAGTATCTTTAATTTTTGCAAGTTGTACCACTGCAGACATATTCTCACCTTCTTCACATATTTATTGTATTATACCATATTTTTCTTTTTTTTTCAAGTTTTTACTATATCGTTTTTTTAAGTTCAATCTTTTTATTTTTTTATAATTTTATGATATAATTATTATATGTCCTTATAGTTTAATGGATAAAATACAAGATTCCGATTCTTGTGATAAAGGTTCGATTCCTTTTAAGGGCGCCAATGGAAAATAAAGCATTCAAGTAACTGAATGCTTATTTTTTTACATTTTTTCTGGTGTGCTAACCCCAATTAATGTTAAAGAATCCTTTAAAACAATTTTTATTGCTAGTAAAACTGTCAATTTTTCCATAACGAGTTGTTTATTATCTGTTATCACTTTTTGATCATTATAATAACTATGCAATTGATATGCAAGGTCGTCAATGTAGTGTGTCAATTTATGCACAAGCCGTTTCTCTGCAACCTCTAATAAAACATTAGGATATTGAAGTAATACTAAACAAATATCTTTAATGCTATCTATATCTATTTCATTAAATTCTTCAACTGGAATAAAGTCAATTCCATTATCTTTTGCATTTTTAAAAATGCTACAAATTCTTGCATATGCATATTGTGCATAAAAAACAGGATTATCATTAGATTTTTGTTTCATTAAGTCAAGATCTAAATCCATATGCGTACTAAGAGATTTGGCAACATAGAAATATCTTAAAGCATCGGTTCCCACATCGTCAATTAAATCGATGAGGGTAATTGCTTTCCCACTTCTTTTGCTCATTTTAACTTCTACTCCATCTTCAATAACTCTTACCATTTGCAAAATTTCAACGTCGATTAAATTTGAATTTCCTCCTACCATTGAAACAGCAGCTTTTAGTCGATGAATATACCCATGATGATCCGCTCCTAAAACATCAATTAAATGATGGTATCCTCTTGATAGTTTATTTGCATGATAAGCAATATCTGGCAATAAATAAGTATAACTCCCATCTGACTTGATAATAACACGATCTTTTTCATCACCATAATCAGCTGTTTTAAGCCATAATGCTCCATCTTTTTGATACGTATAACCTTGTTTTTTTAAATTAGTAAGAACATTTTCTACTTCTTTTGTTTCATATAGGCTTTTTTCACTAAACCAAGTATCAAACTCAACATTAAATTTTTTTAAATCTTTTTTTAAATTGCCTAAGAGTTTTTCAGTACCATATGATTTGAAAAAATCAAGATCAAAATTTTTTAAAAATCTATCACCATATTCATCCTTAATTTCTTCAGCAACCTGAATAATTTCTTTTCCGAAATAATAATCTTCTTTCATTTCAATATGAAAACCAAATAATTCTTTATAACGTTCATATACACTATAAGCCATATTAATAATTTGATTACCAGCATCATTTACATAATGTTCCTTATGAACATCATAGCCTACTTTTCTCATAATTCTTGCTAAAGAATCACCATAAGCTGCACCTCTTCCATGGCCCACATGCAAATATCCTGTTGGATTAGCTGATACAAATTCTAAGCAAATTTTTTCATTTTTACCAAAGTTAGAATTTCCATAATTTTCTTTTTCTTCATTTATTTTTAAAATTATTTTTAACAAATAGGCTTTATCAATTGTCAAATTAATAAAACCTGGTCCTGCAATTTCAACATTAGACAAATTTAGTTTCTTCCAATCAAGTCTAGAAACAATTTCATTTGCAATTTCCAATGGCCTTTTTTTGGCTATTTTAGCAAGACGCATTGCAGTATTAGTTGAATAATCACCATGCTCTTTCTCTTTTGGGATTTCAAGAATAATATCTTCTTTATTTTTAATCACAGTTTCATCTACATATCCAAGATTAGTCACTACTTCAAAAATCCCTTTTTTAATTATTTCTTTTAATTCATTTAACATATTATCACCATTTATATTTTTATCCATTATATGCTAACTTATTATAGCAAAAAAGCTTTTTTTTTTCAAGAAAAGTATTTTTAAAGATGAAATTTTACTAAAAAAGTAGATGATATAACCATCTACCTTAATTCATTAAATTGTTTTGATAATGATGAATACTCTTCATAACCTTATTTTTTAAATCTACATCGGGAAGTTTTTCATTAGCAAGTTCTAAAGCCCAAAGGATTGCCCCCATAACTGGAGACTCATTCAACACAAGAAAATCACACCTTTTTTTTGTTAAGGTTGTTACAACTTCCTTAAACCTGTTTAACATTTCATCATTTGTAGCCTTTGCCCAAACAGAACCAGCAAGAATAATTTGAATCGGTTCCTTGATATTCAGTTCGGTAATCACACCAGCAATTGATTTTCCCATATTCTCACCAGAATCTCGTAATATTTTAATAGATGGTAAATCATTTTGATTTGCTCTATTAAATAAAGATTTTATAAGAAAAGTAGAATCTATTTTTTTAGATACGATTGCATTGCTAAAATCCTTTTTATCATCAATTTCATACATGTTAAAAACATCTTTTGTAATTAGAGATTGAGGACCAAAACGAAAACATTCATCAAAAGCAGTTCTTACAGCAGCTCTTGCAAGATATGAGCCTCCTCCTTCATCACCAGCCACATAACCAATGCCACCTATTTGCATCCAATTTCCCTCTTCATCAATACCAACATTTACCGTACCTGTTCCATTGATTGAACATACACCAGTACCTGTTTTTGAAGCAGCTTTAATCCCCAAAAAACCATCGTTTACAACAACAAATTTTTTAAATCCTATTTTTTTTACTACTTCTTCTAAAGCTTTTTTTTGAAATGGTGCATCTACTCCTGCAAGTCCAAAAGCACCAGCTACAATGTCATCCATTGATAAATGATTCCGGTTTAATAATTCTTCTATCCGTAATTTCATAATATTATACGAACCATCAAATCCGCCTACAGAAGGTACCTCATGACTACAAGTTCCACTTCTTACACCATCAATGAAATTACCTTCAGTATCGTATAATAAATAATCTGTTTTCGTATTGCCCCCATCAACACCGATTATAAATTTTTTCATTTGTTATCTTCCTTAAAAAATTGTGGCAAATAATCTTTATGGGCTTCAAGTAATTCATCAAAACAATCAGATGCCGTTTTTAAATCCGCAACAAGTGGATTTGACATCAAAGCTCGCATCGCTTCTTTTTTATCTCCATAAATTGCTGCCTTTACTGCATGCTTTTCATATGCTTTTAATTGCTTAATATATTCTTTAATATGATCGTTAACTTGCCCTTTAACTGGTAAAGTTTTAGCCCCATCTTTACCTATAATTGCTCTTACTTCAACTGCATCATTCTCATCTAAAAAGTCAATAGCACCTTTATTTAAAACATTTACAACTTGAACATCTTGTTTATCATTCCAAATAGAATCTACTAAAGATATAGCTACCTCACTATATCTTGCGCCACCTCTTTTTGAAAGTTGTACAGGTTTGACATGCAAATCATTATCTTGATAAATTTTTAATAATTCTTCTTCAATTTCCATACAAATTTCTCCTCTTGTCTTTGGAGAATTTTTCAATTTTTCTAATTTACTATTTTTAAAATAATAATATTCAAGATAACTAGTTGGAATTGCTCCAATATATTCTATTTGTTCTTTAGTAAATCCACTAGCAGGAATATTCTTCATTGATTCACTATTGATACCTGCTGCCAATGCATCTTCTAGATAATCTTTACCGTCTTGTTCAATTTTAGTAATATATGCAAAATGATTCAATCCCATATATTCAACCTCAGCATTAGGTAAATTCATACTTTTTTTAATACCATCAATTGTATTAATTGGAACATTGCATAATCCCATCATTTTCACATTCGTATAATTCAACAAAGCCTCAGCAATCATCCCTGATGGATTAGAAAAATTTATAAGCCAAGCGTTTGGACAATACATTTCCATCATTTTTACAATTTGAATCATTACAGGAATTGTTCTTAATCCTTTAAACATTCCACCAATTCCACATGTCTCTTGACCGATTAAATCATACTTTAGAGGTATTTTTTCATCTTTTACACGTGCTGGTAATTTTCCAACTCTAATTTGAGCAAGAACAAAATCTGCCCCTTTTAAAGCATGTTCATAGTCATTTAATACCAATTCAGTTTTGCAATTAAGACCAGCTGCCACAATCATTCTTTGACAAAGGCTACCTACAATATTTAGTTTTCTTTCATCAATATCCATAAAACTAATTTCACTAACAGGAAGAGAGTCTCTTTTATTGATTATCCCTTCAATTAATTCAGGTGTATAAGTACTACCTGCACCAATAATACAAATTTTCATAATATACTCCTATCTTTATAAATATTTTTTTAAGGCTTCAACTTTATCTAATTTTTCCCATGGTAAATCCAAATCATTTCGACCAAAATGACCATAGGTTGAAGTTTGGCGATAAATTGGTCTTTTTAAATCCAAATGTTGAATTATACCCTTTGGTGTTAAATCAAAATTACTTTTAACAATATGAATTAAAGTACTCTCACTGTATTTAGATGTACCAAAAGTTTCTATACAGATGGAAGTTGGCTCTGCAATACCAATAGCATAAGATAATTGTATTTGCAATCTATCTGCAAACCCTGCCGCAACCATATTCTTAGCCACATATCTTGCCATATATGATGCACTTCGATCTACTTTAGTAGGATCTTTGCCACTAAAAGAACCACCACCATGAGGTGCATAGCCACCATAAGTATCAACAATAATTTTGCGACCAGTCAAACCCGAATCACCTTTAGGACCACCAATTACAAACCTTCCGGTCGGATTAACATATATTTTCGTATCCTTATCTATCAACTGTTTAGGAATAACAGGAGTTATTACCTCCTCAATTATAAGGTTACGCAAAGTACTCTGTGATACTTCCTCATCATGTTGAGTAGATACAACAATGGTATCTATTCTTAAAACATTCCCGTCATCATCATACTCCACAGATACTTGTGTTTTACCATCAGGACGTAATTCCTTATGACTGCCATTTTTTCTGATTTCAGCAAGACGTCTAGCAAGTTTATGAGCTAATACAATTGGCATTGGCATCAATTCTTCAGTTTCTTTACATGCATAACCGAACATCATTCCTTGATCTCCTGCACCATCAACATCAACACCTAATGCAATATCTGGTGATTGTTCTTTCAATGATACTAATACCGCTAGATTTTCACTATCAAAACCAAATTTACCACGATTATAACCAATTTCTTCAACGGTATGACGAACAATTTTTTGAACATCACAATATCCTTCTGTTGTTATTTCACCCATCACTAAGACTAAACCTGTCGTTGCACATACTTCACACGCTACTCTTGAATTTGGATCTTGGGATAAAATATCGTCTAAAATAGCATCACTGATTTGATCACAAATTTTATCTGGATGCCCTTCGGTCACAGATTCAGATGTAAAAATTCTTCTATTTATTTTTTTATTTTCCATATTTCACCAAATCTTTCTTTTTTATCATTGTTATTATATAATAAGATAGTTATTTTTGCAAGCAACATTATTTTAAAAATTGATCCCACAATTCACTTGTTGGAATTTTATTAAATATTAACCTATTATTGGTAATTGGATGATAAAAAGATATCTCATAAGCATATAACATCAATTGATTGTAATGACTACCACCATATAGAACATCACCTACTAAAGGGTGTTGCCGATGAGAAAATTGTACTCTTATTTGATGATGTCTTCCTGTAATAAGATTAATATCCAAAAGTGTTTTATTATTTAATATTTTAATTACACTATATTCTAATATTGCTAATTTTCCATTTTTACTATTTCCAATATAAGATTTTACTTCATTTTCATCTTTAATTAAATAATTTTTAAGAATATCTCCTTTTTCAAGTATACCATCTACTATTGCATAATACTTTTTAGAAAAGTCTTTTTTAACAATTTGCTCATTTAATCTTCTAGCAGCTTTTGATGTTTTTGCAAATACCATTACTCCTCCTGTCATTCGATCTAACCTATGCACAAGTCCTAAATAAACATTACCTGGTTTATTATATTTATCTTTTATATAATATTTTAAAAGTGTAAGCATATCCGCATCTTTCGTTTGATCTTCTTGGGATAAAATCCCTGCTGGTTTAATTGCTACAATTAAATGATTATCTTCATATAAGATTTCTAAACTCATATTCTCACCTATTTTATTATATCATTTTTTATAGTTTTTTGCAAAGATAAAACCTTTTGCCATATAAATTTTTCCTATTTAAACAATTCAAATTATTTGATAATTATTACTTAATATGTTATAATAAAAATATGAAAGGAGAGTTAATATGGCAGAACAAGAAACTCAAAATATACTAACTGCTCAAGAACTACCTATAGAAGAACAAAGTGAACAAAGCAATCCACTGGCTTTTCTTGATGAAAAACCAAAAAAGAAACTATCAAAAGGCGAAAGAAAAAAACTTAGAGTGATTAAAAAATTATTACTTGGTGAAATTAATGGTACTGAGGCTGCAAAAAAACTTGGTATTACAACAAGACAAGTTAGAAATTTAAAACGCCAAGTATTAAATGAAGGTACTGAAGGAGTTGTTCATAAAAATAAAAACTACAAACCATATAATACTTATGATACAGAAGTGAGTACTTTTATTTGTAAATTATACCGAAGAGAATATCGTGGTACAAATTTTAGTGAATTTGCTAGAATATGTCAAGAACAATATGGAGTTGAAGCATCACGCAGTACTATTTATAATTTTTTAAGAAGAGGACGAATTCGCTCTCCCCAAAGAAAAACAAAAAAGAAAAAAGTTAATGAAGTTGTTACTTCTAATACCAAAACTAAAACTATTTCAAGAAAGAATTCTTCTACCACTAAAAAAAGCCTAGAAAACTCTAAATCTTAATTTAGAGTTTTTTTAAAAAGGAGTTATGATGAGAAAGACAAAAGAAATTAAAATTGGTCATATTACTATTGGTAACAATCATCCTGTAATTATTCAATCAATGACTAATACCAAGACGAAAGATATCCAATCAACAGTCGAACAAATTCATGCCTTAGATAAGTTAGGTGCTCAAATTGTACGAGTTAGCGTTGTTGATGAGGAAGATGCTATTGCAATTACTGAAATTAAAAAATACATAAATCTACCAATTGTCGCAGATATTCATTTTAGTTATAAACTTGCCATTAAAGCCATTGAAGCAGGCGCTGATAAGATAAGGATCAATCCTGGAAACATTGGTAATATTGACGAAATTAAAAAGATAGTTGAGAAATGTAAAGAAAAGAACATTCCTATTAGGGTTGGTATCAATTCTGGTTCTTTAGAAAAAAACTTATATGAAAAATATCATGGTGTAACAGCTGAAGCACTTTTGGAAAGTATGGAAAAATATATTTTACTATTGGAATCGTTTAACTTTTATAATATTGTTTTAAGCATTAAAGCAACTGATTTACAAACAACAATTGAAGCAAATCGTTTACTTGCAAAAAGATTTACTTACCCAATTCATATTGGTCTTACAGAAGCAGGAACAGTAAATAGTGGAACGATTAGATCAAGTTATGTTTTAGGAACTTTATTAAATGAAGGTATTGGAGAAACGATTAGAGTATCTTTAACAGGCAATCCCCTTAATGAAATAATTGTGGCCAAAGAAATTTTGTCAATGTTTCATTTATATCAAAAACCAACTCTTATCAGTTGCCCTACATGTGGTAGAACAGCATATAATATGGAACCTATTGTTACGGAAATTGAACATTTTTTGAATGAATTGAACGTCGATATTAAAGTTGCTATTATGGGATGTGCCGTTAATGGACCAGGGGAGGCTAGAGATGCTGATATTGGAATTGCTGGAGGAAAAAATGAAGCTGTATTATTTAAAAAAGGTGTTATCATTAAAAAAATACCCGAAAATATGATAGTTGATGAATTAAAAAACGCCATTTTAGATATAATGAATAAAAAATAGTATGGAAAAACTAGTTTTCCCATACTATTTTATTTTTTATACAGCATATTGTTTAATTTTATCAATTAATTCACTATCAAATTTACCATTTTGAATCATTTCAATTTCATATTTATATGGCGGATATGATAAATTTTTATTAACCTCAACATATGGAGTTTCTAAAATTTTAGGAATCTTTTCAAAACGATGATCATTGCATATCTTATTTATGGTATCAAAACCAAGATAGCCAAAACCAATATTTTCATGCCGATCTTTATGAGAACCTCTAGCATTTTTTGAATCGTTAATATGAATTACTTTTAAATAATGGATACCAATTACTTCTTCAAATTTATTTATGACACCTTCATAATCATTCACTATATCATAGCCACTATCATGAATATGACACGTATCTAAACATACACCTATCCTATTTTTATTATCAATGCCATCTATTATTGTTTTTATTTCTTCAAAAGTTTTACCACATTCAGTTCCTTTGCCAGCCATCGTTTCAATAGCTATGACACTTTTACAATCTTTGGTCAAATCTAATATCTGATTAATGCCATTTGATATTCTTTTTAATCCCATTTCAGTACCGACTCCCATATGAGCACCAGGATGTAAAACTAGATATTTAGCGCCAATTCTATCTACACCACGCAATTCTTTGGCAATAAAACTAATTGCAAAATTAAATTTATCATCATCCATCTGAGCAAGATTTACAATATAAGGGGCATGAACAATAATATCTTCACCATTTATTCCAAATTCCTTTGCAAGAGCGATTGCCTGTGGGGCATTTTGATTTTCAATTGGTTTTCTAAAAGTATTTTGTGGAGCTCCCAAATAGACCATCAAACAATTTCCCCCATAAGAAAGGATTTCCTCAACACTACCAATTAGCATTTTTGAACCATTATTAGAAACATGTGAACCAATTTTCATTATTTTCCTCTTTCCGCCTTAGCTTTTTTTCTATATATTTCATTAATATGTTCTTTTTTTATTTTTTTTATCTTTTTGTTAATTTCTTCCAGTCTTTTTTTCCGATATCCTGGTTTTACTTTTTTTGGCATTTTAGTACTACTATGCACTTGATTTTCAATTGTTTTAATAAATCCTTTTTCTTTTTTAACAAAAAAATTGGTTTCTACAATCTCATTATTTTGAATCTTAACAAATTTAGGTTTGAGACCTTTATTTTGTAAATTTTTAATATAATCGTCATCCTCATAGGCATAAAGAGAATATGCATACCCTGTATTATTATATCTTGCTGTACGACCTGTACGATGAATATAAAATTCAATGTCATTTGGCAAATCAAAATTAATTATATGACTAACACCTTTTATATCAATTCCCCTAGCAGCTATGTCACTTGCTACTATATATTGATATTCTAAAGCATTTATTCTTTTTAACATTTGTTTACGAATTCTATCTTCCATTGCGCCATGTAATTTGCCAATTTTAAAGCCTTCTTTTGAAAGAAGCATTGCAATTTTTTCTACTTGTTCTTTGGTATTAACAAAAACGATTGCTAAAAAAGGATGAATGATATGAAGTAGTTGTAACAATACTTTTTCCTTATCTTTTGCTTTACATTGCAACATTAGATGTTCAATATTAGCAGTAGTTAGATTTTTCTCCTTTATGACAATGGTTTTAACATTTTCTAAATATTTATTTAAAAAATGTCTAAGTCCTTTAGGAATTGTAGCACTAAAAATCAAAAATTGCGGTTTACCCTGAACTTTAGCCATAATTTTATCAACCTCGATCAATTCCTTTTCCTCAAATATCATATCAGCCTCGTCTATTACAACCGTTTGAGCATTATGTATTTTCAAAACATTAGCATCTATAACCAAATCCATTAATCTTCCAATTGTACCGATAACAATATGAGGTTGTTTTTTTTCATATTTTTTGATTTCTACTTCTCTATCCATTCCTCCAATTACTTTTGCGACTTCTATTTCTTTCTCACTAAATTGTGTAAGTTCTATACAAACTTTATATAATTGTGTAGCCAATTCTCTTGTAGGAGAAACAATGACAACTTGTACATCCTTTTTTTCCTCATCAATATTTTGTAATATAGGAATCAAAAAAGCATGGGTTTTTCCACTTCCGGTAGCACTTTCAACCATCAAACTTTCACCACAAAGAGCAGAAGGAATAACCATCTCTTGAACTGGTGTGGGATTTTTAAAATGAATAAAATTCAATGCTTTATATAAATATGGTTTTAAATGATAATCTTTAAATTCATTCATTATATTTCTCCTTCTATTCTAGCATATAATTTACCTTTTTCAAAATGAGTTATCAAACATTTTTTAACTTCATTAATAATATTGGGATTTCCATTTGTACAGTAGATTTCTAGATAATTACTCGTATGTCCAACAAAACAAACACCTTTTTGTTGTTCAAATAATACTTCTACAATTTGACCAATAAATTTCTTTTGATATGATTCCCTCATATCTTTTGCAATCAGTGTTAATTTTTTAGCGCGTTCTTTAATAATTGAATTATCCAAATGACCACACATTTCATCAGCCTTTGTCCCTTTTCGTCTAGAATAGGGAAATATATGCATATTAGCAAAATTCATCTCTTTTATAAATGCTAATGAATCCTTAAATTCATCTTCTGTTTCACCAACAAATCCCGCTAAACAATCAGTCGTAATTGCAATATTGGGAAAATTATTTCTAATTTTCACAATTAAATTGCGATAGTCAGATGTCAAATACTTTCTTCTCATTCTCACTAAAGTCTGATCATTACCACCTTGAAGAGGAATATGCAGATGATTTGCTATTCGGTATTGATACTTTTTCATTATAGCTAAAAGTTCATCTGATACTTCCATTAATTCAATTGAAGATAACCTCAATCGCCACAAATTAGTCTTTGTCATTATTAATTCAATTAATTTTGCTAAATTAATATTTCCTAAATCTTTACCATAAGTACCCGTATTAATACCTGCTATAATTACTTCTTTGGTTCCAAACATTACCAATTGCTCAATTTCAGCAATCACGTCTTCAGGTTTTCGGCTTTTAATTTTTCCTCTTGCATAAGGAATTAAACAATAACTACAAAAATTCTCACAACCATCTTGAATTTTAACAAATCCTCTAGTATGAGTAGTCAATTTACTTAATTTCATTTCCTCATATGTACTGAAATGATTCAAATCAATAACGTAATTTATTTTATGCTTGTTAATTATATATTCATTAACTAAATCATATATTTTTAATCTATCCCCTGTTCCAATTGTTATTTCAGCTAATTTTTCAGCATCATTTGGATGAGTTTGTGCAAAACAACCCATTGCCACAACTATTGCCTTAGGATTATTTCGCTTGGCTTGACGAATCATTTGTCTGCTTTTTTGATCAGAAGTTGCTGTAACCGTACATGTATTAATAATGACAACATCTACATTATTACTATCTTTTTTATATTGCCAACCTTTATTTTCTAAATATGCAATGATTGATTCTGTTTCATATAAATTTACTTTACAGCCTAAAGTAATTGTTAAAAAATCCATTTTATTCCTCCAACTCATAAGAAATTGCAGAAAGAATATATGTTGGTGCTACCTCGGTTCTTAAAATTCTTGGTCCTAAACTTACAGCAATAAAATTATTTTCATTTAGGATTTTAGCCTCTTTATCGCTTATTCCACCTTCTGGTCCAACTAAAATAATGACTTTACTATAACTTCTATTTGAGAATACCTCTTTTAAGGTTTTGGTATTCTTATGATTTTCATAGGCATATAAACATAAATCATAGTTATTTTTTAAATAAATCATATCAATAAAATCAATTGGATATTTTACCTTAAGTATTTTACTTCGATGACTTTGTTCAGCAGCCTCTTTAGCAATTTTATTCATTCTTTCTATTTTTTTATCAATTTTTTCGCTATTTATTTTCACATTACACCTATCCATTTGAATAGGTATATAATATAATGCACCCATTTGCGTTATCTTATCTATTACTTCTTCCATTTTCTCTTTACGTATAATTCCTTGTGCTATTGTTATCTCAATTGGCAATTCTTTTTTTTCTTCTACTTCTTCTAAAATTTTTAAGTAAACACTATCATTAGTAATTTCCTTAATTGAACAAAGCCATGATTTATCTTCATTGCAAATTATAACATTGTCACTACACTTCATCCGCATCACTTTAGTAATATGAAAATAGTCATCCCCCATTATTTTAACAATATCATTTATAATAGCTTCATTTTTAACAAAATATCGTTGCAATCTATCACCGACTTTCTTTAATAATTATATCAAATTTTAGGTTTTTTTGCAAGTGAAAGTAATAAACATAAAAAAGAGCAATTTGAATAACTCAAATCGCTCGATTTTTATTATTTACAATACATCCCTTCAACAATAGTTGACAAAGTGATTGTTTCTGATGTTGTTCCGTTATCAATAGTTACAGTATAAGTAACAACCTCCGTATATAATGGTTGCTCAACGACACGACCATTATTATTAACCGCAGTAGTTTCTGTATCCAATTCAAAAGTAAATTGATAATCTTTATATTTAGTCAACATATCATATTCATGTTCAACCATTTCAATAAATTTCCACCAAATTTCAAGATCATTTTCAAGAAGTGGTTGTGGACAATCTTTTGCAGAATAGAAATGATGTCCCTTAACACGAGTAATATCTAAATCATTTTCTAACATCAGTTTTGCAACAAGTTGTGCAGTTCTTTGCCATGTATACCATAAATTAGATTCAGGGTTTACTGCTGATTCAATACCAATTGAATTCAAATTACCACCTTTTGAACAAATTCTACCTTCTGCAACTTGTGAATAACACCACCAAGTTGTACCCATATAATATTGTCCATCAACAATCTTAAATGCAAGACCCATATCGTTTATCCATTTACTATCTGTTACCTTTTTAGTCGCTGCAGTGGTTCCTTCTGGAACACTAATTGTTGTCTCAGTACCATTGATAGAGAATTTAGAATTAGCAGTAATACCAAATATAGGATATACTGGATCACCATCTTTATATGTTACACCAGTTGGGAACCATTCAAATTTAACACTCGTTCCATCACCAGCATGATATGCAACATATGAATCATCTAATACACTAAATACTCCATCATTACCAGTAACATAATGAATAGATGTTGATGTATTAGTAGCAAAATAATTTGCATTAGCAGAAGCAGTTGAACCTTTAGCCATATTACCAGTATAGTGAACAGTTATAAATTCAATACTACTCATCTTGCCACCATGATTCTTTTCATTCGCATTAGCAGTTGCATAATATTGATCGTTAATTGTAAGTGGCTCATTATATAATAATTTACTTACGCTACCAACGATATCACGATAATATGCAGGAGTACCAGCACCAATACCTAAATCATAACTCAAGAAAGCATTACTTTCATGTGCACTTAAAACATATTTTAATGCATCAGATAAATTAGAATCTAATACAGTAACAACAAAATCCTGATAAATATTTGCGTCGTCTGCTAATGCAACACGAATAACTGCTTGTCCTGCTTTTAGACCAGTTACGGCACCAGCATCAACACTTGCAATTTCTGGTGTTAAACTTGACCAAACCAAATTAACTTTAGAACCATCACGTTTTACATAATCTGCTAATAATAAGATTGATTTGCCTATTTCCACATAAGAATTTGTTTCATAGTTGATATCAAAATGATCAGGAGAATAAACCTCAAATGTAAATTCATCAGTTTTGCCACTTGGAGAAAGTGAAGTCATTTTAATAGTTACTGTACCATTTGATACAGCAGTAATTAATCCTTTGTTATCCACAGTTGCAACACTAGTATCACTACTTTCAAATTTAACAGCTTGAATATTCGCATTAGATGGATTAATTGACCATTCTAATTGATATGTTTCATATCTCTTTAATTCTGTAATTTTATTATCAATAGAAACAGATTCAACAGGTGTAGCCTCAACAAATTTAGCATATACAGTAATTGTATCTTCTACAGTTGTAACAACTTCTCCTGTAAATTCAGGATTTGTGTACCAACCAACAAATTTATAATTTTCAAGATATGCAGTTGGAAGAGTAACAGTGCCTTTGTTATTTAAATATTCCGTATTTTCAGCTGCACTTAATTTATCCCAGAAACCATGAGCATTTTCATAAATAGAATGATCAACTGAAGAATACGATGAACCTGGTCTAATAGTAGTTCCTATTAAGAAAGCTCTAAATGCATAGGATAAACCATAAATAGCATCGCCAGTATAAGCATTATTATTTATTAGAGCAGTTAAACCTAATACATTACAATTATTAGATGCTAAATCTCTTTTAGATAATTCTAATAAATATTCAGCTAACCATAACCATTTTCCACGAATATTTGTACCATCTGATAAAACCTTTGTAAAGAATGTATGATAATCGATATCTGCAAAAGCTCCAGTTGGTATATCAGCAGTTGTTTGATATGATTTACCCATTGCTTCATTATAATCTTTTAAGAAATCAGCCAATAATGCATCACGATCCTCATAAATCAAACTTCCACCATTTAATACATAATTAATAGTATATCCATCAATTTCAGTCCAAGAAGCATAAACCATAAGATCGCTATTAGTATATTCATTTACTTTAGTAACTGGATTAATACATTCAGGTTCAAGATACCAACCATTAAATTTTAAATATCTATCATCATATGTAGGAGTTACAAGATCAAATGAATCACTTACATGTACTAAAACTTCTGGTTGATCTATGGTTGCATCAACATCACCAATAACATATGTTAAAGTAACCGTTTGTTTAGACCATTTTGCATATAATGTACAATCACTTTCAATTACTTTGACTGGATTTCCAGTTAATTCTGGATTATCATACCAACCTTCAAATACATAATAAGGTCTATATGGTGTTAACAATGTATTTGTATCTACATCTTTATATTCTGTTTCAATTAAGTTCCAGAAACCATCTGCATTTACAAATAAACTATAATCAACAGGACTAACACTGAACCAGAAATTTCCTATTGTTTTATTTACAAATCCAGCAAAATCTCTTGTTAAGAACCATTTATTATCTGGATCGCTACCATCTCTATCATTTAAAACTTTATTATAGAAATCAGGAGCTTTTTCATGTTTATCTGTACTTGCAATAAATTCAAATAACCATTTCCATTTTGCCCACATTGCATCATCTTTAATTAAAGCGTTAAATTCTGCTTCTCTTGCAGCAGTTGTAAAATTAACAGCAGTTATAGTCTTTCCTGCAATTGAAGAAAAATCTGATAAGAATTCTGCAATTAAAGCATCACGGCTATCCCATTTTGTATTACCACCATTTAAAACATAAGTAACATCAAAATTAATAGTTTCATCTTGCCATAAAGCATATAAAGTTATATCCTCTTCTGCATCTTTAGAAATTTCTGTTATTGGATTACCTAAACCTTCAGCATTGTCAAACCATCCTAAGAATTTATATCCATCTTTAGTTGGAACAACATTACTCAAATCCACTCCTACTGTCACAACATAGTTTGTAGGTGCATCTTCAGATAAAGTTCCACCATCTAAAACATAGTTAATATTTTTATAATTATATGCAGTCCATTTTGCATACAAAGTAATATCATTTTTAACTGATGATTCAATAATGGTTATTGGATTACCTGTTAATTCAGGATTATCATACCAACCAGCAAAGAACGCACCATCTTTAATAGCCTCTACTAAATTAACTGAAGTTCCTTCTTTAAAGGAAATTGGAGCATTCTCAGGTAAGGTTCCACCATCTAAAACATAATTAATATTATATACAGGAATTTCTTGATACTTAGCATAGACTGTTACATTTCCTTGTAGTGTTCCTGGCAATATCATAAATGGATTGTCAGATAAATCTTCATTTAAACACCAACCAATAAAATAATGATCTGTTAATCTTGCAAATGGAAGAAGTTCTGCTTTACCATTTACTCTTTGTGTATTATATCCTTCAGGAAGTGACCCACCATTAGCGAAATATTTAATTCTATATGTAACTAGAGTATTAACATATTCATTGTATAATAATGCACGATTATCTTCACTTACCGCCATATTTTCATCTGCAGTTACATTGCTACCTGCTACACCAGTTGGAACAGAAGTTGCAACATTACCATCTTTATCTAAATATAAATTATTATCAAAAATAATTTGACCAGTTGAGTCTTCAACAAGATAATTTGAAACACCTTTAAAAGTATTATATTTTACATTCATTGTTCCAGATGCTGTTCTAAAAATAAAGTTACTAGAAGCAGGATTTACAAAATAATTATCAAAAACATTAATTACCAATGCATCATTTCCTGTTGTAGAAACACGTAGCATACCAAAAGTACTAACGCTTCCATATGTATCAACCATATTACCTATAAAGTCAATACTTTTAACATTTATACCATTTTGGCCTTTTAACCATAAGAAAAATTGTGTAATATTTGTAATTTTATTATTTAAATAAGCAATCTTTCCTCCTGCAGCAACTTGTTCAAATCGAATAAAACTATTATATTTATCTACTAAACAATTTTGGATTAAAATATCTTGAGTTGTAGTAGTTGCATATATAAAATTATTATCAGATCCTTGAAGTTTAACACCATCAAATGCAAGATAGGCTGATGCTAAATCAACTCTCTCAGTGTTAATTATTGCTTCTTCTTGACGGTTGTCATACCCACTTATTCCTTCATTTGGTCCAACAATTTTAATGTTTTTACTTAATGTACCTCCAAGTGAATATTCACCAGCTACTAATCTTATAACAGAACCATCTTTTGCTGCAGCAATAGCATCTTGTAAAGTTTTATATGCTTCAGGATTATTAGCATCAACTAACAATTCAGATAATTCTTTATCATACACTTGAATATTTTCTTCCCAACATGCATAATAAGTTCCATCTTTTGTAACAACTGTTACCATTTCGCCTACACATTCAGGATTATCATACCATCCTTTAAAAATGTGACCTTCTTTAACAGGAGTAGGAAGTAATGCTCCATATTCTAAAATCAAAGGAGTAGTCAAATCAGTACCTACAAGATGTATTTCAAAGGTCTTTATTACTAACTTAGCATATAAAGTTACCTTACCAATAGAATTTTCATCTATTTTTGTAATTTCTTTTGAATAATTACTATCTAAATACCATCCCTTAAATTCATATCCTTCTTTAAAAGCAGTAGCAGTAATTAAAAGTCCAACACCTTGAATATATTGCACCTCTGCATTTTCAGAAAGAGTAGCACCATTTAATACATATTCAATAGAATGTTTTACTTCAACATCACTTGATTCATATTTAGCATATAGAGTTTGATCACCTATTGTTCCTTCTTCGATTGCAGAAATTGCTGAACCAGTAAATTCACTATTTTGATACCAACCAACAAATTTTTGTCCTTCTGGAGCGGTTGGAATTGGAAGTTCAAATGGTAATGTCTCTAAAGTAAATTCAGCACTTACTGGTTTTTCTTCATAAACTGCATCTGGAGCAAAATCTAATGCTTTATTTAAAATAGCCTCATCAGCATAGTTAGCTGTCTCCCAATATGCATTACCAGAACGATATTGCATTGCTTGTACAAATCCTTTAAATGCATAGTAGAAAGCATAAGTTTCATCATCAACTTCTTTACATGTAGCAGGAATTTTATATTTAACTAAAATTCTTGGATATTCACCTGAAGTATTTACTGCTAATAAATATTCTAAGAACCAAGCATACTTTTCATACATATTTACACCATTAACATTTGATAAATAGAAAGTACCAAAATTACGATCGGCAGCAGATGGCCAAGCAGATGTACCAAGATCTGCAGGAGTATTATATGTTACCCCTGTATAAGAAGAATAATCTTTTAATAAATCTTCAATTATTTGTTCAAGATTATCTAACCACTTACTCTAACAGTCTCAACTGGAAGAGCTCCTTCTCCAACTTCATATGTAACAGTATAAGTTACAGCTTCCCAACAAGCATATAAAGTTATATCACCTTTATCTTGTGCTGTAATTTCTGTAACACCTTTAGTACATTCAGCATCTAAATACCAGCCTTGGAATGTATAACCTGGTCTTGTTGCACCTTTAAGTGCTACTCCAGTTTCCTCAACATATGAAGTAGGTGCACCTTCTTCTAATATACCACCATCTAATTCATAATGAATATTAAAAGTATCAAAATGAATTGTTGAATCAGACCATCTTGCATATAATTTAATATTGCCAATATTATCAACTGTCAATTTATCAATTTTACCATTTTTAAGATCAGAATTTGTATACCAACCAATAAATGTAGCACCCTCTTTATTTGGTGTTGCAAGTTCAAGTGGTAAATCTAAAATGGTATACTCATATTGTGCTTCAATACCAATTTGAATATCTTTAGTTGGACATACTGCCCATAGTGCTTCACTATCAACATTCTCAAAATTCATTGAAATTGGAGAAATTTTTGTTAAATGAGTTTGTTGTAAGAAAGCAGCAAAATTTGATCTTGAATATTTATTGAAGTTAGCAGCGCCAGCAGATAACATTAAATAAGCTTTTCCACTATAACCAACCTCTGTAGCCATATCGGCAACAAAATTCAATAACCAATTCCACTTTGTAGCCATTTCTTCATTTTTGAAGAAACCATAAAGTCCATATTGATTAGATTTTCCATAGAATGACTCAGCGGTAATACCACTTATTCCAGTAAAACTTGAATAATCATTTATAAATTCTAAAACCAATTCATCAAATGTTGCATATAATGGTGCAACACTATCAGTTAAGAATTCTCCACCATTTGTTTCATATTCAATTTTGTATGTTTCTAATTCCCATAAAGCATATAATACCACACCTTCAGAACGACCAGAAGCAATACTTGTTACCTCTTTTGTACATTCGATATCTTCATACCATCCTTTAAACATATAACCAACTTTAATTGGAGTAGGAAGTATTGCTAACCCATCTTTTGCTACAAATGTTGTAGGAGCACCTTCTGGTAAAACTCCACCATCTAATTGATACTCAATATCTAATTCAGCATCTGGGTTATACCATTTTGCCTCAAGAACTAAATTACCTGTAGTTCCTTTAGATATTTTTTCAATTTTTTCGCCATTTAAGAACCAACCTAAGAATACAGAACCCTCTTTAGTTGGTGTAAGTAAAATTACCTCATCATTAACTGTATATGTATATTGAGGTCCTACTGCACCTTCTTTTAAAAGAAGTGACCAAAAACCATTAGCTAATTCATCATTTGTATAATCGGCACTTGCTGGCCATGAAGCACGATGATCTTCAAATAAGAAAGCACCAAGCGAATATCTCCAATAAGCTTCACTACCACTTTCTAAACTTGCTTTAGCATCTGTGGCAGTGTAAATAATATATTCTTTTAGCCATGCCCATTTAGCACCGTATTCCTCACTAGAAAAGATACCATAAATTGCTGTAAATACATTGGCAAAGCCAACTTGAGTTCCACTATCATCTACCATACAATTTGGTTTCTTATCCTTATTATAATATGCCATTGCATCAGTTAAGAAATCGTCAACCATTTCTTCACGACTAGAATATAAATAAATATCAAAAAGCCCACCATTTAAGTTATATTCAATTGTATATTCAACTATTTCCCATTCAGCAACAAAATTAAGATCACCAGTTGTTCCTTTAACAATTTTTTCAACTTTTTCACCATTCAAGAACCAACCTAAAAATGTATATCCCATCTTATATGCAATTTCTGGTAAAATAATATCCTCTGATTCAACTGTATATGTTTTTGGAACAGAAACTTCTTCTAAATCTACCATATATAACCAAAAACCAGTTGTACCTTCTTCAGTTGAATAATCACAACCATAACTTGCATTTCCACCTTTATCACCAGGTGCACAAGCATTCAAGAAATTATGTAATTCACCACGAGCCTCTGCTTGATTATCATTTTCATTAAGGGCAGTTTTGCCATTTGCAAGACGATTATCATTTATAAAGTCTAATAACCATCCCCATTTGCTTCCATATTCAGTACTTGTTAAGAATTTATATCCAGCACTTGAACCATCTGCCATCCAACTTCTTGCAAAGAAATCAGAGCCATCAGCCGCAACTGTTTTTCCACTATGTTTGTTAAAATCAACAATGAAATCAGCAACCATCTGATTGCGATCACGGTTATACGGCCATTCAATACCAGTCAAATCTTGCCATGAACCACCTACTAAATCAAATGTAATATTATAAGTTGCAATTTCCCATTGAGCAACAAGTTTTATTTCACCAGTTGTTCCTTCCACAATTGAGTCAATCTTTTCGTCATCTAAATACCAACCTAAGAAATTATACCCTGTTTTTGTAGGTTCTCCTAAAACTAATGGTAATTTATTCACATCATATGAATCTGGATTTTCACTAGCATTAATACCTCCATTTAATTCATAAGTAATATCAAATACTGATACTTCCCATTTAGCATATAATGTCATATCACCAGTGGAATTAGCAGCAATTTCCGTAATTGGACTACCACTAAATTCAGGATTGTCATACCAACCAACAAAATTATGTCCTAATTTTGTTGCATCTTTTAATATAATCGGAAGATTTAATACATTATATCCAGCAGGATTTGTTGGATCATTAGTACCTCCGTTTAGTTCATATGTAATTGCAAAATCAGCTTCTAATACTTCTACAACAAATGTATAATCACGATATTGGCTTGAATCTAACTCATCTGTTGCACGTGCAATGATAACTGCCGTACCCTTAGCAACACCAGTGATTACACCATTTTCATCTATAGTTGCAATCTCAGGATTAGCAGAAGTAAAACTCATTAAAGCATTGCCATACTCAGGAACAAAATGATACTTTAATGTTTGTGTAGTTCCTTTTAGCATATTTTGTTGTAATGGTTCAAATTCAACTTCTGGAAGTGAATTAGCCACTACTCTTACTGTTGCAACATCATAGGCAACAGGCTTTTCAGAGCAAACAACTTTAATTACTGTTTCTCCTACTCGTAACCCTTGTAACTTACCGTTAGAGTACGATGCAATTTGATCATCGTATGATGTGTATTCTATAGTTACAGCACCTACGTTTGATCCTTTGTTAACTATTGGGGTAACATCAATGGTTTGACCAACTTTTACTTCATATACATCATTATCAAATGATAACCTTACATAGTCATCATTATTTGTACATGCGGCAATACCAAATAGTAGTCCAACAATAGTTAATAATAAGAAAAATCTTTTTCTAATGTTTAACATGTTATTCTCCTTTTCGCTTGAATTTACACTTTATTATATCACTTTTTAAAAAAACAAGCAAGCGTTTTCATTTTTTTATTATTTTTTTTTGCTTTTCCATCCTAATTTTAATTTTTTTATAATAAAATTATTAATTTTACCTATCTATTTAGAACAAAAAACTCTGCATTTAAAACGAAAAATTATGTTTTTCGCTTTTATGCAGAGTTTAAAAATTATCCAAAAAGAAATCTAGAATTGCCTGGAATAATTGTTGATAAAGTTATTGTTTTTGATACACCATCTTTAGTTACAGTAATGTTATAACTTACAGTGATGTCTTTCATTTCTTGTTTGATGACCCTACCCTTATCATTTACATATGTTTTATCTAAAGATTCAAAAGAAATTTCATAATCGCTATAATCTTTTAAAATACGATATTCAAATGAAACAAGTGTTAAGAAGTTATCCCATAAATCATTATCTCTCATTGTCTGTGGACAATTTTTACCACTGAAAAAGTGGTGTGGTTTAACATCATTTATAGTTAGGTTATTATCAATTAGTAAATGTGCTACTAATTTAGCTGTTTTTTGCCAAGTTAAATATAAATCAGAACCTTGGTTAACCATAGTTTCAATACCTATACTATTCACATTTCCTCCCGTATTAGATACACGTTTATACGTATCACTCCACCAAGTATCTCCAATATAGTATTTACCATTTTGTACAACAACACGAATTCCAGCATCATTGATTTCAGATGTTGTAGGTATTTGATTATTGCTTTTAAGTGGAGCTTTTATTTGAGATTTTTCACCATCAATTTCAAAATAACCATCCTCAGATATTGTTACTTTCATCATTGCATTTGGTTTTGCTAATAACCCTGAATCATTTAAATGATATTCTCTTGAACCATCTCCAGCATGATATGCTCTTTCATTGTCAGGAATTTGATGATAAATACCAGTATCACCTGCAGAATAATGCCAACTAGTTCCTCCACCACCATTTTGAACATATTGTGCATGTTGTTTAGCATCAGCAGTTTTGGCACTAGAAGCGGTATCGTGAACACAAATATAATATTTTTCGTGAACATCACCTGGTCTATTTTCTGAATTGAGAGGTGTTAAAATTGTCTCATCGACAAAGTGTTCGGCAAATAAATAATTTGATACACTTCCACGTAAACGCATTCCATATATAAATTGATAACCCGTTACTGTAATGTTTTTCGCAATTACTTCTTTTACATTAGCCTCTATTAAAATTTTTAATAGTTCATCTAGTCCATCTAAATCTTCAACTACTGTTATACCCAGTGTAATATTAATATTTGAATAATCCTCTAAACTAACAGTTATTGTCGTATAACCCGTCTTTTTAGGTGTAATTATCCCCTCTTCATCAATAGTTAAAATTTCATCATTTGTACTAGCAAATACTATTTTTGATAATAATTGCTCAGCACTAAAATATTTTTTGATTACATTAACCTTTAAGTTATCATTCATATCAATGATTGTAGTTTCTACATCTAACTCAAATCTGGTATACCCAAACATTGGTGTTAATGTTAAATCACCAGTTGTTCCAACCGGTATCTCTTTCCACAATATACTTGTATCCCATAATTCAAGTGCCATATTTCCGTATTTTGTAACAATGTCAGGTGTCGCCCATCCTAAAAAATAATAGCCTTCTTTAGTTGGAACGGGTAATTGAAGTGGGAGTTCAGAAGGTTTATATGTCAATAACTCAATTTCTGGCAATACAACATTATCTTTTTCTTTATAATTTATTGCAAAAGTATTTTCGCTTATTGTTATTGATATTTCATCATATTCAGCCATATCGGTTGTCTTGGCTATTAACGTTACTTGTCCTTCCTTTAAAGCCTTTATCACACATATACTGCCTATTTGACTTATTAGTTCAATCATAGTATCATCACTAAATTCAATTTGATATGCTTGATCATTAGAAAAATGAATTTCTATTTCTTGTTGTTCATTTACTGACATATTATCATTTGCTTGAATTGCATCAACTAAAACTGATGGTAACTTTTCTCCTATCGTATCACCACATCTTTCACAAGTTGCAGGAGCCAAATGCGTAGCTTCACTATATTTATGACCTAAAGGATCAATCACTCTTTCTTCTATTTTTTTACATACATCACAAGTATATTTTTCCATACCTGACTCTGTACAAGTAGCCTTTTTAATAATTTCTCCGTCATTCCAATTATGACCTAGAGAATCACCATCAGTCATATTACATCTTTTACAAGTTTTTGGCTTTGTACAAGTAGCATCGCTATAATCATGGCCGAGAGCTTCCCCTTCTGTCATACCACAAATTTTGCACGTTTTGGGGTTTATACATGTGGCATCTACATATTGATGACCATTTTTCTCACATTCTGATTTCTTTTTACAAGAAACAAAAGTACTTAATAATAAAATTACAAATACTAACAGAATAAATCGTTTTGTTTTCATTTACTTCTCCTAATTATAATTACTCTATTTTAAAAATACAATAAAATTATACTAATTATTAGACTATTTGTAAATAAAACCGCTTTCATTTTTTATGGTAAAAATAGTAAAAAGAATTGGTATTTTTCATTAGACCAATTCTTTTCAAAATTTTTAATTATTTTTTTGTTTAAAAAACTTTTTAATTTTATCAAAAATATTATTATTTTTAGTTTCATCTGTCTTAGATAGTTCAGTGAAAATTTCCTTTTGTTTTGATGTCAAATTATTTGGTGTAATAACATTAATGGTCACAATTTGATCGCCTTTTCTTCCATTTATTTTATTATCTATACCTTTTCCTGATAATTTAAGTTTTGTACCACTTTGAATTCCTGAAGGAACCTTTAAATTTACAAGACCATATAATGTTTTAATTTCAATTGTAGCACCTAAAGCTGCTTGGCTAAAAGTAATTGGTAAATCTAATAAAATGTTATTTCCATCTCTTTCAAAAATCTCATGTTTTTTAACATTTACATGTATTAATAAGTCTCCAGAAGAACCACCTTTGACACCGGCTTCTCCTTCACCTGAAAGTCTAATAGTTTGATCATCCGCAATTCCTGCAGGAATTTTAATATTAAGGGTTTTGGTTTTTCTTACGCGACCACTACCACTACACTCCGAGCACACCCTTTTAATTTTTTTACCACTACCGCCACAATCCGGACAAGTTGTTTCACTCCTCATCATACCAAGAATGGTATTTTGTTGACTAATTATGGTACCACGACCATTGCATCTTGTACAAGTAGAAATATCACTTTTAGATTCAGCACCTAACCCTGCACATTTTGAACAAGTATCAAGTTTAGTTATATTAATCTTTTTTTCTACTCCAAAAGCAGCTTCTTCAAAAGTAATTGTAACCTCAGATTGTAAATCGCTTCCCCTTCTAGATGCTGATCTCGTTCTGCTTGATCCGCCAAAGCCTCCAAAGATATTGCTAAAAATATCTTCAAATCCGAAACCTGCTCCTGATTGACCACCAGTAAAACCAGCCATATCTTCAGTACCAAATCTATCATAATTAGCTTTTTTATCTGGATCACTTAAGCAATCATATGCTACTTGAATTTCCGCAAATTTTTCTGTGGCATTAGGATCTGTTGATACATCTGGATGATATTTTTTCGCTAGTGTACGATATGCCTTTTTTATTTCTTCTTGGGAAGCATCTCTTGATACCCCCAATACTTCATAATAATCTCTTTTAGTTGCCATAGCAGGCCCCTTTCTTAATCATTTAATTAATTTTATTTATCCGTTTCTTCATAAGTTGCATCAACAGTGCCATCACTATTTTGATTATTATTCCCATCTTGACTCTTTGATGCTTGTTCTTGTGCTTTTTGATAGGCTTTCATCGCAACACTTTGAGCAGCTTTTTCAAGAGCCTCTTTTTTGGCCTTAATATCTTCTAAATTATCTTTACTCAATGCTTCTTGTAACTCTTTAGTTGCATTTTCAATATTAGTTTTTTCTTCATCCGTTACTTCAGTTCCCAAGTCATCAACTGATTTCTTTGCAGCAAAAATGATTTGTTCACATTCATTACGTAAATCAGCTTCTTCTTTTTTAGCCTTATCACTTGCTGCATTTGCTTCTGCTTCTTTTACCATACGATCAATTTCATCTTCACTTAAACCTGAACCACCACTAATTGTAATTGTTTGAACTTTGCCAGTTCCAAGATCTTTAGCACTAACATGGACAATACCATTGGCATCTATATCAAATTTTACTTCAATTTGTGGAACACCTCTTGGTGCTAGTGGAATACCACTCAATTGGAAACGACCAAGGGTTTTGTTATCAGCAGCCATTGAACGTTCACCTTGTAATACATGAATATCAACAGCAGGTTGATTATCAGCGGCAGTTGAAAATACTTGTGATTTAGATGTTGGAATTGTAGTATTACGCGGAATTAGAACAGTGGAAACACCACCTAATGTTTCAATACCTAATGAAAGAGGAGTAACATCTAATAGTAAGACATCTTTAACATCACCCGCAAGAACTCCACCTTGAATGGCAGCACCCATTGCAACAACTTCATCTGGATTAATGCTACGATTAGGCTCTTTTCCTAATTCTTTTCTAACTAATTCTTGTACACATGGAATACGTGTTGAACCACCTACTAATAATACTTGGTTAATATCAGATGTTGTAATACCAGCATCTTTTAATGCTTGACGAACTGACTTAGTAGTTGAATCAACTAAATCACGAATTAATTCTTCAAATTTAGATCTAGTAAGGGTCATATCAAAATGCACAGGACTTCCCTCAGAATCCATTGCAATAAATGGAATATTAATATCAGTAGTTGTAATACCACTTAAATCTTTTTTCGCTTTTTCAGCTTCTAGTTTCAATCTAAACATTGCACTCTTATTTGTACTTAAATCAATACCATTTGTGCGTTTAAATTCTTTAACCATATAGTCAACAACACGATTGTCAAAGTCATCACCACCAAGACGATTATTACCAGCTGTGGATAAAACCTCATAAGTGCCATCTGCAAGTTCCAAGATTGAAACATCAAAAGTACCACCACCAAGGTCATAAACCAAAACCTTTTGTTCTTTATCACTTTTCTTATCTATACCATAAGCCAAAGCAGCAGCAGTGGGTTCATTGATAATACGTTTAACTTCAAGACCTGCAATTTTACCAGCATCTTTTGTTGCTTGTCGCTCGGCATCATTAAAATATGCAGGGACAGTAATAACGGCTTCTGTAACTTTTTCACCAAGATATGCTTCAGCTGTTGCTTTTAAATTTTGAAGAATCATCGCTGAAATTTCTTGTGGTGTATAATCCTTGTTTGTTGATTTAATATGTACCTTATAATCAGTTCCCATATGTCTTTTAATTGAAAAAACAGTATCTAAATTAGTTGCAGCCTGACGTCTTGCACTTTCACCAACTGCAATATCACCATTTTTGAAGGAAACAACTGATGGAGTCGTTCTCATTCCTTCAGCATTTACTATTACTTTTGCTTCTCCACCTTCCATAACAGCAACACATGAATTTGTTGTACCAAGATCAATACCTATAATTTTACTCATAATTTTTTACCTCCTAATTTTTTATTTACTTACTTTGACCATACTAGGTCTTAATACACGATCTTTATACATGTAGCCTTCCATAACTACATCAACTACAATATTTGAATTCACACCATCAACCTCAACAACTTCTAGTGCTTGTTGATATGCTGGATCAAATTCTTTGTTCAAACATTCAATTTTTTTAACACCATAACTTTCTAATGTTTGTTTAAGTCTGGTATTAACCATTGCAAAACCACTTAAATATTTTTTTAACTTTTCATCATCAGTATTCACATTAACTGCTTTATCAAAAACATCAATCACATCAATTATCTCACTAAAAAAATCTTGCATTGCATATTTTCTTTCTTTTATCCGTTCTTCTGCTGTTCTTCGTTTAAAATTTTCTAAATCAGCTCTATTTCTTAATAATTGATCTTTAGCTTGATTTAATTCTTCTGTTAATTTTGCATTTTCATCTTCTAAATGTTTAATTTTCTTTTTTAATTTTTTATTAAATTTAATATCATTTTTTAACTCTTCTTCAGTTTCTTCTAACTCCTTTTCTAGTTCTTCAACTAAAACTTGTTCTTTACTATCTACATCTTTTTCTGATATAGTTTCTTTTTCTAATTCTTTTTCTTCTTCGCGATAACGATTATTTTCCATTTTTTCACCTATACTATTCTTTTCATATTTTTTGCGATATATTCAAGTAATGGAATCACCTTATCATATTCCATTCTAGTTGGTCCAAATACTGTAATAGCACCAACACTACCGCTATTTGTCTCATAAGGAACTGTAATCACTGTACAATCTTGCATTACTTTTAGTTCATTTTCTTGTCCAATTTTGATACTAATTCCCATACTATCAGATTTGACAATTCTTAAAATATCCTTTTTCTCAATTGCATTTAAAAATTCCCTAACCTTACCGACATCTTGAAATTCAGGTTGTGATAAAATATTATATTTACCACTAATATGGTATTTGTCAGATACCATTTCTGTAAAAGCATTTACAAAAGCATCTACTAAATCACTATGATAATTAATATAATCACGAATTTCATCATTAGTAATATCATCTAATAGTTGATTTTGAATATCACTTAAAAGACAATTATGCAAAACTTCATCTAAAATACTAATTGTTCTTTCAATTTCTCTAATACTAATTCCTGCTGGTACCATAATTCTTTTACTTTCAACATGTCCTTGATCGGTTACCATTAAAATTACAGCATAATTTTCTTTCAAAGAAACAAATTCTAGTTTTTTTATTCTTGAGTTATATGAAGTTTTACCAAGTGCAATAGTCGCATAATTTGTAAGTTCGGTAACTATTTCCATTGATTCGGTAATGGCTTCTTCCCTAGTAACATTTGGTCTTTCAAAAATCTCATCAATCATTGGAAAATTTGCATCTTTTTCATTGCTTTTTCGCATAATCGTTTCAACATAAAACCGATACCCTTTTTCTGATGGGATTCTTCCACTAGAAGTATGGGTCTTTTCTAAAAATCCCATTTCTTCAAGTTGTGCCATTTCATTTCGAAGAGTGGCAGTTGAAAAATTAAGTTCTGGTCTTTTTGATAAAGCAAATGATCCCACTGGTTCATTTGTTTTTACATATTCTTCAATAATTGCAATCAATACTAATTTTTGCCTTTCACTTAACACTATTTAAGCCTCCTTAGCACTCTTTTTAACTCACTGCTAATATTATACCATTATTTGTTAGCACTGTCAACAATTTAGTGCTAATTTTTTATATTTTTTTCCATTTTTGTATTTTTATTCATTCAATAAAAATTTTTTATATATTTTCAATATAAAAAATCGTTGATAAAATTTTTATTTCATCAACGATTGATATAGTTTTTTATCTATTTAATTATTTTTTAGATAAGGATTATTTTTCTTTTCACTTGATAGACTTGTTGTACCATCATGTCCTGGATAAATGATATAATCTTGCTTTAAATTTTTAATTTTGACAAGTGATTGTCCTAATTTAAAAGTATTACCTGTTATAAGATCCGTTCGCCCTACGGAATTTTTAAACAATGTATCTCCCGAAAAGAAGAAATTATCAATGATATAACAGACACTGTCATCTGTATGCCCAGGTGTATATAAAACCTTAATAGTAAAATTTGCAATCTCAATTGAATCATTATCATTCACAAAAACAAATTTTGTTTGATCTACTGATGGTACTTTATTACAACCAAAAACTTTAGCATAACTTGCATTGAGATCAAAAATCTTATCTTTGGCTCTTTTTTGCAAATAGCAAGGAACATCATATATTTTCAAAATTTCTTCAAGTGTTTTAAAATGATCGTAATGTCCATGCGTAAGCAATACTGCTACTAAAGATTTTCCTTCTAAATATTTGTTCAAATGTTTTACATTATTCGCAGGATCGATAAGAATCGCATAATCATCTTTCATAACCAAATAAGTATTGCAATTTTCTTTACTATCACAGAATATTTCAACTGAAATCATTATTTTGTTTCTGGAAGGCTTGCTGCAGCAATTGATTGACCAACACGACGAGTCCATTCATCTGGCATCATAATTGTTATATCTTTATATTCTGGAAATTCAGATTTTAATACTTCATTTGCCTTAGCAATGATAATATCTCCACCCTCACCACTTGTTACACGACCAAGTAATAATAAATATTTAATATCATAAAATTCAGCATAATATGCGATGCTATATCCTAAATAAACACCTATATTCTCATAAATTTCTTTTGCCCTTGGGTCATGTTCTTTCATCAGTTCTTGAACAACTTTTAACTTTTCTGCAGGAGATGCATTTTCATCTAATTCAATTCCAGCAAAACCAGCTAATTTAATGACACTATCTTGACTAAAATATTTTACACCACAACCATAGTCGCCACTCCACTCATCAACCATTGCTCCTTTATTATAATCAACAGGTACAAAAGCAAGTTCACTTAGCCAACCATTTAAATTGCCATCTTTATTCACATAACCTACAGCCTCACTTGTTCCCATCGCAATACCTAAAACACGACCGTCTTTTAAACTCAATGCTCCTGCAAGTGCTGTAACATCACCATCATTTGCAACAGTTAGGGGTACATCTCCAATTTCCTTAGCTGCTCGAATATACATATTTCTTACTTTTTCATCAAATAAATCTTGGGGAACTTTAATGAATAATGAGGCAACTCTGACTTCATTATCAATATATATACCAGCACTAGAAACTCCAATGGCATCAACTCTAGGCATCTTAGCAGCTGCACGTCTAAAACTATCTAAAATTCCAGCATAATGATAATCAGGATCTTCATTTACTTTAGGGAACCATACAACTTCTTCTGAATGAATAACTTCACCATTGACAACAGCACTTACCTTTCTGTCTGAGCCACCAGCATCAAAACCAATACGACATCCTTCTAAATGTCCTCCAGCAGGCAAAGACGCTTCAACACTACTTGGAACATCTTGTAATGAACAAGCAATTACTTCAAATGGTTTGTCATAAACTCTTGACATAAAATCAACATCAAATTTTCTTGTTCCATTTAAAGAAAAAACCTCTTGCATCTTTTTAACAATACCATCATGGCCACCTAAATAAATTTTAAAACCACCAACAACCCAAAGTATACTTTTGATTACTCTTTCTATCATTTCATAGTTTTCCGCATTATCACCTGGGAATACATTCATATCATATCGATAACGGTACCCATTTTGTCTTTCAACACAAATGGCAAAAGGGTTAGTTGCCTGTTTTTTAAATTTCCTTAGTTCAACAATCATTGGTCTAAATGATTTTTCAAGACTTGGTACATATTTCATAATTATTAACCTCTCTTCTTTTATGTATCTTCTTTTGTTCTTTGACTATTTTCAACAATAACGACGTCGCTACCTATTTTCATAATTTTATTCCAAGGTATCTGAACTACATCTTTATTGCCAAATAAATGTAATAGTTTAAAACTACGGTAAACATGAACGCTTAATATCTTACCAGTAGCAACATCAATTTCTACGTCCGCAATCTTGCCAAGACGAGCACCATCTTCGTCATTAATAATATCTTTTGATGATATTTCTGATAATTTCATTATTTTCACCACTTTCACCATAATTATATGCACAATGTGGCAAAATTAGACAATTTTATTCTACTACTTTAATAGGATTATCGCCATACATACCATCAAGATTATAACGATACCTTTCATCACCAACAAACAAATGCACTACAACATCATTTAAATCGATTAAAAACCATGTGGTTTCGTTTGACGAAGAAAAACTTCTCACTTCAAAGCCAAGATTTTCAGCCTCTTTTTTTAAATAGTTAATAGCTGCTATCCCTTGTCTTGGAGTATTGACACTACATATAATACTATAATCATAAAATGGTGTCAAATTTTTCATATCATAAACCTTTATTTTTTTAACAACAGCTTTATTTAAAATTTCAATAACTTTATTATACATTTAATTTTCCTTTACTAAATAATAATTATACGTTTCATCCGTTAAATAATAAATCTTTTTCTTATTTTGCTTTAAATATAAAATTGTATTTTCTAAAACTTTCACAACAGCTTGGTCTAGATTTTTAAAAGCAATATTTCTAGTTTCAATCATCTCTTGTTCTTTTCTTGTTATTTTCTCTATATAATCGCTTACAAAAATAATTTTTTCTAATTCTGTCATATTCTTATGTCCTGTCGTATGATATTTAATAGCATTTAAAATTTCAGGGTCATCAATACCATACTTTTCTTTCGCATATATTTTACCTACAAAACTATGCCAAATTTGAGGATAATCTTTTAATAATGCTAATTCACTAGCATAATGTTTAGTAAGGATATCCCACATCGTTTCTTTATCTAATAATTTAGCAATATCATGAAATGCAGAAGCAAGAATTAATTTTTCTTGCGAAATATTTAAGTTATGAACATTGTTAAGTGTAAGCGCCATCTCAATCACACCAATAGTATGGTAATATCTTTGATGAACTATGCCATCAATTGTAAATTCCTTTTTAATTTTTTCTAACAAATTTTTAATCATCATTTCTTATCTCAACATCAATCATTTTAAAAATTTTTATGGTTACCTTTGCATCTAAACTTACTAAATGTACAAATCCAATACCAGAAAGAAATAAATTACACGGTTTTGTTATTTCAAAATCTAAATTTTTAACATTATCAATTTTTTCCTTTTCTTCATCAGTAAATGGTGGCACTAATAACTTTGTAACTTGTGAGCGAAAGATTTCATCTGCATGTATGGTTTTCGTTCTATGTATATACAATTCATTTGATACATAAAAACTTACATTAATTTTTTCATTTCCCTTAAAATCAAGTCTAACCAAACCACCTAAAAAAATTGTTTGATTAGGTTGCAATTGGAAAGTTCTAGGCTTTATATATTTTTTAGGCATTACGATATGCAGCGATTCTCCCTTAAGATAAGCACAAAAATTGTGAGGGTTTATTATTCCAGGTGTATCAATTAGAAAACTATCCTTGTCAAGAGGCCATTGAATGAAATCAAGGGTCGTTTGAAATTGACTATTGGTAGTGATAACATCCGTTTTATATTCTAAGTACATCTTGCCAATTTGATTCATCAAAGTTGATTTACCAACACTAGCATGACCTACTATATAACAATTGTTAAACCGAACCTTTCTTTTGGTAAAAGGATTACTTTTATTAGGATATTTTATTTTTGTCACCTTTGAAATAATTTTATGAACAAATTCTTTATTTTTAACGCTACCATACAAGATGCTATCTAAATTTAATCCATCTTTTAAAGCCAAATTTCTAATTATCTTATCCAATCTAGTTAATTTGAAATCTTTCGGTAATAAGTCAATCTTATTCACAACAAGAATAACTTTATTTGTACCAATACACTGATCTAAATTAGGAATAAAACCTCCCATAATATCCATTATATCAATCAGTAACAAAATTAAAGCTTTTTCTTTTTTTATTATTTTCATTTTTTCATAATAATTATGTAAATTATTATCCACTTCATATTGAAAATTATGATTCCTGATTTCATAGCATCGTTTACAATAAACATCTTTTCCCCGTTCAATTAATATAGCCTCAGCCACATACCCCAATTGTTCAGGATTATTAGACTGAATAATAGCCCCACATCCTATACACCTACTCACTATGATCACTACTCTTTCCAATAATATTTCTAATTTCTAAAGCCTTTTTACCATCTATTCGTTCTATTTTTTTTAAAACTTTTTCTTCTCTTAAACGATTAATTCTTGTATACCATCTTTCTGTCTTACGTGATATAGATTTTACTAAAATATTGGTTACACCAATCTTATTAGCACAAACAATATCGGTTAATAGTTGATCACCAATCATCACTATTTCATCTTTATTTAAATTATTTTTTTTTATAAAAGCACAGACCCTTTTCGTAAATGGTTTTCTAGCAAGCGTTAAATAATCTTTAACTTTAAACGTTTCAACAAATTCTTTTACCCTTTTTATCCGATTATTTGAAATAATATAAATCTTGTAACCCATTTTGGTAAGTTTTTCATTGAGCATTAATTGTTTAGAATTGGGTTTCACCTCTTCATATGATGCAATTGTATTATCTAAATCAAAAAGTATAACTTTTTTACCTTTTGCATATAATGTATCAAAATCAATATCATAGATTGACATGGATAAAAAAGTTGGAAGATATTTGTTCACTAAATCACATCCTTATTATTCAGTAACATTATACTAAAATTTTTCCATTTTGTCTATAATTTGGTTTTAAGGAGTGTTAAATTGATAGAACTATTAACCTTAATGTTGTTACCTCTACTTGGCGCTATTAATTCACAAAATTTTCCTGATGTTTTATCAAGTGATGAGGAAACAAAATATTTAGAAGCTTGGCGTAATAAAGACTTTGAGGCAAGAAATAAACTGATTGAGCATAATTTAAGACTAGTAGCCCATATTGTCAAAAAATTTGAAAATACCGGTATTGATAAAGATGATCTATTATCTATTGGTACCTTTGGTCTAATTAAAGCTATTGATACTTTTAATTTTGATGCCACAAATAAACTTGCAACTTATGCGGCAAGATGCATTGAAAATGAAATTTTAATGCATATAAGAAGCAATAAAAAAAGAAAAGATACCCTATCTTTATACTCACCAATTGGTGAAGATAAAGAAGGAAATGAAATTAGATTATGCGATATTATTGAAGATCCTACCCCATCTATTAGTGATATTATAATTGAAGAAGAAAGAAATAAAAGAATTCACAAAGCATTAAAAATTTTAAATAAACGTGAATATGAAATTATCTGTAGAAGATTTGGTCTTGATGGTTATTCATCCGAAACTCAAAGAGAAATTGCTAAAAGCATGGGTATTAGTAGAAGCTATGTTTCTAGAATTGAAAAAAGAGTTTTAACAAAATTATATCTACATTTAAAAGAAGATGAATAATTTGATATTTTTTTTCCTTTATTATATAATAAATAATAGAGGTAAATGTTATGCATGCTTTTTCGCGAAGTGAATTATTATTATCAACTAAAGGAATAGAAACTCTAAAAAAGAAACATATTGCTATTTTTGGACTTGGTGGTGTTGGAAGTTATATTGTTGAAACCCTTGCTAGATCTGGAATTGAGCATTTTACTTTAATTGATAATGATATTATTACAATTTCCAATCTAAATCGACAACTTTATGCTTTAACTTCAACAATGAATAAAAAGAAAATTGAAGTTGCTAAAAATAGAACTCTAGATATTAATCCAAACTGTCAAATTCAAATTTATGATACGTTTGTTTCCGAAGATACCATTGATAATTTTGATTTTGAGAAGTTTGACTATATTATTGATGCAATTGATACAATTAGCGCTAAAATATTATTAATTGAAAAAGCGAAATATTACAATATTCCAATTATTTCATCAATGGGAACAGGAAACAAGTTAGATCCTAGTCAGTTTAAAATTACCGATATTAATCAAACTAAAACATGTCCTCTTGCTAGAGTAATGAGATATGAATTAAAAAAGAAAAATATTACAAATGTAAAAGTCTTATACTCAACAGAACAGCCTTTAAACTTATCCCATTCTGCTTTAGAACAAAAACTTTTACAACAAGAAAATACTAATAAACATCAAATCCCTGGTAGTGTTGCTTTTGTACCTAGTGTTGCAGGAATATTAATTGCCAGAGAAGTCATTTTTGATTTATTGCTAAAAAGTAATATAACATTAGCGTTGAATAAAACAAATTAAAATGTTACATTATTAAAGGATTAATGCCTATTCAAAATAGGTGTTAATCCTTTTTATTTCATTCAACTATTGGTATCCTTTTATCTATTTTTTATTTATTATCTAAAAGTTAATTTTAACTTAAAAACCATTGAATCAATAGTATTTATTTAAAAGTAAGTGAATATAAAAAATTAGTTATCAATAAGATAACTAACTTCTTTCTTCATCATTTCAATCACAAACTATCTAAATTTCTTCACTTATTATTTTTAAAACATACTCTAGAACCTTATTTGAAGCCTGAGTTGAAAAATAATTATAATCAAAAACATCGGTTGAACCAATGATATCAGAAATCGCTCTAATAATTACATATTTTATTTTATTTAGTGTACAAACTTGAGCAATTGCGGCAGACTCCATATCAAAAGCAATTACTTCATAGTTAGAAAACCTTTGCTTAACCAAACCATCCACTTTATCGTAATCATAAATAAACTGATCTCCAGATAGTATAGTTCCAAGCCTATGATTTATTTTATGAAAAATCTCAACATTAGGTTTAAAATATGCATCAAATCCTTCTATTTGCCCGTATTGATATGCACCAGCTGCTTGACATGTCATATCAACATCAGAATAAACTACTTTATCAGCAACAACAATATCAAGTGGTTTTAAATCTTTTTGATATCCTCCTGCAATCCCTGTATTAATAATTACATCCGGATTAAAATGTTCAATCAACAGAATAGTTGTTATTCCTGCATTTACTTTTCCTATTCCCGCTATCGCAAATATCACCTTATTATTTTCAAAAATTCCTTCATAAAATTTAAGATGGCAGAGTTGATGAACTTTTATATCATCAATTTTTGATCTTAATAAAGTGATTTCTTTTTCCATTGCAACAATTATGCCATATGTTTTCATTTATTTTTTTTAACACTTTTATTTTTCTTACCAAGTTCTTCGGAAATATCAATGATTTTTACTTCAAATTTTTCACCATCTTCAGTATTAACTAAAACTTTATCACCAATTTTAGCATGTAAAATTACTTTCCCTAATGGTGATTCATCAGATATTTTTTGTTCAAGAGGATTTGCTTGTACAGTACCAACAAGTTGGTATACTTCTTCTTCAGAACCCTCTTCATCTAAAAATTTTACCGTAATATATTTACCTAAATTTGTTTTTTCGTCCTCTGTTATTAAAACATAGTTATTTAAAATATTTTCAACTTCCTTAAGTTGTGCAGCAATTATTGCTTGATTATTACGAGCCGCATCATAATCCGCATTTTCTGATAAATCCCCTTGTGATCTTGCCTCTTGTAAAGCAATAATATTTTTTCTTTCTGCTTCCTTTAGTTCTGTATGTTTTTTTAATTGTTCTTCATAACCCTCTTTGGTTAAATATATTTTTTGTTGTGCCATATAGACCCACCTTTCTTTAATGCATTTAATTATACCATATTTGCTCTTTTTTTGGCAAGTAAATAATTACTTAACTTTTCTCATCATATCATGCTTTTTTACTCTTACAGGCATATAAATTAACAATTTTTGCAAAGGATGCCTTGCTACATCAATTTCCTCTTTAGTTTCATAATCAATCATTTTTTCTATTTTTAATACTGTATTATTTAATGTTGGGCCAAATAATTCGACAACATCACCTTTGGCAAAATAATTGCGTTGCTCAACTAAAGCCATTTGGTGCTCTAAGTCATAATCTAATATATATCCAATATATTCTTTGGTTGGATGTTCTTCTCTTGTATCATACAATTGTTCCATCGGTTTAACCATTCCCTCCAAAAAACCAACACTAGTAAGACGATTTTCGGCTTTGTTAATTTCTTTAATGTAGTACTCCAATTGCTTATTATCAAAGCTACGAGTACTAATATATTCATCAATTAATTTTCGATAACATCTAACTACTGTTGCAAGATAATAAACTGATTTCATTCTCCCCTCAATTTTTAGCGAAGAAACTCCTAAATCAATTAATTTCGGAATTTGTTTTAAAGCCATTAAATCTTTAGAACCCATATTAAAATATTGATTTTTAGGTGGTAATTTTTTATTTCCTTTATACAAAATATAATTCCATCGACACGAATGAGCACAGCCACCTCGATTTGCATCACGATTAGTCAAATGATTACTCAATACACATCTACCTGAATAACTTGAACACATTCCGCCATGAATAAAAATTTCCAATTCAAGATGAGATGCTTTTTTTATCATTTCAATTTCTTTTAGCGTAACCTCTCTTGCAAGAACGACCCTTTGGCAACCAATATGTTCATAAAAAGAGATGGCCTTACTATTTGTAATTGACATTTGTGTAGATACATGTCTTTCTATATTAGGCACCAAACTTTTTGCTCTTTCAATAATAGTCAAACTTGAAGTAATGATTGCATCAACTTTCATTTCATTTAAAGCGAATAAATATGCATCGAGATTATCCATATCTTCATCATGAGGAATAATATTGGTTGTTACATAAACTTTTTTATTTCTTTCATGAGCAAATCTACAAATTTCCTTTATATCATCAAGTTCAAAATTAGATGCTCTTGCTCGAAGACTGAACTTTTTGCCACCAATATATACAGCATCAGCTCCATATATCAAAGCAATTTTGGCTTTCTCTAAATTCCCTGCTGGGGCTAATAATTCAACCTTATTCATTATGTATGACCTCATCCTTTAGTAGAACCGATTTTTCTTTCATAATACCTTTATATAAAATACCTTCACATAAAGAAATAAAACTCGAATCATTATTTAAATAACCGTTCACAACTTCTTCAAACAACGATGTTTTCATATCCACACAACTTATTATAACATAATCAATCTTTTGCAACTTTTTTAACTCATCATATAAATAATAGAATTTAGGTTCATATAAATAACTACCATACTGATCCTCATATATATGATAAAAATCATCTCGATATTCTTCTTTTAAATAATAGTCTTTCTCATCATATTTATATTTTAAATTTCGATATAAAAAATAATTTTTTAACAAAGGTCGTTTTGAATAAAAAATTATTGATTTTCCAAATCCATAAATTATAGTTGGTCGTTTTACTTTAGACAATAACTTTTCTATTTCACTAAATGCTATTTGATTAGAAACTACAACATATTTATTGAACGATAAAAAGGCATTCACATCATCAGCATTTGTCATATAAGTATTTGCATCATAGACAAGTTTATTTTGATATCCCCATGCTTTAATCATTTCGTATACGCCTAAATCTGAATAAAAAATAAATTTAATCTTTTCCCATTTTAATTTTAACAATTTTTCTTTTAAATTTTGGAGTTCTTCTTCATGAAAAATTCTTGTGATTTTTAAAGATATCATTAAAGTATCCATTTTTTCCAAATACTGATTTAATGTTTCAAGACTCATTTTAAATATGAAACCATTGCTTAATTCCTCTACTCCTACCATGATATCTGTAACTTTATCCTTTTTTAGTAATTTTCTAAATTGGGTTATGTTTTTTGGTTCAATTATATACTTCATCTTATTTTTTCCTCATCGTCAAAGCAAGACCATCGCCGGCATGGATAAAAATGGTTTCAAAATCATCAAGAGTTAAAAGAAAATGATTATAATTGTCAATTTTTTCAACCATTTTTCTTAAATTTTTTGAAAGATTCTCTCTATTTTCAACACATCCATGAAATAAAATATTGTCAGTTATAATGATGGCATCTTCTTTTAATAATGGCAAAAATCGTTTAAAAAATTTTTCTGATTGGGCTTTAGCCGCATCAATGAACAACATATCATAAGATTTACCAAGACATTCTAAGTCAATATCCAAGGCATCGGCAAAATGAGGTTTTATTCGTTTATCTAGTTGGTATAACTTGATATTTTTCAAAGCTTCATCATACATAAATCGATTTCTTTCAATTGTATCAATCCTTATTTTGTCATAACAACTAGCCATTTGAATTGCCGAATACCCAATAGCAGTACCAATTTCTAAAATCTTTAAAACTTTTTTTGCTTTTATTAAACTGAAAATAATCATTAACGATTCATATTCAATAATAGGTATCTGATTTTTTCTCGCATATTCTTCTAGTGGCTTCACATTTATTTTAGATTGTTTGCAATTCAGTTTTTCTAAATATTCATTCATATGTTTCCTCTTGCTATACTATTTATTTATAATTATATAACATTTCACTTTTTTTTAAAAGAAATATGACTATTTATCCACCTTATTCAAATAATTTAACATCAAAAAACATCCTTCTTTATATTTGCTACATTTTATATTAAACAACAACATTTCTTTAATGATTGCTTCATATAGAGTATACTCAAAGGAATATTTTAACATTTTATATATTTTATTTTTTAAAAAATTTTGTAATTTGATAACATTATTGCCACTATTTACTTTAATGGTTGCATACTCACATAAATTTTTGATTATCTCATCATACTTACTAAAATTGAAATTATTTAATCGTTTTAAAATATAATAATACAAACCATTATTTTCCACATTGATAATAGCAATAGCGAGTAATTTAACTATTCTTGGTGAAAGATTCCCCTCTCCTAATGTCTTTAATATTTCTTCATATTTATTTTGCCCTAAATAAATCAATCCTAAATAATAATCATAACTTTCCTTTATTTTATCATCATTCATATTTAATTCTGAATAATAGTTTTTCATTTGATTATATGCTTTAGTCACATCATCTAAAGAATCCAAATAAATACTTTTAAAACGATGTCTAATCATATGATTAGAAAAATAGACAACAGGTGCATCCTTAATAAATCTCATATAATCTTTTATATAAGTATTAAATTTACCAATTAAAAAATGGATACACATAGAAAGTTCAAACACAACCCAGTATAACACTTCTTCATCTATTCTTTCATTGATAAGCACTTTCACTTGTCTATAAGCCATAATAATTTGATTCGTTGAATAATAATATAAAGTTACTAAATACATATAAAATAGTTTTTCCATTTGAGAAAATTGATAATGATTGCTATCTAATTTTTCCATTACTAATGTTGCTTCTTCAAAATTTCCCTTAATAATATTATCGTAAAGTAACACCAATTCTTGTTCAACATCAAGATAGTTATTGGATTCAATCATCTTATTGATTGTTTCTTGATAAGCCATTGTTTGTTGTAGCAATTGTTTTTTAATTATATCTAAAAATAAATTTTTCTTTCTTGCTTGTTTCAAATCATCATAATTAATAGATAATTTTTCAAACAACATTTTCAAATATGGATCTTGTAATTTGACTTGATTATTTTCAAGTCGCGATAAATAACTAGTACTACAAATTCCTTTGGAAACTTCTTCTAAACTTTTCCCCTGTTCTAACCTCTTCGCTTTTAAAATTCTTGCTAATTCTTTTTGATAATTTTCATTTAAATCAATATGATACTTTTTATTCATATTATTTTAAACCTCCCCCTATTATTTTAATACTTTTACTTTATCAAATTTATTTTTATTTGTAAATCTTTTTTAGAATTTTTTTTACAAAGATTTTTCACCACTGACAACTAAATTCAATTTTCGATTATTTTTTTATTTTTAACATTGTTTTTTTTATAATTATTATTAAAAGTATCATTTTTTCTTAATTGAATGTCGAATTTTAAGATAAAAGACAATAAGAAAGGATTTTTCTTATTGTCTTATAAAATACTACTATATTTTTTTAACTCTTGTCTACAATTTTTTTCATTAGGAATATAGGTAGAAAGTTTTAAATGAAATTCTTTAGAGTGATTATGCACGATAAAATGCGTTAACTCATGACATATTACATATTCAATTAACATAGGGGGTACTTGAGTTAATGCAACATTTAGCATAATTTTATTTTCATTAAAGTAACAACATCCCCATTTAGATTTGGATGATTTTATTATCAATTTTGGATATTTTTGTAACTCTATTTCCATCTTTAAAAAACATTGATAAAGCATTTCTTGAAAAATAATTTCTGCTTGTTCATATCTCCATTCAATAATTTTCATTCTGACTTGTTCCATTTTATTAACAGATACCAACATTAAATTATCAATCAAATCAATTCTATTCGTTTTTGAAATATTTATCTTTAACTGATATGGATGACCTAAAACATATTGTTGACTATCATTATTATAAGTTATCATTTTTGAAGATGCTGCTACTGCCTTTTTAATAACCCACTCTATATTATTTTCAATAAATTCGATTAAACTACTATATTTAGTTCCGATTGGATAACTAATCATTAAAATTCCTAATGAATTGAAATAAAGTCGAAATCTTTTTGCTTTACTAATTTTTACTTGATAAGCTATTTTATTTTTTTCTAAAATATCTATTTTTAATTCTATTTTCCTCTTCATATTTATATATACTTCTTATAAAATTCATATATTTTTTTCGCATCATCATAAACATTACTATTAGATGTATCAATAATTAAATCAGCTAATTCTCTTACCTCATCATCAAATATCTCATCATCATGAATCAGTCGTGTATGAATACATTCCAAATCATCATTTCTTTCCATCATACGAAGTCGTCTAATTGGTTTTGAACATCTAATAAAGACAATTTTGATTTGTTCTTTTGCTTTTTGAAGATAAGCTTTTAAACCTTCTTTTTCAACAATTACTACTTTATCACTTGATAACTCATTATTTGCGGTCCCATAATAATACCCATTATAAGAAACATATTCTAGAAAAAAATTATTTGTAATCTTTTTCAAAAATTCCTCTTCCTTAATAAAATAGTAATCGATTCCATTCACTTCTTGATTTCTAATAGGTCTTGTTGTATAGGTAACCATTTTTTTCATTTTATAAAATTGAATTAAACTATTCACTATTTGTGTTTTTCCTGAAGCACTTGGACCAATAATTACTAACATAGTATACTCCTTGTATTATTTGAATGTTGATTTTAAATATGCAAAAATTTTATTTTTCTCACCAAAAATTATGATACACAATTTTTCAATTTGAGATAATATTTGATCAATTTTTTCTAATGCCTTCTCTTTACCAAATATTTGATGATAATTTGTTTTATGAATCAAATTTATATCATCTACTAAATTATCATCATTCAAATCATCTTGAATTTGAAAAGCCATACCATATAAATACCCTAATTCTGCTAATTTAGATAACTTTTCATCATTTAACAAAGCCAAAAGACCGATTGTTTGAAACGATAATTCAAATAATGCACAAGTTTTATATTTTATCATATCTTCAATTTCAGACCAATCATCAAATCCATTTGTTTGATTTATCATATCTAAAGTTTGTCCAAAACAGACACCTGAAGTACCCGCTTTTTGAGCAAATAAATGAATAAGAGCAACTTTTTGATGATCACTTATCTTAAGATTAGAAAGAACTAAAAAGGTATCTGTCAATAAGGCATCCCCTGCTAATAATGCTATACTATGACCATATATTAAATGATTTGCTATTTTATCTCTTCGCATTGTTGCATTATCCATTTCTGGTAAATCATCATGAATCAAAGTATATGATTGAATCATTTCGATTGCACAAGCAACATCTATATACTGATTACTATCCATTTTTAAATCATCTAATCCTAATAAAATAATAACTGATCTAATCAATTTTCCACAATTTAATAAGGTATAATTTATACTATGTTTTAATTGGTGACACCTATCCCAACTAAGACTGATTTCCCTTAATCTTAATGCTATTTTTTTTTGATATACAGAAATTATTTTTTTCATATTTTACCTCTAATAGGCATTATAACATATTTAGCTAATTTTCTCAACAAATGTTAATTATAACTTAAGATAAAAATGCAAACACACAAAATGTGTCTGCATTTTTTATCCTTTTGTTTTTTATATTCCTATCTTAGATATTAATGATTTCTCTTTTTCAAAAAAATAATTGACGAAATAAAGATTACTATCGCAAAAGATACAATAAAATAGGTACTTTCTTTACAAGAACAATTATTAGTATTATCTTTAGAAATAATCTCATAAATTGGATGAATCTCTAAATCACTATTCACCTGATTAAAATTTTTATCCCATCCTTTAAAAAGATATCCATCAACCTTAGGAGGTTCTGGAGCAATTGCATCTGTTCCTTCTTCAACTTCTTGAACTTTGATTATCTCACCATCTAGATCGTAGAAAACAACAACATAATAATTTGAAGCGGGGGATTTTTCTTCATAATAAGCATAAAGATTATAATCCTTAGTGATTATTGTTTCAAAATCAAATAAATCCTTACTATCCTGTGATAGACTCCAACCAATAAAATCATATCCTTCTTTAATAGGGCCATCACGATAACTAAGCAAATCTCCATCTTTAACCACAATGTTATATAATAGTTGACCTTGTTCATCATAAAACAAAATATCACGCGCAACAACCCATTTTGCAAAAATAGTTGTATTCTCAGTTAATTTTATTGGAAATTGGCATTTTTGTGTAAATTGTTCATCATAATACCATCCGTCAAATACAAAACCATCTTTAGTTGGACTAGTTGGCATTTGAATTTCTTCATAATGAAAATATATTCTTGAACTTATCGTTGTTCCGCCATTTGTTTCAAAACTTAATTGATATAAATTATCTAATTGATTATATACAGCAGTAATTACAATATTATTTGTAATAGTAGTATAATCGCTATCCCAATGTGAAAAGCGATAACTATATTCTATTGTTGGATCCATTTTAGGATTTTCAGGTGGAGTGCTAGAATGTCCATATAAAACATCTTCTTCTTTTAAAATCTCACCATCAGGATTTTTAAAAGTAACATGATAAGAATTTAGTACGGGTTCAAAAACTGCAATAATATCAAGGTCTTCTACAATATTGTAATATAGTTGACTCCATCCTTTAAATACAAAAGTATACTTATCTGTCGGTTCTTTCACAACATAAGTAGGCGGGGTTGCACTATTACCATATTTAACCATTTCCTCTTTTAAAACACGATTATTCGCATCAAGAAATCTTACATTATATACTTGATTTAAAACATCTTGATTACAAATATTCAATGTTAACTTACAATACAAATCATTATCCAGTTTATATTTACCTTCAATTATAGCTGTTCCTAACTTTTTAATATTTAAATTACCTTCTTCATCAATATCTACTACTTGATTATTACTTGTGGACCACAAATAATCATTTAAGTTTTTACTAGGTGCATCATTACCTAAAAGTAAATATGCTTGATTGCCAGTTTCAATATTCACCACTTCACTTATAGGTAATGGATTAGATAAATCACTATTTAAAGAAATTTGACACGTAATATTACCAGGAACATACTCTTCTATATGAATTGTTGGTTCACCAAGCGTATTAGTATAAGAAAGCGGAACAACATCATAAACAAAATTCCCTTCTTCAGAATCTCTCCAAGAAATAATCTCACTTGTGCCTCCAATAATATCAACGATTTGACTATGATCATAATTTATAGCATTTTGATCTTTATAAATAATATAAAACTTCGCACCTTCTAACCGATCAAAACTTATACTATTTCCGTCAATTAAAAAATTTTGGACACTTCCTAATTTCACTTCATTAAAACCCTGAACTTTTGGTAATATTGTTTTATTTTTCCAAACATAATTTTTCACATCATTCATTTGTTCTTTAGCAGAAGCATCTGTATTGTTATATGCTGCAGCAATCTGCTTATAACTATAAATTGAAGTACCCTGAACATTTTCTAAAGCATCGTTGATAACAAGTTGCTCATAGGCTTCATTGGCATTGTTCAACCACATATAAATTCCCATTCCAGCATACAGATTGACATTTTTCTTACTAACAGCTTGATTCCACCAATTGATTAATTTTTCATATGGCGCAAGTGAATGATTTTGAGCCCAATAAGTTTGTGGAAGAATATAATTGATCCATTCATTATTCACCCATTTTAAAGTATCACAATACAAATATGATTCATAGTGCATTTGACACCCAATTGTTGCACCAGTAGGATATATTAAATTACCATTACTATCAAAAACATAGTCCTCAATAGGAGTATTTGCCTCAGTCTGCGAACTAGCATTTTTATACACTCCTGTAGGTGAAATTCCAAGTTGAACAAAACGATTATTTTGTGCATTAAATTCATCTAATTCTAACTTTAAATTATAAATAAATGTATCGACTTGTTTTCTTCTAAAATCAGAAACTGATAATCCTTCTGTATTATATTTAGCACGTGTTTCTGAATCATCAATACCATCTGCATAAAAATAATCATCAAAATGAATGGCATCAACATCATAATTTTCAACAATTTCTAAACAAGTATCAATAATAAATTCCCTCACCTCAGGAATTCCTGGATCTAAAATTTGTAGTGGTGAGCCTATTAAAACATTATTTTCATTACTAGCTGGATTGTTAGGATACGCACTATATGCATCTGCTACTTCTTGTTTACTTCCATATGTTGATCCAATTCGATATGGATTAAGCCAAGCATGAAATTCAATTCCTCTTTTATGTGCTTCAGTAATTACATATTCAAGAGGATCAAACACATCAAAATCAACACCAATTAGCTGAGAATTAATCTTATTAATTTTTGAGTTATACCAAGCATCATGATTAGCACGAATATGAAAAATCATCGCATTCATATTATAGTACTCAAGAGTATCTAAGATATTATCAATTTTATCCATATAATTTTGTTGACCCTGATAATTGATATCTCCTGTATAATAACTAATCCAAGCTGCTCTAAATTCAGTTTCATTTTGGTCAGAAATGTTTTCAGCAATCACTTTATTTTGATGATTTGTTGTCATAAAGTTCATTGCTAAAATACCCAAACATGATATCATTATAATTATTATTTTCTTCATATTCTCTACCTCCTTATAAAATTATATCATTAAAAAATCAAAAATGCTAGTAAATTGAACAACCTTCTCAATTAAATTTTTACAAAAAAGAAAAATTCAGGAAAAAAATCCTGAATTTTCATCTATTTATTTTATATCCGCATGAGGATCAAAACCAAGACGACGTAATGTTTCAATGACATATGATTCACGATATTCATCTTCTGGTTTACGATTATAATATGATATAAAGAACTCTTCAACTGCTTGTTCATATGGAATTTTAGCAAGACTAGCAATAATTCTTGATGAACGGTCAATTAATTTTTTATTAGTTGGTAATACTTGTACCATCCAATTACCATAAACACGACCCATTTTAGCCATTGTACCTGTACTTAAGGCATTAAAAGCAACCTTTACAAGCAAATGATACATAATATCCGTACAAGTTCTAGGAAGTTCTACTGGAATTCTAATTTCATCCTTAGCAATTTTAGTTGTAGGAATTTGGCCAAAACGAATAACTACACCACCACTATATTTAGTAAGTTCTTGATGATACCAATTTACAATTTCTTCAGTTGCAGAACCATTTACATCAATTAAAACAAGTTGTGAACATTCACGTGAATATCTTGAAGGATCATCTTCATTACCAATTACATATTCTAAAACTTCATTTCCACTAACCATTGGTGGATTGTTAATAATATCTTGACTCGCATTCATTTTAATATAATCTTCTTTACTCCACTCCAAACCTTTAATTGGGCGACGAAAAACATGTTGCCATGCTACTTCATTTGGATATAATGGATCCTTAATATATGCCCATGAAACTTCACTTGTATGATCATTAAACTTTCTAAATGGTGGAAGTGTAAAGGTTGGTTGACGTTCAGTTGTATCCGTCATAATGTCTAATAGATATTGATGTGTTATGTAAGTAACTAATCCTTTTTGGTTATAAGTATTAACTTCAAAATCAACTGCTTTTGCTAAACCTTTTAAAGCTTTACCACTTGATAATTGTTTATTAAGCGATACAAAGGCCTCAGCATATTCATCTAGACTCAACATTTGACCACCTATTACAGATAGTTCTTGTTCAGTTAAATTTTCCTTAAGCCAACGATTGGCAGCTACTTCTAAAGCAGCACCTGCTGCAAGCAGTTCAACAGTAGTTACTTGCATACGAGTCGAACCTGAAACAGCCATATTACCTACAAAAAGAGGAATTTTTACAATATATTTTCCATTATCAATACCTTTTTTCTTATTTGCAGCATATTCATCTAAACATTCAAATACAGCACGAGCACGATCCAAATGTGTTCTTAAAATTTTTTCTGGATTACAGAATAAATAGTATGTTTTTACACCAAGTTCATACCCACGCACAGCAGAACCATTAATACTTGCAGAAAGGCCACATTCTGAAAGTGCAACAAGAACATCACCAGGTCCCATCTCAGCCTCATCTACTTGTTTCGCACCAAATGTCATATAATCTTCAAAATTTTCAACAGAACGCACTAATGCACGATCCCCACCAGTTGTAAAACTACTAACAACTTCAGCCATCTCTAAAAATTCAAAACGATGAGCAGGAATCTTATCAACTAATCCTTGCCAGAAAGTTCTCCAAGCACCATCCATTTGAATTGCCATTCTTCCTGATGCACCAACACTTGAAAAAACAACTTTTTTTCTCTCATCCATACATCTTTTGATATCAGATACAAATGCTTCAAATTCTGGTGTTTTAAATTGTTCACCTGCAACTTTTGCAATATATTTATCTGCTGATAAAATAGTTTTTACACCTTGCGCTGTGTCTTTTGCAATAGTAGCACTTAAATTTTTTGTAAGGGGATTAGATTGCTCAGTAGGAATAACCCCTAAATGAAATTGTTTTTCATTTTCTAGAAAGTCTTTCGTCGCTTCCTTATAATTAGTAATTGTCTTGTAAATCACGATAATTTCTCCTTCATTTTTCGATTTTAACTTACAATTAAGCGTGATAATTATACCACATTAGTATTTTTGTTTCAAGTTATATAGTTTTAGAAATTTGCAAATTTCGTCATTATTAGGAATTGAATTGATTACATATGGTTTTGTTACACTTAGTGCTGCTGCCGCCATTGCATAGCGAATTGCCTCATCAATTGAATTTTCTTTTGCTATCATAGTTGCAAAAGCAGCATTAAAAATATCACCTGCACCTGTTGTATCTAGTGCTTTAACTTTAAAAGCAGGATAATATTTATACTTTTTATCTTTTACTAACAAGCATCCCTTATCTCCTAATGTTATAATTAAAATATTCCTTACTTTTTTTGCAAGATATTTTCCCATATCATCAATATTTATATGATAAGGTAAGCAATATAACTTTTTTGCTTCTTCTAAATTAGGAGTCAAAATATCTACTGACTCTAATATGTTTTGATCATCATAAATTGCAGGAGCAGGATTTAAAATAGTTATTATTTTTGCTTCCTTGGCGATAGAAATAGCTTTTTTTAAAATATCAATATTGGTTTCATATTGAAGTAATAAAACATCAGCATCATATATTTCCTCTTTAAAAATACCCAAATCTTCATCATTTAAATTTTTTGATGCCCCAGGATAAACAACAACTTCATTTTCACCATTTTTTGAAATCAAAATTGTGGCAAGTGCTGTTTTTTCTTCCAAATCTTTAATAAAAAAAGTTTTAATATCCAAGGATTCCATATACTCTTTACAATATTTTCCATAATAATCATTACCTATCCTAGATAAATAACTTACATTACAACCCAATTTATTGCAAGCTACTGCTTGATTATAACCCTTACCACCTGGTTCTTCATAATAAGATTTCACATGTGTAGTAACAGAAGGAATAGGAAAATCATCAAGATGCATAAATATTGATTGACCACTTAGACCAATAACTGCAATTTTAGCCATTTTTTACCTCATATTTAAATAAAAATACTAAATAATTTTTTCCTATATTATTCTTCTAAAAAAGCCTTATAAGCAAGATATGCTTCATAGACATCTGCTTTAGATACGACTTCCATTGGGGCATGCATATTTAAAACAGCAATTCCCGCATCAAGAACATTCATATTATAATTGCCCAAAATATAGGCAATTGTACCTCCCCCACCTTGATCAACCTTTCCAAGTTCAGCAGTTTGGAAATGAATATTATTTTTATCCATTACATTTCTAACCCAAGCCACATACTCAGGATTAGCATCATTAGAGCCACTTTTACCACGAGAACCTGTATACTTATTGAAAACAATTCCACGTCCTAAATAGGCAGCGTTCTTAGGATCATTGACATTGGCAAATAGTGGATCAAATCCAGCACTTACATCACTAGAAAGCATTTTAGTATTTGCGAGAGTAGTTCTTAAATCTTTTAGAGTCGTATACCCTTGTAAAGCAAGGATATCTAAAATGGCATTTTCAAAGAAAAGTGATTGTGCTCCTGTAGCACCAACACTACCAATTTCTTCTTTATCTACTAAAATACAACAACTAGTATATTCAGGATTTTGTACATCTAATACAGCCATTAAAGATGTATATGCGCAAACTCTATCATCATGACCATATCCAGCAATCATACTTCTATCTAATCCATAGTCTCTTGCCATACCAGCTGGTACAATCTCAAGTTCTGCAGACAAAAAATCTTCTTCTTCAATGTCATATTTTTCTTTTAGCATCTTCAAAACATTTGCCTTTACAGCATCTTTTTCCGCAGCCTTTAATGGAATACTACCAAAAGTTATATCTAAGTCTTCACCTTCAATAACTTTAGCAGCTGTTTTTTGTAATTGATCTGCTGCTAAATGAATTAATAAATCGCTAATACCAACGATTGGATCAGTTAAATCATCACCAATGGATACAAATACAGAACTACCATCTTTTTTTATTATAATGCCATGAATGGCAAGCGGAATAGTCACCCATTGATATTTTTTTACTCCACCATAATAGTGAGTGTCTAATAAAGCAAAATCATTTTTTTCATATAATGGATTTTGTTTTACATCAAGTCTTGGTGAATCAATGTGAGCTCCAAGAACTCTCATTCCTTCGGTTATTTTTTTTGCTCCTATATGAAATAAAACTATATTTTTATTCATATTAGTAAGGTAAACTTTATCGCCCTCTTTTAACTCCTTTACTTCTGCTAGATTTTTATAGCCGTAAGATTTTGCAAGTTTTAAGGCTTCCTCAACACACAATCTTTCTGTCTTACCTAAAGTTATAAATTTTTTATAACCTTCTGAAAAGTTCATAATTTTATCAAATTTTTCATCATTGGCTTCTTTCCAAATATTTTTTGCATACATAAATATATCACTCCTTTTCTTATTTTTTACTCAATATGTTTTATTATACCATTTATAAAATCACATTACAAATATTTAAATTCAAAATCTATTTTACTTTCATCCATTTTAATAATCAAATAGGTTCCTTTTGTTTTATCTCTAGGTAATATTGGTGAACCGGGATTGCAAACATAAGTTCCATCTATTTCTTTTAATATATGTTTATGTGTATGTCCATAAATAAAAATCTTACAATTTTTACTCTTAATAACATGATTGGTAATGAAAAAGTATTGATGACCATGAGTCATATACAAATCACCATAAGGTGTATTGATAATCATTTCCGTTGGATATTCTGATCCAATATCACAATTGCCCTTTACAGCTTTAAATGGAAAGATTTCTGAAAAAGAAATTTGACTATCACCCGCATGTAAAAAAAGTTCCGCATCCCTATTTTCTTCTACAATTCTATTTAAAATCTCTTTGTGACCATGAGTGTCACTTGTAACAACTATTTTCATCTAATTAAATGGTTGCTCCTCCTTTTTATAAATATATTTACCGATGATTTTACTAAAAAAAGAAATTATTGGCCCCATTGCCAAAAAAGTTAAAATAGTATTAAAATTAATTATATCAGTCCTTTTCAATATAAGGACACCAATAACTAATGCAATTATTGTACATAATAGATCAATTATCATTCTAGACAATCGATAAGATAGTTTTTTAAATCTTAATTTCAATATAAGTGGTAGACTATCATAAGGAGCAATTCCCATTCTTGCACCTCCATATAAAGCAATACCAAAACTTACAATGATAAGTCCCAAAAGACCATATACAATTTTAAGTATGCCATTATTCGTATTCATATTGAAATAAAGAAATAATCTAAGAAAAAAATCACTGAAAAATCCCGTCAATAATAAATTAATTATTGTTCCAATATGCACTTCTTTTCTTAAAAAAATCAACATAAAGAGGAAAAAAATGAAATTAATCATTAAATAAAAAAACGTATAATTTAGAAATTCATTATTAAATATATACATTATAGAAAAAACCATTGCGGAAAGCGGATCTTGTCCAAGCGATGAAAGTTTATATAAAGATACTCCTAAACCTACAAATACTGTTCCAATTATTATGCCCATTACTTTTTTTAACCTTCTCATTATTTTTTCCACCTAATTTAAAATATTATTTTTTCTTAAATATTTTTCAAGTTGTTTCCTATTTTTAAAAGTTAATTTAATGTTTTTTGTTTTGTTTAAGTTTTCTATATGCTTTTTTCTTCTTTTATTCGTTCTACTTTGATATAAAATCCACCATCTAAACCCCAAATCAAATGTTTCGATACACGGACAGGATTCTCTTTTTTTATTTTTATTTTCTTTAAATCGTTGTTTTGCCATCTTATAACAATAAAAACGATTATAATTTAAAAAAATAGTTATATCACTTTCTTCAAATCTTCTTTTTCCAATATTCGAATAATTGCCATCAATGACCCAGCCATCAGGATTATCATTTAAAAATTTTTCAACAATTGCATTCTTTTCTTCAAAGGTTCTTTCTTGCCAATTATCGTAAAAATTTACTGCATCTAAATAAAGCAAAGGAAGATTATAATGGTTTGCCAATGTTTTAGCCAAAGTAGACTTACCACTTCCACTATAACCAATAATTTGAATTTTCATATGTTTCTCCTATTTATATAGTTATATTATATCATTTTATATAATAAAAATCATAATATTTGATAATAGGATCTTGTCTTTTAATACTAATAAATTGTATTTCTATGAAAAAAATGTTATAATATTGATACGAAAAGTGGTGATAAAAATTGCGAAAATTAATTAAATCTATTACACCAACCCAGCTTATTGCTTTAGGTTTTATGTTGGTTATTTTAATAGGAAGTTTTTTATTATCACTGCCTATTTCAGCAAAAAATTTAAAATGGACTAATTATTTAAATGCTCTTTTTACCGCAACCTCGGCTACTTGTGTAACTGGTCTTGTTACTTATGATACTAACACTCATTTTAGTATTTTTGGTCAAATTGTTATTTTGGTCTTAATTCAAATTGGTGGAATCGGTTTTATGACCATTCTTTCCACAATTGGAATTTATTTAAAGAAAAAAATTAATCTCTATGAAAGAAAAATCATTATGCAAGCATCTGGTTCAATAAGTACCCAAGGTGTAATTGCTTTAGTTAAAAGAATTGGTAAAACTACCCTCATCATTGAAGGAATTGGAGCAATCTTACTTGCGAGTCGGTTTATTCCCGTCTTTGGAATGGGAAAAGGCATCTATTTTTCTATTTTTCACTCTATCTCAGCCTTTTGCAATGCTGGATTTGATTTAATGGGCAGTTTAGGTAATGAGTTTTGTTCTCTAACTAATTTTGTTGGTGACTGGGTTGTTAATCTTACCATTATGGGATTAATCATTTCTGGTGGTTTGGGCTTTTTTGTTTGGTCTAACATTATTGATACAAAATGTTGTTTTAGAAAAATGAAATTACATACCAAAATTGTTCTTTCTGCCACAGCCTTTTTAATTATTGTTCCTAGCTTTCTCTTTTTTATATTTGAAAAGGATAACCCTATGACGATAAAAAATTTACCAATAGATGAAAAAATTCTCGCTAGTCTTTTTCAAAGTGTTACAACAAGAACAGCGGGTTTTAATACTATTGATTTATCAAAAATAAATGATTCAAGTGCCTTACTTACTATTTTCTTAATGGCTATTGGAGGTAGTCCCGGTTCTACTGCTGGAGGAATCAAAACAACAACTTTTGTAGTTTCTATTTTAAGTATTGTCTTTTCTACCAAGCAACAATCCACTATTGTTATTGGTAAAAGGCAATTAGAAAATAATATTATTAAACAGGCAAGTGCTATTATAAGTCTTTTCTTATTTAGTATTATTTTATCATCTCTTATGATTATTGCTATTGATAATATTACTCTACTTGATGCTCTTTTTGAAACAACCTCTGCTATTGCAACAGTAGGACTTTCAAATGGTGTAGATGTTTCATCACTTAGTTCAATATCAAAATTAGTTTTGATATTTCTTATGTATATAGGACGAATTGGCGTTATTTCAATTGCTTTTTTGTTTAATAAAAAAGGGGATAATGAATTGTTAAAACGTCCAGTTGAAAAAATATTAATTGGTTAGGAGAAATGCTATATGAAATCATTATTAGTAATAGGAATGGGAAGATTTGGTAAACATTTAGCTAGAAAATTAATGGAACTAGGTAATGATGTAATGATTATTGATAAAGATGAGTCCATTATAAATACTTTATCTGCTTCTTTTACGGATGCCTTTGTTGGTGATTGCACAAATCCAGCAGTCATTCATTCATTAGGGATAAATAATTTTGATATTTGTTTTGTGACTATCGGTGATAATTTCCAATCCTCATTAGAAATTACCTCTTTATTAAAAGAAGCTGGTGCTAAATACATTGTGTCTAAGGCAACTGTTGATATGCAAGCTAAATTTTTAAAACAAATCGGTGCTGATGAAGTTGTTTATCCTGAACACGATATGGCAATTAGACTTGCTATTAAACACAATGCTAACAATGTCTTTGATTATATTGAAATAGGTCAATCCTATGCGATATATGAGACCCCTATTTTAAAAAGTTGGGTAGGTAAATCAATCCTTGATATTAATGTTAGAAAAATCTATCGCATTAATATTATTGCAATTAAAAAAGGAATTGAACTCATATCATCACCTGATCCCCATTATATCTTTGAAGATAGCGATCACATTATCGTTATTGCCACAAGTAAAGACATTAATGCTTTAACAAATTCAATTGAAAACGAAAAAAATAGGTAATTCACCTTAAATGAATTACCTATTTTTATTTTAAAATGAAAACGTCTCTTATAGCTTCTCAAAGATGTTTATAGAAGTATACAAAAAGCCTTGATTTACAAACGGTTTCCCATTTTTACTTGTACCTTCTCCTATCCTTTCACATCAGTTGGTTTTGTAAAGTTGAGCACCACAAACAGAGCACCAAATACAAGCATAGGGAAGGAGTACCTTTTTCCGTAAAGATCACTCATTTTCCATTTATGACAATAAGCGCAATTTTTGATTATTGAGAATGCCCCAAACCCTTACATAAACTAGGTTTTGTTAGTGAATCACCTCATAGCGTAATCTAAGATACGAGTTCTCTAAAACTATACATTCTTGCAACTTCATAACACCCAATTTTGATAATTCGCATTCTTCTGTCAAGGACTTTCCATCAATTAGAGTAGACGTATCCTTTCCACCAATTAAAACAGGTGCTATAAGAATATCAACATAATCAAACAATTTTTCACGAAGAAATAGGCTATTCAATGTTCCTCCAGTCTGGATTGTTATTCTCTCGCAACCATATTCCGATTTAAGTTTGATGAGGGCATCTTTTAAGGATAATTCATTTTGATATATGATATGAAGATTTTCTTCCTCTACGTTAAAGGCAGGATGTTTTGTGTTTGTCGTAATTAGTACAAACTCTTTTGATAAAGCACAAAAATAGCGTATACCATTTTCATTCAAATGTTTGTTATCAATTACAACAAAGGAAATTGATGTTTTCTTTGGCATTTCCTTTTTATTTACTCCCATTTTTTCTTGCACTCTACCCGAGTTGAAAGACCACAAGTCTGTTGTCTGCTCTATCTCATAATATTGGTGTAATCCCTCATTAACGCCTTTAATTTTAGGAAAATCCTTATCTACATCCAAATCATCGGTTGCACCAGTGCTTATTTTCCCATCAACAGACATAAGCATAAACAATGTTGTAATCGGTCTGTCCATTTTACTCTCCTCCACAAATTTAAATTGTTAATTTGTATGAATGATATTTATTGTATATCTGCCCGTATTGTTTTACATCTTCATAAGAATTTTAGTCACCATTTAGCCACTCTCAATCGGCATTTTCTTTTGGATTTTACTTACTATCCTTATGAAAACCTATCTTTGCAATGGCTTTTTTGTTTTAAGATTTTTCAACCATAAAAATCTAATACTATTTTTTATTCTTTAACCCACCTTGCATAAAGCCTCAAATCACCAGTTGTTCCTTCCGTGATATTAGTAACGGGATCTCCACTACAATCAGAATTTAAATACCAACCAATAAATATATATCCATTGCAACTTGCTTTTTCTAAAATAAATTCATCAATAATACTATAAGTTAAATGAACGGTTGGTAATATTGGACTAACACCTGTTATTTCATTAATTACATATTTATTTGGCAAATTATCAAAAGCAGGAATATTGGTACCTTTTTGCCACTGATGGAAACGGAAAAAAATCTGCACTTTACCAGCTGATGTTTTTTTGAATGACTCACTATATGAAGGATAAGAAGTTTTTATAACATTTAGCAAGTAAGCATTCATTTCCTGATATTTTATTCGATATGGATATGTATTTAAAAAATAATTTTCATCATCGACCGGCACATAATTATCACTATTTGTACCTTCAATTGGCTTATAAATAAGGGTTCCTATTGTTTGTTCAAAAATATAAATATCAATTGCTTTTAATTCTTCAACACTTGACCAAGTGGCCGTACCATACCTTCCGGAATTTGCAACAAATTGATAAACTTGATCAATTTTAGTAAGCCCAGAAATGATACCAACCTTGCTATTTAGCCATTCAAATAAGTCAGTATAAAATTCCTCAATAAATTCATCTTTACTTTGCCAACTTTGAATCGTTTTCGTATTTAGATTGGCATCATAAATAATCTTATAAGTTTTTATATGATATAAGGCATTTACGACAATATCCTTTGTTACATTTGTAAACTCTTGATCCCAACCGATAAACTCATATCCTTCTTTTACCGGATTGAAAGGTGCTACAGCATTATACCCTTCCCTTACAATAGCTTCTTTTAAAATATTACCATCAATATCTTTAAAAATAACTTTGTAAGTTGGTAGAGTATTTATCCATTCACGATCGGGTAAAATAATATCATTTTGGGTTAAAACATCACAAGTAACAAAATCTACCCCTTTATCAATCCATTCTTGAAGTGTTTCAATTGAAGTATATTGATTAAAAGTATAACAAGCAACATCAATACCCGCTTCATGATAACGATCTATCCATTCTTGTGAGTTGCTATAACTAATATTGAAACTAATATCAAAATTCCAACTCACACATCTTTCAAAAGTATCTCTACTTTCAATAGAATTTACTAAATATTGACAAGGAATATGATCATAACCATTATTTCTAACCCATTCTAAACATTTATATTGTGAACCAAGAAAAATAATTTTATCAAGCATATGATATTTATCAATTATTTTCATCAATTCACTCATTCTCGAAGTATCATTATTATTAATACCATTTGAATATTTTAATTCTATTACTGCATAAACATTATATTCTTTACAAATTTCCAAATAACGCTCTAAAGTACAAATTTTAGTTGTATAAGAAATACCTCCACGAGTTGTTGTATATTCAATATCTTTGAGATCTTCCCAATTCGTATTAGCAATTGCAATATTGTTGAAAGTATCATCATGACACACAACAAAAACTCCATCTTTTGTTTGTTTTAAATCGCATTCTAAAGCTTGATATTTTTTTATCTTTACACCATTTATAAAGGCTTCCTCACTATTCATAATTCCTAAATAGCTTCCCGCATGGCCAATAAAAATCACATCTTTTCCACTTGCTTCCATTGCAGAAAGTTCCTTTTCCCAAACTGCTTGTAAAACAAGATTACCAAGATTAGGAATACTTTCAAGTGATAATTCAAAAATTGTTTCATCATCTAATTTATACCCTTTGAAAAGATACCCCTCTTTGGTTGGCTCTTTTAAAGTAAGTGGCAACATATCAATATTATATGTTTGAATTAAGCTAGAACCAGTACCACCATCTAAAAGATATGTAATTTCATAATTCATCATCTGCAAATTCGCGTTTAAAACAAGATTATGACTAGGCATTGTTTGTGGTATTTCATTATCCCAACCTAAAAATTCATATCCTAAGACATTTACACTATTATAAACATCAATGGGTTCTTGATACTCATACGTATGCACTATATCTTCTTGACCTTCTATTTTATAGGTTATTGTATAACTCAATTTAGTAAAGATTGCTTCAAATTCTAAATTTTGTGCTGGCATTTTATCTGGAATCGTTTTATCCCAACCATTAAAGTTATATCCTTCCTTTGTTGGATTATTTGGTGCTTTTATTTCATCTTGATACTCATATGTTTGCACTATATCTTCTTCACCTTCTATTTTATAGGTTATTGTATAACTCAATTTAGTAAAGATTGCTTTAAATTCTAAATTTTGTGCTGGCATTTTATCTGGAATCGTTTTATCCCAACCATTAAAGTTATATCCTTCCTTTGTTGGATTATTTGGTGCTTTTATTTCATCTTGATAACCATACGTTTGTACTATATCTTCTTGACCTTCTATTTTATAGGTTATTGTATAACTCAATTTAGTAAAGATGGGTATCACTTTTACCTCTTTTGATTCAACAACTGTATTGTGATCTATTAAATTAGTTCCATCTAAACTCCAACCTAAAAATTTATATCCTTCTCTTGTAACAAGAACATCCTTTAATATTTCTGCCAAATTATCATTTATCTTAATTTCACCATTATATTGATTCACCAAAACATCATTTTCTTTTAAATCATAAAATATTTGAGCTTTCTTGTTGCAACCACATAAAAGTGTCATTATTAAAAACATTACCGAAATTAAACAAAATCCTTTTTTCATTTTACATCTCCTTCTTAACAAATATATTATATTGAAAAAAATTCTTTTTTCAACTAAATATATAAATATTTGGAAATATGACTAATCTATACTACAAAAGATTTTATTTACTTGCTGGTTGTGTATACCCACAAATTTTACACCTAAATTCTCTTTTTACTATATCAAGTACAATATCATGTGGTTCATTTTTAAGGTGATTACAAATATTGCATTGTCTTGAATGATATTGAGAAGATTTTATATATGAACCATATTGATGATATTCATCATAAGTATTATTACAAAACAAACATGAAAAAGTATGATATAAATCATCTTTTGAACTTATAGAATTTTCATGTCCATGAACTTTACAATTGTGACCACCTATATAGTCAAAGGTTGTCATATCAAAATTATAATTGTTAGCATATGACATAAAAGCACTTATCATATTTACTCTCATATCAATATAATTATCTGGTAATAAATCCCAAAGTGGAATTAATCCTGTTTCTCCATAATTTATAATAACTGATTGATTGTCATCGGCAAATGATTGATACCATGACGCATAATTAGCCTCATATGTATTCATATTTGTTATTCCAAATGGAATACCACCTCTAGATTTGCTATAAAAACCCGTTTTAGTATCGCCTGTTGATAATCCCAATTTTGCTTTTAAATCAAAACTTAAACTGCTACTTGCACCACCAATTCCTGTAATACCACCTTGTATCTCATTATTTAGACTGGTTTTTATTGCACCATCAAACGCTTGCTCATTAGTAACAATGCTAGTATAAATTTCAATTCTACCTCCAAATATTGCAGATGCTAACATATGAGTACCAAAAGTATCAAATAAAGTCTCGTAAGTAATTTGGTTATTTCTTACTTTTTCTAAAGTTGCCAAATATGCGGGATGCAAATTATTTTTATAATTAGTTAAGTCGACTTGATATAATGGCAAAGATAAGGAATATCGTTCAATATCAGTAATATTTAGACAAAAATATTGACTTGCATAGTTATGATAAGAAAAATTGGCTCCTAATTCAAAGCCAGCTTTTGCTCCAGCTGAAAATAATTTAAAATCTACATTACTAGAAATTTTTGTTTGATAATATGCCTCTATTTCGGTATTCAACTCACTAAAAGAAAGTCCTGAAAACATTCTTGATGTACTTACATTATAATCCACTCGATTAAAAACAATTGTATTTAACCATTCTTCATCTAAAATGGGCGCACCTACCTTAATCCCTTCTGGTACAGCATAGTCTGATTTTACTACATTATAAGAATATCCTAAAGCCTTTCTTTCACTAAGATTATCTGCTTTAACCTTTAGATTTGTAATAAAAAAAGAACTTACAATTAACAATAACACAATAAATTTTTTTGATTTCATCTATTTTCTCCTTTGATTATTAAATTTTTTATTATTTTTTCATATAAAAAAACTTTCTTAATTAAAAGAAAGTAAAATTTTTCATATAAATCACCCCCCCTAATCTTTTTATTTGTATTATAATATATTTAAAATAGTATGTCAAATTTTTACATAAAATATAAAAAATAGAAATTGTTTGACCCCCTTTTCTATTTCTTAATTCATTATAATTGATATGTTTCAAATATCAAATAAATTTCATAAATAATTGGCACACTCAAGTTAGTTTCTAATAAACCTATTAACAATTAAAGGAAGAATGAAGGATTGGTTTAATGTCTAATTTTATAAATTAATTATGCGAATTCCCAAAAAACAGTACTAAAAGTCTAATAGAGGAATATTGATAACTAAATTTAATGTTTCAAGCACTTTTATTGGTAATCATTGCGATTTTGTACATTCACTTTTCTAAAATTTATATATTTTTTTATATAATATGTTATCCCAAAAATACATAATGCTCCTAAATTTACCGAAATAATATAACAACAAACAAATACATACCAATTAGTAGCATCCCATATTTTTGATAATACGGGCACTGTACTATTATAATAAGGACTTATTAAAAACATATTAAAAGAATCACTAAGATTATACTGATTTTTCATTTGTTCAAAAAAATAATTCATCGCTATAGCTAAACATGTTAATGAACAAAATAAAAGAATTCCTGGAATCATTTCTTTAATTTTACAACCAAGATTTCTAGTTATTATCAAATAAACACCAAGCGTAATCATTGCACCATGCCATAATAAGGATTGCATTGTTATTGTAACCTCACTCGTGATTACACTATCGGGAACAACCATGACTGAAAGTCCCGCAATTGTATAATAAAAACCCATAAATTGATATAAATATTCCCTGATTTTTTCTTTAAACACAGGCGTAAGTAAACAGATATAAATAGGTGTTGAACAAAATTGAAAAGGAAAAGTACTCCAATTATAACTAGATCTATCTTCAAACACATTTATAAATAGTTGTTTGTATAACTCCAAAAAAAAGAAAAAAAGACCAAAATAAAAAACAGTCATTTTGACTTGCTTTTCGTTATGATTTTTATACCTTCTTATGAATACAATTGTAATACAAACATTTATTACAATTATAATTAAGTGAAACCAACCATAACCATGTAATTTATCTGTTTTCCAAGATAATATATTTTCTAGATAATGCATTACCTATTTCTCCTTATAAATATTTATTATCATATTATTGTCATATAAAATCATTATATATCATAATTTTGAATTATTATACCACATTATAATCATATTTGCAATATTTCGACAAATTTAATATTGTAAACTTATTTATAATTTATCTAAAACTATTCTTTCACTAATAAAATAGTATTTATTTTTTTTATTTTAAAACGTTTTCATCATTTTTTTAGCACTCTACTATTGACAGTGCTAAAAAAATGAGTATAATAAAAGTGTACTTAGAAAAAGTACATAGGAGGTGTTTGATATGAGTAATAAAAATAATGAATTAGTTAGAAAGGATATGTATGGAATGGATCCATTCTTTAATGATTTCTTTAATTTCCCATTTTTTGAAAATAGAAAGAATCACCATCCAATAATGAAAACCGATATTAAAACCAATGGTGATAGTTATACTTTGGCTATTGATATACCTGGTTTTTCAAAAGATGAAATCACTATATCGATGGAAGATGGTTATCTTACTGTAAATGCTAGTAAGAAAGAAGAAACGAATACTGAAGAAAAAAATTACGTTAGACATGAAAGATTTTCGGGTTCTTATTCTAGAAGTTTTTATGTAGGAGAAATTAGTGAAGAAAAAATTAATGCTAAATTAGAAAATGGTGTTTTAACTATTATAATACCTAAAGAAATTGAAGAACAACCCGTTAAGAAATATATTGAAATTAAATAAACTTCTCATCCATATCTTTTTATTAACAGAAAAAGTAAGCCATGATGGCTTACTTTTTTATTATCAAAATAACAATGAAAAGAAAACAACTCAAAACAATAGCATACAAAAAGTACCAATCACCATTAGTGTAAGTCCTATGAAGGATTTTAATGATAGTTTCTCTTTGAAAACAACTATGGAAAAAAGAATGGTTACAAGAATACTTAATTTATCTATTGATACAACAACACTTGTAAGACCATCTTGCAATGCCTTATAGTAACAAAGCCAAGATACACCTGTTGCAATTCCAGATAACCCAATAAATAACAATTCTTTTCTAGAAATCTCTTTTATCGTATGTTGTTGTTTCGTAAATAATACCAAAGCCCATGCTATCAAAAGAACTACTGATGTCCGAATAGCAGTACCTAAATTTGATTCTACTCCATCTATTCCTATCTTTCCAAAAATGGCAGTTAAACTTGCAAAAATGGCAGAAAAAATAGCATACATAATCCAAAGTTTATTTTTGTCATCTTTATTTGCTTTATTTTGACTTTTTTGAATCATCAAAAAAGTACCTAGGCCTATTAAAATAACTCCAATAAATTTGCCCATTGTAATTTCTTCATGTAGAAGCAAGAAAGCAAGCAATATCGTTAAAATAGTACTAGATTTATCAATGGGAACAACTTTATTGATATCACCCATTTGTAAAGCTTTAAAATAACAAAGCCAAGATGCGCCTGTTGCTAAACCCGATAAAATTAAAAATATCCAAGTTTTGAAATCAATAGTAGGAATTGTTCCTTGTGATCCTACAATACATACCATAATCCAAGAAAAAAACAAAACTACAATGGTTCGCAAAGCAGTTGCAACATTTGAGTTAGTATTCTTAATACCAATTTTTGCTAGTATTGAGGTTATTCCCGCAAAAAAAGCAGAAAGAATAGAGAATACAATCCACATATTTTTATTACCCCTTCAAAATTTATAATATATTTTTGTTTTAACAATATTTCTCAATAAAAGTTTAAAATTTAAAGTCTATAAAGCTGTACCTTTTTTGGGTACAAAATATGTTTTCATATCAAGACCCTCGTGCGTTAATAAAGCAATTTTTTTATCTATTCCACCAGCATACCCTGTTAAAGAACCATTACTGCCTACAACTCTATGGCAAGGTATAATAATAGATATTGGATTATGTCCAACCGCACCACCTACAGCTTGTGCAGACATTTTTTCCATACCATATTTTTGCGCAATTTTTTTTGCTATATCATTATACGTAATAACACTCCCATAAGGAATCTCCATAAGAATTTGCCAAACATCTTTTTGAAAATTTGTACCAATTGGACTAAGAGATAAACGTTTTATATCTGGTTTTAAATTATTAAAATAGTCGTCTAGCCATTTTTTTGTTTCTACTAAGATAAAATAATGATCATTTTCAATAATATCTTCTTTTGGTACAGTTTTATATTCATATTTTTGCCCTTCTATCCATAGTCCAATCAGGGCATCTTCGCAAGCAGCAATTATAATATTTCCAAGTTTCGATTTATAGCTGGTTTTATAATACATATTCGTACTCCCTATTTCTTTCCCTTAATAAAAATAAATTTTTTATTGTATAATTGTTAACATCTTTTTTCATCATATAAATAATACTCCATTTCCCCAAAAAACTTGCGAAAACATGTTGAAATGCCAATTGTATGTTCTATTTCTTCTTTAGAATAAAATCTTCCAACTAAATTTTCTTTATTTTGAATATGTACAAGATATCCTTTCATATACCATATTTGATGCGTAAATATATGCTTTTGCTCTTGCAAAGAAACTATATCTTTTACACATAGTCCTTTGGTTTCTAAATAGTTATTCGCATCTATTTCTGACATAGTTTCTTCCACAATATAAGGAGAATATAGTCCCTTTAATAACCCCTCTTCTTTATATTCAAAATAAATATGTTGATTTTTATCTATTAAGAAAAAACAGGTATATTCATGTATAGTTATTTTTATTTTTTTTGATTTCACAGGATATAATCCTATCCCATTTTGTACATAGGCTTTGCAATTATCCTTTAGTGGACAAATCTCACATTTCGTAATCTTAGGTCCACATATTGTAGCCCCAAGTTCCATCAAAGATTCATTGAAAAAACCAAAATTACTAGGTTGAAGCAATTCTAATTGTTTTTTATAATATTTTTTCGTACTAGTCAATGTAATATCTATTGGATTGGCTTCATATCTTGTTAAAACCCTTAAAACATTTCCATCGACAGCCGCATAAGGTAATCCATACGCTCTAGACAAAATAGCACCAGCAGTATATTCTCCTATTCCTTTCAATTGAATGGTATCTTCATATGTTCTTGGAAAAATACCATGATGTTTTTCCATAATAGTTCTTGCTGCAGATTGTAAATTTCTAGCTCTAGCATAATAACCTAGTCCTTCCCAAAGTTTTAACAACTTCTCTTCTTGTACCAAAGCTAAACTTTTTATTGTCGGGATTTCTTTTAAAAAACGTTCATAATATGGCTTCACAGCTTCCATTCTAGTTTGTTGTGCCATTATCTCACTAATCCAAATAGGATATGGATCAGTAATATCACGTCCAGGAAGTTTTCTTTTGTGTTTTAAAAACCAAGAAATTAATTTTTCTGTATCTATCTTTATCATATTCTTTTTAATATTTTTTGATATATTTCAATCATTCTTTCTTCGGTTACTACTTTATCTATTTGTGTTATCGGAATCCAAGCAATAGAAGAATTTTCATCCTCTTTTATCGAAATAGGTAATTTTTCATCGGCTTCAAATAAATAACTAACATTTAAATGTAAATGATCAGAAATAATCGTGCCCTGTTTTATATGATGTCCAACACAAATTACTTCAAGTGATGCAATATTAGGATACAATAAATTTACTTCGGAAATTCCCGATTCTTCCATAATTTCTCTTTTAGCAATTGATTCTAAATCAAATTCACCATCAGCATGACCACCAAGCCATCCATATGATTGATAAATTAAATGATATGCAAAAAGCACTTTATCGTGCGTTTGATTAACTACAATTGCGGACGCAGTCATATGTGCTGCAAGTGACTTTCTATTATATGCTTTCTTCCCATATGTTTTTATATAATCTAATATTAATTTTTGATCTTCTCCTTCTAATGGAGTAGTAGGAACATAATTGCGAATTTCTTTTAACATTTTTCGATACGTTTTCATAGTATACCTCATATTTTAATTTATTATAACATAATTTTTTAAAAAAAGAAAGCAGAAATGAAAAAAATCTATTCAGTAAATAAGATTACCCTTAAAAATTAACTCCTTTATAGAAATTGAATCAAACTATAAAATACAGTCCTTCTATTTTTTGGTTCCTACCAAATATCTAATTCTTAAAACTAGTTTTAACTTACATACTTTTCACATCTTGAACCTTTTCAAAAGATTATTCTAAATAATATTTTATTCTTAAAGTAATTTTGATATATACTAAATTATATTTTCTATGTTTTGAAACGAATATCCTAAAGTAATTTTTGGTATTTATCAACTTTACCATTAGTATAAGATAACATTGCAATAGCAAACATACACCCCATTTGAAATGAGATTGTAGTAGTTAATTTACTCATTGCAAATTGATTTACAACGAATAATATTGTACTACCAAATACCAGTTGAATAATATATAGACAACAAATATCAATACTTTTTAAATAAAAAATGACCTATCATATGATAGGCCAAAATAAAAATGTTACAAATGAATTTTTTTGATTATTTTAACTATTTTCGATATAACACTGCTATAGCCTCAACATTTGATGTATTAGGAAACATATCAAGAGGTTGAATAGCAAGGATATGATATTTTTTTTGCAAATGATTACAGTTTTTTGCAAGCGTTGATGGATTACATGATACATAAATTATCTTTTTAACCGGATTTGTTTGCAAATAATTTAAAAGTCTTAATTCTAATCCTGTCCTTGGTGGATCTACAACTAATACATCTGGAATAAAACCTTCATTTTCCCATTTATTAATATACGAAAGAATATTACCACTATAAAATTTTGCATTATTAATGCCATTTAATTTAACATTTTCATTGGCGTTTTGAATTGCTTCTTTGTTATTATCTATTCCTCTAACCTCTTTAACATATTTACTTAAGAATATTCCAATAGTTCCAACTCCACAGTAACCATCAATAACATTTTCATAACCTTTAAGTTTTGCTAAGTTTATTATTTCATTATATAATTTATTCGTTTGTTCTAAATTTAATTGAAAAAAAGCATGAGGTAATAATTCAAATTTAAAATCCCCTAATTGTTCAGTAATTGTTTCGGTACCTGCAACTAAAAAGGTATCATTACCAAAATTTTCTATTGCTTCAAGATTATCATTGATAGAAATATAAACACTCTTAATATTTTTTATTTTTAAGAGTTCTTTGGCAACTTTAATCGTTCTTTGATCTTTTTTATATAAAATCAAAGTTACCTGAATATCATTTGATAATTTAGAACTTCTAGCAATAATATGTCTTAAAATGCCATCATGAGTTTTTGGATTAAAAGCAATTATTTGATATTTTGTAAGATACTCACATATTTGATCAACTACTCTTCTTAAATCTTCTTTTTCTATAAGACAATTATCAATATAAACTAATCGATTCGTATCCATCGCATAAAGACCAGTTACTAATTTTTCTCCATCATATCGAACAGGTAATTTTACTTTATTACGATAATGATATGGATTATCTTGCCCAATTGTTTCTTTAAACAATACCTCATTTAATTTTCCATTATAATATTTATCAAAAGCTTCTTTAACAATTTCTTTTTTGAACTTACATTGATCAAGATAGTTTACATGTTGGAATTGACAACCACCACATTTATCGCTATATTTACAAGGTGGATTAACTCTTGCCTCTGATGGTTCCCCTTTTATTTTTATCATCTCAGCTCTAGCATATTGCTTATTTACTTCAGTAACTTTAGCAATTACTTCTTCCCTAGGTAAAGCACCTTTTACAAAAACTGCCAATCTTTTATAATATCCAATTCCTTCTCCATTAATTCCAATTCTTTTAATTGTCAATAAAATCTCTTGATTTCTTGCTAAAACATTTGTATCCATTTTGGTACACTCCTTCTACACAATTTCTTTTATATTATACCATAATCTGAAATTTAAATAAAGTTTTATGGAAATATATTGATAAAATATAGATTTTATGCTATAATAATTCTATAGTGAGGTAAAAATATGGAAAATGAAGTTTTAGAAAAGAAAGAAAGCAATGAAACAAAGTCACCTAAACGTAGTAAAAAAAGTATAATTATGATTGTATCAACAATTGTAGTCTTTGTAGGTTTAATAGTCCTTGCGATTACAGTATTTCAAACACCAATTAAAGTTTCTTTTAGTGCACCAGGAAGACTAGGTTTTAATTTACCATCTGAAATTGTTGATGAAAATGGTAAAATTACAGTTCCTGATTCTAAAAAATTAGAACAAAAACATTACAATTTTTTAGGTTGGTTCAAAAATAGTGATGGCAGTGGTGATCCGTTAGATCTTGAAAATATGGTTTTTGATAAATCAACAACTGTTTATGCCATTTGGGATGTAATTGAATATCAAATTACGTATGATTATGATGGTGGAACACTTGAAGATGGATTAGAAAATCCCAAATTTTATACAGTAATGCATGATAATCCAACAAAAAGCGATAATCTTCATAACAATGAAGAATGGAAGATGACCGCAACCGAACTTTCTTCATATATTAAAGAAGAAGGAATAAGATTGTATGAACCAACAAAAAGTGGAAAAACATTTAAGGGATGGCAAATAATTTATAATAATGAAGTTCAAAACGGTTTATCTGTTAAAACATTACGTATTGATCCATTAGGTGATATCACTTTAAAAGCTTTATGGGACTAAAAAGAGTAGGAAAAATCCTACTCCTTTTTTTCAACTTATAATTCATTTACTGTCTTGAATGTGTATCCTTCTTGAGTAATTTTTTCAATTACAGTAGGTAAGGCTTCTTGATTGCTACTTGATACACTATGCATTAAAATTATTGCGCCATTATGCAAATTATCCATAATCGTCTTTACACAATAATCTACACCATTTTGGTTTTTAGTATCCCAGTCTTTATAAGCAATAGACCAAAAAATGGTTTTAAAACCTAAACTCTTAACATTTAATAATGATGCTCTACTAAATTCACCCTCAGGAGGTCGAAAATATTTGACCATTTTTGTTCCTGTTAAATTATAAAATTCATCTTCTAATTTTGTTAAGTCTTTTTCTAAATCACTCAAAGATAGTGTCGAAATTTTCTTGTGCGAGTAAGAATGATTACAAGCTAAATGTCCCTCATCTACAATTCTTTTAGTTAGTTCAGGAAATCTTTTAACAAAATCTCCCGTAATAAAGAAGGACGCTTTAATCTTCTTTTCTTTTAAAATATCCAAAATTTTTGGCAATATTCCATTATCATAACCCGCATCAAAGGTTAAATAAACACTTTTTTCATCTGGTCCAACATAAAAACTATCTGTGCCACTAATTTCTTGTTGATACTTACCAATCTCTGGCACTTGGTGATCATTATTCCTTCGAAAACCCCACCCACTAGCATATGATGTAATATAAGTTGACGTGAAAAATATGGTGAACATGACCATTGCAAAAATTAAAAATTTACTTACTTTTTTAATAATTACACCTCTTTCATGTCCAAAAATATTATATGCTCTTTTGATTTTCTTTATACTCATCTTTAAACAAAAGTATGGCAATTCCTACTAGAAAAATATAACAATTTAAATATAACCAAATCAATGATGTAACAATACTAGCTAAACTTCCATAAATATTTATATATTTGCTAATCATAATTTTGTTAATTATATTTTGATATAAAATGGTCAAAATAAAAATAATACTAGTTATAATACTAGAACTTTTCAATGTCTGTCTAACAGTTATTTTTACAGGAATAACATATTTATAAATAATGGCAATGAATAGAGTGATAAAAACGAAAGGACAAAAAAATTGAATTATATTTAACAAAATAGTATAATTTGCTGAAATTTTTGTTTTTATATAACCTAAATACATTCCTACTATAATCATTAGAATACCAATAAATATAAATAAAATAGTCAAAATGATAGAAATTATCCGTAATTTTAATCGCGGACGATATTCTACATTATAATAAATAACATCAGAAATAACTAATAAATTATTTGTCAATTTTGAACTTGACCAAAGTAAATTAAAAATAAAAATTAGAATGTTAATAAAATTATTCCCCAGATTAAGACCTTCCTCGACCTCAATCAATTCCAAATTAGCTAATAAATTTAAAATTAAAATTACCAAAGGAATAATTGTAAGTAACAAATAAAAAGCAAAAGAGGAAGCCAAAACAGTCGGATTAATTTTTGCATTAAGGTAACTTATTTTCTTTAACAATTGTTTTATTCTTTCTAACATATTAATATTATGTTTCATTTTTCACACTTAATGCAAAAAGCAACTAAAGTTTAGTTGCTTTTCATCATTTTTTCAATGTCTTCTACTTCTTTAATAATATCTTTAGATAATAAAATAGCTTTTTCTTTTGTAATCACAATATTATCTTCAATACGTATTCCTATACCTTCTTCTTCAATATAAAGACCTGGTTCAATAGTAATAACCATTCCTTCAAGAAGTCCAATATTATCAATGGATGGGTCATGCACATCTAATCCAAGCGAATGTCCTATAGAATGAAAATAATATCGAGATAATTCTGTATCATCTTTAATTAAACCAAGTTTTTTACATCCTCTAGCAAGAATTGCTTTGGCAAAATCATTTAATTCTTTCCAGCTCATCCCCGCTTTAGCAAATTCAATACATTTTTTATTGCAATCAAGAACAATTTCATAAATTTCTTTTTGACGAGCAGTGAAAATACCTGATGTTGGAAAAGTTCTAGAAATATCTGAAGAATAATGATTTGTATAACAACCAACATCCATTAATAATAAACTATCTTTTTCAATTTTAGAATTATTGTCAACATAGTGCAAAATTGTAGCATTTTTTCCTGAGGCAATAATACTTTCAAAAGAAATTTGCTTATTTTCTTTAGTTAAAATAAAATTATGATACGCCTCGGCCATCGTTTCCATATCATGTTCTTTAGCATGGTTCATAACATTATAAATAGCCCTTTTAGTCGTATGAATAGATTGACAAATGAGTTCTATTTCTTCTTGATCTTTAATCATTCGCATTCTTAAAACCATGGCATAAAGATTTTCCATTTTTATACTTGGATACTCTTTATGTAACTTTTTTGATAATACTAAAGCAAAAGTATTATAAAGTGGTTGTGGTCTTTTTTCTAAATCCAAGTATACTATCTCTGCAACATCAACAAAATGTCTTGTTGGTTGTAAATGATTAGTTAAAAATTGATTAAAACTAGCATTGTATACTATACATTCTAAGTTAATACCAGAAATATCAGCAGCTTCTTCTTTGTACAAAGTTCTTCCAACCCATTTTGCCATTACTTCATCAATTTCATCTAGAAATAACCATTCTTTATAATCTTCATTAAACTTACCAATAACAAGCGTTACATCAACTTGATCAATACCTGTCAAATAATAAAAATTATTATTTACCACAAATGGATATTCGGAATCAGCAGTTCTAAACTGATGATATCCAGAATGTAAAATTGCAATTGAATTATTTTTTAATTTTTCAAACAGTTTTTTTCTTCTATTTTGATAAGTTGTTCTTGATATCATTATCTCTTCTCCTTTTTATTAGTTTTCTCATCAGCAATTGATGGATCATAATATAATTCCAAAACATAAGCAAATTGATTCATAACTTTTACTGCTTGTGCTAAGGGAATTGTATCTAAAACAAGACCTAAAATATCATCATGAAATTTATCATGAAACTTTAAAACTTTTTTCCCTTGTTGGGTAATGCTTAATAAAATAACACGACGATCCATTTCATCACGAATTCGTAATAAATAACCTTTTTGTACCAAACGATTAACCCCAATTGTAAGTGATCCTACTGTTACATGCATCTTTTTAGCAATTAAAGTCATCGGTTTATTATTATACTTATTAACCATTTCAATAACATGAAGTTCTCCAATTGTAAGATCAGGAATATTTTTTACATCCATAGTCCTTTCTTCAATAACATTTGCCATATTTGCAACAGTGTTAAAAGCTTCTTCTAAATTTTTGTATAATATTTTTTCTTCTTTTGTCCATTGTTTTGTTTTTTTAGGAGTTGGTCTTACTATTTCTTTTGGTGTATGATCACGTGGTGCTGGTTCAATTGTCACTTCAGCACTTTTAATTGATGGTTTTTTGACTTTTGGTTTAATAGATTTCTTTTTAGGCTCAGTTTCTACAATTTCTACTTTTACTATATTTTCTTTAGGCTTTTTCTCTTTTACTTGTTTAATAGTACCCGTTCTTGGATCAATTTTTGTTGAGGTTATTTTCTTTTCATCAATTTTTGGTTTAGTTATTTTTTTAGATGTTGTTTTTTTTGAATTTGTTTTTTTATCATTTTCTATCGTTTTTTTAGTCGTACTTTTTTTAGTTGCTGTCGTCTTTGCTTTAGATATGGCAATTTTATTCGTTGTTTTATCTTCTTTACTCTTTTTATTTTGACTATTTTTTGTTGAATCCTCTTTACTAGTTTCTTCTTCGATTGTTGGAACCACAATTGGACTTATTCTTTTTTTTGGCTGTTTAATTTCTGAATTTTCTTTTTGCATATACTCACCTCAATATTCTAATATTATTATAAAACAAAATATTTTGAAAGTCAAAATAAATATCTTTTTTTCAAAAAATAATTAAAAACTCGCAAATCTATTTTTGCGAGTTTTTAATTTTATCTAAGTATTTACGATTGATGATTTTCAATATATTGAACTAAATCTTTCACATATTTCATATTTTGTGCAGCTTCATCATCAACTTCAAGATTAAATTCATCTTCAAGTGCCATAATTAATTCTACTGCATCTAAAGAATCTGCACCTAAATCATCTACCAAATGTGTATCCATTGTAATTTTATCAAGTGATACATTTAATTCTTTAGCAATAATTGCTTGTACCTTTTCGAATACCATTTTTTCCTCCTAAAAATTAATTTCCAAATTTATTTCTTAACGCCTGCATTTGTCGTTCAAATCTTTCTTCTTGGCGACGCTTATATTCTTCGCGTTTTGCCTTTTGTTCTTGGCGTTGTTTTCTTTGTCTTTCAGCCTCAGGATCTACTGTTTTTTTATTTATTCTTGGTTTATTATTAGGTTTTCTTTCCTCTTTTTCTACCTTTGCGTTGGGATCAATCATTGTAAGTTGCAAACGACCCTTGTCTAAATCAACTTCTAGAACCCAAACTTTAACAATTTGGCCTACATGAACTGCATCTAGCGGATGCTTAATAAATTTTGTTGACATTTTAGATACATGAACAAGACCATCATCATGAAGACCACAATCAACAAAGGCTCCAAAATCAGTAACATTACGAACAGTCCCTTGAAGTTCCATACCTACTGTTAAATCTTTAAGTTCTAAAATATCACTTCTCAAAACAGGTGCTTCAATTACATCACGTGGATCACGAAGAGGTGAAATAAACGCATCGAGAATATCATTAAAAGTATATTCCCCAACATTTAATTCTTCAATCATTGTTTTCTTTTCTTCATCAGTTAACATTTTTACTTTTTCTACTAATTCACTTTTTCCAAGGTCATTTGAAGTAAAACCAAGTTTTGTTAAGATGGCAAGTGCCGTTTCATAACTTTCCGGATGAATTCCCGTCATATCAAGTGGTTCATTACCATCAACAATTCTTAAGAAACCAATTGCTTGTTCAAGTGCTTTAGGCCCGACTCCTTTTACTTTGATATCCTTACGATTTTCAAAACGACCATTCTCCTCGCGATATGCAACAATTTTTTTTGCTGTACCAGCATTTAAACCTGCTACATATTTTAATAATGAATAAGATGCAGTATTGATATTAACTCCAACTTTATTCACAGCAGTTTCTACAACAAAATCGAGCGAATCAGCTAACTTTGATTGACTTACATCATGTTGATATTGACCAACACCAATTGATTTAGGATCAATTTTCACCAGTTCTGAAAGTGGATCTTGAAGACGCCTTGCGATAGAAACAGCTGAACGTTCCTCAACAGAATATTCTGGAAATTCCTCTCTTGCAAGATCTGATGCTGAATAGACAGAAGCTCCAGCTTCATTAACAATAATATATTTTATATCACGATCAATTGTTTTTAAAGTATTCGCAACAAAGGCCTCTGTTTCACGACTTGCTGTACCATTTCCCATAGCAACTACTTCAACATTGTGTTTGTTAATTAATTCACAAAAAGTTTCAACCGCAGCTTGATAACGTGCTGGTGGAACAACTTCTCCTTTTTGTTTTTGATGTGGGTACATTACGCTTTTTTCCAAAACCTTACCCGTCGCATCAACTACAGCAAGTTTACAACCAGTTCTAAATGCAGGGTCAACACCTAAAACAACTTTACCTTTCATAGGTGGTTGCAATAAATAATTACGAAGATTTTCACCAAAAATGTTAATAGCTTGATCTTCAGCTTTTTCTTTTAATTCCGAACGAATCTCTCTTACAATAGCAGGTTTAATTAATCTATCATATCCATCTTGACATGCATCGTGTACATAAGGGGCAGTAATTGATTCTTTGACCTTTACCATATCACCACATATATAGTCTAATACTTTAGCATAATCCTCGATTACACTTACTTTAATCACTTTTTCAGCTTCGGCTCTATTTAAAGCCAAAATACGATGCAATTTAATTGTTTTAAGTGGTTCCTCGTAAGCATAATACATTTCATATACTTTCTTTTCATCCACAGCATCTTCTTTAACTTCAGATTTAATTTTTGCTTCATTTTCAAAATTTTCTCTAATCCAAGCTCGATATTTTGGTTCATCAGATACTATTTCAGCAATGATATCTTTTGCCCCTTGAATTGCCTCATCAATATTTTTAACAATTGTGCCTTCTTTTTTCATTGCTTCTACTTCTTCGTCAGTCTTTCCTTCCAAAGATGTAACATATTGACTCGCAACCTCTTCAACGTTACCATCTAAAGGAAAAGATAGCAAATATTCTGCTAATGGCTCTAATCCCTTTTTCTTAGCATCTGTTGCACGTGTTTTTTTCTTTTCTTTGAATGGACGGTAAATATCTTCAATTTCAGAAAGTTTAGTAGCATTTATAATGCCCATTTTAATTTCATCGGTAAGTTTACCTTTTTCTTCAATCAAACGCATTACATCTTCTTTACGAGCTGCAAGTTTTTGACCATAATCCCATTCTTGATATATTGCACGAATCTGTTCCTCATCTAAATTTCCTGTTACCTCCTTACGGTAACGAGCGATAAAAGGAACAGTTGCTCCACCTTCAATTAATTCTAACACCGCCCTAATTTGACCAATACGAACATTTTGTTCGCGTGAAATCTTTCCTAGTAGAGCGTCATTCATGTAATTATTTTCCATAAAAATCCTCCAACACTTGTGATTTTAATTATCATTATCAATAACTTCTAAATACACATTCTAGATTATTATACCATAAAAGGCATATTATCGCAAACAAAATAACTCTTTATATTATGATAATAAATCGTATACTCTTTTTAGAATATGCATTGTTTGTTTCCTTCTAACCTCATTTCTTGTTCCTTTAAATGCCACTTCTTCAACATAAATTTTATTATCTATTATTATTCCGTAATAGCATTTACAAAATGGCTCACTACTTTCAGCCTCACCAGTAACACTAATACAAATATTTGCTTTAGTAATTTTTTGTAATCCTTCAACCATTTCTTTTGCTACTTCTTTAGAATAAACACTGTAACAATCTAGAGTATCTTTCTTAACACCTAAAATTTTTATTTTAGCATCACATGAATAAGTAACATAACTTTGAGAAAGTACCTTTGATGTCCCTTTGGCATTAACCAATGTTGCAACTATTTTTCCCCCTGTGCAAGATTCTGCCAAACTTATTTGCCATTTTTTTATTTTTAAACAATCTACTATTTTTTGTTCTATGCTTATATTCATAATCAATCACCAAAACTATTATATCTTTTTTATCATAATTTTGCAAATAATACTAATTACAAATAAAATACTTGTTCATCTAAATAAAAAATGGTATAATCAAATATAGGTGATAATATGAATACCATAAAAAAAGAAGTAAAAACTATTTATGAAATAAATAAAAGTCGTTTTATTACAAATATCAAACCTGTAAAAAGCGTTAATGAAGCAAAATCCTTTTTTTTAAATATAAAAAAAGAATTTAATGATGCAACTCATAATGTTACTGTATATATTATTGGTAAGACAGGAGAAGCTGGTCATTATAATGATGATGGAGAACCAAGTGGAACTGCTGGATTACCTGTCCTTGATGTTTTTAGAAAAAACGAAATAACTAATTTTGCTTGTGTTGTTACAAGATACTTTGGAGGCATTAAATTGGGTGCTGGAGGTCTTGTTAGAGCATATAGTACGGCCGCCAGTTTAGCCTTAAAAGAAGCTCAAATATGTGAAATTATAGAATATATTACTTTAGAAATTGAATTGAATTATCCTTATTTAGATATAATTGAAAATCGCTTAAAAAATATTGAAATTATATCTAGAGAATTTTCTACTAATGTAAAATTAATTATTAAAATTCCACAAAATAATTTTGAAGAAATCAAAAATATGCTTGTTTATATCACCAATAATATGATAAAAATAAGAATTATATAAAAAATAAAGAAATAAATAGTTATTTCTTTATTTTTTATCTTGTGGAGTTGGAGCGAAAATAGGTAATAAAGCATTTGTTTCTTTTTTATATTCCAAATAACCAACTTTATTATTTGCTTGTCTTTTTTCAAGCATCGGTATACTAACAGAAATAAATAATAGAAAGATAATTAACGGACAAAAGATTAAAATCCACAAATCACTTCTAACCGATAGATTAAACAAAAACATACTAAACCAAAATAAGATTTCACCAAAATAATTAGGATGCCGACTTTTTTTCCAAAGTCCATTTCGATTAATTTTACCTACATTTTCTGGATTTTTCTTAAATGTATTCATTTGAGCATCGGCAAGCATTTCAATGACAATTGCAATAAAACATACAATACATGATATAAAATACGTACCATTAATCTCAACTTTTTTTTCAAATGCATCAACATAAGCAAAAACTGGCAAAAGTCCCATAAAAACAACAATTGTTGGTAACATATGAATACCAAAAAAAGAAATAAGAGGCCAAAGTTTAGGATGTTTATTTTGAATATGAGTATATCGCCAATCTTGAATTTTTAAATTTTTAAATCGCAAAAACCAATTCATAGTAAGTCTCAATCCCCAAATTTCCACAAATACCATAATGATACTAGTGTATACATTAAAACCTATCGTCTCATTAATAAAAAAGGGAACAAGAATCATTGGTAAAATACTCCAATAAGGATCATAAACAGAAGCATTATTCAATGAGACACCACCTAAATATACGACTATAGTTCCAATTATATCACATAAGAAGAATTTCAAAAGTACATTTTCAATTGGAATATATTTGTAACTTACATAACCACTTATAAACGCTAGCAAATAAACAAATAGTATTAAACTAATGCTAATTATTTTATTATTTCGAATTTTTTCTATCATTTTTCTTCACCTAATATTTATTATAACATAGTTAAAACTTTTTTACATTTATTTGAACATATTCTTTTTATTTTTTAATAGAAATTGATTTAACATCAAAGATGACAAAGATTTAGATTTATAGTAAAATATATCAAGGTGATAAAATATGAATGAACTAATTAATGATGAAAAGCATTATGTTACAATAAATAACTACTTAAAATCTTTGTATCACAAAAAAGTTTTTAAAGTTGCTCTTAATGGTAATTTTTCTTGTCCTAATCGCGATGGAACGCTTAGTGATAGTGGCTGTATATTTTGTTCTTCCAAAGGTAGTGGAGATTTTGCGGGTGAAAAAAGTTTAACCATTAGAGAACAATTTCTATCAATTGTGAATAAAATGAAACAAAAATGGCCTAGTGGGTATTATATCGCTTATTTCCAAGCTAATACTAATACTTATGATTCACTAGAAAATCTAAAAAAAAGATACAACCAAATTTTTGATGGCAAAAACTTACTAGATGAAAATATTAAAATATTAAGTATTGCTACAAGACCTGATTGTATAAATGAAGAAATTGTAAAATATTTAGCCCAAATCAATCAAACTATTCCTGTTTGGATTGAGCTTGGTTTTCAAACGATGCATCAACATACTGCTATAGTTATAAATCGTGGATATGTAAATGATACTTTTGAAAAAGCAATACAACTTTTAAAAAAATATCAACTTTCTACTATTGTGCATATTATCAATGGTCTTCCTGGTGAAACCAAAGATGATATGATTGAAACCGTTAAATACTTAAATACACTTCAAATAAATGGGATCAAAATTCATATGCTTCATATTATGAAAGAAACTCCTTTAGAAAAATATTATCAAAATTATCCTTTTCATATATTAACATTAGAAGAATATGTTGATATTGTTGTCACACAACTTAGATATTTAAATGATAAGATTATCATTCATAGAATAACCGGAGATGCCCCTAAAGATTTATTAATTCAACCTCTTTGGACCTTAAAAAAATTTGTTGTCATAAATGAAATAGATAAACTTATGCGCAAAGAAAAAATATTTCAAGGTGATTTATGTTTAAAATAGTTGAATTTTCTCACATTCTTATCCAAGAATTTTATAAAAGAAATAAAAATAAAAGTTTAATTTTTATTGATGCCACTTGTGGTAATGGCAATGACACTTTATTTTTAGCAAAAACATTAAATCATATAGGAACGGTTATTGCTTATGATATTCAAAAAAAAGCTATTGAAGAAACGCAAAAATTATTAGCAAATGCTAATTTTAATAACGTTATCTATCATCTATCTTCTCATGAATATATAATTGAAGATGACTTTGATTTAATCATTTACAATCTAGGCTATTTGCCAGGTTCTGATAAAAAAATAACTACCCATGCCAATTCAACTTTAAATAGTATCAAGAAAGCTCTTGCAATAATAAATCTAAAAAAAGATTTTCTTATAATCATCGTTGTGTATCCGGGGCATCACGAAGGGCTAGTAGAAAGTATACAAATTGATGAATTTTCTTATCAATTACCAAGTAATTTATATTTAGTTTGTAGATATCAAAACTACAACAGACCATTATCTCCTTATATTATTACAATTAGTAAAAATAGCTTATAATTTATAAAAAATGAGTTTAAATACCTACCTATGTTTGATAGTTACTTTAAACTCATTTTTATGTTATTTGTAATAACTTTTTATTTTAAACTAGATTTCAGATAGTTTTTTGCCAATTAAAACTTCAGGATTAACATATTTACTATCTTTTAATACCTGAAAGTAAACATGGTTGCCAGCTTCTTTATCAATGTCTGTATTTCCACTTGTTCCTACCTTATCACCTTGATTAACTTCTGCACCTACAGTTACTGTTACTTCACTTAATCCATAATAACAAGTTTTTAATTTGTCATTATGTTCAATAACAACATAGTTACCATAAAGAGGACTTTCTTTAATTTCAATAACTTTACCACTTAAAGCTGCTAAAACATCAAATGAACTATTATCTTTTTTTGAAAAACCTGTGCCACTACTTGTACGATATGTATTGCCATACTTAATCAAAGCTTTTGCTTGGTCTTCTTTAGATGCATTTTTGTCATAAAATTTTCTAACAACTTGGTACTCAAGAGTTTCATCAAATGGGAGCTTTAACACTTCTTCTGGTTTCGTGTCAACTTGCTCATCATCTTTTGGTGGAGTTACAACTGGAGGGTTATCATCAACTGGTCCTTCTCGTCCGTTAATTGAAGCAGATATTACTAATGCTACTAGTAAAACTGCCAATACACCAACAAAGAAGAAAAATTGAAATTTATTTTGGCCAATTTTTTTAATCCAATTCTTCACTGTATCACCTCGTAATTATTATGATACAGTTTTTTCAATTTATACATTTATTATTTTAAAATTAATGTATAAACGGATTCGACAATTTTTACCACTCCATAAGAAAAAATCGTCGCAAGCAAAAAGGAAGTTACAAAATAACCTACTCTTATTTCATTAATTTTTCCTGGTTTAAATAATTTTTCAAAATTTGATTTTAATAATAAATAAAAAATTAATCCGTATGAAATCGCAAAAATTATAAAATATAAAAATGCTAAGTTTTTTTCCATTTCATCACCATTATTTTGTTATTATTTTTTAATATTATTCTTCTATCTTGATTTAACAATTTGTACATTTAAAATATTCGTAATTCCATTTTCGCCAGCTGTAATGACAACACGATCATTTTTATTGACATAACCACTCATTTTAGCACAAGCAATCGCATGATCAAATAATTGATTTGTGTTCGTTTGAAATAAAGCTTTAACTGGATATACACCCCAAGAAAGTGACAATTGGTGATATGTTTTTGAATTTGGTGTTGGTGCTACAATCGGAACATCAGGACGATATTTAGAAACACATCTAGCAGTATGCCCTGATTGCGTTACAGCAATGATTACTTTTGCATTTAAATCACGAGCGGTCGTGCATGCTGCATCACAAATAGCATTCGTTGTATCGTCAATATCATTATCATGTGGAATACCATCATACACTCTTAAATTTAGTGCATCATTTTCAGCTTGACGAGCAATTTTAGCCATTGTTTTGACAACCTTATCGGGATGATCACCCATAGCAGTTTCACCTGATAGCATTATAGCACTAGTGCCATCAAATACTGCATTTGCAACATCTGTTATTTCAGCTCGAGTTGGCGTTAAACTATGAATCATTGATTCTAACATTTGGGTTGCTGTAATAACTACTTTCCCTGCTTGATAACATTTTCTGATAAATTTTTTTTGTAAACCAGGTAGTCTTTCATATTCAACTTCTACACCCATATCTCCTCTTGCTACCATTATACCATCAGAACTATTTAATATTTCATCAAAGTTATCAACACCTTCAATATTTTCAATTTTTGATATAATCTTAATATTTTTTCCACCTATATAATCTAAATAATTTCGAAGACTTTTAACATCTTCTTTTGATCTTACAAAAGATGCAGCAATATAGTCAACATCATTTTCAACGCCAAATTTCAAATCTTCTTTATCTTTTTGACTTAAATATTCAAAATTTAGATGTACGTTAGGAACGTTTACTCCTTTATGATTGGATATTTTTCCACCAACTAAAACTTTACAGTTTAACTCAGTAATTGTTGAGGAAACAACTTCTAAGGATACTTTCCCATCGTCAATTAAAATTTTATTACCCATTTGAAGTTGTGAAGGTAAATCTTTATATGTAATACTAACAATTTCTTGATTGCCTAAAATATTTTTAGTAGTTAAAGTAAATAAGTCACCTTTACTTAAGGTTACTTCTTCATTTTCAAAATCACCAAGTCTAATCTCTGGACCTTTGGTATCAAGCATAACGGCTGCTGGTATTTGCAATTTATCTCTTACTTTTCTAAATAATTCAATTGTTTCTTTATGATATTCATGACTACCATGGGAAAAATTTAATCTAGCTACATTCATACCATTCAACAACATCTTTTCTAGTACTTTCTCATCACGTGATGCAGGACCAAGCGTACAAACAATTTTTGTTTTTTTCATTTTTTCACCTTTTAACTTTTAGATTTTATTATAGCAAAAAAGGGCATAATCCGCCCTTTATTTGACAGACTCCACCATTTTTGCAAGATATTTACTACTATATTTTACCACTATTATATTTTGATGTCTAATAAATTACAAACCATCTCTTATGAAAACGTATCTATTCAATAATATTATATGCAAAAATAATAATTTTTATAAATTTTTTTATAATTTAGAGGCTTGAATTTCTTTTAGATTTAACGCCAAATCTCTTTCCATTTTTGAAAAATCTATTGCATGCTTACGATTAGATTCTTTTTGAATTTTTCTAATTTCTTCTAAGGCTTTTCTTGCTTCCTCAAAAGTTTTACCAGCAACCGTTTCTTGAGCAATAACAGTCGCAACATTATTGCTGAATTCTAATAATCCACCAGAAATAATATGATAGTTTTCTGAATCATTATTCACTCTTTTGATAAAACCATACCTAATAGACACCACAATTGGTATATGGTTTTGTAAAATCGCTAATTGTCCATTATCTCCATCAATAACAATATAATCTACTTCTCCATCAAAACTAATACCTTTAGGAGTTACAATTGATAATTTCATTCTATCCCTTAAGTCCTTCAGCTTTTTTTATTACATCATCAATGGTTCCTGCAAATCTAAAGGCTTCTTCTGGTAAATGATCATATTTACCCTCTAAAATTTCTTTAAAGCCACGAATCGTCTCTTTAACAGGAACATAGACACCTGGTTGTCCGGTAAATTGCTCGGCTGAATATGTATTTTGTGATAAAAATAGCCGAATTCTTCTTGCTCTTGCAACCAAAGCTTTATCTTCATCTCCTAATTCATCCATACCAAGAATTGCAATAATATCTAAAAGTTCATTATATCTTTGAATTGTTTTTTGAACTCCTCTTGCAACATCATAATGTTCCTTGCCTACTACTTCAGGTGCTAAAGCGCGTGATGTAGAAGCAAGGGGATCAACTGCTGGATAAATACCTTCCTCACTAATCTTTCTGCTTAAATTAGTAGTTGCATCTAGATGAATAAAAGTTGTAGCAGGAGCAGGATCAGTATAATCATCTGCGGGAACATAAACTGCTTGAATGGAAGTAATAGATCCTTCTTTTGTAGAAGTAATTCTTTCTTGTAAAAGTCCCATTTCCGTTGAAAGTGTTGGTTGATATCCAACTGCTGATGGAGTTCTACCTAGCATTGCGCTTACCTCAGAACCTGCTTGCGTAAATCTAAAAATATTGTCTATAAAAAGTAACACATCTTGATGTTCTTGATCACGAAAATACTCTGCCATTGTAAGGCCAGTAAGTCCTACTCTCATCCTTGCTCCTGGTGGTTCATTCATCTGACCAAAAACCATAGCAGTCTTATCAATCACACCTGTATCGGTCATTTCATGATATAAATCATTTCCTTCACGTGTTCGTTCTCCAACGCCCGCAAAAACACTTATACCACCATGCTCTTGTGCTACATTATGAATCAATTCTTGAATTAAAACAGTTTTGCCAACACCAGCACCGCCAAATAAGCCAATTTTACCACCTTTGATATATGGCGCAAGTAAATCAATAACTTTTATACCAGTTTCTAAAATTTCCATTTTTCCCGATAATTCCGAAAGTTTTGGTGCCTCTTTATGAATTGGCATTTTTTTTACATCATCAGTTAACTTTTCTTTACCATCAATAGTTTCTCCTAAAACGTTAAATATCCTACCAAGTGTTTCACGCCCAACAGGAACTAAAATTGGTAATCCAGTATCTTCGACTTCCATTCCTCTAATAATTCCTTCTGTTGCATCCATTGCAATGCATCTAACCGTATGATCACCAATATGCATTGCTACTTCTAAAGTTAAATGATTTGAAGCACTTGTAACTATACTATTTACTTTTATTTTTAATGCAGTATTAATACTAGGTAAAGTAGCATTTTCAAACTTAACATCAACAACTGGTCCAATAACTTGAACAACATATCCTTTGTTCATAAGCCCTCCTAATTATCATTTACAACACTAGCACCACCAACAATGTCTGTAAGTTCCAAAGTAATTGCAGCCTGTCTAGCCCTATTATATAAAAGTTCTAAACTTGCAATAACCTCATTTGCATTATCAGTTGCGCTTTTCATTGAATTCATTCTTGCGGCATGCTCGCTAGCCTTTGAATCCAAAACATAACTATAAATTGTATTTTCTATATAAATTGGTAAAGCAGTATTTAGAATTTCTTTAACTTCACCATCAAATTCATAATTTGTTAAAACATCTTTTGAGTCATTATTCTCTATAGGTAAAACAATATCCGCCTTTATTTCTTGAATCAAAGTATTTTTATAATGATTATAAATTACCACTACTTCATCAATATGACCAAGAAGATAATTTTTTACAATTATTTCAATGATTTCAGAAATTTCACCAAATTCTATATTATCTCTGATATTAATAATTTTATCTTCTAATAATGGATATTTTTGTTTTTTTGTATAAACATATGCTTTAAACCCAATAGGAAGAACGTAAAAGCCAATGTCCTTATTTAATATATTTATCTTTTTAGTTAATTCTTTACATACATTTGAATTAAATGCACCTGCGAGCCCTCGATCTGATGAAATAAGTAAATAACAAATATTTTTAATTGGTCGTTTTTCCATCAAAGGATGTTTCAATGAAGAATCGTTCGATGCTAAATGAACAATAATATCACGAGTTTTCGCAATAAAAGGTCGATATTCTTTAATAGCATTTTCCGCATTCTTTAATTTAGATGCACTAACCATATTCATTGCTTTTGTAATTTGAGCAGTCTTTCTAGTTGCAACTATTCTTGTTTTTACCTTCCTCGATTGTCCAGCCATCGTCTTCTCCTTTCACTTTATGTTTTATTTTAAATAAATTAAACGATTTTTTTAAACTTATCAAGAGCCTCATTGATTTGATTAGAATCTGGCAAGTTAGAAGTTTCTTTAATATATGAAACTAATTTCTTCCCTAATTCATCATTGTCTAAAAAACGATAAAAACTCTTTTCCACTGATAAAATCTCATCAACCGATACATCATCTAAATAGCCATGAACTAAAGCATATATTATAAGAGCTAATTGCTCTGAAGTAACAGATTCATGCAAATTTTGTTTTAAAACTTCAACGGTTCTTTTACCACGTTCTAATTTTGCTTTAGTTACTACATCCAAATCTGAACCAAATTGAGTAAAAGCTTCTAATTCACGATAAGATGCAAGATCAAGACGAAGAGTACCAGAAACTTGTTTTACAGCTTTTATTTGAGCAGCGCCTCCTACTCTTGATACTGATAAGCCCGCATTAACCGCAGGTCTTATACCTGAATAAAACATTTCTGTCTGTAAAAAAATCTGCCCATCGGTAATACTAATCACATTTGTAGGAATATAAGCAGAGATATCACCAGCTTGAGTCTCGATAATAGGCAGTGCAGTAATGGAACCTCCTCCAAGTTTATCATTAAGTTTTGCGGCACGTTCTAACAAACGCGAATGCAAATAAAAGACATCTCCTGGAAAAGCTTCGCGTCCTGGTGGTCTTTTTAATAATAAGGACAATTCACGATATGCTACTGCATGTTTACTTAAATCATCATAGATTATCAAAACATCTTTACCACTATACATAAATTCTTCAGCTATTGTAACTCCTGTATATGGAGCAAGATATAGAAGTGGTGCTGGCAATGATGCTGATGCTGAAACAACAATTGAATATTTCATAGCCCCATAATTTTTTAATGTTTCAATGACACTAGAAACGGTTGATTCTTTTTGTCCAATGGCAACATAAATACAAATCACATTTTCGTCTTTTTGATTTAAAATCGTATCAATTGCAATTGAAGTTTTTCCTGTTTGACGATCACCAATAATTAATTCTCTTTGACCACGACCAATGGGAACCATAGCATCAATCATTTTGATTCCTGTCTTTAAAGGTTCTTTTACACTTTGTCGATCAATTACACCTGATGCTTTTTTTTCAACGGGGCGATATCTATTTGCCTTAATTTCACCTTTATCATCAAGAGGTTGTCCTAAGGCATTTACAACTCTTCCGATTAAAGCATCTCCAACCGGTACTTCTAAAATGCGATGTGTTGAATTAACCTTATCTCCTTCTTTGATTTTACTAGACAAACCAAATAAGATGGCACCAACATAATCTTTTTCTAAATTTAAAGCCATACCATATACGTCATTAGGAAATTCTAATAGTTCACCACTCATTACATCATCTAAACCATGAACTAAAGCAATTCCATCATATACTTTTATAACAGTTCCAACACTTTTAGTATCTATAACTTTTTCATACTTTTTTATTTGTTCTTTTATTAAAGTACTAATTTCTTCTAATTTTAAAGGTTTCATTATTTACCAACCTTTCTTCAATTCATTTTTAAGATTTATTATTTGGTTTACTGTTGAAGCATCAATGACTTTTCCATCAATGTTAACAATCATACCACCTAATAAATTTACATCTAATTGATATTTTAAATTTATCTTTTTATTCAAATGACCTTCTAATACTTTTTGTAAAGCCATTTTTTCCTCTTCAAGCATCTGATATTTACTATAAACTATTGCATTGCAAATATTATTTGATGCATTCAAATAATATTCATAACTATCAAGAATATCTGAAATTTCCTCTAAACGAAAATTATCAATTAAAACAAATAGAAAATGCAAAAATTCTTCATTGACACTATCTTGAAAACTAGTTTTTAAAATATGTTTTCTTTCTTCTAATTTAATTAAAGGATGTGACAATACTTTCCAAATATCTTTATTTTCATTTAGAATGTTACAAACCATTTGCAAATAATCATAGTATTCATTTTCAAGATGTTTTTCATTTCCCAAATCAAATAAAGCTTTAGCATATTGTAGACTAACTGATGTAATCATAAGTCACCTAGTCTTCCTTCTCTAATTTAGATAATGTTTGGTTGATCAATTCTTGATTGGCCTTTTTATCAATTTCGTGATCTACTATTTTTTCAGCCATTAAAAAAGCAATGTCAACAATTTCATTTTTTATATTCTCTTGCATTGACTTACGCTCTTTATCAATTAAATCTAGTGCACTTTCTTTTTCTTTTTGAATTTGATATTTTGCTTCATTTAAAATTTCATCAGCTTCAATTTGTGAAACTTTTTTAGCATCTTCAATTATTAAGTTTGCTGTCTTTTTGGATTCAAGTTTAACTGCTTCAGCCTCTTTTTTTGCTATTTCTAATTCTTTTAATGCTTCATCTTTTTCCTTAAAACTATCTGCTATTTTCGTTTCTCTTTTTTCAATCATAGCAGTAATTACATTCCAAAACTTAAAACGAATGACTAAAAATAACACTAAAGTAGCAAGCAATTGTAAGATAAAAGTAACTAACATATTTGATAATGCTTGTGAGGTTTCAAGATCTTTATTTAAAAATTCAATCGCTTGGTTTAATAAATTTTCAATCTCTTCGCTCATACTAACTTCTTTCCTTTAATTAAAATACAAATATTAATAAAATTGCAACAATCAAGCCATAGATACCAGCTGTTTCAGCAACCGCTTGACCAACAATCATTGTTGAACGAATTGCACCAACCGCTTCTGGTTGACGACTAACTGCTTGCGCACCAAGTCCAGCTGATAAACCTTGACCAATACCAGATCCAAAACCTGTGAATACAGCAATTCCAGCTCCAATTCCTGCACCTAATTGTTTCAATCCCTCATCGGTAATCATAACCTCTAAAAAAGTAAATAATTCCATTAATAAATTCATAACTTCCTCCTATTTTTATTTTTTATAATTTTCTTTTACTCTTCTTCAGGTAATTTTCCTGATATAAAAATAACTGTTAATAGCATAAATACATATACTTGAATTAATCCTAAAAAAACATCAAAAATTGCATGTAAAATGGGTGTAATAAATGGTGTAACAATATATCCTGCAGGAATAACCCATAACCAAATTTGCCCAAGTACATAATATATTAATGTCATTACAACGGTTCCGCTAAAAATATTACCAAAAAGACGAAGTCCCATTGAAATAGGTGTAATTAATTCACTAAAAATATTAATTGGTAACATGATGGGAATAGGATCTAAAAAACCCTTTAAATATGCTTTTAACCCATTGTATTTAATAGATGAGATATGCATAATCACCCCTGTCACAATCCCTAAAGCAATGGGAACACAAATATTAGCTGTTGGTGGGGTAAGACCTAATAAACCGCTTAAGTTAGCAACAAATAAAAACATTCCTTCACATAAAACATAAGGAGCAAATTTTTTCCACCTTGTCCCTAGTGCTTCTTGACACATTCCATTAGTCCAACTAACTAACATTTCTGCAAGTAATAAAATTCCCTTTGGTGGTTTATCTGGATCGTGTTTTTTTAATTTTATTCCAACTATTATAATAAAAAACAAAACTATTATTGTTGTCGCAATAATTGCAAAGTTGGAACTTTTATAAACTTTTAAAATTTCATCCAATCCTATTCATCCTCCTTTGCTTTTGGTTTTCTTCCATAAAGTATTATAATAACAATTTTAATAATTACTATTCCTAAAAAGCATAAATAAATGTTAAAAATTGGCACGAGTACACTAATTAATAAAACAATAAAATAAATAAACAAACTAGATAAATTATTTAAAATAAAAACCTTTTTCGGGTTTTGATAAATAAAATTCGTAACATTTGTAACAACATATACAAGTTTAATATAAGAAATCACTGCTGATATATAGCCAATAAAAATACTAAGAGCCCATGTATATTGCCAAAAATCAATAAAAAATGCAAAGCCTAAAGAAATAACGACTAAGCAAAGCATTACAATAAAAGATAGTTTTAATATTTTTAAATCTTCATTTGTTAGATTCTTTATCATCATTTTGCTCATCAATCATTGTTTCTTTAATCTTAGCCTTTTTATCTTTATCAACTTTTTCTAATTTTTTAACACCTCTTAGTATACTTACAAAAAAATTAATAGTACCTATAATGGAAAAGAAAATAATGGAAAAGGCCATATAGTTAATATTTTGATTTGTTGCATATTTTTCAAATAAATATCCTGCCAAAATACCAATAGCAATGATAGTTAAAAATTGCCAAATGTTGGTCATTACTAAATTATATATTTTTAAATCTTTAAATAAACTATCCTTATTTTTTTTCATTTTTTTCAATATTCATCACTTTCTTAACGCGATTGATATGACGTCCTTCTGTAAAATTGGTATTTAAAAAAATATCAATGATTGCTTTAGCTTTTTCACAGTCAACATCTTTAGCACCCAAACATAAGACATTAGCATCATTGTGTTCCCTTGTCAATCTAGCATTTTCAATATTATCAACAAGAGCAGCTCTAATACCTTTAACTTTATTTGCGGCAATACTCATTCCAATTCCTGTATAGCAAATCAAAATACCAAAGTCACTATTGTCCCTTATTACAGTTTGACAAACTTGAATAGCATAGTCAGGATAATCTACCGATTCTTTGCTAAAAGTACCCATATCATGAACCTCAACTTTTTGGTGTTGTAAATACTTTACTAAAGAACTTTTTAATTCATATCCTGCATGATCTGATCCAATTGCAACTCTCATAACGTCATCTCCCTTTGATAAAATGTATTATAACATATTTTAGAATTTTTAACAAGTTTATGGATAAAAAATTGCATTTTAAAAACATCTATTTAGATTTATCCATTTATATGATAAATCATCAATAGATGTTAGGGTAAATTTTTATTTATATAATATCAAACTTTAAAACCTTTGCTTCTTCTAATTCTGTTCCTCTTAAATTTTGACCATTTATCAAAAAATTATCTTGTTCTATTTGATAAAAGGCAAGTTCATTAAATAAATCAATTACCTCTTGTGTTTTACCAATTGAAATAAAACTTTCAATCTCATCATTTTTAGCTCTTAACACTAAAGAAGAAAACATATCCGTAATAAATGATGATGGTAAATTTTTTTGAAAAATAAAGTATCTTATTAATCCATACTCACAAAATTTCTCGTATGTAATATAGCCCTTTACTTGATTATCATCTAATAAAGCTACACCACTTGATATAATATCTTCGTCAATCTCCGTTACTGAACTAATATTTGATAGAAAATTAATAATTTCTTTTTTTAATTCTTCATTTATATTTATTACTTGCAAAATAATCACCATTATATTATACGAATTTTTATCCTAAATATTCTTACTTCTTTTTAAATAAATCAAAGAAGAAACTACGATATTCTACTTCATGATCATCTTCAAAAGAAATATCGAAAAATTCTGGATATAAAAGGGTCCAAAAATTTTTTCCTTTTCCTTCACCAATTGTGATTAAAATTGTATCATAAGAACCTGCTTGAACGAATCTACCATTATAGGATTTTGCCTCATAATTAGATTTTGTTCTTTCAACTACTATTTGGTTATTTAAAAAATGTTGATTTAATTCATCTTCTAATGTTGTTAAATCTAGTTTATCAATTCCATTTTTTTCTAAATACTCCTTGACAAACTCTTTAACTTCTATTTTAACTGCTTGATCGTCTTCATTATTTGAATTCGCAACAATTCTTAAACGTAATTCACTATTTTTAGGATTACAACAAGTTAACAAACATAAATATAAAATAGATATCATCATCTGTAAAACCTTTTTTTTCATAATATCACCAAAAATAGTATTGGTAAATATTGGTTCAATTATACCTTTTTTATAAAATTTTTATTTCTCCTTGTCTAACAATTTTCAAATGATTATCACTCACATCAATAATAGTTGAAGAAATATTGGATGAATTGACATTTTTAACAAATAAATAATCAATCTTATCACCAAATAACTTATCTATTTCTTGATAAGTATTAATCGGGTTATCACCACTTATATTGACGCTTGTCGTAGCAAGTGGACCTGTTTTCTCTAAAATATTTAAAGTAATAGCATTATTAGGAATTCTAAAAGCAATGGTATCAATCTTTGATACAACTTGGGAAGAAATAGAATGCTTTTTTTTAAAAATGATTGTTAAAGCACCAGGCCAATATTTTTTCATTATGTTGAAAATGTCTTCACTAGGCATTTCAATATATGGTAAAATGTCTTCAACTTTAGAAGCAAGAATAGCAAGAGGTTTATCAGAACTTCTTTTTTTTAGTTTATATATTTTATTTATTGCTTCTAAATCATCTATCATTGCGCCAATGCCAAAAACAGTATCTGTCGGATATGCAATTACTTTTCCTCTTAATTTTTCTTTTGATATTTGATTATGACTATCTATAAACATTTGAATGATTAACTATTATCGTAAAACGATCCTTTCCATTTAAATCTTGAATTACTTCAACTTTTCCCTTTGGAAAATATTTTTTAGCAAGTGCTAACATTTCTTTTTTCTTAGAATAACTATGTTCAAATAAAATAATATTTTTGTCTCTTAAAATTTTATTGGCTTTTGATAAAATTTCATTATAAAAATACATTCCATCACTACCACCAAAAAGAGCAATGTTGGGTTCATTGTTTTTAACAATATCATCAACATACTCATCATCAGGAATATATGGAGGGTTTGATACTAAAATATCAAATTTTAAGTTTTTTTCAATTAAAGGCTCTAACATATTGCCTTTAATAAATTCAATTTTTGCATTATTTTGCAATGCATTTTCTTTTGCTACTAGTAAAGCATCTTCAGAAATATCAGTAGCAACAATTTTAAATTTTGGTTCCTCTTTCGCTAAAGCAATTGCAATAGCTCCACTTCCTGTTCCAACATCTACTAAATCAACATGTTTTCCATTAAACACATCATCATAAGTTTGCATAACATAACTTACCAATTCCTCTGTTTCTGGTCTTGGAATTAATACTTTGTCATTTACTTTTATTTTGTAACCATAAAAATATGTATATCCAATAATATGTTGAACAGGCAAGTGATGATTTAAATAAAGATATATCGCATGATCATACACATTTTTTAAATCATCGGGAATTTCTTCATTTAGTTTCGCAAAAAAAGTTGCACCATCCATTTTGGATAGTTCTAAAACTAAAAGTTTGATTGCTTCCTTCTCTAAATTTTGTTCTAAAGCTTTTTTCCCCATTATATTTAAATATTTTTGGTATGTCATAGTTTCTCCTTCTAATATAATTTTTTGGCATTCCTTTCAATGAAGTTAAAATGTGATACCAATTCAAATTATAATTATAATCATTACTATCTATTATTATACCATTAGTCGGTAAAATCGACAACCAACTTAAATAATTAATTTTGTCATCTGCTAAAAAATGAGTATGATTCATACAACTTTTTCCAATAAGAGCATATTTTTGACCTTTTTGATAAATATTAGTCATACCATCTAAATTCACATCATTATATCCGATGGGAAGCACTCCTACTACTTCATTTCCAACCCTTATTTGATTATACCCAATTCTATCTTTTTTACTAACTTTAAAAACACTGCATGGAGTTTCAATTAGACTAACTGATCTTTGAAGAGATAAATATGGCTGATGATACCCATAAAGTGCCATTCCAACCCTAACATAATTGCCAACCAATTCTTTATTTAAACTTTTTGTTGCATTTGCGTGAACAATAGAAAAATGACCTATCTTTTGATATTTCTTGAAATTTTCCAATTGTTTTTCATAATATTTCGACTCAAAGACGTCTGAAGAAAAATGAGTATATAATCCTTCCACTAAAATATTTTCATTTGTTTTAAATAGTGTTAAGATTTTTTTCAATTCTTCAACATTTCTAATTCCTTGGCGATTCATTCCTGTATCAACACGTAAATGAATAGTAATTTTATTTTGTATATCTTTCACTTTAATTGCATCAATGATTGAATTCATTGAAAAGGCTACATTATTGGGTGCATTTTGCATTAGTGATATTGGTGTACTCTCTAATATTAATACTCTTTTATCTCTTAATAAATTTTGACATTTTAAATATTCCGAGTATGTTTCAAAAACAAAAAAGTCAATATTAGCTTTTTTTAAAAGTGGTATCATCTTTTTTGTTGATAAACCATAGGCATCACTTTTAACAACTGCCATTATTTTTCTTCTTGTATGAGAAGCAATTATTTTAACATTTTTTTCCACTAAATCTTCATAAATAAAAAGTGGCATTTTTATCACCACTTCTTTATATTCATTATCTTTAATTTTTATGCATCATTATTAACACTTAATTGTTGCTTTTGATAATATGTAATTAGAGCTTCAAACAATCCGTCGAGACGACCTTCCATAATACGATCAAGTTGTTGAACATTATATCCAATTCTATGATCTGTTAAACGATTTTGAGGATAATTATAAGTTCGAATTTTTTCACTGCGATCACCATGACCAATTTTGGCCTGACGTTGTGCTCCTTCTTCTTTTTCTTTTTCTTGAAGCATATGATCATAGAGTCTTGCTCTTAAAACCTTTAAAGCACTAGCTTTATTTTCATGTTGACTCTTACCATCTTGACATGATACAACAATTCCTGTTGGAATATGCGTTACTCTAATAGCTGATTTTGTAGTATTTACACACTGCCCACCCGGTCCCGATGCACAAAATGTATCAATTCTTACATCATTCATATCTAATTCAACCTCAATTTCTTCTGCTTCTGGCATTACAAGCACGGTTGCAGTAGAAGTATGAATCCTTCCAGCTGATTCAGTTGTTGGAACCCTTTGAACACGATGAGAGCCAGATTCATATTTCATCAAAGAATAAACAGAATCTCCACTAATCATAAAACTAATTTGGCTAAATCCTCCCGCCTCACAAGGTAACGAATCTAAAACTTCAACTTTCCATCCTTTAGTTTCAGCATATTTTATATACATTCTAAATAAGTCGCCCGCAAAAATATTTCCTTCATCGCCTCCTGCAGCACCCCTAATTTCAACAATAACATTTTTCTCATCATTAGGATCTTTGGGAAGAAGTAATATTTTTATCTCTTCTTCTAATTGTGGTAATCTCAATTGTGCTTCTTCTAATTCAATTTCAGCCATTTGTTTAATCTCTAAATCTGAATCATTTACCATTTCTTTTAAATCTTCAATGTCTTTTTGAAGTTTAATTAAATCTTCATACTTATTAACAACTTTTTCTAATGACCTTTGCTCTTTTGCAAGTGCAGTCATTTTTTTTATATCTGAAACAATATTTAGGTCAGTAAGTTGTTCGCCTATTTGATTATATCTTTGACGAATTACTTCTAAACGATCTATCATTTTATTATCTCCTTGTTTCTACTCATTAAGTTTTTTTGTTTTAACTGAACGTGACCTTTTTTTAATAATAATTGGCTTCTTCTCTTTTTGTTCACTAAAACGAGAATATGCTCCATAAAAGTGATAATCAATATAGTCAATAGGTCCTTGACGATTTTTAGCTATTGATAGAACCACTTCTTGATATGCTTTTTCTTCTTTTTTACTAGCCTCTCCTTGTTCTTCATCACTACTATTATCCTCAACATCACTTCTACGATATAAGAACATTACTAAATCGGCATCTTGTTCTATACTACCAGATTCACGAAGGTCAGCTAAAACTGGTCTTTTATCATCACGAGTTTCAATTCCCCGAGAAAGTTGTGATAAAGCAAGAATTGGCACGTCTAATTCACGCGCTAATGTTTTTAGTTGCCTTGAAATTTTTGAAACTTCTTCTTGACGATTACCTCTAGAATCTGATAAGGTAATTAGTTGTAAATAGTCAATGATGACAAAATCCAATTGCTCTGCTTGTTTTAATTGACGACATTTAGATCTGATATCCGCAATATTAGTTGAACTACTTTCATCAAAATGAAGATTTAGTCTACTTAAATCTTGCTTTGCAATTGACAACAATAACAATTCATCACTAGCAAGATGACCACTTCTAATATTAGAAAGTTCAAGATTCGCTTGATAACTAAATATTCTCATCATAAGTTGTTCAATACTCATTTCTAGCGAAAATAAAGCAATATGTTTATCCTTATTCATATTTGCAATATTTAAAGCAAGATTAATTGCATAAGAAGATTTACCAACTGATGGTCTTGCAGCTAAAATCATCAAATCGCCTTTTTGAAAACCAAGAGTAGCTTTATTTAAATTAGGATATCCCGTATTAAGACCAGTTAAATCTGACTTATTCCCAACATAACCTTCAATTTGCTCATATACAACTTTAGCAGCCTCAGCAATTGTCATAAAATCTGATGTTCTTCTCTTTTTAATAACTTTTAAAATAATATCCTCAGCTTTATCCAAAATTGCATTAAAATCATATTTTGAAGTCAAAATATCACTTGATAATTCTTGCATATTTGCTAAAATTTTTCTTTCAATAGCTTTTTCTTCCACAATATTAATGTATAAATTAACAGAAGATATTGATGGAATCATATCTAAAAGATCAACCAAATACGTTTTATAATCATCAATGTTAGAAACTTTATCACGAATCAGTTGTTCTGTAACCGACACAGTTTCTATCTTAATTGAGTTATTAAATAAACTCATCATTGCTTTAAAAATAGTAGCATTTTGAGGGTTATAAAAATCATCAGCAGTAAGTTTACCAATCATTTGATTAATCACATTGTTTTCAAGTAAAATACTACCTAAAACATACATCTCCGCATCATTATTATATGGTACCGATTTTGTACGATTTTCCATAATGTTCTCCTTATTGCTCTTCCACAACGAATAGTTTTATCTTTGCTACAACATCCTTATGCAATTGAATTGGTATTTCATATGTTCCAAGTGATGAAATAGAATTTTCTAAATCTAGTTTACGCTTATCTAATTTAATATTTAATTGTGAAAAAATTGCATCTACTATTTGCTTCCCACTAACTGAACCAAACAATTTGCCATCTTTTCCTACTCTTACTGCTATTTTCACTTCAGTTTTTTCAATTTTAGTTTTTAAATCATTCATTTCTTGTATTAATTCTGCTTCACGAATAGCAGCTTGGTGTTTTTCATCATCTAAAGCTTTCATATTTTCAGGCGATGCAATAATTGCTGTTTCATTACGGATTAAATTATTTCCATAGCCTGCTGCAACTTCAATCACATCTCCTTTTTTACCTTTACCTTTTAAATCTTTGATTAAAATTATTTTCATGTTTTCCTCCTCTGCCAAATATCCATCAAGTTTTTCCTTTAAAATCGTAATTGTTTCAGCAATTGTTTCATTTTTTCTTTGAGCAGCAGCATTATTCAAATGTCCACCACCACCCATTTTTTCCATAATAATTTGTGAATTAATTTTACCAAGACTTCTTGCACTTAAACCAATTTGATTTTCTGCAATCCGACCAATTGTAATTGCCAATTCAATATCTGATATTGATATAAGTTCATCAGAAATTTTTGCTAAAGTTGACCTTTCAACGATTTCCTCTGGACTAGTATGAGCAATTGCAACCTTTTCTTTATAAATCTCTGTCGTTGAAATTGCCTCTTGTCTTGATATTTTTTCATTTAAATCCTCTTTTAAATATGCTTTGACCACATTCATATCCGCACCATATTTTTTTAGCGTGGATGCAACTTCAAAAGTTGTTGATGAAGCCCGATAAACAAAATTATTTGTATCAACTACAATTCCAAGAAGCATCCAAGTTGCTTCTAATTCTGAAAATTCTACTGGTTCTTTCATAAAGGACATTAATTCAAAAATTAATTCAACACTAGAAGATGCCGATGCTTGTGAATAATAAAACTTAGGATTTTCAATAGCACCAGCCCCTCTTCGATGATGATCAATAATACCTATTTTTTCAAAATGGTTAAAAATGCGTGTATCAATGGCTTGATAAATTGTTTGAAAATCCACAATCATTAAAAGACTTTCGCGATTTGATAAACTTTTCAAATCATCATAAGTAACAAAAGCTTCCATAAAAGCAATATATTCTTTTTTTATTGTCCTAAAAATTTTTTCTACAGTAGAATCAATACTTTTAGGATCATAAATAATAAATGCATTTTTTCCTAGTTTTTTCGCCCATCTATAAATAGCAATTGTTGCCGCAAAGCCATCCGCATCAATATTTTTGTGTCCTAAAACAAAGATATTTGAAGAGTTAATCATAAGATTCGTTAATTCTTCACTTTTTACTCTAATTTCAACTTTTGATTCTTTAACAATTGGATCCGTTTTAGCACCAAAAAATAAAGTTTCACTATTTTTTTTAACAACAACTTGATCTCCACCTCTACTTAAAGCCAATTCAAGTTGAGTTTGCGCATCATCGGATAAATCATTCACATTCACATCATTACAAGCAATTCCCATACTAAGGGTAACCCTAACCACTCTTGAAGTAAATAAAATTTTAATATCATCAAGAATCGTAAAATTGGATTTAATTAATTTTTCCAAATGTTCTTGGTCCGTAATCAAAATATACCTAGTTGAAGTAAGGGCTCTAACAAATACCCCATTTTCATTAGCCCATTTTGCAATAGCACCAATAATCTTTCCTTCATATTCTGCTTTCGTTTGAACATCAAATTCTTGCAATGATTCTTCTAAATTATCAATATTAATATAACCTAAAACTTCAGTTCGATTATAATATTGTGTTTGTAAAAGTTCAAAATTAGTAATATCCGTAAGATACATCACATTATATTTAACTAAATACTCTATATAATATATTTTTCCATAAATATTAGCATTATACGTAACTTTTTGATTATCACTATTTTCATCAATATCTTGCAAAACATCTTGTAATTTAGAATATAATGGTGATGCTAAATCCTTTAAGTAAATGTGTTCTAAAGGACTCATAAAAATAGTTCTCGCATTTTGATTTGCCCACACAATTTTTGAATCACTATCAACAACAATTATCCCAATTGGCAATTTATCAAAAGCTGTTTCTCCTGCTTTTTTTACTTTATAAGTGATTGAATTCCACATCTTAAGTCTATTTTGCAAAGTCATCGATTCTCTTGAATTTTTTATATTTATTGCAATCGAAATTAAAATTGCTAAAGAAACAATAAAAATACCAATAGGAATATATTGTAGATAATTGTTAATATCAAGTTTTGATAAAACTGAAATTGAAAAATATGCAGACACCAAAATAATGGATGATAATATGATAATAAAAATTGTTTTTCTTTTTTCCATGTTAATACCTCTTTTGGGCATAATTGATATTTTATTATACCACATTTGCTTTTTTTATTCAACTTTATCAACATTTTTTTTGAATTTTAAATTTTTTACTAAACAAAAAATTCCTAAAAAAAAGAGAAAATAATCTAATTTTCTCTTTTATCTCCCATAAAAAATAAAGCAATAGTTCCAGGACCTGTATGCGAACCAATTACTGTTCCAATATTGTTGATGACAACACGACCATTTAGATTAGGAAATTTAGCCTCTACCATACTTGCAACTTTTTTGGCATCATCTAAACAGGCAGAATGACACATATAACATTTACCACTATAATTATAGCCATCTTGTGCATGTTCTTCCATTCGCTTTACAATTTCAACCATTGTTTTTTCTTTTGTTCTTACTTTTTTTCTTGGTATGAGACGACCTAAATTATCCATATTTAATAAAGGACATATTTTTAGAAGTTGACCAAGGAAAAAACTAGTTGTCGAAATTCGCCCACCTCTTTTATAACTTGTCAAATCCGTTGAAAAAAACCAATGATGCACATTTAATTTGTTTGCCTCAGCCCATTCATAACATGCATCAAAAGTTTTTCCCTCATCTCTTAAATCAGCCAAGTAACTCATTAAAAGTCCATAACCACTTGATGCTCCTAAAGAATCAACTACTTTAATTTTTAAATTGGGATATTTTTCTTCCAAATATCTTTTTGCAAGCATTGCTGAATTATACGAACCCGATATTCCAGATGAAAGTGTCACATGTAAAATATTTTGTCCTTTTTCCAAAAAAGGTTCCCAAAACTTAATATATTGTTCACTATTTACTTGTGAAGTTGTTGGGGTTGCCCCTTTGGCTATTTTATCAAAAAAGACATCAGCAGAAATTGACACGCCTAAATCATCAGGATATTCAATTCCATCAAGAGTATAATGAAAACAAACATATGGAATATTCCTTTTTTCTAAATATTCCTTTTCTAAATCAACAGTTGAACAACATGTAATTACAAAATTATTCATTACAATAAACCCTCCTTTAAAATAAATATTATATACTATGCTTTGTATTACAAATTCAATTATACTCTTAATACTCATTTTTATCAATATATTTTTATTATTTGAACTATCTAATTATTAAAATTAGAAGAGAATTGAATTCTCCTATTTGGAGAATACTTTTTTCAACAAAAAAATAAAAACAACACAATAGTTGTGTTGTTTTATATAACTATTCTCTAACAAATGGTAATAATCCCATATGACGAGCACGTTTAATAGCTATTGCAAGTTCTCTTTGATAAATAGCCTTTGTTCCTGTTATACGACGGGGTAAAATTTTTCCACGATCTGATACAAATCTTTTTAAAAGATCAACATCTTTCCAATCTATTTTCTTTACTTTATTGTCGGTAAAATAACAAGTTTTTTTACGCCTTTTAAAAGTTGCCATATATTTTTCCTCCTAGAATGGTAAGTCATCATCAGAAATATCAAATTGTTTTTTAACTTCATCATATTGATCGGTTTTCTTTGATTCTGATTGATAAAAGTTATTATTCTGTGGTTGTGACATAGGAGTTTGTTGTTGAAAAGGTGTTTGCATATAAGATGTTTCATATGATGAATAATCATTATATCCACCTTGACTAGCATTTTTAGGCTCAAGAAAATGAATATTATCACAAATAACCTCAGTAGCTATTCTATTTGATCCATCTTGGGCCACATATCTCCTTGTTTGAAGTTTTCCTTCCACTCCTATTTGTCCACCTTTTTTGATAAATCGACATAAGTTTTCTGCTTGCTTATTAAAAGCTACACAATTGATAAAATCAGCTTCACGTTCTCCATTAGGAGAAGGAGCTATACGATTTACAGCAATTGAAAATGCTGTAAACGAAACATTATTGGGTGAAGTTCTAAGTTCGGGATCTTTGGTAATTCTTCCTACTAAAATAACACGATTCATCATGTTCCTCCTATTCAGCTACAGTAATGTAACGAATAATATTTTCTTTAATATTAGCTATACGCTCGAATTCTTTAACAGCTTCAGGTGTTGCGGTTACATTCAACAATACATAATAACCTTTTGTTTCACCTTTAATTTCGTAAGCCAATTCTCTCATACCCCATTCTTTGACACTATCTACCGTAGAATTTTTTGTAACAAAAACGGTATTCATTTCCTCAATCAAAGCTTTTCTAGCTTCTTCTTCAACATTGGGGCGAACGATATACATAACTTCGTATTTTTTCATTCTTTGCACCTCCTTTTGGTCTTGCGGCCTTATAATAAAATATAAAGCAAGGCAGAGTACAAACATACTCATGCTTGTTTATTATATCATATTTTTATTATCTTGTAAAGTTATTACTTCTTTTTTCTTTTCACTAAACAGATTTTATTACATTTGAATTATTTCTCTTTATTTAAATACAAATTTTTCAATTGCTCTTGCAACTCCACTATTATTATTCGATTCTGTGATAAAATTAGCTCTTTTTTTAATTTGGAGGTTAGCATTTTTCATTGCAACTTTTATTTTTGCACAACAAAACATAGATAAATCATTTTCTTCATCACCAATAACCATAATTTCATCTGTATCTATATTAAGAATTTGGGTTAAAATTTTTATAGCATTGCCTTTAGAGACATGATTTGGTAAAAATTCTAAAAAATAAGGCGTACTTCTTACAATATTATATTGATTATTCAGTTCTAGAGGTATTTTGGTTTGAATTTCATCAATGGTCTTCTCTTCATCCGCTAAGATAATTTTATTGGCGTAATCCATTTTTTTTAATTCAACAATTGTTCTTTTTTCAAAATGAACTTGATTAAAAATTTTTAAATTAGCAATTTTTAAATCTTGGTTTAAACTGAAAATTTGATCTTGACAATACAAATAAATATCACCATTATATTTGTCTAAAAAATTAATAATTTCACAAATATCTTGATTAGATAACCTCTGCTCATAAATTATTTCACTATTATCGCCAATTAATATACAACCGCCATTATAAGTGATAACATAATCGGTATTATGGTTTAAATCTAATTGTTGTAAAATCTCTTTCACTCTAAAATAAGGTCTTCCACTAGCAATTATTATTTTTATACCATATGTTTTAGCTTTTTGAATTGCTATTTTATTATCTTGACTAATTTCTTTATTATCATCTAATAACGTTCCATCTAAATCTATTGCAATTAGTTTTATCATTGTAATACCTCTATTTTATATATTGTATTTTAAATTTTGAATTTTCCTGATTCTTCTATTTTTAAGAATGATATTTTTCAATAATTTTGCCAACCATTTTTAAACCTTCTTGATACCCTCTTCCCAATAACTTACCTTGTTCTTCTTTGGACATTTTAAAATTTAAAATTTTTGAACCATTGGTGTTTATTTTTATTAAATTCATATTTGAGGGAAGATTTTTTAATTCTTTTTGTAAGATTTGAAAACCAATTACTAAATCATCATCTTGATATTGAAAAGCATTATACGGAAAATTATTACATAGACCACCATCTAATACATAATCATTTATTAATTTAAGTGGTTTAAAATATCCTGGGTAACTAGCACTCATTATAATTGCTTTAGATACAGGAAAAAGATTAGGACTGATTTGATATATTGGTAAATCATCGGGAAAAATAATTTGCCTATATTTTTGAGCATTTGTACCTATCACTTTTAATTTGTAATCATTTTCTAATCTTAAATTATTAAAAGTATAAATTCCTTTTATTCTTAATAAATAATCTATTTCTTCTTCAAGATGAACAGTAGAATATAAACCTTTATCACTTATGAGATTTTTTATTTTATTAGGTTCACTTTTGACTAAGGTTTTAAAATCTAGATTGTTTATTATATAAAGCATTTCTTGTCCATTATAGCCTGCTGCTACTAAACCTGCAATAATTGCACCAACACTAGTTCCTGCAGCTTTTTTACATATAAACCCATTTTCTTCAAGTGCAATAAGGGCACCAATATAAGCAATCCCCTTCATTCCACCACCTTGAAAAATTCCAATATATTCCATTGAATCACCAATAAATTATATGATTCAATCTTTCCTTTAATTAAAAAGATATTAACTTTATTGTTAATATCATCTTAATCTTATTTATAATAGACATTGTGCAAAACCATATTAGCAACTTCTTCATTCGCTAAATATTTGATAATAGCAAAAGCAAAATCAAATGTTGTTCCCGCAGCCTTTGATGTAATAATATGATCACTTACAACAACTCTTTCATTTTCTTTATAAATACCATCAATATTTGTTTCACAACTAGGAAAACATACGTATTCTTTACCTTTCAATATTCCTACTGCATCTAAAATTAATGGAGCTGCACAAATCGCAGCAATCAATTTTTGTTTTTGATAAAATAATTTGATACAATGTTTAGTAATATTTGAATTTAAATGTGTTTCAAAGACAGCTTTGCCACCTGGTATGATTAAAAAAGCATACTTATCTAAATCAATTTCATCAATTAAATAATCTGCTTGTAATTTCACACCTGACTGAGTAATTAGATTATAATCTTCCGTTATGCTAACTAAATCAATTTCTATTTTGGCTCTTCTTAGCATATCAATGGTAATTAGAGCTTCCACATCTTCAAAATAATTAGCTAATAAAATAAGTCCTTTCATCATCTTTCCTTTCTATTTTTTAGTTTTTAAAAAATATATTTGATTTCCCTTTTTAATAAACCTTTCTTCATACTCTGTTGAAATAATAGTTTCATCCACACTTCGATGATGAAGGTCCAAACTTAAATCTAAAAATTTCCATTGTTCTTGATTAAAAGAAATGAGACTATATTCAAAGAAAGTTTGATTATCCGTCTTCATTTCCAAATCACCATTTAAAATACTCTCATATTTTTTTAAAAAGTTCTTATGCGTTAATCTTCTTTTTTCATGACGATTTTTAGGCCAAGGATCGCTGAAATTTAAATAAATTTTTTGAATTTCCTTTTGATCAAAGAATTCAAGAATTTTTGTTGCATCTTCATTAATTAATTTAATATTAGATAAGCGTGATAAAGATATTTTTTCAACTGCTTGCACAATGACACTATCAAATTTTTCTAAACCAATATAATTAATATTAGGATTATGATTAGCATGTTCTAATAAAAATTTTCCCTTACCCATTCCAATTTCCAAATAGATAGGATTATGATTATTAAATAGTTCTTGCCATTTTCCCCTATAATCTTGGGGATTTTTAATTACCAAATCTAAATGATTATCAATTCTACTTTGAGCATTTTTGACATTCCTTCTACGCATCAATTTCACCCAAAGACAAAATGGCATCAATATAAATTAAAATACCCTTTAATAAACTTTCAATTGCAAGATATTCATCTTTTTGATGTGCCAGTTCTACCTCCCCTGGAAACCCCATTCCGTAAGCGACTCCTTTATCTAAGATTCCTGCATATGTTCCACCACCTACTGTAAATGGTTTGTTAGTAGTATCACCAGTATTTTTTACATATGCCTCATATAATTGTTTTACAAGTTCATCATTAGGACTGATATAATGCGGTTCCTTATACGTTTTGTTAGCAATAAAAAGATGATATTTTACAAGTAATTCGTTAAATACTTTATTAAAACGATTGATATCATAACGAACTGGAAATCTACTATCTAAAGTTACTCTGATACGATTACGAGAAATTTCCATTATACCAACATTGACTGTAATTGGTCCCATTTCAAAATCATCATAATCTAAATTCATTTTTTTCAAATAGGGATCATGATAAAAGTATGTTGCTAAAAAATCAATCAATGGATGTTTTGAATAATTTTTTAAGAAATTACACATATGAAGCCCTGCATTGATGCCCTTTTCTGGTTCCATCGCATGAGCAGCAACTCCCTCAATGATATATTTGTCATCTTTAACAAAACCTTTTAGAGAATGATTAGAAAGATACTCATTAAACTCTTTTTCTAAATTCACTTTGAGAACTGCTTCAACTTCATCCATCACAACATTATAACGATTGCCACCTGTAATTGATTCTACCACATCATCATCAAAATCTTTTGTTGAAAGATCAAAAGACATTCGTCCTTTTTCACCATAGACAAGTGGAAAACTACAATCTGGAGCAAAACCGATGGAAGGCATCGGATATTTTTTTAAATAATGTTCAATTCCACGCCAATTTGTTTCTTCATCTGTTCCTAAAATTATTTTTATTTCTTTTTTTAATTTAATATTAGCATCTTTAATAAATTTTAAAGCATAATAACTGGCAATTGTGGGACCTTTATCATCGGTTGCACCTCTAGCATAAATTTTGCCATCTACTATTCTTGCCTCATATGGTGGATAAGTCCACTTATTTCCTGCAGGAACTACATCTAAATGGCATAAAATACCGACTGATTCTTTTGAATCTGAAGTTTTATAACTGATTTCCCCCGCATACCCTTCATCATTTATGATATTAAAACCATCTTTTTGAGCAAGTTCTAACATATATGTCAATGCATCATTAATATTTTTTCCAAATGGCATATTCGGTGTTGCAGAATCATAATCTAAAACACTTGGTATTCTCAATAATTCCTGAAAAGTTTTAATAATCTTCTCTTGATTATCATAAACAATCTTTTTAAAATTCATATAATTATATTCCTTTCGTATAAATCTCATTTTTATTGTCCATAATAAACTGAATAGGAGGTATATTATGGATATTAGTATTAGAAAAGCAGTTATTGATAATTTAAAAAATGCAACAACCGATGAAGTCTTTAAAACTATTGAAGATGCAACAACTACTAAAGAGGAAAAAGTATTACCAGGTCTTGGAGTTTTATTTGAAGTACTTTGGAAATCTTCAGATGCATCTTTTAAAGAAACACTTGCTACAAAAGTAACCCAAAACTTAAATTAATAACGAACAGAAGTCATTGTTTTATTATAATAATGACTTTTATTCTTTTATTTGGTCCGCAAATTCTTGCGAAGAACACTTGATAGTATTTCCTGTAATCATTACACCAATTCCTTGATTTTTAATACTTTCTAAATTGACTAAGTCTACATCTTTAACAATGACACTCACTCTTGATAAATTTTTGGTTACTGAGATAATATTATCATCTCCACCAAAATAATCTAAATACCGAATTGTCGAATTATTTTTACTTTTACTTACACGTTTTTTCTGTTTTAATAATAATTTTATAAAGCATACAACAACTAAAGCAAAAATTGGAATAAAACAACAACCGAATACAATAAAAAATACTAATCTCATTTGAGGATCGGAAACTAAATCTAAAGATATCATCATACAATCTTCCTTTCATTATATTTATATTATACGCTATTTTACCAATTTTTGCAAGTAACATGTGATTTATAGGTAATAAAACAAAACATTTCAAAATCTTTTTCATACTATACATTGAAAGTGAGGTGCAAATATGGCTTGTTTTGGAAATGGAGTAACTACAACTAGTACTAGTACTAACATAAGCAATGCCAATAATGGTACAATTGCGCAATTATTAAAAAGAATTGATCAATTACAAAAAGAAGCGATTATCGCTAACGCTACAAATCAATGCGATAACTGCATGATTTCATCCATGTTTAATACTAAACCAATTGCAATATATATTTGTTGCAATGGCACAAGATTTGAAGCAGCAGTAGGAACTACCGGTGAAACTGCTAACTTATTTAGAGTTGAAGAAGTTAGAAATGATGAAACGGTTGTTTTAAGATTACTTACTGAAGATGATGCTACTGGTGAAATAACTTGTACAACTTATACTATTGTAGTTAGAATCTCTTGTATTGGGGTTGTTCAATGTTTTGATCCTATTAACTGTGACACTCTTTGTTCACAATTAATTTAGATTGACAAAAACGTACCAGTAGTATAAGACTACTACTGGTACTACCCTTAGCCATATTCCTTATTTTTCAAGACTGCTGGAAACAGCAGTTTTCTTCATTAAACTTATTTTAAAAAGCACTTTTATAAGTGCTTTCTATCTTATTTTATTTTTATCCAAGAGCTATATCTAAAACCATCATTAAAATAAAACCAATCATTACACCAATTGTACCAAATTTATCTTTCTTTGATGTTTTGCCCGATGGAATCAGTTCTTCTGCCACAACATATATCATAGCTCCTGCTGCAAACCCTAATACAAATGGTAAAATTGGTTTAATGAATGTTACCAAAATGGCACCTATTACAGCACTAATAGGTTCAACCATACCACTTGCTTGACCGTAAAAAAAAGCTTTTTTTCTTGAAATTCCCTCACTTCTTAACGGAACACTCACAGCCATTCCTTCAGGAAAATTCTGTAAACCAATACCAATTGCAAGAATCCATGCTGAAGCAAGCGATGCACCTTCAAGACCCGTGGCAATCGTTCCAAATGCTACTCCAATAGCTAATCCTTCAGGAATATTGTGCAAAGTAATCGCTAATACAAGCAAAATTTTTCGACTCCAAGATGAACTTATTCCTTCAGGTGTTTCTTTATTTATATGCATATGTGGAATAAAAACATCAATTAAAAAGATTAATAACCCACCAAACAAAACACCAAGTCCGATTACCAAATAACTAATTTGATTCATTTCATCAGCTAATTCAATTCCAGGAAGAATTAAACTAAAAAACGATGCTGCAATCATTACACCTGCTCCAAAACCAAACATCAATGACATAATTTTATTTGAAACTTTCTTAAACAAAAAGACCATTGATGCACCCAAAGCAGTAACAAACCAAGTGAATAAAGTTGCGTAAAATGCTATTTTGACATAATAAAAATCCATACTACACCTCCTATGATATAATATGGATTCTCGATTATAATTGTTTGTATTTTTGGACTATTTACTAAATATTTTTTTTATTGCATTTTCAATTGGTAAAAAGATAAAAAGAATAATAGCAAGTGTTATCGTTCCATTAATTAAAGTTGCTGGAATGCTTAAAAAACCAATCCCAACAGAATAGGAAAAACTACTTCCCCCAAGAGTTGCTTGTTTTAAAACCTTATAAATAAATTCACCAAAAATATTTATAACAATTGCTATCGAAGTTGCAAGGCTTGCAACTTTTAACTGATTTGGCATCTTTCTTGATAAAATTCCTACTAAAATAAGAAAAACTCCATTAATAATACTGAATACATAACTAGGCCAATCAATTGATTTTTCACCTATATCATTAATTTTTAATAGACCACCATTTTTAATTGCTACAATCATTAAACCAATACCAACTAACAATAAAATGCTACCTAATATGAATAATATCATATTTGCTCTATTATTTTCTTTTTTTATTAATCTATTATAAATAAAGCCAACAATGCATCCCATTAACAATTTTAAGACAATTGTTCTTGTGATTGACCAAATATCATACCCTGCAAAAATATCATATAATCCCATTCCAATTGCACCAGAAATTCCTCCAATAGGTCCACCAAAAAGTAAAGCTGAAATAATAACAATAAGATTACCGAAATGAATCATTGGCTTACCAAGAGGAGATGGAATGGGAATAGAAAACATTACTGCAACATAGCAAAGAGCACTAAGTATACCTATTAATGCTATTTTGATAATCACTCTTTGATTAGAATTCATTTTTTTAAAACTATCACTTAACATTTCATCATCTCCACCATACTATTTTATAATATATTATACGCTTTTTTTTAATTTATGCTCAAAAAATACTTATAAATTATATTGTGATTTTCTTCGTTATTTTTCTAAATCATTAATATCTTTCACTAAAGCCCGATAAAAAGCATCACCTAATTGTAAATATCCTTCCATATTAGGGTGAACACCATTGGTTCCAATTCTTTCAGTTATCTTTGATCTACTATTTACTGGCTTTTCAATACTTGGCATATTATATTCACTATCAAATTGTGCCTTGCAATCTACATATCGACAATAAGTTTTATACTCTTCTTGATTTACGAAATTTTCTAAACATTTATTATAATTAAAAGCCGTAGAAATCGTACCAAAGGTATCACTATATGGACCATTTGCTCCATAATTTGCAGCAATCCCACCATTTACAGAACAAATAGGAATACCTAAAAGAGTGATATGAGCATTAGGAAAAGCTTGATGAATTTTATGAATCAAAATTTTGGCATAATCTAAATGACGATTAAATTCTTGATCATATGGACGATATAAACCATTCCATGTCAATAAAATATATACTAAATCAATTTTATCAACTTCTTGTTTTTTAGCATATTCTTTAAAATCAATCTCTTTGCTTTCATTATGCCAAAAAGGATTGCCTATTTCAAAAGTAAAATCATCAATAAAGATTGAATCGTGATGAATTCCACCATAAAGATGAATAAATTCTTTTTCAACTAGAGGACTAGGAGAATAATTATTATTTCCCCGTTTAAATTTCAGTCTCTTCTTTTCTATACTTTCCAAAACCCATTCTAAATTACCAGATGTCCAAATACTATGCTGATCATTTTCATCAAGATGATGGTTTTGAACGCGAACCCAAATAGGAGATTTCGTACTTACCAAATCATTTGTACAAAATGATTTCCAAGTCCAAGAACCATATCCCTCATAACCAACGATACTGCCATCTATTTCTTTTTTACAACTACCTATCATATAAAGACTATCATGAAAACCGTTTCCTAAAGGATACCCACCAGTTTTTGCAAATCTCCGATAACCTTCGCTTGGCCAAACACCATTAAATGTTAAACTATCGCCAATACATAAAACATTTAATCTCTCCTTAGGTTGATGTGGTTGTTGAACATGTAAAATAGTTGTTCCTTCATCTATGATTTGATGATTGTTATCTAATAAAGTAATTGTTAATGGATAGTCACCAACATCTTGTGACTTAGGAGTAAAGGTATAATATCTAGGATAAGGATGACCTTTTTCACACCGAATTAAGATATAATATTCATAAGGATTATTTAAACAAATCACTCCTCGATAAAATAATTCAAATGTGTCATCAACAACTAAATCATACTCATTTGCCAAAAAGATATATTTCATTATTTTCCCTCCAAAATCATTTCAATATATTCAACTTCTAAAATCAATTTATTTTTTATTGTTTCATTTGTAATTTTATTTAATTCTGTTTTGACTAGACTGATATCTATTAAATCACTATACAAAAGATTGTAGAGTTTGATTAATTCTTTACTATTTGACATTATTGATGTATATTGATAATAATTGGTTATTCTATCTAGCATAGATTGAGCATATTTTTTTCTGATAGTATGGGAATCATCATAAATTGTTGCATTATACTCTCTTTCTAACATCATAAAACCACTCATAATTTCTTCTGAAGAAAAAATATTTTTACAAGAAAATTCATTAAAACCAATTTGTACATATTTAGAAATCAGTTCTATTTGCTCACTTATTGTAATCACATTACCACCTGAATTATCTGGAGAAATACCAATCACAATATTGGCATCACCATTTACAGTTTCAATAAAAGATTCCATTCTTGATAAAACATAAGCATTTGACCCACTATAAATCATTGGATCTAAATTATCCACATAGCCTTCTTTTATCCATGTCCCAAAATCTTGGGCATATGTTTGTATTGCTCCTGATAAACTAGACATCACGGCTGCACTAATCATCATATTAGGATTAGCCTCTTTTATTGCTTGACTCATCATTTTTACCATATTTGTTACATTATCAACTTTAAACGTTTGCCACTTATCTCTAATCTCATCACTAGTTAAAATTAAGTCTTTAATATTACCTTCTACTTGATAGTTTTCTTTGAATAAACGCATTGCTGATTCTGTATAACCAAAATCATCAATTAAACTACTATCAGTAATATTACCACTAAAAGTATACAAATTGCTTGCTGGATACCTAACAAAATCATACTCAATACCATCTAAATCATAATTGGTTGCAAGTTCTTGATATACATTTACTAACAATTCTTGAACCTCAGGATTCGTAATATCATAAAAATAAATGTTTCCACTATTATTTTTACCCTGATAATCCAAAGAAACATATTTACTAGGGCTATGATTTGGTAAATAACCATCACCACATACAAAGGTATTACTCCAAGCAACAACTCTAAGATTCCTATTATGAGCCTCGCTAATGAAACATTCTAAATAATCATTATAACCATCATACACAAAATGATTTGCTTTTAATTGTGTTAAATATTTGGATGGATAAATGGTTCCACCATTAAAATTTGTATTGATATAAATTGTGTTAAACCCCATTGCTTTTACTTGATTTAAAAAAAGACATACTTCATTTTTATTATTTTCAGGATATCCTGTTGCTCTCATTGGATAATGCCAAAAAGCTTTAACTTCTAAAAATTTGGTTTCAATAACACCAAAATGGAGTTTGGCTAAATTGTTTTTTATCTGAGTTACCATTTGATCATCATACTGCACAAGAATAGTCGCAAAATCGTCTAATACTTGATTATATATAGAAAATAATGTTTGATAATCTAGTGCTAATAAAGTATTGTAGGCCTTTATTAATTTTTCTTTTGCCAAAAAAATACTTTCTCTCAAAGAAATTAAACTATTTATTACTGCACTTCGATATACATATACTTTTTTCTCCATTTGATTATATACCATATAATCACCAATTTGAATATTTTTTTGAAGTAAAGTTGATGCAGTACCATGTCCTGATAAAATCATTCCATTAGCTGGTAAATCAACCAAAGTGTTAGATTCAACTACAAATCCATCTTGGTCAATTGCAATCTCATGTCCATATGAATTACACTTACGATAATTTGATGAATCATAAGCATGTAGTTCATTAGTTCCCCTGTAACCACCATAGATGATATTATCAATTGTAATTATATGGTTTTCTTGAAGATTAAACCCTTCAAGAATTTCCGTAATATCAAGAGGATCATTTAAACTGAAATCATTAACATAACTTGTATAATTTGATGTTTTTATCTCAATATACATCAGATATTCCTCTTCATATATTTTTATAATCTCTCCATTATTTAATTCAATATAAAAAATAATATCAATTATTGACGATTTTTCAAATGATGTTGAAATAGAAAGGGAAAAAGAATTATTTGTATCTAATTCATAGTTAACTCTTTCATCATCAATATCAACAAATAAATTTTGAATTTGCTCATTAGAACGATTTTCTATTATCCCATCTAATAGTAAAACATGTTCTATATTTGAGAAAACCGGATGAACTACTTCAACATCAATATTATTTTTTTCATAAATTGCTACAATTGTAGTGTCTTGCTTTACTCCTATTACATTTTGATTCCAACCAACAAAAGTATACCCTTCTATTATTGGGGCCTCTGGATATACAAAAGGACTCATATAATTTACCGTTATCTTTCCAATAATATTTTCATCAAAACCAATAAAAGTAACACTAAATTGCTTTATATTATAATAAGCAATTATCTCTATATTTTTTGTAGCATACTCTTCGTTTGAACTCCATGATACAAAATTATACCCTTCTATTACCAAAGGATTAGGATATATAATCACATCTAAATACGCATATTCTTTTTCATCAATTACCTCACCAAATTGCGTTTGAAACGTTACATGGTAAACTTTTTTCTCATATTTGGCCGTAATTATAAAATCACTTTTAGCATATGCAATATCATAATCCCAACCAATAAACGTATAGCCTTCTATCACGGGAGCTTCTGGATATATAATTTTTTCATCATGAACAACCTTCTTGATTGCAATAAGATCACCAAATTGCGTTTGAAAACTTATCATATGGGTTACTTCTTGATAAAGGGCTATAATAGTTACGTTTTCACAAACATATTGAATGTCTTGATCCCACTTCATAAAATGATAGCCTTCAAGGGAAGGAGGATTAGGGTATATAATCATATCATGATAATATACCTCCTTTGATTGAATTACCTCACCAAACTGAGTTTTAAATTCTACAGTATAAACCTTTTTTTCATAAACTGCTTTAATCATAAGATTATCAGTAACCTTTTCAATATCTTGATCCCATCCTATAAAAGTATAGCCTTTCACTTCTGTTGGTTGGGGATATATCAATTTTTCATTTTTTTGATAAGTTTGTTCTAAAATAATTGCATCATCTAAACCTATAAATTTAACATTAAAAGTTTGATTATTGTCACAACTACAAAGAAAAAATAAAAATCCTAAAAACACAATACTAATTAATTTTTTCATCTTTCTCATATTCCTTAAAAAATTTTATTGTTTTGTCAATTGTATCATCAAAGTCAGTTAAACTCAATCCTAATATATCTTTTAATTTACGATTATCATAATTATAATTTTCATTAATTGTTTTTAAAACAAATTTTGATAAATAAGGCACAAAAGGGATGCAAAGATAGGCTACAAAAAGAGGTATTTTCCATATTCGCTTCTTTCTTCCTAAATGTTTATTAACTATTTGATAAAACTCATAAATTGTTACGGGAAAACCTGTTAATAAAAAATCTCCATCAATTTTTTTATCTATCACAATTTCTGTTGCTTTTACTACATCATCAACATCAATAAAGTTATAGCCTCCTTTTACCCCAAACTGCATTTTTCTATCCAGAATATCTTTAACAACTTTACCAATGGATGAGGGCTTATAATCATTTTTTCCTATAACCGCAGATGGATATAAAATATTTATCTTAATATTTGGATATAACCGTCTCATTTTCAGAACATATGATGTAGCAAGGGCTTTTGTATGACTATAATTATCACTAAATTTATCAGCAAAAATTTCCTCTGGTTCCACAACTTTTTCATCGTTTTTTTTGTATATACAATCTACCGAGCTAAAATAAATAAATCTTTCAATATTTTTATTCATACATATATCAACCATTTTTTTCGTCAATTCATAATTTATTTTATATGTTTCATCCATTTTATTATTCTTAATATCAATCACTCCAGCAAGATGAATAACAATGTCATTTTCTCTAATATGATTATCCAAGAAACTATCATCAAAAATATCACCGACAATAAATTTAGCATGGAGACCCTCAATCGCTCGATCCATTCTTCTAGTTAAAATGACCACTTCTTTATGATTTTGAATTAAGCTTCTTGCTAAATTATTTCCAATATGTCCTGTTGCCCCTGTAATTACATATGCCATTTTTTTCTCCTACTTTTTAATTTTTACTGTATAATCAATCACCATTACATCATTTTGATCTTCTAATTTTATTTGATAATTTATGATTGATGATTTAATTTTATCTATTTTTATTAATCCTTCTTCATCAATGGATTCATCATAATTGATTAATGAGATTTTAACATCACTAAATTCTTTCAAAATTTGATATTCAACATCAACGAACTCCATAAAATAGTCCCATAAATGATTACTTCTTAGTGTCATTGGACAAGGTTTACCACTAAAAAAATGATGAGGTTTAACTCTATCAATCCCTAATTGATTATCAATGAGAAGGTGAGCAACTAATTTAGCACATCGATGCCAAGTTCTTATTAAATCAGATCCTTCATTGACCATTGTTTCAATGCCAATACTATTCAAGTTACCTCCTCGATTTGCGATGAATCCATAAGTAGCATTATAATAGGTAGGTCCTATATAATATTTACCATTTATTAGGTCCACTCTAATTCCTGCATCATTTATTTTGATATTACTTGTTTGATATCTTTGACCTTCATATGCATTAGAGGGTGCAACTTTTGATTGTTTGATATAATCTGATGCATACACTAACTTATCTTCATCTTTTTCAAAGGTAATGATAGGAATCCTAATTTCACTTTTTTGACCATTTATCATATAAAAATCATCTAAAATATCAATGTTTGGATAAGGATCAGTTCCTTCAACCCCTGTATCAACAAGTTTAAATGGTACAATTAAACCATCTCCAGCATGATAAGCTATTTCATTATCAGGAATTTGATGATAAATCTTTTTACTTCCAACAGAATAGTGCCAACTTGTACCATCACCACCATTTCGAACATATTGTGCATGAGCATATTCATCAGCACTTTTTGCAACAGAAGCTGTATCATGAATGACAATATATTCTATACTTTTTTTAAAAATTCCCGGACGATTATTATGATTGCTTTCTTGATTAGAAGGAGCAAAATAATCTGTAACTTCATGTCTTCCAAACCAAAATTTGGAAATACTTTTAATAAGCGATACCTCATAATTGTATTGGTATCCATATACCTTAATCTTTGTGAAAGACAATTGTTTTTCTGATGCTTGGTCTAAAAGTTGTTTTAATTTTTCTAGTTTGTTCACAATTACACCTACTTCATAGATTTATTATTTATTTTAATTATACTATTAATATTTAAAAAAAGAAAGAAAAATGAAGTTTAAAAATTCTTATTTCAAATTTCAACAATATTTTTTTATTTTATGCTATAATATCACAAAATAAAATGTAAATAGAATAAGGAGTTAGTGATGAACCCAACTATTATTGGAATTGCAGGAGGAACTGCATCAGGAAAAACAACAATTGCTAAAAGATTATATGATGAAGCATTAAAAAATGGCTCTGTTTCCTTACTTAAAATTGATGATTATTATTATAACAAAGATAAGATTCCTCTTAGCAATAATGGTAAACGAAATTATGATCATCCAGATTCTTATGATTCATCTTTAATTCTTGAACACCTACAAAATCTTAAAAAGGGAATTGCCATAAATAAACCTCTATATGATTTTGTTACTCAATCAAGAAAAACAACAACAGAAAAAATTTATCCTTCTAATGTAATCATTGTTGAGGGAATTATGGCATTTGCTATAGACAAACTCCTAAATTTATATGACATTAAAATTTTTGTTGATACACCTGATGATATCCGCTTTATCCGTCGTCTCCAAAGAGATATGACCATTCGAGGACGAAGCCTTGACTCAGTAGTATGTCAATATTTAGAATCTGTAAGACCAATGCATCATGCTTTTGTTGAACCATCTAAAAAATATGCTGATATCATCATACCTGAGGGTGGTTATAATGATGTTGCCTTTGATATTTTAATGAGTAAAATTGAAAAATTGCAAAAATAAAAGATTATGGTAATCCATAACCTTTTATTTTTTTAGTTTCAAAATACCCCATATGATTAAAGCAATACTTGCTATAACAAAAACAACCGCTAAACTCCAAACTAAAATAGCATTAGAAACAATACTAGAAATAAAAAACCACGTACCTACTGTTATTAAAGTAACATTTAAAAAAACTTTATAAACCGGATATTTTGTAGTTGTTGATCCTCTGTAATAATACGCTCTAAAAGATTCTACAACACCTCGAATCCAAAAAGCAAGACCAAGAATTTGAACACCTTCTGTAATAATTGTCATATTTAATACATCTGATAATATACAAGTAACTGCTATGATTGTTAGGACAATCATCTCAATTAAAGTAAGAATTAATACTACACCACTTGACTTTTTAGCAACCTTTACTAATAAATAATAATATACATATATTAATAAAATAACTCCTATTACAATTAATAAAATAGTATTTCCAACGTCTGTTACTTTAGGAATCATTATAATACCTAATGCCATTGAAATACCAGCAAGAATAAAAGCTATGATTGCTCTAAATAAATTTTTCTTCATTTTATCACCTCAATTTTATTATAAACATTTTTTTAATCTTTAAACTGATATTGGTATAAATTTGCATAAACACCATTTTTTTTAATTAATTCATTGTGATTTCCTTGTTCAATAATTCCATTTTTATCTATAACAATAATATTATCAGCATTTTTAACAGTGGATAAACGATGAGCAACTACTAAAGTTGTTCTTCCAATACTCAAATTTTCTAAAGCTTTTTGAATTTGCATTTCCGTTACATTATCTAAAGCACTAGTTGCTTCATCTAATATCAAAATTGGCGGATTTTTAAGAAAAGCTCTTGCAATAGATATTCGTTGTTTTTGACCACCTGAAAGTTTTACTCCTCTTTCCCCAACATACGTGTCTAATCCATCGGGAAGTTCTTGAATATATTCCCAAATATTGGCTTTTATTGCAGCATCAATAATCTCATCCTCACTTGCATCAATTTTACCATAAGCAATATTTTCTCTAATGGTTCCTGCAAACAAATAAACATCTTGTTGAACAATCCCAATATTTTTTCTTAAAGAAAATCGACTATACTTTTTAATATCGATATGATCTATTTCGATTTGACCACTATTGATTTCATAAAATCTTGGCAAAAGATGACAAATGGTTGTTTTTCCTCCCCCTGATGGTCCTACTAAAGCCACAGTTGTACCTTTATTTATTTTAAAAGTTAGATGTGATAATACCAAACTATCATAACAATCCGATTCATTATTTACATAACTAAAACTAACATCATTAAAACTTATTTCTTCTTTAATATCATCTAAATCTATTGCATCAAGATTATCTTCTTCCTTTTTATAATTTAAGACTTCCATAAATCTTGCAAAACCAGTCATGCCACTTTGAATTTGTTCAAAGATTGAAATAATTGTTCTAATTGGCATAATAATATTATTAATATATAAAATTAAAGCGGTAAATTCAGCTCCATCAATATAATTTTTAGAATAGAAAATACCACCAGAAACTAAAGCAAGTAAATATAAAAAATCTGTAAAAAAGGTCATACCAGATCCAAAAATACCCATTTGTTTATATGCACTTGATCTTGCTTTTTTAAAATTTTCATTTCGTCTAGCAAATTTCTCGTTTTCATATTTTTCAGTTACATAAGCTTTTGATACTCTAATTCCTGATACACTACTTTCTACCTGAGCATTGATTTTACCGGTCTCTTCACGCATCTTAGTAAAGGCATTGCGCATTCCTTTTCTTGTAAAAACAGCATAAAAAATTATAAAGGGAACAACTGAAAAAATAATCAGTGTTAACCAAGGATCAACCGAAAGAATCATCAAAATACAAGAGCCTATTAAAGTTATTGTTGCAATAAAAATATCCTCTGGACCATGGTGTGCAAGTTCTGAAATATCCATTAAATCATTAATTAATCTTGACATAATTGTGCCCGTTTTATGATCATCGAAATAGGCAAAGGGAAGTTTTTGAAGATGTTCAAACATCTCCTTTCTCATATCGCCTTGAATTCTGACACCAACAATATGACCCCAATATTGAATAATAAAATTTAAAATAGCTTTTATGATATAAATAAAAAATAAAAGTCCTCCCAAAGCTAAAATTAAATTTATTTTTTCTTTTTGTCCTGCTAACTCCTCAATAATATATTTTGCAATGAGAGGATACACTAAATTACATATAGATAGCAATAATGCACAAAGCAAGTCAAATAAAAATAATTTCATATGGGGTTTATAATAAGAACAAAATTTTTTAAACATACATTTCTCCTCGTATTTACTAATTATCTTACTATTCTACTTTATGATTTATATGTATTATACCATATTATGGAAAAAACTGTGCAAAATAGCACAGTTTAATTATTGAATTATTATCATAAAAAACATTGCAGAGAACTAATATCTTTTATAAAGAGTTGTTAAAAAAGCAATGTATAAGGCTAATTCACTCGATAAATATTTTTTTTCAATTCGATAAGTCCAATTTCCATTGATTGTCGAAGGAGTATTTATTCTTGATTCAATACCAAATCCTAAATAATCTTGAATCGGTATTATTACCAAATCACTAACACTTCCAAGAGCGACTCTTATCATTTGATCACAAATTTTATCATCATTTTCAAGCATTATATATTCTCTTACCAAATGTTTCTTTTCTTGAGTTAAAGAATGAAACCAAGCACGAAGCGGCATATTATCATGTGTTCCTGTATAAACAACACAATTTTTAATATAATTATGAGGCAAATACATATTGTCTTTATCATCGTCAAAAGCAAATTCTAATACTTTCATTCCTGGAAAACCAGTTTTTCTTAATAATTGAAAAACATTTTTTGTCAAAAATCCTAAGTCTTCCGCAATAATCCTAATATTTGGTATTTCTTCTTTTATTGCTTTAAAAAGGGAATAACCAGGTCCTTTTTCCCATTTACCATTTTTAGCAGTTTTATCTCCTGATGGAATCGCATAATACGATTCAAAACCTCTAAAATGATCGATTCTAATGACATCATATAATTGGGTTGCTTTTTTAATTCTATTCGTCCACCATTTATAATGGTCAGTCTTCATTATCTTATAATTGTATAACGGATTACCCCATAGTTGTCCTTCTTCACAAAAAGCATCAGGTGGACAACCAGCAACTTTAATTAATTTTAATTCTTTATCTAATTGAAAAAGTTTCGTGTTTGCCCAAACATCACAACTATCTAAAGCAACATAAATGGGCACATCTCCAATAATTTCTATTCCACATTGGTGAGCATAATTTTTCAAAGCTTGCCATTGTTTATCAAATTCATATTGAACAAACATCCAAAAATGAACATCATCTTGATGATTTATATAATACTTCTCTAATATTTTTTGATTATAATAACGATATTGAGGTTTCCAATATTGCCACGATACATCATTATGATAAGATTTTATACTCATAAATAGAGCATAGTCATTTAGCCAAGTTTTATTTTCATAAATATAATTATCCAAAGAAATTTTGTTCTTTGGATAATTTTTATTATGCAAAAAATTATAATATGCTTTTCGCAAAATATTGTATCTTTTTTTATATAAATTGGCATAATCAATGATGAATGGAGCATCATTTAAACAAGATAAATCTTCATCATTTAATAATCCATCTTCTTTTAAAAGGTCCAAATCAATAAAATAAGGATTACCCGCATATGCACAAAATGATTGATAAGGTGAATCACCATAAGATGTAGGTCCAAGTGGGAGAACTTGCCAATAACTTTGTTTTGCTAATTGTAAAAAATTTATAAAATCGTAAGCTTCTTGTCCAAAAGTACCAATCCCATATTTACTTGGTAATGCACTTATTGGTAATAAAATTCCACACTTCCTCATCATATCACCTTTTCAATCAATTATATCTATATTTTAAGTATGATTACATCTTTTATATCATTTAATAATACGCGGTTTGTTTCTCCATTTTGAATGGTTATCAATTCGTCATTTTCAATTTTGGTTGGTACTCCTTCAAAAGATTCATTGTTTCTAGTTTCAATTAAGCAAGGTATTGGATGCCCCTTTTCATACATTTGAATTATATTTTGAATCTTTTGATAAAGTAACCGATCAATGGTTCTACCCCTATTTCTTTCTAGTAAAACCTCATCGGGAATAATAGTTGGAATGGTTGAAGCATTAGTTTTATTACTTGCTTCTCTACTATCATAATATTTTTTAGAACCATTACTCAAAATTGGTGTTGAAACCGTATGAATAAACATCAATGGTTCAGGTATTGTTTTTCTAATATTTTTATCATTTTGCATTTAATCACCACTATTATATATGAAAATAATAGGTTATTTATTAACTTTTATTTATTAAATTTTTATTCTTTTGATAAATATAAAAAAGTCCATCCAATAAAATATTCTCATCATACATACAATCAATTTCTAATAAATCTTTAATAATTTTAGCATATCCACCAGTCAAAATAATATTTGCATCATCTAAAGCTAATTCATTTTTGAATTTTTTGATAAGACCTTCAATCATAGCAGTATGTCCATAAACAATCCCACTTTGAATACAAGATATAGTTTCATTACCAATTACACTACTAGGCGCTTCGATAGCTGTTCTTGACAATTTTGAAGTCGTACTTATTAGACTATCTAAACTACCTCTAATTCCGGCACAAATAGCGCCTCCAATAAATTCTTTATTTTTAGTAACAACTAAAAGTTTAGTCGCCGTACCCATATCAATAATAATTGTGGTTCCTGGATATTTTATATACGCTCCAACTGCATCACATAATAAATCAGCACCGAGTTGTTTAGGATTTTCTAGTTTTATTTGTAATCCACTTTTAAGACCTGGACCAACAACTAAAGGTTTGATTTTATAATATTTCTCAATCATATTGATAAAAATATAATCTAATTGAGGTACAACACTAGAAATAATTGCCCCTTCAATAGTTTCAGTAAAGGTATCACCAATTGAAGCATTTATTTTTTGAAAATAATCATCTTCAGTTAATTTAGAATTCGTAACATATCTAAATGTTTTATGAATCTTTTTATTAATAACCAAACCTAAAACAATATTTGTATTACCAATATCAAATAATAGTATCATATTCATTTTCCTTTTTATTATTTTATTCTATTTAAATAATTATACACTATTTGAAAAAAATTAGCAAGAAAATGACGATTTTAACATATATGCATTAAAAAATCCCTCATAGGAGGGATTTATAATTTTAGAAATTATTTGCTTTTACTTCAAAATAAGCTTGTGGATGGAAACATACTGGACAAACTTTTGGAGCTTCTTCACCAATATGAACGTGACCACAATTACGGCAAACCCAAACAGTAATTCCAGCTTTTGCAAATACTTGAGCTGTTTCAACATTTTCTGCAAGTTTACGATAACGTTCTTCATGTTCTTTTTCTACTTTTGCAACACCTTCAAATTGTTTTGCAATATTTTCAAACCCTTCTTCACGTGCAACTTTTGCAAACTCAGCATACATATCAGTCCACTCATAATTTTCTCCTTCAGCAGCAGAAATTAAATTTTCTTTAGTAGTACCAATACCACCTAATAATTTAAACCATAATTTTGCATGCTCTTTTTCATTATTAGCCGTTTCTTCAAAAATTGCTGCAATTTGTTCATACCCTTCTTTTCTTGCTTTTGATGCAAAATAAGTATACTTATTTCTTGCTTGTGATTCTCCCGCAAATGCAGTCATTAAATTTTGTTCTGTTTTACTTCCTTTTAATTCCATTTTAATTTTCTCCTTTTTATTTTCTTATTTTTTTTCTTGGCATTTGGAACATATGCCATATAAACTAATTTGATTTGATAAAATCTTTATATTATTATTTATTTCTATTTCATTGACAACATCATTAAGATTTATTTCATTAATATCAAGAATAGATTTACACTTCTCACAAAAAAAGTGTGAGTGCTTTACCAGCATTTTATCAAATCGATCACTATCACCTGGAACATTAATGCGTAGAATTTTTCCCAATTCTACTAATTCATTTAAATTACGATATACCGTTCCCAGACTTATTTTAGGCATTGTTTGTTTTGCCCGTAAATAAACCATATCAGCAGTTGGGTGATCACAACTAACTTGTATGATATCGTATACTAGATTTCTTTGAATAGAATTTCTCATTTAACTCCTTAAATAGTAATAATTACTATTATTAATATTATATCTTTTATTAATAAGAAATGCAAGTAATTTGCAAATGTTTTAAAATAAACACAATCAACTTATAAAGTTTAAAAGAGAATATTATACTTTAAAATATTTACTAAGAAATCTATTTATTGTTTAAATTTTATTTGTATATTTTTTGGTAAATGGAGGAGAGTAAGTTATTCTTTCATTTGAGAAAACAAATGTGAACTAAAAATTTATTAAAACATCCAAATAGTATAAATCGCCTAATTAAAAAGATTATTTATCAATATAACTAGATTATCTATTACTTATAAGTTGAAATTAAAAGAACTAATCACTGTTTCATATTCATATACAAACGCTTTGATTACACTTAAATTATCAATACTTATTTAGATTTTACTCTTACTTAAGATACCTTAAATGAATAAATCAAATTATTTTTATTAAAGGGAGGAATAATTAGAATTTTTATTTAACCTACAAGTTTATGTTAAGATCAAACGAATTATATTCATTGTATAGGTAAATTTTATACCTCTATTATGTAAATCCTTTTAAAGAAGTGATTTATACAATTTTTCAATATCCTCAATTGAAGTTTCTCGTGGATTGCCAGGTCTACAAGCATCATGAAATGCTGACTTTGCAAGAAATGGAATATCAACCTCCTTTATAATGCCTTTTAAAGATGGAGGTATTCCGACATCATTTGCTAGTTTTTTGACTGCATTTACTGCTGCTTCTCGGTACTCTGCCTGTGACATTTCATCTACACCTTTTACGCCCATTGCCCTTGCAATTTCACGATATTTGTCTTTTGTCATCGGTGCATTATATTCCATTACTGTTGGCAAAAGTATAGCATTAGCAACACCATGAGGTGTATCATACAATGCTCCAAGAGGATGTGCCATTGAATGTACAATGCCCAATCCTACATTAGAGAATCCCATACCAGCAATATATTGGCCAAGAGCCATGCCGTCTCTTCCTTCTTGTTCATTGTTGACGGCGCCTCTTAATGATTTAGAAATGATCTCAATGGCTTTCAAATGAAACATATCTGATAATTCCCATGAGGCTTTAGTAATATATCCTTCAATAGCATGAGTCAGTGCATCCATTCCGGTTGCGGCAGTCAAACTCTTAGGCATTGTAGACATCATATCCGAATCTACAATTGCTACAATAGGAATATCATGGGGGTCCACACAAACAAATTTACGATTTTTTTCAGCATCAGTAATAACATAATTTATTGTTACTTCTGCTGCTGTTCCTGCAGTAGTCGGAATTGCAATAATCGGAGCGGCTTTATTTAAAGTATTTGCAACCCCCTCTAAACTTCTAACATCAGAAAATTCTGGATTAGTAACAATAATTCCAATTCCTTTAGCAGTATCAATAGATGAACCTCCACCAATTGCAATCAAATAGTCAGCCTGAGCCTTTTGATACGCCTCAACTCCTTCTTGCACATTTTCAATTGTTGGATTTGCTTTTATATTAGAATAAATTTCATATGGTAAAAAATTATCATCTAACACTTTTAAAACCTTTTGGGTTACTCCAAATTTAATTAAATCTGGATCTGTACAAACCAAAGCTTTTTTTAATCTTCTTGATTTCACTTCATCACTAAGAGCCTTGATAGACCCACTACCATGATATGAAGTCTCATTTAAAATAAATCTATTTGCCATAAAAACCTCCTTATTCAACTAGGCATTTTCATTTTAACATAATTTTCCAAGTTTGAAAAGAGGTAATCGGCATTATTTAGAAATATTTCAGAATAATATTAGTTTTATCTCTCACAACTAACTTTGCTTTTGAGAATTTCTTGGTTCAATTGATTGATTTCATAAAATCGATATCCCCCAGAAAAGTTATAACAATGAAAGCCATTTTGCGATAAAATTCTACAAGCAAGATAACTGCGCATTCCACTTTGGCACATAACATAGATGGTTTTATGCGGTGATAATTCCCCTAGCCTTTGCCTTAATTCATCAATGGGTATATTTATGAACCCTTCAAGATGTCCTCTAACATACTCAAATGGTGTCCTAGTATCTAATAAAATGACTGCATGATTCTTTTTTATTTGTTCTAATTCCTCAAAATGAAATTGTTTAACAAGACCATGTTCAATATTTTCAATTATATATCCTACCATATTAACTGGATCTTTAGCAGATGAATATGGTGGTGCATAACTTAAATCCAAATTTACTAATTCAGTTGCTTTAAGCTGTGCTCTCATAGCAGTTGCAAACACATCAATTCTTTTATCTACACCCTTTGTACCAATAATCTGAGCACCTAAAATATGTAAATTATTCTTATTGTATAGTACTTTTATCGTCATTATATCACCATATGGATAATATGAAGCATTAGAATTTGGAGATAAAATAACCTTTTCATAATTGATATTCAATTTTTTAGCCTGTTTTTCAGAAATACCGGTACTAGCAATCGTCCAATCAAAGAGTTTTAAAATCGAGGAACTTTGAAATCCTTGATATCTACTATTCAGTCCACATATATTATCCGCTGCGATTCTAGCTTGTTTATTGGCAGGACCTGCTAATAAAATAAGTCCTCTTTCATTTGTAACAAAATTATTTACCTCAACAGCATCTCCCACAGCATAAATATCTTCAATTGATGTTTCCATTTTTTCATTGACAACAATACTACCCTTTATTCCTAGTGTAATTGAAGTATTTTTAATAAAACTAGTCTCAGGAACAACACCAATTGTCATTAAAACTATATCAGTTTGTAAAATCATCTGATTATCTACAAAAACATTCAATCCTTTTCCAGTATCTTCAAATTTTGATACAACTGTATTTAGAAAAAATCTAATACCTAAATTCTTTAATTTCACATGAACAAAAGATGCCATATCTCCATCTAACTGACCAAGCAATTGGTTACTACCCTCAATTAGCGTAACTTCTAAACCTAAGTTAAGTAAATTTTCAAGCATCTCCATTCCAATAAATCCTCCACCAATAATAACAACTCGTTTAGGATTTTTATCTTGAATAAATTTTTTCATTTTAAAAGTATCTTCAACTGTTTTTAAAGTAAATATTCTATTACTATCCATTCCACTAATATTTGGCATAAGTGGCTTAGCACCTGGTGATAATATTAATTTATCATATGTTTCTTGATATGTTTCATTCGTTAATACATTTTTTACCACAACATATTTTTTATCCGAATTAACTGAAATAACTTCATTATTTACTCTAACATCAATACAAAATCTATTTTTAAAACTTTGTGGTGTTTGTAAAATTAGATTATTACTCTCTTCAATTACATCACCTATATAATAAGGAAGACCGCAATTGGCATATGAAATATATCCGGTTTTCTCTAAAATGATAATTTCAGCATCTTCTTTCAGTCTTCGAATTCTAGCAGCCGCTGTTGCTCCTCCGGCAACTCCTCCAACAATTACTACTTTCATTTGAACCTCCTAATTTCTATATTATAATAAATATTATAACATACAAATTATTTTTTCACAACTGATTATTATGTGAACAAGACTTTCACCCCGCTCATTAGACAGTTCCAATTTCTGACTGCCCATACCAAAAATATAACACTTTTATTATGCATTTCTGCCTCATTTTCACAATTTCTATATGCAAATATAACAAAAAAAGTTGATAGAAAACCTAAAATAGGTAACTTATCAGCTTTTTTACGTTCATATGCTTTAAATCTATTTTTGAACACTTTTTTAACACATACTACTCAAGTGTCCAATTCACCTTGGATTTTTGGGTACTGAATAATAAATATTTAATATCTCTGTAATATATTTAAACGGAAAGGGTATCACAGTATTCTGATTATTTCTTACATCATCAACATCTAACAATCTTAAATAGTCATTAATTTCTTCTTCACTAAAATTATATTTTATTTGCCTATAAGGAAAACCATTATATATACTTTGGTTTAAACTACTACTACAACCGGAATAATATTGAAAATAATCAATATTATCATTTTTATATTTAAACTTCTCAAATGCTTGTTTTATAGGTTGCTCCTTCGAACGCCATAGTGGTTTAAAATAAATAGTTTTATTATTCCACAAATATTTATTTAGATCTTTTAAACAATTTGAATATTTGCATCTCAAAATAGGATCCTCAGGAAAAAGTTCAATTTTAATCTTATTATATAATGTAGACATACTAACAGTATCATATTTATTTATAAACTTTTCAAATTCAACTAAAATATCACAGTAATTAAAATGGCTTATTTTGTATTTAATTAAAATTGGAATGATTTTTTCCTTTACATTTATTTCAATCGTAGTATTATAATATGCCTCTACAAGATCATTTATCTCAGTCAATGGATATTTAGGTAACAAAATTATCTCATATATTTTATTAGTCATCTTATCTTTTATATAAATTTGTTCTTTAATATTACCATTGTCATTTTTTGATTCTTCTTTTTTATTTATAAACATATTACCATTTTCAATAGATAATTCACATCTTACATATTTATTATCTTTTATTTTTTTTATTCTTCCAAAAATAAATTTTTTTATAATTTTATTATCGTGTTTATGATGAAGGATTCTTTTAATATTAAGTTCGTATTTGTGAATTAATTCCGCTATGATAACATTCATTTTATTCTTATCTAATTTATCTTCGTCCATATCATAAATTATATTTTGTACAACGTAATCTAAACTCGTTATATGTTTATCATCAATCCCTTTTTCCTCATAGTATTGTTTTGAATAAATAATATTTAAATTTAGTTTTTCTCTATTAATATCATATGTAATATCGACATTTATATTATTTGTTTCAAAATAATTAATTATCTTTTCCAAAAAATCTCTATTACCAACATTATCAATAATATTAATTCCTTTATCACGAACTAATTCTAAAGCATATTTTCTATCAGATTTTGTTTTATGATTAATATTTTCAAATCTCTTTTCATGCATGTTGTCTTTTTGAAAACTAATCTTATATATATCACTATAAAATTCATTAAATCTCTTATATATATTCATAATTCTATAAACTTTACAATTTTCTAATGAGGTTAAACTTTTGCCGCTAAAATAATCCAAATTATGCTTTGTACCGCTTTCTCCTTCTATAATATAACCAGAGCATTTTCTGGATGTTTTCGACAAATATTTTTCATTAATTTGAAAAACTCTTTTATCATTATTATAGTTCTGATATTTTCTAAAAGTTACCACATCAGCTTTTAAACACATATCTTCAAAAGAATATTTAAGGGCAATCACAAAATCTTTATGAGATTTTATAACTTCATATAATTTTCCATCAAAGCACTCATATTTCTCATCATAATAATTATAAATTTTAATACCATTTAAAAGTAAGTTCAATTTTTCATTTTCTGTTATAAATTTATCTATACCAAAATATTTAATTAAGTTAAAATCCTTAAAATAATTCAACTCTTTTTCATCAAATAGTTCATCTATATTTAATTTATTACTATTTTTTTCTATAAGAAAATATATCTTAAATTTACTTCCATATCTATATATCGAGCAAACTTTTTCTTTTTTTATGGAATCTACTAACTTCTCAACCTTATTAAATAAATTTTTTATATTTGTATCATATGTAATTGATAATGAATAAATGTCAAATCTACTATTAATGTTATCAAATTCAATTTTTACTTTATTAGTTAATATCTCCATAATAGATTTGACTCTCTTTCATTAAATTTATTGCTTCTATATTATATATGTTATTCCTACTATCATATAACCATGATATTTCATAAATAATTCCATCTTGTATTATATTTTTATGAATATCTTGATAATTATTTTTTAATACATTAATTATAAATACTCTCTTTGCTCCAACTTTTTCTACTTTTTTTGCTATCTTATCAATCATTTCTGATTTGTTCTTATAAAAATCTTCACTCCAATTTTTCATATCATAAAAGACTTGCCCATTATAATAATCAAACTTTTCAAAATGTTTATTATCAACTATTTCTTTAATAATAATTCCATGTGCTTCTAAAATTGCTTTTACTGCAATCTCTCCTATTGCGCCCTTATATATTCTCTGAAATGTTGCTGGATTTAAAATATACTTATTCTTTTTAAATTCAGTAGCATAGTTATTTTTTTCACAATACTCGAATACATATTTAGACTTTAGCATTTCTTTGAATCTTGAAGATTTTAAGTTAACTTTATTTGAATATTTATCTGATATTGCTGATTCACTAATATTGAATAATTCTAGCTTGTTTTCTGATAATCTTTTTTCCTGATAAACATATGATGATATATCTTCATCAAATTGACAATAATATATTTTATTACTATCATCAATATAATTAGTAGTTGGATATTTTAAAACAAGCTCTCTTAATTTTATCCATTCAGTTCTTTTTAAATCATTCCACCAATTATATGATAAATATGTTATTTTATAATTAGCATTTTTATTTCTGTTATAATTTTCAACTATATATTTTTGATTTAAAATTACACTGTTTACTTCATCTGGTAATGATTTAAGAATCTCTTGTAACTCGTAATTTATCATTCTATCTTCAAGCATTTTCTTTTTCCTAATTAATGTTTCTTTAATTTTGTGATGTATGATGATATGTACATTATCAGATTTATTTTTTGTTCTACATATTCTTCCTATAGCTTGTATAACTAACTTACAAATAATAGAATCTTTTGCTGTAATTGCATCTTTATCAACCGATAAATATTTAGAACCTTTTATATACTTTTTAAACCCTTCACTTATATACTGAACAAATTTTTTTCGTTCTTTAATTACACCTTCTGCTTTTAAATACTCTAATGCATATAAATATTCAGCCAATGAATCCTCATTATATTTTTCTACACTAGGCATAATATAAGTAATCTTATCTAAATATACTCCATCTAGGTCTTTTTCATTTCCGTCAAATTCATACTGAAGATTTTTTCCTAATGCGAGCGTTTTATATGTACTAATTATAAATACATTATCATTTTTCAATTCTTCTTTTATTTGATCATATTGATTATCAAAATTAGCTGAATCTAGTGTATATATTTTACAATTGTAATTTTTTAATTCAGCTATTTTTTCAAGTTCTTTCTTAAAATCATCGAACTTTAATTCTAGAGCATCATTAATTTTAAAATTAAGAAAACAAATCATACCATGTATTTTCTCATCAATAAAAGTAATAAATGCTCTAATTAAATTATAATAAGTTGTTAGTCTATATTCTTTATCCCCAGTAATTTGAGCTGTATCAAAAGTTTTATATTTATCAAATTTATAATCATTTAGACTTTTATCTAATATTGTAAAAAAGTAATCAAAATTTTCTAATGTTAAATCTTGTTGATCATTTATTTCTTTGGTATTTACTTTATGATTTCTTGTTTCAAAACAAATAAAATCTTGTTTTAGCTCATTTAATTCATCTTGATTTATCTGAATAAAATGTTCACCAAGTTTTTTTGATAAATAATGCATATCATAGTTTTTTACATAAGTATTTAAAGTAGCAGTAGCAGATATTCCAATAACAATATTATTTTGAGCCATACCAATAATGAAATGTTCAGGTAATTCATTATAGTGATAATAATATACATTTGTTGATAAATCATGAGAGGAGTTATCTTCTAAGAAAAAATATTTAAAACCAGTATCTAAAAATTCTCCAACATCATCATTTGCAAGCTTTAAAGTATATGTTAAATACTTATAGACTATTTTAGAGTAATATTCTTCATTAGACTTTCCTATATTAAATTCATTAATTATAGTACATACTGAATCATATAGTGAATATACCTCATCACCTTTTTTTCTTGTCTTTTGCTTATACTCAAAAAAGTTTTTTGATATATCTGCTAACAGTATCATAAACTCGTCAATTTTTTGAGAAATAAAATCACTAATTTCTTCAAATAAATTATTATCTTCTTTTTCTAATTTAACAACATTGCAATTTTCATTTTCATCAAAGTTAATAGTTAACTTCCCCTTATTTTTGCTATCATATACATCTATAACTTGTTTATCTCTAAATAAAAATTGTTCTTTCTTTTCTTCATTTGAATATTTCAATGTTGATTCCAAATGATATTTATTATAATTTTCTTTCAAATCATTATAAAAGTGAAAAATTCTATTTTCAAACTGCTCTTGCTTATCGCCAAAAAATTTCTTTGGCAATATATTATTACTACAGATATTACTTAAGGAATTATAAATGTAAGTTATTGTTTTAAATAAATTAACTCTATCTTGATTAGTTATGTTTGAGATTATTATTGATAATAAAGCTTCTTTTGTTGAATCAAATTCATCAATAAATACAATATAATTCTTAAACAAATTATCAAATTTATTGGATATTTCATGTTGCCCATACCATAATGTATCAATAGGATAATAGGATTTATGAATAGTCATTTGTATTAAATTAGCAAATGGTGCCAACACACTTGGATAAAGTTTTACAATCCATTCATATTTATTAAGAAATGAAAAAATGTCTTTTTTATTATATGAGTTAATTCCATCTTTTTTATAATCTCTTTTGAACTCTTTTTGATCTTTTATTAATTCTTTTAATTCTTTTCTAAATATTTGTTCTTCTTTATTAAAAAACTCTCTGTAAAACTCAATATCGTCTACATTCGCTTTTTGAATACTTGTTACAACTCTTCTTAGTGAAGAAACATTAGATATTTGATTAAATATCTTATCATCAGCAATCTTTAAGAAATATTCTCTAAATGTATCAAAAGCAGGAATTAAATTTATAATAACTGGTTCTTCATTTAGTTGTTGCGTCATCACTTCTATGTCATCTTTTTTAAATTCCAAAAACAACTTTTTTTGTGGAGCTAAAAATATGAATTTATTATTTTTACAATTATCACAAATATATTTTCTTGCTTGAAATGATTTGCCATATCCTGTTGCAGCATCAATAATTGATAGTCCATTTGTATTAAGTTGTTCTATATGACTTTGAAATATATTATATAGTGTTTGACCTCTATTACTTCGCATATTTATATCTTTCTCCTTTATACTTAACAATCTTGTTAACTATTACTTCTCAATTTCATAATATAAATGCTATATCTATTATATTTCACATCGAATTAATTGTACAATTTTTCTAGTCATTATTCAATCCAAATATATTGTGGTTTATTTCCTTATCCCATAGATCCTTTAACAATAAAATCACTTATTCCTAGTATATATCCTATTTTATTAGGAAGTGTTTTGTTAATGCTTTATATAGTTCAATAGATGAATCTACTTTTTCACTTCCATCATTGTAGTTTTCTAATATATATTTAAATAGTTTGTTCATAATTTTACACTCTTCTATAGTTTTATTTAGTAAAAAAATAAGTAAGTAAAGCACCACTTAACGCTCCTAATAATGAACTAACTATAGCAATTATATATTTACTCATCTTATCTTTAGTATTTAATTTTCTCTCTTCTTTCTCTTCAATTTCAAAATATGTAATAGCATTTCTAATATATGACAAATCAAGCAATACTTTCTTAATCTTTTCAGAAGTTTTTTCGTTAAATCAATGTATTTGTTTACTGCAATATAATAATCAATAGTTGTAAAATTCAATTTTTTTAATAAAACATCAAATAACGTGTTATTAATATCAACCAATTTCTGCGCCTCTTTAATATGTTTTGAATGTAGCTCTTTATAAATACAAGTTTCATCAATCTCCACTAAAATTGATTTTAATAACAGCTCAATAGCATTCTCAAAAAAACTAATGCTATTTTTATTTTCTCATCACATTCAGATTTTTTAAATGTATTGAGCGATCACTATCATAAAAATCTTTGAAGTTTTAAATGGCAACGTGCAAAGAACTAATAGCATTTTATTGTAATATAAATCTCATATTGTTTCCTCTTTATAAAGTTATTATACTACATTTTGCGATATTTTTCTACAATTCTATACTCATAATAAGTTTTGTTGTACACTTACATACCTTTTATCTTACACTCTTTAGTAAAAAATCTTTTTTGTCTCTTTTTTATTTTTACTTAAATTAAGGACTTATTGTACTAAACACATCATTTTCAATACTATTTTACTGTTTTTTATATATTTTCACTACTTTTTTTAAAAATGATGTAGGGACCAAAGCAGTTACCTATATGACAAAAACCACTAAACTTTTTTAATTTTACACTACTTAATTTAATCCCATTTTATATAATCAGTATCTTTAAAAAATCTTTTTAATAAAAATGTTAGATAATATGGAAAAGTAAACTTATTATCTTCAAATCCAATATTACCACCTGTAAGTTTAATTCCATAATTTATATTTTCATTGTTATTCAATATTACATTTAAAGATTTACTTCTTCCTCTATTCCTTTTTACTTCAATTGGTATTATTTCATTTTTAATCCTAATTACAAAATCAAGCTCAATAGTCGCATCAGTATTTTTATAAAAATATAGTTTAAATCCAGACTTTATTAATGCTTCTGATACTAAGCTTTCATATAATGCTCCATTATATATTTCATAATTAGAATTTACTACTAAATCTTCTTTAGATTCTTCATCTAGATTTGCAATAAACAAAGAATGATCAGCATAGTATATTCTAAAATAATCACTGATTTCATAACTAGAAAAAAGCAATTTTAACTCTTCTAAATTATATGCTATATTTATTATTCCTGCATCTTTTAACCATTCTTCAGTTCCTTGATATTCTCTTGCACGAGCTCCATGAGAAACTTTTGAAATTTGGAATTTATGATTGTCTTTAGAAAGTTGTGTGGAAATGTGTCTATAAATATTTTTTACTTTCGCTGAATCTAATCCTTCAACATATTTAGTTATATCATCTTCATAATCTTTATATATTCTTTTTTGAACATTAAATGGTTTTGAAAACGTACCATTTTCAATAAACAAGTTAACAGCTTCAGGCATTCCACCAATAAATATATAATCTCTATATAATTGTTTTAACACATTAAAGTAAGTTTCAGGAAGTGGCTTAAGTTCTTTCATATAACTATAAATATCATCAATTTGACTTTCATCGTATCCATTAGCCCACAAATATTCTTCAAAATCCATTGAATACATTGTATATTCTTCTTTAAACCCTACAGGAATACTTCTTATTTTTTTATAATTTACGCCAAGTAAAGATCCAGAACAAATAACATCAAATCTGCCATCTTCTGAAAAAGTTTTAAGTGATGTTGTAGCATCAGGATATTCTTGAATTTCATCAAATAATATAAGTGTATTATTATCTATAAAATTAAACTTTGGGTTGAATAGACTCATTTCTTTGATGATATTTTTAACTTCATAACCATTATTAAAAATTGTTTTATATTGTGGCATAGTAATAAAATTTATCTCAATAAAAGATTTATATGTTTTACCAAATTCTCTTATAGATGTAGTTTTTCCAATTTGTCTTGCACCTGAAATAATAAGTGGTTTTCTATTAATATTTTCTCTCCACTCTTTTAAAAATAAATCAACTTTTCTTTTTAGCATAATTCCACCTAACCTCAATTATATTATACACATTTTCGTGTAATTTATCAAGCGTATTAATCACATTTTTGTTAAATTAAAATCATGCAAAATCACTTTTTTGTATTATTCTTATACTCTCCATTCACTGTATACACATAAACCATCTTTTAATAATTCATATTTTGATAATGTTCCATTTACTGTAACTATTACTAATATTGCTTTATCAGTTAATGACTTATTAATAATTAAATCAACATTATTTACCAATACAGTTATCTCAAATATATTATCTATAGTAATATTCTTCATAGTATCATCACCTTCTGTATTTTTTGGTATAATAAAATGCTCACAAGCATAACTACCGGTGAGCATTTTATTCTTTTATTAAGTTATATTTGACTGCTTGATTAATTATAGGTCCGAGTCTGTAGCTTGCATCCTATCAGTACTGAACAAAAAGTGTCGTGTTTTAGTGTGTTTACACTATTTTTCTCTAAAAATAGAAAAAAGCCTTCTAAAACGTTTAAATTTCAGAAGACTTATAGATTGACTTCAATGTATGTGTACTGCATAATGTTGCATATTTAAGAAACATTTGGGTAAATGTTGCACGTTTATAAGTATCCATTATTAATGTTTCCTATAGAGAAAAAGAGCTAGTATTTCTACTAACTCCAATTCTATAATTATTCTTCTATGGTTAATGTTATAAATATTCTAACTCTATTATTTAAATTATATGTACCAACTATTAAAACTTCACAAGGCCCTGTTGATGTAACATTACCCCAATAATTTAATAACACTTCTTCATTACTTTCATTATATATAATCCAATCATAATATTGAATCATCGGATATGGACAATTAGCACTATTTAATTCTAATTGATATTCCCCATTTTCTTCACTATATGAATATGACATCTCCAATTCTATTTCAATTAAATCTTCCTCTTCATCATTAAGAATTGTAAATACTTTGTAATATACGATACTAGGATCTGCTTTTAATACTGCATATATTGTAACAGTTGTATCTTCATCAACTGGCATACCAAGTACAGTACCATAATTTGTTACTTTTGCAACACTTTCATTACTTGAATACCAATCATAATCTAATCTAGACATAGGGTCAGTTAGTCTATCTTCTACCATTAAATATATATTTCTTGTGAAACCTTCAGTAATATTATAATTATCACAAAGACCATTATTCAAATTAACTTCACTACCTAATTCATATCCTTCATAGTAAGGATCTGCAACTAAAGTATCTTCCATATTCATTGTATAATCAACCATTCTTCTTAACGCATAATTGATATTTACGTTATCTTCATTTTCAGCATATCCAAAATAATATGTGCCTGGATTTAAAACAATTGTATAAACTGGACTACTATTAGATGAAGTGATTTCATTTATATGTACAGTTTCAATATAATAATAATTTATACCAGGTTCATAACCAGGATCTCTTACTTTTTCAAAAACATAGACTTTAATATTATTATTGATTATTCCACTTGTTAATATATCTAATTGAATTTCAGAACGATGGCTTATAGTCACTTCTTCAAAATAACTTTGCGCATTACTATTTTCAAAAATCACATTAAATCCAATTACTGATAACGAATTTAAATAGTTAATGTTATTTGCTTCAATACTTTCTACATTAAAAGTAAGTATAGAATAATTATTTGATGGTAAAGTTATATCTATATAATATGTACCATTTTCAGGTAAATTAACATATATTATGTTTTCGTTTTCATTTGATTGAGCAAGTATATTCAGTTCATTTACTGAATACATACTTAATAGGTTATTCCTATCAGCATCAGTATATACTTGGATTGCATATTCTGGATAAATCACATTAGCACCTGCATATAATGTGAATTTATAAATGCCTGCACCTTGATTATTTGTATATTTAAGTCTAGCATGACACATATCATTTTCTGTTAAATGCAAACTAGATGAAATATTTGTTCCATTTGTTGAATTATAAGAAATAGCAGTTCCATCAGTAGGATAAGCAAGTTTATAATTTATATTAATTGTACCACTAGTTGTAATCGTTGAATGTTCTATACTTAAATAATAAGTTCCTTTATTTAAATAAGCAGTTAATGAATTATCACCACTATAAGCCATGGTCATATCTGAATTGTAAACAATTATTTTTGAAGATACATCGGTTACAAATTTATATGACCTTGTACAATCAGCAACTAATTTATATAATTTATTATATCCAGCATTTAATGTAACACTTTCTTCTTCATCTATTAAGCAATTTAAATCAATTTCACTGTAACTAGTGTTATTAGGTACTATTTTACTTTTATAACTAGACCAATATACTTTATTTTTATATTCAGCAATTCTATCTTGTGGAACCACTATTTGTAAAGATGTTGAACAACCATCAAATGCATTATTACCTAAATTAGTTATACCAGTAACTGCTCTTACAACTATAACTGATGTTAAACTTGAACAATTTTCAAAGGCTGAGTCATCAATATATTGAACACTACTTGAAATTGTTATACTTGATAGTGATGAACACTCTTTAAAAACAGATGAACCAATTTCTTCTAAATATAAAGGTAATTCAATAGCGCTTAATTGAGTGCAATTTAAAAATGCAGAATCATTAATTTTTGTAATTTTTTTATTATTATAATAGTTAGGAATTATCACTGAATCATCACTTTGAACATTTGTAATGCCATTAATTGTATACGTGTTAGTTGTTTCATCTAACATAAAATCAAAGAAATATGGAGTATCACAAATCACTCTATTACTTGGGTACGGGCCCGTAAGCATACCTGTTGTATTATAACAATAAATTTCTATACCAAATTCTGATGAATCTCCTAAAATAGTTAATATGTTATTCCATTCTGAATTTGATATTTCATATTGGAATATATCATTATATGTTTTTGTAGATATAACATTATTTATATTGTATTTTTCATTACCATTAACATCGTAAAATTTAATCTCAAATTGATTTAAAGGAGTATATTGACTTCCATTAATTTGCCATGATATTACTGGAGGATTATAAGTATCAAATGAAGATATAGGGTTTAGTTTAGATGAGATATGACAATTACTTAAAATTTCGCCAACTTCTTCATGGTATGTTGGATAATTTGCTAGTAAATTATCCACAAACTTTGATATTGTTTGTATTTTTTCTCCATTTATATATCCCGGCTTGATGGAAGATAAAAACATTTCCAATCCATCTATTTGAAGATTATATAAATTATTTAAAAATAAAGTAATTGCATCTTCTTGACCTTCACAACAATTTGTTTTGTATTTGAATATTGTTGTATTTAATGGGTGAACACCTTCCAATCCAACAGTATTTAAATTTGTTCCCGATAAATAATAATCATTCCAGTAATAATCTTGTACAATATATGAAAATGCTTCTGCCCATCCTTCTGACCAAGCAAATTTTGTTCCAACATTTTTACCTTTCCCATAATTTGGATCACTTATATGATCTTCATAGCCTAAATGTTCTGGATTTACACCACCATCAACACCGAATATAGAACTTATTGCATAAGCCGCATAATCTGCCCAAGAAAAGGGAAATAAATTCAAACTAGCGTGTACAAAATGACCATATTCATGTAACATTGTTTCCCATTCGTCTCGTAATCCACCTATACACATTAATCCTGATTGCAAATCATAATCATAATAACAAAAGGCATTAGTATCCATATTTGAACCATAAAACGCAGGATATGCTACGTTCACTTTATTTGTAATATTAATTCCTTGTTCATTAATAAATTTTTGACCCATTGCGAGACTTTGAGCAACTTTAAACGATCTATTTAAGATGTTTGATTCTGCTAATCCACCTGGATCATCTAGTTCAATTCCATATGGAATTTGTATTGTTCCAAAGTCTCCATTTCTATCAAAAAAGCCAACATTTATCGAATTAGTAATTACACTATAAGACAAAAACTCTTCAATTATTCCATCTACAATACTCCAATCTGTTAACACTTCTCCGGTAAGGTCTAATATATTAAGCCAGTCCTTTTGAATTTTAAATGTTTTACTCTCAGGACATATACGTACACGAAGTTCTATACCATTAAACATATCAATTATTCCACTTACCGGATGTAATAATTCTTTCCAACTTAATGCATCCGTAAAAACATAATCACCATTATCATCTGTATATCCCTCTTCTAAAATTATTGATGTCAATGGACTATCATTATTATAATAAATATAATATAATTGCACTTTCATATATTTTAAAGGAATATAGTCTCCATTTGAAGTAGGTTGCCATTCTAAATGAACTTTAATACCATCTTCCTCTGGATTTCTTGATGAACTCCTTAAATTTTCATTTGGAACAATATGATTTATTGCACTTGAATTATATAATCCGTATTCTATTCCTATATCATCCAAGCCCAAATTTCCTAATTCATATTGAGATTTCATTGCTTTATTCCAAGCATCATCTAATGAAATATTACTAGTATATGTCATTCCAGCAAACGAATAAGAAAAAAATTGATCAGTACTTGCTATAGTGATATTTGACTCATCATCAGATGCATATACAATCAAAGAATTGCTAAAAACAACAGAACCAATGGTCAATAAGCAAATTAATAATAAAAATATCTTCTTCATATGGCCTTCTTTATCTTGCATACATATATACTAATTTTTTTTCTTCGTCATAATGGTATTTAATTTCAATACCATCATACTTACTACCAAAGTCCAATAAGTACTTATTATTGATTGAATCATAATAAATTGGAACAACTGCAAAATAAAATTTTTTACTATAATTTTCTGTTGATTCTTCTATCCAATTTATATATTCAGGTGTTAATTTTAATTTAATACCCTCATTTTCTTTAGAAAAAATAGGTGGTTTAGAATTAAAGAAATTACTTTCTCCTAAATTTGCTTTATAATAATCTGATAAAAAGACTTCTTTATCTATCTCTTCAATAAGAATGCTCTTTTCAAAGTTTTTGTAATCATCACAAATACTATTTGATGGTTGTCGCTCCAAATATATATAACTTGCAAAACAAATTAATTCATATTGTTTGTTATCTACACTATTTAATAAAGATTCTATTCTTGCTTCATTCCATCCATATTTAATATTTAACATTATATCATTTTTTTCAAAATAAAATCCATCAATAATTTTAGTTGGATCTCCATAAATCTCATATATTATGTAAGCCATTTGATAATTAACATTTGGTTTAGTATAAAAATGTAATTCTGTCTTTTCCTCTCTTTCACATCCAGCTAAACACATTATAAACATTAAACTCATAAAAACTAAAAATACTTTCTTTATTTCACATCACTCCTTTCAATCATATTAACTTTATTACTTAATAATACATTTTCAAAGATAATCACCATATTTAACAAATAAATCTTAATCATGTGTAACACCTCCCGTTATTTATATTATATGTTATAAATACAAAAAACTCCCTTATTTCTAAGAGAGCTTAATAATATTTTTGGTTATGCAATTCTAAATACTTTAAGTTAATTATTACAACCATCTTAGAGTATGAGTTTTTCTCCCACACCTTTATTATACTAAATAATGGTTTAAAAGTAAATATAATTGATTATGTTTCTAATACTTTTGCGGCTTTTGCTGCGTGATTTGCTATATGTAAATTTTATAATCACATCAATCATATGTACTTTTGTTTATATATATAATATCAAATTTATAGTTCTTAGCAGCAAAAGTACAAAAGCTGCAAAAGATATTTTTTGGTGTATTTCTTAAGTGTACGTTGCTAATTAAAATAGTCAAGAAAAAGTAGACACAAAAAAAACTACGTAAATCCCAGTTCAGTTCTATACTGAATTGGGGTTTTATATTTTAGTGAATAAGCTAATCTTTGCGTGTTAAAGTATTTAATATAAGTGTCTATTGCTATGTTAATATCTTCAGTTAAATATATTTTGAAATCTTTATATAATTCATTCTTAATCCAACCATTTAAAGATTCAATTACAGGATTATCTGTAGGTGTTCCTACTCGACTCATCGATCTTTTTATGGTATAATTTTCATGTAGCTTGTTGAAAGCTGTTGAGGAGTATATAATACCTTGATCAGAGTGGACAATCGTCTCAAGGTCTTTATATCCTCTTTTTATTTTCTCTTTTAAAAATGATTTATAAGCTTCAAAATGATTTTTAACATTATTACCATGTTTTGATGGCATTACATTTGAAGAAATTATCTCATTATTAAAAACATCAATATAAAATGTCCAATCATAAAGTCTGCCATGATTGTAAATCATCGTTGTATCTGTCACAATTATTTCCATAGGTCTAGATGGATAAAAGTTTCCTTTAACAATATTAGGGTATGTTATACTTTCATTACCTCTTTTAAACTTAACGTACGTTTTACATACTTTATGGCATAAATTATCACTTAAATACCAACCAGTTAATTTTCTTATATTAGCTGCGATAGCTCTATATCCATAAGTAGAATGATGCTTATGGATATTTTTTATTTGTTCTGCTAACTCTAATCGATTCTTTTGTTTATTATTTAATTTTCCTTTTCTATTAATCCATTTATAGAATCCGCTTCTTGAAACATTCATTATCTTACATAATGATTTAATATTATATTCCCCAGAAAGATCTAATACTATTTCGTATTCTTTTCTGATAACTTCTTGTGTGCTATAAGAACATCCTCCTCGGTGTATCCTTTTTTTAATCGTTCATTCTCGATTCTAAGTAACATATTTTCATATTCTAACTGTTCAATTTCTGATAATTCTTTACGTCTGGAATATTTAGCTAATGGATTTCCTGGTTTACGTTTATTTTGAAGTGCTTCAATACCCCCATCATTAAATTTTCCTACCCAGTTTCTAATCATTCCACGTGATATACCAATTTCTCTTTCTATCTCGTAAGAACTTTTTTCACCATTGATTATAGGAAGGATAATTTCATATTTTCTTTCTTTTGACCATTCTTTATTTTTGCCACCTTTAGGTCTACCCATAATATCATCTCCTTTACTTAATTATAACATAATAAAAACGTAGACACGTTTTTTTTGTGTCTACGTTTATCATACCATTTCAATATAGAAGGCATTTCATAAGACTTTAATGTGTAAGGCATACGAAAAAGCTATTTATATCGCAATAAAACTTTACAAATAATTTATTGTTTTTTGATAAATTTCAATATCATCAATTAGTTTAAGTAGAATTATAAAATAAATTCTTAAACCTATTATATAGTTTTCTTTATTCTCCTCTTCACTTAAATGATTAGTAGTTCCATGTTCATATCTATTTCTAAGTGCAAGTGCATTTGTAAATTTTGAATTATTTAAATAATAGTCAAAGAAATCTGCTTCATAACTAGAAAATAATTTATTATTTTTTATTAACCAATCTCTTTTAATAAAATCATCTAAAATTGCCTTATCTTCATCAATTAAGATACAATATGTTATAAATCTATTTTCATATAAATCTTTTAAGATTTCGATTATTTTATAATTTTTAATTTTTACAAATTCATTATTTAATTCAATAATCCCGATTTTAACCAGATCATTTATTCTATCTTTTTGAAAATTGCTAAATAAGTTATAAAAAACTTTATTTTTTAAAATAAGTTCGGCAAAATTTTTTCCATTTAAATCTTTATTAACATATTTAAGATGAGATTGATCACTAAATAGATAATACAATACTTTATTTACCTCTTGAGAATTTTTGTTTATCTCAACATATTTGTCTTTAACTAATGATTTATAATCGCCTATTTTCAAATTATCTGTTGTTAAATCTATTAAATCATCGCTAATCTCTCTCTCCTCAACATAAATTCTATATTGTCTTAATAAACTATCTATTTGTCCAAAAATATGTTCACATTTTACTTGATAATTGCCTTCAATCTTTAAGTTTGACTTAAATCCATTTATATGATAGAAGGATGAAAATATTTCGTTTATTATCCATTGGAAAGTAGTTTCAACACTTTCCCCGTTTTCATCATAAAATAAATATAGGCTTTTAAAAATTAAAATAGATATTCTTTCCATATTATTAAAACTAAATGAACCATATTCATTTTTATGCTTATGTTCAAAAACACTTGTAAGTGAATTTTCAGTTAAAGGATTATATAGTTCTTTAATTCTTCCTTGCTCATCAAAAATATTACATATAGTTTTAAGTCTATTAAAAGTAATTTTTACATCTTTTTTCTCCAAAAGATATTTTGATGATATTAGAAGCGTTTGATCAAAGTTTTCATTTTTAAGCGCAAATGGGACCTTCAAATTATCATCTATTATTATATGAAATTTGAAGCTTAATGCCTCATCAATACAAAAACGATTATCAACTAATTCTTTATATTTATTATTTATCAAGACTCTTGTTCTTCTCTTAATGATATATGTGTCATTAGAATTTTTATGTAATATCATACCACGTAAGTAGATAGTATTGCAATTCTCGTAACTTAAATAATTTAAAATCATTTGATTCATTTCATCATCTGTGAAGTTCGGTAAATAAATTTCTTTATTGTTGCTAGAAAGATCATAATTATTAATAATTAATTCTAATAATTGTGGTACTTCATTAAATTTTGATTTTATTGATTTACTATATTTTTTTACAAATCCTTTATAGCGAAGAATATAATACATTGGTAATAAATTAAATATTATTTCAACTTCACTTTCATTAATATCATTAAATACATTATGGCTATTTAATAAATCGTAATATTCAAGTATACTTTTTTTATTTTTTTCTAGAAATAGTAAATCGTATTCAAGTTGTCTATAATCATAAGTTGAAAAATATCTTCCAAGATATGATTTTATTGTTTTGCAAATACCCTCTCTCTTTTTTAATTCGCAGATATATTCAGACTTTAAATTATCTATCTCAACAAACAAATTTTTGATTTTAAACATCTCGATTATTTCAAAAGGACTCGGATTATTAAAATTAATTCCTTTATCAAGTTTTTTTATTAATAAATTAAATTCTTCTAAATCTAAGTGAAAAACTTTTGATTTTCCCATAACTTCCCCCTCCTTTTTTCTACATGATTAATTCTTATAATACTGTTTAAAGTATTCCAATTTTTTTATAAAATCATTATTTTCTTCTTTCAATTTTCTTAAATATAGTGTTTTAAATATTACTATTAAAACTATCAACAATATACCCAATACAACCATTGATGAAATTAAAATTATTTTTTCGTTATTATCTTTTGCGTACATAATTAATGGAAAACAATATGTTGTTATTAAAATCAGAATTTCAATCACTATTCCAAAGTTTTTCTCATTTGAAAAACTTTTTTCATTTAATAACTGCATCATTTTTTCTTCATATAGTTCAAAATCGTATTCATGCACAATCTGATAAAAATCATTTTTCGTCAAATCTTTTTTTTCTTTTTTTAAATTTTTATATCTTTTCTCTACCGATAAATTATCTAGTTCTTCCATTAAATTATTATAATTATCATTTTTAATAAACTTCTTTAATAAATCACTATCGCCTTCATAAGTTTGTGGAAAATCTTGTTTAGCTTTTGGATTAATTAAAAAGTAGAAATGTAGAAATTGCATTTTTTTTAGAAAATCTATATTATCCATTATGATTTCTTTGTTTTTGCGTGTATGGCTTGTATCTATTTTAAAAAACATTTTTTATATATTTTATTATAATTTGATTGTTCACTACTAGTTACTACAATTTTAATAACAAGAAAATACGTTATGCAAAATATAGCGATAAAGTATAGTGCAAGAAAGGGATTTTTAATTTCTATCAAAAAATAACTATAAAAACTCATAGACAAGAATACAATCACTACTAATACCAATTTAAATAAATATTTTAACACTTTTTTGCTCATTTTATATCACCATTTTTAAATTCTAATAATCTAATTATTTTAAAGACTTGTAAGATAATTATATCACAATTGATTAAAAAAAGTTGATTTTGACTTTTCGAGATTAGGATTATTAAAAAATTTCAGTAAGATCAATTCCAACTTTTTATAATACATTATTCTAACACATCCTATAAGTCTTCTTTTATCTACCCATAATTTTAAAGTAAATGATTTTTTAATTGACCAAAATTTTTTAATCCTTTCAACTTCAACATTAAGTACCTAATTTTTTCAATTTCTAAATTGTTTTCTCAAATGCTCAATTACTTTACTTTAAAAAATGATGAAAATTCTTATGTTGCAAAATATGTAACAGGCAAAAAAGGTGTTGCATATTTTGCAACACCTTTAAAATACACAAATATTCTTTCAAAAATATCTTTGAAAACTTTAAATTTTTAAAGCACTTACCTCTTTTATTCTTTGTGGACAACATAATTAACGATTAATTTAATGAAAAACACCCAAAAATATCGTTTTATATGATGCATAATTCATTAAAAATAAGGCAGGATAAGGAAAATGCAACATACACATTTTCGACTCCTTAACAAATGGGAAACCCATTTTTATTTTGTTTTCCCTTCACTAGGTAATACGCTATGGTCTTCTATTTCCCTTTTTTAGTTTAGAACATAAAAAAAGGATATAAAGTTTTCACTCTATATCCTAAATTTAGTTATTCAGTTTCAATAATTTTTACTTCTAATACGATTGTACTCTTTGGTAAATATTTCATTTCAATATAATCACCAATTCTTAATTTCCATTCTATCATAGTAATCAAAATTAATCATTATCTCTACAAAGTCTAAATAATTATCAAAGCCTAATAGAAAAGGTAATTATTTTTCAATTCTTTTAAATAGGTTAAATCAATGGAATTAATGCTTTTATTTATTGAATAGATATTCAAAAATCATAATCTTTCTAATGATAATCCTTGTAAAAATTCTACATTATCAATTAAATAATAATTAAAATTTCTATGTTTTAAAAACATATTATTTTCTTTATGAAATTTCTCATTTAATTCATCTCCTACAAAAACTTGAATCAAAAATTTCCTTTTTTCAAATGATTACATAATTTTATCACTTCAACTTTTGAATCTTTTTGTTTAAAAATGGCGCTTGAATAAAATTCTTTTTTAATTTCATAACTTTTCCTTTCTACCACTCACTCTAGACATTAGATAATCCAACGCTAATTCCAATAATATTGGAAAATCCGCCTATCTATGCCTTTTCACTATAAATCTTTATTTGTAAGTTTTATAATATTGGATGTTGTAACAATTACATTATCTGTTCCTGGTATAATATCTTTTTGCTTATTTTCAAAATATTTTGGTGCAATCGTAATTCCATTATTTATAGACTTTAAACTCCTAACACATCGAAATCTATCATTTATTATTACTTCTGTTTTATTATAATTAAATAATAATTCATAATAACTTAAACTTTCAATACCATATTCATTAAATACTCCTAGATCATTAGTCAAAAATAGATTTTTTATTCTTCCATTATCATAATTAATTTCACCAACAATAGCAATAACTTTTTCTTTTGAACGGCAAAATACAATTTGAATATTGTCTTTATTATAAAAATAAAATTGAATTAACAACAACATTCCATCTGCATATTGTTCAGTCATAATAACTCTATCTTGATGATCAAAATAATACTTGAAGTCTATTTTATCTTCTTTTTTTGTTAAACGTCCTTTATATTCTCCATAGAAATTCAAATGTTTATCTGGTGGAAACATTCCAAAATATGATGTACTTTTTCTACTTGTTGTCATTAATGTTTTTAATCCACTATCTTTTAATTGTAAATATAAATCATAACAATCTTTATATTTATTTTGAATCTCTTTAATTTTCTCAACTGTATGCATAAAGTCTTTCATTTTATAGTCCTCCTAAAATTGCTTTATAAACTTCTAGCGTTTTCTCAACACCTTTTTCTCCAGCTACTGCATAAGAAATAATCATATTTGCATTTAATAGTACATAGTACACATTGGTGTGTAAAACCTTGTGATATGATTTATTAACAAGTACTTTATTCCTTGAATCCTCTATGCTCATTCCACATAACCATAAGATACATCGTGATGGAAGTGCACGTAGATCTCTTTTAGCAACAATATGATGTACTTCCTTTTGATTAGGATATTGTCCCTTTAAAACTAGTGATGCAACATATGCAATAAGTAATGATTCTACGCCTTCTTTAATGCCTTCTAGACCTTCTTTTATATTTTCAAGTGTGTTAGAAATAACATGAGTTCGCTCTTCTACTGCAACTATTGTTGCAACAGAAATTACTGCTATTACTACAATAGCAATTGCTTTAACAAGTTGATATATCCCAACTGATATTCCAAAAATCGTTAATGCAAAACAACCATTAGAATCTTTATACATTACAGGTGTCTTGTAAAAATTAAGACCCGTTTTTTATATTATTAACAAAATTATACTCAATCTCTATTTTTTGAGTTCTAACTCCATTAATAATTTCTCTTTCATAAACAACTATCTTATTAATTAATTCATTTAAAATCTTTGCATCAAGTTCTTTAATGTTTTTATATTTTTCGATTAGTTCTATAAAGTGTTGAACTTGCTTTTCAGTATCTTTATTTAAATTAATTGCATTTGATAGTTCTTCAATTCTTTTCTTTAAATTTTTCTTTTCCTCTTCATAATCTTTCGTGAGATTACCAAACATTTCAGGTGTTATTCTTTCAAGTGCCATATCTTCGTATAAACGTTTTTCAATCTTTTGTAGTTCACTAAATCTTACTTCGTGTTTCTTAATTTCTTTTTCATATAAGAATTTAGACTTTTGCTCATTTTGATTTGTATTAATCATAACACTTTTAATAAATGCTTCTTTATCACTTAAAGCTAATTTAATTTGTTTTCTAATATCATTTAATACAAAATCATATAAGTTATCATATCTAATATAATGAGCTGAACAATAACTCTTTCCAAATGAACGATAAGTTACACAACAAAACGAATCCCATTTCTTATCACTAGAATATAACGATAATGCTTTACCACAAACATCACATCTAAGTAATCCAGAAAACATATTTCTTTTACCATCTTTTTTTGGCCTTTTCTTTGATCTATGACAAATTTCATTAGCTCTCTTAAACGTATCTTCATCAATAATTGCTTCATGAGTATTTTTCTTAATAATCCATTTATCTTTATCAACTGGCACAATCTTCTTATTTTTATAAGATAGGACTGTGTTTCTATTACAAACTAAATGTCCTAAGTATTCTTCATTTTTTAGCATTGAATAAATTGATTCAGCGCTCAGTCATAAGGATGTTTTACCCATAATGGATTATAATATCTTCCTGTATCATTGATTACTTGTGCTCGTGGTTTCAATATCTTATCTTCTCTTAATACTCTACAAATTTGATAAGCACTTAATCCTTCACACGCCATTTGGAATATTCTTTTTACAACTTTAGCAGTCTCTTCATTAACAATTAATTGATGTTTATTATTTGGATTCTTTTTATATCCATATGGAGCGTAAGAACCAGTAAACTCACCATTTAATGCTTTAACTTTAAAGGCACTTCTAACTTTTTTAGAAATATCTTTTGCATACCACTCATTCATTATATTCTTAAATGGTGTGAAATCATTTATTCCTTTTTCCGAATCTACATCATCATTAATTGCGATAAATCTTACTTTATATTCAGGAAAGAAATGTTCTAGATAATAACCAGTCATAATATGATCTCTTCCAAGTCTAGATAAGTCTTTTACAATAACTACCCCAACTTTTCCTTTTTCAATGTCATTTTTTAATCTTTGAAATTCTGGTCTATCAAATGTTGTGCCACTATACCCATCATCAACATAATAAACTATGTTTGTAAAATGATATTCCTTAGCGTATTGATATAACATCTTCTTTTGTGTTTGTATACTCTCACTATCACCTACTAATTCATCTTCTCTAGATAGCCTACATAGTAATGCAGTTATTTTGTCTTGTTGTTTTATATTAATTACCTCCTAACCAACATTACCTAATAAGCTTGCTATAGATATATTGTACCACATTATCATCATTTACTCCATCATTTTGAACATCTATTTCTTCTAGTAGGCGTTGTTTAATAATATCTTTTAAATTTCTTTTTCCGTTATAAGTTCTAGCAACTATAAATACTGTTTTATTATCAACACATTCATAATTAGTTAGTTCTATTTCTTCTTGAAGTTCATTAAACTTCCTAATAAATTCATTTGAAGTAAGTAATCTATTATTACTAAATCCTTCAATAATAATTCCTTTTAATCCTTTAATTTCTATTAACTTTAGTTCTATAAATTCATCCTCCTCTTTTCTTATTTTTTATGAATCGTAAACTGGGTATCCCAGTTACGAAACTATGCGTGAAAACAGTCTGTGATGCAGATTGTTGCACGCTTTATCCTGTTTACAAAAATGGTATATTTTTACCTATTTTAATTAAAATTAACTACTCTATAAACTTCAAAAATTTCTTATAAATTCTTATACAAAACACTCTCCTTTCTTTATACAAACACACTTAAACTTATTTGTGCTTTCACTAACAATACTAAATTTCACCCATAGGTGATGGGGTACAACTTTAAAATTTTTAAAATATTTTATAAATGTGTCTGTGAAAGCATAGAATTACCTTCAAAAGAATACACTGATTTTCACCCTTTAGTGGGTACCTATTAATTAAAATTTTTTATTTTTTTGCAAAAAGAAAAGCTTGCTTCAGTTACGAAACAAGCCATGTGTTTAATATTTAATTATTTTGAAAGAAACTTTTCTCTTCTTTTTCTAAGTTCTTCTTTATGATCTTTCAATATTTCAAATTGTCTAATTCTTTCATCTATTTCTAAATCTGGATGTAGTTTAAATTCTCCCCAATCCCAATCTCTAAATCCATAAGGATTAGTAATATCATAAAGTAAATCTAAAGTTAATTCTTTGCCAGTTTTAATTCTTGGTGTACCAACATAAGTAATCTTATTACCTGATTGTCTCCTATTAATAAAACATGGTTCTACTTTAATTAATTCTTCGTTTACTAATTCTTTAATTATCTTTTGAATAGTTCTATCACTTACTGCAAGTTTAGATGATAGATAATTTACTTTAATAGGAGTCCCACTATTATCAATAATGTGGTTTAAAATAATTTCTTTTCGTTCACTAGGTGTGGGTTTACGATAATGATAAACGATTGTTCTTAAAGTTTCATCATATACTTCAAGGATTACTATACCATATTTGCGATAGTTTTTTTCTTCTGATGTGTAGTACATTATTTATCAACACCTCCTAATAAAAATAATCAACAAAAAGGAATTTATTTATATTTCTATCTTGTATTCGTTACATTTTTCAATTGATAAATCATGACCCTGCAAAGCTAATTTCTTGTACCAATACTTAGCTTTTTCTATACTTTTTTCTCCGCAAAGACCTTCTTCATAGATCCAAGCTAAATTACATTGTCCGTCTCTATCTCCATGTTCGGCAGAACGAGTTGTCCAATATAACGCTTTTTCTAAGTCCTTTTCTGTTCCAATACCTTCAAGATATGCATATCCAACTTGACACTCAGCTAAAGCATATGATGTTTCTAAAGCTATAATTAAATAGCCCTCAAACCATTTCTTCATATCTTTTTCCCAGTATTGATCTAATTCTAAACATCTATCTAATTCATTACAAGGTTTATAATAACCACTTGCCATAATATTAAATCTCCTTTACTATTCCTTTAACATTTTCATGTGTGCATTTTTCAATAAATTCTTCTTTTTCCATCCATTGAACAGATACCATTCTTTCTTCTTTAGGAATTGGATTACCCTCTTCCTTTACCTCGAAAAGAAAAGGAATAATAGTTTTTCTAATAAGTTTATTAGATGGAGTTAAAAACTCATATGAAAACGATGATAGTTCTTTAATTAAATCATTTTTAGTAATAACAATATTTGTTTCTTCATAACATTCTCTAATAGCTGTTTCAATTATTGACTCATTTTCTTCTTTATGACCTTTAGGCAATGATACTGTTTCTTTTCCATAAATCATTTCATTTGTCGAGAGAATTTTCCCATTACACATTACTACCGCCATTGCACTTAATTCGATTTTAGCTTTAGTAGGATTTATAAACTCTCCAATTATAGTTTTTAATTCATCTACTTCTAAAATCGAATCTTTTAATTTTAAGTTATAGTTATGTCTTTCAACACCGAGCACATGATTAGTGTATTTTGTACCATTAAACCATTTTTCAAAACAAGGAATGAAATCAGGAGAATTTTTTGAATCACCATATATACCTATAATGAATAATCTTTTAATTAGATTCTCATATTTATCTTCATTATGCATGAAGTAATCTTGACATCTTTCATTAAATATAAAATATAATGAAGAAGGATTACCACAATACATAGGTACAATCAAAACAATTTTTTGATAATTATTCAATTTTTTATAAAGATTATATATACCATCATTATGATATTTACAACAATTATCAAAACATTCATAATCACAATTACTACAACCATGAACATTTAAATCTCTAAAATATATAATGTCATCTTCTTCTTTTGCTAGATGTTTTGCAACATCATCACAATTACCATCTTTTCTGGCAGAAAAACTAATAAATAGTCTCATAAGTTATTTGCTTCCTTTCATATATTCATTTATCATTTCTTTTACTTTATTAAACTTAATTTCATCATAAACATAACAATATCTTTCTTTAACAAAGTTCTTGCTACCACGTTTTTCATAACTATATCTAGGAATTAATTGTATATGATAATGATTATTAGGTCCATCACACATAGTACACATATATACTCTTTCACACTTATAAACTTCTTTAATAATTATCATAAATCTTTTGGCAAATCTAATAATCTTTTCATTTATATAATCAGGAGCTTCACTTAAATCATGATAATGATTAATAGTAGATATACACATATGACCATCTGCTCTAGGGTTACCTACAAAGAAACATTCAATATCTTCATCTTCATATATCAATTTATCAATATTATCACCATATAAAGCACCATTATGTTCTCTATTAAAACAAGTTGGACAGATTCCTAAATCAACTAATTCACCCGGAGTTAATTTTAATAATTCTTTGTCATCCATAATATAAAACTTCCTTCTATCAATTATAAATTGCATAATTCTTCATTTGTTACCCTATTATACCATTTTTTCATTAAACAATCTATTAATATAGATTAGCAATTATATAAAAAATATTATTTAAATAATGATGAAATATCGTTTATAGAAGGAAAGGTTCAAAAAATGAAAAAGAAAAAAGCAAGAGTTACAAGCTAATGTAATTCTCGCTTTAAATTTAGCTTTATTTTTCAATTACCTAAGAACATTTCAAATTACTCTTAGGACATTCAAAATTTGTTTATAGCAAGCTTATTTAGATAACTTACATACTTAGGAAATGCTAGTTCTAACATCTCCCAAGCTTTTAATTTATATTAACTGTGTAATCATCTAAAATGATTATTCTTTGTAAATCACAATCGTATGCAATGAATATTGTTTCAAATTCTCCAGCTGTTGGGAACATATTATATTCATCACTTGTAATATTGTAGAATATGAAATATTCAAATACTTCAGATTGATATTGAATATCTAATGGTAGTAAACCTTTAATTTTTACTTCTAAAGATTTATGCCATAATTGGCTGTTTTTTATTTCTTGTTCAAATAAATTCTTACTTTCGTTATCATTAATTTTTACATAACTTATATCATATAAATCTAGTTTAGTTGTTGCAATTTTAATATCATTAGGAAATTCAAACTTTATTTTTTCTTCAATAATTGCGACTTTATCGGTATCGTATGAAACATTTTCATTAAAAATAAATCTATAAGAACCAAAAATAATTAACAATGGTATGCAAACAAAAGCTATAATTAAATTCTTTTTATATTTTTGCTTGTTCTTTTTTAATTTTAATCCAATTAAAATAGATAGAATCCCTACTGGAATAAATAATAACATTATCCATGAATATCTTATTATTCCTGCAATACCAAATATATCTGCTTCCCCTATTATACTTGCCAATGAAAATGAAACCATCGGAGAAATTAAAGTTATACAAAATAAGATGTTGCCTAAAACATTTTTTTTACTCATATTCTTTTCCTTTCTATTAAGCTGGCAGTAACCCTGGTACAGGGCTAGTGTCTCCAGTAGTAACCGCCTTGTAAATCCAAACAATTACCGCAACTAAGAAACCGGTATTAACCCCAACTGTAAACCCATTTGTTTGTGTCATTCCATTACCTAAATCCGTGTTCCATCCAAATGTGATTGAAGTTCCGCCAATTAGATTAATGTTTGCGCCAACACTAAAATTCCCTATACTAATTTGTGCACCAACACCTACAGTTTCCAATTGTATTTCTGCTCCAATAATATCAAATAGATTTATTCCAATACCAGCATAATACGATGTGCCAAACCAATTCATTATATCGGACGTACTTCCAGCAAAAGCATATAGTAATCCTGATTGACCTTGTGTGCGAGTGGTATAAGAAGAAAATCCAAATCTTCCAAACCAACTAGTAGCAATGTCTGGAGAAGTATTCCATCCTGCAGAACTTCTTAATTCATACCCAAACAAATTGAAACCACTAGATTTTGATGATAATTTTTTAGCAATTTGTTTTACTGCACTAGCATTTATTCCTATGCTTGCAAAACCACCTAAAGATATAGATGAACTAATAATTGAACCACCAGAAGAAACGGGTCTTTGTTTGTAATTCACAGGATTGTTCCCACAATAACTATAAAGATTAATGCCAGTTAAAGATTCACTATCAAGATAATTAAAGTCATCTGCACTAATAAATCTTCTAATCGTTGGGTCATAATATCTTGATTTTAAGTAGTACCAATTCGTTTCACTATCAAAGAAATAGCCTTTATATACAAATGGATTACTATATGCTGCACGGCAATCAATATTTATTGTTCTTTTGAAATTACCCCATGCATCATACGTATATTCTACCACAGGATATCCTTCTTCATCAACTATTTTAGTAATATTTCCTGTGATATCTCGTATATAGAAGTATTCTTTTTCTTCACAACTTAAGCCAATAATTTCTCCTTGTTCGTCATAGTTAAAGTACATTTCATAACTTCCACTTTCATGACTACGCTTTAATCCAATCACTTTACTTCCATCTAAAATATAATCTTCAACAAAATTTGTTCCTTGTTTTTTAATTCTAATTCCATCCTCATTATAAGTAAAGGATGTATCACCATATTGAAGTAATCTTCTTCCTTCCCAAGTAAGATTTTCTCTTACCCCATTGGTGATGATTGATGTAGGATTACCTTTATATGAATCTTCATATTTGTATTCTTTAATAATACTATTATTTGTAAATCCATCTGTAATAGAAATCAGTTGATCTTTGTTAGTTGAAGAATAATGATAAGTTTCATCATCAATTAATTGACCTTGAGAAGAACTTAACCTATGGGTAATAATATTACCATTTGTATCATAAGTAAAGGTTTCAATGTTTCCATTTGGATGAATTTCTTTAATTAATCGACCTAATTTATCATATTGATAACTAGATGTTGATTCAACAATATCGTTAATTAAAAATTGTTTTTTAGTAATATTGCCCATACTATCATATTCATATTTGATATTGTGTGTATCAGGTTCAACTTCTCTAGTAATACGAAGTTTATCATAAGCGTAAGTTGTTTTATAATTTGATTTATTAGTTGTAATTGTTTTATCCTTAACTCTTCCTAAAGAATCTAAATGTTTTTTAATTGAAATTGTATTTCCATTTTCGAAAATACTTTGAACAATACTATTGGGTGTGCTAAATTCTTTATCAGAATAAGCAAACATTTCAATGTAACCATTTAAGGAATTTGTTTCATCTTTTAATGAGCCTAGATATGTGATAGTGTTTGTTAAATCACAAGTAATATTTTCTTCATATAACAAATTGCCATCTACAAATATTTTAAAGTTATTGTCTTTTATAAATAACGCAATACTATACCAATGATGATAAATAATTCTACTATTACATACAAGTCGTTGTCCATTTACTTCAAAACAAATGCATTCTTTGTTATCAATGTATTCAATAAATACTCCTAATTTTTGTGTCTCATGATGGTAACTTGTTAAAATAGTGCGCTTTGTTGTTTGTTCTTCATCAATCATGAATCTAAAACTAATCGCACCTTTTTCTTTTAAATTCAAGTTATAAGCAAGTAATGAGTGATTTCCATGTGTAAAATTACTTACATCATCAAATGCTCCATAAACATGTCTTTGAATGGTTGAATCATATTTAAAAATTCTGGCTTTTTCTACTTTAAATGAAGAATCTGTTTTCATTAATGCTACTGGTTTGTTTCCTCTTGAAGACTCTAAACTTCCATTTAAGGTGATGACATCAAAATCTTGATAAACACTACCATTATAATAAGACACTCCTGTTGCTTTTTGTACTGGCGTAGAATTTACCAAATACTTTAATCCTTCGTTATAAATGGCTTTCATATCTTCTTTGGTATAGTTATATGAGCCGAAAGACATCATACATACTTTAAATGGTAAGGATAATGATGTTGTTATCGTATTCTTTTTAGATGTTGTTGCTGAAGTTGTAGTTGGTGTTTGACTTGCTATAACAAGGTTACTGATTTCTGTTACATCAATTGTTGTATTCAATTCAGGTGTTGCTTCATTATTAATAAATAATATACATTTACTATTGGTTTCATCTTTGTTTTTAAATATTTTAATTCCAACCAAATTCCATTCATTTAATTTTAAAACACTATTTGAAGTTTTTGAATAATACCCTTTTGCTTCTTCTTTATAGCCAATCTTACCACTGCTTGTAATGTTTAAGAGAGCTAAATTAGTTCTTTCTTCATTCTCATCTTCTTTTTGAAATTTAAATAAATTCTCTTCTTTAAATGTTCCGCTTGGTTTTATCCATATATAAAAGGTTTTATTGTAGAAGAATCTTCTTTTCCAAATATCTAAATCAAAGTATTTTCCATTCGAATAGCCTGTTGGTTTATTGGCATTAAAAGTATCTAGTTTATACCATATAAAGTCATAATTATCTTCAAATTGATATACTTTCATGTTTATACTATCATCATAGACTTGATTGATTGTTTTTAAAGTTGGTTTAGCACCATATGTTCCTTTAGCATTCATTCCTCCTTTTACAATTTCATCACCAAATTCTTTTTCAAGTCTATTAAAGTATCCTTCTTTTGTGTATTCATTGGTTTCATAATCGTATTCATAATCAAAACTTTTTTCAACATCGTCTATTTTGTATGATGTTTTTTGAAGATGATCCAAATTATCATAAGTGTAGGCAATTGATCTATTTTCATCATCTACTACTTTAATCAATTTTCCTTTTAAATCATAAGTGAAATATTTTATTGTATTATTTCTTACATCTTTAACTTGTGATAATAGTCCTTCTTCGTTATATTCATATTCAACAATTGCAATTCCATTTAGTTTTACTTCTTCTATTTGGTCTTCTTCATTATAAATAAAATCAAAATAATCACCATTTAATCCATATTGCTTTCGACTAACTAATCCTTTATTAATGGTATTAATGGTTTCATTATAACTAAATTGATTAATGATTTCTCCATTGACACTAATTTTAGTTAATCTTCCAAATGAATCATATATAAAATTATACTTTGTACCATTTGCACTTTCCACACATTTTACTTGTTTTGTATCATCGTAGGTAAAACTATTTTGATGTGCTTTATTTTCAACTACTGCACCTATATGGTTTAAGCTTAAATCTTGATTATAATTAAAACTTTCTAACAATCCATTTGCTTGTTCAATTTGAGTGATTTGATTTAAATAGTTAACTCCTATTAGTGTTTGATTTCCATGTTCATCAGTTGCCTTAGTAATTTCTCCCCATTGATCTCTTTCTTGACTATTAATAATTGTTTCACCATTTGGAGTTGTAATGGTAGTTTGAATTACATAATCATTTGTATCATATGTAATCTCTACAATATTACCTGATAAATCAGTTACTTTTTCAAGTCTTCCTTTCGCATCATAATCATATTTAAATGAACTTCCATCTTGCGTAACAATTTCTTTGATTTGGTTATTATCATCATAATCAATTCGCATTGAATTTCCATCATCACTAATAACTTCAGTAATATTTCCTCTTTCATCATAATTATAATATTTGCCATAAGAATCTTTATAAAGTTGGAAACAATCAAAATAAGCATTACTTCCTCCACTATATTCAACTCCTACTTCTACTTTATCATAGTCATATTCAGCAGTTACTGCTCTTGTTAACATTTGCCAATTTTTAAAATTCTTATCAAAATCAAATCTATGAATTCTATATTGTCCGTTTGTATGATAAATCTTTATATAACTTCTGAAAATATTACCACTACTTGTAAATGCTTTACCAAATACACTAAATACGAGTTGTTCTCCTGATAAACCAAGACACTGAATTTCTTTATACATCTTTTTAATCTTAAAATTAACATTTGTTGAATGCTGTAGAATATCTCCTTGTTTAAAACACATGACTTTATTTCCTAAAATGGATGAATGTTCATCACTATTATCTACTTCAATAATCTGGTCTTCTGTTTCTTTATTTTCAAAATTCCATCCTTTTGGCAAGTTGTTTTCACTAAATTCCATATACCCATTTTCTATTAAGTTATATCTTGTTTTTTGTTTTCCACTACATAATTGTAAATCATCTATTCCTACCTCACTTGCAATGCCACTTGCGACAATTTCTACTCTTATTGTAATATCATAAGCATCACTTGGCAGTGTTGAATTGATTATAAATGGTTTCCAATTGCTATTTCCACTAAAAGTGACCTCTTTATGATGATAATGACTAACTGGTTTAGTTTCTGTTTTTGAACTCGTTGAATCTATTTTCGTTACTACTTCTTCTACTCTTGTATATGTTCCACATATTCTTACCTTAATAGAACCAGATGCAATACTTTCATTACTATTTTTTGCTTGTTGTTTAATAAAACCTTTTAAACTAAATTGCTTATTATCATTTGTTAGTACAGTTTGTGAAATTGTAATGGTTTCATTTGCTACTTTATCAATAAATAGATACTTGTCACCATATACTCCACCTACTTTTGTTTTGATGACAGAATTGGTATCTCCTGTTTTCTTCCATCCTAATGATTCACTTTGAAATAGATTATCGCTATCTTCAAAACTATGATTTTCTAGTAAGTTTCTAGAGTTGCTTTGAACACTGGATACACTTGTTAAATGCTTGGATTCGCCATTTTCATATTCATCATAATTATAAGTTACACTTCTTCCTTTATCATCCATTTCTAGTTTGCATCTGCCATAATTATCAAAGTAATAATATTGTTTTTTACCATCAAATGTTGAAAGTGTTGTACAATATGAATTTGAACTATAATTTACTTTATAACTAGTTTCATTTTGTTTGTTTTTCACATCCACATTGCTAACTATTCCAGTATTATTCATCGTATAATGTATCGAATATCCTGTGATTTTATCAACTATACTACTAAGCATTAGATTTCTAGGTAATACATCACCAATTTCTTCATAGTTCAACTCCACTTCTTTTAATTTAGTAAGTTCAGGTTCTGTTTTACTGCTTAGTTTATACGAATATATTGCAATATTAATTGCCCATTCATTAAGTTTATAAGTATATTCTATATATTGTTTTAATGTTGGATAATCTATTTTACTAATTCGATTGGATGAGTCATATGTAAATAGTACTTCTTCTTTGTCTGAATTGATTATTTTTTCTAGTTTTAATCCACTCCAATGATAATTGACAAAATCACCATATTTATTTGCTCTAAATAAAAGTTTTGTAAAACGTCCTCCTGTGATATTTTCTACATTTAACTTCACTTCAAAGGTTGTTTTATTATCCTGTCTATCATACATTACGATTTCTTCTTTATCTGATGATGTCGTCTTATCTAAATAGAAGTAGGAATAATCTATATTACAAAAATACAAATCTCCTTTTTCTTCTAAATGTTTCATTCCATATGTTGAAATTACCTTTTCTCCTTCTTCTTTTTCTGTATCAACTTTTTGATAATAATTTCTATTGCCTGTTGGATCTTCAATGACATACTCTTCTCCTGATTTAAAAATCTTGTATTGGAAACTTGGTGTTAACTCTTTTGCTAAAAAGGCTTTCTCATTAGATTTTCCATAGTTATGAATCGTAAAGTAAGTTATTGGCATTTTTTTACTTAGTGATGTTAAGCCATCAATTACGTGAATTAGTTTTTGGTTATATAAGTTGATATATCCTGTACCAGTATCTCCTACTTGATGTTTATCAAATTTATACATTCCATTTAACCCATTAAAATTACTCATTGTTCCATTGCAACATGCTATTTGACTTGCTACATATTGTGGATCTAGTAAATGCAACTGTTCATCTTCACTATTATTTTTAACGACAAATAGTAATGTTGGATTATTTCCAAGTGCTTTCTTTGCCATATTTGTTAAGTCTAAAGTTACAAATTTAATATCTTTTTGTTCACCTGCTTTTTTAGATTGCGTTGTTCCATAAATTACTTGTGCTTCTTCTACAACTTCTTCTCCAGTTAAGCTATTTGCGAATTCTTTCATATAATTTTCTGTTAGTGTTGTTTTTGGACACTTTATAACTTTAAAGTTATAACTCATTGATGTTTCTACATAGGCTAGTGCTAGTTGTAGTTTTCCTATACTTTCTCCAGTAAGCAAACCACTTACTCCTACTTTTACAAATAACAAGGTATCTGATTTTATCTCTTTGACTAATCCATTTGCGTCAGGTGTTAATATTGTTGTTTTGTTTTTTAAAATTTTTGACTCAACCGTGATTTTTGGTACACTTGTTTGATTACTAAATAGTTTTATCATTTTCTTTTCCTCCTTTATAAATTTTTAAAATTTTATTTTAATAATTTTTTTATTTATATTATAGTAATACTATTTTCCATTTCACTGATATCTAGATGATTTAATGCATGGCTAAAATCGATGATATCGAAATGGATGTTGATTTTGTTTTCTAAATATTCTGTTAAGTTTTTAATGACGATTCCTCTTTCTAAAGGTAGCATTTCTTTATTAAAAATAATAAGTAAATCTAAATCACTTTGACTAGTTACTCTTTCTTTTGCGAAAGAACCATACAAGTAGAGCTTTGCAATGTGATATTCTTTCATTAAATAGGTTTTCTTTTCTCTTATTTTAAATAAGATTTCTTCTCTACTTAGATTGGAGTGATTTTCATATGGTTTTGTTATTACTTCCATCTCAGAAAAAAGGACCATTAATTTATCTTTATTTTGATTTTCGATTGTTTTTTTATAAATTTCATAAATGTGTTCATATGGAATAAGCGGATATCTTCCTTTTTTGAGCATAACTAGATTTGAAATCATAAATGCAAACTCAATATTTCTTGCGTTTACTAGTTCTAATATCTTAAAATGAATCATCATTGCTACATAATGTGAATTTTCATCATAATGCATATAGTAAGTTTCTAATATCTTTTTAGCAATTTCTTCATCTAATTGTTCATGTGTAAGTAGATAATACGACTCTTGTAAAAGTTCTTTTGTTACACTTTGATGGATATTATTGAGAATATACAAATACGCATTAGCGAATTGTTTTACTTCTTTTTCTTCGTTTGATTCGGCTTTAAAATCATCTAATGTGATTTGTTTGAACCTTTCGTGAGGTAACCCAACTCCCACAAGTCGTGATGTAAATTCTACAAAGCGATAATATAGTTTAATATCTATTTCTTTACTTACTAACATCAAAGATCAACTCTCTTTCGATAAGGGCTGGTTGCATAGAAAAATTGGGGTGGAAATACCCTTCTACTTGAATATCGACTGGTCTTTTTAACTTTTCAAATAAATAATCTTTTAACTCTTCTTTTTTTGTTTCATCTTTCATTTGTACAAATAAGTCCACATCACTATATGGTGTTGTATCATCTCTTACAAATGAGCCATATAGCCATAGTTTTTCAACTTGAAATCTTTGTTTCATTTCCCATTTATTGTGAAGTAAACCATCTATTATCTCTTGTTTTATTGCTTGGTCAAACTTTTCTTTATACCTTATCGATACATCTTCTAATTTTGCAAATATTTCTACTAAACTTGTCGTAGTTATATTTTGTTTGATTAATGTTTTAAAAAAATCAAAGTTACTTTTAAAGATGACTATAGGTATATAGTGATTTTGGTACAAAATGGCATTCATAAATAATAATCCTATTTCTAAAGAAAGTTCTTGAAATAATTCATTCCTAATGATAAATTCAAATACTTTCGTAGAAAATGTTGGAATATTATCGTCGTTTTTGTTTTGAAACATTGAAAGTAGAGAATGTATTTTTTCTTCTTCTATATCTTTGATTCCTAATTTTTTTGTTACTTCATTTATGTTAAGTTCAGTTAAACTATGAATTGGAATACTTTTTAATAAATCAAAGATTTCTTTTAGATTTTTAAACATGACTCCTTGTTTTGATTCTACTTTTGTTTTGTGATAAAAATAATTTCTAATCTCTTTATAGTTTTCATTTATATTTAAATAGGGATTGATCGAATAGATCAATTTAAAATCGATTTTGGGATTATATTCTAATTCGTATTTCCTAAACATTTTTCTTTTCCTCCTTTTCTTTACGAAATAGTTGTTTGATGATTTGATTGGTTCCTGTTGAACTTGCTCCACTTACGATTCCTATCCCTAAGGCTATCCAGATATTACTGGCATTCATCATCATTTCTTGATTGGTTAGATAAATGAGTATGCCTAGTATGCCTCCACTAATGGATAGTAGTATGGGAATGAATTTGTATGTTTCTGGTTTCTTTTTAAACAGGTATTTGTAGATTTCTCCTATTACATAACAAATCAATATGATAATAGGTAAACTTGTAAATTCCATCATCTATCCTCCTTCTTTTTTGATTTCATCTACTCGCTTTTGAGCATTCGCTAATGATTCTTCGACTTTAACCAGTCTTTCTAAGACATTTCGATATCGTTCATCGACACTTGTTAGATTCTTTTCCATTCGGTCAACACAGGCTTTGATATAGCCAACATCCGATAAGATTAGTCCCTCACTTTTTCCTTCTGTTTTATGTTCTTGTTTTTCGCTTCTTTTAAAAGCAAGTAATGCAAACACTATACTAGATATGGAAGCAGCGAGTCCTATCATTGTGACTACGACATTTGTTTCCATTTTTTTCACCTCCTTCTTGAGAGAGTATTTTACTGCCCTCATATATATAACCCGTAATTTTTTTTGATTTAACAACCAAATATCAAAAAATTTTTGATTTTTTACATTTTTTTCTTATTTTTATACTTTTCAATTATTTTTTTCTTTCGTTTATGGACTGCTTGTTGACTGATTCCTAACTTTATTCCGACTTCTTTTTCAGTTAAAATACATTGTTCATCTATAAAATTTTTTAAAAAAGTAATTTCTTTATCACTCAGTCCATAATTTTTAAGTAATTCATAATCATTTTCCTTATATTCTTCGGTTTTGTCTCTTACTTCGATATTTCTATCATCTCCAATATCAAAATTACATATTTCTAAAGACATTTCATAACTTAGTCTTCTTAAAAAGTCGACATATACAGAGTGTAATCTTTTATTAAGACATTCTATAAATTGTTTTTCATTACAAAAATACTGATATTCTTGTCTCCAATTTTCTTCTTTTATACTCTCTTCATCAAAAGCCAGAAAAAAATTATTTAAGTAATCAGCATTTTCTTCATACTCTCTTATTTCAAAAGTTTGTAATAATCTATATAACCCCATTAACATTTCTTGATATACATCATCTTTATATTGTTTAGAAATCTTTTGAAGATGAGAATAAATTATCTTTTCTACTTTCTTTACAATTATTTCAAAGAGATAATCTTCTTTTGTATTTTGATACTCTTGTATCCATTTAATTAATTGATTCATATTTCCCTCTTTCCTTTGAGGGAAAAGTATTGAAATTAGTATATGTTTTTTCCCTCATATACTAACCCGTAAAAAATAGGTAAAAAAACAACCAAGTTTATAAAAAAGTTTAAAAAAATGAATGAATTTTACTTTTTGCCTATAAATGAGCATAAAAAAACCGAAACTATCCCTTAATTGGATAATTTCGGTTTTTGATATTTAATTTATTCTGCGACATCATCGCTCGTTTAGCTTTGCTCACTTATTTTCCCCTCAAATTTAATATAAGTATATATTATTTTTCTTTATTTTGAAAGAAATAAGCAAATATAATAGTATTTATTGTATTCTTTTGTAGAACTTTAAAACAAAGCAAAAAATGCAGATCTTTACATCTACATTTCTAGTCATTATAAATTATTTTCTTTTGATAATAAATTTATTCTTTATCACTATCTTCGAAAGTTCAAACCCCTTTTTTTTAAAATTCTTATAAAAAAATAGCCTTAAAATTGAATACATCTTTTTAATAGATTTCAAATTTCAAAACATTAAAAAAGTCCTAATTTACTTACGTTTATTAGGACTTATAAGGCTAAATAGCCTTTTCGTATGCTTTAGATGGAGCAGGTGATGGGAATCGAACCCACGTAGTCAGCTTGGAAGGCTGAAGTTCTGCCGTTGAACTACACCTGCATTTAAATGGTCGGGACTGCAGGATTCGAACCTGTGACCCTCTGGTCCCAAACCAGATGCTCTACCAAGCTGAGCTAAGTCCCGCAATTTTTATATTAAATATTATATCATCTTTACTAGAGATTGTCAAGTAAATGGCGCGCCTGGCAGGATTCGAACCCACAACCCCTTGATCCGTAGTCAAGTATTCTATCCAATTGAACTACAGGCGCATTCGTTAATCAATGGCGGTTCCAACGGGACTTGAACCCGCGATCTCCAGTGTGACAGACTGGCATGTTAACCACTACACCATGGAACCATTGGTGCGGGCGACAGGAATCGAACCTGCACTCGTGAGAACTAGAGCCTAAATCTAGCGCGTCTGCCAGTTCCGCCACGCCCGCATATCAATAACAATGCTTTAATATTATAGCATAATTTAAACTTTGTTGCAAGTAATTTGAAATATAAAAATGAATAAGGGAATTTTCCCCTTATTCATTACTACAACTTGTTGTGTCACATACACATAATTCACAATGACACTCATCTGCCAATTTTTGGCCTGCTTTAACACAAGCATCTTTTGTTTTATAATGCTTTTCTAAAACAACACCAAATTCATTTTCAATTTCCCAATTGTTTTTTTCTTTACATGGTCTACAAGTTATTTTTTTGTCCATTACTATCACCTCATCTTTCACAATCTTATTATGTGTTAATGTTGTTATTTTAATAGTGGTATTTTTCACTAATTTTTTTAATGATTTATAACATATTAATATTATTATAAACTTATTTTGAATAATTATACAATTTCCATTTTTTATCTTAAAAATTATAAAAAGTGAATTACTGATAATTCACTTTTTTATTATTAATATTTTTTTAATAAAATTTTAATTGCTATCAATGATGAACATAAAGCAAATAATAATGCTGAGGTATTTGAATTGCAACCTTTTGTTTTTATTTCATTTATTTCATCAATTGCGTTTTGAAAAATTTCATCTATTTCCTCTAAACTATCGCTATTATCTATATTATTATTTGTTTTCTCTATTATTTCATCTATTAATTTTTGATTTTTTTTGTTATATTTTTTATTTACTAAACTAGCTAATAACTGATTTTTCTTTGTTTCTTTATATTCATTAAGAATAACAGTTTTAGTTTTAATTTTTGCCATTTCTTCTTTGGCATTTGATATCAATCCTACTTGTTCTTCTAAAGAAACAGTTTTCAATTTATGATTTACTTCATCAATAATTACGTCCAAACTATTTTTTTCTGCTTCATAATAGTTAGATAAATCTAATTGACTTGGAAACCACAAAACATCAACAATTAATCTGTTATTTCGATTAGGATTTGATCCTACTGTATAATCAATAGAAATATTTATATTCAAATTCTTAAACTTAGAAAGGGTGATGCTTGTTTGCTCCAATGAAAAATCATCGATAAAATCAATTCCTCCATTATAATTTATAGTTCCAAAACTAGCCAAAGAATTAACATCTGTTATTTTATGTTGTATTATTACATTATCATCTACTATATCAAAAATAGCATTTTCAACTTTAGGTGGAATTTTACCAGTTGTGAACACCTGTTTTTTTCCAACATTACTTGCCTTAACACCATTATATATGATATCATATGAATAATTTAATTCACAAATTGTATTAGGAGTAAGACCATCAAAAATAAATTCATTCGTTTTCATTTCTTTTGTTACTCCATTGATTGTTACCATTACATTTTCAATTTCAATTCCTTTAGATAGATTACCATAGGAAAGTTTTACACTATCATCTTCTAATTCTGAAAAATTAAGTTTTAATTCTGGAACTACAATTAATAAAGCATTGCTATTTGTTCTTTCTTCACCATCAGATGGAGAATTCATAATTACAAATTCTCCATTTTCATTTCGAACACCAAATGTTGAAGATCCACCACCATCATTATTAAATCCTTGATAACAATCATAATACTTCATCATTGCACCTTGTTCATCTTGAGTCATTCCATACATATTATTATCTTGTTGACGACCATCAACAACAAAAAACATTAAAGTGCCATCTTCTTTTACACCAATGCAAGTCCTAGGATGACGATCCTGACGCATACCATCGGAATTATCTGTAGATACCTCTCCGTTTTGAACCAAGGTTGAACCAACAGCCATTATTTGATCACAAGCAGCCATATCACCTATGACTTCTTTTTGAACACGAATTGTCCTACCAATTTCTAGATAATTTTTTATTTCTTGATTATCTGTTACTATTGCAAATTGTCCAAAAACTAATGTTGTGGCTTCATTTATTTTACTGATTTCCCCTTTTGCATATATTTGTGGCATATCTGTTGGTAAACATCTTTGCGGTCTTTCTATAATATAACTATTTGTATTTGGAACATCAATATTTGTTTGAACATAATCATCAGGAATTCCATCATCATCTTTATGTATATTCGTACGATAGGTATATAGGACTGCAAGTTCATCCGCCTTTGGAGTTTCATTTATTTTATCTATATTAAACGTTTTAATAACTTCACCATTTTCATCATAAATTGTAAGTACATGATAATCAGTAAATGTCATTGCATCCGTAGTCATAAACGAATTAGTAGTACCATTATTTGTATATCCTATACTTTTTGATTCAATTGCTCTTAGGACTTCACCATCTGAAACTGTTGTTCCAGTTGTATGGTAAGGCAATGCTTTATCATGAGCCTTCCAATCATAAAAATCACCATTTACACCTGCAATTACAACCCATCCTGGGTTGGTAGCTTCAAAATATTGTACAAATTTAGTAAGTGTTTGTTTAGACCAGCCGTTAGAAGTAGGATAAGTATAATTCACAACTCTTACATTTTTTGTGCTAGGTACACTTAAAACATTAACAACTTGAGGACTATTGATAGAATTAGAATCATTATTACAACGTTTCGCAGTGGAAATTGCGGTTGTTTTGATATGTTCAATACCATAACCCAAGTCTTGATTAATTAACCTTTCGTTTTCTTGATAAGTGGCATATTCAGTATCAATGATTTTAATTTCATCAGCATTACTATTTATACCAAATAAACCAATTGAACATATTAAAAAAACAAAAATAAAATGTAATCTAATTAATCCTTTTCTCATTAATCATCTCTCCTTTTGATATATTATATCACAATAAAATTAAAAAAGTGTGAAAAAGCAAATTATTCACACTTAAATTTTTCTATCCTCTTGAATTATATTTTCCATCCCATGTAGAAACAACGACTCTATCACCTTGTTCTATAAACATTGGAACTTTTACAACAAGACCAGTTTCTAATTTTACTTCTTTTAAAGCATTAGTTGCTGTATTCCCCGCAACAGCTGGTGATGCTTCAGTTACCTCTAAAGAAACTTTTTCTGGTAAATTTACCCCTAAAATTTCATCACCATAAAAAACAATTTCAATATTCATTCCCTCAAGTAAAAACTTAGATTCCCATTCCAATCTTTCTGCTGGAATTTCTACTTGTTCATATGTTTCCATATCCATAAAACAATATTCAGAACCACCATATAAATATTGCATTTTTCTTTTTTCAATCATTGCTTGCTCTAATTTTTCACCAGCATTGAATGAATATTCTGTAGTTGTACCTGTTCTTAAATTACGTAATTTAGTACGTACAAAAGCTTGACCTTTACCTGGTTTTACATGCTGAAAATCCACAATTGTAAAAATTTGATTATTATAAAGTATTGTCATACCAGTTTTAAAATCAGCAGTAGTTATAGACATAATTTCCTCCTAATATTTTATTATTCATTTTTTACTTGTTTATTATACCAAAATATAATTTCTTTTTCAACTTATTAACTAATGATTTGCAAAAAGAATGTTTTTTATTTATAATGGTATTATATATGGGAGTGAATTTTATGCGAATTATTACAAAAGCAAAAGAAATCGGTTTTTGTTATGGTGTAAAAAATGCTATTTATATTGTACAAGATCTTGTTAAAAATAAAAATGTCCCTAGACCAATTTATTTACTAGGTGATTTAGTACATAATCATCATATTAATGAATATTTGACATCTTTAGGTATTATCATTCTAAGGGGAGAGAAAAGAATTGATATGCTAGATAGAATTGAAAGTGGTACCGTTATTTTTACTGCTCATGGTGTTAGTCAGGAAGTAAGACATAAAGCCCAAAAGATGGGACTTACTATTATTGATGCTACTTGTCCTTACGTTAAACTAACTTTCAACAAAATGCAAAAAGCAATTGATAACGGCTATGAAATTCTATTTGTTGGTAAACCTAACCACCCTGAAACCGAAACGGCTCTCTCATTATCTAAAAATGTGTATCTCGTTAACCATGATATAACTCAATTGACATTTAAGAAACCTCTTTTATGTCACCAAACTACTATGTCATCCTATGATATTGAAAATATATTTCATAATTTAAAATCAAACTTTTCAAATCTAGAAAAAATGGATATGATTTGTAAAGTTAGTGAAAAAAGACAAAAATCACTTTTAGAACTGAAACATCATTGTTTTTTATCGCCTGCACTTATTATTGTAATTGGTGATAAATCTAGCAATAATTCAAATAAACTATATGAAATGGCAAAAAGAATAAACAAAAGCGATGTCTTATTTATTGATAGCATTTCTGAACTTGATTTTCAAAATATAAAAAAGTATAAAGAAATCATATTATATAGTGGAACGTCAACTCCTGAGGCTATAACTAACGAATTATATCATTTATTACTAAATTTAGATAATATAAAAGAAAAAAGAATATCATCAAAACTTATTCTAAAAGACTATCCCAAATAAAAAAGGTATCATAAAATGAAATTTTATTTTCAAATTATGATACCTTTTTATTAATCAATCCACCAAACTGTACCTTTTACAACAATCATTACAAGATCAATAATCCAAAGAATTAAAAATCCACCTGTTAAAAGTAATAATACCGCAAGTATAATGCCAAGTACATTGTTTTTAGCAATTGATCGGCATAGACGATAAACATTAGCAAATAAATCTCCAATTAAAACTAAAATAAATTTTACTATTCTTGGAAGATCATCTAAAGTTTTTACAAAATCTTTCATATATGACACTCCTTTTTGATGTTAATGTTTTCCATTAACTACATCTATATTATAATCCTTTTTATTTTTTTGTCAATAAAAATTTATTATTTTAAATCTAAACCTACAATATCATCAACTGGTAAAGATATTGTTACAGTATGTGATTTCGTACCAATCCCATGATTCTTGGAAATGGCTTGCATTATAGGAGCTTTAGAATTATCATCTACAATAATCATTATTACATCTTTTTCAGGTTGAATAGTAATTCCTAAAAAATGTTCTGCATCTTTTTGGGCAGATCCTCTCGCATGAATTATCGTACCCCCACGAGCACCAGCTTCTTTTGCGGTACTCATTACATCATCAGCATTTCCACTATTGCAAATTGCAAGTATTAAATGACGCATTCTATTTCTCCTCCTTAATATTATTCATTATACTATCTTCTGTTAATTTATTTTCCCTAAGTATTTCATCTAAAACACTTTTTCCCGCAACGCTATCAAGCGGAATTGTACAAGCAACACCATGACCAGGCTGATCAAAATGCAACTCTGTTCTTAAAACATCGATCATAAAAGGAACTAAATCGGTTGGAGCAAGTGATAAAACTACTTCTTTTTCAATAACACCAAAACCTAAATAATCATATATTTCTTTTGGTGCTGTTCCTTTCCCATATATAATCTGATGATAATGCGAGCCCACTTCTTCAAATAATTTAACAACTCGATTTCCCATATTACGATCTACAATAGTTACAAAAAGTCGCATCCCTGTAATTTTTCTATTCATTGGCTTTTTCCTCCATTTCTTGATAATCAATATCAAATTCAATGATTGGTTCAAGTTCTAATACGATACTTCTTGCCATAATCTTTGTCTTAATCTTATAAACAAGACCAACAATTTGAATAACAATAAGAGGAGTCATTGCTACTAATGCTACTACACCAAAACCATTTTGTAACATTTTAGTAGCATAATTGGGAGAAGACTCATAAATAGCCATACAAGCACCACTAGCAAGTGGTAATAAAAAGGTTGCGGTCATTGGTCCACTAGCCACTCCACCTGAATCAAAAGCAATGGCTGTAAAAATTTTCGGCACAAAAAACATCAATCCAATTGCAATTGCATATCCTGGCACTAAAATATACCAAATACTATAATCAAAAATAACTCTTGACATCGATAATCCTACTGAAATTGCTACTCCAATTGCTAAACTAAAAAGCATTGTCTTTCTTGAAATTGCTCCACTTGTTAATTCCTCTACTTGTTTGTTCAAGACACTCACTGCTGGTTCTGCCATAACAACAAAGAAACCCATAAGCATTCCTAATGGTATCAAAATCCATCTAATATTTCTAGACCCAATAATTTCACCTAACATATTTGCCACAGGCATAAAACCTATATGAGCCCCTGTTAGAAAAACAACTAATCCAACATATGTATATGCTAACCCTATTAACATTTTTAAAATATTTTTCTTATTATCTTTCATTAAAATACATTTGAATAAAATAACACATGCTAATATCGGTAAAATTGCTAGTCCTATTTCTCCCATCATCTTTAATAATTGTTTACCAAAATAACTTGAAAATTCAGAAAAAGTATGAAATGAAATTACATCACTACTATCAACATTCGGATTTTTAAAAAATAATCCTAAAATTAAAACCATTAAAACAGGACCAATTGAACAAAAGGAAACTAAGCCAAAAGAATCATCTTTAGAAGCATTAGAACCTCGAGCACCAGCTACCCCAAGACCTAAAGCAAGTATAAATGGTACCGTCATTGGCCCTGTAGTAACACCACCTGAATCAAAGGCTACCGCAATAAACTCATTAGGAACAAAAATAGCAATAATAAATACTATGGCATATAGAATAATTAACATTACATTTAATTTAATTTGCAATACAATTCGAACTAAAGCAAGTGCTAAAAAAACTCCAACGCCAAGAGCAACCATAATAATCAATAATCCTTTTGGTATTGTATGTTGCATTTGTTCGGCAAGAACCATCAAATCAGGTTCAGCAATCGTAATTATTAGCCCAATTGCAGCAGTAACACCGATAAGAATCCAAATATTTTTCTTTTTGGTGACAAATTGTCCTATTTGTTCACCCAATTTCATCATAGAAGAATCTGCACCAAGATTAAAAAAACTTAACCCAAAGATAAGCATAATAGCACCAATCAAAAAAGCAAATATCGTCCAGCCAGAAACGGGAAAAATGCAACATAATATTAAAACAACTACTGTTATTGGAACAACTGCCAGTAAAGACTCTTTTATTTTTTCGAGTAATGCTTTTATCACTATTTCTTTCCTCCTTGATTTTCAATTCAAATAAAAGGGGCTCTTGGCCCCTCCTTTGTGACAGACCACTTATTTATTAATTTTAACATTTTTTTTCAAATTTGTCTATAAATATATTTTTCATATTTTACTCACTGAGAACTAAACATGTAAACTCAACTGCTAATAAATAGTTACTACTATCATAATATGAAAGTATTACATATTTATCACCATTTTCATAATCTAAATTACCAACCTTATTTTGATTTAAATTTAATACTAAAAAATAATCAGCATTTTCCACAAATTCATATCCCAAATTAGTTAGCATCTTTTTAGCATCTTCATAAATAGGAAAAATATTTTTATAATTTATATCATCATTTTTACTTTTCCAATTGAAATTATTTTTAATTGAATTTTCTAATTCTTCAATTTCAGCTTTTTTATTAAAAGTCCATATTTGATATGTTTCAATATTGTAATGAATATCATCATTTGTTATACTGTCTAATTCATTTTCAAAATAAATTGTATAATAATCCCTAGGCATCTGCGTTTGTGTAGTATTCTTGATTGTTTCAATTAATTGATTATTATTCTTGCTTGTTAATATTTTATGATTCATTAGAACCAATCCAATATTAAAAAGACAAATGATGCCTACAATTGCTCCAACAATAATATTTTTGCTACTTTTAAATTGATATTTTTTATAAGCAACAATCCCCATTATTATGGAAACAATAGGAAAAATAAGAGCTACTAAATAAACAATAATCTGATTCAGTAAAGTATTATCACTATTGGTTAAATTAAAAATAAATTTAATAATAAATAAAACTAGAACTGAAAGAATGGTCAAACTCCATAAAATACCATTCAAAATTCTTGTTTTTTTATTTACATTTTGTTTCTGTAATTGCATTTGTTCAATATTAATGTAATTCGGACAATTTTTTTGAATTGAAGTTCTAACTTTAATTAGACTCTCATCATCTAATGTATTTTTATCAATTGTGACAATCGCTTTTTGTTCGCTATTTACCATACAAACAATAAGTCCCTCTTTTTCAATTGCTCTAATTATATCTTTATAATTAAAGGTGATTTCTGGATATCTTATATCATCGGATGTAATTTTAATATATTCATTATAATATTGATATTCTTTTTTTACATTATTATATTGTTCTAACCATTCTTTTTTGCCATTTTTAAATCTGATTAATGTAAAAATAATTTTAATAACTGCGTATGCCGCAAAACCGAAGCATATGTAAGCAATTATATTAAATTTAGATACAATAGCATATACACCAACTAATACATAGCCAAAAAATGATATCATAAACTGAATAAAATAACGTTGATAATCTTTTTTAAAAATTTTATTAAAAATGTTTTCAGAATAGATAATATTTGAACTTGCAAAAGGAATTTCTTCTAAATCTACTTTTTTCAAAGTTTCTTCTAAAACAGATCCTTCAGTTTGATCTAATACATTATCATTAACATTTGCAACTTTTTGTTCAATACTATAACTTAAATCACTAAGAGTTACACCAAGAGCAATGGATAGAGCTAGTTTTTTATCAAGAGTTGGTTCTAATTCGTTATTTTCGTACTTCAGAAGATTTTCTACACTATCATTTATTTTTTTTGCTAACTCTTCTATTGATATGTTATTGTTTTCTCTAAGAGTTTTTATTTTTTGACCAATATTCATATGTACCTCCTTAGTTATTTTCCTTCCTTATATCTATTATATCAAAAAAAAATATTTTATATATCTTTTTTGATTAAATACTTTTATTTTTTATATTGTGATATGAAAAAAACCTCTTTCTTGATTTTATATTATTATCAAGATAGAGGTTTTTTCTATTTTAAAGATTCATACATTGCATTAACTAAAATGGCTACACCATTACTATCAATATAATCTTGCGTAAGTTCCCAGCACATTAATCCTCCAAGATTATTTTCTTTTACATATTGACATTTATCTTTTATACTCTTTACATTATCATAACTATAAAATACATTATTACAAATTATATAAGCTGCTTTAGCACTTTCATCATATTGTTCTATATATTGATCATTATTTTCTATTAAATTCATTAAATTTGCAAACGTCATTGAACCAGACCCCATTGAAGTTTTTAATGAACTACCCAGTTGTTGACTAACACCATCACTAAAAGTACCTTTTCTAACATAAAATGCAGCACCGGGAATAATTTTATCCTTATCAACATATTTACTAACAAAACTAACACTTGCATCTAAAGAACTAGGTGAAACACTAGTTGTATAAAGAGCAGAATCATGCTGTGCTTTAGTGCCCATTGCAAAATCATATGTCATAACATTGAAAATATCAACATAATTATTTAAAGCTACTAAATCATAATATTTAGTACTAGCTGTAATTGCAATCGAAAGAATTAAATCATCTCGGTATTCTATCATTCTTTCTTTTAATTCTTGACAAAATAAGGTTAAATTCGCTCGATCACTTGGATCCGATTCAATACCAGCCACACTACTAGTTGGGTATTCCCAATCAATATCAATTCCATCAAATTGGTATTCATCTATTACTCTCATAATTGAATCAATTAGTTTTGTTCTCCCCTCTTCGGTTTTCATAGCAGGACTAAAGCCACCAGAACCCCAACCACCGATTGCAAGACCAATTCTAATTCCCTTATTCCGATATTCTAATACCTTTTCTACTTTCATATTGCTAGATAGATGAACCTCACCATTGGAAATGGTTGCAAACGAGTAATTTATATAATCTAATTGTTCTAATGCTTTATCTGATAATCCCGAGAATCCTCCATAATCATATAAATAACCACTAACAATTTTCCCTTTCATTAAAGGTTTTAAAATAAGTTTAGGCACTAAGATATCAAAAGAAAGGGAATATTCTTTATCACTATATAATATTTGTACGCTTAGTTTTAAATTTGTATCGGTTGTAAATCTTTTTACCACTCCTGTATCGGTTAACACTTTTTTATTAGAAGAACTCCAAATAAAAGTAGCACTACAAAATTTTAAAGATTCAATTAAATTTAAATTTGTCGTCACAACAGTTGGTATCAAACTACTTAAATAATTATCTAATACTTCTTTTTTCATTTCCCATCCAGCTGCTAAAGTTACATTACCTGTAACAGGTTGATTGAAATCATATTTTATACCATATCTATTCCATCCAGTAAAATCATACCCTTCTTTAACAGGTTGAATTGGTTCTTCAATTTTATCGCCATATAAAACCTGAATCGACTCAATTGTACTATCACTATAGGTTGTAAAATCAACTGTATACATAACTTTTTCCCACTTGGCATAAATTTTTAGATGTTTGTTAATTGGTAGTTGATTATCAAAGATTTCTCCTTCTAAAACCCATCCTTTAAAAATATGACCTTCTTTAGTAGGTACACTTGGTAAATCAACTGTTTCATTCATTTCAACAACAATTGATGAAAACAAATCATCATCATCTTTCATAAAATCAACTCGACATTTTGTTTGTTCCCATTTTGCAACCAATTTATAATTTTTATTAGTAATACATTCTATCTTTTCATCATTTTCATACCAACCTAAAAAACGATAATATTCTTTAGTTGGAATGGGTAATTCAACATATTCATCCGTTAAAAAACCTGTTGGATAAGATGTTGGCATTTGACCACCATCAAGATGATAAACTATTGTATATTCCAATTTTTCCCATTTTGCATAAAGAACAAAATGGTTGATAACAGGATCATTAAAATTATACTTATTTCCTTCTGTAACAGATTCAGTTGTATACCAACCAGCAAACCGGTATCCATCTTTAATGGGATCATTAGGTTGATTAACAAGATCTTTTTTATTTATTTCTTGAGACTCAATATAAGAGCCACCAAGTGTATTAAAACTGACTATAAATTTTTCCTTTTTACAAGAACAAAGTACCATCAATCCAACACTTATAATAGTTAAAAATAAATATCTATATTTTTTCATTATTATCATCAAGTATCCCTTCTACAAATTTTCTTGCACTTTTTCTAGTTTTAAATATTTTCAAATCAATATGAGGATATTTCATCCATATATTGATCAATTGGGGAAAATAATCTTTTTTAAATACTTTCACCCAATCAATAAATTCATAATATGCCTGATTGAATTGTTCATTACATCCACTACCTAAATCTACTCTTTTTACAAAAAAGCCTTTAACTGTTCTAAAAAAGATACTTTTCACACAAATTGAAGTTTTGATATCAAGCATTATTACTAAATCAGCATTAGATAAACGAATATCTAAAGTATCAATATAATTTCCATCCATAATCCAATTGTCTTGTTTGGTTAAGTTTTCAATCTTACTCTCCCATTGTTTATAATCAGGCTTTTGCCAATTTGGTAGCCAATATTCTTTATCTAAATGATAAACTTTGATACCACTTTTTTTTGCTAATTTCTTTGCTAAAGTAGTTTTACCAGAACCGCCTGCACCCAAAACAACTATTTTTTTATATTTTTTATTACTTATCATACTATCCCTTCATATATCACTCTTATCTAAATTTATTATACTATACAATACTCCTTTTTGCAATAAATAGGCAAAAATAAAAATCCCAAAATTGGGATTTTATGATCTTAACGTTATACCAAACCGATATGCTAAAGACTTCAAAATTTTATTAATTTTGGTAGAAATAATTTCCTCTGTTAAAGTTTCATTTGATTCTAAAGTTATTCTAAGTGCTACACTTTTTTGATTATTTGCTATTTTTTCACCAATGTAAACGTCAAATATTTTTACATTAGAAATCATTTTATCACTTTTCTTAATGGCTTCAATTATTTCACCCATATTTTGATTAAGATTCATAACCAAAGCTAAATCACGCTCTACTGAGGGAACTTTTGATATTGGCGTAAACGAAATAATAGGCTTTTCTTCACTAAGCATTGTGTCTAAAAATAATTCAAAAACATAGCTTTCATCAATATCTTGTTTTTTAACATATTTTGGATGCAACTCACCAATAAAACCAATTGTTTTTTGATTTAATACAATTTTTGCAACCCTATTGGGGTGAAGTTCTTTTGGTGGATTTTCGACAGCCTCATATTTAACTTCCAACCTTAATTTCCTAAATAATAAATCTAATATTCCTTTTACATAGAAAAAATCAATATTTTTATGATTGCTATGCCATGGATTATCAGGAATCATCCCTGTTGCTATTCCAGAAAGTAACGTTTCTTCATAGGTTTCTTCACCATCTTGATAATATTTTTTCCCCATTTCAAAAAACATATTGTCCTTCATTTTTCTTGCTTGATGATATTTTAAAACTTCAACAAGTGATGGCAACAAACTTTTTCTTAAAACCATATGATCTTCACTCATTGGATGACTCAATGTTATCACATCATCATTTTGATATTCACTAAATGAAAATTCGTTAACACTTTGAGGATTAACAAGAGAATATGTAATAGTTTCATTAAAACCCAAAGTAGAAAGTGTATGTCTAATCAATCTACGAATTTTTTGTTTTTTTGTTAGACCACCATTGACATTTGTTAAGGGGAGAGTCTCCTCTAATTTATCATAGCCATTTATTCTAGCAATTTCTTCTACTAAGTCTTCTTTAATTGTAATATCTAGTCTTCGATTTGGAACATAAACTAAAATATTATGTTGATCTTCTTCAACTTTGAATGATAAAGAAGTTAAAATTTCTATCATTCTTTTCTTAGTAATTTTAACACCTAAACAAGACTCAACGTATTTTTCGTCTAATACTAATAATTTATCATCAATATGATTCATACCTTGATGAACATAACCCTTTAAAATTTTTCCATCTGCATATTTTTCTAATAAATAACAAGCATAATTAACTGCATCAAGTGATTGATTTAAATCTACACCTCTTTCATAACGAACACTTGATTCACTTCTAAGCGATAATTTAGATGATGTTTTTCTAATACTAAGAGGTCTAAAAACTGCTGATTCTAAAACAATATTTTTTGTTAAAGGGGTAACCTCCGTATTTTGAGATCCCATAACGCCCGCAATACATACTGGTTTTTCTCCATCTGTAATGACAATATCACTATTGTTAAGCGTTCTTTCAATACCATCAAGAGTAACTGTTTTTTCTCCATCTTTTGCTCTTCTAACAACAATATTATGACCAAGTTTATCTTTATCAAACGAATGAAGTGGTTGACCAAAAAGCATTAAAACATAATTCGTTATATCAACGACATTGTTTATTGGTCTAATACCACTTGCTATTAATCTTGCCTTAATAAAATTGGGTGATTCTTTAATTGTTACATCTTCAATAACTCTAGCATAATATGAATAACAATTTTTCGTATTGAGAGTTACTTGAATTTGATCTGATGTTAATTTATCAATTTCGTGAAATTCATATTTTAAGGGAATGCATTCACTATGATACATTGCCTTTACATCATTAGCAACTCCTAACATTGAAAGCAAATCCATTCTATTGGGAGTTAAACCTAGTTCAATTGCATAATCATCCAAACATAAATATTCTAATGCATTACTTCCTACTTTGGCATCATCTTTTAAAACATATATTCCATGAGCATATTCACTAGGAATATACTTTGATTCTAATCCTAATTCTTGTAATGAACAGATCATTCCATTTGATTCAATTCCTCGAATAGTTGATTTTTTGATTATACCACCAGGTAATACGGCATCAGGTAAGGCTACAATAACTTTTTGTCCAACCTCTACATTTGGAGCTCCACAAACGATTTGTAACTCGTAATCACCAAAATTGACCATACATACATTTAAATGATCGGAATTTTCATGTTTTTTCTTACTTGTAACAAGTCCAACAACTAAATTAGTCGCATCAATCAATTTCTTAAATGATTCTACCTCTACACTATATAATGACATTTCTTCAGCTAATTTTTCAGCTGAAACATTTAGTTTTACCAGTTCTTTTAACCAATTATAAGATACTATCATATTATCTTTCTCCTTCAAATTGTTTCAAAAAGCGAAAATCATTTACATAAAAATTTCTAATATCATCAATATTATGTCTTAACATTGTTAATCTTTCAATACCAGCCCCAAAAGCAAATCCTTTCCAAACCTTAGGATCATATCCTGCGCCCTCTAAAACATGAGGATGTACCATACCAGCTCCTAAAACTTCAATCCAACCTGTATGTTTACACATTGGACAACCCTTTCCCCCACATTTAAAGCAGCTCACATCCACTTCCACACTTGGTTCGGTAAAAGGAAAATAGGATGGTTTAAAACGAATTTTACGATTTTCACCGAACATCTTTTTCATAAGTAAACTTAATGTTCCTTTTAAATCTGACATTGTAATATTTTTGTCTACCACCAATCCTTCAAGTTGCATAAATTGATGCGAATGGGTAGCATCATCATCATCACGTCGATATACTTTACCTGGACAAACTATTTTTACAGGTTTTCCTTGCGCTTCTAGTAATGTCCTTACTTGAACCGGAGATGTTTGTGTACGCATAAGAAGGTTATCATTTATATAAAAAGAATCTTGCATATCACGAGCAGGATGACCTTTGGGAACATTTAGCATTTCAAAATTAAATACATCTATTTCAACTTCCGGTCCTTCCGCAATACTATACCCCATACCAGTAAAAATATCTTCTAATTCTTCAATCACCTTATTTAAAGGATGAATAGAACCCTGTCTAGTTTCATATCCCGGCATTGTCACATCAATTGTTTCAGCTTTTAATTTTTCATTAATTTCAGTTTCTTCAAGTTGAATTTTTTTATTGCATAAAGCCTTTTCTATTTGTTGTTTCACATTATTTGATGCTGCACCAATTCTTTTTTTATCCTCAATTGTTGCATTAGAAAGCGTCTTCATAATTTCAGCCAGAGGACTTTTTTTACCCGTATAAAACGCTCTTATCTCATTTAATTTAAGAAAAGTTGTGGCATTATCAATTTCTAATAATGCTTGTGTTAAAATTTCATCTAATTTAGTATTCATAAATTCCTCCAAAATAAAAAAGTTTCATCCAACAAAGGACGAAACATTCGTGGTACCACCTTTTTTCAAGACAAATTAAAACGATTCGTTTTAATCATTATCTCCTCTTATTCTTTAACGCAGAAATACGAGCTTTTTTACAGCCACTCATGGGTGAACTTCAATAATATCTTTTATAGATAAGTTTTCAGTCTATGACTTATCCTCCCTAAATAAAATTATATTATTTACTCTTCCAATCAAAGATTTTATTATGTTTATATTATACTATAATTTATTTAACTTTGCAAAAAAAAAGCCTACTTAAATGTAGGCCTATAGCTAAACATTGCTATTATCTTGGAAACATAGAGTTATTAGGTTCGTTAACATGTACTTCACTACATGTATAATTAGGTATAAATTCGTTTTGTGTTACATGATGATGAACCACTTCTGTATGATAATTGTGAACATATGGTTGTTTTGTTACATGATATTGATCAATTACTTGCTTTGAACAAGTTACAATTGGAGGACAACATTTGTAAGTAGTTGGACATTTTGGTCTTTGGCAACAATTAAAATTAGGTTGTTCTACATTCACATTATTGCAACCACATCCACATGTTTGTTGATTATCCATTTGAAAATTTTCATTGTTTTGTTGATTATTAGTCATATTCATACCAGGAAAATTATTATTCATAAATGGATTATTAAATCTTTGCATAGCAATTTCACCTCTTTCTATTATAGTATATTTTATTTTATCTTTTTTGTATAGGCTACTTACATCTTTTTTGTTTTTTTGACAATCAAAATGATTATAATATATTTGAGGTGAAAAATATGTACTTAACTCCCGTTGTCATTGAACAAACATCACGAGGTGAAAGAAGTTTTGATATTTATTCAAGACTTTTAAAAGATCGCATTATATTAATTTTTGGAGAAATTAATGATGCAATGAGTGCAAGTGTAATTGCACAATTATTATTTTTGTCTAGTGTTGATAAAGATAAAGACATTTATCTTTATATCAACTCTCCTGGCGGATCAGTTACGGCTGGCCTTGCTATATATGATACTATGAACTATATACCCAACGAATGTGTCACAATAGGAATGGGTATTTGTGCTAGTATGGCTGCTTTTTTGCTTTCTAGTGGCCAAAAAGAGAAACGTTTTGCTTTAAAATATACTAAAATTATGATACATCAACCACTTGGTGGAGCTCAAGGGCAAGCTAGTGATATTAAAATTATGGCAGAAGAAATAATTAAAACCAAAAAAATTTTAAATACCATTTTGTCTGAACAAACCAATAAAGATTTATCAGTCATTGAAAAGGATACGGATAGAGATTTTTATATGGATACAAATGAAGCCAAAGAATATGGTTTAATTGATAACATTCTAGAAAAAAATATTCAATTATAAAAAAGATTTACACTTTTAAAGTGTAAACCATTTAGGAGTTGAAATAATTTTAATTATTTTTTGATTAACGGGATGTTTAAATTCTAAATAATGACTATGAAGATGTAAAATATTATCGTTTGTTTTGTTTCCATATAACTCATCGCCAATAATTGGATGTTCCATACTTGCAAAATGTAATCTTAATTGATGGGTTTTACCCGTATGAAGGGTTGCTAAAACCTGTGTTTTATCACCACTTCTTTTTAAAACTTTATATGTGGTCTTACTATTCATAAAATTATGACTTAATTTTCTTTTAATTATGCTTTCTTCATCCTTTTCGATCCCCCCCTCTATTATACCTTCATTTGCTTGAATGATACCTTCTACTTCTAAAAGGTATTGTTTTACTATTGGGGTTTGTTTCATTAGGGCTAAAATATATGGATTTTTGGCAATGGCAATGATTCCCGATGTTGCATAATCTAATCTACCGATAAAATGAACATTGGCAATAATACCTCTTATTTTATAGTATGACATCACATAATTAGCTAATGACTTATCGTAATGCTTTCTTGTTGGAATAGAAGCAATATTACTTTCTTTATTGATAATTAAAAAATAAGCATCTTCATATAAAATTTCAAAGTCTTTCTTTATTGATTTAATATTAGGACCTTGAACAGAGGCAGGAAAAACAATTTCTAATTTGTCACCTTTAGTTAATTGATACCAATTATCAACCGTCTGATCGTTTACTAAATATTGACCATTCAATTTTTTTATTTCTTTTTGAATATTTGAAAAAATACCTATTTTTTTCAAATATTCCTTCAAAATCAAATCTTCATCAACAATATATCTTTTAATCATTCTTTACCATTTTTTTAAGTCAAACATTGAAATTTCATTTTCTAATGGATCTTGACTAGAAGTAAATTCCGTTCCTTCTAATTCTTGAATTAACTTATGGATGGAAGACATTTCTTCATCTAATTTAGATGCGGCAACACTAGCACTCTTTAATCGCTCTTTCAAAGAATCTGGAATTTGTTTTTGATATTTATACTTTAATGAATGTTCAATACTAGCCCAAAAATGCATCGCATGAGTTCGAATTTGAAATTCTAAAATTATTGGAACTTGTCCATCAATTGTCTCAACATTATATCTCATTATTAAGTGTAATGATCTATATCCACTAGCTTTAATATTTTTAATATAGTCTCTTTCTTCTACTAATTTTACATCTTTTCTGCTTTTTAAAAGATCTGCAACTTTATAAACATCTTCAATGTATTTACAAGTAATCCTAACCCCACCAATATCATATACTTCTTTAGAAATATTTTCAAATTTGACATTCATCCTTTTGGCTTTGTCTAAAATACTATCTGGTGATTTAACTCTACCAGTCACAATTTCAATTGGACAATAACTTCTTCTCAATTGATATTGTTTTTTTATGCCTTCAATTTTTAAAATGAAACCTTCTACCGCAAGTTCATATGGTTGTAAAAAATGATTCCAATTAAATTCCCTTTTATTCATAAACACCATCCTCTTATTAAAAATATTATATCACATTTTTTGTTTTTTCTCAAAGATTTTAATTCATTTAAATTAATTAGTTTTTTAGTTGATATTTTATTTTTTTTATGTATAATAATTTAGTATAAAAATTAATAATGAGGTAATATTTATGTCTAAAGAATTAGAAATTGAATTTAAAACATTATTAACCAAAGATGAATATATTAAACTTTGTGAAAAATTCAAAGATTGCAAAAGGAATCTTCAAATCAACTATTATTTTGACACATCTCGATTCACTCTTAAAGCCTCCGATATAGGTCTTAGAGTTAGAATGCTTGATAAAGATAAATATATTGTAACTTTGAAAAGAAAAAAAGGATATGTTTTACAAGAAATTAATGAAAATATTAACAAAGAAACTTTTGATCAATTTTTATCAACAGGTATTGTACCTGTTGAAGAAATTCAAAAAGATTTAGAGGATGTTATTAAGGGACAATTGTTAGTCAATTATATGTCACTTTCAACCTATCGAATCGGTTTCCCCTATAAAAAAGGACAACTTGCAATTGATAAGTGTAAATATGTCGATACCGTTGACTATGAACTTGAATATGAAGCAACATCATATGAAGCAGGAAAACGTGAATTTGTTGAAATTGTTCGTGAATTTGGTATTACATATAAAAAAAGTCAACCCAAGATTAAACGAGCATATGATGCTTTGCGAAAAAAAATATAATTATTCATCATTATTCTAACATAAATAAAAACCTATAAAGTTAGTTAAGAAATTCTTAATAAACTTTATAGGCAATTCAAATACAAAATAAAATATATAATATAATTATATTAAAGTAATAAACGAAAATAGAGAGATTTTTTCTTTCTATTTTTTATTTATTTTTAGAATACTTTATATTTAATGCATCATCACTATCAAAGCCACTAAAGGCTTCAATATTTCGCAATTCTTTTGGTAAAAAGATTGTTATATCCTCATTATTATAACCAACCTGAAGTTCATTTTCATTTATAATAATGGGACGTTTTAATACACTAGGATATTCAATAATAAATTCAACTAACTCTTTCACACTCATACTATCGGGATCTAATTTTTTTTCCTTAAATATTTTAGATCTAGTTGATATAATATCTTCAAATCCATTTTCACTATTGGCTAACATCTTAAAGATATCATCTTTGCTAAGTTTTATGCTAAAAATATTTTTTTCAGAATATGGTATCTTATATTGATCGAACCATTTTTTTGCTTTACGGCATGATGCGCAACTTGGAGTAGTATATATTTGTATCACTATTGTCACCTCTATTTTAATTATATCATATTTTTATGTCTTTTTCAATACTTTTTTAGGATTTTTTTCATTTTATTCCAGTTCAATTAGCGTAGGATCTGGTTCAACTTCTTCTCCTTTAAGTTCCTTTTCATATCTAGCTAATTCATCTTTACTAGCATATACAAAATGTCCTTCTCTAATTTCAGTCATCATCGGTTTATCTTCTGTATATTTTCTTAATTTAGGATTATAAAAAATTCTTTTTCGATTTTTCTCATAATCCGGATCTGGTAAAGGAACAGCTGATAACAATGATTTAGTATATGGGTGCAATGGATGAGCAAAAAGTTCATCTGGTGTTGCAATTTCTACAATTCTACCATAATACATTACCCCAATTCTATCACAGAAAAATTTTACAACTGACAAATTATGAGCAATAAATAATATTGATAAGCCAATTTCATTCCTAATATCATTCAAAAGATTTATTATTTGAGCTTGAATTGAAACATCTAAGGCACTAATCGGTTCATCTGCTATAATAAGTTCAGGATTGACTACTAATGCTCTTGCAATTCCAATTCTTTGACGTTGCCCACCACTAAATTCATGAGGATAACGACTTGCATGGTCTGGTAATAGACCAACTAATTCTAATGCTTCATTCACCTTTTTATTAATATATTCCGGATTTTTAATTCCATTTATATACATTCCCTCAGCAATTATTTCCTTAACTGTCAGTCTTGGATCCAAAGAATCAATCGGATCTTGAAATATCATTTGCATTTTATCCATCAAGTCTCTTTTCCGCTTATTGATCTCTTTTGACTCTCTAATGCGTTCATAATTGTAATTGATTTCATTTTTTAGCTGAGCGATTTTTTCACTGCTTTCTTTTTTGACTAACTCAATTTTATTATTAGTAGCAATTGTCGCATTCGTATCATTTTCTTGTAAAGATAAATCACCCTTCAATTCAGCAATTGCCTCTTCTTCGGCTTTTTTAACTTCATTAATTTTAGAACGTAATTCTTTTATTTTTATCTTAAAACTACGATTTCCTTGAGAAATCGGCACTCCCTTAAATATAATTGTACCATCTGTAATGTTATATAGTTTTATAATTGATCTTCCTGTGGTTGTTTTACCACATCCTGATTCGCCAACTAACCCAAAAACTTCACCTTTTTTGACATCAAAGCTAACATTATGAACAGCTTTCACAACTACTTTGCCTCTACCCCAACCAGATTGGAAGTATTGACGTACATTTTTTAATTCAAGAATAGGTCCATTATATTTTGTTCGTAACACTTGATTTTCCGTTTTTAATTCTTTATTCATTTGAACCATCCTCCTGTATATGATGAAGTTTTCTTTGACTTTCGTAGCGATTTTTCAATGGATTTTCAATTTTAGGAGCATCTGGATGTAATAACCAGGTTGCAGCATAATGATTATCATTAACTTTAAAAAATGGGGGTTGACGTTCAAAATCTATTTTCATTGCATAATGATTTCTTGCTGCAAAAGCATCACCTTTAGGTGGATAAATCATATTAGGTGGAGTACCAGGAATTGCTGACAACCTTTTAGAAGTAGCCAAAGATGGCATTGATTCTAGTAAAGCCCAAGTATATGGATGTCTTGGATCATAAAAAACATCTGAAGCATCACCATATTCTACAATTTTACCAGCATACATTACCGCAATCCGATCTGCCATATTAGCAACAACGCCTAAATCATGGGTTATAAATATGATCGTTAACTCTTTTTCCTTTTTTAACTTTTTAATTAAATCCAAAATTTGAGCTTGAATTGTAACATCTAGTGCAGTGGTTGGTTCATCACAAATTAAAATCTCCGGTTCCATCGCAAGTGCTATTGCAATAACAATCCTTTGTCTCATCCCTCCAGAAAATTGAAATGGATATTGTTTAAATCTTTTTTCCGGTTGGGGAATTCCAACCTCACCCATTAATTCAATTGCCCGTTTTTTGGCTTCATCTTTTTTTAATCCCTTTTTTAGCATCAAAGCTTCGGTTAGTTGTTTACCAATTTTCATGATTGGATTTAAACTAGAAAGCGGATCTTGGAAAATCATTCCAATTTTTGAACCTCTTAAAGCATAAAAATCTTTTTCTTTACATTTGACTAAATCTTTACCATCATAGTAAATGTGTCCTGCATCAATAATTGAATTACCTGCAAGAATACCCATAATAGCCCGACTTGTAACAGACTTACCAGAACCTGATTCACCAACGATACATAGTGTCTCACCCTTTTTAAGATCAAAGTTAACTCCTCTTACTGCCCTTACAATCCCATTAGGTGTTCTAAATGAAACATGTAAATTTTCAACTCTTAAAATTGTATCTTCACTTTGTGTAGAAGGTAAATATTCAGGAATTTCTAACTCAGTATCCGGATTAGGAAATTTTTCTTGTAAAGTTTTTTTTGTAAAAATTTTTTTCAAATTTTCTTTCAATTTTTGTCCTTTACTATTGGTATTTACATCTTCGTCATTAACCAATTCAAAGTCATTTTGAATATTTTCTTCAACAGTATACTTTTTATTGTCTTTATCCATTACTCAGACCCCCTTAATGAAGGATTTAAAGCATCTCTTAAACCATTTCCAAACATATTAAATGAAATCATCAATACTGAAATAAGTAGTGCAGGGAATAAAGTCAAATATGGATATTGAACAATTCCTAAATCCCTACCAAGATTAAGTAAATTACCTATTGATACAGTTGAAGCATCAACGCCAAGCCCTAAATATGCAACTGATGATTCAAAGAAAATAGCACTTGGTATTACTAATACACAACTTGTAACAATAGTTCCAAGAGCGTTAGGTAAAATATGTTTAAATATTAATCTCATATCTTTTGCACCAAGCGTTCTAGATGATAAAACATATTCACGATTTTTATAACGATACATTTGTGAACGTACCATACTAGCAGTACCTGTCCAACTTGTCAAAACTAGTGAAATAGCAACAATAAAAATATTATTTATATGACCAAACAATAACATTTTAGTAATGGTCATTATAACAATCCATGGAATACCCGTTAAAATTTCTGTAAATCTTTCCATAACTAAATCAACCATTCCACCATAGTATCCTGAAATTGATCCCCAAACTACACCAACAGTAATGGATACAATAGCAACAAATAAACCAATTAATAATGATAATCTTGTACCTTGCCATAATCTAACCCACATATCTCTTCCAGAATTATCTGTTCCAAAATAATGATACACTTCTTTATAATTAGGATTTAAGAGTGGATCAATTAATATTTCATAATTATATAATTTCTCTATACGTTTTCCAGTCATTTGAAAATATATTTCTTCTAAATTAGGAGTATTAAGTGTATAGCCAAGATCTTTATTATCATTACAAAATTTTATCAATTCATTAGTACCTGCTCCTTTTTTAACAACTACTAATTCTTCCCCCTCTTCATTATGTTTGATGATTCCTTCCTTTTGATATTTAATATATTCATCATAACTTTGACTTCGAAGCCACCTTGGTTTTGTTAAAGCTTTGTATACATTATATTTAAAATCTACTCTGTAGGTAACAGCACCAGAAAATATTGTTTCATATTTAGTATCCTTTAAATCTTCAATACTATCATATCCAACAATATATTCAAAGAAATAATAATTTTTAATATCTTTTTTCGGATCTGTATTCTGAGGATCATCCACAAGACTATCCACGATAGGATCATTGACACTAATGATGTAGTCAACATTGATACCAGTAATTTTTTTAGTTCCATCTGCGATTCCTAATTTTTCTAATATTGGAATTCTAGGTGGTAAATATTGTTCAGAAATATTTATTGTCGTTGCGTCATATTTACTAAACATTGGCACAAATATGGCCATTAAAATAATTATCATTAAAAGAATAAATGCAACTAAACTACTTTTATTTTTACAAAATCGACGAAGAGCATCACCAAAATATCCAACTGCTTTTGTTTCAAATTTTTTATCAAAAATCTTCTCATTCATTTGAACAAATTGAAAATCTTCTTTATTTAAATTAAAATCTTGTTTATTTTTACTCATATTATCTTGCCCCCATTCTAATTCTTGGGTCAACAACTCCATATGCCAAATCGACTATTAAAATTGTTACTAAATCAATAATTGTATAAAAGGATAAAGCTGCCATAGCTAAATCATGATCTGGTTGGGTTTCGGAGATGGCTGTAAGTAATATTCCTCCTACACCTTTTATTCCATAAATTTGTTCAATTACCAAAGAACCAAACATAATACCTACAAAGCTTCCAATAATTGATGGTACCAATGGCAATAAAGAATTGCGCAACGCATGTCTAATAGTTGCTTGAAACCTATTTAATCCTTTGGTTCTTGCCAATAATAAATATTCACTTGTCAAAACTTCTGTCAACTCTGCTCTTGTTATTCTGGTTAAACTAGCAATTGGTCCTACTGAAAGAGCAATAATAGGTATAATATAATCCTTCCAGTTTGCCTGATCCGCAGCTCTAAATTGAATAGGTAATCCCATATTACTAGCATTAATCATCAGTAATGTAACAAAAACAAATGATGGTACTGATATACAAATCATTACCAATAAACTGATAATATAATCAGTTGGTTTGTTTTTTCTAAGAGCCGCAATAATGCCAAATAAGAAACCTAGAGGTGTTGCAATTAATAGCGGCCATATATTAATACTTATTGTAAAAGGTATAAACCTAGTTAAGATTGTCCAAGGATTTTGTCCTACTTCATAAACAACTGATACACCCCAATTGCCTGTAAAAATACCTTTAATCCAATTAAAATATTTTATTAGTATTGGATCATCCCATCCTGCTTTTTTACCATATATGATGGCTTCTTCATAGGATATTTTAGGATCATTCATTTTATAAAAGTTGACTCTTTCTTCAAACGAAGTAGTCAATTGTATTAAAATATATGCAAGAGTAAGTATAATGAACATTGTAAAAAACATTAGCAGTATACGTTTCAAGGTATATTTTAACATTATTTTCCTCCTTTTCATTAAAATTGCGCCAATATTTCATGGCGCAATTAGTTTTCTATTTAATATTAAATAGTAAATTTAGTACAACATTACTTTATTCAGCTGGTTCTTCAGCTTCCATACCATTTTTCACAAATACATCACCCATTAGAGCAGAGTATAATGCATCAAATGACCAGTATTTTTCACCATCTAATTCACCATCACCATCTAAATCTAAATTGATTAAAATATTAGCATTATGTGAATCAAATCCTAGACTTAAGAATAATCCTGAGCGATTATCATCGCAGAAACATTCCATAAATCCTGCTGGTTCCATCTCACCACCACTAATACCTGCTAAGCCTAAATCAAATTGACCTGTCATTTGTTTTACATAATATACATCCATACCAGGTTGTGGAGCATATTTTGCTTCAAATGTTACATTTGGATATTTAGCCTTAACTTCAGCATTATTAAATAAAGTATTGTAATTTTGAGCAATATAAGAGAAAATTGCTTCATTACTTGCACCATCAAAGGCAGCAATCTCAATATCTACTTTATATGGTTTTGAAGGATCAAATACGCCTTTTTCTACCATACTATCTAATGCTGAAATATAGAAACTAGTTGCAAGACTAGGTGCATATCCTAATTCATCATATAATAAGTCATAATCTAAATCTGTAAGTCCTTCATATACTTTTTGTCCCCATTCACTTTCACGATATGTAGTACTATCTACACCATCTTCTGTTGGAGTAACCATAAAATATGCATTTGTAAAATATGATGCCCAAGCAGTTGAAGTCTTTGTAATTTCTTGTACACCAAGACGATCCATACCAAAATATAGAGCCCATGTAAAATCATCTTCTTGTAAAATTGGTTTTGCTTCCCATGAACCACTACCAAATTTAGCATCTAATTCAGCTTGTGTAAATTTATTTAATGTAAGTCTAAATGATGTAGCTCCTGGAGAGAATTTTTGACTTGGCCAATTCTTATATTCATCATATGCACTTGCAGGAACTGAAGTTACATCAAGTTGTCCATTTTTGAACAATTCTAATGCAGCATTTGAATCTTTAACAATTGTATAACTATAATTTTCATAACCATTGCGACGTACTTCTACATTTTCAGCAGCATCATTCCATACAAAATAATTTTCATTTTTCGTGAAACGATATTCTTTACCTTTTTCCCAATAACTAATCTTATATGCACCTGATGCCATATAAGTATCTTTAGAAGTACCATATCTAGGAGTACCATCAGCATTTAAACTTGCTTCCCAAGTTGCTCTATGAACTGGTGTATGTAAGAATCCTGCAAGACCATATTCTACGTCCCATAATTTTAAACCAAGTGCAAATGTAATTGTGAAAGAATAATCATCAACTTGTTTAATTCCTACAGTGTCCCACTCTGCATTACCATCGAAATAAGCTTTTGCACCTTGGATTGGAGTACTTCCACCATAGAAATAGTTTGCTCTTTTCATATTTAATTCAGGATCTAATACTAATTTATATGTATAAATAAAGTCATTAGCATCCATCTTATCACCATTTTCCCATTTTAAATCATGACGTAAATCAAATTTCCATGTTGTATATTCATTTAACCCACTGAAATCTGTAACAGCATCACCATTTTCATCAACAGGATATGGTAATACTGAAAGCATTTCAGGTTTTACTTCCCATCCAATACCTTTACCATTATCATCTAATTTCCATTCAAATGACATCAATTGTCCTGCCGTTAAACTTAAGAAATCACTTTCAACACTATCAGCATAATTTAAATGATTAAGTGTTGCAGGATCAGCAGAAGTCCACATTCTATATGCTGGATCGCTTGCAGTACCTGCACCTGTACCAGTTGAAGGGGCAACAGCTGTAGGACCATAACCCATTAGTGGAACATATTCATCAGCAATAAAGTTAACACGTTCTGTATAAATAACTAAACCTGAATTATTGAAAATTGGAATAGATGCACCAGCATTAATTAATGCTCTTTCCATATATGCTAAAATCTTAGTTTGTGTTTCAAGTGGAGCATATTTAAAGTTATAAGTTGCACCTTCTTCACCACCTGCTAATGTACTTGAATCTCTATGCTCAAAAACAGTTATAGATACTAATTTTGTACGCGTATCATCACTATCATTTGCTTTTACAGTAACTGTTATTGTTGCAGTACCTTTGGCAACAGCAGTAATTAATCCAGTAGCACTTACAGTTGCAATATTATCATCACTAGAAACATATGCTGTAGCAGTAAATCCATCACTAACATTAAGTTGAGCAGTTTCAGTAGTTTCAAGTTCAACAACAGAATTGAAATCATCTCCAACACCTACATTCACACCTTCAACAACATTAATTTCAAATAAAACACCATAAAGTTGACCTTGTGCAACTGCAGCTGCTGAATAACTTCCATCTACATTTCCATCTTCATCTGTTACATCTTCAGCAAAAACAGCACTAACAGCATATAAACCTTTTAATGTTGGACGAACACTATTTCCATTAATAGTTAGACCAGAGTTATAATCAAAAGTATCCTCCCAAATATAGTCTAATACTACGTCATCTTTATTTAGTTCAAATTCTTCAGATGTAAAAGTAGGCTCATCGGCACCTTCTGGTGTATATGTATAAACTAATGCAACATTAAGATTATAAGTTGTACCAGTTTCAGCTGTATAAACATCTGTTGCATCTGCCTCACCAAATAATTCATCTAAATTTGTAAATACTAACTCTTTTTTACAAACTTTTTCAAGAGTATCCATATATTTATCCTTTAGAGCATCCAACTCATTTTTTGCCGCTGCTTCATTATCTTCAGCTGCTTTTAGAGCTGTTTGGGCATCTGCCAATTGCTTTGCAATAGAATCTTTATTAGCATTTGCTTCTTCTAATTGTTTTTCTAATTCAGCAATTTTATCATTTGCTGCTGCAAGTTCATCTTTTACTTTATTATTACAACCTGCTAAAGCAACAGAACAAAATACTACTAAAAGACAAATTAATAAATTTCTTTTAATATTCTTCATTAATATTTCTCCTTCATTAATAATTTTTCTAGGTTTCATACCAAGATGTTAATATTATATTATAATTATCAAAAAAAGTAAATACCTTTTTAATAGAAAACGTTTACATCTTAATTTTTTTTAATTTTTTATCCTACATTTTTTTACTATTTTTACAATTTTTAGTTATAAAAAAAGAATTTATATACTAGTATATAAACTCCTACATTGTAACTATAATCATAATGATACCTACAACAAAATAAATACAACCAATACCAAAGGTTGGCCATAATAATGGTTTCTCACTTTCTTTTTTCATCTCTATGTAATCATAATATTTAAAATTATATTTAGGTGTTCTTCTAAAAAAATCTGTAAACTTTTTAAACCAAAACCCTAATACATTAAAAGCCCCAGCACTGATAACAAATTTCATCCCTGCATACAATAACATTACAATACCTGTTATGGAAAAAGCGTCAATTACAAAATGATCTATTTTAAATCTCGCAAAAAAGATACTCAAAAAAATGATAATAGAAACAATGAAATTGATAATCAAACTAATTATTGTTTTTTTATTTATTTTTTTCATTGCCTTTTTCCAATTCCTTGATACCTTTTTTTACAAAACCAGTGTATATACAAATGATACTAGATATAATCATATATGCACAACTAATAGCAGGTACAGGAGAGATTTCAACAAATATTCGAGAAGGGTAATTCGTATCAGTAATTGAGGTTATATTTTCATTGATATCTTTGAGAGGTTCGATTGCTTGATCAAACATGACTTGTAAATCATTGCTATAACTAGCCATAAATGATATTGTTGAAATAGCAACAACCAACAAAACTACAGATGACAAAATACTCATAATAAAACTTACCTTTGCATTATTAACTAGTTTAAACAATACTAATCCATATGCAAGTACTTGAGCTAAATAAAGAAATAAAAAACGAATATCTTTACTAACAGGAACAAAATTAGTACTTTCATTATTCTCCCCTATACCAAAGGCCATATTTGCAAATGTAATCTTTGAATTAATTTCAATCAATTGATTGATTGACTCTTCACCATTTTCAGTGATTCTCTCATATATTTTTCCTCTACAAACATAAGTTGAAGAAAAAATTAATAAAATCGTAATAATCGCACATATTACAATAACAAAATCTAAAATCTTTATTCTTGATTTTGCTTTATTAATTGTATGTAATTTTTCTAAATTCTTTTTCATATTATCACCTTTATAAAATATATAACATTATAACACTAATTTTTGCTCTTGTCAAATTTTAAATATATTGACATTTTATTAAAGATGAGTATAATATAAGAAAGGAGAAAACTAAAATAATGAATGAAGATAAAATAATTATCGATGAAAATAAAGAAAATATTCGTTATCACCATCGAAAAAAGCGTAGTAAAATAGCAAAAAAAATTTCATCCGTAACACCATTACTTGCTATTGTTTCCTTTTTAGCATTAGGTTTCTGTTTAAATGCTTGGCATCCTGGATGGGTTGTTTTCTTAGCTATTCCTCTTGTTGAATTAATCTTGGGAGTTTTTACCAAGGAAGGCAAAGCCAAATATGTTACAATATCTATTGTTATAAGCATTATCGGCTATTTAATATTAGGTTTTTGTTTAGATGCTTGGCATCCTGGATGGTTGATTTTCTTTATTGTACCAATTGTTGGCGTTTTAGTAGAATAAAAAACATTTGATATGGATTAGTAACACCAAAATTTCTAGTTAAGTGAGCGATAGATAGTGTAAACATCGTCTAGAAATTGTGTGAATGGACCATTGATGTGAAAAGAGGAAATGCTTTTCCGATTCAGCCGCGTTAAGGTTATCGAGGATATAAAATGATATTTTATATTAAAAAAAGGTGGTACCACGAAACTTCGTCCTTTACTTTGGATGAAGTTTTTTATTTTTATATATAATAAGGAGGATTTTTTATGAAAACAATTATATCTGGTGTTCAACCATCTGGACGCCTCACTTTAGGAAATTATCTTGGTGCTATTAAAAATTTTGTTACAATTCAAGAAAATGAAAAATATGATGAATTTTTCGTTTTTATTGCAGACTTGCATGCAATAACAATTGCTAAAGAACCAGTTGCACTAAAACAGAGTATTCGAAAACTTGCAGCATTATATTTGGCTTGTGGACTAAATCCTGAAAAAGTAACCCTTTTTATCCAATCGGAAGTTCATGAACATGCAGAAATCGGTTATTTATTGCAAACTATCTCATATATAGGTGAACTTGAGAGAATGACACAATATAAAGATAAAAAAATAAAACAAATCGAAGGCGTTTCTAGTGCCCTATTGACCTATCCTGTTTTAATGGCTGGCGATATTCTTTTATATAATGCAAGTGATGTGCCCGTAGGACAAGATCAAAAACAACATCTAGAACTAACCAGAGTAATAGCCGAAAGATTTAATAATCGATTTGGAGAAACTTTTCCTATTCCTAAACCTATTATTACAAAAATAGGTGCTAAAATTATGTCATTGCAAGATCCAACTAAAAAAATGTCAAAATCTGATCCACTTGAAAAATCATCAATTTATTTAGATGATTCGGAAAAGATAATTCGGAAAAAAATTGCTAGTGCAGTGACGGATAGTGATGGTATTATAAAATTTGATCCAATTCATAAACCAGGTATTTCAAATTTATTATCTATTATGTCTTGTTGTACAGGAAGAACAATAGAAACTTTAGAACAAGAATTTAAGGGCATTGGCTATGGTGAATTTAAACAAGCAGTTGCCGATAGTGTTGTAAACTTAATTATCCCTATCCAACAAAAATATGAATACTTCTTAAATAATAAAGAATTACTAGATAAAATTTTAGATGATGGTGCGCTAAAAGCTTCCTCTTATGCTAGAAAAACCATTTCTAAAGTGAAAAGAAAAATGGGTCTTATAAGAAAATAAATGAAAAGACATTAGTTCTAAACTTTTCTTTTGAAAATGTTTAGCTAATGTCTTTTTTTAATCAATAATTTTTCCAGGATTTAAAATATGATGAGGATCAAAAACATCCTTAATACCTTGCATTAATTTAACTTGATTTGTACCTAAAAGTTCTTTCATATAAACTTTTTTGGCAAAACCAATTCCATGTTCACCAGAAACAAGACCACCTACTTCTTTAGCTTTTTGATACATATCATTAAATATATCATTTAATTTTTCAGCAAATACCTCATCTGAATAATTATCTTTACAAATATAGATGTGTAAATTTCCATCTCCTGCATGACCAAATGATGGAATCCTTATTTGGTATGTTTTTGCCAACTCATATGTAAATTTTATATAATTAGCAATTTCACTGCGAGGAACCACAACATCACATTCATCCATTTGAGTTGTAGAGGCTTTAATTGCTTCTAAAAAAGCTCCTCGTGCTTTCCAAACTGATTCTTTTCTTTCTTCTGTATCAACAATAAATACATCTGTTGCTCCCAATTTTTCTAAACATATATCTGCCGCAACTTGATAATTATATTTTAATTCTTCCTTATTTTTACCTTCAAAAGTAAGTAAAATATAAGAATCACTTTTAGTATCAGGAAATTTTTTCCCTAAAAATTCTTCCGCAAATAATATTGTATTTCTTTCAAAAAATTCAATTGCAGTTGGTGATACTTTGGCTTTAATTATTTCAGGAACAGCATCTAATCCCTCTTGTTCAGTTTTAAAAGGAACTAATAAACTAATACTTTCAACTGGTTTCGGTTCTAATTTCAAAATCGCTTTTGTGATAATTCCTAATGTCCCCTCACTACCAATCATAAGCTGTTTTAGAGGATATCCTGTTGAATCTTTTACAACCTTTCGTCCAAACCATTCAATATCACCATTAGGTAAAACGACTTCTATAGCCCTAACCCAATCTCTTGTAACACCATATTTAACAGCACGCATACCACCAGCATTAGTTGCAATATTTCCTCCAATTGTTGCACTTTTTTCTCCAGGATCTGGTGCATAAAAATATCCTTTTGGTTCCACATAATCATATATTTCCATTAAAAGTACCCCAGGCTCTACCATTAGAGTCAAATTTGCTTCATCTAGTTCAAGAATTTTATTCATTTTTGAAGTATTAATAATGATACCACCATATAAAGGAACACAAGCCCCAACAAGACCTGTACCGCTACCTCGTACTACTACTGGAATATAATGTTCATTGGCATATTTCATTATTTTTGATATTTCTTGTGTATTTTTAACATAAAGCATTACTTCTGGTTTTCCCGTAACTGTACCTAACTCATCTTTTGTAAAATCTTCAGAAATATTTGTTCCCCAAATCAAATCTTCTTCACTAACAATTGTTTTCAAATAGTCTAAATCTTCTTGATTGATTTTATTATATTTTATGTTTTTCATAAATCCTCCTATATTAAACCCTTATCCTTTTTTATATTGGAAATTAAACAAGGAACAACTTTATAAATATCACCTACAATACCATAGTGTGATACATCAAAAATAGCTGCTGAAGGATTATCATTCACCGAAATAATCAACTCACTACCATTCATACCAGCAGTATACTGAACAGCCCCACTTATTCCTAAATTGATGATTAATTTAGGTGCAACGGTTCTACCACTTAATCCGATTTGAAATTTGGCATCTTTCCATCCTGCCTCAATTAAAGGTCTTGTTACAGCGACCACGCCACCAAGAAGATCTGCCAGTTCTTCAGCCATTTGTAAATCTTCTTTAGATTTAAAAGCCCTTCCACATGCTATGATAATATCTGCTTCAGAAATATCTGTTACCTTCTCTTTTTCTTTAATATCAATTGTTTTAATATTACTACTCATATCTAGTTTATCAACGTCCATATAAACTTTTTCACCAAAAGGCGTAACTTTATTAGGTTTTTTAAAAATCTTATAGCGAACTGTAGCCATTTGAGGACGGTTATTCGGACAAATAATTTGAGCCATGACATTTCCACCAAAAGCTGGTCGAACCTGAATCAAATCTGTATTTTCTTTGATTCCAAGCATTGTACAATCAGCAGTTAAACCAGTTCTAAAATGTGCTGCTATTCTTGGGGCAAGACTTCTACCAAGTGAAGTTCCACCATATAAAACAACGGTCGGATGAATTTTATTGATAAAATCTTCAAGACACCTAGCATATCGTTCCATATTGAATTTTTCATATTCTGGACTCTCATAAATAAATACTTTATCTACTCCATACTCTAAAATTTCCATCAGATATGCATCATTTTTTTTCTTAGAACCAATTAAAATAGCATAAACGGGGTGCTTGATTACCTCCGCAAGTTCTTTCGCTTTTCCAATTAGTTCAAATGATACAGGATGAACACCATCTAAATCCGTTTCAATGAAGACACTAATACCCCGCCATAAGTTTTTATCAATCTTAGGAGTTGAATCTTTTTCAATACTTTCTGTTACTAATCCATTTGGTCCTTTTTTTACACACAAACCACAATTTTTACATCCAGCTGTAAAATTTAGTTTCCCATCAATATACTCAAGCCCACCAAAAGGACACACTTTCATCACTGCCTCAGCAGTTTGATGATTAACCTTTTCTTGATTTATTACTAACTTTTTAGCCATTCTATCACCTATATATATTTTTTATCCTTCAATATTTTTGTAAGACAATCTACTTGCTCATCTAATGAACCTTTAATAACAATTTTGTCCGTATTTTTTGCTGGTGGAAACATCTTTTCAACTTGTGTTGGAGAACCTTTTAAACCATAGTGAGATTCATCTTGATCAATTACATCTAAAAAAGTTACAACAGGAATCTCAATGTTTTGGAAATCCTTTCCCCTTTTATAAGACGGCAATCTAGGCGTAATATGGCCTTTATCAACAGTAATTAGACAAGGGAATTTTACCTCATATGTTTCAATCGTTTTATCCATTTGGGCTCTTACTACAATGGAGTTTTCCTTTATTTCTAATACTTTTTCAACATAAGCAATATGAGGAATCTGAAGATATTCAGCCATCTCCGCTCCTACTTGAGCAGTATCGCCATCTGTTGTTTGTTTACCACATATAATTAAATCAAAATCACCTAATTTTTTAATTCCCTGACTAATAGTATACGCAGTAGCAACCACATCTGCTCCGCCAAATTTTCTATCACTGATTAGCAATGCCTCATCACATCCCATCCAAAGAGATTCTTCTAAAACGGCTTTTGCAGGACCTGGTCCCATTGAAATAGTTTTAATAGTAGCACCATTTTGTTCTTTAATTCTGAGAGCTGTTTCAATTCCATATAAATCATATGGATTCATCTTTGTATTGTTTCCATCTCTAATCAGTACTCCTGTTACAGGATCAATTTTTACATCTGAAGATGCAGGAACCTGCTTTATACATACAACAATATTCATTTTATCACCTATCCTTATTTTTTATTAATAAACTCCATTACTTTTTCATTTAATATTTTTCGATAACTTACTTTAGTATAGCAATGCTCTGATCCATCAATTAATACATATTCACTATTCGGATATAATTCATCATATTTTTTACTATACATTGGAGGTACTGATTGATCAGCCCCACCTTGAACAATTAATACCGGAAGTTCAAAAGTTTCTATATCTTTATATATATCATACCCTTCAAAAGCTTTATCCATTTTTATATTCATATAATAACCACCCATATCAATATTGCCATTCTCATCAATAAAATGATTTTCAAAACGACCATGTATCAATTTAGCAATATTTCCAGCTGGTGATAATAGAATTAGCTTAGTGATATACTCCTTCATTTCAAGCGAAATACGACTTGCAACAGCCCCTCCCATAGAAAAACCCAATAATATTATCTTTCTGTTATTATTTAATCTAAATGCCTCTTCGATAATATGTTTAGCGTCTTCTAATTCCGTAAAAAAGGTAAAATCTTCAAAATTTCCATCACTTTCTCCACTACCCATAAAATCATATCTTAAAGTAGCAATTTGATTATCCGTTAATGTCTGAGTAAGTTGCTTAAATAAATACCCATTTTCATTTTTGTGACCAGTAAATCCATGCAACATGACAACAAGATCTTTATACTCTGATTCTGGTTTGGAAAATAACCCTCTTAAGGTATATCCATTTGAAATTAATTCACGAAATTCAATTTTCATTTTTATTCCCCATATTTTCTTTTAAAATTTTGTTAATATTTCTATTATATTTTTTTAACAAAGTATCTATTTTCTCCTTATCTTTCATATTTAAAAGATATGATAAAATAACAGCCTTAACATCGTGATACTCATAAAATAATTTAGTTGCTTCTTCTTTGTTATAATCAGTTGTTTCACAAATAATGGCAATACTTCGCGCAACTAACTTTTCATTAGTCGCTTTTAAATCAACCATTAAATTTTGATATACCTTACCAAGTTTAATCATAGAAGCAGTAGTAAGCATATTGCAAACTAATTTTTGAGCCGTCCCTGATTTCATTCTTGTTGAACCGGTTATTGCCTCGGCACCTGTAATAACTTCAATAGGAAAATCGACCATTTTAGCAAGAATAGATTCTCTAGAAGTTGTAATACAACCACAACTAGCCCCTATGCTTTGTGCATATTCGATGCCACCAATTACATAAGGCGTTCTTCCACTTGCGGCAATACCAACAACAACATCTAATTCTGAAAGATGAATCTCTTTTAAATCATCTACTGCAAGTACTTTTGAATCCTCTGCTTGTTCTACTGCTTTTACCAAAGCCTGTTTTCCTCCTGCTATTAAACCAATAACCATATTTTGATCAACTCCAAAGGTTGGTGGACATTCGGAGGCATCAAGAACACCAATTCTACCTGAGGTGCCAGCTCCAATATAAATCAATCTCCCCTTATTCTCAAAAGCTTCAACAATTCTATCTACTAATAATTTGATTTGAGGTAAAGCTCTTTCGACTGCAAGGGGAACTTTTTTATCTTCAGCATTTATTTTTTGTAAAATCTCCATTGTTGATACTTTATCAATATCCATTGTATTTTGATTTCTAGATTCAGTTGTAATTTGTTTAACATTGATTTCACTCATATTTTTATTCCTCACAAGGTGGATTTGTTATATTTCCTAAAATAACGGCCTTTTTAGCTCCTGTAACAGATGGAAGGTTTGATGCTTGATTTAAAATTGTCATATGACCTAAAATTGCAAACCCAAACGCTTCGTATGCATCAATTTGATCGCTTATTATAATTTTAGCAGTTAAATTTTGTCTTAATAAATCAACCAAAAACTTGTTATGTGCACCCCCACCCGATAAAATAATTTCATCAATATCAGGCAAAAACAACTGATACTCTTTAATAATCGTATAGGCAGTATAAGCTGTTATAGTAGCAATGACATCCTCATTTTTTGGTGTATACTTTTTAATTTTAGAAATTAAATCATCTAAATATTGATCATTATATTTTTCTCGTCCAGTACTTTTTGGATATGGCATATATAAATAAGAATCTTCTAACATCTCATCTAATACTTCAGTAATCATTTTACCCTTTTTTGCAATATTTCCAAAAGCATCATAATCCAAATGGTATAGTTTTTGCATTGCACCATCTATTAACATATTACCAGGTCCTGTATCAAAAGCAATAACATCATCAGGACTACTATTTTTCTTCAAATAACAAACATTACCTATACCACCAATATTTTGAAAAGCAATATTCTTATTTTGATTTTTATATAATTGATAATTTACAAAAGGAATAAGTGGGGCTCCACTTCCACCTGCTGCCATATCCATTGTTCTAAAATTACTAATAACCTTTTTATTGAATGCATAAGCAATGACGGCAGGTTCACCAATTTGTAAAGTAGAAGAAAAATATCCATCCATATGATTCGGATTGTGCCAAATTGTTTGGCCATGCATTGCAATAAAATCTACTTCTACCATATTGCAACTTGTATCATTTATAAATTGTTGAATTGCCTCTACATAAGCATAAGCAACTTCATAATTTAAACTACAAATTTTTTGAACCGTTGATGTGTCATTTTTTGATGCTTCCTTAATCTTATTAATTAAGCTTAAACGATATTTATAACTTTTAAATTGCTCTATCTCATATGTGTAATCCTTTTTAATTTGATGAATATTTACAAGACAAATATCGATTCCATCAAGTGAAGTTCCACTCATAATTCCAATAGCTTTCATAATTATCTCCTATTCATTCATTATTCGTTGCAAACTTATACACTCCAAATAATTGTTCACCATCATTTATTTTATATTTTAAATCAATCTTCACTTTATCCATATATTCCTTAAATCCTTCAATGATATACTCCCCATCATTATCAATAAAACCACCTGTTAAACCAATAATTGTATTATTTTTTAAATTCAGTTTTTTCATTAGATTTATAGTTTGTTTGGCAAGTTCAAAACCTTGATTTTTTAATAATTTCATCGCTTGTTTATTACCTAATTTTGCTTGTTGTTTAAAAAATATACTGAGTTTTGCAATTTCATCTTTTGAATTTTGATAAAACAAGTGATTGAATTCTCTTATATTTGACATTTTATAATTATTCAAAAAAGCATATTCTAATTTATTTAGTCGAATACCTGCTTCATATTTCTCAATCATCTTTACACAAAAATCATGAACAATTGCATATGCACTGCCTTTTTCTCTAAGTAAATGTCCCCACCCACCTATTAACATCGTCTCATTATGATTTTTACCGAAAATAGCAACACCTGTTCCAGCAATGACAACCATTCCAGCATCTTTACTATTTTCTAAAACTGAATATAATGCAGTCATGGTATCACTTGTAATTATACAGGTAGAAAGATATTTTTGTTCAAAATAATTTTTAACATCTGTTATACTACTTAATGCACTAATCCCAGATACCCCGAAAACCATTTTGATAATTTTCATTGGAGTTTGATAATGATTGATTGCATCAATCATTGATTTTTCAATATTAACATACCATCTATCATAAGTAACAGCCGGAGAACCACTTTCCGCAAAACCTCTAGCTAGTATGGTACCATCCTTTGAAAAAATGGCTGCTTTAGAGGTAGTACCGCCTGCATCAACACAAATATAAACTTCCTTTTTATTCATCATCTTTTTTTATAAAACAAAAAGGTTTACCTTTTTTCAGTTGTTCTACTACTATTTTGCTAATATTTACATGTCCAATAACATTTACTCTTCTATCTGGTTCTAAATTTTTTAAAATAATATTTATTTCACCACTATATCTTAAAAAATCTTTATTATCCACAGTTACATCATACACTTTTCTTTCACAAAAATGATTAAATGGGAGAATTTGTGCTTGTCTTTTACCACTTATTCTTAATACTTCATCATTACAATCGGTTCTAATATAAAAAATACCACTAAGAAAATCAAAATCTTTAAAACCATAATATGGTTCAAATTCAACCAAAATTTCTTCTTTTTGATGATATGATAAAAGTTTTAGTTCATCATTTGAAGCATATGCATCCGAAAACAATATTTCATCTATCCCACATGCTTTCAATTCTTCAATGGCCAAATTTAAACTGATTTTACGATGATTTTCAACTGTTGGTAAGCCCTCATACATAGGAGGTCTAAAACTATAATGAGATGGTATAAAACCACTAACCATAATACCAAGATGATGATAAAATTCGATTGTCTTTTCGCAAAACTCAATGGTATGCCCTGTGTGGAGTTTAGGGTAATAATTAAAACTAGCACGTATTTGTTTGGGATTTAATCCTCTTTCAATCAATTCCAATATGGTTTTTTTAGAAAAAGTAGAAGCATTTATTTCTATTTTATATTTTTTTTCATGAGACAATTTTATTATTTCGTCATAACTAAAACCATAGTCTAGTCTCAAAGCATACAAATTCGGTGGTAGGATAATGTTGTCATATACCCTTTTAGAAATATCTAATGATAATTTCATACCTAATTGATCTACCTCATCAATCAATTCTTGCAATTGTTTAATATTAAAATTAGCTTCGGTAATATGAGCAGAAGTAAAAACAATTTCATACCCTAACTGTTTAGCTTTTCTAATATATTCAAGATTTTGAAAGTGAGTATATTGAGGTAGTCCGATATAAACTGATACACCTTTTTTAAACATATTTAATCACTATTTATAAATATAGTATTTTTTACTAATATGCAAGAAGTTCTTTGAATCAATTTCAAGATTTTCAAGTTGTTCTTGAAGAGGAATTGTATTTTCAATAATAGTATCTTCTCCTGCTTCAAAATGAAATAATGTCGGTCTTCCTTCTGTATATGGCTTATTTATTTCAAAATAATCTTTATATTTTGTTCTAATATGATAAAGCATTGTCCAACTCGTTTTCACAGCCTCAAACGTTTTTCTATCGGTTATATGTACAAAAACCCCTCCGCATAATGTCTTTGCATACTTTGAAAAAGTAGGTGTAAAATATTGAGGTCTAAAATATACGCCCTTTAAGTTATAACTATTCAGTTCTTCTGCAAGTCTTTCTGATTTTATCCAAGGAGCACCTATTAGTTCAAAAGGAGTAGTAGTTCCTCTACCTTCAGAAACATTTGTTCCTTCAAAAATACAGGTTGCATTATACACGTAAGCAGTAGCAATAGTAGGAAGATTAGGAGTTGGTATGACCCATGGTAATTGTGTATCTTCAAAATCCATCCATCTTTCATAATTTAACATAGGTATGACTGTTAATTTACAATTTATTTTATATTCTTCATTAAATAATTTGGCTAACTCACCCATTGTCATACCATGACGTTGCACAATTGGATAATATCCCACAAAAGAACGATATTTATCAGTATTTAATATATTCCCTTCAACTTTCTCACAGTTTATTGGATTAGGTCGATCAAATACAACAAATTCTTTATCAAATTCAGCACAGGCCTGCATACAATATGCCATTGTATAAATAAACGTATAATATCTTGAACCACAATCCTGAATATCAATTGACATTATATCAATTTTATCCATTATTTCCTTTGAGGGTCTTCTAGTTGCTCCATACAAACTATATACCATAATTCCTGTTTCATCATCAACATAAGACTCTAGATGTTCTCCTGCTTGAATACTTGCTCTTATTCCGTGTTCAGGAGAAAATAATGCTACTAAATTAGTTTTTTCATTCAGAATTTCAATTGAACTTTTAAAATTTGAAGCAATACCTGTTGGATTTGTAATCAGTCCTATTCTTTTTTTGGCAAAAACAGACTGAAATTCATCTATTCTTTCTATTCCTAAAATCGTTTTTTTATTTATCATCTTTGATATCCTCCTCTACTTTTTTATTTATTTTTTCAAAATCAATTTTTGCAAAACGATAATAAATTGGGGTAGTAATCTTTATTACTAGATAAAGTGGCAAACTAATACCAATAATCATCCAAATTCCCAAAACCCAAGGAACAAATAAACATAATACTAAAACACCTATAATTACAATAGTAGCCAAAAGCATGAATAATGTTGTTAAAAAATATCTTACCGAAATATACATCGATGTTTTAAAAATTTGTACATTATTCAGTTTATTAAAAGTAATAAGAAGCAATGGTGTATGAACAATAATAAAGGTAAAAACAATAAGACAAATAACGATAACAACAATCCCAATTTGAGCAAAAATTTCCATCATTTCACTATTTCCAAAATCTTGATAACTCCAAAAGAAATATCCGTAAATTCCTGCCGCAAAACTAAATAGGAAAAATAATCCCATCAGAAATGATTTCCAAAAATACGTTTTAAAATTTTTGAAATATGGTTTAAAGATTGCAGTTTCTGTTATATTATTTTTTATAGTTGCTGTAGCCGCAACGATTGCGGGAAATATCGTTATAACAGGAATTGAAAGTATTATTATTAAAAGATTGATTACTAGTAATTTATATAATAAATCAAAAAATCGATAAGTTTTTGATGAGTATTTTTTTTCAATATTCTCAATCTTCATATTCCTATTTCCTTTCATCAGATTACTTATATATTATATCATATTTTTTTATATTAGTCTTTTATAAAGTAATAAAAATATTATTTAACAATAAAGAAAAGCTCTCCTAACATTAGAAGAGCTTTTGATATCTATACCATTAGATGATAATATTAGATATTATATCCCATATCACGAAGAGCTTGTTCATATGCTGGTTGAATTGAATTCAATTCAGTAGCAGCAGAAATTGTTGAATTTGAACAAATCTTTGAAGCAAGTACCCAGAATCCATTTGGACCAAAGTGTGATCCACCACCTGCTGTCATTGAAATTAAATCTAACAATTCAAAATATGTTTTGCCTTGTACTGACATAATTACATCCGCATAAATTTCATGGTCAAATTTAGTTAATAACCAGTTACGATATGCTTCATCTTCCTCAACTTCAGCAACATCAGGATCTGGTCCTAATCCGTCATATAAATCATACATTACTGCAAAGATAATTTTATTATCAATTTTTTGTTTTCCATTTTTAGTATCTAAAACAGAATAGCAACTTGTAGAAGTATAAGGAATTAAGAAACTTGAATTAGATAAATCTAAACCTTTAATATATTCACCACTATCTTTAACTAATTCTAATGGATTATCATTGGCATCAAGGATAGCCTCATTTGAATCAAAAGTTGTTATTGGAGTACCGCCTTGACCATCTGCTGTTGGATATGGAACTGCTCCAATTGAGAATGTACATTGTGCTGGATCAAATCTTGATGCATCATCAATAAACCATAAATCACCATGTACAATTGCACTGCGTCCTTGTACAAAAGATGTGGCAACATCTTCAACACCTCTTGGTTCATAAGCTGATGTTGATCTTAAACTTTGTATTTGTGTAACCTTATTGATTACTTCTGGTGAAGTTAAACCTAAACTTGGTCTAGATGTTGAAATTTTAACACCACTTGCTGCAGTTGCACCAATAATAAATTCAGCATATCCTACTGATAATGCATAATATTTAGAACCATCAGAAGAAACTTTTGAAGACAATGCAGTTTGTAACTCATTTACATATTGTTCAAATTTTGTCCAAGTCCATTCACCTTTTAACCATAATTCAGCAGGATTTTCAAGAGCACATTCAGCAATTAAATTTTCATTAAAATACATAAAATAATCTGGTCTAACGCTACCTTGAATATATCCATATACTCTTTGTGATGTTGATGCTACTTGATTATTTGTTGTATCTTGTTGATATGTTCCTGGAACATAATTTTTTGAACCTGTTGGTGTTTCTACATAACCTATTTCTGTAAAAATACCTTCAGTAACACGACCTTGTTGATCAATTTTAGCAAGTTCAGCTAAACAACCAGCAGAAACTAGTGTTGGAATCCAAGAACTTGCAATATTAACAACATAGTAATCATTATTTGCAAACCAACCTGAAGGTTGATTGTCCTTAATATATTTAATACGTGAAGGACCCCAAGAAGCAGAATCATCCCAATTTACATATGAAATCATAATTCCATATTTTGATTCTACATCACGTTGATGTCTTTGTTTGATGTTTTGTGAAGTACCTGTATAATTTGTATTAAATGGATCAAATTGTTCAACTGGTAATACTAAAATTTTAAACTCTAATTGGTCAGCTTTCCAACCACCTGTTTGTTGATTTGGTTCCCATTTTGGTGTATAAACTCCTGGATTAGTTCCACCTTCTTTAGTCCAAGATGCGACTAATGTAATATTTTCCTCAATCTCAGTATTTGTATTAAATGCAATACCATTTAAAGTCCAATAGTCAAACTTATACCCCTCGCGTGTAGGTGTTGGAAGTGTTCCTATAGTTCCTCCCTCTGGAACTCTAATTGTATTACTCTCACCACTTGGAAGTGTACCACCATTTGCATCTAAAGTTACTGTAAAATAATTTACATCACTCTTTTCTTCCCAAACTGCTCTTAAAACAAAACTTTCTTTTACTGGAGTTGAGAAATCATAACTTGTATCTCCTTTATTCCATCCCTTAAAATCAAATCCAACTCTTGTAGGATCTGCTGGTTTTGTTACAGTTTTGCCATATTCAACTGTTTGTGGAGAAACTGATGAACCACCACTCGTTGTAAATGTTATTGTAAATGTTTTTACTTTCCAAACAGCATTTAAAGTGATATCCTCTTTTACAGCTGATGAGAAATTATATTTAGAGTCACCTAAATACCATCCATCAAATTCGCTTCCCTCTTTTGTAGGATCTGCTGGTTTTGTTACAGTTTTTCCCTTTTTAACTTCAACTGGATCAATACTTGTTCCACCATTTGAGTTAAATGTTACTGTAAATTTCTTTGAACAACTTGTCAAAGTAAAAACAGCAATGATAGTTAGTAAAAATACTAAAAATCTTTTTTTCATTCTTTCACCCTTTCTATTTTTTATATTGTTTTTGCCATATAAAAATATGACTTAAAAACCTCAAAACCAAATTGTCGATAAAAATCTAATAATCCCGTCCAATCAATAATAATATCACTTACATTATTGTCAATTAAAACGTTATGAGCATAGGCTACTATATCATATCCTATATGTTTATTTCGGTATGAGGCATCTACTCCAAGTGGACCAATTCCACCAAGAGCTACAAAACGTTTACGCCATGTTAGGCTATAACTAGTCAATAATATGTCCGTTGTTGATAAACCAATTTTGGCAAAAGCACAAATAGTATGATTGATTATCCCAACTACATATTCTTTTCCGGTACCACCATTTTCAAAATAGTCAATCGCTTCTTTTTCCCAACGACCTGGCCAATTTCTTTGTATGAAAGCAATCAATTGTTCTTTATCATCTATTGAACATATTCTATATTCAATATCAAGATTTCTAAGTTTTAATTTATCATCTTTTTTTAAATGATTACTTTTAATCAAATCATAAGTATCATAGGTTCTTACAAAACCTCTTCTTTCAAACCAATTTGCGCTATTTTTCAGATCTACTGGTAAACCAGGAAAATAATTTAAATAATCCTTACCTATATAAAGGTTTTTTTTGCCTAATCTTTTTAAATTTAATTCAACTAAATTTAATAATTTTGTTCCAATTCCATTTCCACGATTTGATTTATTTACATAAAACAAACTAATCCAACAATTTTCATCATATGTATTGATATAGAAATCCTCATTCCAAACTTTACATATAATAAAACCAATTAAATAATCATCCTTAGTTACAACATATGAATATTCGAAAGAGGCATTTAATAAATTTCTTTCAAATAATTCCTTAGAAATAGGATATATTTTACCATATTCAGTATTCCATAGGTAGTAAATATTTTCTTTTTGCTTATAATTTTTTAATTTTAAATATTTCATTTAAATAAAGAGGTGAAGTCCCCTCCACCTCCGACTTTCAGTTACAAATTAATGTCTTTTTCTAAGAACTAAAGCAAGGAGAGTGGCAGCACCAGCAATTTCTAATACTAATACAGCACTATTCTTACATCCGCCTTTTGCATTTTCATCTAATGTTGTTTGTACTCCTTCAACTTTTGCAGAAATATCAGCAACAACATCTTTTAATTCATCGATATTTTTATTGTTAGTAACATTGTTATTTTCAACTAATTCAAATAACTCATTAATTTGTGCTTGTAAAGCCTTAATTAATCTATCTTGAGTTTCTTGTGTATCATAAATATCATTAACAATATTTTTTAAACTTGTAAGTTGATTATTAAGATCATTAAATGCAGTTGTTAAATTTTCTTCAACGTATTTATCAGCTACTATTACTAATGTATAATCTACACTTCTAACATTATTTGACTTATCATAAACATTTACTCTAATAGTTAACTGCATATCCTCACCAGGGTTTAGATTTACAGTATCAACTGGATTAGATACTTCTTCCCACCAAGTGAAAGTAGCATTCTTTAAGTCACCATCAACATTATCAACAGCAAGTACGATACCATCACGGCAATCAAAATCATCACCTTGTTGAATTACAACTCTACGAGTAGTAACATTTGGAGCAGTAATATCTCTTACAGTAACATTGAATTTAACACTTGCTTTCTTTGTATGAGCATTATTCCAAATAGTTGCAGTTACTGGATAAGTTCCTTCTTTTGGATTAGCAAAATCTAAATCTGTATCAAAATCAACATATTGAGTAACGTCATTACCTAAAATATTCACACCATTGTATTGCGCATCATAAGCATTAACAAGTGTATATTGATCAATTGGATTACATACTACTGCATCTCCTTGTTTATTAGGAATGTAGAATAAATTATCTTTATTTACATTAATAATTGGTGTATATGAATCTACAACAACATATTTAATCGTAAGTGATGAAGAAATATTAGTAGATGTATTTAAAACTTTAAATGTAACAACCCAATTTTCATTAGGAGCTTTCATTGTTGCATCTAATGTATATTGTTCCCATTTTTCTAAATTAGTTCTAGGATCAATCCAACTTTCGTTATTTCCATCACCAAAATTGAAACCAAAATATGTATGTGCTTCACCATTTAAGAAATACCAAATTGCATAGTTAATTCCTTGAGGAGAAGGGCAATAGAAACTTTGTGCTGCTTTTTCAATATTTGCTAAAGTTCCTGTATAAGTATCACCGCCAGGATATGCTAACATTGTTTGATAAATTCTATCAATTAACCAAGCCCAAGCATCTCTATTTTCTTTTACATTAAAGAATGCAGGACTATCTTCTGGATATTTATCATTTGGTGTACCATCTGGATTAGTCGCATTTGCTTCACTTGTAGCCATAAATGTACCCCAACCCCACCAAGCATGCCAATTTGCAGCAGTATCAAATGGAACTTCAGATACTTCAACACCACGATGTTTTGCAACTGCAGCTAAGAAATCATTTTTAATATCTTCAATACTTGTATAACCAGTTGATGGAGCAACTTGTGATAATGATGATCCACCATTAGTGATTGTATCAATATAAAATTCTAATGCTTCACTTGAAGCAGTATAAGATGTTAAATCATCTTGTACACCCCAATATCTCATAATACCATTATAATTAATATTTTTAACTGGATTAAAGACATTTCCTTGCATAACTTCAACAACATTTTGACCAGCTAATAATTGATAAGAAGCACCATCAATAACTTTATCATCAAATGTTAAACCAGTTACTGAGAAATTATATGTTCTTTGTTCAGCTATACCAATCATTACAGAGTTGCCTTCTTCATCTTTTACTTCTTCTCCATTCGCATCTTTTTTAGCTAATTGAGTTCTACCATATAAATAACCATTTAAAACAGTTGATTTAAAGAATTCATTAGTTGCAGCAAGTCCTCGATCTAAGAATCCAAAGTCATATACAAATCCACCTGCAGGAATTCTATATGTTCTAGTACATGCACGAGTTGTATTATTAGCAATTTGCGTAGCTTCTACTTCGTCTTTTCCTTGTGCCATTAATGTTTTTATATAAGCTGTGATTTGATCGCCTTTAATGATATGAGCAGAGTTATCAGCATTACCTACAAAAGCAATACAAATATATCCGCCATCTCTTTCATAGCAGTAATCCCATAGATTTGGATCCCAGCCATCAGCTAAATATCCTACTTCATTGACATTTTCTGGTGCTTCTTCAAAGAATTCCCAAACAAATCTTGAATAAAACATTCTATCTTCATCTGTTGGAACTTGAATTGTTTCACCACTTTCATCCATAACAGGATTACCTTCTTCATCAACCAAATCTTCCATTACTTTATCGCAAACAACGCCATCTTCAATTTTAGTAACAGTACCATCAACATAACAATATTCTGGAGCAAATTTATAATCACCTTCACCTGATGTATATTGATCATCTAAACCAATACCTCTAATAACTTGACCTTGAGCATTGAATACAATTGATCTATTATAATAGTTTGTACCTTCATCACCTAAACCAAGTTGAGTTGGATCAAACTCAATATCTTCACCAGTAATATTTGTTCTCATATGTGACAATGATGGGTCAGAAGCAGCACCATTTGCAGCTTGTTTACCATCTGAAAATTTAGTAGCAATTACTTGTCCCGCTTCATTTTTTTGATAAAATAGAATATTTTTACCAGCACCAATAATAGGTTCACCGTTTGTATCTACTGCGGTTGTATGACCACTGAAATATACTGCATAATATTTTCCTGTTGGTTGACCACTTTCATCTAATTGAGCAACCCTTAGTCTAGTTTCATTCCATGGATACATTCTAGCAGTGCCTTGCCAGTTTGGATCCTCCTTAGCGTCATTGTCATAATAATTTGGAAAAGTAGTCATAATACTATCCATAATATATACGGCAATTTCATCATCTAATAATGTTGGATCTTCTGTAAATTTATCTGCAGCTTTTGCTGGATTATTTACTGCAAAAACACCAACTAATGCAATTGTGAGCACTAGTGTACTCAAAAAAGCAAAAACTTTTTTCATAAAATATTTTCCTCCTATTTATATATTTTGAAAGCGTTTGCGATTATATTATAGCATATCAATAAATCATTTGCAAGAAAAAAAGAATAATTTTTTAAAAACGTTTACACAATTTTTAACAAATTTGATATTTTATACTAAAAAAAGAAAAATCATCCAAAAAAGCAATTTTTTTTACTTTTATTTAATGGATGATTATCTATCATTTTTAGTTTTTTAATTACATTTTTGAATACGCATCTTGATCAATAATAACTGTAACATCTGGATGTTTATGTAAAATAGATGCTGGAAAATCAGTTGTAATATCATCTTTTAATAATTTTACTACTGTGTCAGCCTTATTTACACCGCTAATTAGCATTAAAATTTTTTTAGATTTCATAATATTGCTAATTCCCATTGTAATTGCATGGGTAGGAACTTCATCTAATGAGTGAAAGAAACGTTTATTATCTTGTCTTGTTTTATCGGTTAATTTCACAACAAATGTTTCTTGGTCAAAATGAGTACCTGGTTCATTGAATCCAATATGTCCATTACCACCAATGCCTAATAATTGCAAATCAATTGTAACCTTATTAAGCATATCATTATAAGTTTTACAATCATCTTCTAAATGATCATTAGAAACCGTTGGTATATGCACATTTTCTTCGTTTATATCAACATGATTGAACAAATTATCATGCATAAAATAATAATAACTTTGTGGATGATCTTTACTAATACCACAATATTCATCTAAATTATAAGTTTTTACATTTTTAAATGAAATTTCTTGATTTTCATATGCTTTAATTAAATTTTTATACGTACCAATTGGACTACTACCTGTTGCGAGACCTAGTGTACAACTAGGATTATTTTTTATCATATCACCAATAATTTGAGCACCAAGTTCACTCATAGCTTCATAATCTTTAACTACTATAACTTTCATTTTTAATTTCTCCTTTAATTATTTAACACTAACAGGTAAGATTCCCTTTGCTTCAATTTCGCCTGTCAAATACTTTACTAAAGCCTTGAAACTAAGAACAGTTGCTTCATAAGCACAAACATATGTTGGAACATCTAAAACATTAATATCATAAGGAGTTCTAACTGCAACTACAATCAGTTTATTCTTATCAATTTTATTAATTAAATCGGCTTGCGAAGAGTTAAAATTTGCATTATAACTACAATAAACAATTTTATCATATTGATTCGTTTTTTTCAATAAATTTGTTTGCTCAATTTCAGTTGGAGCAATTGAAATATAATGTTTGTCAACATGAAATGGCATATAATCAGCAAGACAACTTAAAGTATTATCATCATTTTCAACTAATGTTACTACTTTTATTTGTGGAAAAACAACTAATATTTTATCTTTTTTTGTAAGTGGCAAAAGATGATTATTATTTTTTAATACTGTAATACTATCTTCAGCTACCTTTTCGGCAAATTTCATTCGCTTTGGTTGTTCTAAATCCACTTTAATATCATCAAAACATTCAGCCATCTGACCAACACGATATTCTCTTTTATATTTCAAAATTCTTTCCACTGCTGCATCAATAATGCTAAGCGGTATTTTCCCTTCTTCAGCAAGTCTCAATGCTATTTCAGCAAACTCTTTTTGCATTTGTACATTTCTTGCACCACATAAAAGTAATATGTCACATCCAGAATTAAATCCATTATAAACGATTTCTTCTAAACTAAAATTATCAAAAACCGCTGACATAGTTAACGAATCAGTTACTACCAAACCTTTAAATCCCATTTCTTCACGAAGTAGACCTGTTATAACTTTTTTAGATAATGTTGTTGGATATTTATCGTCATATTTAGTATAAAGAACATGACTTGCCATAATACCTGGTAAATTGAAATCTACAACTTTTTTAAATGGTATCAGTTCTATTTTATCAAGACGCTCTTTATCAAAATCAACAATAGGAAGACCAACATGTGAATCAACAGCCGTATCACCATGACCAGGAAAATGTTTCACTGAAGTCATTAACCCTGCTTCGTGATATCCTTTAACAGCTTCTTCCATATACTCCGCAACAACATTTGGATCCTCAGAATAAGATCTTACATTGATGACTGGATTTTTAGGGTTATTATTTACATCTCCAACAGGAGCAAAATTAAAGTTAAATCCTAAATTTCTAAGTTCTATTCCCATATTTTTAGCTAAAATATGGGCATTTTCTTTATTATTTGTAGCACTGATTGCCATAGCACCTGGTGACTGAACAATACCTTCTGTTACTCTAGCAACCATACCACCTTCTTGATCAATAGCTATAAATGGTGGTATTTTGGCATTTTTGTTAATCTCTTTGTTCAATTCAAATATTTGTTTTGGTGTAATACAATTATCTTTAAAATAAATGATTAATCCAGCTTCAATATCTTCAACTTGCATTTTCAACTCTGGACTATACTTATCACCTGAAAAGGCAAGTCCTATCATTTGTCCTACCTTTTCTTTTAATGTCATATTTTTAATGTCTTTCATATTTCTACTTTTTCTTCCTTAATAGTACAATTGCCCCACTGAAAAGCCCTATCCATGTTAGCATACGAATTACTTTTGTCTTACTACATTTCTTGCATCCTTTCTCTTCTGCTGGCTCTTCTGGTTTCTTTAGTGCTTCCCCTTCTGTCTTCCCACATCTTGTACATTCTTTGGGCTTTTCATACGTTGCTTCTTCCCAGTCATGTCCTAAAGCTTCCCCTTCTGTCTTTCCACATCTTGTACAATGTTTTGCTTCTTCACAACTTGCTTCTTCCCATCTATGTGGTGCTTCTCTTTTTTCCC